>BNJS01001665.1_pt1 | contig 192870 bp, 188 predicted proteins | sample 8540461 | NCBI WGS metagenome assembly BNJS01 (sample SAMD00202454, study PRJDB9452) | human saliva metagenome | isolation source: human saliva | place: Japan
ACGTCGAACACAGGCACAGAAAATACATGTGGTTAAAGATGGCGACGACGCGCGCGGTTTGTTGCTCATCGATAGGTCGACTTCCGCCCGTAAAGGTGAAAGATGCAACAAACGGTACCGTAGGCTAAACACAGCCCGCCGCAGCCGTTTACGCCAACCACGCCAGTTAGTCGTCCCGTTGCTGTGTCACGCAGCCTGCGCATATGACCGTCACCTCACCGATTTGCGTCACATATCGCACGCGGCCGTAAAATCTGTACGACGGTCGCATGGTCATGTTGCAGGCTGCGACGATATACCAATCATTGGGTCACAATTACATCGTCTGCCATATGTCATTTGCGGGCACCGCGCAGTTAACAGCAGCCGCGATGTTGAAGACAGACGAGCCAGTTTACTATGAAACCCTTGATCCGCTTTCAGCTGAAGGGGGCGGTCGTTTTATCTCGACATCTGTCGCATCGGTATGAATGAGCTTGTGGTTTTGCCTGCGTTGCAAACGAGTTCGCGCATCGCCATGATGTGCATGGCAGGAGAATTTACGGCACGGCGAGCTTCAACGCCTCATCGCACGATTCGCCGATATGGCGTGCTGACGGCGCAGTGCAGCGACCGCACGCCAGACACGCAGCATGCTTAGGCCGACGCAACACGGTGTACAGTTAAGAAGAGGCGATACGCGAACGTTGTTGACGAGGTGATGACCACGCCCGTCATACCGCAGCGACGGCGATCTTCCCGTTTATCATACGAAGAGAAAGGTCTCAATACGACGATCACCAGAGGGTTATTTGCGATAGAGTTCGATTATCAGACAACCTCGCCGACCAAGACGAAGAAACAGATCATTCTTGCTTCCCGAGCCTTGCTGAGGCCTGGCTCAGCGTTTTAACCACGCATGCTGCCGATTCGCGCTCAACTCATTTTTATAAGATCCGCCGAGGTCATGACAACCATATTTCTTATACCCTCGGCCGATACCAGCCCGACGCAGCAGCCCGTCGTCTGCCTCCACCACAGTCACGCGTCGCACAGCTGATCGTAACGAGACAGCACGAAGAAAAGTTTGAAACCATTTGTTCATAGAATGGAAATATCACGGTCACGGCGTCAGCGATGTGCAGAAGCCCGGCACGGCGGCCGTTGCTCACCGGCGGTGGTGCGATATGCCGGTGTTACGTCGACGGGTTAACAGCAGCCGTCGGCGTGCGACCGACGTCGCATTGGCGCGGCAGGACTAGTGACCAGCGCGGTGGTTATGGTGAACGAGCTGATGGTAACGAGCTCGCGCCTGACGACGGAAGGAAGTGGCTACGCAACATGCAGACTTTATGCCACCGGCCGGAGCCACGGCACGCAATTATTTCCGACCATGGTTACCGCTTTCAACGTCGACGATGCTCCTTCAACCGTCGACCGACGGCTTTCGTTCTGTTCTTCGATCAACGATTATCGTCTGCATGGTTTGCCAGCAGCACGGCGGACGAAACCCGGATAGCCCATAGCAGCGTCGAAAACGAGCCGTTTTCAGAAATCATCGGCAATGTCATCAGCAAGTGATCTATAACAGCAATGTCTTCATCGATCATATGATAGCGTCGGTTACTTCATGCCATGAGCCCACGGTGATACGGTGAATAAATGGTCGGCACGCGACGCGTGATGACGGGAATGGCGCCATGCCGCCCAATTCGCGTCGTCTCACCCGAGTATGCGTACGCTATTAAACTGAACATCATGCCGACTCCCCGATGTCACGGTGGCGAGCACACCACCATTAAGGTCGAAAACGCTGGCCGAGCGGTCACGCTGATGACCTCGCGTTAACATACCTGCCGATCTAGTTCAGGTTAACGACCGAGGCACGCCCGACGGCGCCTGGTCGCCCGCCGAGTTACGCAGATCGCGCGCCGCTACGGCGAAACAGCGCCACCAGCTTCGCCACGACCGCGGCCCGCACCGGACCGTGCAGCGCCAACGCCGACGACCAGCCTCAGCGAGCGAGCACCCTTTCACCGCAGCGCGCCGATCTATTTATTTTAAGCTCACGATGGAGAGGGTTCATCCGCAGCCCAGACTTCAGATGTAGTCGAAGCGACACGGTTGACAAACATCAATTGCGTTCGGTCAGGTCGCGAGGCACGAGTAACGTGCCGATAGTGACGATGGCAGAAACATGCGCAGCTGATGACGTTGTTAATGACATTGTTGCAGCCAGAGCCCGGATACTGCCTGTGCGTGATGTTTATGAATAACGTCGTCAATCTGCCAGTTATCCGGAAAGTGTTAATATCAAGTTAACAGCAATACGGCGTGCTGATTACAATATGAGGGCATGGTCGCAAATGACCAGATATCGCAGTGCATAGCCGATCGATTTAAATAATTTACTAACGTCTCGTCGCTCATCACTGCAACGTGATTACGCCTGACGGCCAGAGAGAACACAGGAAGAGCCCAGCAGGCGGACAGGCGGCGACCGCGCACGTTTGCTACGAATACAGCACATTGCTGGTTGCGCTTGCGCACAGTGAAAGGCGACAGTGAAGACAGCGCAAAGCGAAGCAACCTGATGATCACATCGGGACGCGCATCGCAACACTAATCAGTCCGTAATACCGCGACCTCGCACAATCAGTTCGTTGTGACGATCACTGCCGCCAGGCTCGTCGATTGCGCCGAAGGTCGCCAGCAGCGCGGGCGGTCACAGAATGCGGCACATTGCAGTGCGCGATGAAGAGTTGCGACGCGTCGAGAGAACTTTTCTGAGTCACGTCCACTAACCGAGCATTGAAATGACAGCGGGTACAGGCGGTAGTTAACTTCGATAGTGTTGTACCGTTATTTGAATTACCGTTCGATACGTGAATGCCTGGCGCAGAATAACGATCAGGCGGCTCACGATACCCGTTTGTTTAACGGCGAAGCGTCTCGAGGTGGGACCGCGATTTTCAGCCCACCCCGATCTCAGCGGAGGCAATGCAACACGCCCATTTCGTGGGCGCCTCTCGACGTCAATTGGCGCAACAGCAATGGAGCGGGCACACTGACACGACGCAGCGTCACGCAGCTTCACATCAACCAATATACCTACATATTCTCGCGTTCTGCTGGTTTCCATGCGCCAGGTCAGCCGATACCACCCATGAATAACCGGATTAATCTGCGTTGCGCTTCGATATTTCATCGTGATGCTTGAACCCACCATTTTCACGCATTGCATTCATCAACCACCCTTTATTTAAACCAATCTGCAGACCACCGGGTCTGATGCGCCCACCCCGACGGGCGTTGATTGCGAGCCATCTGAAAGGCGTCTGAAGGTCGAGGAGTAACTCATTGCACGGCCGTCGTTTTCCGACGGCGCGAAGTCTGGCAACGACGGAAGCGGCCACTCAAAGCCAAGAACTTCAGCAGCCAGCAAGCACACCACAGCGATATCGTTTAATCAATAAACCAGACCATTGATGCACCATTCCGCTGTATTAGCCGATTACAAAACAGTGAAACAGGTCGCCGACAGCGCGAGTTTGTCTCAACACCAGTACGCGCAGCGCTGCCGAACAGATGGCCGATCCCGACGTCAACCCCTGTCAACAGCTGACCCCAGCATCCGCTCAGGCCGGAGCAGCGCCGAACAGCCAGTTGCGCCACTGTCGCGACGGACCCGAGCATGGCTGGTTACCACCGCACGTCATATGCCGTTTCGATCCTTGCCATTGCCGCGCAATCGTCGAGCGGCGACGCACGACCATCAACCCCGTTTGAAATGTCACAGATGGTTCACCGTCGACGCCGCGGCGCCACGCCGCCGTTGCACGATGATTCACCGTGATCGGACACCTCCGGGTCGCCTGCAGATCTCCAGGTTATCACCAGAACCAGCAGCCACAGGCGATCGCAGCCAACCGGGGACAGATCACCACCGGCACAGCATTCCGGCAGCATAACGCGAGTTCATCACCAACTCCGCAGGTCGCCGGATGGTCTACCACCGATATAACCGCTCACGAGCAGCGATCGCCACAGCCGATCTCAACCATCCACGCAGAAGACGGCGACCGTCAGACGCGAGCGTCGCAGCATGAACACATGATTATCACGACTGGCGGCACTGCTTCCGCGCCTGCGCGCCAGGAACAGCTGCAGGCCATACGTCCAGCACCAGTCTCAGTCAGCAGTGACTGAGAAAGCCAATAACCGAAATACCGGCAGCCGTCTCCTTGACGCCGCAGCCGCACCACAGCAATCCGCCTGAGGCCCGCGGTTAGTCATTGCTGATACAGCGGACTGGCCATGAGTCTGTCCCGCCTCATTACACAGGCCTGCTCACATCAATGTGCCAGCCACGCCTGCCCTTCAATCTCTCTTGCTTTTACGTCCTTTCATTCTTTAATTTTACTCACATCAGCATAGCCAGCCAATTGCGAGACGCGGTGCGACGCCCTTTGCGCAGTTACGTGCGATATAGCCGAATATTTCTCGACACCGTCCATGACGCAGCTGTCACCAGCGCGCAGAGTGGAAGCCGACGCCATTTGCAGTCCGTACCACCCGGCACACACTACTGGCAATTGCCGCATGAGTGACGACATACATTGCCACACAACAACCGATTGTTGCGTCAGTGAAATAGTTGTTCGTTATGCCGTTCGTTCGATGAAAGCAGCCAAATCACCGACACCACACACCCCGAAACAGTTTTCGTGCCATCTGCACCACACCAGGCCCGCCATCGATAACCCCGTCGAAAGCAACACGTCGCTCGGCAGCCCATTGCGATTACGTCACGCCAACGGAAGCCGCCGCAGATACTATTCCCGAACGCACAAAATTCAACGAGCGTAAAGCCTGTTAATCAAAATTCAACGACGTCAATCAAGAAACATTGTCATTCGTTGGGTGAACGATATTTTAACCTATTATTATGGATTAATGCCACGATTGCGCACAGCGATTATTTTCATTGAATACGGATGGCGTCAACGACTGTGCATGCGCACAGATATCTTTTAACACGTTTTGGCTGCTTTTGCTATTTTTGTTATTTCGCAGTTTATCGCATTATATATATTTTCTATGAGAAGTCATACTAAATAAAAATATGTAAGTTTGCCAATGAATCATACAACATCGATGCGAAATGGTTGTCAACACAAGCGAATGACAGGTGGGCTGCAGTTGAAAGCGAATCGCCTGATGGATGCATTGAATAACAGCGAGTGAAAGCCAAATGCTAATAGAGGCTGCACGTCAGACAGCATAACGGTGTTGGTTTGGGTGACCTACGAGGCACCACTTCGTTTTAAGATGGTGCATTTTCTGTCGTCTTTATCACCCGCAAACACCTTTTGATATTGATATTGCCAACGTAGGCAACCGCAGCTACCTCCTCCTTTACCACCAGAATAGCAATAACCGTATCGTCTTTTACTTCAGGTGATCAGCCACCATCACAATGACCGATAAAATATTTCATGCCCTTGCGCTCCTGCGTAACGCGTTTGCGACACGAAAGAGACTAACGTTTGTCTCGGGTAACATGCTGTGCAGGCGCGCTTCGCGCTATCTTGCGGACCACGTGAGTATCTATAGGGTTTGGAATGCTATCAGTATAGAGTCCCGTCAACAAAGCGCTCTTTCTTTGCTTGCCCAGCAGACCACTACTACTGCACGCACGAAATGGATTCCACTATTTTGATATAGTTTCTTTTTGCAGGAGAACAACATACCTGCGATGACAAATCGTTTTCGCCACTCTTACTGCAGGCACTAACGGACGGTTATGACCAGCGACGCTTAACGCATCAGCAGCTACGCGTATAATGACATATACCAGTAACAGGCCACGCATCGTGCAAAAGTCCAAACAATTGCTCTTTACTCTTGTTGGTTTACAGATAGATGACAGACGAGGCATGCCCACGTACGTCTGACATCACACGAAAGGTGAATAACGTCGGCTTCCTTAAACTCTGGAAGCTGCGTAATATCGTGCTCTGCGCTATAGCTTGTATCAATATCAAAAGGTGTGTGCGGGTGAAGTAAAGACGACAGAAAATGCACCATCTTCTCCCAAAGAAAACGAAGTCGTTGCCTCATGCGTCCGCCCAAACCAACCACCGTTATGCTGTCTGACGTCCGGTCTCTAACCAGCATTTTGGCTTTCACTCCGCTGTTGTTCAATGCATCCATCGAGGCGATTCTGCTGCAACTGCAGCACCTGTCATTTTCGACACATGTAGATGCAAGAACTCGCATCGACGCCATGTGATTTCGTTGGCAAACTTACATTTTATTATTTAATTATAGCTTTCTCGCCATAAGAAAATATATATAATGCGATAGCTGCATGAAATAGCAAAAGATAGCAAAAGCAATAAAAACGCGTTAAAAAGATGTCTGTCAGCGCGTACACAATCGTTGACATACATCAAAAATAACACAGCGGCATTTCCTGGTAGAAATCTTGGTAAAACCTGTTGTGCGTCCGAAATATTCGTCTTAACTTTGCATTGTCAAAAGGTTAATAGATTGTTTAGGTTAGTAATAATAGATTTAGGGTTTTTAGTTATTAGGTTTCAGGTAGGTTTGATAGATTGTTTAACGGATGACAATGAAAACCGCGAGAAGTTGACATCTCGATTTGTGAAAAAGATTTTAGTTAAACATGGGCTTTACGCTAGTGCTCGTTGGGAAGTAGTAGCGCATGTGCACATGTCGGGATATACCGAGAGTGTCTTTATCCTTACATACAAGAAGCTGCATTGGCATGGCGTAATGCACTAATGGAAGCTTCCGTATCTGTGAAACCGTGCAGCGTAATGTTGTTTTATCTTTTCGGTGGGAATATCAATATGTTTAGCGTATTTCATAATAAGGTATGAGCATAATCCTCTTACCTTTTTATTGAAAAAGCTTCAACTTTCAGAATATGATGATATTATGGTATAATCGTGTTTAGCTTGCTCTCATCAGAGCAGACAGCATAAGCAGATGTGCTTCTCGCGAGCCTGTGAAGCCAAGCTTTTCGGTTGTTGTTGCTTTGATGCTGACCTTATCGTCCTCATCGCAGCCTATAATTTGCTGCCACACAGGTCTTCATTGCTGGCAATACGAGGATTAATTACGGACGCTCTGCAGCAAATGGTAGCACTCGATATTTCCCCACTCGTAGCCTTCAGTGGCCAGCAAATCTATCGTCGCCAATATTATTTTTGAATCAATATCCTGCGTTTCAGCGCTGGTGTCGGGGAAATGATAGCCCATCGCGCATGTTGGCTGCACCACGCAGCGGCGTCGCACACCGCATGGATAAGCACATCTGCATCACTATGATCAAGCAAACCCTTGAAATGGTCTCATCTTTATGCAGGTGATGAGGTCACGACCTTCTAGCCAAGCTGGATGTGACATTCGAAATAGCAAGTCCAACACGAATCTTCATACGAATTAAAGAGAATTAAAAATTAAAGAATTAAAGAAGGACGCAAGAAGTAAGAAATTAAAGGGTGAAGAGTAAGAGAAAAGGTCGAAAGCGCAATGCTTTGTGCAGAATATACGAGAAACTATCACGCATGCCCTTTTATACATATAATAAAAAGCCCCTATTTCCTGCGGAATGAGTCCTACCGTCAAATGTATCAAAGCTTAACGATATGCGGAGCGTTTCGTCAAGCGGATTGCTTTTCGCCGTTGCGATTGGCATAACCAGCATCACTAAAGAGAAGACGCTCATTTTAAGCCCAGCACCCACCGTGAAAGTATTGCGTTTACCCTTATTGGCGCTGTCGTTGCAATATCCTGCCCTAACTGAGAGACTGATTATTATAGGTATGCGGCGCTCTCACGCGATTAACCTCCTGTAATTCCTCTTTGAAACCACCAGGAGCATCTCCAAAGCTCTTGAAAATGCCGCCACTCGACGATGAAATCGCCAATATTCCTTCACTGCGCACAGACGCTCACACCTTCTGACGCTTCGCCATCTTCTGCTGTGGATAGGTTGGAATCAGGCGGTTTTATTAGCGCAGCCGCTATCGTGAAGCGGTTATAATCGTCGATAGGTATCATCAGCGACCCACCATAAACGCAGGTTGGAGTGGAATGAACTCGCCGTTGTAGTGCCACCTGAATGTAATCTTACTTCCGATGTTAGATAGATGTAATCCCAATCCCAATTGGCTTTTCACGATCGCCATGATTAATATGAATTCTGGTAATAAATACCTAAGTCTCGCCGCAAAGGCTGAGCTTTCAGGAGAGGTGTCCGATGTGTAATCATAGGTGAGGTCAGAATATATCCATCGTACAGCGGCAGCGATTGAAAACTTTCACTTAACATCAGCAGAGTAAGCCACATCTAGCGACATTTCGTGGGTTGATGGTCATTGCGTCGCCACCTTATCGACGTATTTGTCTGCACTTCACCCAACGAAAGAGTAGCGCAAAGAACCAGAAAACGGCGCTATAATCGCCAATACGGTAGTAGCCAGCCATATATGCAAGGTCCATGTCACTGACCAATTGGCGCAACCATGGCGTGATAGTTCAGTGCTACTCCAGCCCTACTAATAGCAAACGGATATTTGGCAGGGTTCCAGTATTGTGAGTTAACGTCGGGATCGGTAGCCACACCAACATCACCCATTCCGGCAGCGCGGGCATCTGGTGCTATCTGTTTGCGAAGTTACAGAATTGCGTACAGGATTAAACATATCGCGCTTATCCTCAGCCGATACCGTAACCACCCCAAGCACAAACAGACATGTCAACAATATTTTATGGAAATAATTCATCTATTATACTCTGGTTTATTGAGATTAAACGCATAAACGCTTAATTATTGCTTATAACAACAAAGTTTCTTGGTTTTTGAAGCGGCACCGCTTCCGTCGCAAGACACGCGGGCCCCATACAAGTAAACACCTGTCGGAAGGCGGTAACCGTGCTATTCTGTGTAAGGCTCCACCCACCGAATAACTGCCTATTTCGGACGCCCACTTTCAGAATGGCTCCACAATAAGCGCCCATCTCAAGTCGTAAACATCAAGATTTACATTGAGATTACTGCCACCAAAGTTATGGTTTATAATAAAGGTGGTTGACGTAGATGGGGATTTCGCGTTGCACTTACATTGAAAATGGTAGGTTTTAAGCCTTTTATCACATTAAAATCAAGCTGTACCGTTGTCGGATTATTCATGAGAACTCCCACGCACGGAACATCAATTTGTGTGGGCCAGGCTCAACATCAGGTAACGTAAAACCAACAGAACCACTGGTGGTGTCGCCAAAAACTCGTATGTGAAATATTCGTTTTCAATGTATAGGCTTCTGTGGCCTTCCGTCAATAATCACCGTGCACATTGCCCCACCCAGTTGCCTGTTGCGTTAATGCCATTGACGTCAGAGAGTTGCGCCAAAGTCAGGCGTGGTGTTTACATTGCCTCCACTTACAAAAGTCGGGGTGTTAAGTGTAACGGAAAATCTTCGGTCCCACCGTATCAGTTAGCGCTTCACCTCCGTTTAAACAAAAACTATTTTGAATATCCGTGAGCGCGTAAGCGGTGATCGTTATTCACCGCACAGACGTGCATTTCAGCATGTATCGACGAGTGAAATTCAAGTCAACGGATACAGCAAATCGGAAGCTAAACTACCGCCTACAACACCTATCACTTCCGCTGAAATTACTCGAACGAGTATAGAATTTAAATGGGGCGTAGGCTTCAGAAGAAGGATTCTCTCGGCACGTCACAAGCTCTTTCGAATCAAGCACTACTGCCGTCATCGAACCGTTGAAATGTGCCGCATTTTCTATATGACCTGACACCCTTGCTATGCTGGCAGCCTTCAGCGCAATCAGCGAAGAGCCTACCGCTTGACCGTTAATTGAATCAATCACAACCTCTCATCTGAGGCTGATTTAACGCAATCGCGGGGTCACCTACGAAGTATTGCAGCTTTGTTGCAGTAGTACGATCGCGTCCCGATGTAATCATCAAGTTCTTCGCTTTGCGCTGTGCTTCACCTATCGTCATTGCCTTTCCGCCGTCCTGTGCTAACACAAAGCGCAAGAAAGCCATATTAATTACCTTATTCGCATGCGCCCAAACAGTGCGCGTAGTGCCAGACACTGCTCCACCTCGTTTCATCTCAACACGGCTGCTTCACCACGTTCTCCTCTATGCCGTCAGCGCATAATATCACATGATGCAGTAACCAAAAGCGGCAAGTTTTTGTTCGTAAATTCTTTAAAATCGGTCAGCTTTTAATACGCTCTCTATGCGATATCTGATCGACACGACCATGCCCTGCATAGTCCATAATCAGCGCACCATTGCGTTGCTGTTGCTTGATAATATTGCTTACTTCGGGATAGCTATGACCCGTTGACGACGTTTGTTCTGTATAGGCGTCCCACATCACCTTTTTGATTTGGTATCCGGGATACAACGCAGCAATGTCATTAGCAGCGTCATCAGCATCTTGCATATGCATGTTTCTATTGCCATCATCGCCCAGCAAAACATCAAGTCATATTCTGCCATGCACCAGCATTTTTATTGTTGACATAATTGATGGTTTTGTCAACCATTATCTTAGCTTCGGGCCTCTGTTCGAACAGGGAAACGTCCCAGCTAAGATTCTAATAAGTCTCACTGACTGCGGATTAAGACCCTCTCCATCATCGAGCAAACCATAAAAACCATCGTCAACATAGCATCTACGGTATTGAAAGAATTCTCACTTTCATAACAAAGAGCAAGTCGTCAGCATTCAGCGTGCTACGAGTCGGGCGATGCGAAGACGATTATCCCATCACGCAGTCGCCAAAGAGAAGCAAGTATCGTGGCGCCCTTCCGCCATGCCCAGCACGGTCGTATAGCATCTTCAAACAACGACGATAGGCATTTGCATCAGGCGTACCACTGGAGAATTCGCTAGTACACTCGTCGCGAGACAATGTTAACGCGAAATCCATCGCGCTGTTCGTGAAAAGCTGCCAAGCGTCTTTGCCTGCAGCCAATAGCTTCTGGAGAGGTGGGTATTATCATCACCATGCCGCCTCAGGTCAGCATGATGGTCTTGGTTTGTAATAGCGTACACATACTCAGGTAGAAGGGAACGAGCCTTTGAGATTAGGCGCAGCCATTGGCGTGATCCCCACGTCATCTGCACGTAATCAAGACGTGCTGGGACCACCCGATACGACCTTTCACTTTTCACCGTATCTGCCGTATGGAGCTCACTTAAAGCATAAGTAGCTGACCGCTCGCTGCCTTTATCATAGTCGATAAGAGAGATATTTATATTACCCAAAAACCCTATCGTTTACCATCACTTGCACCTCTGTGCGGTTACCAGCAGTAACATTTACCGATAGTTTTCCTGAAGAAGCCTTCTGCTGTGTTTTTCATCACCACGCGCTTCGTCTGGCCTTTTGCTATGGGCCTGTATCGAAAAGGTTTCGTCCACCATTATACCAACTGTAGCCGTCAACTTCTGTACAGACTCATGATAATCGTTCGTCAGCGATAGAACGAATTTAAGAAAGCCGTCGAGTCGACAGTTGAAGCGAGTCTCATCATTCGACGTTAAGAAGTAGTAACCATAGTCAGAATAAGGGTTGCGTGTGCGCCGTGTGGCCGTGTTCGAACTCCATGTAACAACGGCCCTGTTGGCGGTAAAAAGTCCCACGCCCATTTCACCGCATGCCACTTCCCTTTAAATCGTCAAGAGCGCGAAGCTCGCACCATCAGTTGTTCTGCAAGTTACCACCATAGCCATATACTTTTACCTTGCTAAGGTCACTAAATCCTGCCTGCTCGCGCCAATGCCGAGGTCAGTTCATACACACCTGACGAGGGCACTCTTATTTTAACCCATCGGCCTTTGGCCAACACCGAGTGCTCGGCATATCGCGCACCTGCCGCCAGAGGGGCTTGACGAGCCACCCTGCGTGCCGAACGGCTCATAGCCTTTGCATCAACACGCAGCATAAAGCTGACTAAAATTTGATATTTTCCGTTTCTATAGACAAGCGGACAAAACTGTACATTAAGCATGCCGTTGCCACGATCCAGCACAATGCGTTGCGTGATATGAGGCAAAACAGGCAGCGAATCTGACGAAAGCTCGCGGTAATGCTTGCACATCGAGCGCCGTGCATCAACAAATTCGGGGTATAAAAATAGAAGAAGTATAGACGCTCATCGCGATAGCCTTCAGTCAGCGGAATGCTATAAGTAAAGTTAGGAAGCACCGAATCAACGCTTGTCTCATCATACGTGAGATTAAAAAAGCGCTGAGCCGAAGCCGTCAAACAAAGGCTCAGGAAAGCAAGAATACCTATTAATCTATTTCTTCATCTTACAATTTGTTAGCAACCAGCGAGGTTTATCTACAATGAAAATCGAGAACTTTCCTATCCTCTAAATAACCCTCTAAGTGATCGTCAATATTTGCAGGCCAAGCGCCTGCTGGTGTACCAGTAAACAGGAGGTCGCCCGTCTTTAATGTGCAGCACTCGACTGACGTAAGATATCACCTCGTCAACCGTATGCAGCATATCGCCCGTAAAGCCTTGCTGTACCTCTACACCGTTAACGTCGAGCCTAAAGCGTAGTGCGTTGCAGTGTCGAGAAACTTGTCTTTTGATACCAGTCGCCTACACACGCTGCGCCATCAAAAAGCTTTTTGCCATATCCCACGGCAGACCATTCTGCGATAATTTGTGTTGAAGCTCGCGTGCCGTAAAGTCTATACCCACCGTAAAAAGCATCATAATAGCGATGCGCATAGCGCACAGCACCGTTTTCACCTAACCTGCAAATACGAACCACAAGCTCGGTTTCATACTGATGCGGCCCAGATGGTCGGGAATAAAAACGGCTTTCACGCCCCTTCCAACAAGCTTGAGTCGGGTTTCATAAAGATAAGCGGCTCATCTGTCTTTAATAACGTATCGCACAGCTCTTTTATTGTGCTGCGCGTAGTTCATGCCCACGCAAATAATCTTCATATAGCGAACTGATACTTAATTTATGTCTTATTTAATGATTAATTTCTTCGTCACGGCAACATCGTTACAACGTAACCATGGGTGTACGACGGCCATCGCTATGGCTATACCACAGCCGCGTACACATTGTAGCGGCGGCCGTCGTACAGATAGTGTGGCGGTCGTGCCGTACACTTACGCTGTCACGCAAACGACCACAAACAGCCTATGCTATTAACAGGACGACCTAATAACGTATAAGTTACAGCGTAAAACAGCTTGCCAAACACGGCGTTTCCATGTTTAGAAAACCCTACGAACACGTATTTTTACTATCTTTTTCCCGCCTTGCAGATAAATTCCGCGCGGAAGTTTCGATATATCAGTTCCGACAAACCTTCCATCTACAGGTATACATACACGCGTCGTCGGCCATACGTCGTTTGTCGCCATAGTGTTGCATTTATATTTTCTATGCCTGTGGCTACGCGACTAAGCACCTCTTGTAGCCTCCGCATAGGCATCACTTCACCATAGCCATAGAGGTTGTTTGGGTACGTAAGCGGGTCGAAATCGACGGCAAGTGGTGCTGAAAATATCATCACAATCGCGCGGAGCAGCGTGGGCATGCTGAACCGCCATATAGGCAACAACACCGCTACTACGGTGCCGCCATTGATGTGCCGCCAGTGCTCATCCAGCGACAGGTGTGACCCTAGTTAAAATGGTGAACGTCGCTCGATAACGGAAAAACCTGCGTTTGCCGGATTGTTGATAAAGAACGTGCTATACGACGAAATGATATTCTGACCTGGAGCCATTACTATCGGGGCTTTATGCGGCCGTCCCATGTTGGTCCCACTGCCGAGAAGCGGCGTTCGTGCACGCCTCCCGTTCCGTTGTTATAAACCTTTGTTTCGCCTAAATAGTTCACAAACCACGTGCGATAAACCCGTTGCACCCACGCAATGTAACAGAAGGGAGCGCCTCGACGGCGAGTAACACCGTGGCTGTTATCGCCCGCACAAGCGTTGGGTCAAGGCTGTTGTACGGAACTCGCCCGACACACGATAAAGTTCGACATCGGCAGAAGCGGCCTACCAATTCAACCGATATGGGCAACTGTAGACAAAGCTGTGTTGACGACTTGATAACCCAGTCGCAGGCGGTCAATCCCGTACCATAGCTGTCGGCATAAGCCAGCGCTGTAGTTCGTAATCAATGGTATCGATGCGCAAACTGTCTTTCAAGGTCGAATCGGCAGAAGCTACACAGCGTGGGCGTGTAGTTACGAACAACAGGAGCTGTCTCTATGGGATAGAATTTCAATCGAAAGGTGAAGTTGGCTGAAGCGCGAGTGGTCGCGCTTATTGGCCTACGGCTACTGCTAACAAACAATCCTGCCGATGCCGTACCAGCAGGTTTATGCGCATAATTAATATTTTTCCTTCTGTTGCCTGCAGACAGAAACAATAATACGTCCTGGCCCAGAAAGCGACTCAAGCATCTCATAATATAAAATGTCATCGCCGTGAAAGTCTTGCTTTGAGCCTTCCACCGAAGTTGATAACACAGGGTTTATTCTGGCTCGCTGCGCAATCGAAGATATCTTAAAGCCCAGCGCGTCAAGAGCATAAGTGTATTTATAATAGTCGGACGGGCCATGAGGCTGGCATCTTCTGTGGTAGCATTGCAAACAAAACATAGTTCGCTATCGTAGGTTATGCCACGATAAGGCGACACAATGCCGCCACCCTCAGCTCCACTACCCGCTGCAATGCCTGCGGTATGGGTGCCATGGGTTTGTGATTAAGCCGTCGCGCGGGTGACCCTAAAAGTCAATAACGTTTCGCGACCAACGTATCGCGACCAACAGGTAACGTGCTGTTGAGGGTATCAACAGACAATTGATCCCACATGGCTCCAATGCGATAACGCTGACATATCGGCCGAAAAGAAGTTGGGGTGTGTTAAGTCGAGCCAATGTCTTGCACGCCAACAACTACGCCCTTGCCCCGTATAGCTCCTTGTGAAAGATGCTCTCCGACATTGACTTTCTGCTGCCGACACGATAATGCCCGTGGTATCCATCAGCACGTGGCTACGTCGGCCAGCCTCAATGCGTAGGATAGAGGGAAAGGGATAGCGTTGATATCTGGTCTAAAGGAATACTTGCTATAGAGGTTTCCGTTGTGATAAAGCACCTTTTGCACCACACGAGCGCAATGCTTCATGCATATTTCCTGTGCCCTTGACAAAGGCAGTGACCGATGGCGTTGTGGATTTGCGGCACGCAATACGACTGAAACGTGGTCTGTGGCATCGCAGGCACAGGCTCGCGCACCATAGCTGACATTTTTGCAAGGCTGGTCGTTGGGCACAGCATCGAGCTGAGATCAGCAATACAAGACTAACGACAATCCATTTTATAGCTTTGAACATAGGTTTTATCAATTTTATTCCACAGAAATATACGTAGCTGGTCTAACACACTGCAGCATAGTTGATATCAATACTACTGCGCAATATAACACTTGTTGCTGAGATGATAAAGGCGTGAGAAAGTAGTTAGAAAGGCCCTTATACAACCTCGAAAAGAGAGGGGGAACAATTAGTAAAGATAAACGGCAAAAACATGACGCAGCCAACTTTATTAATTTGTGAACTACGGAACGACAAGCGTTGAGGAAAAGCGAAATAGTAGCCACAATAACAGGGAGCGATGTATTCTTATACCAAAAGAAACAAGCATCAACATTATTATGTAAGATAGCCATACCGCCCATAAAAAGCAATGGCTACAACATGATATAAAATAGGTAAGTATAAGTCCTAATATGGCAGGTTGGTGATACGATGACCATATAACCGAAGCCAGCGACCAACGAAATAAATGAAGATAAGCAAAAACCGAATTGCCTTCCAGTTCCCCATAGTGGGCTGTTACCATACCAACTGAAAACGCTTTGCACAAGTGCATACAACACGATAACGATGAGAAGCGGGTGCCTTCGTCCATTTGCACAACGATGATGGAGTGTATTCTATCACCTTATTGGAGCACAGGCGATAGCAAATAGAGCAGCAAGTAAGATCGTGCAAAACCAATAAGGGTCCATGATAACGAGGTGAGTAGCAACCTGCGTTAGTAACTGGGATCAAAGTATAAATGACACGAAGTAAAGAAACGAAAGTAAAGAACCATACTTGGAAAAGGAAACCAGCAAGTCGACGCTAAACTGAATACCATATATGACCTGAAATCAAACAATGTATCGACAGCCACACACAACGCTTCGAGGATCACTGCCCGCGCGTGAGCATTAACTGAAAATCGATGTCATGCTGGGCGCCCAGAGACAATATCAGCATCATCACCATAGCAATGATGCGTAACAGCTCAATTTGTGAGTCGCGGACGTCACGATGTATTGCATTTGTTTTGACACCCAGCATTTTACTTCCCTCGTTCATGACAAAACAGGGCCATGGACGAGAATCCATGACCCTAAATTTCATATTTGCGTTTTAACAACTTTATCGGGCATTTACATTTGTAAAAGCTCGCGTTGGCAACATCGTTCAAATTAATCAGCAGCAAGACCGAAACGCTTGTAAGCGCGAATGGTCAGACCACCCTGCTTATAAGCCACTGAGCTACGCTCTTGTCGCCATCTCCAAACTGGAACTCTTGGTCAACAAGACAGTTCCTCCTTGAAGAACTTAGCTATACATGACCCCTGAGCAATGTTCTGAATCATGTTCTCATTCAGATTTAGCAGCTGCCTGCTCGCTTATTTCGGTCTTCTTGATCTCCAATAGCCTTATTCCGCATCTTCTCGTGACAACCAACCCTTGCGATATTTGAAGCAGGCGATCTCTCTCTGAGTCAACAAGGTCTCTGCATTGATGCTCGCTTTCTTCAGCTTTCACATTTACCTGACGCTCAATCTGTTCTTCTTTAGTCTTCTGAATAGCAACACGCAATTCTTCGTCCTTTACTTCCCGGAGAAACGCTTGATTCGTCAAGAGCTACGGGCTCATAGCAGCAGCTACCCTGCATTGCGATTTTGTGGCCAGCGTCCTCGTTTGAGCCGCTAAGCTGAACCATTGTAGCCAAAGATGACGGCCCATGTGGTCGTAAGTGTAGATGTTTTCGCTTCTGCCACATTGTAACCATCAAGTTCCATCTTCTCGCCACAACGCCAGAACGACGTAACAGACTCAGCCACGGTAGTTCCATCAGCCAAAAGTCAGTGCGTTAACCTCTTCAGAGAGTCTGAGCTTTCGCAGCAATTGCAGCGTCAAGTATCTCTTGTGTGAGTTCGATATAATCAGCACCATTGGCAACAAAGTCCGTTTCTGCACTTGAGAGCAAATCATTGCAGCAAAGCCGTTTACGTTCTTAACGAGGACACAACCATTAGATGTAGTACGATCAGAACGCTTAGCAGCAATTGCCAAACCACGCTCACGAACAAGCTCTACAGCCTTATTGATATCACCATCAGCTTCTGCAAGGGCTTTCTTACAGTCCTTCATACCAGCACCTGTCATAGTGCGAAAGTTTCTTGATGTCTTCAATTGTAACAGCCATAATATTATAATCTTAAAATGTTAGATTTGAAATTTACTAATTAAAAACGATAGGGTCTTATAGGGTTGACGTAGGGTCTTATCCGATCCTATCAACCTTATAAGACCCTATGTAGGGATTAGCTTTATTCAGCCTTTGCTTTCGGTAGCCTCTTCAGCCTCAGCAACAGGAGTCTCTGCCTTACTTCAGGAGCTTCGCAGCCACTTCCTTGCGAGCACGACGTGCATGACGCTTGCCTTCTGCAGCCTCTTCAGCCTGCTCAGCAGATGCCTTTTCGTCAGCCTTTTCAGCCTTATGCTCGGTCAAACTTCCAGCAACAGCGCCACAAACAGCGTCGGGGAGAATAGTCTCAACAGAGTCCTTAGCGTCGTCATTTGCTGGAATAATATAATCGATATTCTTAGGATCAGAATTGGTGTCTACGATACCAAATACAGGAATTCCAGCGATTTGCTCTTTAACAGCAATGTGTTCCTTCATCACGTCAACAACAAAGAGTGCTGCTGGCAGACGAGTCAGGTCAGAAATTGAACCTAAGTTCTTTCTCCAACTTGTTGCGTTGACGGTTAATCTGCAGAATCTCACGCTAGAAAGATTTGAGAAAGTACCGTCGTTCATCATCTTATCGATGTTCGTCATTTTCTTCACCGCCTTAGCGAATAGTTGGGAAGTTGGTAAGCATACCGCCGGGCCAACGTTCAATTACGTAAAGGCATGTTTACCGGAAGCAGCCTTATCAGCTACAACTTCTTTGGCCTGTTTTTAGTAGCGACGAACAGAATCTTTCACCGCTCTTTGCGATAGCTTTCATAGCCTCAGCAGCATCGTCTATTTTTGCAACAGTTTTGTTGAGGTCGATAATGTGAATACCATTACGCTCCGAAGATATAAGGAGCCATTGTTGGTTCCACTTGCGCTTCAAAATGGCCAAAATGACATCCGGCCTGAAGCAATTGGTCAAAATTTGTTCGCTGACATTGTTTTTGCTTTTAAATTTGTTTACTTTCTTTTTAATTCTAAAAATTGTTTCAGAATCAGCCGACAAGTAACCACGTTGTGGGTCTTATCGGTTTAGATACTAAACTATCAGCTTGTGCGTTTCTCCAACCGCTATGCACAGCGCACACTGCTTTTTGCAGCATTTTTTGTCCATGTACAGCAAGCCAGAAGGAAACGAACACATTAACGCTTGCTGAACTGGAAGCGACGACGAGCCTTTGGCTGACCTGGTCTCTTACGCTCAACAGCACGGCTGTCGCGAGTAAGGAATCCGTGATCCTTCAGGTTCTTCTTTATCCTCAGCGTTAACCTTAACCAATGCACGTCAATAGCAAGACGAAGAGCCTGGCTCGTCCTGTATAACCGCCGCCATCAAGGTTTGCCTTAATGTCATATTTCTCAGCAACTTCCAGAAGTTCCAGTGGCTGCTTAACCACGTACGCAGGATAGCTGATGGGAAGAAGTCTTTGATATCTTTCTTGTTAATTGTGATCTTACCGGTACCTTCTGAAAGGTAAACACGAGCTACAGCGCTCTTGCGGCGACCAATTGCATTTATAACTTCCATCTTTCTCCTCTTATTATTTATACTGGTTAATATCGATGTTCTTTGGCTTCTGAGCTTTCCTTATTGTGCTCTGCACTTCTGAAAAATGTACAGGTTGCTCATCAAAGAACGACCCTAAGATACCTTTTGGGTAGCATACCCTTAACTGCATGACGCAGCATTTTTGTCGATACCGTTCTTGCGTGTACGCAAGTCAGCTAACGTGTTAAAACGCTGTCCTCCTGGATAACCAGTATAACGAGTGTAGACTTTATCAGTTTTCCTTATTGCCGGTGAAGCGAACTTTTTCAGCGTTAATGATGATAACGTTGTCACCACAGTCTACATTGGGTGTGAAGTTTGGCTTTGTACTTTCCGCGAAGCAACTTTGGCAACCTTAGAGCAGAGAACGACCAACAACTTGGTCTGTAGCGTCAACTACAACCCCTCGCTTCTGCACTGTTTCCTTATTTGCGGAAATAGTCTCTGTAACAAAGTGTCCATTTTAAACTAAATTTTACTACTAAAAACGTTTTTAATACTACCTGAATGAGCAGGGACCTCGCGGCGCCTCCAGTCTAAAAAGAGACCATCCACAGCATTATCCCCGACGCTCTAACGATTCACTAACCATGATGTTCGGCCATGAATACCACTATTAACACGAAAAGAGCTGCGAAGAATCTAAGCGTTATCCTCGCAATTCGGAATGCAAAGTTACATATTTTGTCTAGCTTACCTCTTGCAGGAAACGTCGCAAAACTGAAGATTTACGATTATTTAACGTTACAACAAGACGGTTGAAAGCACGATAGACTTACATCGCGCCGAAAAATGACAAAAAGACGATTACGGGCTAAACGCAACACGATTACGACGTAACGACAAAAACAAAAGTGTGTAACAAGCTAATAACAAAGGTATTACAAAGCACTAAAAAGGCATGCCGTTTGCTATGTAATGGCAACACGATTACGACGTAAAGGGCGACCGATTACATCGTAAACGTCGCGCGATTACGACGTAAACGCAAATGCTTTACGATGTAATCGCAAAATCAACATCATTTTATCGGAAAAATAGGTGTAAAAACGTGTAATAGAAGACAATTATAAAAAGAGAACACAACTATTGCGCTTTCTCCACCGTTTTCTCTTATTTTTATCGTGTATAGAACGCATAACGCTATCGCAACACTTTCGCCTACTTCTTCGGCACACGCTATCGTTATACACCTCTTCGGCCAATTTGCGACCCTCGTTTACCCATTTCAGCCATCTCCTCTGGGTGGTTCTGAGCATAAGTTATAGCCTCTATCCAACCCTCCTTATTATAATAAGGTATAGAAAATGCCACAACCTTCACGGTCAACATCAACAGGAAATTGTGGGTTACGACTGCATAAAATAGGCATGCCGAGCGCGAGAGCCTCAACCACCGTGGTCAGTCCGACAGTGTATTTTCGTCTCTGACAACATATCACCACATACTGATGTTCGTTAACTTTCGCCGCAATCTCTGGTACTCCCATACCCATATTGTTCAGAAACAAACGTTGATATTAGAACACTGATGCAGCTGCGCAAACATTTCGTCGATAATGTATCACCATTCACATGGTTCAGATAAATATTAGTGGCGCGCCCGTATGGTTAAAAGCTTTGATAAGCGTAGGCATATCGCGCATTTCTTTTCCCCGATGACACAAATCCCGCCCGCTCTACACGATGCGCGAGTAGACGGTCATAGAAGTCGAGGTCAGCCCCCAGTGGCCTAAGTGGAACTTTTTAGGGTTAGCCTTGCCCACCTTTATCGAGTCGTCAATAAGTTTTTGCGAAAAGAACATCTCATCTATACCACGATAAAAATGTCTTTCCAAGAGCTTCACGCCACTGAGCTTGTTGATTTCACAATAGGCTGATGATGCCAAATAACAATAGGTTTGTGGAAAAAGCCAAGTGCTCGCAGAAATACAAGAATTTCGATACCTCTGTAATGAGTAGCATATACCGCGTCTATTTGATGACGCAAACGCAATACACGCCATGCCGTAAGAAGCATAATTTTTCGAGTCTCTTCGTAGTAGGAATAAACCGATGCCATATTACATCAATACCATGTTCTTTCAGCCGAGTAGCACCATACAGCAAGTGTCCTGGGAACTCTCCCTTATTAAAAACGCGACAATTGCATCTGTATGTCTTGGGTATGATAGAAGTAAATTCTCATTCCTGCTATTTTCATGCAAATGTAATCCTTTTATTTGGAATTCTAATGAAGAAAGCGTATTTTTGCAATTATGACAAACGAGACTCTGAAAGAGAAAACAGCCAAGGGCCTTTTCTGGGGTGGTCTAAACAGTTTGACACAACAGGTTATTGGTGTTATCTTCGCTATTATTCTTGGTCGACTGCTTGATAACGCCGACTTTGGTATGATGGCGATGATTAGTGTCTTCTCGTTGATTGCTACAACTCTTCAGAATAGCGGTTTCCCTACGGCCTTAGCCAACATGAAAGAGCCGCACGACAAAGATTATAACTCGGTATTTTGGTTTAATATTATAGTGGGGGTTTCGGCTTATACCGTGCTTTTTTTCTGTGCTCCACTTATTGCCGACTACTACAATGAACCGCGACTTATACCCCTTTGCCGTTATAGCTTTCCTTAGTATATTAATAGCTTCGTTTGGCACCGCGCAGAATGCGTTTCTGTTTAAGAACCTACGAGCTAAGCAACAAGCCAAGGCGGCCATGGTTGCCGTGTTGATTGCAAGTTCTACTGGCGTTGCATGTGCTTTTGCAGGATTGGCTTATTGGTCGCTGGCTGACGCAAGGGGCTTGTTTACGTTTCAATCAATACACTCTTGGCTTTGGCATTATTCTCCGTGGCGCCCAAGCATGAAAGGCATCAGCTTTGAGCCTGCCAAGCGTATGTTCCGCTTCTCATTTAAAATTTTATTATCGAACATTACAACCATTATCAACAACAATATTCTCAACTTTTTATTGGGCCATTACTTCACGGCTCGCGACACAGGAAACTATTATCAGGCTTATCAGTGGAACTCGAAATGCTTTAGTCTGGTGCAAAGCATGGTGAATCAAGTGGCGCAACCCGTATTAATTGACCTTCAAAATGAGGGTGAACGTCAGCTGAATGCATTTCGAAAGATGATGCGTTTCGCAGCCTTTCTGTCGTTTCCGCTGTTGTTAGGCTTTGGCTTGGTGGCTAAAGAGTTTATTGTTCTTACCGTTGGGCCGAAATGGATAGTAAGTGACAGGCTATGTGCAAATACTGTGCTTTGCAGGCGCAACCATGCCTTTGATCACTCTATTATCTAATATGGTTATCAGCAAAGGAAAGTCGAACCTTTATCTTTACTGTACTTTTGGACTTGGTATCGTACAAATTATAAGCATGTTACTGCTGTGGCCCTATGGTATTAAGAACATGGTTATAGCCTATACCTTAATTAATATAATGTGGGTTTTTGTATGGTTATTCTTTGTCAACCGCCTTACGGGCTACGGCTTATGGGCGTTTATCAAGGACACAACGCCTTTTGCTCTTGCCGCTTTTGCTGTAATGACTGCAACATATTTTACTACAGCCCGCAATTCATACACTGTGGTTGCTCTTGATTTGCAGAATAGCCATGGCCATGTTGCTATATTATGCCGTAATGCATATGGCACGCGTGCAAATACTTGCTGAATGTCAACAGTTTATTATAAAGAAAATTCATTCGCGCTAACAGCCCTACCCTTTGTCATTTTGAAGGGTTAACAACTGCTGTTAACAGCATAAAGGAAAGAGAAAACTTTTGTTTTGAAGCTACCCTTTAGGCTTAAACTATGCTTTCTCTGAACAATCTGATATTCTCTCTATACTGGCTAAGGTCGCCCTTAAATATAGAAGAGGTACCACCTACAAACAAGCTCGCGCCAAGGCTACGTAAGGTTTTGCCGTGCTCAGGGTGATATTTCCAGTCTACTTCCATCAAAATCTCTTCACGATGCTCGCGTTCTAACAAGCTCTGCACTTTGGCAGCTTTACGTAAGGTGCTAAGCTACCATGTGCTGACCAGCAAATCCAGGGTTCACCATAAGCAGGTTAATGCCATCAATATAGTCAAGAACCTCCTCTAAAACATTACAGGTGTAGCAGGACTTATGGCCAAAAAGCGCTGACAACCAAACGGTTCGAGCCAGTCGAGAGCGCGCTGAACCTGATAGGTGCTTTCGTAATGAATGCTTACTATATCAGTCGACTGAATACCTATCCACTGTAATTTATATTCGGGATCTTTGACCATTAAATGCAAATCAAGCGGAATATCGGTAAGTTCGCGCAAACCACGTATGTAATCGACGCCCAAAACCAAAGTTCGGAACAAACTCACCGTCCATTACATCAATATGTAAACGCTCAATGCCTTCTTCCTCAAATATTTGTAATGTCTCTTTCAGGTCAACAAGGTTGCTGACATCATTGAGGCCGATATTTCACTTTTTGTGTTTCATTTCCATAGAATTAATCGTTCCAAATAGTCATTATTTTACAGTAAGGTTGGCGATGTTCAGCCATCAATTCAAAGGCCACGCGGAAGTTCTTCTTGTGAAAAATGCGTGCGAAATAAGACTTTCGACCGACACCTTTCCTTTGGCAATAGCTCTCTACAGCTTCTGTCCAGTCGGAAGCATTTGGGCCATCGTACGACGAGTTCCAAGTGCCATTTATAGAAAGTTGTTTACGTAAAATGCGCCAATATACATCTTGTTGCAACTGAATATTGCCAGCAGGGTTACCCATCAACACCAAACTTCCTGCAGGCGTAGTGGCTTTTATAGCATCGTTGACTGCCGTCTCACTACCCACTGCTTCCAAAACGAAGGGATATGTGCGGTCAATTGTTGTAGCGTAATTGACGCCACAACCTTCAACTAACGCGCGTTTGTCCTCGTGTCGACCAATAACAGTGACACTCTTCGCATCCATAAGCTTGGCCCATTGTGCTGCACTTATGCCTATCATACCCGTACCAATAATGGCCACATCGGCGCCTTGCTGTAACCGTCCGCACTTAATGGCATGCAGAGCAACCGCTAAAGGTTCGAGCATAGCGGCGGCACGAAAAGAAAAATCGTCAGGTAAGGCTATTAGATTCCATATAGGAACGGCCACATATTCTGCCCATCCGCCATCGCGTCGTGAGCCTACATAATCGTAATGTTCGCACATTTCGTAATGCTTTTTCAGCACATGCGCACACTGACGACAGGGTATAAGTGGGAAAATTCCACGCGTCGGCCCACCCGACGAGGCATTAGCCTCATCGCCAACACGGTGTACAATGCCCGCGAGTTCGTGGCCAGGGATAGTAGGAAAGCGGTAAGTGCCCTTGCTAAATACACGTGGAATATCGGAGCTACAAATGCCAGCGGCTTTGATTTTCACAATAGCCCAATCGGGAGAAGGACATTCGGGCATGGAATATCTTCGTAACGAGGTCGCCTACGGCGTGTAAGACGTAAGCTTTCATAAGTTGTCGTTATTTGATTGTTCCTGAATAAGAGTCCAAATGTCGACAAATCTTCAGGGGTTGTTATTTTTCATGTTCATGCTATCGCCCTCAATGAGATGGATATTCATACCCTGCAATTTGAGCTATTTCGGTGCTACCATTTATCTTTTCTAACCTTTCTTCGGGCATATCACGATGTGCTTGCAGGTATTTTCCAAACACAAAGCTTTCGGGTGCTTGGCCAGCGAAGAGTGTATTACGATCAAGTAAAGCATCGATATTTTTACCATCGTAGCTCATATAAATCGTATCTTTCATTGGAATAACGGGTAAAACACCGTCGCAAACGCGGTTTTCGTCCAAGCATGCATCAATTAACTGTTGCGAAACTAAAGGGCGAGCGGCATCGTGAATGATGACAACGTCATCGGAAGCAATACCAATAGATTCGAGCTTTTCTAAAGCATTATAAATAGTAAACTGCCTTGTGCGTCCGGGTTTACTATAAATTACTGATTGGGTTGTAACGATATCTTTTGAGATTCTTCTACAAAAAGCCCGCCATTCGTCAGCAAGACAAATAACGATTTTATCGATACGGGGATTATTGCAAAAACGTTTTTACGCAATAATTTATAATGGGTTTGTCGGCCACCTTGATGTATTGCTTGGGGCATGCTTCGCCCATGCGAGTGCTAACACCTCCAGATAGTATGATAGCAATGTTCATAACGCAAAGATAAGCATAAATATATATTGCAGCATACTGATTAATAGAGAATTTGAGAAACAAAAAGCCTTTTATTCTTATTACTTTTTAGTAAATTTGCTGCATACAAAGCATATCAACATGAAGAATAAATATCTTGACGAATATAAGCAACAATCTTCGTAAATGTCAGCTCAAACAGCTGAGTATTTTATGTGAGATTGACAGGATATGTCGTAAACACAACATTGACTATTGAGCGACGGCGGAACGCTTCTTGGGGCTGTTCGTCACAAGGGATTTATTCCATGGGACGACGATATTGATATTGCCATGACCGTAGAAGGCTTTGGAACAGTTTAAGAAAGTAGCGCAAAGCGAGCTGCCTTCTCATCTTTTTCTTGCAAACTCCAGAGACAGAAGACAACAAAGAACCTATTAATAAGATACGCGATTTTAAACTCTTTACGTTGAAGGTGGCGATGATTTCTCGGCCAATTATCAAAAAGGACTTTACGTTGACATCTTTTCCCATGGTGCCTTATCCCAACGCTTTCGCGATCGCTAACAAGAAGAATCACCAAAGGAATATCGAAGAGTTATTCGATCCTTCACCACAAACATGTTTATTCTTTTCAGGGCTGTAGCTGAGTTCTTTTTGGTTTGGATTGAAATACGTTACATACAAAATGTGTGGAAATTGCTATGTAAAATAAAGTCGTGCAAAACGTATTTCTCAAATATTCCTGTCAATAACGGCTATGGAACTCAACATCGACATGATAGCATTTTTCCAATAAAAGAGATTCTTTTTGAAGGAAGTTCTTTTCTTGGACCCTAATAATCCTGATGCCTATCTGACGGATCTTTACCGAAATTATATGGAGATTCCTCCTGTAGAAAAGCGTAAAAATCCATTCTGTTTTTTATTATGCCAGAACTCATTTCGGGCGAAACAGAACAAGATTAATGCCGAGAACGTTATGCCATCGTTGTAAGATATTTAACGAGTTAGCATACCATTCGATATCCAAAAGATAAGATGAAAAGTAAAAAGATAATACCCATCATTGTGGTCATAAACTTTCGTGTTCCATTGCTTGCTTTGCTTTAATAAATAGCCCAAAGCAATAGGAACAATGAATGCCCAGCCCGATGTCATGACTGTAAACTTCGTTAATTCCAAAGCCTAAAACGATGTTGAGCAACATATCAAAAGCTCAACCACGAAAGCAACATCAAAAAGAATTTATAACGAATGCTGCACATCACGCCAGCAAGAAACAGCAAAATAACAACTACTTTCTATACAATATTTATAGGCGTATCGGTAATTAACAAACTTAGGGCGCGTTTCATGCACGTCTTCTAAAAGATGATTTTCATGCAACTGAAAAGACTCTCCGAAGAGATTTTCAATCAAAACCGGCAGACGAGGTGTATCAAAATCTATCAAGTTCCAGATGCCATCAGTACCCATTTGCTTCATTCCGTTCCTCTCTATCCATACCTTATGCTTCTCTTGTTCCGCCTTTTTCCCTCTTTTACTTTATCGGGAAATTTCCTTGCCCTTTTCAGCTAACATATGCTGCAATGCTTCCTGTTGCGGCACCTCTAAAAGTTGATATTGCGCACGCTGAATACAGAAAAGAGCCGTCAATGGCAACAATATGCCAATAACAATAAATTTAAATCGGAAAAACGTGACGACCATTAGCGAACCAATCTGCCAACATGGTTTTGATACCATTAGACAAGGCTATACCAGAAGTAAAGAAAAGAAGCACGGCCGATTCCCACGCTTTGATAGGGATTACCCGCCAATAATCTTTTTACCCACAATGTACAAAGTCATAGAAAGTAACATCATAGAGATGATGAAATGGTCGGGTACCATCGTTGGCAAAAAGCACGTGAGCGAAAGAAAATAACAGCGCAACCAACAGCAGTGATTCGCCTTTTGACAGCATCAAAACTTCTCTTAGTGTTCGATATATAAAGATAACGGCGTAAAGAGCAGAAAAGATAACTACTGCCGATAACATGAAAACGGCGCAGTTTACGCCCGTTATATCCATTATCCAATGATTTAATAAATACATGGGATAAAGGAAAGTGAGATATAATGGGTGCCTATCGGTAACAAAATATATTTGTTTTCCCGACACCATAATCCAAGACCAACAATCATATCCCGACATATTGAACCACCGTGTAAACAAGGAATAGAACCCGCCCGAAGCGCCTTGGGTGCACGATTTTCCAATGACTTGCTATTAGCAATACATTGAAAAATGTAAACACCATCAATGCAACGGCAGCCAGCCATCGCTCTTCTTTTCTTAGCTTAAATATCTTAAACAGATTGCTCACCATCATTTTTTTGATGTCACAAAATTAGTAAATTTCAAGGGAATAGACCTGACCGAAACAGGAAAAAGCAATATAACACCACCGTATGAAAGAAAAGCACTAACTTTGCGAAAATAGAAAACTTGATAGCATGAAGCAACCTTATAAAACTGACATCGCGGTATTGCTACTTTTTTTTAACCGCCCCGAAACCTTCCAACAAGTATTCAATGAGGTTAAGAAGGCTAGACCTTCTCGTCTTTTCCTTTATCAAGACGGAATGCGCGGCGAACGCGATCGCGTTGGCGTTGAGGCGTGCCGCCAAATAGCCAGCGATGATAATATCGATTGGGAGTGTGAGGTTCACCGTCTTTTACCAAGAGAAGAACCTTGGCTGCGATCCTTCCGAGTACGTTTCGCAAAATGGGCATTTTCTATCGTCGATAAATGTATCGTTCTTGAAGACGATGACGTGCCGTCGCAAAGCCTTTTTCCCTTTTTTGTAAGGAAATGCTCGACCGCTATGAACACGATTCTCGCGTATGGATGATTGCAGGATTTCAATACCGACGAAATCACACCCGACGTGCCAACTGATTATTTTTCACCTCTGTTTTTCTATTTGGGGTTGGGCTTCTTGGCGAAGGGTTATTGATTTATGGGACGGCGACTATACATTTTATGAAAGATGCCTTCCTACGTCACCAGCTTTCGGCCGTAGTAAAAGAGCGTGGTTATCGCAGCGACTTTTATGCAAATGTGTACCAATCATGCTTCAAGGGGCATTCCTTATTATGAGAGTATCTTCTGGGCTTCGATGTTAATGAACAATGGTTTAGCCGTTATGCCAACCCGAAAACATGATTAATAACGTGGGCGCAACTACCGATTCTACCCATTTCTCTGCCCTCAACACCATGCCTTCACGCCTAAGACGTATCTTCACGATGAAGCGATTCGACGTCGATTTCCCATTAAAACACCCACAGTATGTCATGGAATACATGCCTTATAAAGACCATTTCTACCGTGCTCAAGGCTGGAATCATTCGTTTATTAAGATTTGCAGATCGTTCGAAGAGCTTGCTTTGAACCTTAGATATGGCAATTTCGGCAACATCATTCAAGCCTTCCGCAAGCGTGTTATGAAGCTGATGGGCAAGAATAAACACCATTAAACTTTCTACCAACAATGAATAACGCGGCAAACCAATAACCGTAATAGCCGAATTGATATTTTTACGCTTGGTGTCCATGTACATGATAGTGACCTGTCATTTTATCTATCATGGCATCAGGAATGTGACAGAAGGCGACACCTTTCCTGACCTGGGCTTCTCGGCTTCACCAACAGGAGGTATTAACTTTTTCCTTTGTCAATTGCTGGGATACCTTACTAATATCGGTCCCTAATTTGTTTATATTGATTACGGGATACTTTCTTATTAAACCCCGAAAAATTCCGATATGCCGCACAAAAAGCATTGCATTTGTGGCTCGTTATTGTATTTTATGGTTTGGCCTCGTTGTTGGTAGCCTCACTTCTAACCAACGGAAAGGTTTTTTCATACCAAGAATTACTTGATAGCATACTGCCCATTTGGTCGCGCCAATATTGGTTTATGTCCATGTACATACCCTTATTATTGCTTTCCCCTTTTCTTGCAACAGGAGCTTCTGCGCTTGAAAAGCGCGATTATCAGTGGCTGTTACTCGTCCTCCTTATTCTGAATTTTGCAATAAGTGGCATCGGATACGGCGCTATTTTTCTTAGGTCCTGTCCCTCTCCCTTTTTATATTTTTGTGTTCCTTATTGGTGGTTATTTCCGTCTTTATGGCTGTCAAACCCGATTCTTTAAATACGGAATTTATATCTATTTCTTCGGTTATCTCGCACTTGCAGCCGCTGCAACAGTTGCCCAATTGCACTATACGCCCGCAGGAACTTTCCCACACATTAAAGGAATGGCGAATAACAGTATCACGTTATTGATGTCGGTATTTGTTCTTTGCTTGGCATATCACACTTCCTAAAAAGGAGACACGGCTCGGACAATGGGCTATAAATATGAGTCCTTACATCTTAGGCGTTTATCTTATACACGATAACCCACTGATCCGACCCCTTCTTTGGAATAACCTTATACACCCCAAAGAGTATATTCAACAGCCATTTCTTATCCCTTATTGCTTAGTAACAAGTATTGTTGTCTTCGCCGTTTGTATAGGTATTGAATGGTTACGCGCTGCCCTTTCAGGCTTCATTTCTGCTCACATCACCAAAGGCCACGTTAAATAACGGAATAATAACGTTCCGTTATAGATTAAAAGATAAAGCGTTAGACATGCTATAAGGCCATTAGCGTAGCTAACGCCCACGTCTTACGCAAAGAATAAAGAGACGCTATGGCCAGTGGGATTACGTAAATCCAATGGGCCGACATGATGTACACTTCGTTCAGACCGAACCCCCAACACCACATGCAACAATACTGTATAGGCTAATAAGACAGTATTAGCCCGAAAAAATCGTCGGCTACTTTTTACAACAAAGGCCGCACACCATACCCAAAACAAATAACGAAACGTATATAACCTCTGCAGCATACTGCCACCACCAGTTATACTTTACTATAATAGGGCGTCGCACTAACACATCACCGAGCACGTGTTTACGATGCAATTGCACCGATTCGCCAAAGAAATTCTCCCACAAAATCTCTCCTTTTGCTTCGTTGTGATAGGTGTCTTTCAGCTGACTTTCTATCGGCAATTGCCGTTGTCCATGATTCCATTTGTAAGCCTGCGCACCGCCCTAATAGCAACACGGCAGGCACAACAAAAGCCCATTATCAAGAATTTTGGGCGGAACAAACTTCACCATTCACAAACCATACTATCAACCCCACCATCACACCGTTACTTAACGTTACACCCGCCGTAACAGTAAACAGCAAACAAGCTTCTGTAAGCGTAAAACGTTCACCTTGTTTCATCAGTATACTACCACGGTATAGGGTTAGCAAAAGCAACATCATCGATATGGCAAAATGGTCAGCAACCACTGTCGATACAAGTATATAAGCAAACGATAAAAAGAAAAACACCAATAGCATAGCCGTTTTTCGTCCTGCCCCCATTACCTCATGCAACAAACGGTACAGAAACAAACTGCCATACACGCTGCATACAAGCAATAAAACACCCATGACAAGGGGGGTGCAATTCGCTCCCGTCACTGCCCAAAGACCCTGATTAAGTCCATAAAAAGGGTAAAGAAACAGCGCTAACAACGGGTGTCTGATTATGTCAAAATGCTCTCCCCACGATGTCAAACACAGCGTAACTATAAGGGTCAAAGCCCGACATGTGGTAGTTTTTCATGAATACAGTCCACGTCGTTACACCGTAATCGGAAAAATAACGGCCAGAATTTCGCAATCATCAAAAAAACTGGAAAAAGCCCAACCATACTGCAACAGCCAGCACGAAAAAGGCGCTCATTACGCTTGATAATAAAGAGCTTTTGCCATTATCGTTTACAACAAATAGGTTCCATATAACCAACTGTTCCACCCAAAAGCCAAAGGGCAAGAGCCAGCGTGAGCAGGCGTAACGGGCCGAAAGCCAACGACTGTTTTTCTGCCGCCTTAAATACGAAAGCCATGGCTATGGTCTGCACAAACAACCAGTGAGGTGACATAATATAAACCTCTTCTATGCCGAAAACCCAACCCCTCGTGTATAAACAGGTCGAAAGCCATAAACAATAAAGCCAACCACAAAAAGCGGTTACGGCGTCCAAGCCATATACCAGCGACGAACAAAAGCACCAATAATCCCTCTACCACATAGTTCATAACATAGCGGTAATGCACTATCTCGGGGCGTTTTGTACGCACATCTTCCAACAGGTTATCTTGATGAAGTTGCAACGGTTCGCCAAAAACATTTTCAACCATTGAGGGCCATCGCGGTGTCGATATATCAGTCCATTGCATAAATTCGCCTTGCGCAATGTGGCGTGCAGGCTCTTTTGTCCTGCCGCCTTGGTACGATGAGCCCTCACGTGCTGAATCATCGGCCGCAATTTGAGCCTGTATGGCAGCGTTGATGGCTGCCGAATCGCGCAGCGTTGTCGTGTCTTTTGAACGCCAGCGCCAGCCTATCATGTCGTATGCTGGCTATGCTGTCGCGTTTCAACTGCCGCGCCACGAAGTCGGGTTTCTCAAAAGTAATTCCACCCGCCCGCGCGCCAAAGCCATATCAGTCCCGACGGCACAACGACAGCAGCAGCAGGAAAGCAGGACGCCAAAAGCGCTTGCCATTCGCAAAAAGAGCTGCTAAAAACACCTTTACACCGTTATTCAGCGAAATGCCTGCGGTAAAAACGAAAAGCATTATCGTTTGCCATATACTGAGCTTACGGTCTGTTGTTATATTCAAAGCCCTGCAATATAGAGCGTCAGTATAAGCGCGAACATTGACAAACTAAAATGATCGTAGGCACGCTCACGCTAACCATAACATAGGCAAAACTAGACGTAAGCATTCCCAGCAAACGAGCATCTGTACGCAGCAAACCTATTACCTCGCGGAATATTCTGCACAGAAAGACGAAAACTATAAAATGCACAAAATATCAACAAAAAGGCCATGACCACAGGCGCAAAATTGTGACCTGTAAGCATGATAAGCCCCTGATTAATTTGGTTGGGCAGGTACATGAAGAAGGCTAACAGCGGATGACGGAAGATATTATACTCGGTATCCCACTGCGACAACACCGCATAGCTCAGCGGATCAAAAGCCTGAAATATGAAACTCGTGTATGAAAAAGCGGTGGTAATTGTGCACTAAATCAAAGAAACGGTCGGCATAATGGTTCACGACCATTGCATTACGCACCACCACATACACCAAAACAGCAAGTGCAGGCCATCGTTCATCGCGCCTGATACAGAATAATTGGAAAACAGATTTCATAACTTATAATCGTGCAATATTCGCAATGAAATATGCAAGCAATTCATCTATTATCCTTTCTGCAGGCCCGTGCTTTCGGCATCTTAGAGCTGTACCTTGTGCAGCTGACTGCACGAGGCATACGTTATACACGCAGCCACTGATAGAGACACAACCAAAGCAAATATCGCCAAAGCCGTGATAACACGCTTTCTTATCGAGCGAACCCGTAGGATGCGCCTCATGCTCTTCATGTCAGGAGTCGTGAGGGTACTAAGCACAAACCCCAATGCCAGTGCGCCTATAATGCTTATTATTATATTAAAGATCGTAATCATAGTATGAAATGATTAAAAAGCAACAGACAAAAATCATTATTGTACCAAAAATTCCCCAAAATCGTTGAAAATCAAACAAAGCCCATGACATATATGCCCATAGAGCAAGTATAACCAGCAGGAAAAATGGAATTACCTGCAGTGTCTCTCACGTTATGTTCCTTGATGCAATTAACCACTATCTTTTACGCGCTTGGGGAATCCTGCAAGCATCCAAATAATGAAAGCGGGCACAAAAAGCTGACCCAATACATCTAATAATCTTATCAACATATATGTTAGTTTTAGTTTCCTATTTAGATTTTGACGTCCGAAAACGATACCGAATATGATACCTTACACGATGTAGAACAACAACATATAACGTAAATCACAATTCAATTCGTAAGCATTTAGTCGCAAAAATAGATTTGTTTTGACACTGAATTTAGCACCTGTACACGTATAAATAATTAACATTTTTAACATCAATAAAATCAACAAAAGCAAATCAGCCCTTTTCTTCATTCATTATCCTGTCATTCTATCCCACCTTTATAACCTTATGACGATGCTTATACATCACCCTGCTACAACCATTACCATATCATGTTCATTGTACGGCGACCGCCACACGTATTGTATGACGGCCGTCATACTGTCGATACCACAGCCGCCATATAACATGTACGACGGCCGTGGTAACACGAGCATAAAGCCTGTAACAGAAGGATAGATACTACCAAAAGTATCATACGTCATGTTGGTTTGGCAAAAGAATTGCACACTAAAAGCTACCCATTTAAAGATACAAAAGACTATTGAAGAATAGCTTTCATGTTTTTCTATTCTATCACCCTCAAATGATTTATTGCTCGAGAACTCACTATTTTTAAAAAGATTTACTATATTTGCAAAAGAACAATAAGAGAATAAGATTATGGGCAAACATTTTAACTTCAATTCAAAAAGAAGAGCTGCTTGCACATCTTCGTGAAGTAAGACAGCGTAAAAGAAGACTGGCAAAGAAAGGCCATTGACGAATACCAAAAACTAATGCAGGATACCGAGAAAGAAAGAGAACGAATCCATGCAGCAGTTATCGATTAACCGATCAAACGCCATTGCTCCATATAAAATGTGGGGGAATGACAACAAGTTGATATTCAATACTGATTTCAATGTTATGAAATCCAGCTTTGATGAGGATAATACAATTCTCTCTTCTGCACGTTCTTATTGGTTTAATATTGTAAATCTGAACGGACTTCCCTCTCCACATGATCCCCAAAAATAATGCCAACAATATGGGCTATTATTGAAGAATTTTTCAGGTAAACCCTGACGTCTTGCTCTATTTATGTGATACGGCAGATGATCAGCAAGTAATGCGTGCACGTTTATTTCAAAGATGGTTTAACCTTTATGAAGGAAAGGATCGGTTTATTATAAGACAAGTTGAAATTCCTGACGAGAATGTCATTAACTATGTGGCTATGATTATCAAGCGTAACTATCCGCAAGCTAATGAAATTGCAAACGAATTTGAGCAGCAAGAATTATTTAAAAACAAACCTTAGCTTATTACTAACCGTTTTACTTTTTTCTGCCACCTCTTTTTATACCTATCGTTTCAAGAAAAAGCGCACAAGGATAAAGTTGATAGGCACGCAAATACAGAACATAGGCACAGGAGCCCAAGCCTTTGACAGCCCTATCCACAAGAAGAAATTGAGTGTTGCCATCTGCATCAGATAGTTGACAGCATGGCTAAAGGCAAAGCCCGCACCGCGACGAGCATTGGCTTCGACCTTGAAAGTGAAGCGCGTACTGGCAAAAAAATTAAAAACGAAACTTATTCCGTAGCCTATCGTCATGCACACACTTGATAAAAACCTGCTGCACGTGCTGGCGTAGCATCGGCAGGAATGAAAAATATAAGACCGCGATAAATAGCGTATTGCAAAAGCGTAGCCAGCACGCCCACAATACCAAAACGCAGTATTTCGCCTATCTTTCGGCGACGATTATCGTCTAAATGGCTTATAATGTGCTTCATCTGCATATTGTAACATCTCCTTATCACCCTACTATCGCCAAAGGCTACGATATAACAATCTTCACGTTTTGCTGGAAGCTGTGCACTAAGCCGACGCACTTTCTCTGCACCATAACAGTTACGACTCTTAAATTGGCCTGTAAGACGGCCGTCTGCAGCCTCTACTTCTGTACCCAAGACAACGAATGCAGTTGGGTTTGACAACGTAGTAAGAATGTCATCAAAAGAAAGGGCGAACCCAATTATCGACACTTGCACTCACAATCATCACCGTAGCGCCTTCGTCTAAAGCCTTCCTAAGGGTAGCCAAGCCTTCAGGACGAAGCACACAAGAGCCATATTTCTGAGCGAAGCTACGGCAATAATCGTTGAACGTTTCTATCGTCATTCCGCCGAAACAACGCGCAAAAACCTTTTGCTTCACACGCCAATTGGGGTATAACTTCAGCTTCATCAGCACCAGCAAAGGAGCATAGCGCAGAAAAACGGCTACGAAACTCCCACCGTCCGCACACAAAACGAATGAAGAGAAGCAGCGTATCGCGTGTGGTCAGCGTACCGTCAAAAATCGAATGTATAAACCTTATGACGCAGAATAATCACAATAAAGGCAACGAGCCAAGCTAATACTACAAGCTGTATAAAATGGTCTTTGAGAATTACTTTCGTCGGGTTTCCGCTGCGTTTATCAACCACAGTAACCTGAATATAACGCAACAAACCTACCAAAACAAAAATACTTGTGAGGTAAAGACTATCGTTATGGAACTGCGCTATAACCTCAGGGCTCACCGTGTACATAATATAGCACACCAGAGTTACGCTGGCTGTGATGGTGAGTGCTTGGTTCATGAAGGTTGAATTGTAGCGAATGGTGTTCTTTCGTGGGGCTTCTCCCGTTTTCTCCATGAGCAAAAACATCGTCGCGTCGCTTTGCAAAACTCATGAAAAGTGTAATAAGAAACGTCATCAACACAATCCATTTACTCAAGGCTATGCCTGTAGCCGCACCGCCAGCAAACAAGCGAAGCACAAAGCCAAAGGCTACAATGCAAACATCTATAATAGCATACTGTTTGAGTTTGGCACAATAAGCCAAGTTCAACAGCCAATAAAACAAAATAACTCCTACCACATTGTAAGCACTACATGTGCCTGCAACAGCGTCGACATTGATACGTAAGTAACCTAGCTAACAAGCTTACGAGCACAGAAAGTGTAAACATAAGCAACATTAAACCATAAAGCTTGAGCAACCGTTATCACACCTGCAGCAATAGGGCGATTGCGCTTTTTCAGCATGCCGAATATCGTCAGAGAGGTCGTGAATATCGTTAAAACAGTAAATGCTTGAAGCAGCAAAGCTAAACGCAAAAGAACGTAACAAGGCCCGCCAATAAGGCTTCGCCGTTGAAAGAGCGCACCACCAAAAATGATAGGACCAAATACAAAAAGTTTTTAATCCATTGCTGAGGGCGCAGCAAACGCATCATTGCGTGGAGCCGATTCTCACGTGAAGAGGGTGTGTTTACCATTTCCATATACTATCGTTATTAATAGATTATAGTACTTAACCCAGCATCTTGTCCAGACGTGACGAAATAAATGCTGATACCTTTGTGAGCAACCACGCCAAAGGAAGCGTGATAACCAAGCAAAGAAAAAGGTAGTCCAATAACTAAACGGACGAGGAATATAATTGAGAACAAAATGAATATGTATCAAATAGCACTCAAGGCTGAGGGGCTCCTACCCATCGAAAACACTTTGTTAAAACCAATTGGGGGTTCGTCTAAACACCCTATTTAACATTAAAATAGTGGTTAACGTAAGGGGATATAGAGCATTCGTTCGACAAATAACGGAAACTGGCCATGACGAACCTGCTCAAGAAATATGCTCGATGCAAAAGACATAACGAACATAATAATAATTAACCAAAAGGCCTGCACCATCAATGGTTTGGCGCTGTCGAACCATTTCGCCCATATTAATGCCTATAAAGAAGATAGGGACACGGCTCCAGAATATTTCCAAATGGCCTACAGCATGATGAATGAGGCGTAACCCACTGCACTAAAATACACCACATGATCATGACCACTGGTAGCCAACGATAAACGGGATGGCGCTTAATCAGCTCCATATAAGCGGGTGCAAAGAGGTGAGAGCATCATGGTAGCGGGGAATATACCAGAACGTAAGCTCGTCGTGAAGCCAAAAAGTTCCAGTTGATGGTAATATCGCCTATGAGATCAACCCACGCCATGAGGCTACCACCCCGAAAAACGTGGAATATAATACAAACAGGCTATAATGAGCCACGACGGGTATATACGAAGGTAACGATGACGAAAGAATTGGCGCCAGTCTGGCTGCTTAACCCAAAGAGGACCAAAGGCCTATTCCGCTAGAAACAGAAAGATATCCACACCGATATTACCCATTCGGCGGAGTCCAAAGAACGGATCCCAACGCGAAAGCTCCACATGAAAGAGTATGATAAAGAGCATAGCAGCGCCCATTAGTTCGCCACGGTAACGGCTAATATTAGCTAATTCTATATCGGGTATCTTCATCTCTATTCGTTCATTTTAGGGTGAAGGTATCTTCTTCATGATTTGCTGGAAAAGCCATGCCACAGACAAGCAACTAATCACATATAATAAAAGCCCTGTGTACACATCGCCTTGACGAGATATAGGTATAAAAATCTTGCGCAAAATAGGGTGCACAACGAACAAGGCTGCAGAAATACTGCCTACCCATTCGAAAGCACCGAAAACAAGTGCAGATACTTTTTGTGAAGGGATTGCCTCAATAGCACGGACAAAATAAATAGCAGCCATACACACAAAAGCGGGTACGATGGTCCACGTCACAAAGTTTTTACTCGCTGAAGCAATCAGAAATAGCGTTACAACAAGACACATTAAGTTTGTCATTCCACCTTTTGTGATTAATATTACACGCTCACCGAAACGCGCGAAAAGAACACCAAGACCAAAAAGGTAACATGCTACCCATAAAGTTATAACGATAGCGATTGAGCATCTCGCCTTCGGGATCCATCAACAGTTGCGCTGCTGTGCATACCAGCATTAAACCAAACGTCCAGCCCCAATGGCGACGATAGAATAAACAATCGATACACAATGTAAAAAGCTGAAACATCAATCCAAAGAACCAGAAAGGCCCTGGCCAGATGTTGCGATCAGGCTCAGGAAAGAGGTTGTTAAACATGCCGAGCTGGCCAACTATCTGCATAAACGTATAACGCCATGAGCCTGCAGTAATAGCATCAGCGATGATAAAGGCTATAAAACCCGCTATCATCATCTTAAAAAGCTTCAAGAAATGACAATGTGTAAAACGATAAAAGTCTATTGGCGGCGTTGCACTATCTGTATGCGATGCTGTAAATACGTATTTCTGTTCAAGGCCAAAGGCACTTAAAAACAAAAGATGGATACACCATAATGACCAAAAAGGATAGCAAATGAGCAGGATACAGTTCGTTCATACCCGTAGTAACCTGTTGAAGCCAATTGACATTATGCGCAAAAAATTGGTATTCGTTCTCCTTTACCACAGGATTGAGCCAATGACAAAGAGTTATGAAGGAAGATGCCCATGATGGCCAAACCACGTAAAGGCCGTACATTCAGCCCTCGTCAAAAAGGTCGTGAAGATGATATTCCATGGAAACAATATTGTCGGTTTTATTTCTTTTCTCTGCTTTCTGCTCACGTGCACGTTCGGCGTCACGCAGCTTATCATAGTCGGCCACGTGTTTAAGGATTCGAGGGGACGACGTTCATTATACTGCGGAGATAGAAGGTTATATTCGGGTCGATAGTCTTTTTGCCGGAAATGCCAGCAAGCCACACAAGCATGTGCGGAAGGGCGTCGGTCATGAAAACGTTTGTCCTTAGCGTCCTTAATAGCCTTAAATATTTCGGGGTGGGTTACTGCGTAACGATGTGTACAATATATCCAGAATGGCACCTCAAACTCATAATGAGCCAATGGCCAGTCAACGTCAGCACTCATGGTTTCGGCAAATAAAGTTGCGTCCAGGCTCATAGCATTCTTCGCCATGATCGGGCATATAAATAACGATAGAGTTTGATATTCTCAAAACGTTTTTATAATGGAAGCCACAATGGAATCGTTGTAGAGACAAGCGTTATCATAATCAGCGAGAACACGACGACGACGTTCGCTGAGGTCGGGACGGCTTTTCGGCATAATCGGCTGCCGTAAATACGCGACGATCGTTAGGCACACGAGTGCGATAATTAACAGGCTGGCCGATTAGATGAAAGATAATAAGATTGGGATCTTTAGCTGCCGATTTGCGGTCGCGAGGCATTATTAATCACAATATCTCCCGACTTAACAAGGCCGTCATAATCAGCTAAAAGACCCTTCGTCAAAACGGTGCAAGCTATTGATTACGCGTAGTAAACAAGAACTTACTAAGCTCTGGATTTATTCAGAAAAAGCCGCCCGGAAATCGTATATCGCCTCTTTGGCTTGAGAAGGAACTGATTGGTAAGGAAAGGTTACGTTATAACCCGCTTTCTTAAACAGCTCGGGAAGAGGGCATAATCACACCATTCGCCCTTCTGCCCAGCATGCATGAGACAAAACGTTCTTAAAGACAAAAAGCTTTATTAAGTTCAACACGATACCACATCGCTGAAACGGGTGAGCAATCCGCTCCGTTCGGTTTCGACCTGACGTGGTGTTGTGGGATATTATAACCGTAAAGTTGTGAATGAACTTTACCATAGCTCTCGCCAATAATCAACGTACAATATTAGGCGATTGGTAAGAACATGAATCAACTTTCACCGTTTTGGCTGCGGCAATACATCTGCTAACTTGTTGCGATGCAGGTGATTGCTATACACGCTAAAGGCTAATCGGTAGATGGGCAAAATAAAAACAAGCGCGATTTTTTCTCTGTAAGGATATGTTCAGCAGTGCCTATGAGTGTCAGCCGTCATGAGGCGTGTCATCTGCACTTTATTGTATAACTGTTGATTACTCACTGTAATAAACAAGACCAATACCGCAATACCGCCAACGAAACGTAAACGGTATCGACGGGCGAAAAGCCTCAGCTTTTCAGTGGCATTTTTGTAAAAGAAACGCTTTATACTTTTCGGGAATAAACTTGTACAGCCACTGCCTACAAACAAAGAGAATATGAAATAAAAATCAGCAGCAAAAAGCCAACCAATGGGGAGAAAATCACATCGGTTGAAAGATAAGTATTGAAGAAATCACCCAGCCTCGCGACTGTTCGTTTCGCCTACTAACAACAGCATGGTGAGGTGTTAATGAGGGACGAGAATTTCCAGAAACAGAAAGACATCAATGATTGCTACTGTGTAAAGCACTAACATAAAATAGTCCCTCGCACCCATCTCCTCACGCGAGAAGGTATGAGCGAAGCAACACACAAGCTAAATAAATATCAAGGAAAAGTTCTGAGAAAAGATTGTCATAGAGATGGGATCCTTTTTGTTCGGGCAGAGTAAGAAGGCACAAAGCACACCCAAAACATACATGGTGACGAAGAAAACTGCATTTAAAGCTATCGGCTTTAGCAACAAGCGTGCAATGTTTTTAATAATTCCCATCTAATCTTTTCTATGTTCTGATGCAAATTTAACATAATTCCCGCGTATACCAAAGGGAATAGGGCTTTTTAATTATCAGTATAACTGCTCTACCTTACTGAGAATAACATCGGGTACCAAAGCCTTTAACGCTCTGTCCTTTCTGAACCATTGTTCGAATATCCGTGCTACTAAAAGGATATGGTAGGTAGGAACCAGCTTTACATTTCGGCGCTAACAATGATACATCAACAGGGTAACCCTCTCGAGGTACGCAAAATATTGATAATGTTCATATAAAATTCATGGCGCGCCCAACGGTCAAAAGGAGGCCCAATTGTCAGCACCGATAATGAGAGAAAAAGCTATATTTGATGGATAATCGTTGCTCAAATGGGCAAGAGTATTCCACATATACGAAGGTCGAGGTAAACCAAATTCGTAATCAGATGCCAATAGGTTCATCTTTTAATGCTTCACGAGTCAGTTCAAGCCTTACATCATCGGACAATAAGTCGTTAGCTTCCTGTTTAAATGGATTTAAAGGTGACACCACAAACCAAATTTCGTCCAACGAAACTGCTGCCAAATTTGCCGTGCCAGACAGATATGAGCCATTGTGTATGGGGTTAAAACTACCGCCAAAAGATGCCAATACGCTTTCGATGAGCCTGTTCTGTCATAAGAAAACAAGAAGAAGAATCATGCGCGAATGCTATGTCAGAATTCGCTTACGATTTGATAGCTTCAGTCTAGCAACGTCAAAGATCATCATTGATAATAACCTTATCGAATTTATCAGCAAAAAGTTAGCTCATATTCAGCCTTTGCCAAGCGTTGCTCAATCACTCAGGAGCGTCAGTGGCACGACCAACTAAACGTTTACGCAGTTCTTCAACCGAGGAGGCTGAATAAACACGCTCAAAGCGCGGTCACCATAATACTTTTTAATAGTACAGCCGCCTTTAACATCTACATCAAACACAACGTTTTTCGCCACGCTCGACCTGTGTTTCAACCTGCGACTTTAGCGTTCCATAGAATTTATCTTGATAAACTTCTTCGTATTCAAGAAACTCTTCTGCTGAAATTTTCTGACGAAACTCATCAGGCGACAAGAAGAAATACTCAGCACCGTTACGCTCTGGTACCTCTTGGGCGCACGACTGGTACAGCTAATTGAGAATTTCAATCTTAGCTCAGGATATTCCGTCATCAAATGTTGCACGAGTACTCTTGCCACTTCCTGATGGAGCGAGAAAAATAATAAGATTTTACCTTTGGGTGTTAGTTCCATGATGTATGTGTTTTAAGCATCTTTTATGACGCTTTTAATCTTAGAAAAGTCAATGATTATATTTGATAACCCCAAAGCCCATTTTACAACATAAATAACAGCTTTTGAGTCATCAAAATATCTTTATAAAACATTTAAAAACTTGTTCCTAATCTGCTCTAATTCGTCTTTCATCTTAACGACAATATTCTGCATTTCAGCTTGGTTGCTTTTAGAACCAGTCGTATTTATTTCCCTTCCCATTTCCTGAGCTATAAAGCCAAAGCTTCTGCCATTGGGCTCTTCTTCGGCCATTGTCTCACGAAAAATAGTTCAGATGAGTTTCGGATAAACGCTGCTTTTTCTTCACTTATCGTCCAGCTTTTTCAATATAATAAATGAGCTCTTGTTCTAAACGATTCTATCGTAATCAACTTCAGGAATTTGTTGTAAGCCTTTTAGAATATTCTCACGAATTTTTCAGAATACAGCTCTTCTCATAAGGCTCAATTGATGCTAAAAGAGCTGCGATATTATCAATTTTCTCATGGAATTTCTTCTCCAATGCTGCACCTTCCTGACGACGGAACACTTGAAGGGCTTCAATTGCTTGAAGAATAGCCTGACAAGCTGCGTCCCATTCTTCGTCCGAAAAGTTCTTCAATATCGGTCTTTGTTGTTACATCTCGGCAAACGCGAAAAGGGTTGAAAACCAATCTGAAAGGCTCTGGAATGCTGTACTTTCAGCTATAATTCTCAATTAGTGGTAATAGTTTTCTACAAGAGCTGCATTAATAGGGGCTGCGTCAAGTGTAGCTTCTTTCTCAACCCTATGGCGAAATCCACCTTACCTCGGTTCAGTTCCCGAGCAATCATCTGACGTATCTCCATTTCCCTTTCACGATAAATACGAGCTATGCGGGCAGAAAGATCAAAACCTTACTATTTAACGATTTAATCTCTACATTGATTTTTCTTGCCATTGTAGGTTACGATTGATTTTCCAGTAACCAGTCATTGATTGTATCATAATATCGTAGTTAATTTTTCCGCAAAAAGTACAAATAATGAAGGAAAAAGAGTAAATTTGCATCTATTATTAAGTTTTATCATAGAACTATGTCTTGTGTTTTAAATATTGATACGAGTACAAACGTGTGCTCAGTGGCTGTAAGCCAAGATGGTGGCTGTATTTTTCGAGAAAGAAGACCATAGTGGACCCAACCACGCTGAGCAGCTTGGTTCCTTTGTTGACCAAGCACTTTCTTCATGAGATAATCATGCAATACCGCTCGATGCGGTGGCAGTTAGTTGCGGTCCTGGTTCATACAGCCTTCGTATGGAGTGTAACGCATGGCGAAAGGCACATGTTAGTGGTCGCGATGTGAAACTTATCGGCGTGCCAACCTAGAGATTCTCTGCGTGCCTGTGTTGTTGCGAGAGAAAATAAAGGAAGAAAACGCCCTACTCTGCCCTATGTGACGCTCGCCGCATGGAAGTTTTATGCCCAGGTGCTGACCGTAGCCTCAAGGAAATAGCGTCCTATTCACGCCGACATTGTTGAGCTGATACTTATAAAAGCTATCTCGACGAACGTCCTGTATATTTCTTTGGCAATGAGTTGCTATGAAAGTGCAAAGATATTATTAATCACCTAACGCTCACTTTGTTGAGGTATCGAAGCACTGGCTAAGAACATTTTTCCATTAGCCGAGAAAAATTGCGAAGAGAAATTTGAGATGTAGCTTACTTTTGTGCCCTTCTATCTGAAAGATTTTTGTTGCTAAGTTGCCTACAAAAATTACTCTAAACTCTCTCGTTTTCTTTTAGATGTTCAGCTCTTCTTTCAAAAAGGGCTTGCTTCTTATAGAAACTCTGTTATTTTTCTTCTGAAACCCTTCCAGCTTTTTGATTATTTATGAATATAGACGGATTAGATTATAACACCGCAACGTGAAAAACTTGTGCTGCCAGAATATGGTCGTGAGGTGCAAAATATGGTTGATTATGCTATCTCTCTCTCGAAAACAAGGCCGACCGCCAACGTTGTGCTGAGACCATTATTCTGACGATGGGCGCATGCTTCCACAGAGTAAGAGAGGGTGAAAAGTATAAAGCAAAAAGCTGTGGGATCAGCTTGCACTAATCAGCGATTTTAAGTTGGACATTGATTGGCCTGTTGACATTTCGCAGGCCCATACTATCAACAGAAACCTCAGCCCCATGCCTTATCCTATGTCGAATATTCCTGTTCGTCACTATGGAAAAATTGTTTTCGAACTATTCGAACAACTAAAAAGCATGGAGCCCGGCCCTGAACGTGACACCCTTGCAGCTCTTACCGCCAACCAAATGAATCGTGACCTCATACAGTGGAGCCACGGATACAGCGACGGTGAGAGAAGTAGCCGATCGACTTAGCCTACTATACTGACGGAAAAGATTCAGCTGATCCCAAAGCGCTTTAAGTTTCGAAAGGGTTTGAAGCTCGACCCGTAGAACGTAAACGCAAAAAGAGATAAACCATGAGCTTCGTTTATCATCGAGAGGCGGGCATCCGTTGCGGGAAGTATACCTCCGCAAGGCGCAAAGATGAAGCCTTGCGGGTAATCTGTGCCTCATTAGCACTCATGAGCCTGTTACCATTAGCAATAGCTACCTGATATTCTCGATGTAAACAACCTTATCCTCCTGCTTCAGAGATGGGTGTTAAGGTGCACACGCAACAGCCGAAACGAATATACTTTCAAGCCAACGAATTGAATTTAGACTATCTTGACAGCGTCGACTTCGTAAAAATGCGCGCTTCTCTACGTGGCTCTGTGCTGATGATAGGACCACTTCTCGGTCGTTTCAGAAAGGCTACCGTGAGTAAACCCGGAGGCGATAAGATAGGACGACGCCGACTTGACACCCATTTCCTCAGTTTGAAAAGCTGGGAGCTCGCTTCCGAAAGAGATGAACAACGTGACGTTTATCAAATAAAAGCTGAACAACTACAAAGGCACTTACATGCTTTTGTGATGAAGCATCGGTTACAGGAACGGCGATATCATCATGGCTTCTGTGTTAGCAAAAGGGTGTCACTACTATCTACAATGCAGCTTATGAGCCTTATATCCAACAGTTGTGCCATTTGCTCAACCAAATGGGTGCGAACATAAGCGTATTGCCAGCAACCTTATTACCATTGTAGGTGTAGAGGAAACTACACGGGGCAAGCCATAAAATTCTACCTGATATGATTGAGGTAGGGCTCGTTTATTGGTATGGCTGCCATGATGGGTAAAAGGCGTAGAATTAAAAAGATGCTTTTCTTTAAAGAACCTCGGATTAATTCTGATGCATTCCGCCGTTTGGGCATAAAGATTGACGTTGATGGCGACGACCTGATTATTCCACATCAAAGTCATTACCAAATTCCTACATTTATTGACGGAACTATCATGACATTGGCCGATGCTCCGTGGCCTGGTCTTTCGATTTGCTATCGAGTGCTTCTCGTTGTCGCCACACAGGCAGAGGAAGTGTGCTTATTCATCAAAAGATGTTTGAAAGCAGGCTCTTCTTTGTTGATAAGTTGAATTGATATGGGGCGCAAATTATTCTCTGCGATCCTCACCGTGCCGTTAGTGGTAGGACAAGACCATCGCATCACCTGATGCGGGCAGGACGCATGACCAGTCCCCGACATTCGCGCGGGCATAGCCTTTGCTTATTGCTGCGCTCTGTGCTACAGGAACAAGTCGCATTGCCAACATAGAGCAGATAGATCGAGGGTTATCAAGACATTGAACTAAGGTTGAATCAGTTAGGCGCACACATCACGCGCACCGACGATTAACCCTTTAATCCACCCACTACACCGATGATTAAGAAAGAAGATGTTTACAAGATAGGGCGCATAGGTGAAAGCCTCATGGCGTGAAGGAGAACTGTCGTTTCACTTTGATGACGACGTGTTCGACCGTGTTGATGCTCGATTATCTTGTGCTCGATATAGAAGATATTCTCGTTCCGTTCTTCATGGATCGAGTACCGTTTTCGTTCTAACGAAACGGCGCTCATGAAGTTTACCGACATTGATACAGAGGAACAGGCTCGCCGAATTAACAGGTCGCGACGTCTGCTTTCCGCGTGCATTAGCCGACGAAGACGATGGCGCTCCCCTTCTGCGGTAGCACAGATTATTGGTTATACCGTTGATTGACGCAGATACCGAAAGCAGCCTATTGGAAACTGAGGCTGTTGACAGGCATACCATCATTAACACACTGTTCTTAGTCGATACCCCTGACGGCCAAGAGATACCTATTCCAGCTACAGGCGACTTGGTGACAACGATTGATAGCCAACGCCAGCTCATCGCCATGCACATACCCGAAGGGTTACTTGGTCTTTAAAAAGCAACGATTATGAAGAAACAACAGATATGTATTCTTGGCAGCACAGGCTCAATAGGTGTGCAGGCGCTCGACGTCATACGTCAGCATTCTGACCTGGCTATGGGTGTACTGTCTGACCGCAAACAACAGCGTTGACAAGCTTGCCGAACAGGCTCGTGAGTTCAATCCAGCTGCCGTTGTCATGTGCAAATGCTGACCTTTACGACAAACTCTGCTCATTGCTTGCCGACCGTCCCGATATCAAAGTGTATGCAGGAAGTGATGCGTTGAACGAAATCGTGGAAGCCGAACCTATAGATGCTGTTCTCGCGCTTCGATGGTAGGTTTTCTCTGGTTTAGTACCAACCATCCAGAGCAATTAAGGCTGCAAGAAGATTTGTTTTGGCTAATAAGAAAACCCTCGTTGTAGCGGGAGAGCTTATTTTAAGCCTGATTGAGCGGTACCATGTCGACTTGTTGCCTGTCGATTCTGAACACAGCGCTATCTTTCCAATGCCTTGTTGGCGAAGACATGCGCGCGATAGACAAACTTCTACTCACCTGTTCGGGCGGCCCCGTTCCGTCAGTTTACGCACGAACAACGCAACAAGTTACTGCCGCTGACGCGCTAAAGCACCCCTACTTGGAATATGGGAGCCGAAAATCACTATCGACTCAGCGATCTCTCACTGAACAAAAGGATTCGAGGTCATGGAAGCACGTTGGCTTTTTCAGAATTCCTGCCGAACGCATTGAGGTTCTCGTCCACCGCAGTCGGTTGTACACAGTGCGGTACAATTTCAATGACGGCTCAGTGAAAGGCATCAATTGGGCGTACTCCGATATGCGTTTGCCTATTCAATACGCTTTCTCTATCCGAAACGCTTGCATCTTAATGGCGATAGGGCTCGACCTTTTCAAAAACAGAACACCTCGATTTTCTGAAGCTCCGACCTTGAGAAATTCCGCTGTCTGGCCTTGTCATACGAGGCTATTAGCCGTGTGGAAACATGCCATGTATCCTCAATGCTGCCAACGAAGTGTAAACTTTAGCTCTTCGAGAGCAGAGTGTACATTCAACGGAATAGCCGACATTATCGAAAAGACAATGCAACAAAGCCACATTCGACAGCAACCCTACCCTTGACGTCTGACCTACAGACTGGCGCCGAGGCTCGCCATATAGCACAATCATTATTATCGTAATTCATTAAAACTTAAGATTAAATTTCAATGGAAATATTTCTCATTAAGCTATTACAGTTTGTTCTTTCTATCCTCGTTGCTCGTCCTGCTACACGAGGGCGGTCACTCGCGCACGTCTCTTTGGCGTACGTGTAGAAAAAGTTCTTTGTATTCTTCGATGTCAGCATCGGAAAATGGAGTGGAAAGCTCTTCCAGCTTTAAGCCAAAGGGTGGCGAGAAACCGAATATGGAATGGGGTGGTTACCTTTTGGAGGCTACTGCAAAATTTCGAGAATGATTGACGAAAGCATGGATACCGAGCAGATGAAACGCGACCCACAGCCTTGGGAATTTCGCACAAAGCCTGCTTGGCAGCGCCTAATCATCATGATTGGTGGCGTGTTTGTCAACTTCGTTCTGGCGCTTTTCATCTATAGTATGATTATGTTCACCTGGGGCGAGCTATGTTCGCATGGCCGACATGTCATTAGGTATGAAGTTTAACACCGAGCCAAAAAAGCTTAGCTTTTAGGGATCACTGACATCATTACGGGTACTAACATTCGCGAATTTAAGGACTTTAATGTTGACGTTTACCGCGATTTGGCCGATGCCGACTATGCCGAGGGTGCTCGTAACGGCGAAAGAAGAGTGCGCATCGCCATGCCGGGAGACCTGAACCTGATATGGTAAAGGCTACACCACCGTTTCACGTCCGTTCATTCCTGCGGTTGTCGATAGCGTGCTTAAACAAATACCATTGGCAGAAAACAGTAAGGGAGCTTATTGAGGCGCCAGCATACAAAAATTGGTTTGCAAGGGCGACCGCATATTAGCTGTAAATGGTCAGGCCGTGATTCGTATAACGAGTTTACTGAGAAAATGAGGGCGCGTAGGCGATCAGCTGATGGCAGCCAAGAATAAGCGCGACAGCCTGAAGCTTCTGAACGTTAACCTCGTGGTTCAACGTACCAATACAAACAGCAGCGATACGCTAAACGCGATGCTTTCACGCAACTTGAGTTAGGTTTGTGCATGGCTGATGTGACACGACTTTACCAATCGAGAGTAACGCACAGCAACTGACAGTCTGCTTGAAAGCTTTCCTGCTGGCGCAAAATATGGCTGGAACGTACTCTCTGAGTTATGTAAACGACATGAAATATCTATTCTCTGCCAACGGCGCTAAAAACTGAGGTGGTTTCATTACTATCGGAAGTCTGTTCCCTGCTCAGTGGGATTGGTTCCTCTTCTAGAAGATGACGGCTTTCTTTAGCATCATATTGGCATTCATGAATATATTGCCCTATTCCTGCTCTCGACGGTGGTCACGTGCTGTTCTTGTTGTACGAAATCATTGCTCGCCGTAAACCATCAGAAACCTTTATGATACGTGCTGAGTATGTAGGACTCACTATTATTATTCTACTTATGTTGGTAGCCAATCTTAACGACATACTCAGTGTGCTAGGGAATTATGTCATAAGATACACCTTATATATATATAGCACAAACAAACAGGGCATCTCCTACACACGGAGATGCCCTGTTCATTTTCATCTATGATAATTTACCCTTTCGCTTTAAAAAGGTACTTACCAGACTTTTGAAAATGTAAATAAATATTCTGAATATTTTAATACTACAAAATCTTTTATTTTAGAGACCCTTTACAGCTCATTTTACATTAAACGTGCCACGAAACAAGCATGTGAGGCCCTATACTTTGAATAGTAACACCCACTTTACGCTCAAAATTTGCACCTACTGACATCAATGCATTACCTTTACAGCGTAATCGCACCACCTTTACGATGTAATCACGCAAGGCGTTTACGACGTAATCGCACGGTCATTATGACGTAATCGCCGCTTAATAACAGCGTAATAGGAAACTAAAGATAGTATCTACCTACCTCTAAAAACTACAAAAACTCTTATTTCAACCTACGAAACACTTGCCTTTACGACGTAATGGCAAGCAAAAGATAAAAACAGAATCCACAAAAAGTGCGTAAATCAAGATAAATCGCTCGTTTACAATCAATTGCAAAATAACGCCATTTTTGTGCGTAATTCAACAACAAAGAGGAGGTTGTGGGCAACAAACGAGTTCTGAAAGATTCTTTTTGTTAAATTATTTCAACATCAAAAATATATCAAACAAATCGATAAAGAATCATGTTTTTCTACGCTTTTATCACGCGCAAAGCCCTTTTAATATCGTCCCACATGGTTTCTTTTGTTCAACATTTTACTGCGCAATTTCCGACTTTCTGTTATAGATACTTTGTGTTGACGAAAAACAGCAAGTTGGCTGTTTCAGAGGTATCTATCTACGCAAACGACAAAGGGCGGCAATGCGTTCGGTTTGTCGGTTAATGTGGCTGTCTTGCACAGGAGTACGAAATTCGAGCTGTAAAGTTCCGAAACTCTTCACGGAACGTGGGATCAAAAGCTCTAAAAACGCACGATCGAAGCTATCAAGGAAAGCACTTGTTTCCTCACCCGACGCCCTCTCCGACTGTAAACGCAGCAACAAATCGTCGGTTTGTTTCGTCTTTAGCTTTCGTAAAACCAGTGTGCGCTGTTCTTTTAGCTTTCGATATATCTTGAACACAGATGAATATAGTGCAGCGAGATTCCTCACGATGTATATTTGTGGTAGAGCAAACGTTCGTTCAAAATGGCCCAATTTATGGTTTTAAGCCTGTAGAGTTGCTGATTATAATGGTCAATATCGGTCTTGTTTTTCTTTCAGCGTTCGGTACTGACGCAGAATAAAGCAACCTAGCTAAAAGCAGAGCGATAATCAGCGTAAAAACTACCTATTAAAGCATAAAAGCTGCAAGATGTTCTTTACGTGCCAACTGCGCCTTATAGGGCTGTCAGAATAGGGATAAGCGATTGCGAAATTTTCGACCAATCGCAAACGGTTATTATAGCTTTTGGCGTCGTTAAGCGCCACATTAATATATTTCTCGGCTAAAGATACTGTTATCTGGGTCAACCTGAATGAGGAAATCGGCTAACGACTTTTGATGCAGAATTATCAAATGTACAGGCTATAATATCACCGCTTTGCCGACTCAGCCATGAACCGAATAGCCGCATCGCGCTCACCTGCATTCCATAAATTACGTGCGTATGAGAAGCAAGCGCGGGCACTCAAAAAGCGCTCTGAACGCAGCTTCTGATGTATTACTTTAAGGTAGTAAATGCTGGCAAGTGCTGATGTTATCCTCCACTTCGACCAAATGTTAGCGTGATAAAAATTATAGGTTGGCTCGTTTTACTGACATAAGTCATCAGCCTCGCGTAAGCCAACGACGCGACTCTTTAAAATACCGTGGAGAGTATTCCTTATCCTGCAGTAAAGGCCCACTGACGATAGCAAGTCGCTCATGGTGATGCAATACTCCTTTTGGTTAGAGAAACTCAACGCATGTTATGGTACATCACTCATCAATCGGTAGAGCAGCATCATAAATACCACCCGCTGATAATATCCTCGCCTTATGTATAATAAAATAGTACGCGTCCTCGTCGCCACCTCATTTGGCGAGCAATAAAGCAGGCCACGATCAGCGTAAGCCTTTAGCCGAATCGTATTGGAAATAAGCATGCTGCCTAAACCAATTCACAACAAACCGTAAGAGCGGCTACGATGATCATGATCAGTGAAAAACTTTTATGAGTAAGCTTATAGCTGTTTCTTTTTGGCGAGTAATCTCTTCTTTCACGAGCCAACAAACTGATCAAGCTAGCGACAATCCTTCCAGCTGAGCCGCATCCACACAAAAGCGCTGTAGCTAATGAAAAATAAAAACCTTTTTCATGAAGTTTTACGTTGTACAATGCAAAAGATATTAAAAACGTGAAAACAAGTCACCTTACCATGTAAATTTTTGTTAACAATTATAATGGACTAATTACCAGTTATTTATAAGAATAACTCATGTAACAACCTTACCAACGCCATACCTAACGCTTTAAAATGATAAATATTTTACTATTTTTGCACATAAGTTTCAAATAAAAACCCAACTACCTAAACACGCCATCTTTTTGAAAGCGTTTTCAGATTATAACATGACTAAAAATAAATTTATGAAACATCACTTTTTCATGATGAGTCTTTGGGGGCTTTTTCACCCTTTCGCTGAGCTTTCACCTCATGCGGAATGGACGACAAAGCCGACGAAGCCACACCCAGTCTTGGCATCAGCCAGGCACGCTATGAGCTGGCACTGCCCGGCACGTTGAACGATGGTACAAGCGCTATTGTTCGTATCACAGCAAACAAAGGCTATCACATTACCAGCAATCAAGCATGGTTAGCGCTGATAAACCTGACGGCATTGGCCTTACTGATGTGACCATTGCTTTGCGATAGCAACAAGACAGGAGCCATAGAGAGAGCGCTTTTAACGGTAACAACTCAATGGCCTTTGAAGAAACCATCACGGTAACCCAAACCTTGTTTGACCCTGCTGTTATAGCACGATTGCGCACTTTCTACAGCGAAGACTTCAGTTGGACAGAGCCTTTAGCTGTTGCCAACGACCTGAAAGATCCTGTTGGAAATGCCACAGGTGGTTACACCCGTATGAGCGTAACCAATCCAAATATTGCAGGAGCGTGGACAGCAGCTGGCTTAACTGACTGGTACACTACGGTGGTAAAACCCAACGGAGTTAACAAAAATTAACATACAAATGGGCTATTTTGAATTTCAACTCTAACAGCTATTTCAATACTGGTATCATTCTTCCCAAATTACAGGCACACGTAATAGCAGCGAGGCAGTGAACGCAACACTGAGCTTTATAGCAGAGTCCTGACGGTGGTGGCCCCGATGATGTGCCATTGTTATTGAAATAATATCTGGACCTGGCTCTGCAAATCTGATGCACAGCAGGGCAAAATCGAATCGAGAATTAATAGGAGCTCAATAGGATGGCATACTATGAGGCTATGAATTGCATGGTATTACAACCGACACACGTATTTGCAATACACACCGAAGCGCCAAATACACGAAGTATTGTCGCTGGTATCTTGACTAACATTCTAATTAAAGAAAACCAGTAATTAAAAAGATATGAAAAAGCTAAATAAAACTACGTACGCGTTGCTATGCCTGCTTTTGGCCAGCACAGCAACGACCTTTACCTCGTAGTAGTGACGAGCCGCAGTGGATTCATATTTTCTTGCTTCGGAGGCAGATGTTGAATTACAATACGATGGTCTCACAGCGAAGAAACAGCGGACAGTTTTCTTTAGGCGCTCAACCAAGGCTGGAAATTGGTTAGCTAAGCCTGACTAGGTAAACTAAACCATGAAAGCGGACAGCGTGGACGCATAACCCTTTATGTTACTGCTGAGAGAGAACACAACAGGTGAGGACGAAGTTTCCTCGAGTTTAAACTGGCTGACGGAAAGCCTGAACTGAGGTATCTGCTTTCCAGCACCGACTGGCAGAGAGAGTTACCGCTCACAGGCATTACTCCTGAAGTGAACATCTTAGGTGTTAGACAACGAGGGCAAAGGCTCCTGTGGTACACATTTCAAGCAACTATAGCTGGAAAATCACAGTTCCTGATGCTTATTCATGGATTAGACCTTTCAATAACAGAAGCGCGAACCCGGCGATTTTGATATTACCTTAAATATTGATGCCAACGATACAAGAGTGGCACGCGAAGACAAGGTAACCTTTACGGCGGGTAAGTTAACATGTACCATCACCGTAAAAGCAAGATGCTAATGTGTTCACTACGCCTGCAACAACAATGACTTTAAGTGAAGACAGGGACACCACTATGGGTGGCGAAGATAATGTCTTCGAAATTAAGGCTGTAGAAAGCTGGACTGTAACCAACAAGCCTGCATGGGCAGCCTGTACACCAATGAGCGGAAACGCTGGTGACACACGTATGACAGTAACAGCAACTAGCAATAATACAGGAGCAGAACGATGAGGGCGATATCATTCTTCTTTCGGCCTCACGGTAGAGAAGGTGCTGAAACTGAAACAAGAAAACAAAGCTGAAGCTCATTCCTGACAACAAGCCAGTAGGTTACGTTTACTTCAGTGAGCCGTTCGACTGGGCACATACTTTTGCACTTGCGAATCCTACTGTATGCCAGGATCAGGTTGCAAGCGTTGGTGGTCAAAATAATAAAACAACAGGTATATATGGCAATACCGATTGCATGACAAATTTCTCGCAGAAACTTATCGACTTTAATACAGGCGGACACTGTATATATGTAGCCGACGGATACCTGAAATTAGGACGCAAAAACAATCAGGGAGGTGTTACCATCAGGACAATCTCGATATTGAAGATGGCAAGAAAGCAAACGTTATCGTAAGTTTCGATATTGCCGACAATTGGGATGACGAAACGACTGTTGTGTTAGAAATCAGTGGCGATGGCACTATCGTTGACGGACAAAGTGCAACATTGAGCAAGATATTCGCGCCTACTAAGAATACTGACTCCTCTAAACCCTGGCAATGGACACGTAACCATCAGGTAAAAATAGAAGGAGCCACGGCCAATACAAAAATTACCATCCGCTCATCACAGAAGGAGTATCGGTGAGTTATTACCGCTGGTTCCTCGACAATATCAAGGCAACCCGAACCACAACTAATAACTAAAAAGAAATGAAAATGAAATATATCACAAGGGTAACCGTTTGCAAAGGCTGTCATTGCCTTTATGATGACAACACTTTCTGTAGCAGCCTATGCGGGAAACCCTGTCACTGTAAAAGGCGTTATTACTGATTCTGAACGGTGAGCCCCTTTGCAGAGCTACCATTGCTGTGCCTGGAACATCAACGGGTACAACAGCCGATATAGACGGAAAAGTTCACCCCAAGGTGGAAGACGACCAAACTTTGCAGGTCACCTCGGTGGGATCTCCAAACCGTTGCTTTAAAATCGGTAAGAATCGTGAGTTTAAAATTGTCATCGAAAGATGACATGCAGACACTGAAAAGATGTAGTAGTTGTGGGATACGGTACGATGGAAAAGAAAACGCGTAACCTCTTCTATTACACTCTATTAAAGGTGATAATCTGATTACAGGTTTGGTGGATCTACCATAGCTACTGCCTTCCAGGGTAAGGTTGAGTGGCTTAACGATATCGGGCAGTTCGAGTCCAAACTCGTCGAATAGTTACCAATTGCGCGGTGTTGCATCGGTAAATGCAGGACGCGGTCCGCTGTGAGTTATCGATGGTGTGCCCGTGGCGACCTGCGAATGATTAACCAAGAGGACGTGTTATCAATTGATGTGCTGAAAAGATGCTTCTGCTGGCGCTATCTATGGTACTCGTGCTGCAGGAGGCGTTATTCTTGTAACAACAAGCATGCGCAAAGAGCAAGAGTAAAAAGCAACGTACAACTGAGTTCTCACGGAAACGCACTGAAAAGAGTCTCGACATTCTTTCATCGCGTGACTATCTGGAATATGGTATCGGTCAGAACTATGGATACGACACCGATTGGTACTAAGCAACTGATTAATGAGAACCAACTGTCACAGCGTCACGTGTTATCGGTATCAGGTGGCAGCAAAGCATTACCAGTTTATACCTCTTTTAATGTATCAGGATCAGAAGGTATTGTAGTGGTGACGGCGTAACGGACTACTCTGGACGTATGAACGCCAAATAATGTTTGACGGAAAGGTTGGGCTGAAGCCGTAAATGCGCAATACTGTGAGGCTAACCTGCGAGCTACGCGCGTAGCGATCGTCATCGGCTCACAGTGCAAATGCTACCTGAACAACTATCGCTTTGATGAACCCCAAACTGATTCAAGACACGGTATAACGTTAACACCTACTGGTGGTGGGTGGTTCTGGCATGGAACCCTGCTGCTGAGAATATTGAGCTGAAAGGACTACATGGCGGGTATTGATAAATGGGTTGCAAGCAGATGCTGCTGAAGAGTCAATCTGATGGGAAGCGCCTTTCCGGTTCGAGACCCGCTTCGGTGTAGAGGATCGCCAGTGTGCAGGAGTACTTATACCATCACTGCAGAATCATCCTTAGCATGATTAACCGCCTAATAAACGCGGGTCGTGCTTGCCACGATTTTCGAAGACAGAGAATCGCAAAATGTGAGACGCACCTCTGCGCCTGCGCGGCGACTTTTAACACATCCATCGCGCGTCGATGCCAGTACTGGGTGGAGACTTTATCGGATGACAGGTGGCAAGAACTCGTCGATATGATACTGCGTAACGCTAACTCTACCGTTGACGGAATAGGCGCGGTTGGGAGCATGAGCGCGCCGGCACAGATCTATCGGACGGTCGGCAAACGCATGAACTCTAATAAAAAGCCACGCCGCGAGCGATTGATGTCTCTCTTTGCACGTGGTAAATTATTCATACGGATGGCAGATACGTGGCAAACGCGGTGAGCCCGTCGTGCCGCCGCCGCGCGCGGAAGTTCGAAGTTGGTGCAGTAGTAATCGTTGGGGTAACTTTCTGGGCCATCTCCTGGCAGGCTGGCGCAATCAGCAGTAGAAGTTTATGAAGCGAATTGGCATGGGCCAAATGACCTGAAAACCCGTGCTGGATACGGTGCTACTGGTACACTGACTTTGCAGCGGTTACCGGGTTAGAACGTATAACCGAACGACATGTGGCCTACTTTCATGCGAAATTTGGCAGCCAGTGATGCGAGGCTTGCACGCAGCATCAGCCCTGACTTGAAATGGGAAGAAAGAGAGGAAGCTTGACCTCGGTATCGACTTCTCGCCTCCCCCATAATCGCATTCGTAAGGTTGATTACTATGTTCGTCAAGGTTGACGATATGTTGCTCGAGCGCCCGCTTCCGGCCGCCAATGGTGTTTGGAACAATCATGAAGAACGCAGGACTACTGACTCAACCGCGGCTGGGAAATTTGAGTTAACAGGACAAATTATAAAAGAGTAAAGATCTTTAATTATAGTTCTACCTCTGCGTTTATCGCACAACACATCGAAGATTGATAACTCTCGGTGACACCCAATTCTTATCTGTAGTGGTGGCTGCATTCCCACAGCGCCGATGATATGCAGACGAAGCTTGTAAATGGATCACGAGTTGGACAGCTCTGGCTTTTCAACATGCAGGTTTAGATTCAAGGCGGCAAGTGGCTCATCTATGATAAAGATAACAATGTTGTGCCAGCACCGAAACTGGAACAACAAGTAATCCCACCGATGCCCAACAAGCATTATGGGCACAAGGCTACTCCAAAGCTTATCCGCTTTCAATGGACCATAGCCTCGGTTTATCGCAACTTTGATCTTGGGATTTCGTTGCCGTGGATGGGATACGATGTGTTTAGTCAGCTGAATCTACGGTTAAAGACTTCGTCTGAGAGAACGTAATACTTAAGGTGCGTTTACAGATATTAAAAATATATTGACACGCATTCTTACGGATTGCGCCTCAGTAAGGGCCAACTTCTTGAAGATTGATGCTATTACTCTGGCTTACACACTGAACACATTAAAATGGCAAAGTACCTTTCGAAAGCGAGGTTCTATATGACCTATTCGCGACGTTGCCTTTACCATGCCCAGGCTACAATCCTGAAGTAAGCATCCAGCAGTTTGGAACCAGGGCTTTAGCGAATATATTCGCAGTTCGTCTTCGATGTAATCCACAAACCATTCATTGGACATTGAAGATTACAGTTATCGTTTTAACCTTTAAGGAAAACAGAATCATGAAATTAAATATACGGCTGCGCTTCTTGGCATCTATATTAGTTCTTGTGAACTTGAATAGAAATTCTATTCAAGTGTCACACCCAACGTTTATTACAACCCTGAAAACACCTATGCCATCATGGGCCGACCATTTACACATTGGAAATGGTGTTAGTAACGATCGTGGTATCTACAGGAGTTAAACCGATGAAATGGTATATGTCCTACGTAGCAGCGATTTTATAACAATAGTGAGAATACATTCGTTTACACGAACATACGTGGACACCTACCGATCGTTTCATTGTAATGCTTACGAAGGTACAACAGGAGGTATCGCCCCGTGCGCGAGGGCTTACGACGACTTATCAAAGTTGATTACAAGACATTGGGAATGACTGGTGCCGACAGCTGACCAAGCTGAATCAGCTGACCATTCTATCGCGTATTATTACATGAAGGGCCTCGACTACTTTCGGCGGAATGCCCATTTGACGCTCAAATAACGACCCCGTAAAGGGCGCGCCTCTGGCAAACGAAACTTATAACGATATTGATTCTTTGCTTACCGACGCTACCCAAAGCTGAAAAGACTACACTGGTCAAGCAGTGGAGCATCATACATCGCTGCTGCAGCCGCTGCGATGTGTATGGCAGAGTTGAAGTTCAATGCTATCAGTTACGATTGGTGAGGCCATTTTGCAGAGGTGGCTGCGACATGTCAGGACATTATCCAATGGCGTTTACGGCCGATATGCACTTGATGCAGCTATGGGGTGGCCTACATAACTTCGACAATGACAAAAAGTCGTAGGCTATTTGGAGATGTACGCTTCTCTGCCAACGCTAAAAGCTTGAATATAAATGGTATTATCGCTATTTGCTACCTCATTCGAAATTCGCTAAGTATTTCAACACTTCGTCCCGGCGTCATGTTATAACGGCTGCCTTGCGCCTTCACGCGCGAGAGTGCAACGTCGGGCGTGTATACACAGTGCGGGAAGCTTGGCGGCCCATCTGCAGAAATATGAAAACGGCGATTTGCGCATAAAACGGCCAGTATGTTTGGCTCGTGGCGGTGGCAGTGTACGCGAATGTTCTGTACAGGTATTCAAACAAACCCTCTGACAGGAGAGTCGACCAAAAGTATTCAGGACAAGGCTGGACAAATGCAAATGCTGTCGACTATATTAATGCAGATGGCAGAGGTTCTTCTATACTCAACGGATCAGAAGAGTCTGGAATTCGTCTCGTAAAGATGCTAATTCTAATAGTGCCGACATCTCGCGTCTGTGGGATCCTGATTTTCCCGCTATCCGTCTGACTGAAATTTATTACATGCTCGCTGAATGCAAATGGCGTGCTGTGATAAAAGCAGGTGCGCACAGCAATTAACACTGTACGCAAGCGTAATTTCACTAACGAATAGACCCAATCCGTTCTGCAACGTTTTGATGTTTATCGCCTTGCTGACGAATGGATGATAGAATTCCTTGGCGAAGGCCGTCGTCGTACCGACCTTATCCGCTTAGGATTATGGACAACAGAAGACTGGTGGGCGCACAATGCTGCGGCGATGACAACAGAAGCTATTCTATCCCTCAAAAGGATATTCAGGCTAACCCCTTGTTAGGCAGAATCCTGGTTATTAATTTCTTCAAGACAAAGCATGTATAGAAAAAGGTAATGAAAATAATGTATCGCTCCTTATTGTTGCTATCGGCATGGCTTCATGCACTGATGCAAAGTTTGCAGAGCGATATAAACACCGACAATGATGGGCTTACCATCAAGCACAATGCAGGCATGAACGTCATTGAGACGTCACCGTGCCGATGGAAGAACCACGTCGTGTCGTGGTCAGTGACGGCGTAAACGTCGTCACACCACCGACGAAAAAGGAGCGAATATCTGAAATGCGTTCTAAGAATCGCCGAACACGTGTTTATCCAGTGTCCTGCTGATTGCGAGCTACCAACAGAACAAGGTTTACCCAAGTTCTATAAAGAAGCGGCTTCGGCAATTCTCACGTTCTCCAGTGCGGCTTCGAGCTAGCAAGCCCATTGATGCAAAAATTCTCTGTTGGTGCGCTCGCCGACGTTCAGGTTGGTGACAACGTTGACGCTGTCAGTAGCCCGGCACAATCGTGCCTAAAATCCGAGCTGAGACCGACTCTCTATTCAGAGGTACTGTTGTGGTATGAGCATGGGAGACATCTCTTGGAACAACACAGGCATCTACGGACGAGTATAAAGGCACGGTTTCCCGACTGGGTTTTCCCTACCTAAACTATCGTCGACCACGACCATAATGAGAAAACTCACGACGATATTAATTCGGATAAAGGAATATCGTGACGCCCTCAGCCAACCCTATGTATACTTATAATATCGGGCGAGTGGCACGTATAGCTATCGACGATGTGCTTTATAGCGGTGTAAGAGGACGTAACGATTACGAGGGGAGAAATTACACGGGCGCAGCTCGACTGGCTCAAAAGGACTTAGAGCACATGTAAGTAAAGATAAGTCGATTATTATTGGTTTTATATCCCAACATCACGCCGTGATCAACGATAACCACATTACGAATCGTCTAGACACCTCAATCTTGTAGACTACCACCGTGTTATCATCTTAAGTGGCCACACACAGCCATAACTTCACGACCGACATCGCTCCAAACATGCGCGAATATACCCTCGGTGCGGTGATGTGGTGCCTTTCTGGACGCTTATGGTGGCCTTGGAATATGTAACGATGGTTCTCCCTCGTGGCTACAGGTGTTCTCTTTTGACGGCAATGAGGCTATCTGATTCGTATTATGGGGGAAGAAACACCACGCGATTATCAAATAAAGTTTACGCTCTCAGAGAGAGCTTCCATGCGTTATGTGGTCGCGTTTGAAGCGTTTTCACAAACTCCTATATGGCCGCGCTACCACTTTGATAATAGTGGCGTACTTATCAATGTGTTCAACTGGCACACGACTGGACCGCGGTTCAGGGAAGACTAACGGTCAATGGCAACTGCTTACAAACTCATCAGTGGCTCGCGACCCTCTTTGCTGTACGCTTTTTACAGTATCGCAACGGATGGGAGAAAGCGCCCATCGGCTGATCGAGAAGACAGAAACGATCACATGTTCTATAACCCCACATCATCTAATTGGCAAACCATTAACGTAAAGGCTACAGACCCTCAGGGGCGATATCTATACAGCTTCAACCCGTAACCAATAAATGAGACGTACATTACTGCATGCCTCACCCTCGTTCAGGCTGTATGTATGTTTTGCCCAGCTGCCAAAGGCCAACCCAGCGGTCTTTGGCAGACAACCGCCTGACGGTGATTACACCTACTGTTGCGCCTCGAATATGCCACAGATGGCAAATTCGTCGATGCTCCTACTATGTTTGCAGCCAACCGTTCTTCTCTACTTCAATGTCAGAACTAACGGTAGGAACTTGAAACAACTGTTACGAAATACGAACAACGGCTCTTCGCATTTTGGTTTCGTAACGATGGCTATCCCTTTGCCACCTCTAACTTAAAGGTATATTACACACTTGATGGTAAGGAAAAAGACGTTCACCAACCGTTTTGTGCTTGGAAAGAACCTTGGAGGACCGTTGAAACACTCGACCGTGCGAGCAAGCCATTCCTATGAACGACGGTTTGCTGCACGTTGGATGGTATATGATTGACGATAACCGCGGAGACCTTCTCGTTAACGGTTGGTTACAGCCACGCGATACACGCACACACCTGCAGGATCAGTACTGTTTTGTTATGGTAACGATTATCGCGCTGCACTGGCATCGTTAGGAGCCGTTAGCGGACATGTGCCAATGACGCGCAAATACATGCACGGCGTGTGGTATTGTCGCTATTGGGACTATACGGCCGACGAGTTTTTAGGCATTATTCACGATTATGACAACAACCAATTCCCACTTGATAACCTTGTCTTTGACATGGGTTGGCATACCAATGACGCCACAGAGGGAACAGGACATAACGGCCATTTAAACTGGACAGGCTACACATGGAACCGCAAACTCATACCAAATCCAGCTGCCTTAATTGACTCCATACACAAAGCGGCGTCACCGTGAGCCTCAACGATCATCCACATGACGGTATCCGCCCGAATGAAGATATCTACCCCTGGCACGCAAAGGCTAGCAGGATTACAGCCTGGAGAAAAGAGCTTATTTCCAGCCTTTCTGACAGCACACACATGAAGAATTTCTTCACGTTTGCGCACCGTCCGTCTGAAAAATGGGTGTCGACTGCTGGTGGTTAGATTGGCAACAAATTACCTTTTATCCCTATGTGCCGGGCACACACACCACTACCCTTTTCAGTGGATTAACCAACTTTACTATCGCGATTCAGAGCAAGGCGGACTGCGTGGTTGCAATTACTCGCGCTGGGGAGGTTGGGGCGACATCGCCATCCGCTGGTTCTCGGGCGATGCTCAAGCCAACTGGCCTATGTTAGCCTTTGTGAAGTGAAGCTCTCTGCGCAAAGCGGATGCTGGTTGTTATTATTGATTCACGATACAGGTGGTTTCCGCGGTAAGAATAACCCTGAATTGACTACTCGTTGACACAATTCTCGACACTTTCAGCCGCTCTTCGTGTACGGCGAAAAGATGCAAAAAGTTTGGATCGTCGCCCATGTGGATCGGCGTGAATTTGGAGACTCGCGCCAACCGTCGCATGTATCATCTGCGCTCCTGAGCTCATGCCCTATGTGTGTATAGTAGCGTATGGCAGACCCACAAAAACGATGGTTCCCGCTCAACCGTGCCATGTACATCGACTATGGAAATCAGCCCGAAAGCTACGAAAACGAGCAAGAATTTACCTTCGGCGACATCATCATGGCTGCGCCTATTACCTCACTCAGGAAAGTGCCAACTTAGCTGCCGCACAGAAAGTATGGTTTCCACGTGGCGAGAAAGTGGTTCGATTTCTTCAACCATCAGCGCTACGAGGGCGGGTCAAACGCTCAATATCGAAGTCGCTAATGGAGCCTTTTCTACGTCGTCAAAAGGCGGTTGGGTGTTGCCTATGTAGCCTTATACACGTGAGCCTGCTACCACACCACTCGAAACGCCTCGTCATGCGCGTTTACCCCGCTGGCCGCACAGCTAAACAACGTTTACGCGCTATACGAAGACGACGGCATCACGCTCGATTACGAAAAAGGCGCATCGGCTACAACGCGTTTGCAGTATACCGAAAAGGGTAACCGCCGTATGGTGATGGTTCACCTGCACAAAGTAACTACAAAGGCCAAGATACAACGAAGCGCTTACCGTCTACAGTTGGCTGGTTTTTGGAAAGATTGATAACGTGAGGTGAACGGACGCAAGGTGGCTACAACCTACGACGCCAACCTTAAACTAAATATAGTTGACATCGCATCAACAAGCATTCGTGAGCGTGTCACCATGAGAGTTCTAACAGAACACTACTTTTTAGATATCCTTTTTCTAATAAATATGAAGTCAGGAACTGCTAGCTTCTCGGCTTCTTTCTTTTTATCCTATTCCCACACTGTCGCCATGCGTACAATACGCCCATATCATCATTGAAAAAGTCAATTGCCCCTGAAACTTTATTGAAAAGTACCGCGCATATATCACGCCCGTACGGCACTCCCTTTTTACGTTTTTCATGCCCTCAAAACGTTATTTCTTTCGTCTCGTTTACGCTTATGGCATCGTTGTACGACGATCGTCATACAACGTGTGTCACGGCCGTCATACCATGTGTACGGCGACCGACAGCCACAACGCGTACTACGGCCGTCGTACATTCACCAATCTTATAAAAGTTGAAGCATATAAGGCAAAACGATATGGCATTATCGTGATATAACGCTACGCTTAGCACGATAAGCCGATACCTCCACCCGTTGTAGACAAATTTTAACTCAGCAAAGCCTTCTCGTCTTCAGTTTTTAGCTATCTTTGTCATATCAATCTGCCAAGCTTAATCATGAAAAATCTCTATCTTTTTGCAATCCTGCTTGCTGCAGGACTTCGTAGCTTTTGCAGCAACTCCGCGCAAAACTATTCAGCAAGAGCCTATGCCCTACATGGACCGAATGGCACGACCTGAAATCGGTCAATGAGGTCAATCGGTTTCCACTTCACACCATTTCTTTGCCTTTTCGGGAAAATCAGAAAAGAGGCGTGCCGATGCTGATATAACACGTTCGAAAACTATCTTTCGCTCGAAGGAAAATGGAAGTTTCAGTGGGTGGAACATGCAAACGAACGACCGCTCGACTTCTATAAAACCGACCTTGATGATAGCAAATGGAAGACCATGAACGACTGCAGGCAACTGGGAACTCAACGGATATGGCGATCCAACGTATGTAAACATTGGGTTGGCATGGCGCTATATGTTCAAAGGAAACGTTTATGCGGGTTGGAAAGATGAGTATGCACCGAAGGACGCAGGCCTTACAAGTATTCCGTGAAGGACAATCACGTAGGTTCGTATCGCCGAATTATTGATATTCCAGCATCGTGGGACGGTAGGCAAATCATCGCTCACTTCGGCTCAGTTACATCAAATATGTACCTCTTTGTGAACGGACATTACGTAGGATACACCGAAGACTCGAAGGTTGCAGCCGAGTTTGATATTACGCCTTACCTGAAAAAGGGACGCAACTCATCGCTTTTCAAACGTTCCGTTGGTGTGACGGCTCGCTCTGAAGCACCAAGACTTCTGGCGTTTAAGCGGTGTGGCACGTCAATGCTATCTGTTTACTCGCAACCCTAGGTGCAAGTAAGCAACCTTCGCATCACACCCGATTTACAAAATAATTATCAAGATGGAACGTTAGCTGTTGAAGTTAGTGTAAAAGGCGACCCCTACCATCGAGTTTCAATTGCTGAATGCCAATGGCAATATCGTTGTAAAATCGGTGAAACTTTCGTAAACTGAGACCAAGGTGTAGCATTTCACGCTCGAAACGTCAAAACGTGGACGGCCGAAACGCCTTATCTCATACGCTTCAAGCTATTGTTAAAGACCGTCAGGGAAATATCGTTGAGGTAATACCGCAGAGTGGGCTTCCGTAAGGTTGAAATAAAGAACGCTCAGCTGCTTGTCAACGGTCAACCTGTATTTATTAAAGGTGCCAACAGGCACAGAAATCGATCGACGGTGGCTATGTCGTGACGCCAGAACGTATGATTCAGGATATAATTGAAGAAACGCCTGAATATTAACGCTGTCAGAACATGCCATTATCCTGATGATCCGCGCTGGTATGAGCTGTGCGACGTATGGTTTATACGTTACCGCAGAGGCAAATCAAGAGGGTCACGCCTTCGGATATGACAATTGGGTCCGAAACTAAGAAAGAAAAGTTTGCAGAACAAATACTGCAACGCAACCAGCATAACGTGGAAATGCTGTATAATCACCCCAGTATTATCGTGGAGTTTGGGTAACGAAACGGCCGACAGTCCGGAATTTTACCGCAGCTTTCGAATGGATTAAGAAGCAAGATCAAAGTCGCCCCGTGCAGTTTGAGCGCGCATGGCGCGACGGTGCCAACACCGAGATATTCTGGTCCTATGTATTATCACGTTAACGATTGCGAAGCATACGCACGCGATACCACAGCAAAGCGTCCACTTATTCAGTGTGAATATAACCATACTATGGGCAATTCAGGCGGTGTGATAACCGATTATTGGAACCTTGTACGTAAATATCCGAAGTTCCAAGGGAGGCTATATTTGGGACTTTGTCGATGAAGCCTTGCACCTGTTCACCTCGTTTTGATGCAACGAGAAGCGTCGCCGACTACGAGGCAATAGCCGCTAATTACGAGCCCGGAACAGGCAAAATGTCGCCCGATTACACTTATGGCGGCGATTATAATCGAAAAGATGCGTCGGACAATAACTGAATTGCAACGGCATTATCGGCCCCGACCGTCAGCTACTCTCACGCTTACGAGGTGGCTTATGCGTATCAGAACATCTGGGCCGACGATAATTGATCCTGCAAAAGGCAGTAAGGTGAAGAATGAGTTCTTCTTCCGCGACCTTTCCAACGTTACCATGCACTGGGCATTGCGGCAAGCGGGGAGCATTATACAAGAAGGCGATATCCACGACCTCGATATACGCTCCACAACAAGAGCGTATTTACGAGCTTTCTTTTAAGGAAATGGTAGCTGATGACGATATGCTCAACATTGAATTCCGTCTAAAAACTGATGAGCCTCTGATGAAAATGCAGGACAGTTTATCGCGCATAGGCAGCTTGTTATCAACCAAAAAGCGCCTATGGAAACGTTCTATGTAGCAGCGCCAAAGGGCAAAATGAAAGATTAAGAATGGTAAGAACGATGAACAGATTACTGTGCCAGTCAAAGGTACATATCGGTAAGTTTCGACAAGAAGACAGGCTTTATTTCATCGTACGCTCAGAAGGACGAAACCTCTTTTCTAACGGTGGCTGACAATGCGTCCATGCTTCTGGCGCGCCGCGACAGATAATGATATGGGCGCAATTCCGAAACAAATTCAAAGGCTTGGCGTAATCCTGAGATGACGTTAACGTCGATATCGGCACGCGCTAATAGCAAATCGACGGTTGTTGTGAGGGCTATTTACGACATGCCCGACAGTTAAAAGTCAGCTCGTTATGAAGTATTTGGTGTACGAAACTGGCGAAATGGGTGTGGAAGAATCGCTAAAAACTACGCCGAATGCATCGATATCACCCATGCTTCGTTTCGGTGTTGCACTATGACTGGAGAACATGGACCGCAGCACGTTCTACGGACGAGGCCCCTATGAAAACCATCGACCGCAAAACAAAAGTCAGCATTTAGCATTTATACCTTATCGGCCGACCAACAGTATTATCCTTACATTCGTCCACAAGAAACTGGTACGAAGACTGATATGATGGTGGCAGCAAAACCGATACACAAGGCTTTGGATTACGCGTTGAAGCCCATAGAAAATGGTTCAATGCGCGCCTTCACTACAGTGTTGCAAGTCTTGATGAGGGTGACGAGAAGCACCAACGCCACTCACCGCAAGTTGGCAGACGCTACCACATGGCTCTACCTTGATAAATGCCCACTACGGTATTGGCGGAACAGATAGCTGGGGTTCCTTTCCCCTTGCAGCCTTATCAGCTACGTTACGAGGATATGACGTTTAAGTTTTCGCTATGCCATCAAATAATGCGTGCATTAAGACGATAACAAGAACACGATTATTCTGAAAACCTACGATAGCGAAAAATTTGATACCATTATACGGCGGAAAACTGTTTCATTTACAGCTTTCCGCCGTTTTCGTCAACATCTCTTTATACATCCCTAATATGCTTTTGAGTAAAGAATTACACGCTTTCAGAGACACTAACTTTGCGCTTTTACCCATACTTATGCCTATACGACCCATATGTAACTTTGCAACCATAAAAAGCACGTAACAATATGGAGAATCCGTAAAGCAGTTTCCCGACCTCATGAAGGGAAGAAAATTATGTATAACCACGGTTTCGGTTCGTCGGCATCGTCGGGCACGGTAAGGCTTATCGCCCAGACTTTTCCATCGGCTGAGGTCTTGTTACGACATACCCCTGCACCCTGCCGAGGCTATCGATTTCGACAAAAGGTAAAAGAAGACAATCCCGACCTTATCATCGGCACTTCTGATGGGTGGAATGTACACCGAAATGCTGTACGGGATGCGATCGTATTTGCGTAAACCCAGCCTTTGAAATGGGTAAAAACCATGAAGGAACACGCCATGACGGGCAAGCAAATGGCAAAGCCCGACAAGATGGTGAGAAAGAGATTCATGGTTACGAAAGCACTTTGAGAAAGAATACCGCGAAGCTACCGATCATCGCTTTAAGGCCTCGATACGATGACGCCCGAAGAGCGAATCTCAGAGGACCATCGCAGCGATTATTTGGTGATGCTGACCCCGCCAGTACACTTTTCGACCTATTTTGCGAGCATTACACACAGGCTGTACTTTCACGGCGAACACCGTATGGACGACAGGTCGTTCCTTACAGGTGTAGTGCCCGTAACGGTGGATAGATGATAAGGAAAGCCGCGAACGACAGATTGTTTACATTGATGCAGTTGTTCTTGTTGACGCTTATGGCAAGCCCGAAATCGAGCTTAGCCAAAGCCTCCAGTATGCTTATCGAAACCTATCAGTGTATATTGTGGCCCTGCCCTACTAATAGCCATGCCGCCCTTGCCGATACGGCGACATGGTGCGAGTATTTGTCGACCGCTGCACACAATCGCGTAATATATACTAACCAAAAAGCGCTACTATATGGCGATTATTTCATCGACACCACACCCGCAATGAGAACTCCTTTCACAGCCATTCATCGGGAAGTGACCAGTTTAAGACGTGAAGATATTATTATTTTCTTCGAAAGGTTAGCAGGAAATAAACCCATACGTGATATAAAAACTGATGGATTATAAATACAATCTGTAAAGGCATATTGACGAATAGCCTTGCAGATTATTTTATTCTGACAAAAACCATTACCCCTATTTGCTACGGGATTGACGCAAAAAGGCTCACTGTACGACGGCCGTAGTACGCGTCGTATAGACAGCTATGGTACACATTATGACGAACGTCGTACTCATCGTACGACGACCGCCGTACAACCACCCTTACCCCACAAACATCATAACAACACAACGTAAAGATAACGACAATGCAGCGTAAATACTTTGCCAAACCATCGTATCTCTACAGCGGTCTTGCCTAAGAACATCGCACAATATCTTCAATATGGGCGAGCTATATCTGGTTTTAGATCCAAAATTATAAGTGTGCAGGAAGACACGCATTGTTTCGAGATAAATGTAAGGACAGTAGGTGAGTTTTTAAACTTAGATTCACACTTTTCATGACAAAATAGTTATCTTTGCCTATCACTGGTATTGTACGCCTATCGGCCAAAAAACGCCGTGTACATACTAAACTTACGCTGGCAATACGCAATGAAAACAATAGAATATGGCTTTACCAAGAGCCTCTTTTGGAGAACTAATAGTAGCGCGAACAACAGCAGAATATGTAACCTACAGTTTGTTACCACCCACCCCCAACAAGCGGCTCTTTCGATGAATTGTATCTGTGCTGGGGGCATGATGTTTGGATAATAGAAAACCACGAAATGGCCTGTAACGTAGTGCAAAAGTATGTTTGAAAAACGGCCATATAACATTAGCCTTGACCTCTGTGGTACGGCTTTTCAGTTGAAGGTTTGGAAAGCATTGCAGCAAATTCCGTTCGGCAAAACCGTTAGTTGCAGCGAAAGTAGCTCGTGCCATTGGGCAACCCACAGCCATACGTGCCGTAATGCCAGCCAGTGCGCGTAACCCTGCGCTCATCGTGATTCCGGTGCGACCGCGCGTGCATAGCAACGGCAGTCTTTAGACCCAATATCGTTGGGGAGCACAGCTGAGCGCTCTATATACAATGGAACACGACGCGCTACTACCACAGAAATAGAGCATGCTGCACCTACACTGACCATAAAACGACCTGTGTACACTCGTTCATGCCCGAACATCAAACCCTGAATCTGCCAGATCCCTCCCGACACGAACCTGTCGGCTCGCCACCTGCAGCGATCGATGCCGCCGAATTGTTTTCGCGTATCTCGTTTTGTGATTACCGCAGCAGAAATTAGCCCTCTGGTGATTAACAAAACGATGCACGAAACGCTTGTTGTCGGCCGGAAATAGCCGAAGGGGTTGGGCGCGCACGCGTTACGGCTGGCGACCTGAATCTCGCAAGTGGAAAGCCTCATTCGCATATTGAAAATGACCAGCCCACTAGAGGCGGCCGCTATTCGACGCATGCGTCGCCATTCGGAACCATAGCGCAGCTCTCAGCCGACGACGTGCGATACGATGTGCAAAAGCATTGGCCGACCTGATAAGCAGGGATTTATGCACCCCCATTGCCCGCTGCCGACCTAACAAAAATGCTGCCACACGGACCGCAGATAGCAAAATCAGTTGCACGTAAAACGCCGCTGACAAACGCTGTATTGCGCAAAAGAATGGGACGACGACACCATAACCGCTGCTGGTTAAGAGGAGAACGAGCAAAACATCATGACCATAAGGTATAACGATGACAGTCAGCACGCGCGCGCACGGCGATATCTCTGAAAAAGACATTCGCGACGAGGACAAATCTAAACCTTTTGGGCCGTCAGGTAGAAGAAATGGCCTTACTACTCCCTGACTGATTGTGTTGAACCCGACCGTCTGCTCGACATCAGCAGCATTACGTCACGCTTTGAGGGCTATGGGAAGCATCACCCGTTATTATATATCTCGTTAGTCGCAGCGCGCGAGCGGGCAACAATCAGGCCATACTGCTCGGTAACTTTGCAGGGAGCGCGGCTTGACGATATTATCAACCAGCCCGACTCAATATGGGTCGCACGTTAATTCGCAATTTTCGAGAAAAAGCCCTCGAACACGCCACGTGTCCAGACTTCGACGGCAATGAGTTTAAACAAAATGCAGCATCGCAAACTCGGAAACATTTGAAAACAAATTATTCATGAGCTTCGGCAGATGGACTCTGTCAAAAGGCCGTGCTTGAGCCCTACATTTGTTTGCGAAAAGTTGGGTATTCAGGGCGCATGGACTTTGATGACGACCGACCTTCGTCTTTGCTTGTTGAACATCGGGACGCAATATTTTTCCTCGAACGCTGCTATGCGAAACTGTCACTGGCACCAATGGCTGAGAAACACTATGCAAAGTATTGCTGTATTTTCGCATATTGTTTTATAATTTCAATCTGGATACCGATATACGCTTGCTTTACTCACGCTTATGCATTGCCTGACGGACTCTCTTAGCGTTGCTAACCTGATGACTCTTGTGCATGAAGCGTTGCGCTTGTAACGAAGCAGTGGCCTTGAGTTCGATATCGCAGAACGTGGATTGCACATCTGCTGCCCTTTGCTGACGCCAGAGACGATGAATGTCAACGGAATGCGCGACTATTTCTATGAGCGTTATCTGCTCCCACAACTGCAAGAGGTGCTTGTTCCACTGCAAAAGATGTCGCCCCTTAGAGCAAGCTTACTTTCTGCCGTATGATGCAATTTGTGATTCTGTGGAGAACATCATGTCGAAGGTTGGTGTGAATGAAGGTATTGGCAAGGTGTGGCAAACCATGGAATATGCCCCTTAGCGAGAAACGAGAAAGCGGGGTAATATCTACACATCTTACTATTACGCATAAAGAGAAAAGGACGGCGACGGTGAGAATTAAATGGTTATGACCTCGTCATCATTGGCCATTCCTGAACAAGGTAACGACTTTTGCCGAACTTTCGACGGGTGATATGGTGTTCCTTTTATTCGTATCCTGGAAGACGAAGAGCCCGATGTGCGCAAAGCCTTATTATTTAAAAGGTGGTATAGCTGCACTGAATAGCGGCAGTATTACCTACAAATTGACCGACGGACAACAGAATGCAGACATCTTCAATCAGTGCCCTACACAACGTAACTGGCAGCAAAAACGTATCGATGGCACGCGCGTGGGCAAAAGGGTTTGCGTGCATCGAACACGCCAGTGGCGATGTAGGCGGGAAGTGATACGCACCTGTACACGCTTTGTGACATCAACCGAAAGCCGAAAGAACCTTCTAAAACCAACGTGAGCCCAAAGTAACACCGAAGTAACGTTATCGCGAAGCTATAATGAGGCTTTGAGACCCCTATGTTGACGAAAGCAAAACAAGCTCTTGATTACTTTTTGCTTGAGGGTCCACCGGTACGCAAGACGTCGATGGCGTTAGGTTTTCCTGTTGAGGAACAATTGGCAACGTGTCCAGAGGTGGATACCGCTCATGGCGTACACAAACCGTGCCGTTGACGAAATATATGCGGCATGCTTGTAGAGGCTGGAGGGAATTATCCGTATAGGAAGCAAACTAAGTTGTGCTGTGGCCTATGAGCCTTACTTGCTATCTAACATTGTGGGAAAGCGCCCAACGCTGAAGAAATCAAACAAAAAGTTGGGACGTGCACAGGTTATTGGGAACACACTCGATGATACAATCGCGCGATTACATCTTAACCAGCGCCATTTCTCGCTTGCAATCATTGACGAAGCATCTGCAAATTCTTGAGCCTAACATCATTGGATTATTGGCATCGCATCGCGAAAAGATGCCGATAGCGGGCAAAGCCGCTGTGCGATATTGACAAATTTATACTGATAGAGATTATAAACAGTTGCCCGCCGTGGTGCAGAGAACGATAACGACAGCACTGTGACTGATCCGCTATTGCGCGGAAATAGGGCTGACAACATGTAAAGGAAGCTTTGTTTGAGCGCCCAATTAGGAGCGAAATTCAAGCAGGCCGCACCGCCTTTAGTGGACACCTTTGAATGCCAAGGGCGCATGCACCCGGACAACGAAGGTCCTCGCGGAAGCGCTTTTATTTTGAAAGAGGGCATTGAACCTGTGCCTTTGAAACATCAAAAGAAAAGCAAACTGATACACTGCAGCGTCGGAAGACGACGTTGACGACCTTTTGAAGGTCACATCGATTGTTATTTTTCGCTCCGAACCATGCTTACAGCCTGAACTTTCTGACAAAGTGAATGCGTCAGAAGCACTTTGGATTGTGGCCGACTTTGCTGCGACGAATACATCGTTTCTATGGCAAAAATTCAACCCTGATAAAACAGTTGGCGTTATCGTTCCGTACGAAACCAGATTGGTATGATTAGAAAAGAGATTGAAGCGCTGCATGTTCCCGAACTCGAAAGCGTGAGTATTGATACTCGTTGAGCGTTATCAGGGTCGCAACGAGATGTAAATTGTTTACAGCTTTACGATACAAAGGCGTTATCAACTCGATTTTCTGACATCGAACAGCTTTCAGGAAGACGATGGATTATTGATGAAAAGCTGAACGTTGCTCTCACACGCGCACGCCGTCAACTGCTTCTTACGAGGCAACTCTTTACAACGCTTTCAGCCAACCCTGTGACAACCCTGATTGCTTTTGCACGTTTGAAAGGCGCATTTGTTACATCATACCCTATTAAAAATAGTGAAAATGATAAGAAAAAGCCATATAAATCAAGAAACATCGTAATCATAAAAAGCAACACTAAACGAATTCGTCTTGTCGTCTTTTGTATAATTTTGCTGACATAACTGCAAAAAGTAGTATTAACTGATATGCATGATTAAAATGAAAAAGAGTAATGACACTGGCTACAATGTTTATAGCCGTATGTGCCAACACACAAGTATTCGTAGGTGGAACTGCAGGCATCGCAAGCTCACAGGGAGAGGCCTCAGCGACAAAAACAACCTCAAGATTTTACCTGAGGTTGGTTACAATATATAAGAGATGTGGCGGTAGGTACTGTCCTTGGCTACGAAGATGGTAGCTTTTCGGTGCTTGGAAGAAGCTCGTCACTTGCTGGCGATGTAAAAGCTTTCGAGATTGCTCCTTACGCTCGTTACACCTTCGTTCGTTCTAAATTGGTGAACCTTTTCGTTGATGGCGGTTCTCGGTTTTGCAGCTGGTAGCGCTAGCAGCACTTGACTTTACAGCTTTCCGTGCTGGCTTCCAGCCCGGTCTTGCCAGTAAATCTTAACAAGAACTTTAGCTCGGTAACTAAGTTGGTTTCCTCGGTTACGAAGCAGTTAATCCTGAAGGAGATAACAACAATACACACGCTTTTGGTTTCAACGTAAACGGAAACAACATTCAGTTTGGTCTTTATTATAACTTCTAAACTGCGCTCCGCTAACGCGAAAACATTATAACCAAGCCTCTTCCTCGACGTCCGAATTGGGATTTCCCTTATAATATATGAGGTTTATTCTTTTACGGCTCGAAGAAGAGGCTTATTTTGCTAAACATATTTCAAAAATATAGCAAAATAGCTATTCTAATAACTAAAAACATAACGTAAAATGAAGAAGATTTTTATTGAGCTTGATCGGTAATGCTGATTTCTGTAGCCACTTATGCACAACAACCAGTAGGAACCATCACTGTTCAGCCAAAGTTAGCATGAACGTAGCAAGCTTTAACTGATTTAAGGGGTTCTGACCCTCGCATTGGCCTTGGCAGGAGCCGAAGTCGAGTATCAGGTTGCAGATATTGCAAGTGTGAAGCGCAGGCGTTCTTTACTCAATGCGGGGCGCTAAGCACGAAGGCGAGATGTCATTCTTGGGTTTTAGCCAGAGCGAGCTTACATACAAGCAGGATTACATCAATATCCCAATTATGGCTAACGTATAGTATAGCTAAAGGGACTTGCAGTAAAGTTTGGTCGTTCAGCCTGCATCTCAACGTACATAGTGCGGTAGAAACGCATCAACCAGAGGCAACAGGGGAAGCGGCTCACATAGCAGTAAACGTGAAAAGCAAACATACCTTTGATTTCTCTCCTGTAGCTTAAAGCTATCACGAATATAACAACGTTGTTCTTGATGCTCTGCTACAACTGGGGCTTGACTCGTGCTATGGAAAAAGAAGAATTCTAAAAGCTAGTGTTTTCAGATTACATTAGGTTATAAGTTCGCCCTTTAAGAACGATCTTAACACCTCTACACAACCTGCATAGGTTGAAAAGAGGCTTTTTATTCGGCAACCATTCCCAATTGTTTATGCGATTAGGAATGGTTGCTTCGTTTTATACAAGCTTTGCTCGTTGTACGACGGCCGTAGTACGATGTGTACCACAGCCGTGATACAACGTGTATGGCGATCGGCGAACGATGGGTGCGGCGAGCCGCCGTACAACGAGGGTTACATCAATATTAAAAAGTATCACGTAAGCGAAATTAGAATACAAAACAAGCTAAACGAAAGGATAAATAGAGCTATGTGCAAAAGTAGAATATACAGAATGAAAACACAAACAGAACTATGTGCAAAGGCAGAATAAGCGGAACGAAAGAATGAACCGTACAGAATAAGAGAGCGCACAGAAAAGAACTAAAAAGCAGACTAAACAGAACGAGGCGTAACAATGCAAAATAACTACCTTGCAACAAATATGTTTTTACGATAAGACGTAGAGGCTCCCGCTGAGTCCCAACCTTTTTGGTTAACCTTAAATCTAATACTATGAAAAACACGATGCAAAGATAAAAGTATATATGTCGCTAACAATTATTTTATTACATAATTTTTATACGCCCATTGTTTATTGATATAAACTCAAACTGCAAAACAAAATAAACGCTAAAACATTTGCTTTATCCGATTTTAATTTCTACCTTTGCAATTCAAGAGTACAACATTTAGGATTCAGAATTCCGATATTCATAAGCGTGGTTCGGAATTCTTTTCTTTTTTGTCTGCAAAAACGACGATAATTATTTAAACGAAATTTATATGTACATACATGTCACAAGAAGGCTACGATAAGCTCGTAGCCGAAAATTCACACATGCAGGCTACCGAGCGTCCTAAAGCATCAGCAGCAGTAGCGAAGCGGCTGATAAAGGAGACCTGAGTGAGGGCACTCGGGAATACGACGCAGCCAAGGAGGCTGGAGGCCCATTTAGAGGCAAGATTGTTGAGTTAAAGCGAACTATGCATCAAGCAAAGATTGTGATAGTGAGTCGTCTTTCAACTGAAAGAAGTGCAGATTATGTCGACGTTGAGCTGACTAACCTCACTACTAACAAAGAAGATGGGTGTACACCATTGTGCAGGCAGCGAGGCCAATCTCAAGGAAGGCAAGATATCAACACGAGACTCCTATCGCGGGGACTGCTGAATAAGGTGAGCGACATCGCAGAAATTCAGATTCTAGCGGTATTGTGAAGCGAAGATTGACAGTATCAGCCTTCAATAAACCGATAAAACGAAAGGAGAGTTAGCTTGGCGACGCTGTTCAGCAAGATAGCAGCCGGCGAGATTCTGAGCTATAATAGTGCCGAAGACGAGCATTTTATGCGTTTCTTGACATCAATCATGTTACGAAAAGGCCACGACATTAGTCATTCCTCGCAAAGAGGTTGATTATATTTTGACATGAACGACGACGAGTTGGCAAAGTTTCAGCTATTCGCTAAAAAGTAGCATGGCCCTTCGTGCAGCTTTTTCCGTGCAAAGAAGGTGGCGCAGATTGTGCTGGGTTTAGAAGTAAACCACGCGCACATACATCTAGTGCCCATCAACACAGAGGCTGATGTTGACTTTCATAAGCACATCAAGCTGGCTGATGAAGAGATGAAAGACGCGGCCGAAAGGATTTACGCAGAATTCAAAAAGCTTTTTAAACTTTAGCGTGTAAAGCATCGAAAAACACAACGAAAAATTTGAATTAACCTTCGAAAACAATTGAAGCAAAGTTCAAGAAAATGATAGACAAGGCCCCTTTCTCCATAACGCGAGAAAGGGCCTTGCCGTATGAGATATAAGATTCGCCTTTTTTCAGCTGTACTTCGTTAACATACTTGCGAATAAGCGCTGATGAGTCTTCTTTTTACAAATAAGCAAGACGTTTCCCTCTTCAGCAACGATGTATCCTTCAAGACCGTTGATGACAGCAAGCTTATCGCGCGGTATCTTGATAACGTTATTGTGGCAATCTTCCATCAGAACGTCCGAATCAATTACCACATTATCGTCGTTGGTTTTCGGAAGAGCCTCGTATATGCTATGCCATGTTCCGAGGTCGTGCCCAACCAAAAATCACACTTCATTACACACGTTATATCGGTCTTTTCAAGCACACCTGACTCGATAGAAAAGGTTGGGATATAACGAGAAATTCTCGCTAATATAACGTTCTTCCTGACTGGGCGATATATTCGTATCATCATTTTCAAGTTGACTTAACACCTCTGGGAGGAAACGCGAAAAGCTTTCACGCAGATGGTTTGCATTGCTAAGAACAGCCCCTGTGTTCCAAACAAACCCACCACTCTCCATAAACATTCGAGCGAATTCGCGGTCGGGTTTCTCGGTAAACGTCTTTACCTTACGCAAATATTACCGCATACGTGGCTGTTGGTTTGAATATATCCGTAGCCCGGTTCTGCACGAGTAGGCGTTATGCCCATGGTGAGAAAATACTGTTTTCTTGAACAAACGACAGTCCGTCGAGCACATTTCGACGGAAAAGCTTCGTCGTTAATTACCATCTGATCAGTAGGAACCGCAATGAAAGAAGCCCGCGAATCGAACTTCGATATGCGGTATGCGCCCACGCAATGCTCGGCGCCGTACCACGACATACAGGTTCTGCGCATGATGTGATCATCGGCAACATCGGGCAATTGTTTTTAACAAGGTCAGAGATAATTAACGTTAGTGTTGATGAAAATATGCTCTTTAGGCATAGTGCAGCCTATACGGTCGTAGGTTTGCTGCAATTGAGTTCGCCCAGTTCCAAAAATCAACAAATTGTTTCGGAAAAACTTTCCTGCTACAAGGCCTGAAACGGCGACCCTTTCCCACCAGCAAGAATCAAACAATAGTTATGATTAGTCATAGATTCACATTTGTTTCGGTTCTGAGTACCCAATATACGAATATAAAACGGCATGGCAAAGGTTTTAGTACTTGTTCGTTCATTTTTAATAACGTCAACGTTTTTGAACATTTATCCGCCTGCGTTGTTTCTACTACCTTTGTAGCGTTTTACGAAATGTCATGAAAACAAAAAGCAGATACTGTTAATTAACGATATGGCGGGATACGGCAAGGTTGCTACCGGCTGCTATGTTACCCATTCTTTTCGTATATGGGGCACCCAACCTATAATCTTCCAACGGCGTTGAGTGTCAAATACGCTCGATTATGGGGAAGTTTAATATCATGGATACTACCGATTATATTACGGGTGTATTCCCTGTTTGGAAAGAGCTTGGCTTTTAAATTTGATGCCATTTCAACAGGTTTTAGCGTTTCTGAACGTCAGGCTCGCATCGTGTCAACTTTACTGTCGTGAACAGGAAGCGCAAGGAACCACTATATTTGTAGACCCTATTATGGGCGACGAAGGGAAGTTATACAATGGCGTTACGCCCGCAACCATCAATAGTGTGCGTGAGATGGTGGCTGTAGCTGACCTATATTCCCGAACTATACTGAAGCTGTTATCTTACCGATACAGCGTATAAAGTTGGCGGTATAACTCTTAACGGCGTACGAGAACTGCGATAAACTGCACGCTTATAGGCTCAAAGTCGGTTCTTATCACCTCTATTTGTGTTGAAGGACAGCATTGTGTGGTAGGCTTTAACCACACAACGGGCGAATATTTCGAGCTTCCCTACACCGAAATACCCGTACGTTTCCCGAGCACTGAGACATTTTCTCGGCCGTTCTCATCGGTCACCTACTCGATGATGAGCCATTAAACAAGGCCACACAAAAAGGCAATGGACGTGGTTTACCATTTCATTGACCTCAATAAAGATAATATTGACAAGAACCGTGGCATACCAATCGCGAAACTATCTCGACCTTATCTAATTGCTTTTCTGACCATGAGGCTGTATGAATTGGCGATAACTTATTTACCACGCACTCATCTGTGCAGGCGATAGTGATAGTTTCGCTATCATTGCGCTCGGTTTTAGCTAGGAAAAATACGTATAATGGGCATCTCATTGGGTGTTGCGTTCGTATTTTTCTCGTTGGAATTTTACAGGAAACTTTGGTTTTAGCATCGACCCTGAGACAGCTCGATTACATGGAAAACCTTTCCGGTTTGGCCCTGTTTGTATATTGTTTGGGTCTGCACGTTGGACCCTAATTTCTTCGGCTCTTTGCGCCATGAAGCGTGGCTTTTTAATTTATGGAGCTTTGCCATTATTCTTTTTGGAACCGCGTTTTCCTCATTTTGATACCGCTTACAGACATTGAGTCTGCCCAACATAGTGGGCATATTATGCAGTGCTACCACAACACCCCCGCATTGGGAGCCACTACAGGCTATGGAACATATGGGGATTGCCAAGTGGTAGTGTTGCTTTAGCCACGGCAGTAACCTATCCTCTCGGTGTGATTGGCGTTATTTTGGGTATGGTTTTCATTCGTAAATTCTTCGTAAAACCTCATCATCTTGAGACGACAAAGCGCAACAGATCCGATCATCTTCATTGCGCAGTTTAATGATAGTAACCTGCCATTGACGGTAGAACGATGATAGACAGATCGCTCAAATGACACACATGAGGTTTATCATCTCTAGAATATGGCGCGGAAAAGCAAGTAATCGTTCCTCTTGCCAGCACTATTATTAAGCTAAATGATTCACTTCTCGTTGTAACGGCAAAAGAAGATGAAGAAGCTATGGAGCTTCTTTTCGGCCAAAAAGTAGAGAAAGACTGGAACAAAAAGGACGTCGACTGGAACCACGTCGATCCAAAAGTTGAGAGTCGTATATGTATTTATCGCTACCTGAAAAGGCCTTAATGGAAGAGTAGCTTTGGCAACCCACACCTGCGCGTTGCATGCGGTGATTAACGCGAGCCGTGATACGAGCGTTATCGTTAAGTGTACGCAACGCGCGACCTCGCTGGTGCACATGGTGACAGTCTTACGATTGTGAGGCAAAGCACAATGACCTTTGATAACGCTGTGAACGTTTCTTAGGCGCAATTCGGTTAAACGCTTGAAGAAACCTAACATGGGTGCAGCATCTTTTTGGGTTTCGGTTTTGAGGCCTGCCATCGGAACGATTCCTATTTCAATCCCCCGATTATTCGGTCGCCAATCCGCCTCTGGAATAGCGGGTGGACCTAGATCGTCATGGGCATATTAGGAGCGCTGGTCAAGAGTGCGCTGACCACGGAAGGCACATCATTAACTCCTGCGTTCTGGCCAGATTTGATGTTGCGCAAGCTTGTCATGTTCCTTTTACTTAGGCTGCTGTTTAGGATTAGGGGCTGGAAAGAATAGGAAAACCGTATCCGTCCCGAAAGGTAATCGGAATGGGTTGCCATGGGTTTTCTGATTACCGCATTGTTGCCCGATTATTGTTGTTGCATCATCGCATTGAAAAACCAATAAGCCACGATTATGGCGGTCATTCAGCGCGTATGTGCGGAAGCATGAAGCGAATTCAGCCGTCGTCGGTTATGCGAGCGAAACTTCCTGAAGACTGATACGGCAAGTATCGCTACGGCGCCACCACTCTACTCATTAGGAGAGTATTCCTTAGAATAGTCATCGCACAAAAGTGTTAACTGCATGTCATTTAGCTTAAACTTTTCCATCTGCGAAAGGGAAATGAAATCAAAACGGACGTGGCGCGTGAAAGTAAACCTATTCATGCGTCGTGTGACGAAATGATAGCTCTTCGGCATGAAGATGACGCCCATCTCGCTCGCGTTCCAGGCTACAATTCATCGCCCTGGAACCAGAGTTATTCGGTCCGTCAGCATGCGCACAATGCACACGCAATTGGTGGGTGTGTGCGCCTGTATGAGGATGGCGGCGATATCCTCTTTCACTCCTTCGGCTTTTATAAGATGTTTTCTGCTTTCGTCCGTATTGAAACGTCCACTACTTTGCCGTGGTCTATCGTTTAAATCGGGACGTGAAGGGCAACGATATTCACTTCTACAATCTTCTTCGTGCGAAAGAGAACAGCCACCTAGCGTGTCTTTACTTCACGTTTTACAGAAACTGTTGTTGCAAAGCATCGGTGAAAGCCTCGTGGTCTTGGCACAACCTGCTTAAACGCGGTACGCCACATCCAAACGATGCACGATGAGCGGATCTTCGCACATGAGGTGATAACGCCTACCGCATCACGCGCTGCGCACACTTTTCACGCTTGCTGTCCCGAACCGCGAGCGCGCCAGCGGGTTTATTCACTCACACAAATGCTCTCCTGTCTTCCGCATAAAATACACCGAGATGGCGAACATCACTCTCTAAACGCATTCGTTCCTGTCCACCCCACGCAGCATCCACGTCGGTATCGGGCTCTGCATATTTGCTGTTGACGCACATGCTGGGCAAACCGGAGATGATGCCGCGCTTCTTCTTCTCGGGCTTTCGCCCCACCCAGAAATATCGCTATGCACAGTGGGCGCACACGATGACGAAAATGCCCACTGCAACAAACGCTACAGCATCTCCCCTGCCCCTGCAGGGGGTGGTTCTAGACCTCTTCCATATTTCGAGCAACGAACGGTTTTAGCGCTCTCGTCGCGTGCATTTACCAGAACAAACTGAGAGAGAAAAGCCATTGGTGCAAAGCATCGCTCATAGCGCATGCCGACGCTGGGTCAAGTGTCGTCAACCTTTATCTATCTTGCAAACTCGCCCCAACAAGCCGCGCTATGTCGGCAGCCCATCGCTGCTTTATTCGTCTTAATTCAGCCGCGCACGAAACTGACTCTCTCGGAACCATTTTGTCTTCCAGTTCTGCTTTGTTCGACACTCCTCGCACAAGACGTCACGGCGCTCGTTACGTTCCGTTTTGAACGTTGCATCAGCGCTTTATAGTCAGCAATCTCACGCGTTCGGCCTGTTGCTTTAACGTCACTTAAAAGCCTGTCGCACACGGCATACTCCTCCGATCTCCAGCGCAAAGCTCCTCACTTACGCCAACAATCTCGGCTTCTGTGCTGTTTCGAAGCGATCCATCAGGCTGCATGATGGTCAAAAGATAGCAGGCACGTGCCCTCCCCAATCGCTCCCGTACCGCCAATCTGTCCACTATATCCAGCCACAGATAACTCTGTTCGTTGCATCACCTCCATCTTCCGCCATGCGCTCAACCACTAATACGCCATACATCTGCCATCCTTGATGTCATGCACAAAAGCTTTCTTTCCGCCTTCGTGGGCAGAAAAATGTTGTTCATGCGTTGCCTTTTAGAAAAGGTCAACGACCCTTGGTCACTGCCTGAATAGACAACAAATGAGGGTTCATAATAAAAGGGGTTGTTCGAGTGCGCTGAGGCGCCTCAACGCCCGTGTGGCAAGGAATTAGAAAAAGATGAATTTCAACTCTGATATAGTATTTTTATTCTGAAGTCTGAACAAACGGACACATCATTACCGACATACCGTGTGCCCACAGAAGCTTTGCTTCTATCGTTCTAAAGCGACAGAATCTCGTCGTAGAGTGAAGTGCTAAGACCTGTGACATCGGGGTGAGGAGACTCCCGCTGTGCCTTGAGCACACGCGGGTCAAAGAAGTGTTTCCAATCGCCCGTCACGAAAGCGGTATGAATCAACTCCGTATTCGTGTATCGAGAGGTAAAGTGCACGTGACTCTCGCAATGGCTTTCGACCAGCAGCAATGAGGTTTAAGTACGCACGCGCTCCTGCAGCTGCGACCGCAGTAAAGCCGGTTCTCGCATAATCGTCAGCCTGCCCTTCTGTCTGCCCACTACGCCAGTTCTAGTGCCCATTTGCGCAGGCTCTTCAGCGGCAAAGCACGCACACCACTCTGGAACGTTGATACTAATCTCATTACCAGCTCCTATCCTTTGAATAGTCACAATAGCGTGTCGACTGTCTCCGCCATCGAGCCTGGGTATGCGATGTCTGCTTAAACTCGCGTAGTGGCACGGTCTGTGTTGTAAAGTGCACCGTCACACGACGCTCATGATGTTAAAAGCGCGGTCTCGGTTAAATGTACACAGGTCGCGGCTAACCGCTGGTTTCTCGGCCAGCACACGCAGGTTAGCTGTACGTAAATGACCGCCGTCCAACCGTTCTCGCACCGAAAAATTTATCACGCCTGGGTGTCGCTGCCAAAGCTCTCAACAGCAGCATCACCACCCTGCCCTGTCGCAGCTATTTCGCCATCACGATAAAGCGGGTACACCGTAGCATGTCTCGAAACGCTAGCGGTATGCTGACTCTTTATCGACGCGCTCAACAAAAAGGGCGCGCGATTCAACCGTACGGTGGTCTTCGCGCATAACTACACACCTTCCTGCACGCTCTACCTGACGGTATATGCCGTCTATTCCGGGCTCTTGATTCCATATTTCAAATTGTGGGAGTATTTTTCATGCGCTTATTAGCTTATCTGTTTATGAATTAACTGCAAATGTAATCAATCTTCTGCAATATATATATAGCCGTTATCAAAAATTCTTTTGTATTTTGCCTTTACTATGGACGAAGAACAACCTGTGTTAAACTACTTGAGCGGCACGGAATTAAGCCAACGAGCAATAAATTGTCGTTGTCAAAGACCCCTTGCTGCGAAGAACATCTCGTCAATGACCGAGTGGAAGAGCTATCCTCACAATCGATAAGAGTGGTATATCTCGAAAAGCCTTTGCCCTTTTCGTGAACATCATCTTGTTCACGCCATGCCGAGACGGCGATGCAGCAACGTAAAATACGAGCTCTGTATGAGCCATCGAGGGCGATAACGACGACGATCGACATGCACGTACATTTTATTGCGAATGACTGTCATCAAACATTCTGTCACTTTCTATGACACGCCCTATCCCCCATATTTTATTGCCACAGGGGTTCGTCAGGAAAACACATAAACTTATCGGTTAAGGGGCCTGTGCCCCTCGTGTGCACCAAGCAAACCAAATAGCATGCAGCAGCAACTCGTTTACTCCACACTTTATCAGCTGGTGTCACCGCTGCGGTCGCGACCTGCCGTGGCGTCAGTACCCACGACCCCTGCCTGCTATATGGCTGCGAGGTTATCATGCAACAAAACGCGCATTGCACGGGGTATGACCTACTGGGGAAAGGTTTATGAGCCGTTTCCGTCGACGACCCTTGCCGCTGCTACCGAAGATGAGGTACTGCGTCTGTAGCGGGGCAGGGGCTGGGCTATTACAGCCGAGCGCGCAATCTTCATGAGGGCTGCTCGCCAGATTGTTAGCCAACGGAAGTTTTCGACAACCTTTGCTAACATACAACATTTAAAGGGTGTGAGTATACACGGCAACGCTATGTGCTTCGTTTGCCTTCGGTATCAGGGCGGCTGCAGTAGATGGAAAGCTGCTACCGTGATGCTGTCACGCGTTTTCGTGGAATAACACCTATCAACTCGACTGAAAGGTAAAACACCTCTTCCAACAGCTTGCAGATAGTTCTGATAACCGACCTTCCCGCCAACGAAGAAGCGTAATTTCTAACCAGCCGTGATGGATTTTCGGTGCCACCTGTTGCACACCGAAAGCACCCAAAATGCACCCGAATGTCCTTCATGGAAACCTGCGAGGCGTTACGTGTCTGACCGCGCATCGACACATTACCTGTTAGAACCGCACCGAAACGATGAAAAGACACGCCGATCGCAGTACGTTTTCGTCAGCTGCCAAGGGCCATTGTTGCAATACGAGGCGTGGCGCAGGAGACATTTGGCAAGGCGCCTCTGAGAGCGCGCTTTTTGAAGACGAACCGCTACCCAGAATGGGACGGAACGTTGACGCTTTTAGCCAACGACGGCGCCATGTATTGACCCATCGCGTTATCGCTTGCTAACTTTACTATTGCAAACCGACGTCGCGCCAGAACTTCCAGCCGACTATATCTGGATAAAAACAAGACGAATAGCCATTATGCCGTGCCACGCCTCGTAGAATGCTATTCGAAGCAGTTTTCCCGCAAAAGGTTCGTTATAATTGGTTAACGGCATTCTTATCAAAGACCATAAGCCTGATTTCCGACGTTCGTTGACAACATAGCCTCCCTTTACATGCGCAAAAGACTGAATGCTATGGCGACGCAGCACGCATTATACTACGGCCGTCATACAACATGTACGGCGACGTCGCCATATAGAGATGCGATGACGCGGCGGCGACAACCACGTGGACAGAATATTCATAAATATCATTCCGTCGTAAAAAGTACATATTATCTATTATAAAAGCGTAAAACAAGGTGCATAGTCATATATTTTGGCTTGGAAATTTGTAACTTTTGCAAAACATACAGGCTAAAATAAGATAAAAACGACAATATGGAAGAGAAAAAGTTTTAAAAGTACAACCGTCACCGCCGCCCCTGCCTTATGCCAACGGTGGTGTTCACATTGGCCATTTGGCCGGTGTATATGTTCCTGCCGATATATACGTTCGTTATCTGCGTCTGAAGAAAAAAGACGTTGTTTTCATTGGTGGTAGCGATGAGCACGGAGTGCCTATCACCATACGCGCAAAGAAAAGGAAGGTCATCACGACCGCAGGACGTCTGCGACCGTTATCACAAGAAATCATTAAAAGAATCGTTTCAGTGAGTTCGGCATTTCGTTTGACTGTGTATAGCCGTACCACCTCTAAAGTGCATAGCCAGTTGGCTTCCGACTTCTTCCGCAAGCTGTAGTGATGATGGCAAACTGAGTTGAACAGAGCGAACAATACTACGATCCTGAAGCGAAACAGTTCTTAGCCGATCGCTATATCATGGGAACTTGCCCACATTGTGGCAACGAAAACGCCTACGGTGACCAATGCGAGAGATGTGGTTCTGACCTAAGTCCGATGGAACTTATCAATCCGCACAGCACCATATCGGGCGCAGAACCTGTTATCAAGAGCACAAAAAACTGGTATCTACCTCTGAACGATTATCAGGAATGGCTGAAACAGTGGATTCTGGAAGGCCATCAAGAGTGGCGTCCTAACGTATACGGACAGTGTAAAAGCTGGTTAGACCTCGACCTTCAGCCTCGTGCCATGACACGTGATTTGGATTGGGGTATCCCCGTTCCTGTTGAAGGAGCCGAAGGTAAGGTGCTTTACGTATGGTTTGATGCGCCTATTGGCTACATCTCAAACACCAAAGAGCTATGCGATGCTGACCCTGAGCGCTGGGGAAGCTGGGAGAAATGGTGGAAAGATGAGGACACACGTCTCGTGCATTTCATCGATAAGGATAACATTGTATTCCACTGTTTGATATTCCCCAACTATGCTAAAGGCGCACGGCTGCTACATTATGCCCGACAATGTACCTTCAAACGAGTTCCTGAACTTGGAAAATGACAAGATATCAACCAGCCGAAATTGGGCAGTGTGGCTTGACGAATACCTGCGCGATTTTGAAGGTAAACAAGATGTTCTGCGTTATGTGCTTACCGCCAACGCGCCCGAAACAAAGGATAACAACTTCACATGGAAGGATTTCCAGGAGCGTAACAACTCGGAGCTTGTGGCCGTTTACGGAAACTTTTGTAAACCGTGCCCTACAACTTACCAATAAGTATTGGGACGGCGTTGTGCCAGAATGTATGAGCTTACCGACATTGACCGCCAGACGATAGCCGAGTTTAAAAGACGTAAAAGAGAAGGTAGAACAGCATCTTGACGTATTCAAATTCGCGCAGCAGAAGGAAGCCATGAACCTTGCACGCATAGGTAACAAATATATCACCGAATGCGAGCCATGGAAAGTGTGGAAAACCGATCCGAAACGCGTGGAAACAATACTGAATATATCACTGCAGTTGGTAGCTAACTTGGCTATTGCCTTCGAGCCTTCCTGCCATTCAGTAGCAAAAGACTTGCGCGAGATGATTTGGAATGGAGCGTTTTGATTGGGCCGAATTGGGCCGTACCTGACTTGCTTAAGGGGCTGGTGACAAGCTGGCTGTACCTCATCTGCTATTCCAGAAAAATTGAAGACGAGGAAATCAAAGCAGCTTGACAAGCTGGCTGCTACTGAAAGCCAACGAAGCCGCAGAAGCAGCTAAAGAGTATAAGGCTGCAACCGTTAAAGCCAGAAGTATCGTTCGACGACTTCGAAAAAGCTTGATATTCGTGTAGGGTCGCATCAAAGACTGTCAGAAAATCAAGAAGTCGAATAAGCTGTTACAGTTTACCATCGACGACGGTTCAGGCACCGACCGCACTATCTTATCGGGCAGTGCCAAGTTCTATGAGCCTGAACAGCTCACTGGCAAGAGACGTACTCTTCGTGGCCAACTTTTGCTCCTCGCAAGATGATGGGCATTGAAAAGCCAAGGCATGATTTTAAGCGCCGTTAACTTTGATGGCAGCTAGCGTCTACCACTACGCTTGGCGAGGTAAAACCTGGCAGCCAGGTTGGTTAATCGCTGACTAACCTTATCGAGGGCAACAAAAAGCCCTGATAAGTTGATTAAACACCCATTTTATTAGACAACAACATGATAATCACACACTGACCCTGTTTCTACTCGTCAGTATGATGATTCATGCACAGCTTTTCAATCCTGTGAAGTTCACTCGAACTAAAAACCAACGGGACGGCTGATGCAGAGATTATCTTTACTGGCAAAATAGAGGCTGGCATGTTTATTCGACTAACTTAGGAGTAGAGGGACCTACCGAGGCCACCTTTAACATCAATAAAATTGACGGTGATAAAACTCGTCGGTAAGATGAAACCCTGTTGGTCATGAAATAGCTGATTACGATAAGAATTTTGATACAAACCTGCGCTTTTTCGAAAATAACGTCAAGTTCGTACAAAAAGATTAAGTTTACAAAACCCTCATACAGCATTGACGTTTACCTCAACTACGGAGCATGTAATGACCAAACTTGCATGCGCCCTATGGACGTAAACTTCAGCAAAACGGAGCCTGCTGTTGATAACAAGGCAGCAGACGAGGTGAAGACCGAAAAACAAAAGATGACGCTGCTGAAACAGCATCATCAGGACAGCGCGTCCGCATTTGGCGCGCAGATACGACATTGCCAGCAAGCCAATGACATCGGCTTTAGCTGCTATATCAACAGGCATGCTGTCAGCAACCGACGAGGCTACGCTTTGACAGCCCGTTATTAATGAGTTAAAAAGCATTCGGCGGAACAGACAATATCTCGAACCAACCTTTGCTTTACATCTTTCCTAATGGGTGTAGTTGGCGGATTGTTGGCGCTGGGAATGCCATGCATTTGGCCTATCATTCCGATGACCGTAAGCTTCTTTTTGAAGCGTCAAAGAGACAATAAGCGACGCGGTGTGCGTGATGCCGCTATCTATGGAGCCTCTATTGTTGTTATTTTCTTGACCTTAGGATTAGGTGTTACCGCCCGCTTCGAAGCCAACACACTGAACGCACTGTCAACAAAACGCGGTATTCAACACATCTTCCTTTTCGTGATGTTGGTGAGTGTTTTGCACTAAGTTTCTTTTGGCTGGTTTGAAATAAAAACTGCACCTGATAGTTGGAGCCAATCAAAAGTAGATACTAAAAGCTAATAACACTACAGGGTTGCTGTCAATATTCCTTATGGCATTTACCCTTGTGCTCGTTAGTTTCTCGTGTACAGCACCTATCATTGGGCTGCTTTTGGTAGCAAACTAGTAACTACAGGGCACGCTGCACCCGCTATTGGTATGCTCGGCTTTTGCATTGGCACTGGCTGTACTTTTCTATCTTTGCCATGTTCCCTTCATTAATGAAGCGCAGTCCGAAGAGTGGAGCATGGATGGACCAAATAAAGGTTGTGCTTGCCTTTATAGAATTGGCCTTCGCTTTGAAGTTTTTCAGCGTGGCCGACTTGGCTTATGGCTGGCACTCCGATGGACCGCGAGGTATTCTTTCTTTATGGATTGTTATCTTTGGAGCCTTGGGAGCCTACCTCGTTGGCTGGTTAAAGTTCCCCGCAAGACACGATTGGCGGTGACATTACAAGCCTATGTCTGTTCCCGCTATTATGGCAGGACTATGCTCTTTCGCCTTTGCCATATACATGATACCTGGTTTTGATGGGGTGCGCCTTGTCAAAAAGCAGTGTCGGCGCTTTGCGCCACCAATGAATACACAAGACTTTAATTTAAACACAAAGATTGTGGAGCCTAAGTTTACCGATTACGAAACTGGTATGGCAGCTGCTAAGGCGCAAGGTAAACCCTGTACTGATTGATTTCACGGGCTTTCGGTTGTAGTAAACTGTAGGAAAAATGGAAGCTGCCGTGTGGACCGACCATCAGTAGCTCACAAGCTTGAGAACGATTACGTACTTATTTCATTGTATGTTGATGACAAAAACAAAGTTGCCACAACCTCTCGAAGTAAGGACGAAAACGGCAAAGCACGTACATTACGTACCGTGGGCGACCGCTGGAGCTATCTGCAAAGTCATAAATTCGGTGCTAACACACAGCCTTTTTATGTAGCCGTTGATAACGAAGGTATGCCTCTTAACGCTTCTTACTCGTATAAAGAAGATGCACAAGATTATTTGAAATTCTTGAATGCAGCACTTACCAACTACAAAAAGGGCATTGAAAAATGCAAATAAGCAAAGATGAGTAAAAAGCTTTTTAAGGAATAAGAATTTTCGAGAATAATAAAGAAATTTGTATAAATCTTATTCCGTTTGATATATGTTAAAGGCTGCTATATAATGGCAGCCTTTAACGTTTCTGATACCAAGAGATGACATTCTCGTCAATAGTTTGTTGGCGTACAAGCTGTGCTTTCGGCAGGTAAACAAGGTGCAGAAATGCCCTCGTTGACCATAAAAGAGCCGTTTCAACATGAATTTCGTCCCAAAGACCCTCGTTTAATGAAACTCCTCGAGGGTGGCAGCACCACCTTCTACCATCAAAGCTTTGACATTGTAGCTCTGCGCAAAATGGGCAAACATATCATCAATATTATCGAATGCTTTGAAACCTTCGGGAACTTCTTCTGGCATGGTGGGTCAGCACCAAACGATAGGATTTTCCACTCACATGCGCACATCTAAGCGAGGATTATCAGTTAATAGCGTATTTCTTCCTACTAATATAGACTCGTATTCAGCACGCAGTTGATGAACCAACATAAAAGTATAAGGCGTTGAAATATGAATTGGAACGTATTGCGCTGTATCGGAAACAGTGTTTAAGAAACCGTTAGACGTCTGTGCCCACTTTAACAGAATATATGGGCGCGAAAAACGGTTGAAAGTCATGAAGAAACGATTACTCTCCATACACTCCTGCTCTAATACTCCTACCGTTACATCAACACCTGCTTCACGCATTCGCTGTACGCCACGCCCTTGAACTTTGGTAAATGGGTCAACACAGCCACATACACAACGTCGTACTCGCTTACCAACAATGAGGTCGCAACATGGCGGTGTGTGGCCCCAGTGTGAACAAGGCTCTCAATGAAACATAGATGGTAGCATCAGTAAGCAAGCTCTCATCTTCAGGGGCACACCGATGCAAAAAGCATTAACTTCGGCATGCGGACCACCATAAGGAGAGGTAAAACCTTCGCCAAGAATACGGCCATCAGCCGATACAATAACAGCACCTACAGAAGGATTAGGCCTTGCCGTAAGACGACCGTTACGAGCGAAGTTGTAGGCATCTGCGCATGAAATGCTCGTCAATATCTTGTTGTGATGATGTATGAATGGAGCGATCGGTTTGATTCATTTTGATCGCTTTTACTGTAAGTTATATCCGCAAAATTACTTTTTATTTGTCAAGTCGACAACTTTCATGCTTAAATTCTGCAGATAACAAACCACAAGAATACGGGAAGCAAAGTGATTTACCTTATAAGATCAAAGGTGTGTACCAACATCAATAAGACAACACTATTTATCGTTAAGTAGAATGAACCGATAACTATCTTTGTTATCGAAATGAATGCACAAGATAGTTATACCCGCCTCTGGCAATCGCTATGCTCTCGTTATGATGATAGAGAGAGGCCAAAGCAATAATCGCCTACTGCTGCTGACTATAGATTTAATATGTCACTAACTAACATTGTTACTGGTGGTATAGAACTGCTAAACGAAGAGGAGAAGGCGTGGATTGAGCAAGCTGTAGATAGAATAAAAGAAGAGAACCCGTACAATATGTGTATAGGTAAAGCTGAATTTTGTGGTCCGGACTTTTCATGTAGAAACAGGCGTTCTTATACCTCGTCCTGAAACTGCCGTGCTGTGCGAGCGAATAAAAACAGGACCATAATCGTGCTTATTGCGCTTTGCAACCCCAGAGCCTATAAAAGTTTTGGATATCGGTACAGGCGGTGGGTGTATAGCCATTACGCTGGCTCTCGACCTTGACAACAGCGATGTAACAGCATGGGATATATCTTCGGACGCTCTACTTGTGGCACGTAAGAACGTGCATGCTTTGGAGTACAAGGTTAATTTACAGCTACAAAGATGTTTTGCTGCCCACAGAAACCTTACCTTTTGCCAACCATAAGGGTGACTGGTTTGATATCATTGTGGCGAACCCTCCGTATATTGCAGAGCGCGAAAAGGCTGATATGCACATCAACGTACTTTCAGCACGAACCTGAGCAAGCGCTTTTTGTGCCTGATGATAATCCGCTACTTTTCTATCGTGCAATAGCTCGTTACGCACTGTAGCACTGAAACGTTACGGAGAACTCTGACTTTCGAAATAAAACCCCTGTTGCCAACGAACTGAAAAGAAATGCTTCCAGCAAGAAGGTTTCTGCAATGTGGAAAATTTTTCGCTGATCAGTTTGAACGCGAACGCTTTGCAAAGCGGTATGGAACGGATAGTAGAAACAAATACACCTTATATTATATTATAGCAAGAAGATGTTTAGAAAAAGTTCGACTGTTACCGAAGAAGAGGCTTTAAAAAACTGGCAAACCTCTGTGCCAAAAAGCAGAATATTGCACGGGCGACTTAGACGAAAAAATGCGACAATGGGGTATTGATGAAGAAGCCGTAAGCGCAATATCGATTACCTGATTAAACATCAATATGTTGACAATGCGAGGGTTTTTGTCAAGCTTATGTTAACGATAAGATCAAATATAACAAATGGGGACGTCGGAAAATTGAACAAGCTTTATGGTTGAAACATATGCCAGAAGATGTTTCGAAAATGGTGTTAGACGGCATTGATGACGATGAATATATGGACGTTCTGCGGCCCACTTTTAAAAGCAAAATGGCCAACCGTGCACGCTAAAAAGTGATTATGAACGGAGCATGAAACTGATTAAATTTGCGATGGGTCGTGGCTTCGATATGACTCTTATACGACGATGTATAGATGAGGGTATTATGGCAGAAATGAGATGAAGATTAGCTTTTTACAACGTTTACTTGACCTCACCAATCCACGAGCATGTGCTATTTGTGGGCAAAGGCTGGCTGTTGAAGAAACACTTTTTCTGCACGGTATGCCTGCTTCATCTACCTTTTAACCCACTTTCATACAAAAGCCCGACGATAACCCCATGACGCAAATATTCTGGGGTTATTGCCCATTGAGAAAGCTCTGCTCTAATATATTACACCGCCACGCCACCTCCTCCTACCCTGTTTACAAAATTAAAAATATATGAATGTTTCCTGAAATGGGTATAGAACTGGGAAGATATATGGGAGGCAATTATGTAAAAAGCTGGATTCTTTAATGAGATTGATGCCATCATTCCTGTACCACTGACACAGCATCAACGTCAACGCGGATACAATCAAAAGTCAGATGATAGCTGAGGCATCGCTGAGAGTGTCACTTACCCTATATGGAACAACGTGGTAAAAGCGTAACACGTTCCATTCGAGCCAAAACAAATAAAGGACGAGATAGAGCGAGCAAGCAATGTGAAAGGGTATTTGAATTGATAGATGCAGAGAAAATCAAAAGAGACGCCTCACGTGCTGATTGTAGATGATATTGTAACCACAGAGCCACAATTTGCTCTTTAGGACAGGAATTGAGAAAGGTTGAAGGAGTTAAAATAAGTGTAGTTTCAGTTGGATTTGCTCAACGAACAACGCTAAAAATAGGCGTCGAAAAGAGATCAAACCACGTCTTTCTTTTGTATTATCACCAATTTACACTAACTTTGTCAACAAATAAAAACATCATGAAAGATATGGATAATCTGAAACACGCTTTTGCTGAAAGACTTCTGAAAATCAAAGCCATCAGCTTCAACCCGACGAGCCTTTTTCAGTGGGCTTCGGGCTGGAATTCACCCATTTACACCGATAACCGCTTTTGAGTTCTCAGTTATCCTGACGTAAGAGCTTTTGTTAAAACTGAACTAACACATGCCGTATTGGCTAACTTCCCAGAAGCTACAGCAGTTTGCAGGTGTTGCTACAGGTGCCATGCTATATGGGTATGGCGGTTGCCGACTTATTGCAAATGCCTTATGCCCTATGTGCGCCTAAACCAAAAAGATCACGGAACTAAGAGCCAAATAGAAGGACGTCTCACCAGAAGGTTCTAAAGTGATTGTAATCGAAGATCTTATCTCTACAGGAGCAGTTCGTTAAAAGCAGTTGAAGCCCCATGAGCTGCAGGGTTTGATGTTATAGGAATGGTTGCCAGCTATACCTATGGTTTTCCTGTTGCGGAAGAAGCCTTTAAAGAAGCGGGTTTAAAAACTTGTTACTATAGGAGACTATGAGCACACTGTTGAAATTGCAGCACAAACAGGCTACATTTCAAAAGATGACATGGAGGTGTTAAAGAGTGGCGCAAAGACCCTGCAAACTGGAAACAAAACCGATAAATCGTATGGACAAAAATAGAAAGCACGATACGCGAGATAGCTTACTCACAGCAGGCTGTCTATAATATGCTGAGCGATCTGAGCAATATTCAGAAAGTTCAGGATAAAATTCCTCAGGAGCATGTAAAGATTTGACTTTTACTTCTGACGAGTATTTCATTTCTACACCAATGGGTGCTGTAAAAATGGTAATTGTAAATCGAGAAGAGCCAAAAAGAAATTAAATTTGAAACACAAGAAAAGTCCGCTGCCCTTCAACTTTTTGGATACAGATTCTTCCTGTCGACGAAAACTTCTTCAAAGATAAAAACTCACCATAAAGGCTGATCTTAATCCTTTTATTGCAGGCATGGTTAAAAAGCCATTACAAGAAGGTATAGAGAAAATCGCAGATGCATTACAGCTTATTCATTACGAATAAAAATTAGAAATTGCATTATTTTTGAAACAGGAAATAACTGATAAAAACACCTTGCTCATGAAATGTTCTGATACATTCTTCACAAAACAATGATGACTTTATTAGTCTGTATTGTTGTTTTTGTTATCGGCATGTACAGGAGAACATTTCACCTATAGCAACTTTCATTGCAACCTTTACATCGATAACAGCACGCATCATGACCCCACATTGGCTTCGGCAATGAACTCAATGAGCCCTGGTGTTTTTCTGTATGATCAAATATTTACCCAGCCGAAACGCTTATTCGTTTACGTCAAATCAAGGTCAAAAACACTATAAACAATTTTTGATGCAAAGGATACAGAACGTAGGAATGGCACGCGAATAGGAATGAATAACGGTCTTATCGTGGGCTATGGTAATCTTTCTGATGATGGAAGTGGATATCATTTCTATGCTTTTGATGCACATATGCCCAGTCTGTTTTAATTATAATGCCATACCCATGCGCAGCTATCCACTCAGTCTTAGCGGTAGCGGTATAGCAACTGCGCAAATTGTAAACGAGTTTAATTTGACACAGGAGGAAATTGCATCAACAATACAGGAAAAATGACTACATATCGCGCGCTACAACAGCAGGTCCATTTGGCATTCTTTTTCATCAATTAGAGCGCGATTTCTGATTAAATGTGTAAAAAAACTTGGCCTTTTAAATATTTACATATATCTTTGCATTCGCATTATCGCGGCAATAGCTCAGTTGGTGAGCGCGACCTTGCCAAGGTCGAGGTCGCGGGTTCGAGCCCGTTTGCCGCTCATATTTTAGATGGTTCCATTGCCGCAATGGTGGAATTGGTAGACACGAGGGACTTAAAAACCCTCGACAGTGATGACTGTGCGGGTTCGAGTCCTGCTCTGCGGCTTACCAATTTTTATATTCCTTATTATATTATGCGTAACCACTTTTAATTCTAACTTTATCTGCTTTTTCTATTTTAGCTTTATCTTCTTGTTCAAAAATGGGTGCACTCTCTGCAGACAATCTCTCTGTTGAACCGAATCCATTAGAAACTCTTGGTGGTAAAGTGCCTGCTACAATTAATGGTACTTTCTCAGAGAAATATATGAAAAAGAAAGCTATTGTAACCGTAATACCCGAACTTCGATATGCTAATGGCCAAGTCGCACAAGGCCAAAGCTCTACCTTCCAGGGTGAAAAGGTACAAGGAAATAATCAAACTGTTTCATACAGAGATGGGTGGAAAGTATACAATGAAAACGGCTTTCGACTACACCCCTGATATGCAACTGAGCGAAATGTACCTCACATTCAACGCACAAATAGGTAGTAAAAAAATTACGATTCCTGCTGTAAAAGTTGCAACTGGTGTTATAGCCACAGCAGAATTGTACAAGAAAGCTATGGACAATGCAGGCGGATGCCTTTGCTCTCGATTCTTTCCAGCGCGTTAAAGCACAGACGTCAAGAAGCAAATATTAGATTCTTAGTGAACCAAGCTAACTTGCGTAAGGGCGATTAAAGAGCAATTCTATCAAGGAATTCGTGCAAATGTTGAAGAAAATCAATGCTTCACGCGAAGACCTTAATTTTAAAGAATGTGAGAGAGTCGCAGCATATGCATCACCCGGAAGGTGGTTACCATTTAACAACAAATTGGCCAACAAACGCCAGAACACTACAGAAATACGTAAACGAACAGCTCAAAAGCTGCCAAGCTTGCTAATGCTAATGCTCGACGCTCATTATACAGCACAAGACTGGGACGGCTTCAAACAGCTTGTTGCTGCAAGCAATATTCAGGACAAAGCCGTGATTCTTCGCGTGCTTGAAATGTACAAAAGACCCAGAAGAGCGTGAGCGTCAAATCCGCAATATGAGCGAAAGGATTCCGTGAGCTTGCTACAGGTATTTTTGCCTGAACTTCGTCGTAGCCGTCTCATCATTAACTACGAAACTATCGGTCGTTCTGACGAGCAGATTAAGGCTCAGTATGCTGCTGACCGCTTCAAAACTGACGGTAGACGAGCTACTTTATAACTGCAACGCTTGAAAATGATGCTAATAGAAAAGCTGGAAATTTACAAGAAAGCTGCTGAGACTTTTATCCTGCAGACTACCGCTCATTTAACAACTTAGGTGCTCTGGCCTAACAAAGGCAACTTGAAATCAGCAAAAGACTACTTCGCTGCAGCTAAAAACAGAGGTCTTGCTCCTGAAGCAAACGTCAACCTTAGCCTCATCGCTTTGAAAAGACGGACAGCTGAAAGATGCCGAATATCTTATTCTCAGGCTACCGATGCTAACGGTCTTTGCTCGGGCACTTGGCAATTAAACATTGCGAAAGGCAACTATGCAACTGCTGTTAGGGACTTTGGCGATTCGTTTACCAACAGTGCAGCCCTTGCTCAACTGTTGAATAAAGACTATGCTGCCGCTGCAGCCACATTGAATAACATTAAGAATGCTGATGGTCTCACGATATTATCTGGAAGGCACTTGTTCTTAATCGTCAGGGCAACAAAAACAGCAGCTAAACAGGCTCTTAATGAAGCTATAAACAAAGATTCTCTTTAGCAGACTATGCCAAGAAGGACTTAGAGCTTGCAAATCTGAGATAAAAACGCCATTAAGGCATATCATATTACTTGACAAAAGAAGCCAAAGAGGTTAGTCTTAACTTCTTTAGCTTCATTGACTATTCCCATATTATAAGCACAAAACATCTTTTTCATGCTCAAGCGCTTACTTCTCATCTCTCTTCCCGCTTTATTTCTTTTTAGCCTCTTGTGGCGAAGATAGTAAACACTTCAAAAATAGAAGGTCGTCTTTTACAAATTAACCAAGGCGAATTTTACCTATACAGTTCAGATGGTACTATCAGTGGGTTCGACACCATTAAGGTTCAAGGCGGTCGCTTTAGTCATGAAATAGAATGTGATCACCCCACAACGCTTACACTTGTCTTTCCAAACTTCTCCGAACAACCTATCTTTGCAGAGCCTGGAAAGACTGTTGACATCGACAGTGATGCTTCACATCTCAAGATGTTGAAGATTAAAGGTACCGACGATAACGAACTCATGTCTGATTTTTCGTGAGCAGATTGCCGCATCGTCACCGCCAGAAATCAAACGCTTTGCTGCACGTTTTATAGAAGATCATCCACAATCACCCGTCAGCATTTATGGTTAAGAAATACTTTATCGTAACTCCTCGCCCCGATTATCGCGAAGCAACACGCCTGCTTAAGCTGCATGAAGGCCAGTCAACCCGACAATTTTATCATCAGCAATATGCTGCGCGATACCAAAGTTCTCGGTCAAAAGCGCTGTTGGTACGACTTCCAGCCTTCAAGATTAAAGACATGAAGGGCAACACCATCACCTCAAACTCTCTTAGCCGTGGCCTTGTTGTCATCTGCACATGGGCATCAGTGGAGTTATCCCAGCACCGATATGCTGCGCCAACTCCACAAATACAAATCGACAAACAAAAACCATTCAAGGTGATTTCTATCTGTGTCGATGCCAACAAAAAGCCGATTGTGACACCCTACCTTAACGTGAACGAGATAAAGACACCCAATGTTTTTCACAGGCGAAATGTTCAATACTGCTCCTCTGAAAATATTGGGATTACAGAACGTGCCCGACAATATCGTCGTGAAAGACGGCAAAAATCGTTGCACGCAGCTTGGACATAAATAGTTTGCGCGAAAAAGGTAGAGAGCCCTACTCTGACACCTTAAAACATCTACCCCCACGTGCTTGTAAAGACTTATAGCGCCGCTGTTAACGGCCTCGATGTGACGCCAGTTACCATTGAGGTAAGCGTAACGCGAGGCGTTATGTATCATTTAACTGGTCTCGGTGATGTAGCAGTGCGCGAAGGACGCGACCAGATTGCCGCTGCCTTACGGTATAACGGACTGAAGTTTCCAAAAAGCCGACATCACCGTTAACATGGCACCCGCCGACCTTAAAAAGGAGGGAAGCGGTTTCGACCTGCCGTTAGCAATCGCAATTCTGCTGCCGACGGTCAAATGAGTCAACAATCTCGGTCGCTTTTATGCTGGTAGGCGAGTTAGGACTTGACGGAAAACTACAACCCGTAAAAGGTGTTCTGCCTATCGCCATCAAAGCAAGAGCCGAACACTACGAAGGTCTTATCGTACCCACTGGCTAATGCTCGTGAGGCCGCTATAGTAAACCAGCTCGATGTTTATGGCATGGAGAGCATGACTGATGTATATATCTTTCCTTGACGGAAAGACGTCATGCGAGCCTGTTGTAGTTGATACACGCAAAGAATTCTTTGAACATCAATACAACTTTGACCTTGATTTCTCCGATGTTCGCGGACAGGAGAACGTTAAACGAAACCTCTAGAAGTGGCTGCCGCTGGCGGTATAACCTCATCATGATGAGCCCTCCCGGCTCAGGAAAAAGCATGATGACCAAGCGTTTACCGTCCATATTACCTCCTCTAACCCTCGCCGAGAGCCTTGAAACCACACAAATTCATTCGGTCGCAGGCCTACTAAGTCGTGGCTCTTCGCTCATATCGCAACGACCCTTTCGTTCACCCTCATCACACCATTTCGAAGCTGCCCTCGTAGGTGGTGGCACAAACCCCATGCCCGGAGAGATTTCTCAGGCCCATCATGGCGTGTTATTCTGTGATGAACTACCCGAATTCAGCAAAACATACCTTAGAGGTTCTTCTGACAGCCGCTTGAAGATGGGGTTATCACTATAAGCCGCGCCAAGTACACAGTTACCTATCCTTGTTCGTTCATGTTTGTGGCATCGATGAACCCTTGCCCCTTGCGGCTATTACGGAGATCCCACACATCACTGTGTCTGTACACCTGGACAAATTCAGCATTACCTCAATAAAATATCGGGTCCATTGATGGACCGAATAGATATCCAATGCGAAATTTCGGCTCTTCCTTTCAAAGACATTTCGCGTGCACAGCCCGGAGAACCTTCGGCTACAATACGCGAACGTGTCATTGCAGCAAGAGCCTTACAAACCGAACGCTTTAAAGACAACCCTCTTATTCACTGCAACGCTCAAATGACCGAGCGCATGATTCACCGTTATGCCGAGCCTGACGAGAGGGACTTGAATTATTGCGTGTAGCTATGGAGCGTCTCAGCCTTTCGGCACGTGCTTACTCCACGCATACTTAAAGTGGCAAGAACCATTGCTGACCTCGCAGGTGCCGAGCGTGTATGCAAGGAACATATTGCCGAAGCAATAGCATACCGACAGCTCGACCGTGGCGACTGGGCCGAACGAGGTGCATAACCCCTCCTTTGGTGGATATATATTAGTATAATTATAAATAGGATAACATATAAAACATGAAAGAAAGAAATCATTACTTACAGCAGCCTTCGCATTAGCGGCTGCTTCTGTTCTTACTACCTCACTTACAGGCTGTGGTACTGCTAAGCAAACAACTTCTACGCAACAACAGGCCCAACAGCCTACTACCCCGCAAATTATCAACCCCACCGTTGATGCTCACGCCGACGTTTTTAAGCATTAAAGATGCAGCCCTCATGCTCAACTATCCGCAAAGGCCGACTCAATAGCAAAGGCAAATGGCTATACCGTCATCAACCGTTATGGCGTTTATCGTGTTGAAACTTACGCCAAAATGCTCTATAAAAACTGTATGCCAGCTAAAAGCATGAGCAAAAACCTCTACGAAGACACTCCAAAGCCTAAACGAAAAGGCACATCAAGCTATGTGGCTGTGAACCCAGACGGTGCTGAAAGCATCATTATTGGCGTATTTAATGCACCTACCTATGAGAACCTTGTTGAACAAGTTAAAACAGGTGGCTTCAGATTGGATATGGCAGGTGATGAAGATGCCTACACAAACGGCCACTATAACATTTACTGTTACAGCGGCCTGCGAGACGGTTCGTATAGAAAGTGCGTTAAAACTTACCTTAACGCACGTGTTGCATTGAGCACACATAGCACCATTCGCCAACATCGCCAAATATTGCTAACGGCATGGCCATATTTCCCAACAGGCCAAGTCCTACAAATAGAAGTATTAGCACCTTCATAACAATAGCGAAATAAGCATTTTGATTTGCAATGGATATGGTGCGACGCGCTATGCGTATAGCTGTAGCTATTTTATGGGGCTTGTCGTCCATCAGAACCACGTCGGCAGCCTCTATAGCTGCGTCACTGCCCAGCGCGCCCATGGCAATACCTACGTCAGCACGGGCCAACACAGGAGCATCATTTATGCCGTCGCCCACAAAAGCAAGCGTTCCTTTTTGGCGGCAAATTCTGTAGCAAACGCTCTACACTAACACCTTGTCGGCAGGGCAAAGGCTTGCATGATACTCGTCAATACCAATGTTTTCGGCCACTTGTCGGGTTGCTTCTTCGTGGTCGCCACTGAGCATAACCGTTTTACTTACTCCCTCGTTACGCAATGCAGCAATAGCCTCTCTGCTATCGGCCTTCACGCGGTCAGTAATCAGCACATGACCTGCATACGCTCCTTCAATAGCCACATAGATGATTGTGCCTACATGGTGTTCGCATTTTGCACACTGATGTACGTATATGCTCCCACGCGCTCCATCATCGTTTCAACGCTCACCCTACGCCCATTGACCAAAGCCGATATTCCTTCGCCCGCAGTTTCTTCTATCTCTTCTATTTTGCAGCTATCATGTTCCTTCGGATAGGCTGCACGCAAAGCTAACTGCAATAGGATGGGTGCTAAAGCGCTCCACATGGAGCTGCAAGATGAAGCAATTCTTCTTCACCGATATCGTCAGGGGTGAACGGCTTCAACTGCAAATACACCTTCGGTCAGTGTGCCTGTTTTATCGAATACTACGGTCGAAAGTCGTGCCAAAAGTATCCATATGGTTTCCACCTTTTATCAATATACCTTTACGCGAAGCACCAATGCCGCCAAAAAGCAACGGAATAGAAACCACAAGCGCACAAGGACAGCTCACAACAAGGAAACTCAGCGCACGATAAGCCCATGTGGCTAAGCCCACACTATAATTCTCATAGAATAATGGTGGCACAAACGCAAACATCAAAGCCAGCATAACCACTATGGGTGTATAAACACGGGCAAAGCGACGTATAAATGTCTCACTCTTCGACTTGTTTTCTCCCGAATTCTCTACAAGCTCAAGTATCTTCGAGCAGGTCCGATTCACTAAGCTCTTCTCTACTTTTATTCGCAGCACACCTGTTAAATTGACGCACCCGCTAACAATAGCGTCGCCCTCTTTCACCTCACGCGGCATACTCTCGCCTGTTAAAGCTACCGTGTTTGAGCTCGAATGCCCTCAAGAACAGTGCCATCGAGCGGTATTTTTCGCCAGCTTTTACTACTACTATCTCGCCAACCTGCACCTCATCAGGTGCTACAACCGTAGCTTCACCGTCGCGTTCAACACACGCCGTGTCAGGACGGATATCCATCATAGCCTCTATCGAGTCGCGCGTTTTGTCCTCAGCATAATCCTCAAACAGCTCACCCACCTGGAAAAACAGCATTACAAACACCGCCTCTGCAAACTGAGGCTCGGCCCTCTGGCAGAAATCCGATGCACAGCGCACCTATAGTTGCAATACTCATCAGGGAGTCTTCGTTGAACGGATTACGCTCTTCTATACCCTCCTCTGCAGCTTCTCAATAATATCATAGCTAATAATAAGGTATGGAACCAAATAAACACCAAGCTGTAGCCCCACAACGGTAGCTCTACAGCTTTTTACAAAAAGATAGGCCAACACCAGAGTGACGACCGTAAGAAAAATGCGAAATAATAGTTTTTGTATCCATGTCGAGTTTATATTTTGTTTTCTGCTGGCAAGTTACTACATCATTCGTGCAACTTGGTTTGCAAAAAGCTATGACAGGGCATTATAGGCGACAACGTGAAACCCCTTACGCTGATAGGCTGATTGTACGGCGGACGCAGTAGCACGTTGTACGACTTTAGCTGTCAAACAAGGTGTATGACGGCCGTCATACGGGTTCTACAGCGGCCGTCGCACAACGATAACGCCCTTTTCGCCTTATACTTTATATCGTAAACTGGTAGCCATTATACCATTTTTATAATGCGTTTATACCGTTAACATAAGCGGTATTCGCAAGCGTGAAGAGATGATAAAATAAGCTAAAATAGCAATTTAAACATACTTTTGTAGCAAAATGAACATAAACAAACCGCAAAAAAGAATATGTTTCTTTTGCAACCGAAAAATCAGAAAATAGACTTCTCAAAAAGTCGTAAACCACACACAAAAAACATTCATATAACAATAAAAACAAACATGGTAAAGCTGAATTTAACATCTCAAATCGTACTGAATAAAGTACCTCAGGAGTTCTACCAACCAAAGACAGCGGTGAGACCGTACTGAGCTTACCCGTATGGAGAAAGATACCTACAAACATCTTTACCCTACAATAGAAGAAGTGCCGTCATTGCTAACGGCATCGAAAAAGAAATTAAAAGCAAAAAGAGCACAGAAGGCAGAATTCTTTGTTATGGCTCTCGGAACGAGGAACCTCTTTAATACCTGTTTTTCGACGAGCTTGCACGCCAGTCATCAAGAAGAAGGCTTAGCTTTAAGAACGTTGTAGTATTCAATGGCTACGAGTATTTTCCGCTCACAGCAAAGAGTGCTCACACCAGCGAACCAATTAAAGGAGAGTTTCCTCAACAAAGTTGACATTGAGCAACAGAATATCTTCTCTCCCGACAGTACAATCTCACAAGATGCCGTACAGGAATACTGCCGCTTATACGAGCAGCGCATTCAAACCTTCGGCGGATTAGATGTAGCTCTCTTCGGTATTGGCCGCAATGGCAACATCGCTGTAAACGAACCCGGCTCAAGTGCAGCCTCACCCACGTATCATTCTTATTGATGCGCTCTCACGTGAGGAAATGACCAACAGCTTCTCTAACGGTGAACAAGTTCCCCATGTAGCATAACCATGGGTATTGGCACCATTCTGAAAGCACGCAAACTGTATATCACTGCATGGGGTGAGGAGAAAGCAGGAATTGTTAAGGACGCTGTTGAGAACAACATATCTGATACCTGCCCTGCGTCATTTATGCGAGACACACGAAAATGCCGATATGGTTATCGACCTTGGCGCGGCTTCTGAGCTAACACGTATTAAGCACCGCATGGTTGGTTACCAGCTGCAAGTGGGACGATCAAATTGGTTCGTTCGGCTCTGGTTTGGCTCTGTGGCATCACTGGTAAGCCTATTCTCAAAGCGACAAATAAGGATTATAACAACAACGGACTGAGCGAATTACTCGCCCTCTACGGTTCGGCTTACAACGCAAATATCAAGATTTTCAACGATCTTCGAGCATACTATTACAGGCTGGGCCAGGGCGGAAAGCCTAACGCTGATGATACTTATCGTCCTGAGCGTGCGAAACCATTTCCCTAAGCGTAGTGCTCATTTTCTCACCCCACCCTGACGATGATGTGATTTCGATGGGCGGCACTTACAACGCCTTGTAAATCAAAAGCACGATGTACATGTGGCTTACGAAACAAGCGGTAATATTGCAGTAAACGACGAAGAGGTAACACGCTTCATGCACTTTGTTAACGGTTTCAACCAGATTTTCAATAACTCGAAAGATGAGGTTATCGTTGACATGTACAAAAAGATAAAAGGAAACTTTCAAGAACAAGAAACCAGGCGACTTTTGATACTCGCGATGTGCTGACGCTGAAAGGCCTTATTCGTCGTGGCGAAGCACGCACAGCATGTCACCTTTAACAACATTCCGCTCGACCATGTACACGCTTCCTTGACCTGCCCTTCTATGAGAGCGGTAAGATTGAAAAAGCTGCCAATGGGCGAACAAGATGTAGAGAGTGTCGCGACCTTATTAAGAAAAGTACAGCCTCATCAGATTTATGTTGCTGGCGACTTAAGCCGACCCACACGGAACCCATCGTAAGTGTACAAACGCTGTTTTGGCTGCTATCGACTTGGAGAAACAAGCAAATGCCGAGTGGTTAAAAAGACTGTCGTATATGGATGTACCGCGGTGCGTGGGCTGAATGGCCTATAGAAAAACATCGAGATGTGCGTGCCAATGAGTCCTGAAAGAGCTCCGTGCGAAACGTAATTCTATCTTGAAACACTCAAGCCAAATGGAAAGCGCACCGTTCCTTGGCAACGACGAGCGCTTGTTCTGGCAGCGTGCTGAGGACCGCAACCGCGCCACAGCGAAACTGTATGATGACCTCGGACTGGCTTCGTATGTGAGGCTATGGAAGCTTTCGTTGAGTACAAAGCCACTGTAATAAAAAGGCTTATAACGAGGCGCGATGTCATCAAAAAATAACGCGCCTGTATAGCTAAAAAGCGTATTGCAGTATAGCTAAATAAAGAGGGCAGAAGAAAACAATTATGGTTTTCTTCTGCCCTTATTCTTATCACTATAAGGTGAAATCAATACAGAGGTATTGCTGATCAATTATCAAAATCAAAACCATCTGCGTCTTCTATTCCTTTTTATTGTTAAGCAATAAAAAGGTAGAGTTATTGCTTTTTACTTATCTTTGTACGAGTTACACTCAGATGAAAGTAAACTTATCGTTATATTTGTACGCAGTTACACGGATAATGGAATGAATTTTTCGCTATTTTTGTACGCAGTTATGCAAATACAGAAGTGAACTTTTTCGTTATTTTTGCGTGAACTTTTGAGCTATGGACAGGGAGTTTTCAGATATCAAGCTTTTCCGATCTTGACCGTCCGGCAGTTTATGCCGACAATAATTACTGCTCTTTCGCGCCCTTAGCACTCTACCCCGACTTATGTAAGGGCATGAGTGTAAACTGTTTAATCTTCATATTTTGCACTGAAGGTCATTTACATTTAACACTCAACGGGAAGGAAATAGGCGTTGATGCAGGCGGCTGTGTGATGTGTCCGCCCAACGCTATGATAGCAAATATTAGCCATGATGAACGTAGCAGCGCTACGGCTGTAGGCTTTTCAATGGAAATTCTTACACGAATGCTCACAGGAGGTGAACGTGTTTGGCACGTGATGACATTGCTAACACAAAAGCCTGTTATTCGTAACGACGAGCGATATATCTATACACACCTCAGCACATTTCTTAATATGCTGCGCCATCGCACCTCAGGCAACGATGTTTATCAAGACGAGTGTATATCATCTGTTTTGCAACGCTGTTCTTTGACGTCATTAATGATTTTCCCACATACCGACTTATAATCCTCAGAAAACAACAGAACCACAAGGCTCACACTTCAGAACGCCTTATATTTATAAGCAGTTTTTGGCACTCTTAAACAAGGATAATGGTGAGTCATCGCACAATAGGCTATTTTGCTGATAAGCTTTTTATCACACCGAAATACCTATCAAAAATAACCCGTTACTATTGTAGGGCAATCGGCTTTTAAAAAGCTAATTACCAACCATGCTGTGGAATGTTTAAAGCTCGATTTGCGCTATTCGGATAGATCCCTATGAAAGAAATAGCCCTCGACTTTAAGTTCGAGCTATTCCGCTTTACAAATTTATCAAGAAGCATTTGGGTAAAACACCTAAAGATTACGCAAAGGATAAAACCATTTTGTTACCTAGTTAGTACATCGTAATTAAATGGTTTCTACACCTTAATTAAATTGTTTTCTCAACTTTATTATGCGGTTGGTACACCTCTATTCATACAGTTGGCACGCCTTCCAGATTTTTGCGATATCGGTATCGCTTAAACTATAATCTGTTAAGTCGCCATTGATAAAACTCATATATGATGGCATATCAATCAAACCGTGGCCACTGAGGTTGAATAACTAACACGGGCGCCTTGCCTTCTGCGTCAGCACGCTTTGCCTCACGTATGGTAGCGGCGATTGCGTGGCAGCTTTCGGGCGCTGGAATAATGCCTTCTGTGCGAGCGAAAAAGCAAACCAGCATTGAAACTTTCAAGCTGAGGGATATCTTCTCCACGCATATATCCGTCCTTGATTAGCTGACTAATAATCACGCCTGCGCCATGATGGCGAAGACCTCCAGCGTGAATATTTGCTGGCTTAAAGTTGTGACCCAGTGTATACATGGGCAATAAAGGCGTATAACCAGCCCTCATCTCCGAAATCGTATTCGAACTTTCCACGTGTTAATTTTGGGCAACTTTCGGGCTCTGCAGCTATAAATTCCGTATTCTTATGGCTGCCATCGAACAAGTGTCGCATAAAGGGAAAGCAATTCCACTAAAGTTACTGCCACCGCCAAAGCAACCAATTACCTTGTCTGGGTATTCACCCGCCATCTCCATCTGCTTTTCTGCCTCCAAGCCAATGATGGTTTGGTGCAGCGAAACGTGGTTTAAAACTGAGCCTAATGTATATTTACATCCAGGAGTTGTGGTATAAGCTCAATAGCTTCCGATATAGCCGTTCCAAGAGAACCCGTATGATTAGGGATCGCGAGTGATAATATTCTTACCCGCGCGTGTTGACATCGAAGGACTTCCCTCTACAGTTGCACCAAAGGCACGCATGATATAAGAACGATATGGCTTTTGTTGCATGGTTAACTTACCTGATAAACCGCTGCCTCCAAAACCATAAAGCTTAGCTGCATAGCTCAATGCCGCACCCCATTGACCCGCTCCTGTCTCAGTAGTAACGTTGGTATCGCCCTCTTGTTTGCAGTAATTGCACTGAGGAATAGCCGAGTTTACTTTATGGGAACCTAAAGGATTAGTACTCTCATTCTTAAAATAGATATGAGCCTTTGTGCCTAAAAGCCTCTTCGAGCGCGTAAGCACGAACGAGCGGTGTGCTACGATAATAGCTATATTTCTCTTGTACATCTTCTGGGATATCGATCCAAGCATTTGTCTTATCAAGCTCTTGTTTTGCACATTCACGACTGAAAATCTGTGCCAAATCGTCAACACCCATAGGCTCACGCGTCTGAGGTTCAACAGATCCATTGGTTTTGTTGGCATCTCTGCCTGAATATTGTGTACCATTTCGTAGGCATATCCTGCTCACGAAGTGTAAATTTCTTCTGTTTCTTCATAATGACTTCTATTTACAATAATCGTACTAACGAACTGCAAAAGATAAATAAAATAGCCCATAAATACAGGGCTATTGATGACGTAATAGATATAAAAACTGTAAATCAATGCTAATGAAAAGCCGAGAAATTCTATTTAATCAAAACATTATTCCTTCACAAAAGTTATTTCTAACTGCCCTATTCTCAACGTAATAAGCCAATAAAGCAATTTGCTATTGGCTTGTGCTGCTATAATTACGGTTAATCGCTATCGCAACGAAAACGTATCGTTACTTCTTTCCCGATGGCGTCGCCGCTGGTTTTATATTATTAGCAATTGAAGCACTGCAGCTATCAACCCATGATTCCTCCCTCAAGGTTCACCACTTTATAACCTGCATCGGTCAGCTTTTGTGCAGCAACCATCGAACGTTTTTCCGCTACGGCAGTACATATACTTTACTTTTCTTATCGAGGCGCTTTGGTAGCTTTCTGCAGAAGTTGCTTTCAGTCACATCAATATTCTGTGCATTTGACAGTATCCAGCAGCATACTCGTCAGCTGTGCGCATCAACAACCTGAGTCTGCTGATTTTATTCCTTTCAAACTCATCTGCATTCACTGAGCTGAATACCATCAGCCTGTGCACACGATGTTGATATCAACCCAGGACGCCTAAAGCGTTGTAAAAACTTATTCATTTAGTGATTCTCCTTTATATTAAAAATTAGAAATTTTCCCCGTCTTTCGAGGATTATATTGCAAAAGATACCCATTAACTTACAGAAAACCTAAACAAAATAGTAAAAATTACAAATTAATTACGAACTACTGCTTCTCTTACATTGTGCTGTTTGTACGGCGACCGCAGTACGCATTGTACGACGAATGTGGTACACATCGTTCGACGGTCGCAGATACATTGTATCACTGACCGCCACAACACTACCTTATCACTTAAATTACATAACCAAAACATAATAGCGAAACCATGAAAACCCCATTAAAACAGCAGCAAACAATATAAAAACTCGGAAAATAGAGCCAGAAACCACTAACTCGAAAAATAAAAATATCAAAAATTTCTACTTATATAAAACTATTGGTTACCTTTGCAACAAACACCTTATTATAAATTGACAAAATCGCCTAAAAATAATGCTACAATAAGTAACAGAATTCTAACCTCTGCTGATGTCAAAGAATAAAACTATCTGTTCTATAATTTGACAAAACCCTAAAACTATTAAATATGTATTCATTTCGCGTAATTACATTGTCACTTTTATGTCTGTCAGGGCATGCTGTTTTCGACCTCAACAGCCCATGCTCAGGACCCAAGCTACCTTAACATTAAAGAAACTCCTGGAAACGAGGCCGTTCCGTATGAGGCTAAAATTACAAGGACAACAGCTGGTTTCGAAGCAAACATTGCCTGTTGACGTTGCTCCTACAACAAACCGAAAGCCAACGGCGACAAGCTGATAACAGTCAACGTAAAAAGCTAAAAAGAACGTTTATTTTAATCTGGGATTTGCCCTAATGACAGGTTTAAAGAGCGGCCAGAGCAATTCTACATGCCAGGATTATGGTATCATCGTAACCTGCGCTCACCCCAAAAAGCTCGAATTATAACGTAAGCAAGAGTTGGAATTTCCGCGAGGACCGTCTCTACACCACTCGCAAGTGCCTTTGACGCGCAAACCAAAACGGGTCTGGCCGTTCTTCGTGTAGCCCCCACTAAAGGCAAGGATGTGCAAACACAAAATACCGAAGGACAAATTATTCTGCCCAGTGCAACATCTAGTGGCTATTTAGGCTTTGACGACGCTACTGCTGAAACCCAATTAACCTTTTGGTTTCCCTTACATTGAGACGCCAAAAGCGGTATATTCAGGGCTAACGCTCGCACCATCTGTTGAAACTTTCATGCCGTTAGCAGCAGGAGAAACGCAAACTATCACTTGGCGCATTCATCGTGTACAGGCCGAAAGTTATGGCAATTTTGTGACAAAACTATGGCAGTACAGCTTTGACGCTATGGCGCCACAACCTCTCCCCATTGCCTTAAATACGAAAGAGGTGAGAAAGATAACTTTGCGGCTACTTCCGTGAATCGTTTGTTGACAAATACCTCTGAAATATAACTCAGGACTTACCATTCTGACGGCCGACTGTAAACCCTATGGTGAGGTGCAGATTGGATTCTGCGGACGCGTGCTTCTCAACGCTCTTTAACCAGCTTGAATATGGTGATGCAAGCGGCGATAAACAATTATCTGAAATGGGACGCGCCATTCTTGATAGTTGGTTGCAGAACGGTTTCTGAGAAAGGCTTCTTCCACGACTTCATTAACTATGGCAAAACTCCTACTTATATTAGCGATGTGCATTCCATTCGTCAACAAAGTGAGGCAGTTTACGCAATTCTCCATTATCTAAACTACGAGCGCCGTCGCGTGGTACTGACAAAAACAAACGCCAACAGCTCAAAAGAGTGGGAAGGTCGTATGCTAAACTGCTCGACAATCTTGTAAGTTTACAAAAAGAAGACATTTCGCCCGTAAATTCCCGCGATAACGGAGACGACGTTGACAACTCGGGGAAGTACTCCATCAGTAACTTCTACGCTGGTTATGGGCTGGAAGTATTTCGGTGACAAAAAGATATTTACAGGCTGCTAAGCGTACAATGGACTACGTTGAGAAGAATATAGTATCGAAGAGCGATTGTTTCTCGTCTACTCTTGACGCCAAATTGCGAAGACAAAGAAGCTGCAATTGCATCGAGTTACCGCTGCATATTGTTTGGCAATGGCCACAAAGGACAGGAGCGCTAACGCTATATTGACCTGTGATGAAAGCGCGCAGCCTACTGCAATGACATGGTATTATACGTGGGATGTGCCCTTTGCACCAGGACAAATGCTTGGCGACGTAAACTTCCATAGCCGTGGTTGGGAGCAACGTATCGGTTGAAAAACAATCATATTGACGTGTTTGTCTTCGAACTTCCACATATCATTCGATGGCTCTCAACGGTAACAAGTGAAAAAGCGTTTCGAGCAAATGAATAAGGTGATTACCTCTTCTCTCACGCAGCTATGCCTACTGCTGACGAACACCATTTCGATATTGCAAAACCCGGTTTCTACCCGGGTGGTGCAACATACAACATGGGACTATGGCCGTAACAGCGAAAGCTTCTAATAACTTATTTGCTCCGGGTTGGACTGTGGCATCATTGTGGGAGATGTGTTCGCCGGGCGCACAGTAAACTTCCTGACAAAGTAGAGGCTGCACATTCTTTTTCGCAAAATTTATTTTAGTAACAGGAATAAAGGGCTTGAATCTTTGAAAAGATTCAAGCCCTTTATTCATTTCAATATTATATATCCATTGCTCATTACACAATATTCTCATTCTTCATAAGCTTTACAAGCATATCTGTTTTATAAACGAACCATTAGTCATATTAAAATATCTTCAACATGCCTTACATATATAATAAGTCCCCAGAATACAATCCAGTCCGTAACCAACTTAATTCGCGTCATCATATTGGGGAATCGAAACAGAATATCAATGAAAAGGACCATGAAAAATGCAAGAAACATTGATACGATTATTGATAATATACTTCTCATTGCTTTCTATTTAACCATGCTATCGCTAAAAATTTATTTTTTCCCTTATTTATTACTTAACACCAATTATCGAAAATATTATTTCTCCTTAATTATTATTTACTTATTTAATTGTTGAAAAATACAGTATATCTTATCTATAATTTAATTATACCTAAACCCTAATATCAGAATATCCTAACACATAAAATTAATCATATATAAAATAAAAACAAATATCGCGAAAGCCCATATTCATAAGACTTTCCGATATTTTTCACTTTCACTTTGTGCCAGACTCGGTACAAGGTAGTGAAAAACAAGAGAAACGAAAAAGAATATATAATGCTGATAATCAGTAATTTGCATTTTTCTTATCTTTGCCAAGTTAGCCCATTTTTGCCTGTTTTTGGTTAGATAGTACACTGGTACACTTTGATATTCGAAACTTTTTAGTATCTTTGCAAAATAAAGAAAACATCTGAAAAATTAACGAGTTAATGATTTTATTCGGTTTGATACGCATTTAGGTACATAACTATCAATTATGGCAAAGTTAGAGAATAAAGCAAAGGAAAAATCCGAAATTGGAGCAAAAATGTGCTTGCTGATGGTCGGGTTAGTCTCATTTGGAGTATTATCTCGGTAGAGAAAGAAACGCCTGTTTTGGACGATAAGTAATCCTGTTTTGTATGAAACAGGTAAGATGATGGGCAAGCCAAAAGTTCACATCAAGCACAACAGGCGAAAAGAAAACCTGCAGTTGTATTTATTAGTCAAAGCACGCACTCCTGCCGAGCGACAGCAAAATAAAGAAACGCTTGAATTGGCTGCCAAGATTCGTGCAGAGCGTGAACAGCAATTTAAGGAAAGTATGCTCGGCTATCAGTTTGAAGAAGATAGAAATATCAACTTCTTAGACTATTATCAGGCTTACATTGATAGCTATACCAAGAAGGACCTGCGAATGATTAAGATTGCCTTGAATCGTTTTTAAGGACTTTCTGAAAGAGTACTACCCTCTCTATGGAGTTTAGCATCAAGCCCGATCTGATAACCAAAAGAAATGGTGGAACGATTTGTAGGAGTATCTGCAATCACGAAGTGTTGGCGAAGGTGCAGAGTATCTACCAGCGTTTCAAGAAAGTGGTGCGCTACGCTATTGACCATGAAGTGATGTTGAAAGATCCATGCAAGGGTGTGGTGTACAAAGGTTGACGAGCAGATTTTTGCGCAAAAGATGTGTTGTCAATGGATGAGTACAATCACTGATTCAATGCCATTATGATAATAGAAAAATCCCAATGTCAGGCGAGCCTTTATCCTTTGTCTGTATTGCGGGCTACGCTTCTGCGATGATGAAGACTTGACTTATAAGAACATAGATTACACTAATCGTCTTTTTGAAATTTGAGCAGAACAAAACTAAGGGCATTCAGCCAATAGCGAGTGTCGTTATCCCTTTGAATGATGGTTTGCTTTCATTGATAGGAGAAGCTCCAGAAAACTTAGACACTTCCATTTTCAATTTACCCACATACGAGTTGTTGCAAATCCGTAAAACGGTGGGTAAAACGTGCAGAGTATCAATAAACACATCAGCTGGCATTGCGCCCGCCATAGTTTTGCTGTGAACATCTTGAATAATGGTGCCAATATCAAGACCGTTGCAAGTCTTTTTGGGGCATAGTGGATTAAAGCACACAGAGAAATACACTCGTGCAGTGGATAAATTGAAGTCGGAGGCAATCAATAGTTTGCCAGAATTGAAGTTGTAACAAGAAAAATGAATTGAAAAACATTTTTGATTAGATGCGACCATCTTTTGCTCAAAAATACATACATTCTAAGAAATAATGAGTAATTTTATGGCGTAACTCAAGTTGCACAAGTATGGAACGCAAGAAAATAAACCGTTTAAAGGTGGTTCTCGCAGAAAAAGGAATGACCAATAAACAACTGGCAGAAATCTTGGATAAAGACCCTGCTGTTATATCAAAGTGGGTAACGAATGTTGCCCAACCCAATGTTGAAATGTTCATTCAGTTGGCAAAGATATTGGGAGTGAGAGTTGATGATTTGTTGTGGACAGAGGATATTTAATCCTCATATATAAACGAGTATCGTGATATTAAGATGAAAGATCAAATATTCATGGGAGTCATGCGACACCAGAAGATAATGACTTTACCATATGGCTCAGCTTCTCGTTTTAGAAATGCGGGGCTATCGAAAGTATGGATTGACAAAAATGGACTGCTTGGAGAAACGTTTCTGGCAAAACCATACAGACAGCAATTTACTCCTCTCGAAAAGTTTTGCTAGTTTATTCTAAAAATATCGTACGTGATGGTATATTCAAAAAAGGTATCGAAGATGAATTAGAATATGCCAAAAGTCTTGTAGGAATAAAGAATGACACAGAGTTTGTTATTCCGTTACATATTGATGATTCTGCATATAATCTTGTAATTGGATTACCCAATATCAATCATATCCCATTTGTTGGGAACTGGGCAAAGGATTGGTACAGCTATTTAGAAGTTAGATAAAGATGGAGTAACATATAGTACAGATATAGAATCTTCACTATCAAGTTGGTGCAAAACTTCATATTCGACCGATTCATCAATTGTCTTGAAGAAAGAATTATACTATACTTCTTGGTGGAGTGTAAAATCAATTCCCCAGAAATTTTACATGTATCAATTCCTCAATAAAGAACAGGCTACCTATATTCGACAAGCGAACATAAATATTCCTATAGCTCCAATTGGCAAATACATTATCTTCTTTTGATGATAGATTGTCATATCTAATAGATAAAGAGGGACAAAGTTTTGATGTTCATCACAGTCGGTATATTCTTTCTCTCGAACAAATTTTATATGGCTTCAATTCTGATAGCTTCCTCTACACACAAGGATGTAGTAAATCATTTTAAAAGATTTCTTGAGATATTTAATCTCGAAATTCTTAGGAATAAAGGTTATCACAAAACGGAGCTATCTAATAAAAATATGTTTTTTATCGACCTATATATAAGAAAAAGCCAATCCCCATTCATTTTGTAAATATAAATACTCCTCAAAAACAAAAAGAAAATCATTAGGTGGCAGATATAAAGATAAAGGCTTTTGGCATTACGGAATATCCATACAACCAATCGTTCATCCTTTTTATTGGAGGGCTTCTATTAAGTCGCATTTAATATTTACTCAAGATGAGGTGAATATTATAGATAATGATTCAACTCAACACTCTTGCACAGAAGAAATAAAGGAAAAACCTTTTTCAATGAACAATGGAGGGATATGCTGATAGCACTTTTTATTTTCTTTACAAGATAATAATGAAGAGATAAAAGCTTTCAGTAAAGCCAGTCTAATGATATGCTTGAAATGAAAGAATTGGACAGAAACCTTTTTGGAGTGAATATGCAGCTATTATGACCCATGTAGCACCATGAGTGAAGATGACATTGTGAGACTTGATAGATGAAGATAAAACAGAATGATAGAGCCAATTATTAAATACATAGAAGAACCATTTCTAACATTTGGCTGTAACCAAAAAGGCAATAGACCCGAGAGATGGCCTGATGTTATTTGGCCCTTTGACAAGACGAAGTTAAAAGGTTCAATAACACTGGGTATTATTGGACCCGCAGCGGCACGATTATCTATGACAGATTATCTTGAGAAACTGCACTAGAACAAATACTGCCAATTAAAGATTCTAAAAAGTATCCTATTTTTCCTGGAATTGAATCTCTACAATGGGGATAGCTGTGAATTTTTGGAAATATACCGCAAAAATAGATATAAAGAAGAAAATATTAAATCGGCTTTTGAGACAGTACAAATGCACATATTCGCATTCATGAACTTGTGAATTTTATATGTGAGATCCTTTGATGGCTTACATGAAAGAGGAAGAAATTCCTGTGAACCTTTGGTTGATAGTTATTCCAGAAGTTATTTTTTACTTGTGGCCGACCACAATCAAAAATTAAGAAAGCTGAGGATAATATACACACTAAGTTTTCAAAAGAGATTTTAAATCCAAATAATCGAAATCTCTTTCCCGAGTTTCCAGAAAGAAGATGATAAAATAAGGAAGCTTATGAATAGAAATAAATTTTTCACAACCAGTTAAAAGCAAGACTGTTAGGAGTAATATAGCATATAAAATTATCAGAGATTCAAAAATATCAAATATTGGATTGTCTGAAAAAACAACAGAGAAAAGAAGAACAAGTTAGAACTGCAAAAGCTTGGAACTTAGCATCTGCCATATATTATAAGCTTGGAGGACTGCATGGAAAAATGGGGAGGTCTCGAGAAGGAGTCTGTTATTTAGGATTAGTTTATACTGATGAAAAACGAGGAATGCCTGTTGTGCGGGCACAAATGTTCCTTGATTCTGGAGATGGTATGGTATTTAAAGGCAATGTCGGACCTTGGTGGAACCCACAGACCAAAAAGAGTTTCATTTGTCAAAAGAGGATGCATATAATATAATAAGCCAATCATTAGAATCATATTTTAGTAAATTTGGATCCTATCCATCAGAAGTGTTTATTCATGCAAGAACATACTTTGATGATGCAGAGTGGGGCTGGTTTTGAAGAAGCCTCATGTAACAAATCAAAAATAATTGGTGTAAGATCGAAGTAACAACACCTTCAAATTGTATCGGCAATTTTTCATTGATATTGCCAGAGGACTAATGCTCCAATATGATGAATATAAAGCCCTTTGTGGACCAAGGTTTATATTCCAAGATTTAAAACTCAAATTGGATTGGAAACTCCGAATCCTATTGATATTCAAATCACCCGTGAGAATGCAAATATTGATATTGTTTGCAAAAGATATTATGAGTTTGACAAAAACTCAATTATAATGCATGTATTTATGGAGATGGATTACCTGTAACATTAAAATTTGCAGACTCAATAGGAGAAATATTGACAGCAGGAAAAAGATTTAGACACAGGTGTTTTACCTTTTAAGTTTTTATATATAAATGAGATATGCCTACATTACATTGGATAGGAAAGGATGAGTCTATTAACCATCATGCGGAGTACCGTTCCGTGTGCTGGAATATCAAATATGGGTATCGAGGAGATAATCCTTCTGATACTATCGGAAACTCATAGTGGAAATAAGATTATTCATGGAGATAATCTCGAAGCGTTAAAGGCATTATTGCCCGAGTATGAGGGGACGAGTGGATTACGTCTATATAGACCCTCCCTATAATACAGGCGAAGAGGGCTGGGTGTATAACGATAACGTGAACGACCCACACATACGCAAAGTGGCTCGGAGAAGTGGTAGGTGTCGAGGGCGAAGATCTTAGCAGACATGATAAATGGCTCTGCATGATGTATCCAAGACTAAGGCTACTCCAATTGCTATTATCCAGTACAGGAATTATTTTTATAAGTATTGATGATAATGAATATGCGAATCTAAAGTGTATTTGTGATGAAATTTTCGGCAGCACAAATTTTGTAACCACTTTTGTTGGGAAAAAGAAAAAAGAGAGAATAGGAAGGTTGTTTCATGTCGTCACGATTATATTCTTTGCTATTGTAAAGGTATAATGAAGACAGATAGATGCCTGCATCTCTTACCCTATGTCGAAAAGAAGCATTGAGTGAGATATCAAAACCCTGATAATGACCCACGTGGCTTATGGAAGTCAGACCCAGCAACAGCACAAGCAGGACATGCCACTGAAAGCCAATTTTACACATTGATAGCTCCAAACGGAGAAAAACATACTTTACCAAATGGACGCTGTTGGCTATATACAAGAAGGTAATGCGGCAAGCTATTGCCGATAGACGAATTTGGTTTGGAGAAAGTAGTAATAATGTTCCGCGAAAGAAAGACATATCTAAATGATAAAGATGAGAGGATTAACCCTGAAACCATTCTCTTTGCTGCTGATGTGGCTACAAATGAAATCGCCAAGAACAATTTAAAAATATCTTCTCTGAACAAATTCCTTTTACGACACCTAAACCATTCCAATTGATAGAACACCTGATTCAAATTGCAACTGATGATGATAGTATTATCCTCGATTCTTTTGCAGGCTCAGGAACGACAGCTCATTCTGTGTTAGATATTAATTTTTAATACGAAAGGGCAACAGGAAGTTTATCTTAATAGAAATGGAAACTTATGCAGAAAGTATTACTGCTGAACGAATACGCTGGGTAATCAAAGGCTACGGAGAGGGAAGAAAAGCAGTTGAAGGCTTGGGGACTCTTTCGATTACTACAATTAGGTTCTCCTCTGTTCAATGAAGATGGTAACCCTAAACGAGCAGGTCGGTATAGGAAAAATGCGTGAATACATTTATTATACAGAGACCCACGATTACCTGACAAGTCAGCAAACAGTGGATTATCCCTATCTGTTAGACTACAAGGATGGTACGGGCTATTTTCTTTTTATTACGAGCCCAATGAGATCTACAACTTTGTCGTATGACACATTGAGCATAGTACCCAAGACTGCAGACCATTATGTCATTTATGCTGATATCTGCACGATTAGTAAAGAGCAGCTGGCGCAATTGAATATTACATTCAAGAAGATTCCTCGCGACATCAATAGATTTTTAAAAGTATGCAACTGAAAGAATATCAACACCAAGTGCTCCGAGATCTGGAGCAATATATTGAGAGCTTTGAATGGTAGCAAAAAGTCTCTCTGTTGCCCTATTCCCGATATTGGGGAAATAGAGGGTTTCGGTGAATGGATTCAGTAACAGCTACTCTGCATCCTATGTCAATACCGTGAACGGTGCGCCGCGTGTAACGCTGAAAGTTCCACGGCAGGCGGTAAGACATTCATTGCCTGCAATGCTATTAAGAGGATTATGGATAACCTGCAAACAGGTGCTCCTAATCGGGTTGTGGCATGGTTTGTTCCCAGCGATACCATTCTCAAAGCAAACTTTGGAGAAATTACAGGATGCCACTCATCCATATCGTCAAACAATAGATACGCTTTTTCCACCGCGTGACAGTAGTGGACAAGGAGGCTGCGCTGATGGGGCCAAGGCATTAGTCCTGTGCGGATGCACGATAATCCCGACCATCTTCGTGTTGAAGTGCTCAGTCGTTTGTGGAGACCATCCGTGTGAAGAAAGATAAAAGTGTGGAGAAACAATTGAAGCCTCGTGCTTTTCGAGAGAATGGAAAGCTTCCTTGAACATACGCAATATTATGTTCACCCAGACCAGTTGATTGACAATGCAGACCCAACGGCACTCATACAGGTGATAGCCCAGCAGAACCCGTTGGTGATAGTAGATGAAAGTCATAACTTCAAGGCCGATCTAAAGAGTAGAACTGCTCAGCAATCTATCTCCCCGATTCATATTGGAATTGACAGCAACTCCACGCGACAATAGCAATATCATCAGTTTTGTAGATGCCATGCAACTGAAGCGTGAAAACATGGTGAAACTTCCCGTTATCGTGGAAAAATCGCAACTCGCCTAAAAGATGGTAGCATTGGTGCCATCCGAATGCGTAATAGTCTGGAACAACATGCCGTTGAGATGGAAAAGCATGGTGGTAGATACATCCGTCCAATTGTATTATTTCAAGCTCAACAAAGATTGATAAACGACAACATTACCTTTTGATAAGATACAACCTTATTGGCTTTTGGTATTCCTGAGGGACAAATCAAAAATCAAGACGGCTAATAAAGACGAATTAAAGGGCATTGACTTGATGAGTCGTGCTTGTGAAGTAAGATACAGTCTATAACCGTAAATGCGCTGAAAGAGGTTGGGATTGTCCTTTGCCTACATTTTGGCAACATTGCGAACAAAACAAGTCGTGTAGATGTAGAACAAAATTTTGGGCGCATACTCCGTCAGCCATATACCACCCAGCATCAAGTCCTTTGCTCAATCTTTCCTATGTTTCTGACAAGCAGTAATGACTTCCGTGATACAGTCGAGAGAATCATTCTTTCGTTACAAAAAGGCGGGATTCAGTAAAAAGACTTACGTGAAGTAAATATGGATAGTGTTGCTGAAGAAAGAAAAAAAGTATTCCCAATTTGTTTGATAAGCCACAAAAATCAGGAGAAAGAGAATGAGGCAGAGGATGCTATCAGATTATCAATAGAAGAGTAACTACAATCAAAGAAACGATACAGAACGATGCTCTAAGTAAATATATCCAAGACTTACAAAAGCAAGGCGGAACAGATGGGCAATGAGTATAATCGGAAAAATAAAGAACAGTCACAGGCGGAAACATCGATCCACTTGCGGCTATTATACCAGCAGAAATGTATTATCCTATCAATGAAAGTTATAAAGAGGTAGTAGCAGAAATAAATCTCCCTATCTTCTACACAAAGACTGTTGCATCAATATTCTCCGATGAGGAATGGATTCGCTTTGGAAAAATCGATGTTATCGAAAGGTTTTGATTTGCCATCAAAGGATGCTACGTAGATTTCACCATTGTCCGTCTACGAGGTGTTACTATTGATGTTGCGGAATCGAGGCGATGATTATGTGCCAGTGCGTCGCAACAATCAGCAAAGCCATAGACTTTATCCGACAGCAATATCGGATAAGTCCGCGAACACTCAGAAAGATATGCTAAGCAAGCAAATTGCAAGTATGATTAAGTTTGACAATGTTGTGGAGCCAGATATTAGAAAATACATAGATAGGGTGATTTCCGGGCTCGATGCCGATGCTATTGCTAGTTTGGTGGACAACCTCTACTTGACACGAGATACCATCAAAAGAAAATAGAATTCTCTTAAAGGATTACCAGAAACAGGTTTTCCAGCAATGGTTAAATGTGGGAAAGATTCAACTTAAAGGGCATTATACACTTTATTGATGCTGTTGCAATGCCAAAAAGAAGAAATGGTCGGCATCGATAAAGGGTTGTATGTTGCCGAAGAAACGGTCAATGACTTTGAATACGATGTCATTTCTGCCATAGCTGATAATCACAATGTCTTGTTCTGGCATCGTAATCGAGAAAAGAAAGATTTCTGCATTAATGGGTATATCAATCATTACCCCAGACTTTATCGTTCGAATGAAGTCTGGAAACACTATTCTTGTAGAGACAAAAGGCGATCATTTAGTCAATGATGATTCGAAGAACAAGATTTGGCTTGGTAATAAATGGGCCGATCTTGCTGGAAGCGCCTATAAATATTTTATGAGTATTCCAGACAAAAGAGATAGAAGAGTGCAATTACTGTTAAGCAGTTGTTGCAGTATCTGAATGAACTGTAAACGATGGCAAGACATTGTTCGATAAATAAGTATGGATTTCTATTATTTGCAAAAGAATATCCAGCAAACACACAAAAATGTGTTTTTGAACTCATCGGACAAATAGAAGAGTTCTTGGTCAGAGATGAATATAAGTTCTTACAGGTAACTGCTTATCCTATAGATGAGATAGAGATACCAAACATCAAAAGAAGATTTTTGATGTTTGGGATTATTTAAGAGAACATAATCAGGCAGGTTTTTAGATTGCAGCTAAATAAAAAGTATTATCTTGGGGCTATTGAAGGATTTCTGCTATTTTTATGCAAGAGTCTCTAGACTGTTCGAGACAAGATGCGATTAGTTGCCTAGCATATGCGTTATTAGAGAAGACCGCTCGTGGATAACCTCAAAATATTATTGCGTTTTGTATATGTGATAATTTTTATGATGATTTTATCAAGCGCAATGATTACGATCCTACCCATCTGCTATGATGATACACTTAGGGAATACTTGGATGAAAACGGACTCTATAAGGATGAGCAAATAGTATTAAAGGATCATTCATATATGAATGTATTTATAAAAAGAAAATATGGGTCTATTCTGAATTTATCCAATAGAGCAATTCATCCTGTTACAACAAGACTATGGAATAAAAACTGGAGAAATGAATTTTAATTTTATGTTTTGCAACCCATGCTGATATTGAACACTTATGGCAACATTATTACGCGTATCTCCCAGCAATATTATTATTTTATGTAGAGTTGTTTAATAACACTATTTTTCTGTCTTTTTGAAAAGTGAGATAGATAAGGACTTATACCCTAAGAAAATAGAAAAAGATAGTTGATATAATGCAAAAGAAACCAAAGCAAAAACACGCATGTAAATGAATATTAACCATATACTATAAATAGCGATGTATATATATAAGACAAAAATAGCCGTTATACTAACATATGTAAAGTATTAGAGATGACAATACAAAGTACAACTCGTAAGGAAGACCAGACCTTTACGATTGCAAAAGCATTCGAAATTGATCCGAAAGGCATTATGAAATTACCATTGTGGCATTTGCAAATGCTGATGGTGGAACGATTGCTATTGGTGTGTCTGATAAGACAGGAAGATAGAGGATGTGGATCAACATACAGAGAAGCTGAATGAGACTGCCGCGTTCCTTTGGATTTCTGTAATCCTTCTGTGCACTGTACCAGCGACTTACTGCCCTGTGACTGATAAAGAAGGAACGACAATCATATCTTGTTAATGTATGTCCCTGCTAGTTCGGAGCTACACGCTAATCAGGCAGCGAAAGCCTATATGCGTGTTGGTGATAAAAGTGAAAAGTTGTCTTTTGAAGAGCGCATACAATTGATGTGTACGACAAGGGCGAGCGTTACTACGAGGATACGGCTGTGTGGTGCTACGATAGATGATATTGATATGGCTGCTGTCGAAAGATATAAAAGAATTGATAGGTTATACCAAGTCGGCAAAGCAATATCTGCAGGAGAACTAATGGTTTCTTGACGATAAATGCAAGAGAGAAGAGCAGAATAAGCGTGGCTATGTATTCTGCTGTTTGGCAGTATCCTCAGAGTTCTTCCCTCGTTGGGCGCACTCGTTTTCATCCGCTATAAAATTGGGTACAGAGGGCGAGTGGGTACGAGATGAGACGTGATAAAGGATGTAACCTTTTGAAGACAATACTTGATCAGGTGAAAGCCACGATAGCTTATTTGGAAACAGAGTGGAAGAACATACCTTTCTTGGTCTGCATGGACAGTTCGTTACCAATAGGGATTACCCAAAGTTTGTAATTCAAGAAATGGTTGATGTCAACGCTTGTTGTCACCGTGCCTACAATATTAAAGGTACGGAAATTCAAATCAAAATGCTTGATGATCGACTTGTGTTCGAGTCTCCGGGCAGATTACCTGGAATGGTCAAGCCCTCTAACATCCGTCATACACATTTCTCCTCGTAATCAAAAATTGCCCAATTCCTCAAAGCGTACGACTTTGTGAAAGAATTTGGTGAGGGTGTGGATCGTGTGTGTAGAGAGTTGGAAGCTAATAGGTCGCCAATCCCTACATATCATTTGGATGATTTTATCCTTAAAAATTACAGTTCCCAAAGTTATACATCGGCCTATAACCAATGGCAATGCGACTGTAAATACCAAGAATGCAACTGTAAATGCAACTGCAAATAGTCAAAAAGATACCAGTAAATGCTCAAAACACGACTGTAAATGCCGAAAATGCAAGCTGTAAATTCAATGATACTATAGATGAGATTAATAGCAAAAAGCAGTCAAACAGGATAAACTTACAGCGAACCGTATCTCTGTTTTACGACTGATGGTGAAAACCCTTATATATTACAAAGGAAGAAAATAAGCTTCTATTATGGGATTGAGTGGTAGTACAATCATGCGTAATATTGAATTTATGCGTGTGCAAGTATCTTCGTGAGAGTCGAGCTCGGATAAAAAGTAGCTTCTGAGGAAATTATAGAATAGAAATATGGAAACGAATTTATTGCTTGCATTAAAAACAGTTTCAACATAATGTTGAAGTAAATCCCGATTGTTTAAGAAATTTAATAGGGAGAAACTAATATAGAACAATTTTTCCATGATAGCAGAACTGCTTATTATTTGGTGGATTTCTGTTAATAAACAGGAGATTTGAGATTTATGCCCATTCTATAAAATTTTTATTTTTCATGTAGAGAAGTCGGCTAATCAAGAGTTTGTTCATGATCCTGTTATGTTTCATCGAGAATAAATTAGATGATGCAGATTATAGAACTGTGAATACACCATATTTGAAAATAGGAAGTTTCTATTTGCATAAATTTGGTCTGGATATTACTTTTTGAGAAAGAAGGCGAATATCGCGCATCCATTCTAATCAAAAACCTTTAATGTCGTTGATAAGAAATGAGCAAAGTAATAAAGCAAATTTAAATAGAGATAAAGAGGATGGCAAGCTCATTATATTTTATGACTATCTCCAGTTTATGGATGCCAGACAATGATACATTAAAGTCGGCTATCCAAATGGAATGGTTACCAGAATTACAAAATACTGCCATCATTTTTGTTCTGTAGCAGACCTCACGCATTAATATTAATAAATTCGTCATTGATAACGGTGGAAATCAAACCTCTATAAAGTCACCAGAGAAAGATACCCGACCATGGCGATACTATCGAAAAGAACCTTATCATCTGCTAACAGACTTACCAAAAGCAGAAGGGTGTGATATTATCAAGTCAAACCAGCAGTGTATACTTCTCGCTCATTTGGCTAGTGATTATAGGCAATTGTACAAGCGGTGAAGTCTGTCTTACAAGACTATCAGATACATGTAGATGTTTTGTGTAAGACTGCAGATTATTGGTGTCGTGACTATGCCAATACAGGTTACGGATAATACTTTTGTAAAAGTATAAAGTACAAGCCAGACTATTTGAATAGAGGGAAAAACATGAGTTTATTACGAGATGTGAGACGAACTTTATCTTTTCTCAATCTCAATGATAACAAGTTTATTAATCTCTCAGATATTACTATGATGGTGGTAATGTCAGTTAAAGACTCCGTATCATGTTCTAATGACAGAAAAGAGATGTATAGAGAGACCCACATATCAAAATAAATTAAAATTAATCTATCGCTTAGAAAAACTTTTCCAAACAGAGATAATAATACTTCCTTAGGTGTAACAGGTCACCAAGATAAGTGTGGCCATACAGATGGTATGGTAAAGATTTGTAAAAGAGACAAAAATTATTAATGGCAGACTATACCAATTTTGCTCCAAGAAATGGAAAGCGAATAAGAAAGATGTTAGAGGAGAATGGCTATATTGTGCATGAACTTCCATTACCTTATACTATCAATGATTCGTGGAAACTATATTAATTTTCTGCAAACATCTAAGGTAATTTTGGTGCCTGGACTCAATTTAAAAACTGATAGTATAGTCTGTAGAGTATTTACAGTCTTTGATTTCATAGCCAAAAAGATAATACAAATACTTGCTCCTTATCTAATTAGTAAATATGGAGGAGCCTTTTAATTGTATGTCATGGAATATTAAAGAATAGACTTTCCGGATGTCTTCTTTTACTATATCTACCATAATAGCTTTTTATGCCTAATTTCTTGACAAGTAGAAGTAGTTATGAAGATCACAGTGTCAAAGACGATGGAAAAAGTGATATAACCAGCCCAACCAAGTATTCTGTTTGATTGGGCTTGTTCCATATGAGAGCTACTTCAGTTTCCTTTGCATCAGACTATCTGCTTTCTGCTTTAATTCCAAATCGTAGCTATCAGCTTTCTTCTTGATATTTTTGATTGCAGTTTCGTTTCGATGAATATCAAACACATCGTTGAGCCATAGGATTTCCTTTGAACTGCAACCTCGCCACACTCTGATAATGCGGAATTTCAAGGCATCGTCTTTGTATTGCTGTTTACTTTGCCACAACCAGAGTTGCTGACCAAAGAAACAAGACACACAACTGCTGTTATAAATCCACATAGGTAAAAGACTTTAGACGATTTGATATCAAAGCTATGCTTATGAATATGTTCTTGCGGTTGTGGTTGCTTTTTCTGCTCCTCCCACCCATGTAGCATAGTCAATACGCTTGCCACTAATTTATCAATGGATTTGGCTTTCTCATCCTTGATACGCATTTGTATGGCTATATACTTATTGAGTATCTCCTTCGTTTTCTGTTCATATTGTTTTGAGCAGTTCTTGATCATGCTGTTCATTACTTTGCGCTGGAACAGTAGATGTAGGGAAGAATAACAGAACTGATGTCCTTTTCTTTAAGTTCCTTACTTCCTTGTAAATTGTTTCTAACTTGTTCTTGATTTCCTCAAAGAGGACAAATGTAGTATTGTCTGCCATAGTTATAAATGTATTTTACGTTTTTCTTTTTCTTCTTTTTGTCGACGTGTGTTGTAAACTTCCGCAGGGACTGCACGTGAGACTGAAATAGGTCTAATCCTCCCTCGATGAAGTCATTGACTAAGTGTGCTCGTGGCATCTGATATAAGATTGACGGTTCCTTGTGCCTGTTGACAGTTTTTCTTTGTTAGTCTGCTGCAAAGGCCAAAATCAATCTTGGAATAGCTGCAACTCCTGTCACCTTTGATCCGTTGAAATGATAGCCGTTCTTCTCCAAAGACAATGCCCTGTACTTCTTGTGTGTTGCCTTTTGTATTTTGAAGCGTCTATCAATCCCTTCTTTTCTCAGGTAGGCAAATAAGCTTTTCCAATCCTGCTTTTGAGAATCTTATCCCTCAAAGCCTGATAAATCTCATACTTGGTCTTGTCTGGTTCTTTTCAAAAGCGGTGTTCCTTGATTTTTCCTTGCCACTGGCAAAGTATAAATCATATTTAGTGGTCAGTTCCTTTACGAAATCTTCTCCGCTTCTGAATCTGTCGTTTTGTCGGAGATGGTCTTTTCCAGTGATTGTCTATCCTATTGAAAGCAATATGGACATGCGGATGATCCTTGTCAAAATGGCGACCTATGATATACTACGTATGCTATCCCCATTTTCTTCATATACTCTGACGGCTTGTGTCATGAACTCGTTGCTTAATTTGAGAGAATCCTGTGGAGAAACTCAAGGAGATATGTCCGACGACCTTACTCACTCTTGGGTTTAGATTTGTTTGGTCAATGGAGACTCTGAATGATGCTGGCTAATATCATCTGTCCTTACACCCTGAACTATCTATAAGTTCCGTTCCTTTCTTCGGGTCGAGGATAGTTAATAACACCCTTGAGGCGAACCTTTCATTATCTTGGCAATCATTTTCGTATCAGATTTAGAAATTTCGTCAATCTTGCTGTGATGATTTTTATGGAAAGAACAACGACATGAAACCCATCCGCATTGGCACGATGTGCCAATTGATTGAATTGTTGCCATTCCACAGCTTGCGGATGAAGTCTCTTGCTCTACGGTCAGTCGTTCAATGACGTTTTCTTTATCAAGAGCTCTTCTTTCAAAACTCACTCCTATGAGTTTACTCCTGCGCTTTTTGGCTTTGCCTTTTTGAGCGTATAGTAATCCTGCGTATTCAGTTCCTACCGTGATACGGTATTTCTTCTTTTCGGCTATGCCCTTGTTTGAGCGACCACCTTTTTATATTCTGTTTTATCATACTTGTTTCTTTAATTTGATTTAATGGAGACCAGCAGGATGATTCTCTGCAACGACTGTCAGGAGGTGGGCAGTGGTTTTGAGTCATGCCCCAAAACATAAACTTGCTCCCCCAGTAAACAGATTATGTAAAACTATTCTTGTAATCATAGCCAATCCCTTTTGGTCTTCTTATTTTTCTGCTTTCTCTGAATGCTTGAATTCAACACATAAATAGTCGTTTAGATCCTTGAAATCACTATACAAAGAAGATGAATCTAAGACTGAACGACTCAGATTCTTTCGATAATTGTTTATAAGCATTCTGCCTGCATCGTCATTATCAAGTAGCATTGGATGCTGTCGTAATACGACAACTTCTCTGTAACCTTATGAATATTTGATACAGAATTGAGGACTATGTAATCTTGTTGGCAGCCCTGTTCGCTGCCGGATTCTTCAATTTTTCTTAGTGTCATAAAAGACAAAAGTCCATAAAACCCTCGAAAAGAAAACAAATCTTCTTCGACTCCTTGGCATAGAAAACACTAATATCCTTTTGGAGCAATGCAGCCTTTGAAGAACGGGTTGCGTATTTTCATCACCACCTGCACTATTGGGAAAAGCCTATCCCGAAAATAATGCTTACATTAGAGTCGTAATGAAGTTCTTCACACACAGTGGTAGCTACTTCCATGTCAATACATCTTTCATGTAAGTATCTGATAAGGGCAGGATGTGTCAAGGTAGAACTTTTTAAGTTCTCAAAAGGGTTGTGCGTATTGTGGTGATTCCTTCCTTGAATAAAGGACAGATAAAGGGATGCACACAACTTGGAGCATTGCGTTCTATCTGTCTAATAAGATAGGACACATCGGAAGACTTATATAGTTCCTCTGCCAGAGCGATGATGTTTCCACCTTTTCCTATCGAAAGTCCTACCATTGATTCGGTTCTATGTTGCTTTGAATGAAGCATGGTGTTCTGTACGAAAAGGGGAGAGATACCATAACTTGTTACCCTTGTTGTTTGATAGGTGTATGTCCCAGACTTGCAAGAAAATCTTGCAGTTTTATTATTTAATTTCTTGAATGTTCATATTACAATAGAAGTTGAATGGTTTGATTGATGATTTGATGAAATGAAACATAATCTATTCGTTATAAACGACTTATGTACTCATCGTAGCTTCATCACAATGCCTACCAAAGTAGAATATACTTTTGTATGCTTCATGAAGTGCCAAAATCTTGATTTCATGACTTCGTTATTTCCCGATCTCGCTCTCTAACATTTCCCGAATACAGAGATTTCTCCGTTATAGCACATCTGACCTTGTTTAGCAAAGTTGTGCTTTTGTGCGGACAAAGAAGTCTTACCGATTTCGCATGAAATCGGGAAATGGGAGTCACCAACTCACATAAGGGGAGCCTGCCAAAGGGAACTTGATGCATTTCTCTTTTGGATAGTATAAAATACTTCTTTCATCATTCTTTTATACTGATGAGCAAAAGGATGAATGATCAAGATGTTGCCAATCAGAATCTTATATGCTTCTTTCATCATTTCATCAAAATAAATGATTAAATGTTTGTGAGTAGTTCTTTGGTCGCGGTGTAGTACCTGCCTGTTCGCTTGATGGGCGAATAGTTTCTGAAGCTATTGTAGTCAATCTGATGGGTGAGGGTAGGTGAGACTGTTGGAGGACAGGGCGAGAGCTTTCCAAATATCCTGCACAATCCTACGGACTTGGCTTTTATCAGCCTTGCAGCCTGTGTTATTCAACAGGCATGCCATATCATTGATACAGAAAGAATACTCGGTAACCACCATCTGACTCCACTTACCTCTAAGCAGAGTTCAGACATTTTCCAACTCAATCTTATTTCTGATTGCTGCGTATTATACGCTATGAGAGCGAGCGTAAAAGTCAGCTTGGGTGCGCAAACCACATACGAGCTTTCCTTTTGGGTAGATACGTACGATGCTGCAGGAAATAAAGAAAGGCAGGTATCTCGGCTTTCAGCTTTTGCAGAAAGTCGAGTATCATCACTATCAAGCCTGTTTATTTTTCTTGCAATATCGGATTTCTCCCATCAATGATGACGGGGAGTAACTCGTTATTAGACAGAAACACGAACTTGGCAAAGAAGGAATTTCGTCTCTGTCTTTGCCTTTTGCTTCCACCTTATAAGAAAGTGTCGTACTGGGGTTTTGAGCCGCTCGCTATCTTCCCTGCGGTTGAGCAAAACTTCGTCACAACGATAAGCAGTTTCCCTGCCCAATCTGCATTGAACTGGCTGCGAAGTCCTCATTCGTGTTGAAAGTTACATTGTTCTGGAAAGACAGCTTTTAAGGAAGTTAAGGAATGTACTCTTGCCCTGTATTCCTTTCCTCTGACTACCATCAAAAAGGATGGGAAGTTTCTGCACAGGTTGAAGATAGAGCAACTGTAAATAATCAATGCCCTAACTCATATTGTTCCCCGAAGATGTGATGATATCAAGGATTCGATATGTGGAAACTCTCCTTCTTTTGGCTGGTGTCCTGTTGGTTCATAGAGATTAAGAAACTTATCGACCACAGGTTGATAGTTCACATAGTTGGGAACAGTGCAAAAAGCCATCATGCTTTGGGACTGTGGCAATGAAATCTTTGCCATAGTCCTGCCGTAATGTCTCATTGTTCCACACAATACACTTCTTGACAAAACCGCCATTGATGCGTGGTTGGTTCACAATCTTGTATAAGGTTGTACCAACACGGATAAAATCTTCGTGTGCCATAAGTTACTTCTGCATTAAGGTTTGCTGGTCATGATGTACCTTTGGGCTTCTTGATTTATCTGTGCAGAAGTTTTTAATTGGGTTCTGCCAGTAGCCACGCTTCAAGTTCAGCTTTCTCAAGTAAAGCATCTTTCCTTGTGGTTTTGATAATGTGGTATCAGTTTCCAGAAGTAAGTTTGTAGAGATAACTCTTGGGAAAGATTTAAGAACTTGCTTGCTTCCTCAGAAGCTAAGCACATTCTTGTTCATGAAAACCAGTTGTTCAGAGTTCCTCAACTCGCGTTTCTAATGTTTTGTCCATATTTCAAAACATTTTGAATTAAACAATATGAAAGTGCACCTTCGCTAATTATTCGTTAACGAGGGCAAAGATTAGAAACGATAAAAAGTAAAGTATGGCATTGAGCAATGTTTGAGTATCAGCCTATGCTCAACCTTTTTCAGTTGTTTGATGAATTTATCAATAGTTTCCCATCCTTTCGGCTGCTTCATATATTGATTTGGTCTGTTGCAGTGGAAAGATCGGTGCGTGTCAGTGATGTATCTTTTTGTCTTCCCTAATACAAGTTCATTACGAGCAATCGCGAGATTGCCCATTCATCTATAATGAGATCCTTTCAGATTAAGACTCTGCATGAGATATGCATGATTGGCGGTTATTATTTGATTTCAGAACTCCTTTGAGTTTACAGGCAAAGAAGTCTTTGAGTATCTTGGAAGAATATACAAGTCGTGAATAATTGGTTTCATTGATACAAGTGGTGAGAATCTCAATTTGCTCTTCTGTAAAAATTAGATTGAAATGGATTTGTTTCTTTGCCAACAATGACTGGTTCTTTTTTCTGCTCACATGGTTCATCGTTTGCAAAAATTGAAGAGCGAGACTGAACGGTTTTGTACCCTGTCAATTCTATGCGGTCTATTTCTCCCATGAGATATTCTGCGTAGCGTTCATACAAAATAGCATCGACAAGATAGAGAGAACATCGGCAGACATCATTATAGTAGGTATGTGCCTCAATGTACTTTGCATATTCAAATGAAGATACGGAGAAAGAGGTATATTTCTGTTTTGTTCTTTGGTCAGTGATTCAAAAAGATACTTTCCCACAAGAAGTCGCCAGCATTGTGGTACTCCTCTACACATGCGAGAGCAGAATGATTGAGATAGATGGAAGAAAAGTTCATCGGTTATTCGGATATATTCTTTCTGCAAAATCTCTTTGAGGGTTGTATATTGCTTATGCAGCCCTTCTTTCTCAAAACATTTCCTATGAGGACATTGTAAGTTTGAGTAATACAGTAGCTTAATATCTGCTGAATACTGTCAAAGCTGTATTTTTAGACTTTTATCTTCCATTTGCTATATTCTAAGGTGGGTATCTATTTGCAAAGATAAAGCATTCGGTGGAGAAAAAAGTCAAGGAAAGGAAAAGAAACAGAATAAAAGGAAGAGTTGTCGTTAATTAAATATAAAACTAAGAGGCGAAAAAGCTATAAAAAGTACACCTTTCTCATTGTTTTGTTACAAAGTACACTTTTTAGTACATACTGAAAAAGAAAAAAATCCCTTGTAAATCAGTGATTTACAAGAGTTTATAGTACTGAACTCAGGCTCGAACCAGAGATGGATTGACTCCACTGGTGTTTGAGACCAGCGCGTCTACCTATTCCGCCATCTAGGCATTTTTGTAAGAAATGCGAGGTGCAAATGTACGATGAAATTCTGGAATAACAAAAATAAGAGAAAGAAAAGTAAAAAGATTAAGTAAATGAAGAGCTAAAAATAGAAAGGATAATATGGGAGAGAAATTAGAAAAGAGTAAAAGAGGTTTTTAATGAAAGATTGAAAAGGTTTTTTGATGAAAGATTGAAAGGTTTTTGATGAAAGATAAAAGGATTATTGGAAAAAGATAGAAGAGTTTTAGAAAAAGATACAAGAAATTTGAGGAGGGATAAGAGGGTTATTGATTAATGTGTGTTACTACTTATGTATGTGTATTGTACAAAAGTAAATGGGACATCGAAAAATTACGAATATGATTTTAGGCTTAAGATAGGAGGTTTAAAAGGCTTTTTTATCTATGAATTATGGGCTAATAGTGAATAGAGTGTGCGCTTTTGGAGAGTGTATGGCGGCCGTAGTACACATTGTGTGACGACTGTGGTACGAACTGTACAACGGCCGTAGTACACGTTCATGCATGACAGACCGACGTACAAGCAGCAAAATATCAAAGAAAGCACAAGCAGATAACAATAGAAGCACAAGCAGATAAGAAAAGAAATACAAACAGATAACAACAGAAACACAAACAGATAAGAAAAGAAACAGACAGGGAGAAAACGAAAAAGTGGAGCTAAAAGAGAAAATCACAAGAAATAAATGCCCCAAAAGACTGATGCAAAAACATATTTAAATATAGAAATTGGAAAGAAATGATAAAACATAAGCACTTGAAGACAGATGCGAAACATATTTAAAATTAAGTTTGAGGAGAAATGATAAAAACATAAACGCCCAGAAGACAGATGCGAAACATATTTAAAATTAGAAGTTTGAGGAGAACTAGTAAAACATAAATGCCCAAAAGTCAGAATGAATAAATCATACTGTTACAAGCACAGAAAAATAAAAGAGCGAGCGGTATTTTTGTTAAAAAAACAGAGAGATAGAACAACTGAAAAGAAGAATATCACACCACCTCTACCCTACTTCAACCTTACTTCAACCGTTTGCGAATAAGCCACCGAAAATAGGATAGAAATTTTTGTTGCTCCGCGCTTTATTACTATCTTTGCAAACTAGTGACGCAATACAGACAAAAGCAAGATTATCTGTGTCATCATCTAAAAATTTTCGACCTTAAACAACCAAAAATGTACGATATATGTAGCATCGGGCATATTACCCGCGACAAATTATCACTCCCCAACACTTTTACGGTTTACATGGCCGGTGGCACGTCTTTTTATATGTCGTACGGTGATAGTCGCCCTACCCCCAAAGGTTAGTTATCAGTTGGTAACAAAAGGTGGGTGAGGGTCAGATGCCTGAAGTTGAAAAAATAAAAACAGCTTGGTCTTGACGTAATATGCTATCCAAGCCAACACACTGTTTACTTTGAGATCAAGTATGGAGCCAATAGCGACAACCGCACTCAGCGCGTTTTGGCTGAGCTGACCCTTTTACGGTTGAAGAAATGAAGCCTTTAGAGGCACGCATTTTTCACTTAGGCGAGTTTGTTAAACGACGATTTTTCGGCTGAAGTAGTAGAGTTTCTCTCTGAAAAAGGGCTCATCTCCATTGACGTTCAGGGCTATCTGCGCGAGTTAGAGATGAAGAAGTACATGCCATTTCGTGGGAAGAAAAGGAGAAAATTTTTAAAACACACTGACATGCTTAAGCTAAACGAGCACGAAATGAAGTGATTACCAACTCGGATAACCCTCGTACCGTAGCTGAAAAATAGCTACAATGGGTGTGAAAGAGTGATTATTACCTTGAGGAAGTTACGTTGCGATTATCTATGCATGACCGTAAATTCTGTGAGATTGATGCCTATAAACCACGCGAAATTGTTGATGCCACAGGCTGTGGAGATACTTTTTCAACAGGCTATCTGTACTGTGAGAGCGCAGGGTATAGGCTACGAAGAAGCAGGAAAATTTGCAGCTGCCATGTGCACACTGAAGCTTGAGCACAGTGGGCCTTTTCGATAAAAAGCATAGAAGATATTCAGAATATCATCAACTTAGGACGATAAAAGAAGCAACGTTCATAAGCTATTTTAAGACGGTCGAGTTCGGCAGCAAGGGCTTCTTTTTGTCATAAATTTCAACCCCTCGTCCATCGTTAAAAGTTGGTCGGCATGGCGCAAAGCGATGTCAAGATCGTGTGTAGACAATAGCACTATTTTTCCTTGTTCATGTGCCATTTTCGGCTAATAATTTTCATCATATTCACCTTGCTCGGATAGTCAAGAAAAGGCTGTTGGCTCGTCTAAAAAGCACAACAGGAGTTTGTTGTGCTTGCGCTTTGGCTATCATAACCTTTTTGTCGTTCGCCATCAGCTTAGCGTAGATACATCGCGCTGAGCCAAGGCTACTGATACCCACAGCATGCAAGGCTTCAGACACCATGAGGCGGTCGGCTTCCGACTGTAAGCCCCAAAAGCCTGTATAAAGGCATACGTCCCATGCCCACCATTTCGTTGACAGTGATGTGCGTTACATCTATTTTCTCGAGTAAGAACTACGCTTACAAGGCGCGACAAATGGGCCCTTGAAAGCACGTCTAAACGATGTGATTGTTCACCAATAACAAGATTTATCTCGCCCGATAATGCGGGTTGGAAACCAGCAAGCGTACGCAAAAGCGTGGTTTTCCTAAACCGTTACGTCCTATTAAGCACGTAAGGCTTCCGCGCCTTTGAGACAGGCCGATAAGTTGCTGGCAACCTCTCGGTGGCGATATCCTATTGTTAAATGGTTGATTTCTATACGATTCACCTTGCAAAAGATAGTGCTTTTTAGCTGAACCACCGATGTATATGTCGTTTTTCTCTACCTTTGCACATCAAGATGAGTGAAGTTTCGTCCATACAAGCCCTGCAACAACAGCGACTGTTACTACAATTGGAGTATCAGGCTGAAAGAAGCGTTTCATCAAACAAACCGAAGCCATGGGCATTGGCCGCAAGATTAAACGCGGCGATGCATGGTATCCGTTACGCGTGGGCAAAGGTTTCTAACTCACTTAACCAGTATGCCCTTGAGTTTTCGCACGACCGATACTGATACCGAACATAATTTTTGAGTTTGGTAAGCCTGTTGTGTTCTTCCGTCTTTCAGCAAGGGGAATCAGAAAATTGCAGTCGCGAAAAACAATCAAAATAAAGACAATATCCCAACGGTAACAGCACAAAACGTTGACAGCGGTGCGACCGAAGTTCAATATATGAAATTCACGGGCACCGTATCGTATGTTGATGGCGACCGCATGTGTGGTTATCGTGCCAGAAGGTCATGTTCTCGACGCACAAAGTAGCGAAATGCCAGTGAGGTGTGCAGCTATCGTTCGACGAAACCTCATATCAAACCATGTTCGATGCGTTGGCACGCGTTATCGCACTGCCAAAGGCAACCGTATGGCTTATCTGCGCAACCTATTCTATTCTACAACGCCAGCCGAACGCTTTAGCTTGAAGCTATGCGCTTTCCGTGACTTAACGCTTCGCAGGAAAAAGCGGTAAAGCGAAATTCTGTGGGCCAAAGACGTAGCCATTGTCGCACGGTCCACCTGGCACGGAAAAAAACAACAACGCTGGTAGAAGCTATCAACGAGACGTTGATGCGTGAGAGTCAAGTGCTGGTGTGTGCGCAAAGTCAATATGGCCGTTGATTGGATAAGCGAGAAGCTTTGTTGACCGTGGTGTGAACGTTTTACGCATTGGTAACCCTACGCGTGTAAACGATAAAATGCTGGGCTTTACGTACGAACGCCGTTTCGAAGCTCATGCCGACTATCCACAATTATGGGCTATTCGGAAAGCTATTCAGGAACTTCGACACAGAAAAAGGGACGGTGACGAACGTTTTCATCAGAAGATGGAGCGACTGAGAAATCGCGTGCGGCCGAACTGGAAATTCGCATCAACACCGAAAATTTTTTGGTGAGGCACGTGTTATCGCTTCAACGCTTGTGGGTGCGGCTCATCGCCTTTTTGGAAGGACGACGATTTGAAACAGTGTTCATTGATGAAGCAGCACAGGCTCTTGAAAGCTAGCTTGTTGGATTCCGCTTCGCAGGGCTTCACGCGTTATCCTTGCAGGCGATCATTGTCAGCTTCCGCCCACAGTGAAAAGTATGGCAGCCTTAAAGGCGGACTCGGTAAAAACGTTAATGGAACGCCTTGTCGACATTAAGCCAACGTGTGTAACGTTACTTCAGACACAGTATAGAATGCACGAGCAGATTATGCGCTTCAGTTCCGATTGCTTTTATGGTGGTAAAGTGAAAACGGCACCGCAAATCAAAGTATCGTGGAATATTAGATTACGACATTCCGATAGAGTGGGATTCGCCACAAGAAACAATGCAAACTGACGGCTCTGACCACACAGGCGAGACCTTTGTAGGCGATACTTACGGACGTATTAATAAAGCAGAGGCACAGCTTACGCTCGACAAGCTACAGCAATATTTCAATAAAATAGGCAAACAACGTATATTAGACGAACGCATTGACGTTGGTGTGATATCGCCTTATCGAGCTCAAGTGCAATGCTTGAGACAGTTAATCAGCAAGCGCGACTTCTTTAAGCCGTTCCGAAAACTTATTAGCGTAAATACGGTTGACGGCTTTCAAGGTCAGGAACGCGATATCATCATCATCTCAATGGTGCGTGATAACGAGCAGGGACAAATAGGATTTCTGCGCGATTTACGACGTAGAGATGTAGACATTACACGTGCAAGAATGAAACTTATCATTCTTGGCAATACAGCAACACTCACAAAACACCCCTTCTATAGGCAACTATCACGAATATATTCAGGAAATAAAAGGATAACAAATTAAACAAAACAATGATGGCAAACACCAACGATATGACGGTGGGATCGCCTACAAAAAGACATCCTTCGTTTCTCTATTCCTCTGATGTTAGGGTACATTCTGCAGCAGATGTACCAAATAATAGATGCCGTTATCGTAGGCAGATGGATTGGTGTAGGCGCTTTAGCCGCTGTGGGAGCTTCGTCAAGTATCATGTTTTTAATCATGGGCTTTTTGTAACGGAGCCTGTGCAGGTTTTGCTATTCCGATAGCACAGGCCTTCGGTGCCAAAAGATTTTTGGGAAGATGCGATGCTATGTAAGTAACGCCATTAGGTTGGGAGTGGTGTTTGCTGTGGTCATAACCCTAATGAGTTGTGCGCTATGTACACACATCTTGCGCCTTGTAAACGCGCCTCACGACATCTTTGAGGACGCGTGGATATTCCACTTTTCTGCAGTTTGTTGCGATACCGTTTTACTATAGCGTACAACCATCGGCGGGATTTATTCGTGCATTAGGCGATTCAAAGCAACCATTCTACTTTCTTATTTGTTCCCGCACTCGTCAATATTTTACTGGATATTGTATTTATCTTGATAGATGGGAATGGGCGTTGAAGGTGCTGGAATTGCCACACTTTTTATCGCGAGGCTTTCTCGGCCGTGCTGTGCTTATGGTATATTCGTAAACACCTAACCATTCTTATTCCACAGGGTAACGAACATAACTTTGATAACAAACGGATAGCTATTTTTGCTCAATAACGGCGTGCCAATGGGCTTGCAATTCTCGATAACAGGCATTGGAATTATCATGCTTCAAAGCGCAAACAACGCGCTTGGTACGCTTTATGTGGCATCGTTTACGGCAGCCATGCGCATTAAATACCTCTTTACCTGCGTGTTTGAAAACATAGGAGTAGCCATGGCTACGTACTGCGGGCAAAACATTGGCGGCAGAAAGGTAGAACGAATACAACAGGGTATTCGGTCGGCTGTGATAATCATGTTGGCTTATTTCGTAATAACCATTGCTGTTATCTATCCTTTTGCTGACGAAATGATGGCGCTTTTTCGTGAACGAGGTGAGCAGAAGTTATTAAAAATGCAGCTTATTTTATGCGAGTGCTAACTATTTTTATCCTGCTTTTAGGCCTTCTTACTATATTCCGATATAGTATTCAGGGAGCTCGGATATAGCATGTTATCCATGCTTTCGGGTGTTATGGAAATGATTGCACGCTGCGGTGTAAGTATCTGGCTTGTGCCTACACTCTACTTTACTGGTGTATGCTTTGGCGATCCATTGGCTTGGGTAGCTGCCGATATGTTCTTAATTCCTGCCTATTTCTGGCTTTACAAAAGAATAAGACGCAATCAGCTGCTATGATTGCAACGAATCAATAATATGATTGTGTAGAAAAGAAAAACTGCTGCACATCAACTTTACGTTGGATATACAGCAGTTTTTATTGCGATTCCTATAAAATTCTATTTAAAATAGCGGCTAACGAAACGCTTTTATTATACGTTTCATATTCAAGCGGATAATCTTTATAGCTTTTCGCATGTGCAGTATTGCGAAATACAATAAGCTCTTTGGGTGCGGGCTTGCTCGTAAAGCGGATACACCATGCGCGTAGGCACATAGTCGTCCTTACCTCCATGAATGAAAAAAGCATAGGGCTTTCGACACTTCTTTACCTGCTCAAGGGGCGAAGCTTCACCAAAAGCTCCAGTCATACTTTAGCTTACTAAGAGCCGATGTAGTATACAAAAGGGAAATTCTGGTAGGCCAAATTGCTTCTTCATTTCTGAAGAAAATTCGTCCCATACCGACGTATAACACAGTCTTCAACAAAGCATTTAACAGCAGGTATGGTTGTTTCGCCTGCCACGCACATCGTAGTTGCGGGCCCCATTGATACACCATGTATCACAATTTTTCGATTGTTTGGTAGAATCGCGCCATAGCGAATCGGCAATGTTTATCCACTGAAGCACGTCCAATCTGTCAAGCCAGCCCATTTTGATGAGCCTTACCTTCGCTCTTGCCACAAGCGTGAAGATCGGGCAAAATCACATTAAAACCCATACCTTGATGATAAATTCGCGCAAGGTTTAGATAGATCAACGGCACAATCAGTATAGCCATGAACAACCACCGCTATGCTGTTAGAGCGTTGCGGTGCCGCAATCATCAGTGCATGATGACGGTCACCATCTTGTCCCATAATAAAAAGTATCACGTATAGCTCCCGCCGATTGCGGCAGAGTCAGCCCAAGGTTTTTACATGAGGGTAACGAGAAAAAGTCGGGTGTATGCTTTTGTATAATTGCGTCCACGATTGTTTGAAGGCACAAGCGATATTGCCATCATATAGATGCTTGCACCCCAAAATTACAATCAGAATAAAGCCAAAAACAAGTGAGGTAACAGCCAAAAACTTATGCTTAATCATATATTTCGGGTTTGTTTTAAAATAGTTAAGGGAATATCAGAAAGCGCGAAGCGAAGGATAAAATCAAAATAAAGAAGAAATAAAACTTCTGGAAAGAAGGGCTTCATCGAGAGTATCAAAGAATAGAACTCAACATAAACGAGAGGTGAAATCAACATAAACGAGAGATGAAATAGTAAGAAACAAAGAATGAAATCAACATAAACGAAGAGTGAAATTGTAAGAAACGAGGAATGAAATCAACATAAAGGGGAAATAAAAACCGCAGTATTATCAATGTCACACGTATGATTCCTGGCGTCAATCTTCTCTTTTATCTCGTTCAACTTGATCGTCCCACTACGCGGTCAAAGCCGTATCCATATACGCCAATCACCGAGCTTTGTGCAACAAAAAGCATCAGAGTCAATCTCATCAATGAGGTCGAAAATAAGACTTGATTCGCTCTTCTTGGCGATGCAATAGATCCACATTAATGCCTTTTTCGAGTAGAAACCATTACCATTCAGTATCGTGCATCCTCTCTCTGCTATCTTGTTTATCGCAAGACCTATCTCCTCATAATGGTCAGAAATAATGAAGAACTGTACACTACGATGCTGCGAATTCACCACATAATCGACACAATATGATACAATAAACAACAGCACATAACCGTAAAGCACCTTTTTCCCCAGTCGTTTAACACCACATAACTTGAGAGTAATTATCGCGAGGTCACAGAAAAGAATGCTATGCCTAACGACACATCGCGATACTTTTTACTATAGCTGCCACAACGTCTGAGCTGCCAGTGCTTCCTCCTGCCGACAGTCAGCCCCACACTTGTACCTAAGAACACGCCGCCCACAGATGCAAGCTATGAACTTTTTGGTCAGCTGAGAGGTGCAGTTTTTGGGTCTACCATGTGTTGCAAAAACAATGACACCCAGCGTAAATACCGATAGCAGCATAAATGGTTTTGGCACGAATCGCCATCCTAAAACCTTCAAAGCGGCAGCAATTAACAACGCATCTCATCACGAAATATGTTTCCTGAACAGGTATCCCTGTGCCCCAATAGATAATGGAAGCTATACCCATTATACCACCCGTTAGTGATTTCATTGGGCAGCAGAAACAATGTCAAGCCTCACCGCACCCAACAACATACCCACGGTAATGATACCGTAGTCGCGTATCGTTCGGTAAATAGTTTTTCTTGCTATGTCGCTTTAAATTCATAGTCATTGCTGTTGCAAAATTAGAAAATAAAAATGAAAGTATGCCGCGTGTTCGCCAAAATCTATTCCCTTTATCTGATAATATATATATTTTTAGTACCATTTAGCCACAGATTCAAGATTAATTACTTTTATTGTTACCGGCATAAATGAACATCGAAAAGGAAATTAGCTCTGCGGTTATTATGCGCCGTTGAGCTTTACGGGCAGAATGTGCCCGAGATATGGTGCAGCTCCAGAAGACAAAGGCCACTTTCGAGGGCAATCTCTACATTGGTAGTCTTCCCTTTCCTGAAAATTTCACATAAGCGCCCTGGAAGAAACAGCCGAAGAAATTGGCCGTGCGCTTTATTGAAAAATGCAAAAGCTATTGCTTCGTTTAACGTCGTAAAAAGGATTTCTAATCTTGTTATTGCCCGTGAGGCTTGGGTGTCATTGCTCAATGATATCAATGCAAACCCACAATACGGCGAGCATAAAGCTACTGCCGAAAGCCCAACGGTAATGATTGAATACTCATCTCCTAATACAAACAAACCGTTACATCTTGGTCACGTTCGCAACAACCTCCTTGGTTGGTCGTTAGCTAAAAGATTATGGAGGCTAACGGCAATAACGTTATTAAAACCAACATTGTCAACGACCGAGGTATCCATATTATGAAGTCGATGCTGGCGTGGATAAGGTGGGGTAACGGCTGCACGCCCGAGTCGACAGGTAAGAAAGGCGACCACCTTGTGGGCGATTTCTACGATGCTTTATGATAAGCATTATAAAGAAGAATGTGCACAACTCAAAGCTCAATACATTGCCGAGGGCATGGACGATGAAAAAGGCTGAAGCCAAAGGCTAAGGAAGAAGCGCCCCTTATTAAGGAAGCCCGCCAAATGCTTGTTAGTGGGAACAGGGTGACACCGAGATACGAAGCCTTTGGCAAAAAGATGAATAACTGGGTGTATGCAGGCTTTGACGACAGCTACAAAGCGCTGGGCGTTGACTTCGATAAAATTTATTACGAATCAGAAACCCTATCTTGCTGGCAAGAAGAAAGTTGAAGAAGGACTGGCTAAAAACCTCTTTTTCAAGAAAGAAGACGGTAGTGTTTGGGCCGACCTTACGAATGAAGGGCTTGACCAGAAGCTATTGCTTCGTGCCGACGGAACATCGGTTTACATGACACAGGACATCGGAACCGCAGAAATGCGCTTTAACGATTTCTCTATCGATAAAATGATATACGTCGTAGGAAACGAGCAAAAACTACCACTTCCAAGTGCTTTCTCTGCTCCTCGACAGATTAGGATTTAAATGGGGTAAGGACCTTGTCCACTTCTCATACGGTATGGTTGAGCTACCCAACGGCAAGATGAAGTCGCGCGAAGGCACCGTTGTCGACGCTGATGACCTTGTACAACAGATGATAAGCGATGCAAAAACGCACCTCTGACGAGCTTGGAAAGTTCAAGGATATGAGCGACGACGAGAAGCAAGAAATTGCACTGAATTGTTGGCTTGGGCGCCCTGAAATACTTTTATTTTAAAGGTTGATGCGCGCAAGAACATGCTCTTCAACCCTGCCGAAAGTATCGACTTCAACAGCAACACAGGCCCATTTATCCAGTACACTTTACGCACGAATTCGTTCAATTATGCGCAATGCCGCAGCACAAAACATTCAAGTTCTGACCGAACTTCCTGCTGATGCTCCGCTCAGCGACAAGGAAATGAAGCTTATTCAGAAGATGGACGAGTTCAAGATTGCGGTGCGCGATGCTGGCGAAAACTACAATCCCGCAGGCATTGCCAACTATTGTTACGAGCTCACTAAGGACTTTAACCAGTTCTATCACGATTATAGCATACTTAACGCTGATACAGAAGCCGAGAAGCTTACGCGCCTTGTTGTGCCGCTAATGTAGCCAAGACCATCAAAAATGGTATGGAACTACTGGGAATTGAGGTGCCCGAGCGTATGTAAAAGCTGCTATTGAAATGAATAACGCGCCTGCAAATCCACCCGATTATCGCCACGACACCGTGCTTCCGCTACCCCCAAGAGGTAAGAGCTAATGCGTGGGCGGTTGATGCTGCTGCAGTGGGAATCCGGGACCTATGGAGTATCAGGCCATTGATTTGGCAACAGGAGCACAGGTTTTTCCATTTTGGGCCTTTGCATGGCACCAATAATATAGGCGAGTTTTTGGCCATTGTGCACGCGCTCGCCCTCATGGAGAAGCAGGGAATTACGGATAAAACAATTTATTCCGACTCGTATAACGCTATTCTGTGGGTCAAAAACCGAAAGTGTAAAAACCAAGCTTGAACGCAACGACAAAAACAGAACCGCTGTACCAAATCATTGCACGAGCTGAACAATGGCTTCGCACACACACCGTGCGTACACCTATTATTAAATGGGAAACAGCACAATGGGGTGAAATTCCAGCCGATTTTGGTCGGAAATAAAGCCCACTAAAAGAGATTATAAACCTTATCAATTAAAAATAACCTAAACACGCCGCGCTTCCTCGTTGATGAGAAGGCGCGGTTTTTCTCTTTCCTTATTTTTATGGAAAATCTTGTTTTTTAAACAAGCGTAAATACAATTCATACGTTCGTTATGCTTTTTGCACACAACCGATAATCGTAAAAGAACAATTATACATAATGTCAAGTATGGCAGAAGGTGTTCATCAATTTCATGATTTCATGCTATCATAATGCTACTGTCAAACACCGAAACAATCCATCATTTTTGAGCCTATGGGTTCAATCCCTACGCCCTTTCGCTACCTGTACGGCGGCCGTAGCATGATGTGTGTGGCGGCCGTGATACACATCGTATGACGAATGCAGTATAACATGTATGACGGCCGTCGTACAACAACCATTCTGTAAAAATGATGAAGCAATAGGCACAAAAACAGGAGCAAAACTAAAAATGATTCCCTGCAAAAGATATTTTTAGATACAACAACGACCTGAATATCAGAATTATTCTTTATATTTTGCCCCCAAGAACCTAAATACTTTGAACTTATGATGCAGCAACTGATAGACACGCTTCACACCGAGCAATGTTCTCTCGTCATTCTGCACGAGGGACGCATAAGAACCTTTGACGGACATGGCGTGCGCCGTCTTTACAATATTCTTAATGATGAACCCGAGCTGTTATATGAGTCGAAGATGGCCGTACAAGCAATCGGGCAGTCGGCTGCACGTATGATGGTTGACGGCGGCGTGGCCGAAGTATGGGCCGATATGCTTTCAGAGCAGGCATATCATACGCTAACTGACGCAAAAAAGTGTGGTAAAATATAAAGGAAGGTAGACCATACTACCTTCCTTGACTTATGGCGTAAAGCTTGGCGAAACGGCCGAATAGCTATGGGCTATCGGCCCTAACACACAGGCCTTACATTTATTTTAATCCCATTCGGGCTTCGACTACGTTTTACCACATAGTCGCCAAGCTTCTCGCATTCCTGTATGATATCCATGTACATTGTGCCGCTGGCATAATCGTATTCATGGTTATTGATATCGTTCAAATTCTGTGTTCGCAACTGGTTGCGGAAGTTATTATTTCGTTTTCAATATTGAACGATTTTGCGGAATCGAAATTATCCTTATGTCCGCGCATCAGCTGGTTCATCTGTGTCAAGGGACTACATTCGTCGAATTAAACATCTGATGAATATGGTCATATTGCGCTTCGGTGAAATCTTCCTTACTATGGAACTTACGGTTAATGGTGCGACCAATGTTGTTGCACGCATCACCGATACTCTCAATCTCGGATATTTCGCGGAGCATAGCACGTATTTTAGCTTTCGATTCGTCACTAAGGTGTGCATCACTAACCTGATCGAGGTAACGCGCTATTTCTATTTCCATGTTATCTGATATATCCTCATACTTCTGTATTCGGTTATATATCTTCTGGAACTTTTCCTTATCTTGCTCTCCTAACAGCTCGCGCACCATACCAAACATACGTTGTATACGCTCGGCAAAAGCTTTGAATTTCCTTTTGTGCTTCAAGTAACGAGAGCTCAGAGTCTTCATAATACCCGACTGTATGAAACGAAGACGGAAGTCATCTTCTTCTTTGTTGGGCTTAGGCTTGATAATTAGGCTTACCACACGCTCGAAATACTTAATAAACCACACCAGAATTAAGGTGTTTGTTACGTTAAATGTGGTGTGGAAAGCAGCTAAGCACGAAACTTAGTTTAGCTGCATTAAAAAGGAAATGAGGGTTAGCTTTCGTCATGGTTACGTCGTAACCTACCCAACTGCAAAACCATATCGATGAATGGATGGAACACACACAGAACCCAAATAACACCAAAAGACATTGAACAACATGTGGGCAAGGGCTGCACGGCGTGCCTGTGTGTTGGCTGTCATGGCTACGATATTTGAGGTAACTGTTGTACCAATGTTCTCACCTAATACCAATGCTATACCTTGATATATGGGCAACACACCACTCGAACACAGTACCATGGTAATAGCCATTATGGCGGCAGAACTCTGCACACACATCGTCATGACACTACCAATCAGCAAGAAGGTGATAGTGGTTGCGAAACTATCGGCTGAGAAACTCTCAAAAATCGATGATACTCTGGTTTTTGCCAAATCCATATCGACGCCCGTCTGTCGCAATGTGGCCAATGCAAGCAGCAAGAAAGCCACACCGAAGAGGAAGTCGCCGATAAGACGACGCTTCTTTGAATAAACAAGGGCGATGCCGACAAAGAACATCACCCAGGCAAAATCACCAATGTCAAACGAAAAATCCAGCGACACGATCCACGCAGTAAGCGTTGTTCCAATATTGGCTCCCATGATAACCGAAATAGCCTGCAGCAAGCGTTAGCAAAGCCAGCATTTACAAACGATACAGTCATCACGGTGGTTGCCGTAGAACTTTGTACAGCGGAAGTTACAAACATACCGGTTAAAAATACCGGTGAAACGGTTGAGTTGTCATGGCCCCCAACACATGACGGAGTTGCGGTCCAGCGAGTTTCTGAAGGCTGTCGCTCATGGTTTTCACACCAAACATCAGAAGAGCAGGGGCACCCTATCAGCTTAAAAATTACCCAAATCGACATAAAAATTATATTTGTAATATCACAATCTTTTGTGTTGTAGGAAAGTTTTTCCTATCTTTGGTCTTGGGTTTTTGTAATCCCGAAACATTTCAAACAATATGCAATTTATATGAAACAAGAGATACAAATTCGCTGCAAAAATAATAGTATATATACGCCACTATCGGAAGCACACTTTCTGATGTTTTTAAGCAGCTAAATTTGAAGATGCTATACAATACTGTCTGCGCGAAAGTGAATAATAAGGTAGAAGGTATGAACTTCAGGTTGTATCACAATGCAGATGTAGAGTTTCTCGATATGACGTCAGGATCGGGCTCACGCAACTATACGCGTACGCTTTTCTTTATTCTTTGCAAAGCGGTTCACGACCTCTTCCCACGTTCGTATGTTGTTATTGATATTCCTGTAAGCAATGGTTACTACGTCGATATTAACATAGAGCGTGAGGTAACGATTGACGACGTAAGCCAAATTCGCCAACGTATGCAAGAAATTATTGATGCAGCCATGCCCATTAAGCGCCACGAGATATCTACGGAAGAGGCTATTCAAATGTTCTCACAGAAAGGCGACGAGGCAAAAGCCAAGCTTTTGAAGAGTGCAGGCTCGCTATATACCACCTACTATCAGATTGATGACTACGTGGATTACTACTATGGTTCGTTGCTTACCAATACATCACAAATATACCTTTTTCGGGCTTGAGAAATACTATGATGGACTACTTTTTGCGTATCCCCTGACCTTAAAAACCCAGACGTTCTACCCGAAAACGACACGCCAAGACAAGATGTTTAGTATCTTCAAAGAACAACATCAGTGGCAAAAATATAGTAGGTGTGAGAACGGTTGGTGACTTTAATGAAATTGTGGAAGCAGGCGGAGGAACTGACCTTATCAATGTTTCGGAAGCACTGCAAGAGAAAAAATATCACGGATTGCTGACGAAATTGCCAGTAGAAAGGACGTTAAACTGATACTTCTTGCAGGTCCGTCATCGTCGGGTAAAAACAACAACATGTAAACGTCTTTCAATACAACTAGTAGCAAACGGACTAAAAACCCTTGCAGATTTCGCTTGACGATTACTTCATTAATCGTGTGCAAACCCCATTAGATGAGAATGGAGAGTACGACTACGAGAGCATTTATGCGCACTTAATCTGGAACTAATCAACGAACAGTTTAATGCGCTTTTCCGTGGCGAAGAGGTTGAATTGCCTAAATATGATTTCCAATTGGGTGTGGTAAACCCAGTGGGAAGAAGGTGAGAATGAAAGAGAATAATGTGCTTGTGGTAGAAGGCAGTACGCACTTAACCCAGAACTAACTCCCCATATTCCAGAAAAGCAGAAGTATCGTGTAGTGTTTCGGCGTCACCACTATATTATTAGACGATCGTAATTATATTCCCGACAACCGACAACCGATTATTGCGTCGTATCATTCGCGACTACAAGTATCGTGGTGTTGATGCGCGCGACAGTATTCGTCGATGGCCTTCGGTACGCTCTGGCGAAAAATAAGTGGATATTTCCTTTCCAAGAAAAATGCCGATGCTGTGTTTAATAGTGCCATGCTTTTCGAGGCTGGCTGTTATAAACAACAGGCTGAACCTTTGCTGGAACAGGTGCCAGAGAACTGCAGAAGAATATTCGGAGGCATACCGATTACGAAAAATTCTTGAAATATATTAGACCCATTCTAACAAGGGATATACCGCCAACCAGCTTGCTTTCTGTGAGTTTTTAGGAGGAAGCTCTTTCCGCTATTAAATCTATGATAAAAGCAGAAAAGAGAAAGGCTCTATATTATATAAGGTGGTAGATATTACCATCAAGAAAACAGAAGGGACAGAAACAAAATCTGTCCCCTTAAATTTATCCAATAAAAATAACCTAAAAGCTTTTGCCCAGTCAGAAAGTTGCGTTATCTTTGCTCGACGAAACAATCAAAACATTAAAATCTAATAGAACGATATGGCTGAAGAAATTGAAGTCAAAGATTTAGAAGATGTTGTGGTCCGCTTTTCAGGCGACTCGGGCGATGGCATGCAACTTGCCGGCAGTATCTTCTCAACAGTCTCTGCAACGGTGGGCAATGGCATATCAACATTCCCCTGATTACCCCTGCTTGATATACGGGCTCCGCAAGGTTCACTTACTGGGTTTCAGGTTCCAAGTGCACATAGGCGAAGGTAGAGTCTATACACCAGGAGACAAGTGTGACGTGCTTGTCGCAATGAATGCAGCGGCTTTAAAGACGCAGTTTAAACACGCAAAAGCCACAGCTACCATCATTATTGACACTGATTCATTCGGTCCTAAAGACCCTCGAAAAAGCGAATTTTACCAGCGACGATTATTTAAGCGAAATGGGTATTGACCCTGATTGCGTGGTGGCATGCCCAATAACCAAGATGGTTAAGGAAGCGGCTATTCAGATGGTAGAGGAGAAAGGCGAAGCGCCTATACCTATGAAGAACGTGCTTAAAAGCCGAAATATGTTTGCCTTAGGTTTGGTTTGCTGGGCTCTTTAACCGCGACAGAGAACTCGTTGAGCAGTTTTTGAACGAGAAATTTGCAAAGAAACCAGATATCGCACAATGGAATATACGCGTAGTTAACGCAGGATACGATTATGGTGCAAATACACATGCTTCTGTTCCTGCAACCTGTATCGTATCGAAACTAAGGAAAAACAGCCAGGTCGATATATGGATATTACGGGACAACAAAGCAACGGCACACGGTCTAATTGCTGCTGCCGAACGCGCAGGATTAAAAGTTATATCTTGGCTCCTACCCTATTACCCCTGCAACCGATATCTTTACATGAGTTGTCAAAACATAAGAGTCTTGGCGTTATCACTGTGCAAGCAGAAGACGAAATTGCTGCTTGTGCCAGTGCTATTGGTGCGGCTTTTGCAGGCGCATTGGCATGTACATCAACCTCGGGTCCTGGAATTTGCTTAAAGAGCGAAGCCTTAAACTTGGCCGTGATTGATGAATTACCACTCGTTGTTATTGACGTACAGCGAGGCGGGCCATCAACAGGAATGCCCACCAAAAGTGAACAAACCGACCTTCTACAAGTGCTTTTACGGACGTAATGGAGAGAGTCCCTATGCCCGTGATTGCTGCAACAAGTCCTACCGATTGTTTCGATGCCGCCTTTATGGCAGCTAAGATTGCTCTCGAACATCTTACGCCAGTGGTACTACTTACCGATGCTTTCATTGCTAATGGCTCATCAGCATGGCAACTCCCTGACCTCGAAAAGATGCCTGAAATACATCCACATTACGCTCCTAAAGAGATGAAATATAAATACACTCCTTACCAGCGCAATGACAAAACACGTGTGCGTTACTGGGCCATTCCAGGACAAGAGGGCTACACCCACATACTGGGCGGACTGGAAAAAGACGGTCAAACAGGTGCCATTTTCAACAGAACCTGACAACCACGACCTCATGGACCACCTGAGATACGAAAAGGTTGCCAACATTGATGTTCCAGATCTTGAAGTTGAAGGCGACAAAGACGACGCTGAATTGCTTATCGTAGGCTTTGGCTCTACGTATGGACACCTGCGTGCTGCCATGAAAGGATTGCGTCGAAAAAGGCTACAAGGTGGCAATGGCTCAATTGAAATTTATCAATCCTCTACCCAAAAATACCGCAAACCTTTTACGTAAGTATAAAAGGTGGTGGTGGCAGAGCAGAACCTTGGCCAGCTTGCCGCACTGCTTCGCATAAGAATTAACGACTTCGCTCCGTACCAATATAATCAAGTTAAAGGCCAACCCTTTGTGGTTAGTGAGCTGATGAGTAACTTCGAACAACTGATTTTTGAACAAAGAAGAAACCGTTGGCGAAACATTTTGAAAGCCGAGTTCTGTAAACCTATCCTAAAAACGACAACAATGGAATATAGCAGCAAACGATTATAAAAAGGACAACCACGTTGGTGTCCTGGTTGCGAGACCACTCTTTTTCTTGTTAGTCTGCAGAAGGCTATGGCAGAATTAGGCGTACCTCCTTACGAAACGGCCGTTATATCAGGCATTGGTTGTTCGAGCCGTCTGCCCTACTATGTCAACACTTTACGCCATGCAGACCATTCATGGACGCGCAGCAACCATCGCGACAGGGACGAAAGTTGTGAACCCTAAGCTTACGATTTGGCAAGTTTCTGGCGATGGTGACGGCCTCGCTATAGGTGGAAATCACTTCATTCACGCTATGCGCCGCAACATTGACTTAAATATGATTCTGCTAAACAATCGTATTTTACGGCGATTGACTAAAGGACAATACTCCCCCACTTCGCCCCGCGGCTTCGTTTCAAAATCGAGTCCTTACGGAACGGTTGAAGACCCATTCTATCCCGCTGAGCTTTGTTTCGGTGCACGTGAGACTTCTTTGCCCGTTCAGTGTGCGACAGATTCAGCACACACTGTTGAAATTCTAAAGCAGCTCTATCATCATAAAAGGTGCAGCGGTTTTGTGAGATTTTCACAGAACTGTGTCATCTTTAACAATGGTGCATACGATTCTGTTTACACTCGCGAAGGGCGCAAAAGAACACCATTTACGTTGAACACGGAAAACCACTTATCTTTGGAGAGAACAACCAATACGGCTTAGTTCAAGAAGGTTTTGGGCTTAAAAGTAGTAGAAATTGGCAAAAGATGGCTACACGTTAGAAGATGTTTTAATTCACGATAGCCACAATCCCGACAACACCCTACAGCTGAAGCTGGCCATGATGAGCAACGAAAACGGATTCCCTGTTGCCCTCGGCATTATACGAGATGTAGAGGCTCCCTACATACGATGCGGCAGTAAATCAGCAAATTGAAGATGTAAAGGCACAGAAAATCATACCATACATTCCTGCTGAGATGCTTGAAACAAACGACATCTGGGAGGTAAAATAAACACAAACTTTTTAGAGTGCAAAAGAAGCACTTTCACAACGCTAATCTACACATAATAGCATAGCGTGAGAGTGTTTCTTTTTATTTATATACCGCTATTATCAAAAAGATAAACACTTGAATAGTATTTCATAAATGGGTATTGTGTGCTAACAATACCCATTTACTATTTACATTATTATATCACTACAGAAATCTACGACATTCAGTACATATTTGCTACTCTATATTTTTGTTTTGGCACAACTATTACAACTCTATTGGTAAGTGTACGGCGAACATGGTACTGATTGTACGACAAACGTGATACAACCTGTATGGCGACTGTCAAACGATGTGTACGACGGCCGTCATCACATTACGATTACACCACAACAACGCACCCATTAAGCGTTAAACACACACCTTTTTCATGCTAATAAATACTTCTCCACATAAGTTTTTATACACCATTTACCTTTGAAAAGAGAGCGCAAAAAGCTACTGACACAAAGAAAAAGCCTAAATCAACATGGCAGATACCGATATAAATATCATATTCATTCGCACTAAAAGAATAGGCAGAAAGCTGTTACTTTCTGCCTATTCAGATATATTCGTAAACGATTAAGGATAATTTATGCAAATGCAATGCCGCGGATCACTCCCTTTTTCGTCAAATTTTCTCACCAGCACACTAGAGTCGCCCGCATCGCCAAACCCTGGTACAATATACTGGTGTTCGTTCAGTTTTTCGTCAATTGCCGCGCACCAGATAGTTGTTTCCTTATCAGGGAACGTTTTTCGTAATATGCGCAATGCCCTCTGGTGCCGCCAATAAGCACGCCACATGCACATGGCGTGGTGTGCCCTTTGAAAGAATAGCCTAGCCTAATTCCATAGAGCCACCTGTTGCAAAGCATAGGATCGGCAATGATAAGTGTTTTTACCGTTAATATCAGGCGTCGCAAGGTATTCCACATGAATGCCTACTTCGTGATGGGCTGCGTCCTTATATTCGCGATAAGCGCTAACAAACGCATTGCCCGCATGATCATATTAAGGAAACCGTTGTGGAAGGGCAGTCCTGCGCGGAAAAATGGTTGCAAGAACTATCTTATCCGTAGGAACGTTAACCTTTTGTAGTGCCTAACGGTGTAACCACAGTTTTAGGTTCGTAATTCAGCGTTTTTAGAGATTTCAAAAGCCTCAAAACTCGCCTATACGCATCACATTGTTACGAAAAAGCAATCGGTTTTCTGATAATCCTTGTCGCGGATTTCTGCCAAATACTGGTTAATGATGGAGTCTTGCTCCGAGAAATTTATGATTTCCATTTTAAATTTTAGGGTGTTTTTAGTTACATGGGCTGAACACCCGTCCTGCTAAATCTCGGCAAAATTAAGAAAAACTCAGAAGTTTTGCAAAGTCTAATTTACAAACTAAACCTACGCAACCGACTTTTTAATATCTTTAACCTTGCCCACGAATACTTTGATACTTTTTCGCTGCTATTTTTGTTTAGCGCTAATAAATATGTTACCTTTGTCCCGACCTTTAAAGGGTTACAAGACGAATATTAATTTTCAACTAAATACATTTAACGAAATGGCAAAGTTTGATAAGAGCGTACTCGAAAAGTACGGTATTACAGGTACTAAAAGAAGTTCTTTACAATCCTTCTTATGAAGTATTGTTTAATGAAAGAGACAAAAAGAAGCCTTCAGGGCTTTTGAAAGAGGCCAGGAGACTGAACTTGGCGCTATTAACGTAATGACTGGTATCTACACTGGTCGTTCTCCTAAAGGATAAGTTCATTGTTGATGACGCGAACTCTCACGATACTGTATGGTGGGATTCTGAGGAATATCACAATGACAACCATAGAGCAAGTCAAGAAGCTTGGGATGCTGTTAAAGGTATTAGCAAAGAAAGAGCTTTCTAACAAGCGTCTGTTCGTAGTTGACGGTTTCTGCGGTACACACAAAAGATACCCTGCATGAAGATCCGTTTCATCGTTGAGGTAGTATGGCAGGCTCACTTTCGTTACAAACATGTTTATCCGTCAAAAGACGAAGCAGACTTTGAACAAGAGCCAGATTTCATCGTTTACAATGCATCAAAGGCAAAGGTTGAGAACTGGAAAGAATTGGGTCTTAACTCAGAAACTTGCGTTATGTTTAACGTAACATACCAAAGAGCAGGTTATCGTTAACACATGGTACTGGTGGTGAAATGAAGAAAGGGTATGTTCTCAATGATGAACTATTTCTTGCCACTGAAGGGTATGGCATCTATGCACTGCTCTGCAAACACAGACATGAACGGCGAGAATACCGCAATCTTCTTCGGTCTTTCTGGTACAGGTAAGACCACCTTTCTACTGATCCTAAGCGCAAACTCATCGGTGACGACGAGCACGGATGGGACGACAAGGGTATCTTCAACTATGAAGGTGGTTGCTATGCTAAAGGTTATCAACCTTGACAAAGAGTCTGAGCCCAGATATCTATGGCGCTATCAAGCGTGACGCTCTCTCTCGAGAACGTAACCGTTGATGAGAATGGCAAAGATTGACTTCAACGATAAGAGTGTAACAGAGAAACACACGTGTTTCTTATCCAATCTACCATATTAAGAACATTCAGCGTCCTGAATCTCAGGGTCCAGCTGCTACAAGCAGGTTATCTTCCTAAGCGCTGACGCATTTCGGTGTTCTGCCTCCAGTTTCTATCCTTGACGACGAGCAAAGCATAAGTACTACTTCTCTCTGGCTTCACCCGCTAGGTTGGCTGGTACAGAGCGTGGTATCACAGAGCCTACTCCTACATTCTCAGCTTGCTTTCGGCCAGGCGTTCCTCGAGATTGCATCCTACAAAGTATGCAGAGAGCTTGTTAAGAAGATGCATGAAGAGCGGTGCTAAGGGCATACCTCGTAAATACAGGTTGGACACGGTACGGTAAGCGTATTTCTATCCGTGACACTCGTGGTATTATCGACGCTATCTTGAACCACCTATTGACAGCGCTCCTACAAAGCAGATTCCTTATTTCAACTTCACAGTTCCTACAAAAGCTCGAAGGCGTTGCTACAGATATTCTTGATCCACGCGACACTTACGCTGACGCAGCTCAGTGGGGATGAAGCTAAAAGAGGACCTCGCTGCACTCATCAAGAACTTCAAGCAGTACAGAGACAAACGGCTAGGTAAAGGCTCTTGTAGCAGCTGGCCCACAGCTCTAAACTAATGATATAATAAAATGTCAACTATAAACGCGGCCTGCTCACTATTTTGTGAGCAGGCCGTTCTTCTTCAATAAGTAACAAAAGGCATATCTATAAAACTTGTTAATCTGTTTGGAGGCTTAGTATGTGCTAATTTTGACCATCTTCATTGAGAAGATACACATCAGTTTCATTAGGTTAGTGGTTTGATAGATTTTTAAGGTAAAGATTAGGATTATGTTATTAGATTTTTGAATCAGAAATGATGTTTCGTTGTAGGTTATTTATAACCAGCCCGAGAGTTTTGCTTAGGTACACATCGACATCTATTAACATTATTCTTACAAGAAGGCAGTGGAGTGATCGTATTGCTTTTTTGCTTTCTTGATAAAAACACATATCACAAGTAACTTCTAAACAACTAAAAAAGTTAACTCGTTATCAATAAATTACATAATAAACAAGGAAAAAGCCCTGTTTTGAATTATTCTAAGTAAATTGCAGCTAAATTTAATATATTGCGGGTATGCAATGACTAAGAAGCTATCGTCACTTTTTCATCATGGTTTTAACCCCTGCTGAGTATGTCATCATGTCTGGGAACTTCGAGAGGATAAAACGACGTACTACGATGATACTAGCTATCACAGCGTTCTCGCTGGGAACTTTAAACCTTACAAAACAAAAACAAAGGACGGTTTAAGAGACAGCACCATCAAAACAACCTATAACGCAAATTCGTATCAATTCAATATTGATCAGGTTAATCACTTGATTTATAATACCGATTCACTGCTATGGCACGGATGCGGCACATGTGCTTTGCTACAATTACAAGTAAGAATAGTGGCACTGTGATTTTTGATGCTGAAAAATACAGGTGGAAAAGATAGCCTTTGTATAGTTACTAATACAAAAGATTCTATCAACTTCACACAGCCTGTTAAGATGCGTGTGTATAACATGGTAGGCTCTGCGTTATCGTGATTATACGGTTAAAGTAAACGTTCACAAGGAAAACGGTAACGAATTTACATGGAATAGCAACTCTGTGGAGTGGGCTTGAATTGACAACTGATCAAAAGTTTGTCAATAACAATGGAAATATGTTTTTGTTTGCCATAAACGGCAGTTCCACTGTTGGGTATAAGTACGACGGTTCGCAATGAGTCGGCACTAAACTTCAACACTTCGCTCAATACTTCGGCTGCACAAAACATAGTTTCACAAAACGGAAGCATGTATACGTTACAAAATGGAAACGTAATACGCTTCTATGATGGTGAAAACTGGACAACGTATCAAGCGCTACGAGTCTATTCGTTTAATTGGAGCAACCCCAAAAGTGTCTTTATGCACTGACAACGAATGGTATTTCAATATCAAGAGACAACGGAGCAAGCATGGGTGAAAGATAGTATTGATACCGATGCATCAAAGTTACCCGATACAGATATCAATTTTAGTATATCAGAATACAATAGCACACGCGTTCTATCTATAGTATCGTTCTTGTTGGTAACAAAAATAATAAAACTGTAGTCTGGAGCAAAGCAGAGGAAAACAATAGCTACAGCTAATGCTCAGCTATGGACATTCTATACAGAAGACGAAAACAACAGAAAGACATTACCTTATCTTTCTGGCCTTCAGGTTATTGCTTATGATGGAGGACTCTTAGCTATAGGCCGCAATATGTCAAAGTTCTATTACAGCCCTGACAATGGCCTTTTACATGGACAGCAGATAGTAATTATCCATTCCCCGAAGGATTTAGTGGAAGCACTCCTGCAGCGATGGGATGCAATAATAAGAACGTTATTTTCTTAACTAAAAACAGGTAGTGCACAAGTTTACACTGCAAGACGTGCGCGACTGGGTTGGGAAATAAGCCCAAAGGTATTTACTGAGTAAAAAACATGAAAAGGTTTCTTATCATCATGCTTACCTGCTTGTCTGCTGCCTCAACTATTCAGGCACAGGACGACCCAGAGTACCGCATGGAGATAGGAGTAGGCGCAGGACTTAGCGGTTATTTGTAGGTGATTTTAATGGTAATCTGACCAAAAACCTTCAGCCAATGGCAACTATTTTGGGTCGCTACGTATTGAATCCCTATACGGCTTTAAAGAATGAATGTAAGCTATGGGCAAGATGAAAGGCTCGTCAAAAGGAATACAAACCTACTATCCTGCCTTCGCATCAACACCTTACGAATTTAACAATACAATATATGATCGTATGCTTCGGCTACGATATAACTTCTGGCCCTATGGAACAGGGCGAGATTATAGAGGAGCAAAAAGGCTCACACCTTTTTGTCTTCGGTAGGCAGGGAGCAACTTATGTTGATACAAAAGGAAAAAGACAAGTTTACCTTTAATATTCCTATTGTGGCATCGGCACGAAAATACAAAATTTAATGATAGAGTTAACCTCGGTGTAGAATGGGCGATGCACTTTACTCAAAGTGACGAACTTGATGGAGTAAAAGATCCTACAACATTAAAAGCAGTGGTCTTTTTAAAAACACCGATTGTTATTCGGCATTACAGCTACACTAACTTACAGTTTTATGGCAAAGTGTAAAACTTGTAATAAAGAGTAAGTGATAAAATAAAAAGGAATCTCATCAATATCAAATCGTCAGAGCTAAAAGTTAAAAGGAAAATGACAGAACTGGATACTGACAAAAATCCCTCACAACACAGTCGCTATCATTATGGATGGCAATGGACGTTGGGCAACAGAGCGCGGTAAAGATCGCAGCTTTGGTCATCAAGCAGGCGTCGATACCGTAAGACGAATTACATCTGAATGTACAAAATTAGGGGTAAAATATCTTACGCTTTACACTTTCTCTACAGAGAATTGGAGCCGCCCCGAAAATGAAGTTCAGGCCTTAATGGGCCTCGTACTGACCAATCTTGAAGATGAGATTTTCCAGAAGAATAACGTGCGTTTCCGCGTTGTTGGCGACAGAACACGCTTGCTAGAAGTAGTACAAAAAGAAGCTTTGCGAAACAGAAGAGCATACCCGAAACAACACAGCTGCATGACAATGGTAGTAGCTTTTAAGCTATAGTGCTAGGTGGGAAATTATGCAGGCTTTTAAAGATATCGCTCTGAATATCACAAAATATAGGAAACAACACCGAGAAATGTTCTTTTTAATACAGAATATATTGATGGAAGAAACTATCTCAAAACATCTTCAAACAAGCTTCATGCCAGACCCTGATTTGCTCATTCGCACAGGAGGAGAATTACGTATTAGTATTACCTGCTTTGGCAAATTGCTTTACTCAGAGCTTTATTTCTGCGATACTTACTGGCCCGACTTCAAAGAAGAAGACTTGCACAAGGCTATCGTTAGTTATCAAAACAGACAGCGCAGATTTGGAAAAAACTGAAAAGCAGATTGAAGAAAGAGAAGAAAACCGTGAAATCAATCAGAAATAAATATAGGAGATTTAACCAATAAAAATAAGACAGAGAACAAGAGAACGTAATAAAAATAGTAAACATTTTAGAACTCTCCTCTCGGTTCTATGTTCAACAGATATAAGGATGCATTATAATAAACGAAAAACTAATGAGCGCCATCATTGCACTTGCACGCTGTATTGGCGCCGAGGCACAGGATAAAAATCATCCATCCCGAGCATCACTTACGCGGGTACACCACGCGATTTAGTGATTGAGGATTTAATCGTTTCAGGAATGGACGGCTACGAAGACTATATGCTTACAGGCATTTCAGGTCTTTCCGTTGGCCAACATATTACCGTTCCCGGAAACGAAATTACCGAAGCCGTAAACGTTACTGGAATCACGGATTGTTCTCAGACGTCCAGATTTCAGCTGATTCTCTTGTAGGGAATAAAATATATTTGCATATCTCCCTGAAACCACGCCCTCGCGTTTCTCAAATTAATTATATTGGTTTAAAGAAGAGTGAGCGTGACGATATGGAGCAAAAAGTTAGGTATTCTTAAAGGTGGACAGATTACGCCTCAACATGATTGACCGCGCTAAAATTCTCGCAAAGAAATACTTTGATGACAAGGGCTTCAAGAACGCTGATATAGAACAAGACAGCGTGAAGACGTAATCCAGAAGAATCAAGTTATACTTGATATCGACATTGATAAGAAAGAGAAGATGAAGGTGCGCGAAATTATCATTGAAGGTAATCAGCAACTGAAAGATTCTAAAATTAAAGGTCACACTTTCTAATAAAGGAGTTTTTGTTAAAACACATGAAGATGGCAAGCTCTCTTCATTGTTTAAAGGCAAAGAAATACACTCCAGAACGTTGGAAAACAGATAAGGAAAAAGCTTCTCGAAAAATACTATGAGCTTGGCTATCGCGATGCAAGCATCATCAGTGATAGTGCATGAACGTCGATCCTAAGCATGTAAGCATTCATATTAAGGTTGACGAAGGCCAGAAATATTATATTAGAAACATTCACTGGGTTGGAAATACCATTTACAGTTCTGATCGACTTTCGAGCTGTTCTGGCATGAAGCCGAACGATGTGTATAACCAAAACTCATGAACAAACGATTGAAAGAAGACGACGATGCGTGGGCAACCTTATTATAATAATGATACGTCTCTCAAATATCGAGCCTATCGAACAGAATATTACAGGCGACTCTATCGATCTTGAAATGCGCGTTCTTGAAGGACCTCAAGCTCACCTGAGCCATGTGCGCATTTACGGTAACACTCGCCCTTTACGAGAATGTTGTTCGACGTGAGCTTCGCACAAAGCTCTGGCGACTTATTCTCGAAAGATGCCTCATGCGCTCTTATCGAGAAATAGCTCTATGGGATTCTTTGACCCAGAAAAGATTAATCCTGATGTTAAGCCCGACTACGAAAAGTGGTACAGTAAATCTTAACTGGAAGCTTGAACAGAAGTCGAATGACCAAATAGAGTTCTCACTTGGTTGGGGCAAACAGGTATCATTGGACGTGTTGGACTCACTCTTAACAACTTCTCTATGGCTAACTTGTTCCGTAAAAACAAGGAACATCGTGGCATTATGCCTATTGGTGACGGCGAGAAGTTGTCTATAGCGTACAGACCAACGGAACTTATTACCAAAAGTTATAATGCTAGTTATTCAACCAACTGGTTTCGGTGGCAAGCGTCCCTATCCAGTTCTCATTTGGCGCATTCTATAGTAAACAGACTGATATAAATAGTAATTACTATAATACAGTTGCTATGAATAACTATTATAACCAATATCTTTTATGGTTATAACAGCTATCGATACAATTATAATAATTACGAAAATTATTATGATCCCGACAATATGTCAGACTCTTGGTGCAACTTTAGGTTGGGGGTAAGCGTTTGCGTTGGCCTGATGACTACTTCCACTTTTGTCTCTTGAGCTTGCTTATACACGCTATATGCTGAAGAACTGGTCGTACTTGATGTCTAACGGAAATGCAAACAACTTGAATTTCAGTATATCTCTGAACCGCTCTTCAACGGATAACCAACTCTTCCCACGCAGCGTCTCTGAGTTTACAGCCAGTGTTTCTTTAACTCCACCATGGTCAGATGGACAAAAAGTGACTAAGAACTTAGCTAATAACCTTACTCTCCTAATTTGTTAGAGAACAACAAGAAATTCAGATGGCTCAGGAGTATAACAAATGGAAGTTTAAGGCCCGCACCTTTACGGCTCTTAAGAGCGCTCAAAAGTGTTTCAAAGCTGATGACACGTGCTGAAATCGGAATCTGGGTAGCTATAACAAGCATAAGAAGAGCCCATTTCGAAAAACCCATTATGTAGGTGGTGATGGTATGAGTGGATACTCTCTGGTTATGCAGAGGAAACAGTCGGACTCCGTGGATATGAGAATGGTCTGCTGGCTTTATAACGGATATGCTTACGATCGTTTCACGCTCGAGCTGCGTTATCCATTTATGTTAGGTAACACTACTATTTACGGTCTTGGATTCCTCGAAGGCGGTAACGCATGGACTGACGTAAAGAGCTTCAACCCCTTTAACATGAAGCGAAGCGCTGGTGTTGGTGTCCGTACTATTTACCTATGGTTGGTCTAATGGGTATTGACTGGGGATACGGCTTCGACCGCGATAACCTCAACAACCGTAAGGGTGGAAGTCAATTCCACTTTATCTTAGGACAGGAATTCTAAGAAAGGTAAGAAAGTAAAAGAGTAAAAAAGCAAAGGAAAATCACAAAGAGGATTAAGACTTAAAACTAAAGAATTAAAATAGTAAAGAGCAAGAAAATAATGAACAGGAATACAAGAATATTTCCAACTGCCATTATACAAGACGATTGCTTGAAACTTTTTGATCCAACAGAGTCTTAGACATATAGTAAACCATTAAAAAGAAAGGAATACATATGGAAAGTATAAAGTTAATGAAGAAAACACGCTGCATCAAGGCTCATTATGGTAGCTTTATTTGCAATGTTACCCACTTTTGCTGAAGCACAGAAGTTTGCTTTGGTCGATATGGAATATGTTCTCAAGAATATCCCCGCTTACGAACGTGCCAATGAGCAGCTCAATCAAGTAAGCAAGAAGTGGCAGCTGAGGCAGAAGCCCTCAACACAGAGGCTTCAACCATGTATAAAAAACCATCAGAACGTAGCAGTTCCTCTCTCAAGAGCGAGAAGAAAACCAAGCGGAGCAGATTATGCAGAAAGAAAAGCAAGCTTCTGATTTGAAGAAGTACTTCGGTCCTGAAGGAGAACTCTTCAAAAAGCGCGAAAGCTTAATGACTCTATCCAGGAAGAAGTTTATAACGTGGTGAAAGAGATTTCGAATTACGCGGCTACGTCTTGTTCTCGACCGTTCAGCGATACCGCTATTATCTTTGGTTCACCTAAAATTGACATTTCTAACGAAGTTTTAGAGAAATTAGGTTATAACAAATACAAAAGTTTTGGGGCGAAAAAATTGTCTTTAACAATGTAACTTTTAACGACAATATGAACAACCCTACACCCCTACACACCTTATTATTACATAGAATATTAATAATCAAAAATTAAAAATAGAAAGACAAATGAAAAAGCTTTTAATCATGCTGATGCTGATGGCTCCTCTGTCGGGCTTCGCTCAGAAATTCGGAAAAAGACACACAAACCATCATGCAGGCAGCTTCCGAGATCTAAAATCAACGGCGAACTTGAAGCACAGTCAAAAACTGTGAGAACGAGCTGAAAAGCATGCAGAACGAGTTCACACGCCAGCAGGAAGCCTATGAGAAAGGTAAGAGCACTATGAACGCAACTGCTCAGCAGCAGAGAAAGAGCAGGAGCTCCAAAAACATGTATCAGAAGATGCAGCAAACATACCAAGACAATCAGCAGGCTCTCCAGAAGATGCAGCAAGATAAAGATGCAACCCAGTTGTAAACAGCGTGCGCAACGCTATCAACAACGTTGGTAAGACTGGTGGTTTCACCCACATCTTCGAAGATGGTGGTAACTATACCGAGCTAGCGCAAACGTTGAAGACGTTACTGCAAAAAGTACAGGCTGAAATTGCAAAGATGAAGTAATTACGCACTTTCCCTCTGCGTTAAACGGGAGGCGTGGGTGAGGTCTCCTTCCGGTGACCTCACCCTTTATATTATCATTCTCACTTTAAAACTCCTAAAAGGCTAGCGCCATGAAACATCTCATACTTTCTCTCTATTCAGTACCATGACCATTATGGTTTTCTGCTCAAGACGCAGCCACCGCTGCCGACTTTTCAGAAAAACCGCACGGCAATGACAGAACAGGCTAACGTTCCTCAAAATAACACCCAAGCTTCGCTACGCTTTGGCTACCTCAGCTATACTCACGTCAAAACGATGCCCGACTTATATAGCCGCGCACGCAACAACATTGACGATCTGCGCACAAAAGTATGACGTCGAAAATGAAGCGTGAGAGAACGAATTTAATCAAAAAGTGATGAGCAATTCCTTGAAGGCCAACACGACTTCGCTCCTTCTATTACAGAAACGATGCTGAGCTCAAGAACCTCGGGCGGATAAAGAATATTGCTCGTCAGACGAGAAAGCACAGCAGTTGCTAAAAGATGCTGAACAAAAGGTTTACGAGCCGTATACCAGCGTCTTGACACTGTTATCTGCGCGTAGGTCAGGCGTAGAGTTTAGCATGCTTTGTTTCTAACACCGATGCCCATGCGGTACCATTTCTCATCGACACTTCTGTGGGTGTTGACGTACAGCTACTTATTGCCGACGCTGTCAAAATAAATTATATACTTCCACGCGTCTCGTCAGGCCATCAACCCCCGTCACCTCTTCGCCTATTCTTTACATTGCTTGTAAGCATTTTATGCAATCAAGATCTTCAAAAATTCGAGAATTCTGTCTGCCGCCTCACGCTGTCAACAGTTTATCATTCGACGTCAGAGCCGTCAAACAAGGCCTCGATAGGCGTCTTCGACAGCGGATACGGCGGACCAAACCATCTTAAAGCGGCATTCGCCAACTATTGCCACAGTATGATTATTTATACCTTGGCGACAATGCCGCGCGCCTTACGGGCCGCGCTCTGCGAAGTAGTGTACGAATTTACGCGACAAGCCGTAAAAGAAACTCCTCGATACGGTTGCCGTTGGTTATTTTTAGGCTGCACACACAGCTTCGCCAAGGCGCCGCGTAGCATACAGCAAAACGACCTCGCACAGTGGATTCTGTCGCGCCGTGTGCTTTGGTGTCATTCGACCTACAGCAGAGATTACAGGTAAGCTTACGAACAATGGGCATGTTGGTCTTGCTCGCCACCGAGGAACAGTAAAAGCAATAGTCTACACCCTTTGAGATTGCAAAAGCTGTGGCTCAACCTCACCGTTACAGGCAAGCCTGCCCTTTTGATGGCACTTGTTGAATATAACGAAACGCTGATTCGCCCGGTGCCGACTACTTTCGTTAAGAAGCGTGATTGACGACTTATGAAACACGACCCCGAAATTGATACCATTATCCTTGGCTGTACACACTTTCCACGTCATGCCGAAGATTTTAAAACACATTAAACCCGGCGTACGTCTGATACCACAAGGCGAATATGTGGCATCGAGCCTGCAAGATTATCTGCAGCGCCACACCGATATGGAACAGCGTGTTACACGCGGAGGCACAAGCTACTGTACATCCGAAAGTCCCGACAGTTTAAGGCTGTCTAGTATTTCTTCGCGAAAGCATTGAGGCTGAAACACATCGACCAGGCTAAGCCCAACACCTCCCTTACACCCTTATTCTGAATTTAAAATAGAAACACCATTAGCAGAGACAAGACAAAACCGATATCACGCTTACTTCAGAAAAGAGTTGGCCAGAAATTTTCCAGAGCCAAACCCATCAAATGCACGGCGTTCTGGTTAGCGTTACCCGCGTTCGTATCAGTCCCGACCTCAGTATATGACAGCTTATCTCAGCATTTTTCCGTCAGAGAAAGGCGATGAAATACTAAACAATATTGCCCATAACGAGAAAGCTATTCACTGAGCTGGGACAGCGTGTTCGTAACCAGCTACGCATCATCTCCCGATTTACGTTTCTTTATCGACGATAGCCTCGATTATATTGACCGTATTGACGAACTTCTGAAAAATAAAGTCGTGAATTTCTCATTCTTGTTGCACGGCGTTATCTCTTTCGCAGAAACCCATGTTATCAACGTTATCTCGCTTATTTCAGTCATAGGGTAGCTGTCGCAACGATAGCGTTAGTTGTTGTCATGTCAGTATTCAATGGCTTTCAAGACCTTTGTTCTAACCTCTTTACCTGGCACGACCGCTGCTCGTTGCGTCAGCGACTGACGTGCTGACAAAGATTCGCCGGTGCCGCGGTTGATATTGCACTGGAAAAGTTTGCAGGATATGGCATTGGCTGTATATCATGCAAAACAGCCATGGTCCATATCAAAGGCGTGGATAACAACTTTTGCTGAACTTACACTATCAACGAAATTCTATGGCGACGGGCGTTTTCAACCTGACAGCCAACCTCGATTACGGCACGCACATGTTTGGGCCCAATCGCTGGCACAGGAGCCAGCTGCGTTATTTAAGGATATATGCACCACGTCGTGAGGACAGCTCGATATGAGCAATCCGCAAGATGGTTTTGTGGTCGACTCCGTTAATTTCTTCGGCGTTGTCTTTGCCGTCAACCAGCGTAATACGAGCAAACGGCATTTGTGACGAGTATTGGCTTTGCACGTATATCAGCGCGCTTTACACGTTGACTATGCTGAAACCGTAATGCCGACCATTAACACTAATCAGCAAATGCAGGCACGCGTTTGCGGTAAAAAGACCGTATGAGCAACAGGCCGACACCTTCAAAATTATGCAAATTGAGAAGCCGATGCTATTCTTCCTAACGTTTATTCTGGTTGTACAATATTGGCTGCCTCTATGCTTATTATCGACAAACGAGATGACGTTACAACACTTCACCACAACCGATCATCACATAACCGTTCAATATGTTGTTGAGATGAATGCGTTTGTTACAACAGCAGTTCGACCGGTTAGAATGGGCGATGCCGACAGAAGTTACATTGTTAATGCTTACCCTGTAAGCGCTCACCTGACGCTGCTTTCTTTACCGAGCGGCGTCACTTCGCATATCCGCAACGAACCGTCATTTATAGTTTTCATTAAATAACGCTTATGCTATCCGGCGACCGCCATATGCGGCAATACGTCGTAATACTACGCGCTGCATGACGTCAATATCCAAACGAAGAAAACAGGAAAATTACACTAGCAGAGAGAAAAATAGAACTGACGGAGCTTAAACAACATCAATCTAAAGCAAGAGAAAACGCAACACGGCATAAAACCAACGTCGCGTGCCACAAATCGTTAAACTGGCGTATTCTTGTTAGCATCGTTGTCAGCAGCGTCAACTGTCCAGCGGCTATCAGCCAATATATAACCGCCCTTACAGCGCGTCACGAGCGGCGAAAGCTATGATCAAAGTAACGCGAACAGCCTGGGAGCCCAACCTTGTCATCACCAATAGTAAAACAAATATAATCGACACTGGCGAGCTCATCCACTGAACGAGTAAAATCTTCAAGCTCATCGTTTATCTCGAAAAGTGTAAACCATAGGCTGTATAGTTGGCTTCTCGCCACTGCAGAAAGCAGATGCAGCAGCATCTTCTTCCACGAGCCTGCTTTTTGCAATATCAGCTGAACTTTCCGCTACACAAATAGCTGTATCCACGAAAACGTTCTTATCTCAAGAATGGTGCGTGGGCGTATCATCTGACCAGCATTTTCAGCATGACGCCCCTCTACATGACCGCTTGACATACTGCCATGTATGGTGTGAATATTCTCCGCTCGCCACAGACGGTAAAGATAATCACCCTCTGAAGCGCTGTGCTCTTCAATATAACGGTCTAATGCTTCGGTCTCAGTCATTGTACGCTGCCGTAGAGTTTACTCGGCCCGTTCTTTTCATCGGCTGCAGGGTCTGCCCCAATAATCCCTCAATGCCATTTTATAACCAGCCAGTCCGAAGCCAACAATAACACCTCAAACAAGCTGCAGAAATCATTGACTTTAGCAGAAACTCCTCGCGCGCATGCACATTAGATGTGAACTTCAACCACAGGACAGCGCAACGAACGTATGCAATCGAGCAGTGCAATAGACGTATGCGTGTAAAGCGCTGCATTGAGAACGATGCCGTCATACTCAAAACCCACCTCCTGTAACTTATTAATGAGTTCGCCCTCCACGTTGCTTTGATAATATTTTATCTTCACATCAAAACGGCACGCAGTTGCGGCATATAACTTTCGAACGAGATCGTGCCCGTAAATCTTGGTTCGCGCACACCCAATAAGTTGAGGTTTGGCCCGTTAACGAAATTAAAATCTTCTTCATCTTATGTTTTGCGATTTCTAACTTTTTCAGTTAACTTTGTATCAACTTTACATCATTGTGCAGGATTTTCGAAGGAAGAAACTCTGCTTATACCGAATGGAATATAAGAGCTGTTGAGCAAAAGATACGTAGACTATATGCAAAGGAAAAAGGTACATAAATCTGATATGCTGCTGATGGTCAGGCGTCACCCGTTATCTGCGTCTTGAAACGTAGCTATTCGACAATACCTCGACGCCCATCGTCACGATTTAGATTATCTTCTGACTATCTGCAAACAGCAGGTACCGACCCCCTTAGCGTAAAACTTGAAGATTTAGACGCTGCAGCCTCATTACGAGCATGGTATCAGTGCTACATCACCCAGCCCAGATACTTAGTGGCGTGCGCTCGTTCTATCGCTATCTGGTTTTAGACGGGTATATTGACGTAGACCCACCGGAATTGCTTGTATCGCCGCATCTTCCCAAGCATCTTGAATTTCGACGACCGAAGAGGTTGACCGTTTAGAGGCTGCTGTAGACCTCTACAAAGAAGGACACCGCAACGCGCTGTTATTGAGAGCTCTCATGCGGTCTGCGTGTCGGAGCTTACAAACTCAGAACTTTCAGGGCCTCTTTCCTTGACGCGAAACGCTTTATATGCGTACTGGGCAAAGGCGACAAAGAGCGGCTTGTTCCCTATCTCAGAGCGAGCTTTATTCAAGAGCTAAATTTTGTGGTTCGATGACCGCAAACGATTGGATATTAAGCCAGAGAAGAAGATTATGTATTCTGAACAGGCGCGGCCATCACCTTACACGAGTCATGATTCTCACCGCGGCTGCAAGCGGCTTGGTGAGGCTGCAGGCATTAAGAAAACAATATCGCCACATCAATTCTACGCCCACAGTTTTGCCACAGCACTATTACGGGGTGGGGCCGACTTGCGCGCGTGATACAAGAAACTTTCGCACATGCCAGCATTGGTACAACAGAGATTTATACACCCTCGATGACGAAACACTACGTCAGGAAATACTGCTTCATCATCCGCGCAATAAGCCCAAAAATCTCGACAATAACGCGTAAACAGCTTGCGGAAAACGATACTGAAAAAGATATTTTATTTTGTATTTACATTAATAATAAATAAATCACATGAAATTCAAGCATCATCTCCCTGCTACTACTCCTTGTAGCCATTACTGCAGGAGCGCAAATGCTGCTAAACTATTCCGGCTGATACAGCCTTCAGAGGGCAGACTTTCGAACGGATTAACCTATTATATAAGGTATAACAACCGGCCTGAAAATCGTAGCCAACTTTTATATTGCGCAGAAAGTAGGTTCTATTCAGGAAAATGAAGACCAACGTGGATTGGCTCATTTCTGAGCATGGTCTTTAACGGGTCCGACCACTTTCAAAGGCAACGACATCATAGACTGGTGTCGAGCACACGGTATTGAATCTCGGTGGCGACCTTAACGCTTATGCGTCAACCGATGAAACGGTATATAATATTGACAATGTGCCCACAACGAATGCGGGCACTATTGACAGCTGTCTGCTGATTCTGCGCGATTGGTCAACAGGACTTAGCCTTGAACAGAGCGAAATAGAAGGAGCGTGGCGTGATACACGAAGAATGGCGCTGCGCACGTCGGCATCGAGCCGTATGCTCGAGCGTAATTTGGAGAAGTTATACCCTGGTTCAGAAGTACGGACGCAGGTATCCTATCGGCCTGATGTCAGTAGTCGACAACTTCAAAACGTAAGGAACTTGTCGACTATTACCGCAAAATGGTATCACCCTGACCATCAAGGCACTCGTGTGTAGGCGATGCTGACGTTGACAAAAATTGAAGCACAAATTAAGCAACTCTTCGGAAAGATTCGAATCCAGCCACAAGCCTCCCAATTGTAGTTGAAAGAAGTGCCCGACAACGACAAACCTATCGTTATCATTGATAAGGATAAAGAGTTCAGAACTCTGATGTAAATCCGCGATGATAAAACATGATGTTTATCCCGACAGTTTGAAGCAACAGCTGCCCCATCTCATCGAGGACTGCACATGAGAAAATGCGGTTACTGATATGCTGAACGTGCGCTTTACAGAGGCCGCTCAAAAGCCGACTGTCCGTTTGCTAACGCTGCCAAGACGACGGCACATTCTTATTAGTCAAAAACTAAGGACGCTTTTCTCGCTGAGTGTTGTTCCAAAGGTATGGCCCAAACACGCTGAAGCGCTAAAGGCAGCCATCGTTGTGGCGACAAGCAGCTGAATATGGCTTACCGCTACCGAATACGACGGATACAAAACAAACATGTTGAGTAATGCTGAAAGAAGTATTCAAACCGCGATAAAGCAAACATACCAACTTTGTAAGCCTTGCAGTCAGACAATTTTCCTTCATGAAGAGGCCATGCCCAGCATTGAATTTTCGTACCCTCTCATGAAAACAAATTGTGCCAGCTATACCTCTGTATCAACCAGCTGTTACCACAACTCATACGCAAAAAGCGACTCGAAACCTTGTTCTCGTTAATTTCAATAACGAGAAACGTTTATCCTACTGAAGCACAGCTGCTGCAAGCTGTAAACGAAGGTGAGACAGGCGCAGATTGTTGCATTTGTTGATAATGTAAAAGAACGAACCGATTATCAAGAAGCTTCCAAAAAGCAGGAAAAATTAAAAGGAGACTTACAATAAGCAGTTTGATTATAGCATTCTGAAACTATCGAACGGTGTTACTGTACTGCTAAAGAAGACCGATTATAGATCAGGTGATTTTGACAGGTATGGTGGCTCAGGACAAAGGTAACTACGGAAAGAGCTGACTTTGCAAACATTCCAGGTTTTCGATAATGTTATTGATAATAGTGGGTTAGGCGACTTCTACTGCTTTAGAGTTAAGCAAGGCTCTGGCTGGCAAAGTATTAACAGCTCACCTACAAATGGACGATCGTCGCATGTCAATCAAAGGCAAACTCTACGCCTACTGACGTCGAGAAACGATGCTACAGCTTACCTCACCTTTATTTTACGTCTATTCGGAAAGATGTTGATGCTTTCAACAACCTGATGCAGCAATATGAGGTGGGCCACAGAACCGCCGAGCAAAAACCCTGAAATAGCTTTCAGCGATAGTTTTAAACCCGTGCTCTGTGCGACAATAGCTGGCGATATCAGCCATTTTGAAAGACGACGTCAAGAATGTAAACATACGATCGTATTCTCGATATGGCACGCGAACGAACCGCTAACGCCAATGCGACGTTTAGTGCGAGCGAGACGATTCTGACATATTCGATCTGCTGATTTGATCGTTATTTGCGTCAGCTTTGCCACCTTCAAAAGGCAAAGAACCGAGTGCCTGAGAACAGTAACGCCTACCAACAAAAACGTTGATGTTTTCTTTTCCACACGAAAGATGGAAACGCCAAAAGGCAAATACGCAAATGGTTTGGCTACAAACCATGCACGCGCATACACTTGAGAAATCGTTACGGGCGAATATTGCGGCCAGATTCTACAAATGGTCTGTATCTTAAAAAGATTAGAGAGGTAGCCAGTGCGGCTATTCGTGCGGAGCACAGAGCAATGAGCATTGCAGATGATGGTTTCGCATATTGCCGAAATAGAAGCAGCATGCGTGGCGAAGCCCGTAAAGAAGGATACTGTTATCAAGATTATGAACGAGAATGCAGTGGCCTGCGTTGGCATGCGACGCTGATATGTTGGCGAGTTCAGAAATATATGCTCAAACAATATGAAAACGCTGTAAAAAGCGCGCGTATTGGAGTAGGCATATGTGTGGCGAGCACTTCTACCATCGAACGAGGATAACCATACCGAATATAAAGCGTATTATCGAATCGCAAACGCCAGAGCATTAGTGCTTTCGTTAAGGAAATTCCTGAAAAGAAGCTAATAAGATTTGCAAAAGTTGTTATGATGCCAAACGAAGATAAAAACTAAAATGGTAAAAAGATGAGATCGAGCAAGAAACTAGTTTGTTAAGGTCAGAGGCAGTAACGAAATATTAGCTCGGAAAGACCAATGAAATCAAAATCCCTGTCCATTTCTTTCAACGGAGAAATGGACGATCTATTCCATAAAACAAAAGTATACGGTTTAGTGTATAAGTGTTATGTACGGCTTTAACAAACATCACGTATAGCTCTCGCCTAAATTGCACAAAAACATATTACCTTTGCACAATCGATATTAGATTACATGTGCATAACATTGTGGAAGAATTTGGCTGCTTGCAACCACACTCAAAATGCTAAAACTGCGAAAATCACCCTCAGATTTTACACGGTTGTATGGCGTTTTCCACTTAATTTTATTGGAAAAATGAGTTACCTATTTTCTTCAGAGTCCAGTTTTCTAGAAGGCCATCACTGACAAAGTCTCTGACCAGATTTCAGATGCCCTTTCTCGACCAGTTTCTTGCTTATGACAGCAAGGCTCACTGTGTGCCATTGAAAGCTTTGTTGCAACCGGCCAGGTAGTAATCATGGAGCGAGTGCGTTCATCGCAGTATGTCGATTTGCAGACGATTGCCCGCCGCACCATCAATCAACATCGGCTATACTAAGGCCGAACATCGTCTCGATGGGGACAGTTGCGGTATTCTTTTCGGCCATTCACGAACAGAGCGATGATATTGATAGCGGCGTAAGCGGAAGAGCAGAAGCAGTTTTGATCAAGGGCGCTGGCGACCAAGGGTATGATGTTTGGTGGCGCCCTGCGGCGAAACGGAAAAGTGGCAGCGTGCCTGCTTTCGCTCGATTTGGCGCACCTTATCATGCGTACGCTCCTACCGACATTCGTAAAGAAGGACAACAAATGACTTATCTACGTCCCGACGCGAAGAGTCAGTAGCGTAAACCATTCGGTATTACAGCGATGAAGGCAGACCCGAGATGTATTGATACAATTGTTGTCTCTACCGTGCGACGACTTTATTACGCCTGGAAAACGATTCTGCGCGTAGCTGCTGCGATAAGTGACTGACGAAGCAATGTTAAGTCGCATGTATGACGACGTACTTAACATTTCTGAATAGCACGTGTTAAGGCGCAGTTAGGCGATAGCGTTGGCGCTTTTCGGCAATAACATCAAATATTATGTTAATCCAACAGGTAAAGTTTGTGATTGGTGGGCCCTCATGGCGACACAGGTTTGACTGGACGAAAAATTACCTGGTTGGCACCTACGGTGGCAAAGGAGCGCACGGCGGTGGCGCCTTTTCAGGGAAAAAGACCCATCAAAGGTTGACCGCTCCGGCAGCTTATGCGCAGCACGCCACATTGCCAAAAATATGGTGGCAGCTGGCGGGTGTGGCTGACAGAGATGCTCAAAGTTCAGCTGGCATATGCTATTGGTGTATGCCGATCCGGTTAGTGTTTGCGGAATGCTTACGGACGCAGCAACGTGAAAATGACGGATGTAGGAGATACGCAAAAGACACTAAGTCAATTGTTTGATCTCCGACTCAATCAGATAGAAAAGACCCTTAAATTATAGGCAACCGATATACCTTGAAACGGCTGCTTACGGACGGACATTGGGCAAAAATGACGAAGTGCTGAAAAGAAACATCTCACGAGTCTTTACTCACGAGGCAAAAGACGATCAAATGTTAGCGAGCTTTCACATGGGAAAAAGCTCGATCGAGTAGAACGTATAACGAAGCGCTTTCGCTCTCTGACCCCTTAAAACACAGAAATGTGACGAGCAAAACGATTCGGTAATCTCTGTTGACGACGGCGACAGAACATGCAACGCCGTCGCCGTCCATAAAAGGCTTATCACCCGCCAGCCGAAATTATTAGTTGGCTGCCTTGATTCCAGCCACACCCTAAGCAGCAAGACTGCTGCGATTAGGGCCAACTATCCATTCCAAAAGATTGACTGGAATCAGCGTCCCAATCCGATGAGGACGCCCACAACGCAGCTGACAGCACCATCAACTTTCTCGTTAAACAAGGCGTGCATTACCAGCAAGTCGATGGTACAACCTGACTTCTGTTTACCGTCCCGAGTGCATTGGATACCGTGCATGGCGTGGCGGGCGACCCTCGTTCCGTACACCGTGCTGGCGACGACCTTGTATCGCATTCTGTTAGCTTGTTTCTATTTTTGCAACAGTAGCTGTTAGCACAAGTCCCGGAAACTTTCTGCAACGACGGTTTAAAAACTTCTTCTATTCGCAACGCGAAGGCACTACCGTCATCAGCGAGACTGGCGAAGAATTGCGTTTTCAGCTTTTCTTGATGCTGCAAACGTGTCCATGCTTTCAGCTATTATTTATTTCTTTTTATTCGGGCGAAGTTAGTGGCGATCTGCGTTTTCATTGGCCCACCATCAGGTGCTTTCGCTCTACACCTTCACCTTTTGCAGGCATCTCACTGGAAAAATTTACTATACACAATAGTCAATTGACTGTTCTTTGATAAGACAAAAGATGAACAATGGGCGAAGTCTTCCTCCTCTTCCTTTTCTTCGGTCGAAGGCATGCTACTCTTTCCCAATGTCACAGCTCCTCGCTCACTTTAATTTATCCATTAAGCATGCCGTCATTTATGCTCTTGCAGGTTATCGTTCTTGTCAAATTGCTATCATTTTATAGGAGGCTTACCTCATCTTTTTCAGGCGAAATAGCTTACGTCGCCCTCTGCAGTTTTGTGCTTTTATTGCCTCGAATTATCTGCCCCTCGAAAGCGCCTTGTGTGCGCAATGGTTACGATATTGTTGCGAGATTTAAAACAAATAGGACACGGCACGATTAGAAAATTCGGATTTCTCAGCACCTACAAATGAGAAATCGCCTTACTTCGATATTGAGAATGTGCGCGATGCAATTTATATTCCGCCCTTCTTTTAAAGTTGAAGCTTTAACCGCGAGAATTCCGTCAACCCAGTACAGTGAGCATACTCTCCTCACACACTGCCGTCGTGTCACTTCACGTCATGCTATTGGTTACTTAGGTCGCGAGAACTTCGCATCAGTATGCTGACAGAATGTGAAGCATTTTTGCGTAACCGAAACCATTTTCTTTATACATTCAAAATACGTACCAGTACCGCAAACGCAAAGAGTGTCGGTAACACTGGCCACGTAGACGACCTTATCACTGCTGCGCGCTGAAGCACAAATGATGAAATCATCTCCATTCCGCAAAGCAGCGTACACACTGACGAAATTACGATAAACTCGATGCGTAAAGGGTTGGAAACCACACCGGATGCGTGCATGGTACCGCACGTTGAGATAACGAATTTACCGAAGAAGAAATTAAGCATTTCGACTACGACATGCTTATATTTTTCAAACCCTCGGGTGTGCAATATCTCAGCAAGTCGTTCCCCAATTTCAAGGAGAAAGGACGTAAAAATTGCTTTCGCTTCGGACCCTGCTACAGCTTAAGGCTAGATTCAGGACGCAGCACGTCTGACCGCCATGGCCGGAACGAAAAGAATACCCTTCTATGATTGCGGCGCTCACTGATTTCTTGCCCGAAATCAGCGCATAGCTTCCTGCGGAGAACGAGAGAACCACACCCTTTGTAAAGCCGAACGCCTCCTACAGTCGCAAGCTTATCGAAAAGCTGTCGCGGCGGTCCAAAGCCGCTTCCATGTCGGCTTTTCCCTCTTAGGGTGGTCATCTCCGCTCCACTTCACCTTCTGATGATAACGAGGTCACCTGGCCATGCCGCAGATGCTTGTCAGTGTGCCGAAACTGATATTTTAAGCGTGCTGTCGGCGACAACCGCGTTAAAACGACAAGTTCGCAGAGCTTATCGCCGCCAGCACTCTTTCTCGGCCAACCCGTTATGATGGCTTTATTTGGCTCGACGCTACATGGTGTACCCTTCAACACTTATTGAAGAAGCGCGTCGTAAGCCTTATCAGCCGCATAAAAGAGATAGACGAAAATATCAATGAAAACTGACCGGGCATTATCTCTCTTTTATCTGGCGTGCAGCGAAAGCGGCTTGGCTGATATCTCCTGTTCTATCAGAAACTCACGGTCCTTGCTACACTTCTTCGTGCCGTTTCACACCCTCTTGCTCAGAATGATACCCGTCAGGCTTTGCTTATGCACGGCCTCATCAAAGGGTTTTCGTCGGCGCTTGGCGCATCTTTGCGTTGATAATCGCTTGAGCGGATGTGATCCGTACCACACCACTTCCATTTTCCGAAATGGCGAACGGGCATGTTAAATAACACCTCTCTCTTCGTTTACAGACCCTTGCCTCTGCAAGGCTGATAAACAAACGATTATTTTCCACACATACAATTCACGATAATTTAAAACGCTTACCAAACTATGGCAAGAACTTTGTTGAAGAACTAGCCCGGCGTGGCATGCCGTCAAATTATGCCGTGTACCGAAAGAATGTTGCAGAAGAACCTCACATCGGCCTCATCTGGGCACTGACCCTGCAGCCGATTCTCATGCCGTATTGTACCTTTGCGGCATACAAGGATGCTGCGCTTCATCGCAGCAGTGTGGGATACAAACCACTACCCGCTCATCGGCGGAGCCTTTGCGGTATGATAGGCGACCCTTCAGGTAAGAGTCAGGAACGAGAGCCTGCTCGATACCGAAACGCTTTACCGCAAATCCAAGAGGCTATTAAAAAGCGGGTTTTCAGCTTAATTTCGCGACTTCAGGCACCGCGAACAAGGCTGGTTTGAATTGGTAAACAACTACGATTGGATGGTGAAGATTTCACCTTCCTCGACTCTCGCACGCGAGGCAGGGAAAACATATTACCGCCAACCATATGATGGCGAAGATAGCGTACAAAAGCGCCTAAGCCGGCGAGGCTCGCGATGGTCTTTCGTTCACCGAATTTACATATCAGCCACTTTCCAGGGCGCGACTTCCCGGTACCAATATCAGAAGTATGGCGTGCGCTTACAGCGCTGGGCGAAACGACCAGTGAGGCAATATGACCACAGGAACTGGAGCTTATTCACCGTACGCTGGGCAACGATGTCGAGTATATTGCCTCGCCTGTCCGCTCATCACTAAAGGCTGATGGTCAGTTTGGCAAAACAGAGCGGAAACATTTCGCTCGACTCGCAACCGCACTACGCCGTATGCTTTCTACCAGTTCTGTGCCAAAGCAGCAGGCCGATGATGATGCTGAAAAAGTATATCGGGCGATATTTACAGACCTCGACCAGCAGAAACCGTAGAGCTCTTGCTTTGCTGTGAACATAAAGAAGACCCGAAGGCGCACATTGCAGCGTCGTCGGCCGCATGCAACGATGGTTCACTCAAAAAGCGCCGACCTCGACATGGCTATCGCTGCCAGCAACATTTCGATCGGCAAGGGCCAGACAGCACCACTGGCTCAGCTTGCGAAGCTACGCTCAACGACGTATTTGCTGATGTGCCCCACTTCACGCTCGATAAGTCGGCGCGGGCTGGCACCGCCGTCGACGGTCTCTGTCGGGAAGGCCGGGACATTTTCATCAGCGAAGCAACGCAAGCTTGGCCAAAAGGCGTGGCGTAAGTTTAAACAAGAGAAAGGCTACGGCTTTCGACCGTGCTATAACGGCCGACGACCCCACTGACGCAACATATCTGCTGGTACAGAAGGGCAAGAAAAACTACTTCCCGTATCACAGTGAAGTAATCACAGGCGCATCTATTGCGTACGTCCGAAAAACGAAACCATAAGGGCTGTATCTCAAACGATAAAACGTCGTGAGCATATGGCCTTTTCGTATAATGCTGATACCTTTTCGCCCATACGGTGAAGGCGCGGCCGTAGTACGCATCGTACGACGGCCGTCACGCGCATCATGTCGTTCGACAGACCGTCATACTGGCACCACGCAGCCGCCAGTACCAACAACCATAAGCACGTTAAAATTTCCAGCATGATGACGCCTAGTAGTACATAAAACAAATCAAAAGAGGCCATATTGCCGTTGCACGTACTATTAATATAAATTTCTTATACCCTGATAATCAATAAATAGCAAAACCTATGGTCAAAAGAAAACTTCTATCGCACATTTGCTCTGCTCCCCGTATGCCCGTGACCGCGGCACAAAGATAACCGTGTGCTTACGCCTGTTATTTGGCCAAAGCAGATGAAAACCGCCGAAGGAAAATCCAGATAGTGTAATAGAGCGCTTTGATTGCATCGTCCTCACGCTACCCAAGCTTCGACACCACGCTGACCACTTGAGCCGAACGCGTGCTGCGCCTTTACGCGAGACAGTCATACATCAGTCAGGGCGACGAGATGCTTTGACGCCAGACGCATGCGAAATGATTCGCTACGCGCAGGTTCTCTGCGTACGCTCGCACATGGCCAATAAGTGCCGGGCAAAGATCGCTTTAAATCTGAAGCGTTAATGTGCAAGGCGCTGTGTACACCCGGTATGGCAAAAAGCAAATACCGCATGACTCCAACAGAGACCCGAGGGCAGCAAGCACGAGACATTGCGCGCGTGTGCGTCTTTGCCGGTACAACACTATAGCCTCAACAGGGCAAGCGGAACGGCCGAAGAACCATTCTCCGTTACCAGCGTAGGCGGTGAATACCAGCTTTCATGCATCATTACCTCGATATGGAAAATAAAGGGGCAGTCGCTCGTTTACGTCGGAAAAATAAGGGTGCCATGCGACGTGCCTGACTTGAGAAGAGCGACTACTGGGAAGAGCCGATGTTGCTTGAGACTTTCACGTGTGTTTCAGTTAGAACGACAAGCATTTGGTAAATAATATGAAAATCGATCCAGAAAGAATTAGTAAGAGCTGCACTTGTTATCATCGTGAGCATTGCAGCGCAGCAGGTCGCTGGCAAATAGGACACGGCCTGCAGGAAACTTCCGTCAGAAAATAAAAATTAAGGTAACAGGGAATGCTGAAAAGCAAATCACCAGTGATCTTATAGTATGGAACATCACCGTTTCGGGCAAAGCATCGACAAAATCGGCAGCAGACACGCGATTTTAATCGCTCAAACCGCGCGATACGTCAATACTTGCGCGAAAACAAGATAGCCGATTCGGCCATTTCAAAACCAACAGCGTGCGGATCGAAAAACAAACCAAAAAGTTCTTATGGACAGATACGCAAGCTGAACCTTTACTTTGAAGTAGATGATGGAATTATCTGAAGCATCGCAAGATATTACACTATCACTTCGCGCACTACGCAATCGTTGAACGCGTATACGTGAAAATATACTGTGCTGTGGCGGATTTCGCGAGCATAAACTTCAGCAGCAGCGACCCATTATACTATTACACAAAGCTCGATGACCCCAAAATGCGGCTGCTTAACGAAGCCAGCATCGACGCTTATAAACGCGCAGAGACCATCGCCGAAGGCTGTACTGCAAGCGTTGGCAGCCCGCGGTCGCCGGTCAATGGGCGTATTTCAGATTGTGGGTTTGGACGGTAGCGGGAGACTATAGTTGGGGCAGCACATTTCAATACCAGCGATACGAGAGAAGCGGGCAAGCATTACAATTCGCGCCGTTTACTCGCCACTAAGCTAAATTACATCATTATTGGGCGGTGCAAAGCAAATATTACAGAAAAATTTATAAAAATTTGCAGGGCTATTAAAAGCCTTTACCTTTGCACCGCAAAATAAGTTTTGTCCTATGGTATGTAATAGTACTAGCTGTGGTTCTGTCGGTGGTGGTTCGAATCCATCCGGGACAACGATAAAGAAATAATACCATAATATATTGATTTCAGTATATTAGCCACCTGGTGTAAAACCCCGTCTCTTTTGTTTTTGCACCACATTTCAAATACACTCAATCTACAAGTATAGCGACTTGAGGTAAAATTATTGCACATACACCAATAATTAAATAATTACCGCACTTTTCCTCAAAGTTACTTTTAACGCACATATAAATACCTGCCAATATATTTCGCGCGCGCGTACGCATAAAAAGGCAACAGCCTATAGACGTCAAATCAGCACAGGAGTCTTTATTTAATCATTCAATGCTTAAAACCCTTTTGGTGTGCGAATTGCGCTCATTTCCATTATTTGTGGGTTTATCGTAGCCAACTTCGCTTGTCTTTTAAAATAAAACCGTTGTTTATAGCTACCTGCATAGACCAGGCTACAAGCTTATTCTGTTAATTCCCAGAAAAGCAAAATGCTTTTTTGATAGAAAATTCTAAATCCTTTTCCAAAAATACAGGATTATATGATACGCCCAAACTGGGTTATTTAGCAAATCGCGGATATGTAGAAAACATACTCTGGCGGTCTGTTGGTGCGAAGCGCACAGCGGTATGCGTGTCGCTGTTGACGTCCATCGTTTTTGCTCGGTCACTTCTATAATCTGCTTAATTCATATTGGTATGCCTATTAAATTGTCTCTTTACCCATCTTTTCAAACGTGCCATCTATTATAAAGCGTGTATAGTCTTCAACACTATTAATTGAATTAACAAGCATATCTACAGGAAACGACCTGAAACCGTTGTGGCTCTCATAAAACGCAACTTCTGCTGACGGCTCCCCATCACATTACTCCACCAACCCATAATGCCCCTTGTATTTAGATGGTATTGCGTATAGCCTTATTGGTTATCCATCTCTTCAGCCCAGCAAAACAACTTATCGTTAACTAGTAATACATTCCAGCTTTGAATGGCATGCAAAGACAAATAGACGCGACCGCAGCAGCTGCCTTTTCTTTGATTACCCGCTAATCTGACAAGGTTAGTATGGATGGTGGCTTGGGCAATGGCATAGCCTTAATAGCTCAACCTTGAGAGAAATAATACTATCCAGCCACATTCGTTATCAATATGTTTCTAAGTCGCTAGGAATAGTGCCTAGATCACCTTGCATTTGCAGCACTCATAACCTTGATTTGCTTGTTGCAATACTAATCTGCTCTGCGCAGGCCTATCAAGTTTCACAAACATAGAGGTTGGAAGTGCGCAGTCCCGCTATATTTTATTTTTTTTATTTTAACAAACTTTTGGTAGTAGAACGGTATATCTATTGCACGCTTGAAGCTAAATACTTTTTACTTTGTTCCTCGTCTCTCTCAAGGGACTGTCCTTGTACGCTTGCAAATTAGCTATCTTGGCCTGTGAGATAGTCAAATTCTTGCACTGAAATATCCATTGTATCATTAAATTAAACTTACAATGCAAAGGTAAAAATACTTTACACACATGATATATTACAAAAAAAGGAAAATATAACCTTTTTAGTCTTGAAAAACATATTTCTTTTAATCTTTGCTCAGCCTCGTGGTACAACATTAATTTTAATTCACAACCCAATTGGTAAATTCTCCTTGTCGGCAGCCCGCCATATCGGTGCGATAGCAATGACGGCCCCATCAATCGCAAACATTAAATCCTTTGATTTTTTTTAATTTTTCTATTTTAATAGTTTAAATTGTGCAACATAGTAGATTAGCAAGACATATACAAGCTAATTAATATCTCTTTAATTTATATAACAGCCTGATTATCAATATCTAATATTATCAAAACGAATATCTAATGTTATCAAACAAATGTCTATCAAACATCTAACTGATACTTAACCATACAACAAGTTTACAGATTTTGTATACAAATCACACATTATTATAAGGAAAATACCCAAAAGCTGCTGTTTTTTACTGCGTCGTCTAGTTCTCTGACGAGTTCATCAGACACCATCACTCCCCAGCTTTAGTAGATACGTCACGTATCTTATTTTTTCAAACGGTTGTGTCGCTCCTATTTTTGAATGTCTTTGCTATTCTTTAATTCCTTCCATAAAGTCCTCAATAACATCTTTATTAGTTCCGCTATCAATCTTGCCACGAAGACAATTATAGGCATCAGTCTATTGTATCACATAATTTGCTTTATTGCCTGCCTATCAATATTAAAATAGATTTCGCCAGTCGGTAGTAACATCTGTAAAAGGCCTTGTCCGTTACAAGCTTTACTTGATAATATTTAGCTGTCATAACTTCCTATTAAATCTTTATTTCATATTTTAAAAGATTTTTTTGACTTTCAACCTGTTGGGATAAACAACCGCTTTCTTTGCTTCCAAAAATCTTGTCATAAAAGGCGTATGTAACGGCTGTTCTTGCTCCCTGTTCGGTAATAACGTTCTTTGGCTCAGTGCGGTATCTTTTGAACGGATAAGGGCATAGTACCAAGATAACGGGAGTTCGCCAACTGGATGAGACAAAAGCAACACTGTGCCAAATTCAAGCCCCGTTACATTGGCTTGGTCATATCGCATTGCAAAAGTTACCTGATAATTTAACAATGGCCTGCTTGGTGGTGTGCCTGTCTAAAGGGTAAACGGTATCAGGATAAAAAAAAATTTTGATAAACTGCCCTTGATAGATACACCACCATAATAGTTAGACACCTTTTCATCTATCCACATCCAATACCCATCTCTGCCTGTGTCTCTGTCGGTCTGCTTGGCCCCTTAGTTAATATGATGGCAGAGAAAACCCCGCCATATCCGACCTGTCAACCCAAAAATTTCAACTTTTGTCGTACATCTACGCTTATATGCTAACATGAATATAGCGATTTTTGCCTGTTTCTTTATTATTATTATCTTAAAGTTTCATCAAACCCACCATTTGAATAGCTGCACATTAGCATATTCTAACGCACCCTATAGAAGTGGGGGTTGGTTTTATCGTTATCCTGTCAAACAACAACCATCCTGCCCACCAGAAATACTACTATCCTCTGTTGAACAACCATTATCAAATTCTAATCTACTCATCGCAAAGTAGTTTTAAGCCCAGTTAAATGGCAGCTGTTTTGGTTTTGTAACCCATAGGGTGGAATCATTCTACCTTCAGTGCCAGAGGTCAGCCATATCGCGATCTCTTTAAATGATCCATTGGCGGGTAATATCCGTTTAATATCGTATACTTTTGGCGTTTTTCCTGCTGTGCTGTACTGCATTTTGCAATGACGCGGTTTAGTATAATCATCATACCTTTTATTAATCATTTTAATATTCTTCTCGTCACGAGAATCGGTATCTGGGCTTTTGCTGATATAAATAGGTTCTAGGTACTGCAAGCTGCACTTGTGGCTGCTTCAGATTGTGGCACGTTTTGTACTCCAGTTCTCAATGCACACCAGAAATTGTTTCATACATCAGTTCTGTTCAGTTCTATCAACCAACGTCAGTACTTGTTCGATACCAAGCAATACTAATCATAGTGTTGAAATTTAATATGTCTTTGTATGCCATTCACCCACAAAACGCAAATGCAATGAAAACAAAAATCTATCAAAAATCATATAATTAATATAGAGGTTACATTATACCCAAAATTCAATATAATGTAACAAAATGTTGATTAACAATTATATAAATACAATTATAAATGATTTATTCATTAGCACAAATCTTTTACACACAAAGATTTAATACCGTCGATAAAAAAAATAAAAAAAAAATGTGTGAAGGAAATTATTAATCTTATATTATATATATACATGATACCCCTGTCTACTAACTTAGTGCCTCTATTGCTTACCACGTTTGGTTCTGTATACCGCCAAAATCTACTATACCATACTACCACACGCTCATCCACGCCCCATTATATAGGTTACCCACAAATGTCCCACGTGCCATATGGAAGAATGCCACGTCACAAAGGCGCACAAATTCCTTTTGGCCAGTCGTTGGCTTGATTCTCTCAATTTCTCGTGTTAGGCCGCGCCATTAGGCATAGTGCCTTATTGCGTCAATACATCTCTGGTCTGTTATAACGGAAAGCTCAATTCCCTTCCTGTCCACACCATTGTATTTAATCAAAGAATATTGGCAAACCGTGTCACATATCCTTTTTGACAACGTTTTAGTGAACAGCAGTTCCGGCCTCAATATTCTTCTTTCTCTATCGTAAACTCTCGCGCCGCATATACGCGCCCAATAAAAACAATTAAATACAAATATCTCGCCGTTGTTGTAGCGTCTTAACGGTTAACCCGGCCACAGTGCCCGTTCCTCCAATCCGTTATACGCTTCTTCAAAGTTATTGCAGGTTACGCTCTTTCTTGCTTAAATAGATAGGTGTATCTTTGCTTGTGTCGCTGCTCATCTCTATTGCGGTCGGTTATTTGCTATAGTCTTTTGTCTAATTTAAAATCGCTTCCTCTGCCTTTTTTAGCATTTTTCTTATAGTACTCTCTCCATGTTTCATCCTATTACCCATAAGTCTAACTAAGAATCTCACAAATTTTGTCAAAACTGCAGAGATCATTACAACCGCGTCTACCAATATTCTTAAGGTCTTCTATATCTTCCTTTCGTGAGCTGATCCAAATCCATTTTAAATTTTTCATTGCCACATATCCTACGGTAACGCTCCCACCTGCATATTACCGCAAATGCGCGATAGCTTTATATTGCATTCCGCGTGTGGCTCTTCCGTCCGTGTAGAAAAGTTCGTTAATTCATAAAACGCAGGTCGTTCTTTATCTTTTCTGCTTCTTCACGCTTCTTCGGTGGTATTTCATTGCTTTGCTGGGACAAAACAACTGTTCTTAGTAAGCATATATTATTATACGCCATCGCATTTGCGACTTAACCTCACCTTATTATACTAACTTTATCGTCCCACAAATCTTGATTTAGCCTTTTCGTTCCATCTGACGAAACCCGCTTTAAGTCTGAAATTGTGGCTTTATCGCTGAAGTGTAATAAGTCTACATTGCGTCCTGGCCTTAAACTAAGAGTTATTACCCAGCTTTTTCACAGTTACCAGACTGTTGGTGATATACGTCCATTAATTATGAAATGAGAAATGGCAAAATGCAACCCAATCACCCTAGCCAAATTATAGCACAATATTACGATATAACTTTTATTTCAACAAACATTATAAACCGCCGATTACAACACATTTCCGTCGGCGTTATTTCCTACCATTTCACACAATGTAATCCATTCAGACAAAATTGAGACCACGTCGCGGCTTTATTTTGTATTGTTTATTGAGTGACGGCGGCACGTTCGTTGTTGCTGCCTGGCAGCCATGCCAGCTGGCTGCAGTTTGTGCTGTTTAGTTTTGCCGCATGAATCCTGCCGCAATTGCATTGAAGAGCGTACCCCCACGTCAACCCAGTCTGCCCACACACAATGCTGCCGTTGCCTGCCAACGTGGCCCATCGCCCAGCGATTGAAACGCATCCCGCGCCGCACCGCACAACGTAAAAGGAACGAGGTCATAGCTTCACCAGCTACTATCAAGCCCGCAACCTGTCACGGTTATTAGCATTACAAAAGCACATGATACTCTTTGTCGCCCTATTTTATAGCGTTGCATCAACAACAGCACACAACGTCATAGCCATGCCTTTGCCTGTTCGACCCGAAAAACAACGCCGGGTTTGACAAACATATTGAGCATATCGTCATAATCAGTGCTACAGGCACGCGATATACGCTCGAACAAGCCTGCCCGTTAATCGTTCCCTCGGCCACAACAATTTTTCGAAGCTTTGTCGTCAGTCTTACGACCGAACAAAAACAACGAACCAAACAACAGCATTACTTCGACGCCCTGCCTTTCATAAGCTTTTTGCCACCAGCACGCGATCATTTCAGGCCAAACTTTAGCGTCAATGCAAACAACAGGCTGTCAGTCAGCTACAAATATACAAATGGCGACAAAACGCTTTAGGTGAAAAATGATACAGAGGATTAATATTGAATAAACGCCCTTCGTTTGCGCTGTTGTCGCATGGCGCAGCCCTTGCAGAATTCCACATAACGATGCCTGGCTGGCGAAACACCAACCGCGCCAGCCAACCAGTAATCTGTCGCTCATATCCCATTTGCTTTACCCTACTAGCCGGTTAAAGATACCAGCCAGTATTAGGTATATTCGAAGGGCTTTTGCATGCATTTTTAGCTGCCGGAATTAGCCGGTCAGGTATTATCATATACAATGTCATGCCCAGCGTCACCATCGTTTTGAACGTTATTCTTCACAGCATTACACGCAATTCAGCCATCAACCGCCCACTTGATGCATCATCGAAGTTGCCACAGCGTCTTCGCTTGAAGTATTTCCACGTCACCGAATCTTCGCCTCCAAGGGCTGTTTTATGGAATTCTGGCGTTGGGCGGAGTGCGTTATGCCACAAAGATATCGGCTTCATTGATGAAAAGCATCGCCGCAACGGAACACACTGCCTACGTTATGGCTGGAAGCGCCGATTCATCGTCGGCACCACTGCCACTTTAAACTCAAGGTTCACCGAAAGCCGCTTCATCTCTATGGTTCTGTAATTGCGCGGCGTTTACCGCGTTATAAGCCAGTGCGTAAGCCTTAATTCTGTTTTTACCATGGCCAACAATCCATCTGAATGCAAGAAGCGCTCACGAAGCCCAATTTTATCAATGAAATAAAACTTGAATCAAGACACTCGTGCGCGACCGCTAATTGAACGAACCAAAGATACCGCCAATCAAAGCGCATCGCTGTCGGCAGTAAACACCACCTACCGTCCGTAATCGTACGGAAATAACGCCTGACAGCCGTCAATAATATTCTGTTCTGTCTGTATTTTTCATCTAAAACGCCTAAACCGTCGAATCAATGAGCATTGATATCGATCCATCCAGCCAGTCGATAAACCGGACATACCTTCAGCCTCATCAATTGATAAGCCTTTGTTGCGCTTGAATTCGGTCATGGTTATTCAATATTTTACCATTGACGTTTTTCTCAGCCCTCTGAACAAGAAAGCCTTTGCGAAAAGAAACTTAACTGAGATGCCATCCTGAACCAGCAAAAAGAGCGTTCTAACCTCATTCATGCTTTGTCCTGAAACCGCAAAAGAGTATTTCGTCGTCTATATTTATTTTAACCAACCAGAACTGACGTTAGCTGAACCGCCCAATAGAACCAACTCATCGATCATAACGTACTCTTTTGCGTCCAAATACATGGCACCCGTTGTCGTTCCCGTAATAAGGTCATCTTTTGAAAAGTGTTCTATGATATCAACAACCACTTTTGCGGGTCACTTTGACTACCGGCAAAGAACCTTCTTTTTCTGTTGCTAACGAACCATAATTTTATTCCATTCGCCCATGGTCATTCTGATAATAACCGTCCCAGAAGCCATGGCTGAAGCGACAGTAGCCAATCTTTTCAACCCCATTTTTATCTTTCTTCGGTAAATGCTCGCCAGCGCTTCCGAATAGCCTCACGACAGCACGAAACCACAGTGTGTAAACATTACCTGGTCCAGCGCACGGCCTTCAATTTTAAACACTCTAACACCCGCGTCGTCATCTCACTGATGAAGCGAACTGGTCTTTAAGTCCTTCGGACTCATCAAGTATTTATTGTCAATTTCGTTGATGCTCCTGTCTCGTTGTCTGTAGCCGCATAGCTTCTACGGCATTTGAAAATACTGTCCATGTTAGCCGAATTATTTGTCAAGAAGGCTCATATAACACGGCCTTGAAACATTGGCAAAGCGCACCATGGCAGAACATTTCAATACGAACAGGCTTACCGCATAGGGTCTGCCAAATATTCGACGGTGATTTCATCGTAAATATGTTTCACCCAGGCTGGGCGTTCAGCTCCACGTGCTAACACGGCTACGTCGGCAAACTGAGCATAAAACTTTAACGACTCAACGTTGGTAATATTCAGCTGTGTTGACAAGTGAACCCTCAACACCACCTGCCTACAATACACCAGAACGCCACATCGAAGCTATTACAGCCGATATATCTGCCGCCTTTGCCGCGTCAACAATCTGGGCGACATAGCCCCGCGTCTTCATCGTAAATTATAGTGTTTACCGTCAGATGCGAATGCCATGTGCTTTACACGTTTCGCTATTTCGTGAAGGTCGTTGATATCAAAGCGATTGGCGCTAAGGAGAACGTATGTTCTAGCTTGGCTACACTGAAGAGCCACAATTAGGGCGCTCCGCCTGAATAGCTGCAGCCACGACCACGACTCCCTACGGGCTATGGATTTCGAAGTCTCCTAATTTCGCGTAATATTTTGGCGCATATTAGGTATTCGGACCGCTCATAATTAAGCCCTGCGCGCCTTCTCTCGCTTATAAACCAGGCGTGCCGCAGAAGCATGAGTATTTCAAAACTACTGTAACTTTGCCTATATACGACAATATAACGATGAAAAATACGCTTTTATTATACCTATCGCCGCGCCGACAATAATACGTCATATTAGTAAAACCAATAGAGCTGATTTCCACGGCGATACCCGCCATATGGCTCCTCCTTTTTCACCGAAGATACAAAACCAACTTCGTCAAAGATCAGGGCAACAGTCCATCATAGTATATGCCATGTTGGCCACTATCGAAACCGAACACCATGCAGGGCGAGCGACCTGGTTAACTTCCACCTCCCGATTAATACGTAGCACGCATGTGGCTTACCGAACGGGCCCGTTTTAGTTACCTTTCGAAGGGCAAACATACCATCAATATAGCGCGGAATGGCGTCGATGACGCTCAATATTATTCAGCACATGGTCTTTGAAACCATTCGACGCATACCCTAATTATAAAGGTAAGCAATTCACAACGTGATGGGCCTGAACAGCTGCTGCTGGCCAAATAGCCCACGCTGCAACGTCATTCAACATACTTGACACTGGGTCTTGACGAGATGCCAACTACAACATTGGCTACCTTCCGCCCACACTGTTTATGTTTGGCGCTGAATACACGCCACCGCTGAATTTGCTCATAGCGTTTGTTTTGCCGGGCGAATAATGAAGCACTTATCATTAGCCTCCAATTTCTTTCAATCAGAAATTTGTTCTCGAAACGCCCGATAACCAACTTCGCGACAGTTTCGCAAGTGAACCTACCTTGGATAGCATGATGAACTGCATTGAGCAATCGTTGCGCAACGCCACCCGTTTGCTGGGAGGAGATATCAGAACCCGGATTTAACACGGCCGCAGGGTGTGCCACGCTCGACAATGAAAGCACCTATCACGCAGCAGCAACGCCAGCGTGCTTTTGAAACCTTCAAACTACCGACGACCATTGGCGAACCGCGCGTGGTATAGCCTACGACATTGCGCGCGATAAATACTACTAAAAATCATGGGGCAAACACGTCCTTTTAGCGGATTCATGTAATCTAGTTTCAACTACGTCAGAGCAAACCATAGCCGTTTACCTCCAAAGCAATTGCAAACACCGCCAAAGGCTTCTATCGTAACACGCCATCGAAAATGTATATTATAAATTAAAATGTTACCTTTGGTACATATAAACAGAAACACGTTATTATGTAAATTGAGGCTGATAGTGGACCGCCCTATTGCAAACCCAATTTGGGACACTATGTTGAAGTCCAGCGTCGCGTAACTTCAGAACGAAGGCGACGCACACCGCATGTTTGTATTTATGGTCGACGTACAGGCGCGACAGATAATGCCGATAATCCTGAAAAAACTGTGACAGAATATTGCTGAGGTTCCTCGATTATCTTTCGCAGGACCTCGACCCCGACAAGTGTACGTCGAGTACTCGAGCTGTATTCCCGAAATCAGCGAGCTTACAACCCACCCATGAATATTATAGCGCGGGAGCCGCGTACAGCGCAACCCTACGGTGAAACAGAGGTAAAGATGCGTACTTGAAAACAACCTCTATCCCACTCGGCTTCTTCTTCTTTCTGCTACCCTGCTCGCAAGCTTAGTTTATGGTTGCTGCTTTCAAAGCCACAACAGTGCCAGCAGGCGAAGACCGCGCCAATGATTGAACTAACGCAAGAATCCTGCACGCTTCAACCAACCTTATGCTCCTCAGCGAGCGATTATCGCTGCGCGTTCGAAAACGTTGTACAGCGTCGTTACCCGGCACTGATGCAAGGAGAAAATGTCGAAGAGCTTTCTCTAACCACTTATCTCTGACGATGCAAAGACAATTGAGCAGAAAGTTAAGAGCATGCACACCGACCCCACACACCTTAACGTGTCCGATCCTGGCCACGTTGAAGGCAACGCTGTGTTTACATATTTTGACGCTTTCGCCACCGACGAAGACTTTGCTGACTTTTTGGCCTGAGTTTAAAAACGCTTGATGAGCTTAAAGAAGCTATACACGCGGGTGGCATAGGCGAGGCAGCGTAAGAAAAATGCTGATGCAGGTTATCAACCGTATGTTTCGAACTTATCCGGCGAATCCTGGAATATTGAGCAGGATATTCCTGAAATTCGCCATTTCGCGCTGTGGGAGTTCTGACGCTATCGCGAAGCAGCCCAAACTATGGACGGCGTAACGCAATGCGCATCAACTATTTCGATGCTAACTTATTAAGGAGCAGAGCAGAAATAGGAAAAAGTAAAAATTAAAAAGATTAAAAAACGAAAAATGCTGCTTAAGGATAGAATACAAGGAACAATTAAAATAAAGGCTGTAGATAGAGAACAAGTAAGGTAATAATTGAAAACAGCAATAAGGATACAGAATTAAGCAAGGCACACTGCGCCAAAGGCTTAAGGATGAATTGCTAAAATTAAAAATAGCGCCATGAAGGTGAATTAAGTAAGGAAAGATTGAAGAAAAGAGTAGGCTTTTAGAAAATTAATATTGATAAATTCAATGCTGTTTCAAAGAATATAGAGACGAAGAGTCTTTACCTTAAATCTTTTAATCCTTAATTTTCCTTTTTTTCCTATCTTGCACAGCTCTATACATAACGCCATACTTGTTATGCTGCAAGTTAGCGCATAAATGCTCTGATAGTTCAATGGATAATGTAGGTTTCAAACCTTGATCTGGGTTCGATTCCCAGTCAGAGTACACAGCAGAATCGCAAGGTCTTAACAACGTTAAGGTCTTGCGATTTTTCATTATCGCTCTCTTTATTATGCAGTCTTCGCATTGTACGGCGGCTATGATACAATGCGTACGACGGCTTAGCACAAACACGTATGGCGATCGTGATACAAATGCGTACGACAGCCACGGCCAAATGAGCAAACAACAATAACCTTCCAACAAACCGTCTAAAAGGCTCCAGCACAATAAATAGTAACAGCACAGAAGGAGAATGCAAAAGAGGAAATGAAGAAAATGTAAAATAATTTAAATAGAGATGAGAATGCTTTTAGATTACAGTAATTTTGCCACAAAAACACATAAAACTCAACCATTATGATGAAGATTGTGTTTTACTTGCTGGCCGTAAATGTCAGCAGCAAACGCGAACGCTCAAAACTCCATACGACAGACCTGTAAAGGTTGAGTTTGAACCTTCATTGGCGTCACCTATGGTTTAGCGGGTAATGTTGGTTCCGCATCAGGTTGGCCCTGCTTTAGGTTTCGCGCCGCCATAATCTGAACAGTCTGCCTGCTGACGTGGGTACACAACTTTATATGGGCTCGGCTGTCAGCAAATATGCAGGAGGCACCTTAAGTTTCCGCACTTAGCTTCATGTCTGTATGCGATTATAATTTCTTTAGGCGAAAAAGCATCTCCTTTCGTGGGCATATTGGTCTTGGGCTTAACAGCCGATATTGTAGAGGCAATCATCCCCTGATGATAATACCATAAGATCGGCGTAGGCCCATACCTCGCGTAGGCGTTGAACTGTTTCGCCATGTGCGCGTAACACCCAATGCACATTGAAAGCTAAGTACAGCACCATTGGCCTATCAGTAGGTTATGCTTTGGTGGCGGTGCTAAATAACAGTCAAGCGGCTTTTACTCTTTGCCGTCAATTATAACAACAAGTAGATTAAAATATGAGTATAACTGCTCAATACAAAATATATATCACAAGTGCTATATAATCGTAAAGAGTTGATAAAGATTGTTTAATAATCCCCAGTTAGCTAAAGGCTGATTGTGATTATTTTATAAAAGATTTCTAAAGGAATTACATCATTCTCAAACTGAGAATAAATAAAAGCAACAAGAAAGAGGCTGTAAAAGAAGAACCGAGAGAAGAAAAGAAAGACAAAAAATAGGCAGTACACCTTAATTATATAATAGAATCACGACAAAAGAGTATCATGAATAAAGAATGATAATTACGAAAGTACTGAATAAAGAGCAGCTTTCACCAGGAAACAATTCCTAAGTATTTCTTTTTTTTTATGGTTTTGCATAATGGGGTTCTGCTCAGAAAACAGGAGCATATTATGCTACCAGTTGGCTACTTGCTTATGGTTTTCTTTTTGCCGTTTGTTTTTCAACTCTGGGTTATGTTGCATGCCTTACCCATAACAAGATAAGCAACAGGAGAAGCAATAAATATAGATGACAGGGTACCGATACAGGCGTTCAATCATTGCAACGTAAGCTGCGAACGTTATCACCACCAAGACGAAGATGGGCCAGCAACATAAGAGCGAGCATGCATTGATGGCAACAGAAAGCGTGTTTCGTTAATCGAGCTGCTGAAGAGTTTCTGCTCGTCTGTCTTGCTGGTTAGACCCGCTGCCTGCCTAAGTTCTCGCCGGATACGGTCGAACACATCCACTGAGTCGTTAATATCGTAACCAATAACCGTTACATAGCCCACGAAAGTTTGGTCAATTTGCCGAGAAGCTAATCCAGCCATAGCAGCGAGAAGGTTCTGATAACGATTGTGGTGTCGAGAATGAAGACCTATTGCAGCGCCGACAGAGAACCTAAGTTACGGAAGCGTGAGAAGATGTAAGCGAAGATAAACACTAAGGCCAGAGTGCCTTATAGACTCACAGATATCTCAGCAACAGAAGACCCCACCTTTGAGCCATTAATGATACCTCCTGACGTAAACTGTGATTCTTAAAGTCGTCCATGTTTGTCTGTGTAACAAAACCAGCTTTAAGTTTACAAAGTTGAGTCTCTAAGCATGATCGTCCTCAGCAGGATCGTTTGAATCGATGTTATAGTTGGTGAGATACGAATAGTTTCCGTCAGCACCAATAGCACAACTGATGTTGCTGCTTATCTTACCAGCATCAGGACCTACTGTGTTCTTGAAAGAATATTCAACACTTACGCACCTGCTCAACCTGTACAGGCTTTGGTAAGGTAACAACGGCTAAGGGACCACTAGTAAAATCAATACTCTGACTCGCTTACGTACACCAAAGCTATGTTTACATATTACAACAGTATAACACCTATATACGGCAAAGCTCTTTCTATACATGTCATGAACTTGTAGTTTCACCTTGTATAAGGTTCTCGGAATGTCCAGAACTTGAGGTTTGCCATTTTTCCCTTGCCTAACTTGTATTCGTAAAACAACATGCTGATATATACAGCTGCAGAAGACGTTACAACAAATACCGATAATCCACAGAAGTGAAGCCCTGAATAGGACCTGTCTGAAGGTGTACAGAATGATACCCCAGTAGGCGGAGATGTAAGGTCTGAGTCGATAATAGTGAAAGCGTTGCTGAAACCAGCATTAATAGCCTGTTTACGCCCCTTCAAACGTAGTCTCTTTAACACGTGCTCGTAAATAAGTATTAGCATCGACACCTGCACTCAGTACTATATCAGTGGGTCACCACCTGCGGTAGAGCGGCCTGAACGATGTAAGAATAACAAGCGTGAAGAATACGTTAAGCAACAGAGCACCAATAGCGATTGCGCTTATGAATGATGTTGTACATAACAAGTATGAAGACAATAAGCAATACAAAGCAAGGATGGCAAAGAAACAATGCCCTGCTCAATTGACTGTGCGCCAAGTGTAGGACCTACAACTTCTTCCTGAACAATGTGAGCAGGAGCAGGTGCATACGGCCCGACTTCAGCGTGTGTTAGCCAAGTCTTGTGCTCCACTGTTACCAGGAAACATGATCATCTCACCGCCAACTTTACCATTTACACGAGGTGCCGAATAAACAACGCCATCATACAATTGCAAATCGCTTTTCCAACGTTTGCCTTAGTAAGTTCAGCCCAGCGACGAGCGCTCTCTGAATTACTGTCATGCTAACCTCTGGCTGTCCTGTAATATTATTGAACTCGTCCTTAGCGGTAGTAATGGGGCATTTCCTTCCGGGCGATGCGCCATTATTGTTGCAAACTAGAGGCAAGAAGCTCAAAGATATTCTTTTGCCTGCCGCAGGTTTCGGCACTGTGCCAACTCATCAGAAGGCGAACTCGCCGTGCCGACTGTAGATGATATGATTACCGCGGTATCGCGCTGGCATAGCCACATACACTAAGGCCTTGCCTGTTTGCAAGCATAAAGGTACGGGTAGCTTTAGCCTGCTCAAGCGAACAGAGTTGTATATCCTTTCTGAGCCCTATCTTGAACGTATTGAGCTGCTTTTACAGCAGGTTTGGCTTCAGTAGCTTTTGTGCTATCCTTACAGCAGAAGCAGTATCTTATTCGCCATTAGCCAAACGCTGATCGCTGTTGAAGATATGGCAAACTTCCTGAGAATTGTAGGCGTTTCAGAATTCGAGGTTGGCACTACCTTGTAACAGCTTACGCATACGCTCAGGTTCTTGATACCCGGCATCTCAACCATAATGCGTCCTTCAGGAGCCTTGAATCTTCTGAATGTTAGCCGAAATCAACACCAAACTGGTCAATACGGGTGCGCACCACATTGAAAGAGCTGTCAATTGCCGAGCTTACTCTTCCGCGAATTACCTTTCAACCTCCTGTCAGTGCTTAAGATACTTTTCCTGAAGCTGCTGTGTGGCAAACACCTCTGCGAGGTTATGTCCCGGAGCGTTTTATGGTGGGCATTAATAAAAAAGCGGTTACGAAATCTTCCTGTGAAGTCATCTGTTCTTTGAGCTTCGTCGATTTCGTAAAAGCCATGCTGTTTTGTGGTCATAAAGATTCTCTACAACGTCGGGAACTGACATTCCCAAGATAACGTCTATACTGCCTTTAAGGTCCAGACCAAGACCAATCTGAGTTTCTGAGGCACTTGATAGCTGTAAATCCTCAGATACTTAACAGAATCTTGAAAACTTGTTGATAACAGGATCCTTCAGCTCTGCCGCTTTGTTGTCATACTCAGGCAACAGGAAACGACAACAGATACGTCATAAGACAGCCGTTGTGATTACGATTCCTTTGTTTTGCATTTTGTTAGTTATTTTATTACGTAAATTCCTTTATAGATAGGTAAGCTACTATAGGTGCAAAGATACTATTTTTACTTATAAAAAGATATTAAAGGTTTATTTTTAACGATTGTCACGCAATTTGTTAGCAGGGTAGGATAATGATCTGATGTTTCAATACTATTATCCACTTTACATCGATACGGCTTAAAATCAGAACTACATATCATATTACTACGGACGTAAAACCAGCCTGGCGATAGCTAATTCCTGGCCTGTTACAGTTGACAGCAGTCAGTCAGCCCATTCGTGCCGCCTCGGTGCGTCGCACATACGAAAGAGGGTTATCGTTGAAATCGCCACGATAATTGGCGTCTCGATTATACGAAATATATCGTGCAACAGCATCGCCTGTGGAGCGCGCTTAGCCGTTTCACCGCTGTTTATGAATAAGCATCTTTGAGGCGTTCGGCGGTAATGTTTTCATATCGCCGCCTTTCATCATTGTTTGAAACGTTGTTTGTCTTCAACGCTTAAGATCGGTGCTCTAAGATGATTGTTAATAACACCATTTCTTTTCCCTTCAATATAAAAGTTTGTAAGCCGTACCCTTAAATGGGTTCTTCGACTCATATCACCGCACAGGCAATGGATATTTACAGTCTCAGACCACGCATCGAATCTATTTTCAACTGAAAGACGACCTGAAACATTGTTTGAATATCAGTTGCCTGAAACGAAGAACTGAACGTCTTTAGGGTCAATATGCAACAAATGAAACCAACAATTGATTATTTCAATTTGGAAAGTTATCTTGACGAGTAAAACCTGAATAGCCAATAAAAAGCATTATGATGATAGAGGCAACGTTTGCGCCGCCTATCATTTGTAAAGTAAACTTTTAAACTGCTTCAACATGACGGAAAAATTATTTCGCTTTGATCAAAGAGTGTTTACTTTCTTTACTTAAACTATCGTATCCGCTTTTACGTATTTTTATCAAGAATTTTACAACCTCTTCTTGCGAATCCGCACTTCCAAGCGACGATTAGATGAAGTTATTATTATCCTTTTCGTGTAGCTTTGTGCCACTTACGTTGTTCTTGCTACAGGAAGAAAGATCCGATTTTCTTTGATGATCTTCCCATTTGTTACGTATATTTTTTGAAATACGTATGCCGTCATTCATCTGCACATGTTGGGCAAGCCGCCAACGCATAAGGAAGAAACCGGAATATGATTCCACCCAAGTGTGCCAAATGAGCGACCTGATGCCAGGCAGAAAGTGTATGAATAACTCTAAAGCTATTGGATCCCCGGCAACTATCCACTTCGCTTTAATAGGAATAGGAATAGGGAATGATAAACATGCGCTCTTCTGGGAATGTCATACCAAAGGCGAGCAAAAGTATAGATTGGCCTCGAGGCTCCAAGCAGTTGCGAACCCATTAAGCTGAGTTGAGAGAAATATTACACTAAACGATTCTGTTATGTTGATAGATTGCCATTGCAATCTATGCCACATAAAAAATTGGGCTAATTCCTGCATAATGCCAGCGCCAACACCACAAAAATGTAATAAAAATGAATCGTTTAGCACCCCATACTTGTTCCATTACAGCACCAAACATCCAGAGAAACATATTCATAATAATGTGCTCCCAACCTGCATGCATAAACATATAAGTAAAAGCTGGTAAATATGAAAATCGGAAGTCATGAAAAGTGCAAACCAAAGATGTCGTTGGAGATCAGCGACTCCAAATTGGCGCAACACTAACATAGTCATAAATAACAAAATGTTAATGATTAACAGATTCTGGTGATGTTGGGTATCCTAAGCATTTTATTGATTCTTCTAACTGTATATCCGTAAGTGGTGGTGTAAAATTACGAAAAATCCTCTATTAATTAGCCATAAACAGCCATTTTAATTTCTCTTTTTCATTGCTCTGAAACATTTTTTCTTTTTTTGTTTGAATTATGAAACTAATCATATATATTTGTCGGAAAATAATATTTGTATTGAACATTTATTTAATGAAACATAAAGAACAAGACAGAATTAGTAAAAGAAAATCCAGTA
>BNJS01003322.1_pt1 | contig 192451 bp, 303 predicted proteins | sample 8540461 | NCBI WGS metagenome assembly BNJS01 (sample SAMD00202454, study PRJDB9452) | human saliva metagenome | isolation source: human saliva | place: Japan
TTTCAGCTGATCAAACAGTCTCTGGTTTTCAGGCACGATGCCGTCCGAAAGCTGGGCAGCCTGCGCGACGTGCTGCGCCGCTATCATGCGCTGCTCTCGGAACTGGAAAGGCAGCCTGCGACCGAAGGAAGTCCCTTTGGGAAAAAAATGCCGAGCTCGCCGCCGAAATGAACGCGCTGCAAAACCAAATCGAAGCGCAAAACGGCTGGCAGTTCGACGCCGCCGTGCGCCAGACCATCGGCGAACTCGGCCTGCCTGAAAACGAAACCATCGCCAACCTCTCCGGCGGCCAGAAAAAGCGCGTCGCGCTGGCCCAAGCCTGGGTGCAAAAGCCCGATATCCTGCTGCTCGACGAGCCGACCAACCACTTGGACATCGACGCCATCATCTGGCTGGAAAACCTGTTGCGCGGCTTTTTCAGGCAGCCTGATTGTGATCACCCACGACCGCCGTTTTCTCGACAACATCGCCACCCGCATTGTCGAACTCGATCGCGGCACGCTGCGCTCTTATCCCGGATCGTTTGCGCGTTACAGCGAGAAAAAGCCGAAGAGTTGGCCGTGGAAGCCGAGCACAACCGCCTGTTCGACAAATTCCACGCGCAGGAAGAAGCGTGGATACGCAAAAGGCATCGAAGCGCGGCGCACCCGCAACGAAGGCCGCGTGCGCCGTTTGGAAGAGCTGCGCCGCCAGCGCGCCGCGCGCCGCGAGCGGCAGGGGCAGGTATCGTTCAAGCTCGATGCGGGCGAAAAAGCGGCAAAAATCATCGCCGAACTCGAACACGCCAGCTTCGACTACGGCGGCAAGCCCATCATGCGCGACTTCTCCGCCGTGATTCAGCGCGGCGACAAAATCGGCCTGATCGGCGCCAACGGCATCGGCAAAACCACCTTTTTAAAGCTGATTTTGGGCGAACTCTCGCCCACTTCGGGCAAAATCCGCCTCGGCAGCAAGCAGGAAACCGCCTATTTCGACCAGTTCCGCAGCGCGCTCAACGAAAACGACACCGTGTTTTACACGCTCGGCCAAGGCAACGACTATGTGGAAATCGGCGGCAAAAACGGCATGTAATGGGCTATCTGGAAGACTTCCTGTTCCACCCCGCCCGCGCGCAAAGCCCCGTGTCTTCGCTCTCCGGCGGCGAACGCAACCGCCTGCTGCTGGCCAAACTGTTTACCCGCCCGGCCAATATTCTGGTGCTCGACGAGCCGACCAATGATCTCGACATCGACACGCAGGAATTATTGGAAGAGCTGCTGCGCGACTACGACGGCACCAGTATTTCTGGTGTCGCACGACCGTACCTTTCTCGACAACGTCGTGACCCAAAGCATCGTGTTTGAAGGCGAAGGCCGTCTGAAAGAATACGTCGGCGGCTATCAGGATTATCTTGATGCCAAAGCGCGGGAGCAGACTTTTCAGGCTGCCACACCTGCGAAATCCACCACCGAAGACGCACCCGCCAAGTCCGCCAAACCCAAAGCGAACCGCACCGTCAAACTCTCCTATAAAGAACAACGCGAACTCGACGCCCTGCCCGACGAAATCGCCGCACTCGAAACCGAGCAAAATGAACTGGCCGCGCAACTGTCCGACCCCGAAGTGTTCCGCGACTACGAAAAAGCCGCTGCATTGCAGCAGCGTGCGGAAGCGGTGGAAAACGAGCTGATGGAAAAACTGGAAAGATGGGAAGAATTGGAAGCCAAGCAGAATGGGGCGGGCTGAAACTTTTGTATCGCAAGCACGAAACCTTTTTCCCCTTTAAATAACGTCATTAGCTTACGCAAGTCCGCTGCGCTATCCCCACGCAGCGGACTTGCGTAATAATGACGGCTCTCAAAAAGCAGCCTGAAAACACCAATCCAAGGTTTTCAGGCTGCTTTTTGCTTTCAGGCTGCCCAAAGTCTGCCCTAGCCATACACCGAGCGCAGAATCAGGCTGCTCATCCGGTACACATACACCGCGATATCGAACCAGCCGACAAACCAACCGAAGCGCGCCAGCGCCAGACCGCGCGCCGGGATTTCGCGCAGCTGCCACAGGGCAATGCCGCCAAACGCTGCCGCGCACACCCCGCCCACGCCGATAAAGCAGACAAACGGCGGATAGATCCACGCCAAAACCGCTGCCGCCGCGCTGATAATTGCGGCATCGTTCCAAGTTTGCCGGTTCACACACTCTCCTTTTTAAAGTTGTGCCGTACTTGCGCCGCCGATTTTAACCCAGCGCACACGCCTTTTTAAATCGCCGCCGCAGCCGGCGCAGCCCTTTTCGAGGCTGCCTTTTGCGGCAGACAGGCAGCCTGAAAACCATTTGCGGGCGGGATAAAAAAACGTAAACTACCGCCACCGTTTGACGCCCGTTCAGGAGAAAGCCATGACCATTCTTAAAACCGGCACCGCCCTGCTGCTGGCCGCCGCGCTGCTGTTTCAGGCTGCCTGCACTGCCGGAAACGCCGGAAGACGAAGCCAGAAAGGCCGCCGAGCGCGAGCAGAAACGGCGGCGCGATATTTCGTGGAAAGAACAAGTCAAACTGCAGGACGGCAGGGTGATTCTAATCAGGCGTACTTTACACGCGCGCTTTACCAGCGAAGAGCTGAGCGATCGCGGCGGCTACGAAACCATCGGGCAGGGATATAGAAGTGCTGGATGCCGCCGGTTTGGACGTGCCGCCCAAAATGGTCGGACAAATGGAAGCCGATGATTCTCGATAAAAGACCCTGATGGAACGTGGTTTATGGTGGTAACTTTGTCGAAAATGTTTTTCCGGATTGGCAAGCCGTTTTACCCTATCGGAAATACCGTGCGGTAAACGGGAAATGGGAGCAGGTGGAATATGTGAAGATTGAAAGGGCAAAGCAGCCTTTAACCGAAGAAAACTTTGATTTAAGCCCTGATAGGCCGGGAGGCGAATATGACTTGGCTGGTTAGATATGCAGGAATGCCGGAGACGCTGTATCTGCGCGATAAGCCGTTTCATCCCCAAGATGACGGCACGCCTGGCTATAAGAGAAGGATTACGACGGGAATGACTTCGTCATGCTCTCAATAAGACTATTCTGCTTTCTACCGATTACCCCCGCCGCTTTTCAGGCTGCCTGTCTGTGGTTTGTGCTTGAAACCGCAGGCAGGCAGCCTGAAAGCCGTTACCGGCGCCGGCGCGACAAAGCCCCCGTTTCGGCGCTACAATCGCCCCCTTTTGCGGATACCGATTTCGTAGGAGCAGCAGATGACTGAGTTTGTTCTCGCCCGCAGCGTCGGGCAGCCTGAAAACGCGCTGAAAATCACCGGCAAGATGATCAACCGCCACGGCCTGATTGCCGGCGCCACCGGTACCGGCAAAAACCGTTACCCTGCGGCGCATGGCCGAAATGTTCAGCGCCGCCGGCGTGCCGGTGTTTCTGGCGGACGTTAAAGGCGATTTGTCGGGCATTTCCGCGCCGGCGACGGCAGCGGCAAGGTCGGCGAGCGCATGGCGCAGTTTGGTTTGGATGCGGACTATCTGGCCGGTTTTCCGGTGCGCTTTTGGGATGTTTACGGCGAAACCGGCATTCCGGTGCGCGTGAGCGTATCGCAGATGGGGCCGATGCTCTTGGCGCGGCTGATGAATCTGAACGATACCCAGGAAGGGCTCCTCAATATCGTTTTCAAAGTGGCCGACGACAAAGGCTGGCACCTGATCGATCTGAAAGACTTGCGCGGCATGCTGCAGTATGTGTCGCAGCACGCCGCCGAATACCGCGAGCGCTACGGCAATGTTTCCGCCGCCAGCGTCGGTGCTATCCAGCGCCAACTGCTGCAGTTGGAGGGCGAAGGCGCCGAGCGCTTTTTCGGCGAACCCGAACTCAATCTGGCCGACTGGCTGCAAACCGACGGCGGCCGCGGCGTGGTCAATATTCTCAACGCCGAAAAACTGATCCGCTCGCCGCGCCTGTACAGCGCCTTTATGCTGTGGTTTCTGGCCGAACTCTTTGAAATGCTACCCTGAAAGCGGCGATCTGCCGCTGCCCAGCTGGTGCTGTTTTTTCGACGAAGCGCATCTGATGTTCGACAACCCCCGCCCCCCGCGCTGATGCAGCAGATCGAGCAGGTGGTGCGCCTGATCCGCTCCAAAGGCGTGGGCGTGTATTTCGTCAGCCAAAACCCGCTCGACATCCCCGACAGCGTGCTCGGCCAGCTCGGCAACCGCGTCCAGCACGCCCTGCGCGCCTTTACCCCGCGCGACCAAAAGGCCGTGAAAGCCGCCGCCGACACCTTCCGCAGCAACCCGAATCTCAAAAGTGGCCGAAGCCATCGGCGAACTGGGCATCGGCGAAGCGCTGGTGTCGCTGCTCGACGAAAAAGGCATGCCCGCCCCGGTGGAACGCGCCTGGATACTGCCGCCGCAGTCGCAGCTCGCCCCGCTTGCCGATGCCGAACGCCAGGCCGCCTTCCAGTCCGACATCCTTTACCGCCACTACAAAGACGCGGTGGACAACTTCTCCGCCTACGAAGCCCCTGCAGCAGTTTGAAGCCGAACAGGCGCAGCAGGCTGCCGCCCGCCGAAGCCCGCCACGCAAAAAGCGCCGCCAAAGCCGAGAGCAAAAGCGAAGCCAGCTCCGGCGGCGGCATCGTCGGCGGCTTTCTCGGCGGCCTCTTCGGCAGCCGCAAAAAAATCCAACCAGGGCATGGCTTACGACCCGGCCGATTCGGTAGAGCGACCAAATCAACAAACAAATCACCCGCACCATCTCCCGCAGCGTGATGGGCGTACTAAAAACATGCTCAAATAGGCAGCCTGAAAAGCCCTGTAGGGTGCCGCACCGCGCACCAAGGCAGCCTGAAACCGCCATCCCACCGCACATCTTGCTCCCTCCCCTGCGCCCCCAAGCGCGGGGAGGGTTGGGGGTGAGGAGGCAGGTAGGTTGGGTTGCAAACCCAACATCAGCAAGTGAATCTAACCGCATTGCTGGGTCGCGACCCAGCTACAACCGCCGCCGCAGCCGATCGGTAAAAGTTTTCCGCAACGGCCACCGCCCCCACCCCTAGTCCTCCCCGCAAGCGCAAGCGAAACGCGTCGGCTGGCACGTCGCGGACAATCCGCCAAAGGCAGCCTGAAAAACAGAGCGGCCTGTATTTTTCAGGCTGCTTTGGTTTTGCCGCCCGCATCGTCCCCTATCCTTTTCAGGCTGCCTTTTTGCCCCGTATTGCCACTATGTCCCACACCGACACCTCCGCCACCGCCAAAAAGACCCGCTCGGATCGGGCTGATTATTGTTGCCGCCGTCTGCTTCACCGTGATGGGCGTGCTGGTGAAAGCCGCCGACGCCGTTTTTGCCATGAGCCATTACGAGCTGGTGTTCTGGCGGGTGATGGTGGCGGTGCTGGTGCTCGGTTTTCAGGCCGCCCTGTTCAAACGCAGCCTGAAAACGCCGCACCTTAAAGCGCATATCGGCCGCGGGCTGACCGGCACCGCCGGGCTGGTGCTGTTTTTCTACGGCATCACCCATCTGCCGCTGGCCACCGCGATTACCCTCAACCACACCTCGGCGGTGTTTCTCGCGCTGCTGTCGGTGCTGGTGTATCGGGAAAGGCCGCCGCTGCGCATTTGGCTCGCGCTGCTGGCGGGCTTGGGCGGCATCGCGCTGATTCTGCGGCCGGCCTTTCACAGCGGCCAGGAATGGGCGGCGCTGGTGGGCTGGGCAGCGGCTTTTTGCGCCGGCGCCGCCTATCTGCAGGTGCGCGGACTCTCGCGCATGGGCGAGCCGACCTGGCGTGTGGTGTGGTATTTCTCCGCCGTTGCCGCCGTGGTGTCGGCAATACTCGCCAGCCGCGCCGGCTGGCACCGCCCGTCGCTCGAGAGCCTGCCTTATGTGGCGGGCATCGGCCCGAGCGCGATAGTTCGCCCAACTGGCGCTCACCCGCGCCTACCAGGTCGGCCGCACCTTTACCGTCGCCGCCCTTTCCTATCTGACGGTAGTCTTCTCCGCCCTCTACGGCGCCCTGTGGCTGGGCGAAACGCTGGGCGGACAGTGAGGCCGCCGGCATCGCCATAATCGTTGCCGCCGGCGTTGCCAGCAGCCTGAAAAAAATAGGGGCGGGGCTTTCAGGCTGCCTGAAAGCGAAAACGGCCGGACTTCCATTGCGAAGTCCGGCCGTTCTGGTTGGGTAATCCGGTTTGCCCTTATTTCACGCCTTTGTGCAGGGGCGACGACGCCGGCGGTGAGGTTTTGGTAATCGACGCGGGAAAAGCCGGCATCGAGCATCATCTGCTTGAGCGTTTCCTGGTCGGGGTGCATGCGGATGGATTCGGCCAGATACTGGTAGCTGTCGGCGTCTTTGGCGATCAGGCGCCCCATCAGCGGCAGCAGTTTGAAGGAATAGAGATCGTAGGCCGGTTCGAGAGTTTTATTGACTTTGAAAATTCCAGCACCAGCAGGGTGCCGCCGGGTTTGAGCACGCGGCGCATTTCCTGCAGGGCAATGTCTTTGTGCGTCATATTGCGCAGGCCGAAGGAAACGGAAACCAGGTCGAAATAATCGTCGGGGAAAGGCAGTTTTTCCGCGTCGCACACCGCCACCGGCAGCACCAGGCCTTCGTTGAGCAGGCGGTCGCGGCCGACGCCGAGCATGGAGGAATTGATGTCGGTGGAGCCAGACTTCGCCGTCGCGGTCGACTTTTTCGCCCAGCCGCGCGAGAGATCGCCGGTGCCGCCGGCAATATCCAGCACTTTGCCGCCGGCCGGGCACATAAGGCGGTGTTGATGGTGAAGTGCTTCCCACAGGCGGTGCAGGCCGCCGGACATTACGTCGTTCATCAAATCGTAGTTTTTGGCTACCGAGTGGAACACCTGCGCCACGCGGCCGGCTTTTTCGCTTTCGTTTACGGTTTGGTAGCCGAAGTGGGTTTGTTTGTCGGAATCGCTCATAATCGGGGCTTTCGTAGGTCGGATGGTTCGGTAAAAGGGAGTTCAGGCTGCCGAAAAACGGGTTTAGCGCCGTTTTTGTTTAAGAACAGCTCAAAGCCCATATACAGCAGCGGCAGCGACATAATGCCGATATACAGGCCGTTGGCCGAGAGCAGCTGCGGCGTCAGCGCAATCACAAAGGCAAAACCGAACACCGCACCGCCCAGATGCGCGGCATGGCCGATATTGTCGTGCGGGCGCGGGTTGAGCATCATATACACCGAATAGGCAAAGCAGCCGGTGGCAAACAGCCAGGCGGGGGATGTCGATGGGGATAAACAAAAAAACGGATCATCATTTCCGGTGCGATGGCAATCGAAGCGAACAAAATGCCCGATACCGCGCCGGACGCGCCGATGGCGGCGTAGGACGGCCGGTTGCGGTACAGCAGCAGGCTGAACAAGTTGCTGGCGAGCAGCGCGCCGAAATACAGCGCGAAAAACCATATCGGGCCGTATAAAACCAGAATAATCTCGTGGAAAAAAATACAGCGTCAGCATATTAAAGAGCAGATGCGTCCAATCGGCGTGCAAAAAGCCCGAAGTAATCAGGCGCTCGTATTGTTTGGCACGCAAAATGGCGCCGACGTGAAACTGATAACGCTGGAAAAACAGCCGGTTGAAAAACTGACGGCGCTGATGCCGCAGGTGGCGAGTATCAGCAGGGTAAGGAACAGATCGCTGTTTTGCATAGGATGGGGAAAATGGGTTGCCGTAAAAAACCGGTTAAACGGGTTAAACGGGTTAAACGGGTTAAACGGGTTAAACGGGTTAAACGGGTTAAACGGGTTAAACGGGTTAAACGGGTTAAACGGGTTAAACGGGTTAAACGGGTTAAACGGGTTAAACGGGTTAAACGGGTTAAACGGGTTAAACGGGTTAAACGGGTTAAACGGGTTAAACGGGTTAAAACGGGTTAAACGGGTTAAACGGGTTAAACGGGTTAAACGGGTTAAACGGGTTAAACGGGTTAAACGGGTTAAACGGGTTAAACGGGTTAAACGGGTTAAACGGGTTAAACGGGCTTTCAGGCTGCCTGAATCCAAACAAGGCAAAGCGCCGCTCGGGCAGCCTGAAAGTGGGAATCGTGATGTAAAGCGCAACTCAATGGCCGCCGCAGCCGCCGCAGTTTTTGCCTTTTTTCGCCGGCGTGGAATCCACATCACGCGAAGCGCCGGCGGCATCCAGCCGCGCCAGATAGTCCTGCCACATCGCTCGCGGCTGCCGCCTAAGCGGTAGAGATAGTCCCAATCGAAAAGGCCGCTGTCGTGGCCGTCGGAAAAACGGATTTTCAGCGCGTAATTGCCGGCGGGCGAGATGTCTTCGATCAAGACGCCGCGTTTACCGGTTTGCAGTTTTTTCCTGGCCGCGGCCGTGGCCGCGCACTTCGGCGCTGGGGAATAGACGCGCAGAAATTCGGCATCCAGCGTGTGCTGCAGATCGCCGTAGCTAAGCGTGAGCGCGTCGCGCGCGCTGCTGATGCGGATTTCGGTGGGAAGCTGCGCGGCGTTTGCCTTGGGCGGAACAAAGAAAGGCGCGATTATAGCTTAATCGCCGCGCACGGGTTTGCGCGCGGACAAGGCGGGGGGAAAAATAACAGGCAGCCTGCGGACGGCGCCGCCGGCGGCAGTCTTGGGCAACAGGCAGCCTGAAAACGGTTTTTGCCGTTTGCCAAGCAGACGCCGGCCGCCCCGGGCGAGAAAGTCCCGTTATAATCGCGCCTTTTGCCATCAGTACAAACACACATCATGCACACCACCGCCGAAGAACCCGCCGCCGATACCGCCGATAACGAAGCCGAAGCCGCGGTGCGCCGCTCATGGGCGGGCGTGGCCGCGCTGGCCTGCGCCGCCTTTATTTTCAACACCACCGAGTTTATCCCGATTGCTATGCTCAGCGACATCGGCGCGTCTTTCGCGCTGCCGGCCACGCGCATCGGCGTGATGATGACGGTGTATGCGTGGATTGTGGCGCTCGCCTCGCTGCCGCTGATGCTCGCTGACCCGCCGTTGGGAGCGGCGCGGCCTGCTGTTGTTTGTGTTTGCGCTGTTTGTGCTCGGCCATCTGGTGTCGGTGCTCGCGCCGCGCTTTGAAGTGCTGCTGGCTTCAAGGGTGCTGGTGGCGCTGGCGCACGCGCTGTTTTGGTCGGTAACCGCTTCGCTGGCGGTGCGGATCGCGCCCAGGGGCAAACAGCACAAGGCTTTTGGGGCTGCTGGTAATGGGGACGACGCTGGCAATGGTGCTGGGCATTCCGCTAGGGCAAGCTGCTCGGCCAGAGCGCAGACTGGCGCGTTAGTTTTCGCCGCCATCGGCGCCGGGCGCGCTGGCGGTGGGGCTGATACTGGCCAAGCGCCTGCCCAAGCTGCCCAGCCACAACAGCGGTTCGCTCGCCAGCCTGCCCTCGCTGCTGTCGCGGCCGGTGGTGCGAATGCTGTATGTGCTGACTACGCTGGGCGTCAGCGCCCATTTCACCGCCTACAGCTATATCGAACCCTTTGCCCTGCAGCACGCGAAGCTGTCGCCTTCGCAGGTAACGATATTACTCTTGGGCTACGGCGCCGCCGGCTTTATCGGCTCCTATCTTTTCGGCCGCCTGTTTGCCCGCCGTGCCAAACTGCTGCTGGCCGGCAGCGCGGCGGTGATGCTCCGGCGATGCTCCTGCTCGCTGCCGCTGGCCGGCATGCCGTGGGTGCTGTATGCGCTGTGCCTGTATTGGGGCGTGGGGATTATCGTGCTGTCGCTGTCGATGCAGGCCAAAGTGCTGGAAGCAGCGCCCGACGCTTCGGATTTGGCGATGGCGCTGTTTTCCGGCCTGCACAATATCGGCATCGGCGCCGGCGCGCTGTTGGGCTCTTACGCCGCCGCGTACTTGGGCATCGCCATATCGGCTTTGCCGGCGCCGCGCTGGCGCCGCCGGCGCTGCTGCTGATCCCTGCTGCTGATCCGCCACCCCGATTTTTCCCGCGGCGAAGCAGCCTGAAAGCCGTTTTCAGGCTGCCTCGCCCCGTTTTTCCCGGAACCCGAACCATGATTACCGTGCTGCCGCAGAACCTGGCCTGCGAATACCGCAGTCCTGCCTTCCGCAGTCCGCCGCCCAGCGCGCAGGCGGTGCGCGAATGCAGCGCCCGCGAGATTTTTCAGGCTGCCTGCCAAAACCGCGCTACCCTGTGGCAGGGCGACTACCACAATGCCAAAACAGGTTTTTGGCGGCGCTGAAAAACGCCTGCGCAAGCTGCCCAAAACCGCCGCCACGCCCGCCGAAGCCTTTCACAAACACCGGCTGGCGCAGTCGCAGGCCGCCCGCGGCGCCGATATGCTGCTGGTGCGCATCGACCCGGGCTTTACGTTGGATTTGCCGCGCGCGCCCGACGTTGCCGCCGCGCTGGCCGCCGTTTACGGCGAAGCCAACCGCGAGCCTTTCCTGCTGCCCTTAAACCAGCTTCTGGGCTTTATCGGCGCCTCGGCAGTGGCAGCAAAGCGGCGTCGATACCGGCGTGCTGCCAGCGCGCATCCATGTGCCCTACGGCGTGTTTTCGCCCCTGCGCGGCGAATATCTGCAGCTGATCGCCCAAGCGCCGCTGCCGGCAAACGCGCAAACGGCGTGGGACATCGGCACCGGCAGCGGCGTGCTGGCGCTGCTGCTGCACCAACGCGGCCTGCGCGACATCAGCGCCACCGACACCAACCCGCGCGCCATCGCCGCCGCCCGCGCCAATTTCGCCCGCGCCGGCGCCGATGCCGATATCCGCCTGCTGGAGCAAGACCTGTTTCCCCAAGGCCGCGCCGACCTGATTGTCTGCAATCCGCCGTGGCTGCCCGCCAAGCCCACGTCCGAACTGGAAACCGCGCTTTACGACCCCGGCCACGCCATGCTGCGCGCCCCGCTGGCCGGCACCCGAGAACGGCTCTGCGCCGCGAGGCAGTTATGGCTGGTGATGTCCGACTTGGCCGAACATCTCGGCCTGCGCGAACCGCAAGCATTAGCGCAATGGTTTCAGGCTGCCGGCCTGCGCTTGACGAACCACCTGCAAAACCGCGCCGCAGCACCCGAAAGCCGCCGACGATACCGACCCGCTGGCCTTCGCCCGCCGCCGCGAGCGCACTTCGCTGTATATTCTCGAAGCGGAGAACGGCCATGCAGCCTGAAAACCAAAAGCAGCCTGAAAGCTCACTGCGCTGGCGCAGTTACAATCATCTGCCTGCCGACGCGCCCCTGCCCTAATGCCGCGACATGGCAGCGTGCCGACCTGTTCGGCGGCGCCAGCGAAGACGGCCGTTATCTTTACGACGCCCTCTGCCGCCCCGACGGCCGCCTGCTGCTGACCCTGATTGCCGTCGATCAGGGAATGGGGCTTTATCGAATGCGAGCGGCACCTGAATTTGCCGAACCCGCCGCCATGCTGGCGCAGGCCGCCGCCTTTGAAGCCGCGCCGCATCAGGTGCTGGACGAGCTGGCCGCCGAAACGGCAGCCTGAAAACCCGATGCAATGTAGGTGCGCACCGCGCACCAAGAATGTTTTATGCACCATCCGCATCCTGCGGCAACCTGAAACCGCAGGCAGCCTGAAACCCGATAGTTAGAACACCGACCGAAACCGCCATGAGCAAAAACCGCTTCTCGACAACCCTGACCCTCAAAAAAATTTCTGCCCAAAAACCCGCTGCCGGCAAGCTGCGCTGGCTGCCGCGCTGGCCGCCGCCCCTGCTGCTGCTGCCGTGGGCGTGTTCCGGCGGCAGCAAAACCCCAAACCCGCCGGCGGCGGCCGCGTGGTGGTGCAGGGAATTGCCGCTGCCGCCCCTGTCCGAACAAAGCCAGGGCAGCAGCTACTGGCAGGACGAAGAAGTCCGCGCCGGCGACACGCTCGAAATCATACTGGCGCGGCTGGGCATCGAAGCGGGCAGCATCCGCGACCCTGATGGCGCAAAGCCCGGTCGATCTCAAGTCGCCTCAGCTGCATTCGGGGCAGATTGTCAGCGTGCGCGCCGACGCCGAGCAGCATGTAACCGACGTCCAGTTTTTCAACGACGACGACAACGGCGAGCGCAATCTGGTGGCGCTGGAGCGGGTAAACGGCCGCTGGCAGCACCACACCGCCGCCGCCGACACCGAAACCCTGCCCTCGCTGCGTTCGGCGGTTATCACCACCTCCGCCGCCGGCGCGCTGGCACGGGCGGGCGTGCCGGTGGAAGTGCGCATCTCGCTCAAAGAGATTTTTCCGGCAAAGTCAATATGGACGAACTCGAAAGAAGGCGACAGCGTGCGCGTGCTGTATGAAAGCCTGTATTTCCGCGGCCAGGAAATCGCCACCGGCAACATTCTCGCCGCCGAAATCACCGCCGGCGGCCAAACCTACTACGGCTACTACTTCGAGCAGGGCGAAAAGCCGCGCAGGCAGCCGCGAAGGCAACTACTACGACGAAAAACGGCCAGCCGCTCAAAGAAGGCTTCGCCGGCCTGCCCATCGAGCACTACACCCGCATCTCCTCGCCCTACGGCATCCGCATCCACCCCGTGCTACACACCGTGCGCATGCACACCGGCATCGACTACGCCGCCCCCACCGGCACCCGCATCCTCGCCCCCAGCGACGGCGTGGTGAACTTCCGCGGCGCCAAAGGCGGCTACGGCTACACGGTGATGATCGACCACGGCAACGGCCTGGAAACGCTGTACGGCCACATGAGCGCCTTTTGTCGAAGGCGTCAACGTCGGCACCCATGTGCGCGCGGGCAGGTAATCGGCCTGGTCGGCAGCACCGGTCGCTCCACCGGCCCGCACCTGCACTACGAAGTGCGCATCAACGGCCAGCACGTCAACCCCGCCAGCGTCGCCCTGCCGGTGCCCAAGCTCACGCCGGTCAATATCGGCAGCCTGCAGAACTTCACCGCGCCAAAATCGACACCCTGATGTCCGCCGTCCGCGGCCTCGCCCGGCATCGTGTCGCAAAGACTGACCCGCTTTTCAGGCTGCCCCGCCGTATGGGCAGCCTGAAAACAAAGCAGCCTGAAAACCATCCCGCCGTATCTTTCAAACGAAAACCGCTTTTCAGGCTGCTTTCGCACGCTTTACTTTGATTCAGGTGCAGTAGGGTGCGCACCGCGCACAGAAAAACCACCGGCAACAGCATAATGGTGCGCGGGCACACCCTACAACTGAAACCCCAAAGCAGCCTGAAACCCCAAAGCAGCCTGAAACCCCAGCAGCCTGAAACCCCACCCACCCAGCGCCACAGGAGCCTGCTATGGACTTTTTCCGCCACCGCTGTCTCGCCTCGCTGCCGCAGCGCGTGGCTGGTGCTGCTGTATATTGCCGCGCTGCTGGCCACTTCCGCTTCGGTGTCGCTGGTGCTGGGCACGCTGCTGGCGTGGGCTTACGGTTTTGCCGGCAGGCCGGCCGCCTATTATCTGCCGTTCGCGCTCGGCACAGCGGCGCTGGTGGTGTCGCTCAGCCTGCACCGCATCAAACGGCTGACGCCGCGGCGGCGGCGAAGTGGCGGCCGAACTCGGCGGCCGGCGGCTGACGCGGCGCGAAGCCGACTTTCTCGAGCGCCGCCTGCTCAATCTGTGCGGAAGAAACCGCCGCTGCGGCGATGCTGCCCGCCCCTGCCGTTTATCTGATCGACGGCAATACCGCCATCAACGCCTTTGCCGCCGGCACCGAACGCGGCAATGCCACCATCGGCGTAACCCTGCGGCGCGCTCGAGCAGCTTACGCGCGACCAGATGCAGGCGCTGCTCGCCCACGAATTCAGCCACATCCGCCACGGCGACATGCGCCTGAACCAATATCTCAGCGGCTGGCTCTACGGCCTGCAGAGCATCGCCGGCAGCGGCTGCTACCTGCTGGAAGGGCAGGACGGCGATGCCGATCACCGCCGCAGCAAAAACGTCGATAACCACCCTTCGACGGCTTGCTTTGAAATCGTGCCGCCGCTGCTGCCCACCAGCCTGATTGGCGCGCTGCTGCTGGCGCTCGGCGCGGTCGGCAGCCCGTGCGCCCGCTGGATACAGGCCGCCGTGCTGCGCCAGCGCGAGTTTCTTGCCGACACCGAAGCGGTGCGCCTGACCCGCCAAAAAAGAGCCGATGCTCGAACTGTTGCGGCTGATCGGCAGCCAGAGCCTGCCGCACAAGGCGCCGCCGCACACCGATGCCTACGCCCATATGATGTTCTGCCGCCTGCACGATGGCGCAGGCAGCCTGAAAGCACGGCTGGCCGCCACCCACCCGCCGCTTATCGAGCGCATCCGCCGCATCGACCCCGCCTATGCCCGCAGCCTGCCCGACGACCGGCAGCAGCAGCCCGGCCATACCGGCGACGGCATTTTTCTTTTGCCGACAGCCCCGCCGCTCTTGCCCAACGCTATGCCGCCGAACGCGAAAACCGCGAGCAGGAATACCGCAGCCGCTACCACGCCATGCAGGCGCGCATCCGCCGCCACCGGCCGGACGCCGCCGCCGAAGCCGCGCTCACACCGCTGTGGCAAAACGCCGCCGATGACGAAGAATACGCATCCGCCGCGCTGCTGTGCCTGTTCGGCTGTTTCAGGCAGCTCGAAAACGGCGGCAACGGCGAAAACAGCACCATTGCCGCCAATGTGTGGCGTCTGCTGCCGGCGATGGCCGCGCAATGCCCGCCGCCCGCGCCCGCCGTGCTCGAAACCCTGCTGCCGGCCTTTCTGATGCAGGACGAAGCCGCCCGCGACGCGGTGCTTGCCGCCCGCCGCGCCGCCGTGGAAACAGCAAACGAAAAAGCAGCCTGAAAACCTTTTCGGCATCGGAAAATCCGCAAAATCCGCCAAGCAGGCAGCCTGCAACCGAAGGAAGTTCCCGTGGCAAAAACGCCGCGCCCATCGCTCCGCGCCTGCTGCTGTGGAAACTGCTGGCCGCCTCATCTCACCCCCGCGCCCGAGTTCGGCCGCCGCAGCGAGTACCAAAACACAGAGCTGCTGGCGCCGCAAACGCTTTCGATGATGCGGCGCTGGAAGCCGCACTTGCCGCCGCCGCGCCGCTGAACGAGTCCGCCTGGCAACAACCCTGTTGCGCCCGCAGGCCGCCGCCCTGAGCACCAAAAATCCCTCGCTGTGGCGCCTGCTGGCGTGCGTGCCTGAACTGTGCCGCCTGGAACGTCGGCGGCAGCGCCTGATTCAGGCTGCCCGCCCGGGCGCGGCGGCAAATCGGTTAAAATGCGGGCATGCAGGCAGCCTGAAAGCCTGCAGCCTGCCGGCAAACGGTTTTCGGCAGCCGTCCGCCGCAAAGTCCGATGCCGATATCAACGGGAGAGCATGATGGATAGCGAAAAACACCCGCACCGGCAACGAGCGCGCCGCCGAAATCGAACTGCTGCGCGAGCAGACCCGTCTGGTCGAAGCGCAAACCCAGTTGGAAAAAAAGTCCGCGCCGCCAGCCGTACCACCCTAATCGCCACCATCGGCGTGCTGCTGGCGATACTGTTCGGCCTGGGCTTTGTGCTGCTGATGGCGCGTGGCTGATTTTTCCCACGGGGACTTCCTTCGGCCGCAGGCTGCCTGAATTTCAACCGAGAAAGAAACCCAAATGAGCGACAAACAAAAAGAAAACACCCTTCAGCCTCAGTACTGCCCGACGGCAGCTCGCCGCTTAAGGAGCGGCCGCAGATGTTTATCGAACAAAACGACGGCACCCGCGCAGGCCATCTCGACGATTTGGCGCGCGCAGAAGCGGTGCGCCGCGAAGCCGACGAGTTTATGAAAAGAGCATCTGATCCAATCGCTGCGCGGCAAAAATCGGCGGATTTTGACGCTTCAGCGGCTTTCAGGCTGCCTGAACGGCAAAAGCCAAGGCAGCCTGAAACATTCTTTTCCAAGCTTTCAAGCAGCCTGAAACCATCCGTGAACCCTTTTTCAGGCTGCCTGTTTCCAATACCCACCTAAGGAGCCCCCATGTCCCAACAATACGTCTCATTCCATGCTGCGCGTGAGCAAAGTCGTGCCGCCGCAGAAAACCATCATCAAAGACATTTCCCTGTCGTTTTTTTCCCCGGTGCAAAAATCGGTTTGCTCGGCTTAAACGGCGCGGGCAACCACCGTGCTGCGCATTATGGCAGGCGTGGACACCGAGTTTGAGGGCGAAGCCGTGCCGATGGGCGGCATCGAAAATCGGCTATCTGCCGCAAGAGCCGGAGCTTGACCCCGAAAAAACCGTACGCGAAGAAGTGGAAAGCGGCTTGGGCGAAGTGGCCGCCGCGCAAAAACGCCTGGAAGAAGTCTATGCCGAATACGCCAATCCCGATGCCGATTTTGACGCGCTGGCGGAAGAACAAGGCCGCTTGAAGCCATCATCGCGGCGGGCAGCAGCACGGGCGGCGGCGCGGAACACGAGTTGGAAATCGCCGCCGATGCGCTGCGCCTGCCCGATTGGGACGCAAAAATCGGCGTGCTCTCGGGCGGCGAAAAACGCCGCGTCGCCCTATGCAAACTCTTGCTTTCCAAGCCCGATATGCTGCTGTTGGACGAGCCGACCAACCACTTGACGCCGAATCGGTGGAATGGCTGGAACACCTTCGTGCGCTTCCCCGGCACAGTTGTTGCTGGTAACGCATGACCGCTACTTTCGGACAACGCCGCCGAATGGATTTTGGAGCTTGACCGCGGCCACGGCATCCCGTGGAAAGGCAACCACTCATCGTGGCTGGAGCAAAAAAGAAAACGCTTGGAAAAACGAGGCCAAACCGAAGCTGCGCGTGAAGGCGATGAAGCAGGAATTGAATGGGTACGTCAGAATGCCAAAGGCCGCTAAGCTCAGTCCAAAGCGCGTTTGGCGCGTTTTCGAAGAAATGAGCAACTACGAATACCAAAAACGCAATGAGACGCAGGAAATCTTCATTCCCGTCGCCGAGCGTTTGGGTAACGAAGTGATTGAATTTGTGAATGTTTCCAAATCGTTTGGCGACAAAGTGCTGATTGACGATTTGAGCTTCGTGCGCCTGCGGGCGCGATTGTCGGCATCATCGGTCCGAACGGCGCGGGTAAATCGACGCTGTTCAAAAATGATTTCGGGCAAAGAGCAGCCCGATTTCGGCGAAGTGAAAAATTGGCCAAACCGTCAAAATGTCGCTCATCGACCAAAGCCGCGACGGCCTGCAAAACGACAAAACCGTGTTCGACAACATTGCCGAAGGCCGCGACATTTTGCAGGTCGGTCAGTTTGAAATTCCCGCCCGCCAATATTTGGGGCGTTTCAATTTCAAAGGCAGTGACCAAAGCAAAATCGCGGGCAGCTCTCCGGCGGCGAACGCGGCAGGTTGCACTTGGCAAAAACCTTGTTGAGCGGCGGCACGTGTTGCTGCTGGACGAGCCGTCCAACGACCTCGACGTAGAAAAACCCTGCGCGCGCTGGAAGACGCATTGTTGGAATTTGCCGGCAGCGTGATGGTGATTTCGCACGACCGCTGGTCCTCGACCGCATCGCCACGCATATCTTGGCTTTGCGAAGGCGATTCGAAATGGGTGTTCTTCGACGGCAACTATCAGGAATATGAAGCCGATAAGAAACGCCGCTTGGGTGAAGAGGGCGCGAAGCCGAAACGGATTCGGTATGAGCCTGTAACGCGGTGATGAAGCTGAAAAAGCGCAGCCTGAAAACGAGCGTAGCTAGTTTCAGCGAAGCTAAAACGGCATTTAAAAGCGTTTTCAGGCTGCCTTTAAACTTAGCAGCCCCTCTATCTCCGTCATCTCCCGCGCAGGCGGGAATCTTGGCTGCACATTTAGCCATGCCGGAAAAATAATCTGTTGCTCGGATTTCGCCAAGACCCCGCCTGCGTAGAAATGACGGCATTTTGCGCTTTTGACTTCACAAACCCCCGTTTCACCAGGGCAGCCTGAAAACAGCAAAACCGCGCTGACACTGAGCAGAAAGCAGCCTGAAAAATCATTTCCCGGTTTTCAGGCTGCCTTATTGTTGTCCGGCTGTTTCACAAAACACATCCGCCGCTGCGCCCCCTGCTCGCGGCTGGCCCAGTACACGAAAGCGGGCATGATGTCTAGCTAGCGTCTTTGCGCTCGCTGGCCGCTTCGCCGGGTGGGTTTTGATGCGCTGCGGCGAGTTGATGCTGCCAGGCACCAAGACGTTGGCGCGCAGATTGTCGAAGCGTTCCCATTCGTCGGCGGCGACGCGGCACAGGTAGTTGAGCGCGGCTTTGAGGCGCCGAAGCCGCCCCAGTAGGCCTGCGGGGTTTCGCCGTGGCTTTCGCCGACGAAAAATCACCGAAGCGTCGGGCGATTCTTTTGAGCATCGGCAGCATCGCGCGGGTGAGCGCCATCGGCGCGACGGTATTGATGCGGTACTGGTTCACCCATTCGGCAACGGTTTGAAATTCCAGGGGCGACAGGGCATAGAAATAGCTGGCGCAGTGTACGATGCCGTCGAGCCGGCCGCCGGTGGCTTCGGCGATGGTGTGGGCCAGGCGCTCGTATTCGCCTTCTTCGGCCGCCATCAGATCAAAGCAGACGGCAAGGGGCTCGGCGCCGCCTGACTGGGCGATGCTGTCGTAAACCTTTTCCAGCTTTTTCTGGCTGCGCGCCATCAGAATCACGGTGGCGCCGGCAGCGGTATAGGCGGCGGCCACCTGTTCGCCCAAACCTTGCGAGGCGCCGGTAATCAGGATGGTTTTTGTCTTGCAGTGGATTGGCTCATGGTTTTTTTCCTTTACTGGGAGACGGCAAAAGCGCAGATGCGCGGTTTTTCAGGCTGCCTGCCGCGCGGCTTGAACCGGCAGACGCAGGCGGCAGGAGCCAGATTGTAGCGTTTTTTGCCGTGCTTTTTGAGCGGCGGCAGCCCCCAAAGCGCGCCGGCATGGTTTTCAGGCTGCCTAATCCGTCTTTTGTCTGCCGCCGCTTTTTGGCCGCGCTTTTGCCCTAGAATGCGCTTTTCCCGTATTTTCGCCAATCGAGCAAGCAAAGGAGCAGTTTATGGCCAGTATTTTCAGCAAAATCATTGCGGGCGAAACTCGCGCGCTTGGTTTGGCGCGACAGCGAATGTGGCGTTTATGGACATTATGCCGGTATCCGAGGGGCATCTGCTGGTGGTACCGCGGCAGGAAACCGACCGCTGGCACGATCTGCCGCCGGCCACCGCCGCGCATCTGTTTGCCGTGGCTCACACCATCGCCGCCGCGCTGGACGAAATTTCCGAGCGCAGCCGCGTCGGCCTGATGATTGCCGGCTTCGACGTGCCGCACACCCACATCCATCTTTTTCCCCGCCGACAGCATGGCGCAGTTCGACCCCAAAAACGCCGATAAAAACCCGCGCCCCGAAGATTTGGACGCCGCCGCCGAAAAATCCGCGCCGCCCTGAGCGCCCGCGGCCACGGCGAAAAATGTGCCGGCGTAAATCGGGATTTATCGAATTCATTCAGCCCAAAAGGCAGCCTGAAAATTTTTCAGGCTGCCTTTTTGCTTACCGCCGGCGTGCCAACAGCGCCTGCGCTGCCGCTTCGCCGCTTTGCACGGCGGCTTCGAGGGTGGCGGGGTAGCGCGGGTGCAGCCAGTCGCCGGCCAGAAAGATGCGCTGCGCGTTCAGGCTGCTTTGGTCGGGCGGCGCGCTGCCGATCGGGCGGGCGGCGGTGGCGCGTTTTTCGGTGATGGCGCGGGCGACGACGGGGTGGGGCGGCGGGGCAGACGCGCAGGATGTCGGCGTGCACGCGGCTGATCCATTCGTCGGTAGACAGGCTGCCGTGCTGTTCGGACAGGCTGATTACGGCGGCGGTTTCAGGCCGCCCGTTCAGGCGGCTGCGATCGATCAGCCATTGGCGGTGCCGCGGGCAAAGCCGGTCATGGCGGCGGGCAGCGGCAGCGCTTGCGGCAACGCAGGTAAACGGTGGTGATGGCGTGGTAGCGCAGCGCCGACAAGGCAGCCTGAAAAGCATCGGCGGCGCTTTCAGGCAGCAATGCGCCCAAATGGTGGGGGGCGACGGCAGCGACGGCGGCATCGTAATCTTCGCCGTTGACGCGCACGCCGCCCGCTTCGCAGACGATGCGGGCCGACGCGGCAGCTTGGCGGTAGCGGCCGCCCCTGCGCGCAGATGCGTTCGATCAGCGGCTCGGCAAAACAGGACGCCCAAATCGGTTTTGGGCAGGTAGTAATCGCTGTGCGCGGCGTCTCGCCCACTACGCCGTCGGCCAGCACGTTGGTCAAAGTTTTCAGGCTGCCTTCGGCCAGCGGCGTGTTGAGCGCGCCCCATACCACGGGCTGCCAGAACTGCTCGATCTGCGCCTGCGGCACGCGCCGCGCCGCCAGCCAGTCGGCAATGCTTTGGTCGGGCGCGGTGCGGCGGGCGTGTTTTTGCAGTGCGTCCAGTTTGTTGAGCAGCGAGAGCCGCGCGGCAAACCGGGCGTTTTCGGCGCCGAGCAGGGCGCAGGCGAGATTGAGCGGCGCGGGCAGGCTTTTGGCGCGGATGCCGAGAAAGCGGCCGTGTTTGATGGAAAAGCGCAGGCCGTCGTGCAGATACCACTGCATCGGCAGGTGCAAAAAAGCGTTGTCGCGGCGCACGCCGGCCGATTCGAGCAGCCTGAACACGCTGCGGTAGGCGCCGATTAACAGGTGCTGGCCGTTGTCAAGAAAGGAAAAGCCGGCATCGGCGGCGACTTTGCGCGCGCGTCCGCCGGCTTCGCGGCCTGCTTCAAACAGGGTAACTTCGGTATGCGGCGCCAGCGCGGCGGCGGCGGCCAAACCCGCCCAACCGGCACCGATTACCGCCATTTTTTGCGCCGGCTGCTCACGGTTTGAACCCGAACAGCCAGTATTTCAGCGCCAGCCGCATTTTGCGCGGCTTGGGAATGCGGATTTTGTATTTCAGCACGTTTTCTACGCCGTCGCGGATGATTTCCTGCAGCAGGGCATAGTAGAGCCCTGGCCATCACCAGCCCGGCCTTCTGGCTGCGGGCATCTTCGGCGGGCAGCAGAGCCAGCGCGCTGCGGTACTGCTCTTGGGCGCGGGCAGCCTGAAAATGCATCAGCTCGGCAAATTCGGGTGTGGCTTGGGCATCGAAAATATCGTTTTCGCCCACTTTAAAGCGCGCTTCAAATCTTCCCTGCGGCAGGTAGATGCGGCCGAGTCGGGCGTCTTCGCCGACATCGCGGATGATATTGGTCAACTGCAGCGCCAGGCCGGTCTGCTCGGCGTATTGCAGGGTTTGCGGCTGGTAAAGCCCAAAATCCGCGCAATCAGCCGCCCGACCACGCCGGCGACGCGGTGGCAGTAATACTGCAGATCGGCGAAGGTGGGGTAGCGGTCGTGGTGCAGATCCATTTCCATGCCGTTGATGATTTCTTCCACCCTGCTGCGGCAGCGCGTAGCGGCCGACTATTTCCTGCAAGGCCTGATTCACCGGATGCTCGGGCGCTGAAGCAGCCTGAAAGGCTTTGGCCAGATCCTGGCGCCACCAGGCCAGCGTGGTGCGGGCGACGGCGGGTCGGAGCAGTCGTCGGCAACGTCGTCCACTTCTGCGGCAGAAGGCGTAGAGCACGGTCATGGCGTCACGGCGCTCGGGGCTGAGAAAAACGGAAGCCGTCGAGAAGCTCGAGCCGCTGTTGCGGGCTTTTTCGCGGCAGTATTCGATGGGCTGCATGGGCAAATCCGGTGAAAAAAACGGTAACAACCGCCCGCAAGCGCGACCTGCGGGCGGTAGGCGATCGAGTGGGCGGCGACGGCGGCGGCGGAATCAGGAATCTTCGTCGCCGTAGTATTTGACGCCGATTTTGATCGGCTCGCGCCCCTGGCTGCGGCGGTGGGCGTTGGAATCGCGCAGCGAATAGGCGCAGCCGCAGTATTCCTGCTGGTAGAAGTGTTCACGCTTGCTGATTTCGATCATGCGGGCGCTGCCGCCGCCTTTGCGCCAGTTGTAGTCCCAATAGACGATGCCGGGGTATTTGGCGGCGGCGCGGATGCCGCAGTCGTTGATCTGGTTCATGTTTTTCCAGCGCGAGATGCCCAGCGAGCTGGTAATCACCGGAAAACCGTGTTCGTAGGCATACAGGGCGGTGCGCTCGAAACGCATGTCGAAACACATGGTGCAGCGGATGCCGCGCTCGGGTTCGTATTCCATGCCTTTGGCGCGCTCGAACCAGTTGTCCACGTCGTAATCAGCGTCGATAAAGGGCACGCCGTGTTTTTCGGCAAAGGCGATGTTTTCGTCTTTTGCGCAGCCTCGTATTCTTTGAGCGGGGTGGATGTTGGGATTGTAGAAACAATGGTGAGTCGATGCCGCTGGCGAGCATGGCTTCCATCACTTCGCCACCGCTGCACGGGGCGCAGCACGAATGCAGCAGCACTTTTTTGTGGCCGCCGGGCGGAACCAGCACGGGACGGTCAATCGGGGTAACTTCGGGTTTGTTCATAATCTGGATTTTCAGGCTGCCTGAAGCGGCGCTTTAGTGGTGGCCGGGCTTCGCCGTCGAGAAAATACACGGTGCCGCAGTAGGGGCACCTGATTTCGGAAAAAGATTTAATGGCAGAAACACGCGCGGATGGCCGTTCCACGCCTGGTCTTGCGGGCTGCTGCAGTCGCAGCGGCAGATCGTGCGGGGTGATGACTACGGTTTCGGGCTGTTTGGCCATGGTCGGGTCCCTGTTGTTTTATTGTTGTAAAGGGCGGCATTTTTAACGCAGTTTGACGTTTTAATCAGCTATCGCCGGCCGGAATTTGCTGACAGCTCAACGCCGCTGCGATAATCGCGCTGTTTTTTGCCGGCCGTCTTGATGACGGCTCGAATAAAGCTTCAGGCGCCGCCTGCCGTGGCAGACTGCGCCGACCCGTTAGAGGTGATGTTTCATCGACAGGCGGCGCACCTCGCCCGCTGCAGCGCCCAAACACGGTGCCGAACCTTTTTCAGGCTGCCGTCCCTGCGGCAGCCTGCAAACGAAAACCGAATTCATTTAGGAAATTGATATGCCTACCATCCGCGTAAAAGAAAACGAACCTTTGAAGTTGCGATGCGCCGTTTCAAACGCGCCATCGAAAAACCGGCCTGCTTTCACCGAGCTGCGTGCCGCGAAGCTCACGAAAAGCCGACTACCGAGCGCAAACGCTAGCCGCTGCGGTAAAACGCCCAGAAAACGCCTGCGCAGCCAGCAGCTGCCGCCGAACATTATTGATTTTTGGAGCCGTCCCGCCGATGCGGGCGCGTGGCCTGCCGCACCGCACAACCTTTTTCGGTTTGCGGTGCTTTTGCTTTTTCAGGCTGCCGGCAAGTTTCAGGCCGCCTGCAAAGCCACGCAGCAATCGAGGAGTGAAACCATGAATCTGAAAACCCGTCTGCAGGAAGACATGAGCCGCGATGCGCGCCACAAAGACCAAGCCGCGCTCTCCACCATCCGCCTCGCCAACGCCGCCATCAAACAGTTTGAAGTCGATGAGCGCGCCGAAGCGGACGACGCCAAAAATCATTGCCATCCCTCAGCAAAATGATCAAACAGCGCAAAGACAGCGCGTAACGCACAGCGACGCCGGCCGCAGCGATCTCGCGACAAAGAAAAACGCTGAAACCGCCATCCTGCAGCGCTACCTGCCGCAGATGCTCTCCGCCGAAGAAATCCAAGCCGCGGTTGCCGCCGCCGTTGCCGAAACCGGTCGCCGCCGGCAATGCCGACATGGGCAAAAGTGATGGGACTGCTCAAAAGCGCTGGCCAGCCACAGGCCGATATGGGCGAAGTGGAACCGCGCGGTCAAAGCCGCGCTAGCGCCTGATTCTCCCGCCGCGTTCAGGCCGCCTGCAACTCGGGCAGCCTGAAAGCGGGTTTACGGGCTTGCGAAGCCAAAACCCCCATGCCGCCCCATCCGCCCGCCGCGGACGTTTCAAACACGGAGAAAGCCATGCGTCCCGCATCGCCGCCCTACCCGACCATCTCGTCAACCAAATCGCCGCCGGCGAAGTGGTGGAGCGCCCGCCAACGCGCTGAAGCGAAATCATCGAAAACAGCTGGACGCCGGCGCCGACGACATCCGCGTCGAGCTGGCCGGCGGCGGCATCAAACTGATCCGCGTGCAGGAGAACCGCCCGGGCATCCACCCCTGACGATCTGCGCTGGCGCTCGCGCGCCACGCTACCAGCAAAATCAGCAGCCTGAGCGATCTGGAACGGGTGGCAGCACGGGCTTTCGCGGCGAAGGGCTGCCAGCATCGCTCGGTGTCGCGGCTGACGCTGACCAGCCGCCAGGCCGGCAGCAGCCATGCCAGCCAGATCCGCGCCGAAGACGGGCGTTTGAGTCCGGTGGTTTCTGCCGCCCACCCCGAAGGCAGCAGCGTCGAAGTGTCCGAGCTTTTTTTCAACACGCCGGCGCGGCGCAAATTCCTCAAATCCGAAGCCACCGAGTATGCCCACTGTGCCACCATGTTCGACCGTTTGGCGCTGTCGCATCCGCAGGTGGCTTTTCGCTGGCGCACTAACGGCAAAACCGTCTGCCGCCATCCGGCGCAAAGCCTGGCGGAAGCTGCGCGGCGGTGCTGGTGCAGACTTTCAGGCTGCCCTCGCTGGCGGTGGACAGCGGCGCCGGCGAAACCGCCTGCACGGCTTTATCGCCAAACCGACGTTCTCCAAAGGCCGCAGCGACAAACAGTTTTGCTTCGTCAACCAGCGCTATGTGCGCGACAAAGTGATGCTGCACGCGGTCAAACAAGCCTACCGCGACGTGCTGCATCACCAGCTCACTCCCGCTTTCGCACTGTTTCTCGAACTGCCCGCCGAGCTGGTCGATGCCAACATCCATCCGGGCAAAACCGAAGTGCGTTTCCGCAACAGCCAGGCGGTGCACCAGCTGGTGTTCCACACACTCGACAAAGCGCTCTCGCAAACCCGCGCCGACCAAACCGAAAGCGTGGGCAACGCCGGCGAAATCCTGCACAGCGTCCATGCCGCCGCCCAGGGCAGACAGACTGAAAGCAGGCAGCCTGACAGCGCTGATGGCGACGACGCGGCTGCCGTTTTCGGCACCACCCCGTCCATGCCGCTACCGGCCGGCACCACCGGCGGATCAGGCTACGGCCGCAGCGCCCCCGCGCCCTACTCGCTGCCCCGCGTGCGCCGCGCCAGGGCGCGCTCACGCTCAACGGGAGCCGCGCCGCGCTCGGAAACCCACGCCCGCCTGTATCAGGACGACGAACTCGACCGCGCCTTTCCCGAAACGCCGGTCGACAGGCAGCCTGAAAACACGGCGGACGACAATCGCCGCCGCTGCGGATTACCCGCTTGGTTTTGCCATCGCCCAGCTGCTCGACATCTACATTCTGGCGCAAGCGCAGGACAGCCTGCTGCTGATCGACATGCACGCCGCCGCCGAGCGCGTGAACTACGAAAAAATGAAAGCCCGCCGGCAGGCGGCAGGCAGCCTGAACAGCCAGCATCTGCTGATTCCGGTGAGCTTTGCCGCCGACCATCAGGAAATGGCGGCGCTGACCGAGCATGGCGACACCCTGCGCGCCTTCGGTCTCGAACTTTCGGCCTTGGGCGAGCGCACCATCGCCGTGCGCGCTCGTGCCGCAGATGCTGGCCAAAGCCGATGCCGAAGCACTCGCCCGCAGCGTGTTGCGCGAAATGGCGCAGTTTGAATCCGGCCGCCTGCTCGAAGAATACGAAAACCGCCTGCTCTCGACCATGGCCTGCCACGGCTCGGTGCGCGCCGGCCGCCGCCTGACGCTGCCGGAAATGAACGCGCTTTTGCGCGACATGGAAAACACCCCGCGCAGCAACCAGTGCAACCACGGCCGCCCGACCTGGGTCAAACTCACGCTTAAAGAACTGGACGCGCTGTTTCTGCGCGGGCAGTAGGCGGATCAGCCTTTCAGGCTGCCGCCCCAAACCAAAGGCAGCCCTGAAAAACCGTTTTGGCGTTTTCAGGCTGCCTTGCCGATTTTCAGGCTGCCGCCGCGCAGTTTTAGCGAAAGCACACCATGCACTACGACCACATCTCTTTCCATATCGACGAAAACTACCCGCCCGAGCTGCCGCACGGCAACGCCCTGCACCATATGGCGCACTACTACGCCTGGGCGGTATCGCAAAACCTGCACAGCGCCGCCGCGGCCGCGCTGCCCGGTTTTGCCCAAATGCAGCGCGGCGAAACGCCCGCCGCCCAGTTTGTCGAACGCCAGCTGGCGCAGGGCTTGACGATACCTGTTTCAACGACTTGGGCAGGCGCTTTCACCGCCTTTACTACGCCGACGAAGACGAAGGCTACGGCCGCTTTATCGAAGACTATTTCGCCGCACTCGGCTTGAGAGCGAAGCGGACTTCTACCGCACCGAAGGCCTCGCCGGCAGAAGCCGCTGTAGCTGTTTCGCTTTCAGGCTGCTTTCGAGCGCTGGTATGGCAGCCTGAAAGACAAATAATCCGCCCTGCGGCAGCCTGAAAAACCGCCGGCCGCAAGGGCAGGGTAACCACTTTGGTTTTCCGTCCGCCAAACGGCTTTTGCGCGCTTCAGGCTGCCTGAAAAAACAGCCGGCGAAAAGCAGCCTGAAACTTGGGGCAAAGCCGGTAAACTACACGAATCATACTCAGGCTGCTTTTGCTGCCGGCTGCAGCGAAAAACGCCGGCCGCCGATTGGTCGGCGCCGCGCTTCCCGTACAATCTACGCACCTTGCCGCCGCGCCCGACATGACGCGGCGGCTTACCATCCGACTTTGTTTCCGAGAAAGAGAACCACCGTGTCCCAAACTCCTGCTTCCGGCGAAAGCTGCAGCGTCCAGCGGCGTTTGAAAACCCGCCATCTGAGCATGATCGCCATCGGCGGCAGCATCGCACCGGCCTGTTTATGGCCAGCGGCAGCGCGATTCACAGCGCCGGCCCGGGCGGTGCGCTTTTGGCCCGACGCCGCCATCGGCGTGATGGTGTATTTTCTGATGACTTCTTTGGGCGAAATGGCTACTCATCTCGCCCACTTCCGCCTGTTTGCCACTTATGCCGCGCGTTTTGTCGATCCTTCACTGGGTTTCGCGCTGGGCTGGAATTACTGGTTCAACTGGGTGATTACCGTGGCGGCAGACATTTCCATCGCCGCGCTGGTGATTACTTATTGGGAGCCGATGCGCTTTATGCCGCCGTGGGGCTGGAGTCTGCTGTTTTTCGGGCTGATTTTGCTGTTAAACCCTGCTGTCGGTGCGGGCGTTTGGCGAGTCGGAGTATTGGTTTGCGCTGATTAAGGTGGTTACCGTGGTGGTGTTTCTCGGCATCGGCACGCTGACCATTTTCGGTATTTTGGGCGGCGAATACGTAGGCTTGGCCAACTTTACCGTGGGCGATGCGCCCTTTCTCGGCCAGAGCTTTTCGGGCAGCTTTCTCACCGCGCTGGGGTGTTTCTGATTGCCGGTTTTTCCTTTCAGGGCACCGAGCTGATCGGCGTTACCGCCGGCGAATCGGAAAATCCCAAAGAGAGCATTCCCAAAGCGATCAAACAGGTATTCTGGCGCATTCTGATTTTCTACATTCTGGCGATTTTGGTGATCGGCCTGCTGACTCCTGCACACCAACCCCGCCCTGCTTGGCGCGGAAAACGCAGGAAATCGCCAAAATCGCCGTTTACGCTGGTATTCGAGCGCGCCGCCTCGGCTTTTGCCGCCGCGATTATGAACGCCGTTATCCCTCACGTCCATCCTTTCGGCCGGCATCCGGCATGCACGCCTCCACCCGTATGCTCTACGCTATGGGCAACGACGGCCTGGCCTACCGCCTGGTCGGCCGCACCAACCGCGCCGGCGTGCCGGTGGCGGCGGTGCTGGCGACTGCGGTGGTGGCGCTGTCGGTCTTTCTGATTGAAATCGTCAACGAAGGCGCTTCACGAATACATCGTCGCCGCTCCGGCATGACCGGCTTTATCGCCTGGCTGGGCATCGCCGCCAGCCACTACCGCTTCCGCCGCGCCTCATCTGGCGCAAGGCCGCCGCCTGGACGATTTGGTTTACCGCGCCAGATCGGTTCCTGCTCGGCCCTGCTGGCGCTGGCGCTGTGCGTGCTGGTGATTATCGGCCAGGACACCCAGCTGGTGCCTCGAAGGCGATTTCAACCGGCAACGCCTGCTGATTACCCATATGGGCCTGCCGATTTTTGCCGGCTTTACCTTTATCACAGCTGCGCCGCAAAACGCGCCCTGATTCCGCTCAAAGAAGTGGATTTGTCAGATCGTCGATTGATCAAACAGTCAGCAAAACAAAAAGCGTGCCCGCTGCGGCACGCTTGCTGGTGCCGACGCCAAAGCCGGCAGGGGTTTTTCCTGACGAAATATTGTTGATGCGGTTTTTGTTAGAAAACGCAAAAATCTTTACATAAACAGTGGACTAATTATAACTTTGATTATTTATAACAGCACCGCCTTTCGGCTGACGGCATTTAAGCAAACGGCAGATGCCCGTTTCAGCCTTTTCAGGCAGCCTGAAAACACAAACCGGCAGCGATATTGTTTGCAACGTTCTGCCATACCGAGGAGAAAAACCATGAAACCGCAAGCCGCCCCTGCATCTGGCTCAAATCATCGCCCTGCTGTTTGCCGCGCCTGCCGCCTTTGCCGCCGACGACACCGCGCCGCAGCAGGCCAAAGCAACTGGAGACGGTCATCGTCAGCGCGAGCGCAGCCGCAAGCCCGGAGCAGACGGTGATTACCGACGAAAGACCTGCAGCGCGCCGCCGCCCAAAATATCGACGACAGCATCCCTCTACGAACCCGGCGTGGACGTGCGCCCGACAATCTGCAGCACGGCCATTCGGGCTAGGTGATCCGGCGGCATGGGCGCAACCGCATCCAGATGGATATCGACGGCATCCGCCGCCCGATTCGCATGAAGACTTAACCGGCGGCCCTGGCGCTCGCCCGAAAACCAGCGTGAACCGCGACACCGTCGAAACCGACACCCTCAAGCGCATCAGCATCAGCAAAACGCCAATGCCGCCGAAAACGGCGCTGGCGCTGGCGGTACCGCTGCCATGCGCGCACCCTACAGCCCTCCGATTTTGTCAGCAGCGACAAACCGCTGTATCTGGGGCTCAACATCGGCTACTGCAGCACTTACCGCAGCCACGGCATCACCGCCACCTTGGCCGGCGAGCACGATATTTTTCGCCGGCATGCTGATGCTGACCCGCCGCCGCCTGCACGAAGCGGAAAACTATGCCGAAAACGACGGCACCGGCGCCCGCCGCACGGTATCCAACCAGCAAAAGCCAGAATCTCAACGTGCTGGCCAAAGGCGAAATTGCCCGCGGCGCCCACCGCGGCGAGCTGGCCTTCGAGCAGTTTCTGCGCGATACCCACACCGAACGGCTGGAAAAACAGGGCAGCGGCCGCGGCAATGCCGGCTGGCTGGAGCGGCCGGTTTCCAACGGCGACGACAAATACAACCGCCGCCGCCTGAGCATCGGCTACCGCCACCAGCCTGAACGCGGCTGGGTCGAAAAAATCTCCGCCCAAGCCTACCGCCAGGCTTTCGATGTTTACAACCTTACGCAAGACCATGTTTCCGCCAGCCGCACCCCGGGCGCGCCGCCCTATCTGGTGCAAAACAAAGACGAGCGCCGCAAATTCGAGCAGCGCCACACCGGCGTCAGCGCCGACATCGCCATGCGCTTTCAAACCGGCAGCCTGCCGTCACCGCCCGTCTTTTCGGTGCCGAACACCGCCAGACCAAAAACCGGCCGCCTGATCCAGCAGGACGTTAGCGGCACCCAAAACCAGCAGGTGGAAAACCGCAGCTTCCCGCCGTCCGATCGCCGCGTGTTCGCCCTCTACGGCCAAAACGAAACCGCCTTCAACGAGCACTTCAGCATCAACTTCGGCCTGCGTTACCACCGCGAAAAACCCGAGTTCACCATCGACGACGCCTACCGCGCCTACACCCGCAACCAACCGCTGGCGCCCGATTCCGTTTCCGCCCACGCCCTGCTGCCCTCGCTGGGCATGAAATGGCAGTTTGCCCCTCGGCTACAGCTGGTTTGCTAACCACAGCTTCGGCTTCCGTTCGCCCGGCCCCGATCTGATTGCCGCCGGCTACCAAAGCCCGTCCAACCGCTACCGCGTGCGGCCGAACGCCGATCTGAAACCGGAAAAATCGCGCAATTTTGAAACCGGCTTAAGCTACAGCGGCGAGCGCCTGAACCTGCGTACCACCGCTTTTACAACCGCTGCAAAGACTTTATCGGCTACTACACCGAAAGCGATCCCGCCAGACTGCCGCCGAACTATCTGTTTGAAATCTACTACCGCAACATTGCCCGCGCCAAAACCTACGGTTTCGACATCTCTGCCGACTGGGCGTTGCCGCGAGTTCAAACTCTCCGGCGGCCTGGCGTGGATGCGCGGCGTCAATGAAACCAGCGGTGAAAGCCACCTCCAACGCCCACCCGCTGCAGGGCTTTGTCGGCGTCGATTACCAGCGCGAAAGCTGGGATGTCGGCACCCGCCTGCGCTGGTCGGCGAAAAACCGCCGCGTTGCCGACGAACAGGACTTCAAAGCGCCCGGCTACGGCGTGTGGGACATCAGCGCCAACTACCGGCCGCCTAAAAACGTCGAACTCAGCGCCGGCGTCTATAACGTGCCCGACAAACGCCACTGGCGCTACGCCGATGTCGCGGGCGTGAAGAAAACCGGCACCATCGACCGCTACACCCAGCCCGGCCGCAACTACGCGCTCAGCCTGCATCTGAAGTTCTAAAGCCCAAGGCAGCCTGAAAACGCTCAATCCGTTTTCAGGCTGTCGATTGCCCAAAACAAGCAGCCTGAAAGCAGCCTGAAAGCAGCCTGAAAGCAGCCTGAAAGCAGCCTGAAAACCATCTGCCGATCACCATGAAAGCCGTTTTATTCCTCAGCGCCCTTGCCTCTCCGCTCCCCACTGGCGGCCGGCAGCGTGCGCGAGTTCCGCCACACCGCCGCCGACGGCATCGAGCGCCCCTGCGGGTCTATACGCCGAGCAAAGGCCGACGGCGGCAAACGGTCGCTGCTGGTCTTCCTGCACGGCGCCGTTGAAAGCCCCGCCGTGCGCGCCGGACCCTGCCGCCTATGTGCGCCGCTCGAGTTTTTAAAGTTACCGAAGCCTGCGGCTGCTATGTGCTGTTCTTTCGGCCAGAAAGGTTCGACTTGGTTTGACGATGTCGGCAGCGGCATGGTGCTGGCCGAAACCGAGCGCGTGCTGCGCGAATTACCGATAGACGAAAAGCGCGTTTTTCTCAGCGGCTTTTCCGACGGCGCATCCGGCACCTTTTATCTTGCCGCCACCCGCCCCGAGCGCTTTTGCCGGCTTTATCGCGCTGAACGGCTCGCTGCCGGTGGCCGCCCATTTGGGGCGCGCTGCCGGTTTATCCCGCCAATTTCGCCGCACGGCCGCTGTATGTCGTCAATACCCGCAGCGATCCGCTGTATCCGGCCGCCGATATGCAGCCGGTGGCCGACTTTCTGCGCCGGCACAAGATCAACCTGAGCTACCGCACGCCCGACGGCAGCCACGATATGCGCTATCTCGATGCCGAACTGCCGGCGCTTGCCCGCTTTATCGAACGCACCCTGCCGCCGCGCGCCGGCCGATGCGGATTGGGAAAGCGCCGACCCCTCCGTTTCGTCCGGCAGCGACTGGCTGCACATCACCCGCCTGGGCGGCACAGCGCAGCCCTGGCAGCAGCCGCCAGACTTAAAACTGCGCCACCGCAAAGCCGTGCTCGGCCTGCGTTTCGACACCGCCGCGAAGGCAGCCTGAAAGTTGCCGAAGCCATGGCCGACGGCAGCGCGGCACGCAGCGGCGTGCAGGCGGGCGATGTAGCTGGCGCTCGACGGCGCTGATATGAACGACCCTGCCACCCGCTTTTTCCCTGCTGCGCCAAAAGCGCGCCGGCGATCCCTTTACCCTGACCCCAGCCGCGGCGGCGATATCCCTGCAGCCTCCGGCCGCTTCAACCCGCCCCTACGACTACCAGGTTCTTTGCCAAGCGCCCGCCCTCCGCCCGCGTCCGCGCGCACTTTTCAGGCTGCCGCATCGCCGCCGAACTTCCGCCGCCGCCGAAATCGCCGTCGATTTTGCCCGCCTGCCGCCGCACCGCGCGCCGCATCGAAGTGGTGTTAAACGGCAAACGCCTGCCGCCGGTCGCGCCCCGCGGCCTGCAGCGTTTTTGCCTTGATCGACAGCCTGAAAGCTGTTTCCCCTTTCAGGCTGCCTTACGGCGGCACCCACCCGATTCCCCTGCCCACGCAGGCAGCCTGAAAGCCGCTTTTCCCTTTTTCAGGCTGCCTGAAAACCCCGCTACGAAAGGATTTGATATGAACCCAAGCAAAACCCTGCTGGCCGCCCCTGCTGCTGGCCGCCGTCCTGCTCGCCCAAGCGCGCGAGCGCATCGTCGCCCTGTCGCCCGACGTTGCCGACGTGCTGGTAGCGCTCGGCGCCACCCAGGACATTGTCGGTCGCGACCAAACCAGCACCAATCCGGCGCTGAAAAACACCAAGAGCATCGGCATCTTCCGCCAGCTCTCGCCCGAACCGGTGGCGGCGCTCAAAACCCACCGTTGCCATCGGCTCGTGGATGGTGCAGCCGCCGTCGGTTTACCAGCGGCTCAACCAGCTGGGCATCAAGGCGGTGAACGTGGCGCCGGACGACCACATCGCCGCCTCATCCGGCCAGCATCCGCAAAATCGGCCAGCTGATCGGCAAAAGCAAAGAAGCCGACGCCCTGGCCGGCCGCTGGCAGGCGGGCGTCGGCCAGCAGCCGGCCACCGGCAAACGCTATCTTCTGAGCTACGACGGCCGGCTGGTGGCGGGTAAAACACCGCTGCCGACGAGCTGATCCGCCGCGCCGGCGGCATCAACGCCGCCGCCAATATCGACGGCATCAAGCCGCTCAGCCGCGAAGGCTGGATGGCGGCCCAAGCCGATGTGATCATTATTGCCGAGCACAACAAACACCTGATCGGCAGCGTCGAGCAGTTTGCCGCCCGCCCCGAAATCGCCGCCAGCCCCGCCGCGAAAAACACAACATCCACCTGTGGCCGGCCAACGATATGTTCCGCTACGGGCTGGACACCCCTGAAGTGCTGCGCCGCCTGAACAAACTGGCAAATAGTTTTCAGGCTGCCTGCAAGGTTCAGGCAGCCTGAAAGCCGTAGGATGGCCGCACCGCGCACCGCAGCAGCCTGAAACATCAGCGGAGATTGTCGGCTTCAAGCTAAGCTGTACCACTGTTTTTCACACGGACTAACCGGCAATCCCGATATGCCGGTAGAGATAGTCGCGGTAGTCGTTGAGCAGGGTTTTATCGGCGCAGTCTTCGAGTCCGCCGCCGGAGAGGCGGCGCATGGCGGTGTTGGCGCGCATGAAGTCGTCTTGCGGGGCGATGCCTGCGGCTTCGAGTATCAGGCCGCCGAAAAAGGCGAGATCGAGAATTTCAGGCTGCTCTGGCGGCGCATAGTCCAAATTGCTGCGGATGGCGGCTTGGGTTACGTAATCGGGGTTGGCGAAACGGCCTTTTTTGGGTGGGGGTGGCGGTTTCAAAGTTGGCCTGATGGTCGCCAAAGTAGGCAAACACGAAATCGCGCCCGCGCGCGTGCAGCCATGAATTAAAGGCTTCGGTGGCGTTGTTGAGCTCGGCGATGCGGCCGGCGTAGTCGTTGAGGCAGGCGATGGATTTGTCGGGCAGGCCGTCTGCAACCAATTCGTAATGATTGGGCGTATCGGCGCGGTAGGGGCCGTGCTCTTTCATGGTCAGCACATACACCAGCATCGGCTGGGTGATGTTTTGCAGCGCGGGATGGCGTTTGTCCAAAATCATCTGCGCGTATTGCAGCATTTCGTCGCTGCCGATGTGCCACAGGTTTTTGCTCAGGGGCGCGGGTAGCTGAGTTCCTGCGGCTGGAGCATCAAATCGAAACCGAAATGGTCGTAGGCGGCTTTTGGCGTTGTAATTGCCTTTTGGTAGGGCGAGAGGGCAACGCAGTAATAGCCTGCGGCTTTTGAGGTTGCGGATCAGGCTGCCGGATGTGGGGCACGACGGAGTAAAACACGCCGCTGGCGAGCGCGCCGAAATCGGTGGAGGGCAGGCCGGCGAGCAGGGCAAACTCGGATTTCCATGTGCCGCCGCCAAAGGTGTGCACGCGCAGCGGCGCGGCAAAGCGGGTGTCGGCCTGCGGCGCAAACATGGGCAGCGGCGGCAGGTTTTCGCTTTGGAAATCAAATTGGTGCGGATTGAGCGTGGATTCCTGCAAACAAATCACAATGTCGGGCTTGGCGTTTTCAGGCTGCTTTTTCGGGTTGTTCAGACGGCCTTTGCGTATCCAAAAAGCTGCTTGAAACGATTGCCGTCGCCGTCAAACTCGGGCGTTTTGAAAAACACGCCGCGACAGGACATCGGCAGGTTGAGAAACACGTCGCGGCCGTCGTCGGGCAGCGAATCGAGCCACACCTGCACCGCGCGTTTGTCTTTGGTGTAGCGCACCATCAAAAGCAGGCTGACGATGCTGGCAGCGGCAGCCAACCCGCGCCACAGGCCGTCTGAAACCGCCGCGCCCGACCAGCCGAAAAGCGCGTAGCCCAAAATGCCCAGCAGCCCGACCACGGCGACAATCGCGCCTTTGTAGTGCGCCAGCGTTTCCCAGTTGCGCCAGTCGAAAGCAAGAAAAAGGTCGGAAACCAGCAACGGCTGTTTGTAATAATGGATTTTTCAGGCGGTGGAACAACACGAACACGACAAACAATACCGAGGCAAAGTTCGCCGCGCTGCCATTGGCCGGACGCGGCAAACATCGCGCCAAACAGGAACACAAACTGGCAGGCGGCGAAAAAGCGCGTCCAGCGGTAATGGGCTTTGGCGCCGAGTATCAGCGCGGCGGAGGTAAACAGGGCGAGTAAAACGTAGTGCATAGGGGCGGCTGCGGAAAAAGGGCGCCATTTTACCGCCAGCGCCGCCGCACGCGCGGCAGCGGCGAAAAATCTGCCGCCCGATAGCCGCAGCCGTTTTCAGGCTGCTCGCCGCCCCTGCCCCGACCAACGCCAACCCGACAGACAGCCTGAAACGCCGCAGCGGCATAAGGCAGCCTGAAAAAGCTGAAAACAGGAAACCCGAGCATGAAAACCTTTATCCCTTATTTTCTTTGCTGCTCTCGCCCTTTTGGTATGGCTGTCGGCCGGCATCGGCTCGGTGGCTGGCAGGCGCCGCACACGCTGGAGCCGGTGATGCTGAATCCGTCTGCCGCGCGTGGCGGCGGCGCTGTTGGTGGGCGCGGCGCTGTCGGCGGCGGGCGCGGGGCTGCAGGCGCTGTTTGAAAAACCCGCTGGCCGACCCCGGCCTGATCGGCACTTCCGCCGGTGCGGCTTTGGGCGGTCGGCGTGCTGGCTTTGGGCTGACGGGCGTCAGCGTGCCGCTGGCGGCCTTGCCGGCGCGCTGGCGGTGCCTGCTGATTTTGGCGGCGCACCGCTTTTACCGGCGGCGCATTTTCGGGCCGCTGATTCTCGGCCCTGATTGTCAGCGCCTTTTTGCAGCGCCACCGTCAGCCTGATTTTTGTTTTTGTCCGACGATCTCACCTCCGCAGCGCCAGCATCTGGCTGGCCGGGCAGCCTGGCTGAAGCGGGCTTTGTGCCGCCCGGCCGCGTGGCGCTGGTAATGCTGGCCGGGCTGGCGCTCTTGCCTCCCTGCGGCCGCGGGCTGACTGCCTGATGCTGGGCGAAGACACCGCCCACAGCTCGGGCGTTGCCGTCGGCCGGCTTCGGGTGCAGACCGTAATCGCCGCGGCGCTGCTCACCGGCGCGGCGGTTTCGCTCTCCGGCATCATCGGCTTTATCGGCATGATGGTGCCCAATATCCTGGCTTCGGCCGTCGGCGGCGGCCGGCGGCGGCTGATCGTGCTTTCCGCCTGGCTCGGCGGCATGATGCTGCTGGTGCTCGACAGCGCCGCCCGCTGGATCGCCTTTTCCCGTCGATCTGCCGGTGGGCATCGTGATCGCACTTTTGGGCGGGCTGTTTTTCGCGTGGCTGTTTCTCCACTCGATACACAGAAAGGCAGGCTGAAACGGCACCGCTGTTTTTATCCGCAACTCAAAGTCGCGCCGCAGGGACGCACCATTTTGCATATCGACGAACTGGCTATACCGCAGGGCGTGCACACCGCCGTAATCGGCCCCAACGGCGCCGGCAACCACCCTCGCTGCGCGCGCTGCTGGGACGCTTTAACGCCAGCTGCGAGCTGTTCGGCGCCCCCGCCGCGCCGCAGATCCGTGCCGGCAAAGTGGCGTGGGTGGCGCAAAACGGCCGCTACAACCCTGCCGCTCACCGTCGCCGAATACGCCCGTCCGGCCGCATCGGCGGCGGCTTGTTCCGCCCTGCCGCCGCCCGATCACGGCCTGCTGACAAACTGCTTGCCGAGTTCGACCCTGTCCGGGTTGGCCGGCAAACGCATCGACACCCTGTCCGGCGGCGAGCAGCAGCGCGCCAACATCGTCCGCGCCCTGATGCGGCAGGCGCCCGCCATCCTGCTCGACGAGCCGTGTAACCATCTGGACATCCGCCACCAGCACCGCCTGATGCAGTTCATCCGCCGCGCCAAACGGGCAGTTCAACGCCGTGATGGTGCTGCACGATCTCAACCTGGCCGCCGCCTATGCCGAACACACATTATCCTGATGCAGAACGGTCGCATCGCCGCCCAAGGCAGCGTGGACGAAGTGATGCAGCCCGAGCGTCTGAGCGAAACCTACCAATGGCCGGTGGAGCGGCTGGAAGCCGACGGCGAAATCTTCTTCCGCATGCGCAATGCCGGCCGCGATTAAACCCGCCGTCGCGGCAAAAAGCAGCCTGAAAACCCTGTTTTGGCTTTCAGCCGCCTTTTAGCTGCTGCCGTTACCATTACCGCCATCAGATTGGGCGGCGCGCCGCCAGTCAAACCTGCCCGACAGCGCGCACCCGTTCCCAATCCTTTCAGGCTGCCTTGCAGAGAAAAGCAGCCTGAAAGCACAAAACCGGCTTTTCAGGCTGCTTTGGGAATTCGGGCAGCCTGCGGAGCGCAACGGCGTTGCGAAGCCGAAACCCTAGCGCAGCCGCTGCCAGACTTTGAGCAGCATCGACGGTGTCGCGCACACTGCACGCGCAGAATCAGGGCGCCGCGCCTCTACGGCAGCCAGCGCGGCAGCGACGCTGCCGGCGGCGCGCTGGCGGGCAGGTCGCGGCCGGTGATCCGCCGATCATCCGCTTGCGCGACAGGCCGGCGAGCAGCGGAAGGCCGGTTTCCGCCGCAGGCGCGGCAAGTCGTGCAGCAGGGCGATATTGCGCTCGAGGGTTTTGCCGAGCCGAAACCCGGATCGAGCACGATGCGGCCGCCGTCGATGCCCGCTTGGCGGCAGGCGTCGGCGCGGCCGCGCAGATAGGCGGCGACTTCGGTGCAGACGTCGCGGTACTGCGGGTTATCCTGCATATTTTCAGGCTGCCCTTTCATGTGCATCAGGCATACGCCGGCGCGGTGGCGCTCGGCCAGCAGTTCGAGCGCGCCTTCATCTTCCAGCGCCTGCATCGTCGTTGATGATGTCCGCCCAGCTGCGCTCCAGCGCGCGCGGCGCATGGTGGCGGTGCGGCGGGTATCGAGGCTGACGGGAAACGTTCCAGCGGCTGATTTCTTCGAGCAGCGGGGCAACGCGCCGCCATTCTTCGTCGGCGGCCACCGCGCGCGGCGTTGGGGCGGGTGGACTCGCCGCCGATGTCGAGGATGTCGGCGCCGTCGGTCAGCAGCTTTTCGGCGTGCGCGAGCGCGTTTTTCAGGCTGCCCGAATAGCGGCCGCCGTCGGAAAAGGAATCGGGGTAGGATTAACGATGCCCATCCGCGCGGGCGGGAGGCTCGATGCTAAAGCGGGTGGTCAGCCAGCAGGAAGACATGGAAAACTCCGAAGAAAAAGGCAGCCTGAAACGGCAAAAGGGGCTCGGCCGGCAGTTTCAGGCTGCCTGTGCTACTCGGCAGCCTGAACAGCAAAAAGCAGCCTGAAAAAGTCTTCAGGCTGCCTGAAGGCGTTTAATGCTCGGCGCTGCGGCGGCGAAAACGCACCAAATCGGGTACGCGGCGGGCGAGATAGGCCAGTATCGGCAGGTTGCCGGCGGCCACAATCAGATACAAAAGTTCGGTGCTGTCGCTAATCAGCAGCAAAAACGGCGCTGAAAATGGCGGCCGCCACCATAAACAGGCCGTTGACGATATTGTTGGCGGCGATGGCGTGGGCGCGGAACTCGTTGCTGCTGGCGGTTTGCAGCCAGGTGTAAAGCGGCACCGAGAAAAAGCCGCCGAAAAAGCCGATGCCGACCATCAGCGCTACTACCGCATAGGCGTGGCCGTGGCAAGAAAGGCAAACAGGCTGAGGTTTTCGCCGCCGGTGCCGTTTGCCGTGGGTGATGTAGCACCATGCCGCCGCCGCACACTGTCAGCCCCAGCGCGCCAGCGCCACCATGCCCAGATACAGGCCGCCGCGGCTGAGTTTGGCGCACAGCACCGAGCCCAGGGCGATGCCGATGGAAAAACAGGGTCAGCATCAGGTTGAACACGCCGCTGCCGCCGCCGAGCACTTTTTTGCACAAAAAGTCGGCAGCTGGGTGGTGCACACCGCGCCGACAAACCAAAACCAGGAAATGCCGAGAATGGCGGTGGCCAGCTCGTTTTGGGCGAAAGTTTGGCGCAGCAGCGCTTTGGTGCCGCGCACGATGTTGAAATCAGCCGCGTTTGCGGTTCGCTGGGCGGCACCGAGGGCATCAAACAGGCTGCTCACCAGCCCCGCCGCCGCCAGCAGCACCACCATCAGAATCAGCACCGCCAGCATGGCTGCCGGCAATCGCGGTGCCGATAATCTGGCCGAAAAGAATCGCCAAAAAGTGCCCGATTCGATCTGGGCCGTTGCCCATAATCAGCTCTGTCTTTTGCAGATACTCCGGCAGGATGGCGTATTTCACCGGCCCGAACAGCGTGGAGTGGGTGCCCATCAGAAACAGGCAGGCAGCAGCAAGGGCGCTGAATTGATGTAAAAACCGTAGGCCGCCAGCAGCATAATGGCGATTTCCATCACCTTCACTGCCTGCGCCAGCCGCGCTTTGTTGAAGCGGCTGGAGAGCTGGCCGGAAAGGGCGGAAAACAGAAAATAGGGCAGCACAAACAAGAGCGCCGCCACATTCAAAAGCTGGCTTTGCTGGCAGCCAGCCGCTTTTGCCCAGCCCGTGAAAGCTGATCAGCACAAAGAGCGTGGTTTTAAACAGATTGTCGTTGAACGCGCCCAAAAACTGGGTGGCAAACAGCGGCGCGAAACGGCGGCTTTTTGGCAAAAGCAAAGCTGGAATTCATGGTTGTGTGTCCTGGGAGGGAGGGGAGGCCTCAGATGCAGGCGGGTTTCGGCGGCCGAAGAAGTGTCGTCGTCATCCATAATGATGCGGTGGGCAGGGCCTTCCAAATCGTCGAACTGGCCGTTTTTGCCCGACCACCAAAAAGAAAAAGCCGATTAAAAAGGCCAGCAGGATGCTGATGGGAATCAGATAGATGCTTTCCATTTCAAAGGCTTCCGGTCAGATCCCTGCAGCAGGTAGCGCTGCCCGGCAAGGGTGAGCGTTTCTTCAAAAATGCTGCCGACTCAGGGCGGCTCGTCGCCATCGTTCAGATTCACGCCGCGCGGCGTTGCTCGCCAAAACAGCGCGTCTTGGTTCTGCGCCAGCTTTCAGCAAAGCGGCGGGCAACTCCGGCATCTTCGGCGATCGAGAGGGCAAACTGGCCGCCGCTCGTCTTCGCCGGCATCCATCAACCAAAAGCTGAGATGTCTCGCCGTCGGCATCGGCAATGCTGAAATAGTGCATAACAGGCAGCCTGAAAAAGAGCGGCATTGTATAGCCGAACCGGTCGCGGAAACATCGCCGCCGCTTGTCAGGCTGCCTTCGGTGTGCCGGCAAAGCAGCCTGAAAAACAAAAACCGCGGCAAACGGTTTTGCACCGTCCCGCGGTTTGCATTTCACACGGCCTCAACTCGCGCGCACACCGCAGCAGCCGCTTTCGGTGGTTTCTTCTTTCAGATTGGCTGTCGATTACCGGCAGCCTCGTCTTTTTCGGCCCGTCGGCCTGTTTGCTGTTCAGGTCAACTTTGATTTTGTCGTCTCGCTAGCTCATGCGCTTCTTCCTTTCGGTCGGGTTGCAAAAATACTTCGAGCGCGCATGATAAACAAAGCGCGCCGCCTCGAACAGGCTTTGCGGCAAATTATTGCCCAGGCGGGTTTTTCAGGCTGCTTTCAGACCGCCTGAAAAGCAGCCCTGAAACATTACCCCACCACCCGCTTCAAACCCACTCGCCACGCGATAACGCCCGTGGGGCTTAGGCGGGCATGAAGGCTTCCAGCCTGACGGCGTATCGGCAGTGTAAACGATGTGGTAGCAGCCGTCGCCGCTGGTTTTGTCGGCGCTTTCAATGCCGCTTTCCGAGTGCAAAAAGCGTTCAAACTCGGCAAAGCGGTTATGCGCCATCAGCACGGTGATAAAGTGGCGCGGGCGGTCGCGCAGGGTGAAGCCGCCGATAACGCCCGCGTCCTGCATCTGGCGCACCCTTTCGGCGCACGCCTGCGGGGCTGAGGTGCACCGCCGCGCCCAGCTGCTGCCAGCTGATGCGGCTGTTTTCGCGCAGCTTCGGCAAGGATGGACTGGCTGATTTTTGTCGTCAAATTTTTTCATTTTTGCTGTTTTGCCGTTTGAATGGCGCCGATTATAGCTGTCGGCCGCCGCATCAGCTGGGCCTACGATGGCGCTTTTCAAACAGATTGGCAAACGGAGGTCAAAATGAAAAACGCGCTGATTGTGATTGATGTGCAAAAACGATTATTTCGCAGGCGGGCGTGGTCAGCAGTTTCAGGCTGCCGAAACGGCGGCGCGGATTGCGGATCAGTGCGCGCGGCGGATGCGGCGGGAGATTGCGGTGGCGGTGCGCCATGTAAACGCGGCGGATGCGCCGATGCTGGCGGCAGGCAGTGCGGGCGTGGCGTTTTTATCCCGAAATTGCGCCGCTGCTGGCGGGGCGTGCCACGGTGGACAAGCACGCCGCCGATGCTTTTTGGCAGACGGATTTGGCGCAGGTGTTGGCGGCGGGCGTGTCGGACATTTATCTGTGCGGCATGATGACGCAAACCTGCATCACCCACACCGCGCTCTCGCCCGACGCGGCGGCCTGGCGCGTGCACATTATCGCCGACGCCTGCACCGCGCCCGATGCGCGGATTCATGCGGTGGCGGCGCGGGCATTGTCGGCGCGTTTGGATGTGGTGTCGGCGGAGAGGTTTCAGGCTGCTTTGGGGGGGTAAAAGGGATAAAAGGCAGCCTGAAAAAGGGTTTTTACCATTTTCAGGCTGCCTTGAACTGCGTGCGCAGCAAAGCTGCACGCCCTATGCTAGTGCGGGCTACGCGCTTGCGCTTTAATGATTACTCATCGCTTTGCTGTTTCGCGCTCAATCAGTTTGCTGTATTGCGCATCAGACAGGCAGCGGTTTTTGCTGTACATTTGCCGTTTGGCAGCAAGGCTTTTTCGGCGATTTTCACTTTGCCCGCACCGCAGCCGTCATGCGGGTATCAACGCGCGAATACACGTTTTGCAGCCCTTTGGCGCTGGGGCGATAGTGTTCGGTGTAATGAATGGCTGCGCCTGATTTTCCGTAAACAATCAGCAGCTTGTGCTTCGCATCGGTTTCAGGCAGCCCCATGTAGTTATCGGTCAAATCGGTTAAATCGGCGTTGCGAACCAATTTACCGTCGGCTGTTTGCACATAAATATCGTAGCTGGCTGAGCCGTATGGTCCTTGATGCCCGCGCGGCACGGCAACATCGTCTTTGCCGTCAAAATTAAAATCGTCGATGGTAATCGGATTGACCAGCGGTGCGGCACCTTGAGCTTCTGGGCGCGGAAAATTCGTGGAAATCGGCGGGCAGCGTGTGTGTTTGCTTGCTTTGAGCGTCAGCCGCACTTCGCCTTTGCCCGCGCATTTGCCTTCGGCGCATTGGGCAACGTTGATGCTGCCTGTCCAGCCTTGGGGCAGATTGGTCATCGGAAAGGTTTCGGCGTGGGCGGCGAGCGCGGCGGTTAAGAGCGCGATGGTTAGTGAGTTTGTTTTTGCATGGGGTCTCCTTGAGTTGTTTAAAAGTTGCGGGACAAAAACCGCTTTCGGGCAGCCTGAAACGGCAAAATACGCGGGCAATGGTATCTGTCCTGTGGCTTTGCTGACAAGCAGTGTAGGTTGTTGAAACTCAACATAGTTGAATATCGGAAATGTTGGGTTTGCAAACCCAAGCTACTCAGCAAAAAGGCAGCCTGAAAGCGGAGTGATTACCAGGTTGCTTCTTTTCGTGTTGGGTTTTGCAACCCAACCTACGCTTGCTGGGCGAGACCTGGGCTGGCAGGAAAGCGCCGGCATCGCCGTGATTGTCGCCGCCGGCATACTCAGCAGCCTGAAAGCTAGAAATTAGCCGCGTTTAAACAAATGCTTGAAGCAGCCTGAAACCTGCTTTTTACCGTTTTTGCTTCGCCAAAACCCGCTTTACCCGTTTTCAGGCTGCCTTTCGTCCACGCAAAACAGCACGCCTTGGGTGGTGAATGCAAACACAACCGTTCGGCGGCGATGTCGTCCAGCAGACTTTGTGCGATGGAGCGGATTTTGGCTTGCTTTTCGGGCGGCAGCGGCGTGCGGTAGCCGTCGGCAAACCAGTCATACATTTCGCTCGTCAAATCATACAAAAAGGGAAAAATACGCGCGTAATCCAGCAGGGTATTCAAACGCCAAGTATCGTCGGGCTGCGCTGCGAGCCGTCGCAGATATTGCGCACTTCGCGTATGGGCGCCGTCTGCAAAGCGTTGGTAGGCTTTGGCTGTCGCGCTGCACATAATCGCCCATCAGTTTTTTCAACTTCGTGCAACGCCCATTTGCTCGGCGAAATCCAGCGAAATCAAATCCAGATAGACATCATCGGGCAGCAGGGCTTCCAGCTCGGCATCGTGCGCGTAAACCATTGCGCTAACTCGGCGGGCGGCACTTCACCGCAAACGCGCGCCAGAACATTTCTGCAGGTGTCAATCGGTAAAACAATCTATTGCCTTACTCTTCAGCTAGCAGGCAGCCTGAAAAACACGCCAAACTCACGCCAAAATCCCCTGCTCTTCAGTTCCGTCAATCCCGCCAAGACGGCGTCGCGCTGTTTGCTTTTGCCATCGGCGCGGCGAGCACGGTTTCGCTTTCGCCCGAGTCGATGAGAAACTGCAACATCACGCCGGCAACGGGATGTCTGCGGGGAAATTGATGTCCAAGATGCCGCTTTTGCAAAATGGGGTTAGGGCTGTGATGTCGTAAAATATTGTAAACAGTATCTGTATAATGCAAAACTTTCAAAAGTTCAGCCAACTAACACAAATTGGATACAAAATGACCCCGCTCCAATCCCTCCTTACCTGCTATGCTGACACTACCCAATCCCAACGCGACAAGGGCACGGCCTTTGAACGCCTGGTCATTGCCTATCTGCAAAACGAGCCGCTGTACAAAGAACAATACGTCCAAGTTTTAACCTATGCTGCTTGGGCGGAACGTTATCGGGACGAACTGAATCTGCCCGATAAAACCGATACCGGCATCGATTTGGTTGCCATCACGCACACGGGCGAATTTCATGCCGTGCAGTGCAAGAATTTTTCGGCGGGACACACCGTTCAAAAATCTGACATCGATAGCTTCTTCACCGCTTCGGGCAAAAATATTTCAGCTACCGCCTGATTATCACCACCACCGACAAATGGTCCAAAAACGCCGACAACGCCCTTGCCGACCAACAGCCGCCTGTTGCCAAAATCACGCTGCACGATTTGGAAAGCAGCCTGATTGACTGGACACACGTTTGACATTGAAGCCCCTGTTGTCCCTCAAAAGCAAAAATCCCCTACGCAGCACCAGCAGGAAGCCTTGAAACGGGTGAGAAAACGGCTTTGCCTCAGGCGAAGAGCGCGGCAAACTGATTATGGCGTGCGGCACGGGCAAAACTTTTACCTCGCTGCGGATTGCTGAAGATTTGGCGGGCAAAGGGCGGCGCGTGCTGTTTCTCGTACCCAGCCTTTCCCTGTTGAGCCAAACGCTGCGCGAATGGACGGGACAGCGAAATCCGCTGATTAACTTCGCCGTCTGTTCCGACAGCGATGTCGGCAAACACGGCAAGGCAGACGACGATCGCGTATTCGTCCGCCCCAGCGATTTGCAGTTTCCCGCCACCACCAATGCCAAAAGCCTTGCTAACGCCGTTGCCGCACACGAACGCCACAACGGCGGCGCGGCAATGACCGTGGTCTATTCCACCCACCACTCGATCGACGTGATTCATCAGGCGCAGGCGCAATACAGGGCTGCCCGAATTTGACCTGATTATCTGCGACGAAGCCCACCGCACCACAGGCGCAAAATTTGAAGGAGAGGAAAAATCTGCCTTTATCCGCATTCACGATGCAGATTACATCAAAGGCGAGGAAACGGCTGTATGCGACCGCCACGCCGCGCATTTACGGTGAAGAAGCGAAAGAGAAAGCAAAAGAAGAAAAATACTGAACTTTTCCCTATGAATGACGAGAATGTATTTGGCAAAAGAGTTTTTCGTCTTAACCTTCTCCCAAGCCGTTTCGGAAAAATTGCTGGTTGATTACAAAGTCATTGTCTTAGCCATTGAAGAAAGCCATATCCAACGCCGCATTCAAAAACCCTGCTCACCGACGGCAACAACGAATTGAAAGTGGACGATGCCGCCAAAATCGTCGGCTGCTGGAAGCCCTGTCCAAATACGGCTTTAACCGGGCGACGAGGGCGCATTGTACGAACCCATGCGCCGTGCCGTGGCATTCTGCCAAGTGATTGAAAAAGAATACAAAGGCAGCAAACACAAAGTCAGTTCCAAACTGATTGCCGAAATGTTTGGCGAAGTGGTACGCGAATACCAAAACGCCGAACGCGCCGCGCTCTTGGCAGAAAATCCCGATTTAAAACTGCCGCCGTCGCTTGCGCACGCAATGCCAAGCCGAACACGTGGACGGCGGCATGAACGCAGGCGAAAAAGAAGCCAAACTCGCAATGGCTCAAAGCACCGAAGGGCTGCCCTGAAAACACCTGCTGCATTCTTCCAACGTGCGCTGCCCTGTCCGAGGGCGTGGACGTGCCCGCGCTGGATGCCGTGCTGTTTCTTACCCCGCGCAATTCGCAGGTGGACGTAGTGCAGTCGGTCGGCCGTGTCATGCGCCGCGCAGAGGGCAAAAAACAGGGCTATGTGATTCTGCCCGTGGTGATTCCCGCAGGCGTAGAACCCGAAGACGCGCTGGACAAAAACGAAAACTACCGCGTGATTTGGCAGGTGCTCAACGCCCTGCGTGCCCACGACGACCGTTTTGACGCCATGATTAACAAGCTGGAATTAAACGGCAGCGACACGCAGAAAATGGAAGTTATCGCTCATTGCCGACAAAGTGCAGGCGAAACAGAAACGCCTAAGCAAAGGCGAACAAACCCCTGAAAAAGCACGCGGCGGCATCGCCATCGGCACGCAGCCTGAAAAATATCCCCGAACAAATCTCGATTGAATTTGAAATCGGCGAAATCGAACGCGCCCTATACGCCAAAATCGTCAAAAAATGCGGCAACCGCCACCATTGGGAAGACTGGGCCGGCGACATCGCCCAAATCGCCAAAACGCATATTGACAGCATACACGCCATTTTGGAAAACCCCGCCAACAGCCGCGAAACCGAAGCCTTCAACCGCTTCGCCGCCGAATTGCGCGACGATTTGAACAACAGCATTACCGATGATGAAATTGTAGAAATGCTCGCCCAGCATCTCATTACCAAACCCGTGTTTGACGCGCTGTTTGACCAATACAGCTTTGCCGAACACAACCCCATGAGCCAAGCCATGCAGGGCGTATTGGATTTGCTGCAAGCCAAAAACCTGCACAAAGAGCGCAATACACTGCAATCCTTCTACGACTCCGTCCACCTGCGTGCCAGTGGCATCGAAACCGCCGAAGGCAAACAAAAATCACGTCGGAACTCTACGACAATTTTTTCCGCAACGCCTTCCCCCGCATGACCGAACGGCTCGGCATCGTGTACACCCCCGTGGAAGTCGTCGATTTCATTATCTGCAGCGTTGAAGACATCTTGCAAAGCGAGTTCCAAAGCAGCCTGAAAAACGAAGGCGTACACATCATCGACCCTTTCACCGGCACAGGCACATTCATCACCCGCCTGCTGCAAAGCGGCATTATCCCCGCCGACCGCCTGAGCGAAAAATACTGCAGCGAAACCACGCCAACGAAATCGTCTTGCTCGCCTACTACATCGCCGCCATCAACATCGAAGCCACCTACCACGGCATTTTGCACGGCAACATTTCAGATGACCTTTTCAGGCAGCCTGAAACCCCAATACACCCCTGTTTAACGGCATCTGCCTCACCGACACCTTCCAAATGTACGAAAAAGGCGACTTGCTCAACGAGCTTTTTGGTGATCAACAGCGCGCGCCGCAAACGGCAGAAAGCCCTTGGACATCTGCGTAATTATTGGCAACCCGCCGTATTCGGTAGGGCAGGAGTCTGATGATGATGGCAACGTCAATGTTAAATATCCACATTTAGAAAGTCGTCTGAAAGAGACATATATTAAGTATGGAACAGGGAACCCGCGTAGTTTGTAGTGATAGCTATATCAAAGCCATACGTTGGGCAAGCGACCGTATTGGGGAAAAAGGCGTTATTGGTTTTGTAACCAATGCAGGTTGACTTGAAGCCAATAATTCTGACGGATTACGCAAATGCTTGGCAGACGAATTCTCCAGTCTGTACATCTTTCATCTGCGTGGCAACGCATGTACAGCAGGGTGAGCGCCGCCGCAAAGAAAAGACAATATTTTTCGGACAAGGCACACGCACACCGATTGCTGTTTCCATACTGGTTAAAAAACCCCAAAGCCGAAAAACGCGGACAGATTTACTTCCACGACATCGGCGACTACCTTTACCCGCGAACAAAAAGTTGGCAACCATCGCCGAACTCGGCAGCATCAAAGGTATTTCAGACAGTCTAGGCTGGCAGCGGATTATCCCTCGATAGCTTCAACGACTGGCTCAACCAGCGCGATCCGAATTTTGACAACTACATTAGCTTTGGGAGACAAGAAAGATAAAGATGCGCTGGTGGTGTTTGAAAACTATTCAAGCGGAATCAAAACAAACCGCGATGTTTGGTGTTACAACTTTTCAGGTAGCCTTTTTGCAGCAAAAATATGCAAACGATGATTGCTTTCATAATCAGAATATTGAATTTGCCAAAAAGCAACAATTTGCTTGGCAAGGAAGAGATGATTCAAATAAACCCTAAAACAGATGTAGCTGGTCGTATGTTCTAAGATTAAAAGCTCTTAAAGGCATTTCTAGGCTATTTTTCACAAGAGAAAATGAGAACAGGTTTTGTATAGACCATTTTCAAAAATTAAAATTTATTATGATTCTATGTTTGTAGAAAATCGTTACCAAATGCTGGAAAAATATTTCCAGATTTTTGGCTTAGAGGAAAATCTGTCTCATTGCAGTAAGCAGGACGCGGCGCAACCAAAGAGTTTTCCGCCCCTGATAACCAATGAAATCCCCTGATTTGAAATGATTTCAAAAGGCAGTGCTTCCCGATGAATCTGTATGAAATTGAAGACGCAGTGCGGAATGAACGAACGAACGAGAAACGCGAACGAACAACGAACGCAAACGAACGAACGAACGAGCAGAACGAACGAACGAACGAACGAACGAACGAACGAAACGAACGAACGAACGAACGAACGAACGAACGAAATTATACCGCATCAACAACCCGATATACCGGGCGCCGCAGCATAGAGAATCTGACCATTTGCCTGACCGTAACGGGCAGCAGGGGCTTCTCCGTGTTGATGACCGACACGCTGCCCGGATTTGCACCTCTGATAGGGCGACGCGCAATGCTTCCCCGATGTCCCTTTACGAAACCGAGGAGGCAGAAATGAGTCAGCAAGAACTGTTTATCGACCGCGCAAACGCCGTCTGAAACCCAGCCGAAAAAGCCTCGTCCGCCGCGAAGCTATTACTCGACGCGACGCGCTTGCCCACTCCAAGAGCCGTATGCCGAAAAATCAGCAAAGAAGACACTTCTACTACATCTACGGTCTGCTGCACAGCGAAGAATACCGCAAGCGTTACGCCGACAACCTGAGCAAGCAACTGCCGCGCATTCCGCGCATGGCGCAATACGCCGACTTCGCCGCAGTCCAGCCAAGCAGGGCGCGACGGCAGCCCTGCACCTGAACTACGAAACCGTGCCGATGTACACAGGCATCACCTTTTCAGGCAGCCTGAAAGGTCTAACCGCCACCGCACAAAAATCATCGGCGGCAAAAGACGAAGACTTCCGTGTGCAAAAATGAAGTTCGCCAAAAAGATAAAAAGACGACAAAACCTGCATCGTCTATAACGGCAAAATCACCGTGGAAAAATATCCCAGAAGCTGTTTACGACTACATCATCAACGGCAAATCCGCGATTGAATGGGTAATGGAACGCCAAGCCGTTGCACCGACAAAAATCAGGCATCACCAACGATGCCAACGATTACGCCATCGAGACCATGCACAATCCGCGTTATCCGTTGAAATTGCTGCTGCGCGTGATTACCGTCAGCTTGGAAACGCAAAAATCGTCCGCAGCCTGCCGAAGCTGGATATTTCACGCCTCCCGACAGCCGGATAACAGAAAAGCCGTTCGAACCGCGATTCGAGCGGCTATTTTTCAGGCGCTTTAATGCCGTCTGAAAGGCAGCCTGAAAAACGAACAAAGCGGGTTTCGGCGCAGCTAAAACGGGGAACGGGGGTTCAGACTGCTTTGAACTCACTACTGCGAGCGCAACAGTTGCACACCCTACGGCGGTTGGAAAAGGCAGCCTGAAACGCGGTCAATCTATTTTTCACCCCTGCCTTCCAACTTCCCCAACACCGCCCTTACGGTTCTCACCCGCGCTTCCACATCTTCCATCACCGCGCTCACGCGCAGTTTGTCCGCCCCTGCCATGCGGTAGTTTTTATTGCTCTGCATCAGCAAAATAATATCGGCAGGCTCAACTGTGGTGTGTTTAGCCGAAGGTGAGCGTAAGCGCGTCCGGATGATGCATCGATGGCGGTGATGCCGAGGGCTTTTGGCGGCGAGCCGCAGGTGGTGGCTTTCGATGAGGGTTTTGACGGGTTGTTCGGGCAGGCCGAAGCGGTCGACGAGTTCTTCGTGTATGGCGTTGATTTGCTGCACGGTTTCGCAGACGGCGAGGCGTTTGTAGAGTGACGAGCCGTTCGTGGATGTCGGGGCAGTAGCTTTCGGGCAGCAGGGCGGGGCTGTGCAGTTTGATTTCGGTGGTGATGCCCAGCGGTGCGTCGAGGTCGGGCTGGCGGCCTTTTTTCAGGTCGCGCACGGCTTGTTTGAGCATTTCGGTGTAGAGCGTGAAGCCGACCTGTATCATTTCGCCGGATTGTCCCTTCGCCGAGGATTTCGCCTGCGCTGCGGATTTTCAAATCCTGCATGGCGAGGGTGAAACCTGCGCCGAGTTTCGTCTGCCGCCGCGATGGCGTCGAGGCGTTTTTTTCTGCGTCTTTGGTGATGTATTCGGGCGTGAGCAGGTAGGCGTAGGGTTGGTGGTGGTTGCGTGGCCGACGCGCCCGCGAAGCTGGTGCAGTTGCGCCAGCCCGAATTTGTCGGCGCGGTTGATGATGATGGTGTTGGCGTTGGGGATGTCGATGCCGGTTTCGATGATGGTGGAACAGAGCAACACGTTGAATCTTTGCTGCAAAAAAGTCGCGCATGACTTGTTCCAGCTCGCGCTCGCGCAGTTGTCCGTGCGCCACGCCGATGCGGGCTTCGGGCAGCAGGGTTTCCAGCCGCTCGCGCATATTCTCGATCGTATCTACTTCATTGTGCAGGAAAAACACCTGTCCCGCCGCGTTTGAGTTCGCGCAACACGGCTTCGCGCACGCTGCCTTCACTGAACGGTTTGACAAAGGTTTTTCACGGCGAGGCGGCGGCTGGGCGCGGTGGTAATCAGCGAAAAGTCGCGCAGGCCTCGAGCGCCATGCTGAGGGTGCGCGGAATCGGCGTGGCGGTCATGGTGAGGATGTCGACATTGGCGCGCAGGCGTTTGAGCTGCTCTTTTGGCGCACGCCGAAGCGGTGTTCTTCATCGATGATGACGAGCCCTAAGTTTTTGAATTTTATATCGTCCTGCACCAGTTTGTGCGTGCCGATAACGATATCGACCGTGCCGTCCGCCATGCCTTCCAGCGCGGCTTTGGTGGCTTTGTTGTTGCTGAAACGCGAAAGGCTGGCGACTTTCACGGGGAAAATCGGCGAAGCGGTCGGCGAAGTTTTTGCGCGTGCTGCTCGACCAGAAGCGTGGTCGGGGCGAGTACGGCGACTTGTTTGCCGCCCATCACCGCCACAAACGCGCGCGCGCAGGGCGACTTCGGTTTTGCTGAAGCCGACATCGCCCGCACACAAGGCGATCCATCGGCTTTCGCCTGCGTCAAATCTTTTAATCACGGCGGCGATGGCGGCGGCTTGGTCTTCAGTTTCCTCGTAACCGAAGCCGTCGGCAAACGCCTGATAGTCCAACCTCGTTGATTTCAAACTTGTGTCCCGATTGGGCGGCGCGTTGGGCGTAGAGGTTGAGCAACTCGGCGGCGGTGTCGCGCGCTTTTTCGGCAGCCTTTGCGCTTCGCCTTGTTCCACGCGCCGCTGCCGAGCTTTGTGCAGGGCGACGTTTTCATGTGCCTGACCGGAGTAGCGGCTGATTAAATGCAGCTGCGAAACAGGGATATACAGCTGCGCTTCGTTGGCATATTCCAGTTGCAGCATTTTCGTCTTCGCCCATCAGCACCAGCCCGCGATACCGCCCGATGCCGTGCTCTTTCGTGCACCACGGGGTCGCCGATGCTGATTTCCGCCAAATCGCGCAGGCTGCCGTCCGACACGGCGGCGTGCTTCTTGCGGCGGGTGCTGCTGCGGCTTTTGGCGACGTATTGGTAGAGGTCGGATTCGGTGATCAGGGCGATTTTCAGGCTGCCTGAAAGGTCGTCTGAACGCCCGTAGGTCGGATACCTGTATCCGACAAATGTCCGGATGTTGCGGGAATGTCGGATTCAAGAATCCGACCTGCGCCGTTTTCAGGCTGCCTCAGCCGAAACCCATAAGCCAGCGGCGTTACCGTAATACACAGCTTCTCGTCACTCTCCAAGAATGCCTGCCAGCCGTCCACGCTTTTCGGTTTCAAGCCGTGTTGCGCGAAAAAGCCCAGCATCGTTTCGCGCCGCCCCGCGCTTTCGGCGGTGAGCAGAATCCGCCCGTCAAACTTGGTTTGAAAATCCTGCAAAGCCTGCAAAGGCTGCTCCGCCTGACGGTTCACCGCCACATTTGGCAACGCAAACGCCGCACCGCCCAGCTCGGGCAAAATCTGCGGATAGCCTTTCAGGCAGCCTCGAAAACTGATCCGCCGCCAGATACAGATGCTGCGGCGGCAGCGGCGGATAAGTCGCGTCGCCCTGCGCCATTTGAAAACGCGATTTCACCTCGGCCTCAAACCGCCGCGCCTCGGCGTGCACATCGCCCACGCACACCGCCAGCGCGTTCTCGCCCAAATAGTCAAACAGCGTCGCGCAGCCCTCGTCAAAAAACAGCGGCAGATAATATTCCACCCCGCGCCGAAACTGCCCGCTCGCTCACCGCCTTATACACCGCCGCATCAGTTCGGATTGCCGTTTACCCTTCGCGGAAACGGCTGCGGAAGATTTTTGCGCCGCGTCGTCGGTGGGGGAACTCGTGCGCGGGCAGCAGGCGGATTTCCGATACGGGCGCGATGGTGCGCTGGCTGTCGGGGTCGAAGGTTTTGATGCTGTCAATCTCATCGCCAAACAAATCAATACGATACGGCGTGTCGCCGCTCGTGGGGAACAACCACAATCCCCCGCGCACGGCAAACTCGCCGCCCGCCACCACATTCGACACCGCGCTGTAACCCGCTTCCACCAGATTCTGCCGCAGCGCCGCAATATCCAGCCGCTGCCCCGTTTTCAGCCAAAACGTGCGCCCCAACAGAAACGGCGCGGGCGCAAGCCGCTGCATGGCGGTGGCAACGGGCACAAACAGCGCGTCCGCCAGCCCGTTTTTCAGCTGCCACAACACTGACAGCCGCTCGGACACCAAATCCTGATGCGGCGAAAACCGCTCATAAGGCAGCGTTTCCCAGTCGGGCAGAAACAGCGCGTTGTCCTGCGGTCGGAAAAACTGCCACGCCGTTTGCAGCCGCAACGCGCTCTCCGCATCGGGCGTGAACACGATTTTTCAGCGTTTTTGGGCGGCAGGTTTCGGGTTAGAAAATACGGCAGGCTGCCGGCGGTGAGATTGAGCCAGCGGGTGCGCGGGGCGGATGGAGTGGGAGGGGAAGTCGTGGTTGGTGGGGGTAAATGAGATACAAGGTCGGGCATTGATGCCCGACGTTTTTTTCAATTTATCTGAGTTTGTCGGGCATAAAATGCCCGATCTACGCGCTGGAATCATTAAAACATCTCATTTTTCATGATTTCTTGCAACTGCTTGGCATGGGTGTGGTTTTGTTCGGCAATGCACGCATTTTTGCGCATTTGCCTTGCTGTTCCAATTGCGCCGCCGCCCAATGATGCCGCCCAATCGCAATAACGAGCTTTCGGTATGCGGCAAAAAGCCCTGCTCTGCCGCATGGTATCAGCGCAGCATCGGCATATTTTGGCTCTTCGTCCCATTGCAGCATTTTCGCAATGGCTTGTGCTTAGGGCGTTGTGCTCAAAACCGTTGCGCTGCGCTCGGCATCTTGCTGCACGCAGTTTGCACATCAACCTGCGCGAAATATCGGTCGCCGCACGCATCGCGGATACTGTGTTCCAGCGGCAGGGTGTCCGCCAAGGCAGTCGCCGATACGCAGAGCAAGAATAAAACGGCTTGGCTTTTGCCTGTTTGATTGGGCATGGTGGCGTTCCTGTTTGATGTTGAAGCGGTTAGCGCCTGATAGGCAGCCTGAGTGGGGGCAATGCGGTTTCAGGCCGCCTTTTGAGCTACCGGGCAGTTCCAGCACAAAGCCGTTGCTGATAGCCGTTTTGTCCGTATTCGTTGTGATAACCCAGCGGGTTGATGATGATGCGGCAGCTGTCTTGCACGGTGTCTACGGCGTGGTGGGTGTGCCCCGCAATCCAGTAGTCAAAGCCCGCTACGTTAATCTGGTTGATGAAATAGGGGTTGAGCGGTGAGTCGGCATAGGGGCGGCGCGATGCAGGCGGGTGCGGCGGAAAATGGGTGAGCACCACGGTGCGTGGGCGGTGGCGAACTGTTCAATGAAACCAGTTGGGCATTGAAGCGTTCTGATGTAGTCTTCGGGTTCGGCGCGGCGCTCGTGGCGGCGGCGTGCCTGCGGCGATGTAGAAAAGTCGGTGATATTGCTGCGGGCAAGGGCGATGTTTTCGCGAAACTGTGCCGACCTGCGGCAGCCTGAAATTGCTCCACAGCGTGCCGCCGACAAAGGTGTAGCCGCCAAATTCTAGGCTGCGGTTTTTCGGTGAGCAGCGGTGCGCCTGCGGCAATGAGTTCGCGCGGCAGGTCGTCGATGTTTTCGCCGTAGAAGTCGTGGTTGCCGAGCACGAATACGCAGGGTTTGCCCGCGCGTTCGCAGGCAGCCTGAAAGGCTTCGGCGTCGCGTCGCCCGTTGCCGAAATCGCCGGTGTGACGATTAAATCGGCTGCGGATGGGGATAACGGGCTGGCTGGGTATCGGATAGGATGGGAGTTTCGTGGTTTTTTGGTGTGGTTTGGCGGGGGATGGGTTTTAGCTTCGCAGAAGTTCGTAAACTCGCTTTCAGGCTGCCTGCGCTCTGCGTACCCAGTTGCACAGGGCGGCGTCGTCGTCCAATACGCTGTCGGGCAGGCGGTACATAGGGCAGACCGATTTCGCGTTTTGCCGCTGGTTTTTAGTCCGGTGCGGCGGCTGATCAGCTGCGTGCCCAGTCCGTCCAGCGGCACGGCGGATTTCAGATACAGCCTCGTTGCTGCGGCTTAAGATGGCAATCATGGTGCCGTGGCTGAGCAGGGCGATGCCGCCGAACATCCGTTTGTGGCTGATGCCGCCCAGCGGTGCCAACAGCTCGGCGATGTGTGCGGCCAGTTCGGGAGAAGCGCTCATGGCGGTTTCCTTTGGGATTTTCAGGCTGCCTGAAACTTACACCGCCACATCCACCGGCTGCGCGTTCAGGCTGGCGAGGGCGGCGGGCGGCAGGGAAACGAGAGTGCGCGTTTGCCGCCGCTGATGTAGATGGCAAATTGAGAATGCTGCGCCCGACATAAACCGGCAGCGGGCTTTTTGCAGCCGAAGGCTGGTGCCGCCGACCAGATAGCCCGTCCATCTGTTGGCCTGCGCGGTGCGGCGGCTTCGATGCGCTTGCAGGTTAAGCTGGCGGGCGAGATTGCGGGTGAGATTTGCTTGTCGCCATGCATCAGCACGATCAGGCCGTGCTTTGTGTTCGTCGGCCAGGATGATGGTTTCTGATCACGCTGTGTTCGTCCACGCCCAAACAGGCGGCGGATTGGGCGGTGCCGCCGTGTTCGACGTAAGGATAAAGGTGGGGCGCAAACTCAATCTGCTGTGCGCGCAAAAAGCGCACGGCGGGGGTAACGGGATAGGCGGTTTTGTTCATATGCAGATGGCGGCTCGGGTGGTTTTCGCTTCGCTAAAGCTCGTAAACTTGCTTTCAGGCCGCCTTTGCGCGGCGGGCGGTTTGCTTTTATAGTGCGGCTTTTTCCACGCTTTAGGAGCCAGGGTTATGGGTCTGATCGGACTGGTTATCGTCGGGTTTCTTTATCGGCCTGGTGGCGCGGGCGCTGATGCCGGGCAACAATAGAATGGGTTTTCTGCTGACCAGCGCGCTGGGCATACTCGGCTCGGTGGTGGCGGGTTTTCTCGGCCAGCAGCTGGGTTGGTACCGCATCGGCGAGCCGGCGGGTTTTATTGCTTCGGTATTCGGCGCGCTGCTGATTATGGCGGTGGTGGGCGGCATGCGCCGTTAGCCTGCCGGTTGCGCCGCAGGCAGCCTGAAAAACGGTTTTTCCGTTTCTCAGGCTGCCTTTTGTGCTTTCAGGCGGCCTGAAAGGCGCATCAGCGGCGCGACAGCAGTTTTAACAGCAGCTGCTTTTCTTCGGCGTTCAGGCTGCCTTTTTGTTTGAGCGCTTCGATTTGGCGGTTTTTCATTTCCTGCACCAGCCGCAGCATGCATTCGTCGAACTCGCGGCGTTTTTCGGGCTGCGGCCCTTCGCCGCCGGCGTCTTGGCGGCTGTTGCGGTTGATGTAGCCCAGCAGGCTGCCGTAGGGGCTGTCGCGGAATTTTTCCAGCAATCGGGCGGTATCCAGCTTGGGGTTATCGTGCAGCAGGGCGGCCATTTCGGCCAGGCAGGCGCTGTCGCCTTCGGGAACGAGATAATCGGGAAAGGCCACGCCGTCGGCCCAGTCGGGGTTGAACAGCAGGGTGCGGATTTGTTTTTGCGCCAGCGTCAGGCTTTCAGGCTGCCTGAAAGTTTCGCGCGGCAGGCGGTAGCTTTTGGCGGCAACGTGGCGCTGCGGCGCGGCCTGCCCCATCAGGTGGGCGAGGTTGGCGGGGTCGATACCGACTTTTTCGCTGAGTTCCTGGCGCAGTAGGTAGGAAAGGGTGGGTGCGCTGATTTGGGTGAGCAGCGGCGCGGCGCGGCGCACCAGCTCGGCCTCTGCCTTCCTGGGTAGCCAGATCGCTGTGCTCGGTGAGTGCGTCCCAAAATAGGCCGACAGCGGGCGGCTGCGTTCGAGCAGCAGTTGTTCAAAGCGTCTGCGGCCGTGTTCGCGCACATAGCTGTCGGGGTCGTGCTCGGCGGGCAGAAACAGAAAATGCAGGCTTTTTGCCGTCTTTGAGCTGCGGCAGGGCGTTTTCGAGGGCGCGCCAGGCGGCTTTGCGGCCGGCGGCGTCGCCGTCGAAGCAGAAATAGATGTTGTCGGTCTGGCGCATCAGCAGGCGCACATGCTCGGCGGTGGTGGCGGTGCCCAGCGCGGCCACGCAGTAGCCGATGCCGAATTGGGCAAGGGCGACGACGTCCATATAGCCTTCCACCACCAGTATCCGCCCCGCTTCCTGCACGGCGGCTCGGGCTTCGTAGAGGCCGTAGAGATTTTTGCCTTTGTCAAACAGCGGGGTGTCGGGCGAATTGAGGTATTTGGGTTTGGAATCGTCGAGCACGCGGCCGCCGAAGCCGACAATCTGCCCGCCGATGCCGCGGATGGGAAACATGATGCGGTGGCGGAAGCGGTCGTAATCGCGGTTTTGCTCTTCGTTGTGCACCACCATGCCGCTGGCGGCAAGCGCAGGGCTGGGATAGGGCTGGAACACTTGCGAGAGCGGCGTCCAGCCTTCGGGCGCGTAACCCAGGCCGTAGCGGGCGATGATGTCGGCGTCCAGCCCGCGCCCTTGCAGATAGGCCTGCGCTTCGGGGCGGATTTTGAGCTGCTGGGCGTAAAAGTCGGCGGCGGCGCGCACGGTGTCTTCCAGCGTCTGCTGCTTTTTCTTGCGCCTCGGCGCGCTCGGCGGGGTTTTCGCGCGGGCGTTTTTGTCGCGCGGCACCACCATGCCGACGCGGTCGGCCAGCTGCTGCACGGCTTCGGTAAACGATAAGCCCTGGTGTTCCATCACAAAGCCGATGGTCGAGCTGTGGGCGTCGCAGCCGAAGCAGTGGTAAAACCGCTTGGACGGGCTGACGGAAAACGAGGGCGATTTTTTCTGTGAAAGGGCAGCAGGCCAGCGTAGTTGGCGCCGCTTTTTTCAGCGGCACGTATTGGTCGATCACATCGACGATATCGGTTTTTGGCCAGCAGTTCGTCAATAAATTCGGTGGGTATCATGCTCGATTCCACAAGGCTGCGGGACAGCCTGCGGGAAAAAGTTGTGGATAGCTAGGCTGTTTGCAATTGGTATTGCGGCGGCTTTTACGCTATAAAACGGCATCTACTGCGTTAAAAACACTCGCCAATGAGCGGCATTGGCTCGTATTTTTGCCTTTGCATCTGCCGCTTCCTGACGCAAAAATCCGCTTCACAAACCAATTGCAAACAGCCCCCAGCGTTCTGCCGTGAAAGGAGAAAAACGGCTGCTCAAAAATTTAGTCAGCCCAAAGTTTTCAGGCTGCCGAAAACGCGGAAACCGGCGCTTTGCCCACACCGGTTTGGGAAAGGCTGTGGGGCGGTATGTGGATAAATGCCCCAGCAGTCTGAAACGGCAGCGGATTTTTCAGGCCGCCCAAAAAGCAGTCAGATTCAGGCAGCCTGAAAACGCTTTTTGCCCTTTTCAGGCTGCCTTTCCTCATCCGGCAAAGGCAGCCTGAAAGGCAAAGCAGACCGGCCGCTTATTTGTGCTTGCGGTGCGGTTTGCCGTGGCGGTGCGCTTTGGCGTCTTTCAGGCGCAGCATTTCAGCCGCCGTTTTTTTCCAGCAGTAGTCGTCCTGGCTGTAGTCCATGATGCTGCTTTTTGTATTCGACGCGCACGCAGCCTTTGCGGATAACTTTTGACATCGCCGACGTAGGCGAAGCCTTTGCCGTCGGGAACGGGTTTAAACTGCCAGGGTGGTGGGGTCGAACAGATACAGCTCTGTCAGCAGTGTTGCCGTAGGCGCCGCTGATCGGCACGGCGATATCGGGATGGCTGTCGCCGTTGAAGTCTTGGCTGACATCGGCCAGCTTGTCCGCCACGTCTGTGAGTTTGAGTCCGCCGACGGACGAAGGTGCGGCCTCTTCAGGGGTGATTTGGACTTTGCCGGTGGTTTTTTGTCGGTGATTTTCAGCCGGTAGCCGTTTTTCAGGCAGGATTTGCGCTTCGATGGTAAAGGGAAAGCTGTCCGGCGTGGCGACGGCGTGGGTTTCGGACAACAGTGTCGTCGGTAGGCGCGTCGGCGGCGAAAGCGGGAATCGCGGCGGCCAAAAAGCAGGGCGGGGATCAGGGTGTTTCATTGCTTGTTCCTTTTCGGGAAGGGTGGAATGGTTGTGTAACTGTGTCGTATCTGAGTTTTCAGGCTGCCTTTACCGTTCGGCGGCAGGCAGCCTGAAAAACGATTGGCTTATTTGCGGCGGGCTTTGGCTGCTTTGTGCGCTTTGGCGTTGTTCGGACGCTGCAGTTGCCAGCCGCCGTTTTTCCAGCAGTAATCGTCCTGATTGTAGTCTCTGGCGCTGATTTTTGTAATCGACGCGCACGCAGCCTTTGCGGATGATTTTCGACGCTGCCGGTGTGGGCAAAGTCTTTGCCCTCGGGCACGGGTTCGAAACTGACGTGTGGCTGGGTTGAAGAGGCATAGATCGTCGGCGGGCAAGGTGTAGCCGCCGATTACGCGCACGGCAATGTCGGGTGGCCGTCGCCGTTGTAGTCGCGTATGGTTGCCAGATCGCCGGCGTTGCCTTCGATAAAGCCGGAAAAGACGGTGAGGTCTTCGATGGTTTGCACCTTGCCGGTGTCGGTGATTTTCACCCTGATAGCTGTCTTCGGAAAGGATTTGGGTTTCAACGGAGAAAGGGAAAGCCTTTGGGCGCGGGGACGGTCTTGGTTTTGAGGCGCGCAGCGGCGGCAAAAGACGGACGGCGGCGGCCAGCAGCAGGGCGGGGATTGCGCGTTTCATTGCGGGTTTTCCTTTTTGGTTGTGGAGGGAAAAGACGACGGCAAAGGCCGAGTTGATCAGGCAGCCTGAAAGTTTTTCAGGCTGCTCGGATTTTACTGCGAAACCATCTTGCACAAGGTGCCGTGTTCGGCAAAATAGTCGGTGGCGGCCACCAGTGCTTTGGCGGTTGCCGGCTCGAAGCGGTGTGGCCGGCAAGCGTCCATTCCAGCTTGGCTTCGGGAAGGCCTGCTGCAAACCCAGGCCGAAGTAGGCGGGGTGCAGATGTCGTAGCGGCCTTGGACGATGCGGGTGGGGATGTGGCGGATTTTGTCGATGTTGTTGAGTATCGCTTTTTCGCCGTCCAGCCAGCCGCGGTGGACGAAATAGTGGTTTTCGATGCGCGAAATCGCCAGCGCCGCCATGCCGTCGTTGTAGTAATCGACGCCTTTTTGGTCGTGTTCCAAACAGATAATGTGGCTTTCCTGCCTGGCCCAGGCCGAAGCGGCGGCGAGCATTTGTTCGCGGTCGGGATTGTCGGGGCTGAGCAGGCGGCGGTAGGCTTCGACCAAATCACCGCGCTCGTCGGCCGGCACGGGGGGCAAGGAAGTCCTGCCATACGTCGGGGTAGATGCGGTTGCTGCCGCCGCTTTGGCACAGCCAGTCGATTTCGCTTTGGCGGCACAGGAAGATGCCGCGCAGAATCAGGCCGAGCACGGCTTCGGGGTGGCTTTTGGGCGTAGGCCAGAGCCAGAGTGCTGCCCCACGAGCCGCCGAAAACCAGCCATTTGTCGATGCCGAGCATGGTGCGCACTTTTTCGATGTCGGCCACCAAATCCCAGGTGGTGTTTTCTTCGATGTCGGCATACGGCTCGGAGCGGCTGCCGCCGCGCTGGTCGATCAGCACGATGCGGTATTTTTCGGGGTTGAAAAAGCCGCGGCAGGCGTGGCGGTGCCGGCGCCGGGGCCGCCGTGCAGATAGATGACGGGATGCCTTCGATTGCCGGATTCTTCCCACAGATGCGGTGGCGCTCGGAGACGGCAAGCATGCCGCTTTTGGTGGGGTTCCCGAATCGGGTGCATGGTTTTTCCTTTCGTGTTTTCAGGCTGCTTTTTCAGGTTTCAGGCTGCTTTTTCAGGTTTCAGGCTGTTAGGTTTCAGGCTGCCCTTGCGGGAAAAGGCAGCCTGAAAACTCAAATCACAAACAGATAATCGTCGGCGCTGAAGCTCTGGTCCATATCGTCGGCGGGGACGTTGGTGGACACGCCGACGGTTTTGGCCGGCACGCCGACCACGGTGGTCTGCGCATCGACATCGCGCACCACCACGCTGCCGGCGCCGATTTTGGCGCAGTGGCCGATGCGGATGTTGCCCAGTATCGAGGCGTTGGCGCCGATCATCACGCCATTGCCCACTTTGGGGTGGCGGTCGCCCGATTCTTTGCCCGAGCCGCCGAGAGTGACGCCGTGAAGAATCGAGATGTCGTCGCCCAGCACCGCGGTTTCGCCGATAACGATGCCGGTGCCGTGGTCGAACATAATGCCGCGGCCGAAGCGGGCTGCGGGGTGGATGTCGATGCCGAAGACTTCGGAGGCGCGGTTTTGCAGGAAATACGCCAGCGTGCCGCGGCCGCGCTCCCACAGCCAGTGGTTGATGCGGTGCGCCTGAATGGCGTGAAAGCCTTTGAAATACAGAAGCGGCAGGAAATAGCGATCGCAAGCCGGGTCGCGCTCGTAGCAGGCGTTGATGTCGGCCTGCGCCGCTTCGACGATTTCGGGATCGTCTTCCAGCGCTTCCAGATAGATTTCGCTGAGCGCGCGCGCGTCCATGGTGCTGCCGCAGAGTTTGCTCGACAGATGAAAGGCCAGCACTTTGGCCAGGCTGTCGTGGCGCAGAACCGTCAGGTGCAGAAAACTCGCCAGCATCGGCTCTTTCGGCGGCGGCGGCCGTTTCGCTGCGGATGGTCTGCCACATATTGAAATTGAATCGGTTGGGCATGGTGTTCCCCTTATGGTGTCGTGGGGCGAACTATACTGGCTTTGCCGCTTTTGATAAAGCCGGCGTTTCAGGCTGCCTGCAGGCGGAAAAACGGCTGGGGCAGCCTGAAAACGGGCGGGTGTTTTTCAGGCTGCTTTTTCTTTTTGCCGACAATGATTTCAGGCCGTCTGTTACCCAAATGCAGGCGTATAATGGCCGCGCCTGCCGTGCGGCGGCAGTCGGAAGCCGTGCGGTCTGGCACCCGTCTTTTTTTCCATAAGGAGCTTACAATGAAAGCAGCACGTTTTTACGACAAAGGCGACATCCGCATCGAAGACATCCCCGAGCCTACCGTAGCCCCCGGCACGGTCGGCATCCAGGTGGCCTGGTGCGGCATCTGCGGCACCGACCTGCACGAGTTTATGGAAGGGCCGATTTTCATTCCGCCCTGCGGCCATCCGCATCCGATTTCCGGCGAATCGGCGCCGGTAACGATGGGGCACGAGTTTTCCGGCGTGGTCTATGCCGTCGGCGAGGGCGTGGACGACATCAAGGTCGGCCAGCATGTGGTGGTCGAGCCCCTATATCGTGCGCGACGACGTTCCCACCGGCCCGGGCAGCAACTACCATCTTTCCAAAGACATGAACTTTATCGGTCTAGGGCGGGCGCGGCGGCGGTTTGTCGGAAAAATCGCCGTCAAACGCCGCTGGGTGCATCCGATTTCCGACAAAAATCCCGCTTGATCAGGCTGCTTTTGATCGAACCCCTGGCCGTCGGCCACCACGCCCTATGTGCGCAGCGGCGCCAAAGCGGGCGACGTGGCGCTGGTCGGCGGCGCCGGCCCCATCGGCCTGCTCTTGGCTGCGGTGCTCAAAGCCAGAGGCATCAAAGTCATCATCACCGAATTGAGCAAAGCGCGCAAAGACAAAGCCCGCGAATCGGGCGTGGCCGATCATATTCTCGATCCGTCAGAAGTGGATGTGGTCGAAGAAGTGCGCAAGCTCACCGGCGGCGAGGGCGTGGACGTGGCGTTTGAATGCACCAGCGTCAACAAAGTGCTCGATACGCTGGTGGAAGCCTGCAAACCGGCGGCTAATCTGGTAATCGTGTCGATTTGGAGCCATCCGGCCACCGTCAGCGTGCACAGCGTGGTGATGAAGGAATTGGACGTGCGTGGCACCATCGCCTACTGCAACGACCACGCCGAAACCATCAAGCTGGTGGAAGAGGGCAGGTCAATCTCGAACCCTTTATCACCCAGCGCATCAGTTGGACGAGCTGATTTCCGAAGGCTTCGAGCGCCTGATCCACAACAACGAATCAGCGGTGAAGATTATCGTTAATCCGAATCTGTAAGCGTTTAGATCGACAAGGCAGCCCTGAAAAGCGTAGAAAACTTTTCAGGCTGCCTTTTGATATGCAAAGCCGCTTGCTTTAGGGCTGTTTGCTGTTTTTATCGCGCACCACGAACTCGCCTTCGATAATGTCGCCGTCGCCAACGCCGCGCTCAAAAAGGGCGCTGGCTGAAACCGCCTTGGGAAAAACAGTGTTGAATCGAAGCCGTTTTTGACCTGCGGCGCCGGCGTTTTTGCCCGCCGCCCAGCGGCAGCAGCAAAAAGAGCGCGACGATGTCGGAAAGAAAGCCGGGCATCAGAAACAGCAAACCGGCCAGCGGAATGCGCAGCGGCAGCAGCATGCGATACAGCGAAGTGCCGCGCCCAGCATGCCGCCCAGCAGCATAATCCTCGACAGCCGCCCCGCCGCCCAAGAGCGAAGAGCCGGCAACAAAAGCCAGCAGCAGCAGGCCGAAAACGGCCAGGCTGCCGATTATTTTCGCCGCCCAAAACAGCGACAGCACATCCAAAAACCACAAAGACCAAAAAGCAGGGTCAGCAAAGGGCGCATCGTTATCCTTTCTCGCGCGAAGGGTGGAAATTCTGCGTTCAACAAAGCCGCCACCGCCGCTTTGCAAGGGCGGCGGCGTTTTTGCTGTAAAAACGCGTAAAGCGCGCGGGTGGCGGCAGTCGGCGGCGTTTGTTAGAATGAATTTTTACTCGGGAAAAACGATGACCTGCCCCTGATCCTTTCCGCCCTGCTGCTGGCCGCCTGCGCCGGCAGCGCTTCCAAAAACGCCGGCGGCTGCGGCAAAGCCGCACCCGGCCACTACTGCGTCAAAAGCGGCGACACTCTGTATAAAATCAGCCGCCGTTTCCGCGTGGATCTGGGCAGCCTGAAAAGCTGGAACGGCCTGCGCAGCGATACCATCGTGCCCGGCCAGATGCTGCGGGTGGCGAAAAACGCCGGCACCGCGCCGGCGGCAACGCGCAGCAGCGGCAGCATTGCCGGCGGCAGCAACAGCGGCTTGCCATCCAGTGCGCCCAGCCGGCTGCAGCGGCCGTTGGAAGGCGCGGTGCTCAAACCCTTTACCCCGGCCTGCGCGGCATGGAGTTTGCTGCCGCCAGCGGCACACCGGTACGCGCCGCCGCCGCCGGCTCGGTGGTTTATTCCGGCAATCTGAAAAGTTACGGCAAAATCGTGATTCTCAACCACGGCGGTGATCTGATCACGGTGTATGGCTACAACAGCAGCATTTCGGTGGCCGAAGGCGCCAAAGTGGCCGCCGGCCAGCAGGTATCGGTATCCGGCCGCAGCCCCGCCGGCGAAGAAGCGCTGTTTTTCCAAGTGCGCCGCAAAGGCAAAACCGGTCAATCCGGAAGAGTATTTCAAATAAAGCCGTTTTTGCTTTCAGGCTGCCTTTTTCCCGCAAAAGGCAGCCTGAAAACTGGGCGGCGCTTTCAGGCTGCTCTGCAATCTGCAGCGGCAAGCCGCAAGCGAATCATGGTCGGCGCAAATATTTTTTCACGCCGCCGCGGGAAAAATCTCTTTACAATTCTTGACACCAAGAAAAACAAATACCGCCGCCACCTGCCAGGCAGCCTGAAAACGGCACGGCTTAAGCGCGGCTTTAAAAAGGACACCGCCATGAGCATCCCCTGCCACTTCCCCGCGCGTATGCGCGAAATCCCCTACAACTACACTTCCTACACCGATCGCGAAATCGTGATCCGCCTGCTGGGCAATGAGGCCTGGCAGACGCTGGAAGACTTGCGCGCGCAGCGCAAAACCGGCCGCTCGGCGCGGATGCTGTTTGAAGTGTTGGGCGATATTTGGGTGGTGGAGCGCAATCCGTATCTGGTCGACGATTTGCCTGCGCACCCCAAGCGCCGCGCGGCTTTGGTGGGCGAGATGCGCCACCGTTTGGGCGAAATCCACAAGCGGCGCGACGACAATCCGCAGGTTGCCCTTTTGGTGGCGGCGGCGGAAGCGGCGGTAAAGCGTTTTGACGAAAGTTTCGACGCCACCCGTGCCAAGCGCGAGCGCATCTTGCAGCGGCTCTCAAAAATCACCAAGCCGCACAATATTATGTTTGACGGGCTGGCGCGGGTTACCCACGTTACCGACGCGACCGACTGGCGCGTGGAATATCCCTTTGTGGTGGTCAACCCCGACACCGAAGCCGAAGTCGCGCCGCTGGTTCGCGCCTTAATCGAGCTGGATTTGGTGATTATTCCGCGCGGCGGCGGCACGGGTTACACCGGCGGAGCGGTGCCGCTGGATGCCAACAGCGCGGTCATCAACACCGAAAAACTCGATTTGCACGGCGGCGTGCAGTATGTGCCGCTGGCCGGTTTGGAGGGCAAGCACCGATTATCCATTGCGGCGCGGGCGTGGTTACGCGGCGGGTGGAAGAAACCGCGCATCAGGCCGGGCTGGTGTTTGCCGTTGACCCGACTTCGGCCGACGCATCCTGCGTGGGCGGCAATGTGGCGATGAACGCCGGCGGCAAAAAGGCCGTGTTGTGGGGCACGGCGCTGGATAATCTGGCCTACTGGCAGATGGTCAACCCGCAGGGCGAATGGCTGCGTATCGAGCGCGTGCGCCACAATTTCGGCAAAATCCACGACGAAGAAACGGCCGTGTTTGACGTGCACACGCTCGATTCAGACGGCCTTAAAGTGGTGAAAACCGAGCGGTTGGAAATCCCCGGCCACAAATTTCGCAAAAGTCGGTTTGGGCAAAGACGTTACCGACAAATTCCTAAGCGGCCTGCCGGGCGTGCAGAAAGAAGGCACCGACGGCATCATTACCAGCGTGGCCTTTGTGCTGCACACCATGCCCAAGCATACGCGCACGGTGTGCATGGAATTTTTCGGCACGGTGGCCAAAGCCACGCCGTCGATTGTCGAAATCCGCGATTACCTGCTGGGGCACGAGAGCGTGCGGCTAGCCGGTTTGGAGCATTTGGACTGGCGCTATGTACGCGCCGTCGGCTACGCCACCAAAGCCGCCGGACGCGGGCGGCCGAAAATGGTGTTGCTGGCCGACATCGTATCCGACAACGAAGATGCCGTATCCGCCGCCGCCGAGCGCATTTGCGAGCTGGCACGCGAGCGCGAAGGCGAAGGCTTTATCGCCGTTACGCCCGAAGCGCGCAAAACCTTCTGGCTCGACCGCAGCCGCACCGCCGCCATCGCCAAACACACCAACGCCTTTAAAATCAATGAAGACGTAGTGATTCCATTGGAGCGGCTGGGCGAGTATTCAGACGGCATCGAGCGCATCAACATCGAATTGTCGATTCAAAACAAGCTCAAACTGTGCGATGCGCTCATCCGATATCTTTCAGGCAGCCTGCCGGTGGACAAAATGGACACCGACCCTGCCCAGCGCCGAATTGCTGGGCGACCGCGCCCGCCACGCCCTTGCCCATGTCGAAGCCGTACGGCAACGCTGGCAATGGCTGCTCGATCATCTCGACTCGCCCTTGGCCGACTATAAAAAAACCGTTTCGGCAGCGCCGTTCAGGCTGCTTCGAAGCCCGCGATGATGAGAGCTGCTTTATCGCCTTTCGCGATTTCAGGCTGCGTGTGTCGGTGAAAACCGATGTGATGAAGCCCTTGGCCGATATTTTCAGCGGCAAGGCCGACGCCAAAATCAACGCCGCGCTGGGCAAAATCCACGCCAAAACCGTGCGCGGCCGCGTGTTTGTCGCCCCTGCACATGCACGCGGGCGACGGCAACGTCCACACCAATATCCCCGTCAATTCAGACGACTACGAAATGCTGCAAACCGCCCACCGCGCGGTGGCACGCATCATGGGCATCGCACGCCGTCTGAACGGCGTGATTTCGGGCGAACACGGCATTGGCATCACCAAGCTCGAGTTTCTTACCGACGAAGAAAATGCAGCCCTTTTGGGACTACAAAGCGCGCGTCGATCCAGAAGGCCGCTTCAACCGCCACAAGCTGATGAAAGGCTCCGACCTGCGCCGCGCCTACACGCCGTCGTTTGAGCTGCTCGGCGCGGAATCGCTGATTATGGAAAAGTCCGAACTCGGCACCATCGCCGAATCGGTAAAAGACCGCCTGCGCTGCGGCAAATGCAAGCCCGTCTGCTCCACCCACGTTCCCCGCGCCAACCCTGCTCTACAGCCCGCGCAACAAAATTCTCGGCGTCGGCCTGCTCACCGAAGCCTTTTTATACGAAGAGCAGACGCGGCGCGGCATCTCGGTGAAACACTTTGAAGAACTCGGCGACATCGCAGACCACTGCACCGTCTGTCACCGCTGCGTCAAACCCTGCCCGGTCAACATCGATTTCGGCGACGTAACCGTGGCCGTGCGCAATTACTTATCTGATGCCGGCCACAAACGCACTACGCCCGTGGCCGCCGTCGGCCAAGCCCCTGCTCAATGCCACCAGCCCCGCGCGCCATCAAAAGCCCCTGCGCACCGCCATGGTGCGCACCGGCTTCCCTGCCCAGCACTTCGCCTACAAAGTCGGCAAAACTGCTGCCGCTGGGCACCAAAAAGCAAAAAGCCGAACCCAAAGCCACCGTCGGCAAAGCGCCGGTAACAGAACAGGTTATCCACTTTATCAACCGCCCGCTGCCCAAAAGCGTGCCCGCCAAAACCCCGCGCGCCATGCTCGGCATCGAAGACGACAAAAGTATCCCCATCATCCGCAATCCGCAAAGCGCGGAAGATGCCGAAGCCGTGTTCTACTTCCCCGGCTGCGGCTCGAGCGCCTGTTCAGCCAAATCGGCCTGGCCGTGCAGGCCATGCTCTGGCATGTCGGCGTGCAAACCGTTTTTGCCGCCGGGCTATATGTGCTGCGGCTATCCGCAGGAAGCAAGCGGCGACCGCCACCGCGCCGACAAAATGAGCACCGACAACCGCGTCGCCTTCCACCGCATGGCCAATACCCTGAATTATCTCGACATCAAAACCGTTGTCGTCAGCTGCGGCACCTGCTACGACCAGCCTCGAAAAATACCGTTTTGAAGACATCTTCCCCGGCTGCCGCATCATCGACATCCACGAATACCTGTTGGAAAAAGGCGTAAAACTCAATGGCGTGCAAGGCCAGCAGTATCTCTACCACGACCCCTGCCACACGCCGATTAAAACCATGAACGCCACCCAAATGGCGAGCGAGCTCATCGGCCAAAAAGTCGTATTGAGCGACCGCTGCTGCGGCGAGAGCGGCATGTTCGCCGTCAAACGCCCCGACATCGCCACCCAGGTCAAATTCCGCAAACAGGAAGAAATCGAAAAAAACCTGCGCCAACTGCCGCAGGGCGAGCCGGTCAAAATGCTCACCACCTGCCCCGCCTGCCTGCAAGGCTTAAGCCGCTACGCCGACGACAACAATATGCCCGCCGACTACATCGTTATCGAAATGGCGCGGCACATCCTGGGCGAAAACTGGCTGGACGAGTTTGTTGCAAAAGCCAACGCCGGCGGGGTGGAGAAGATTAGGTTGTAGGGGTAAAGGCCGTCTGAAAACGCCGTTATCCAAACTACTGCCCGAAAAAGACAAAGGCTGTCTGAAATACTTTTCAGACGGCCTTTTTGCGCCGCAGGCAGCACCAGGCGGAGAGAAAAAACACCAGCTGTGCCAGATTGAAGGTTGCGCCGCCGACAGCAGCGGCCAAAGCGGATTCGGGAAACAGGCGGCACGAAAAAGCGATCAGCACCCCAAGCGGCAGCGGGTTAAACCATGCCGCCCGACGCGGCAGCAGCGTTCGCCCGCGCGCAGTCTGCACCAGCAAAATCAGAAAAGCCGCCGCCATACTGCCCACCGAAGCCCACCAATGGACGGCGAGCACTTTATAAAAACGCGGCAAACTGCTCCAGCAGCAGTGCATGGTCGGCAGGCGCGGCGTGCAGCAGGGTTTTCGCTGACATGCCCAGATAGTAGAAACCGGCATGCCCCAAGGGCGAGAGCGCGTAAGCCGAAAACAGCAGCACAAAACAGGCCACCGCCGCCCGCCCCTGCCCGCCAAACGGTAAACGCCGAAAGATGCCGTCAGATAAAGCGCCACGGAAAAAGTCGCAAACACAACGCCGTAAAACAGCCGCCCGGGCGAAGCGTCGAGCATCAGCAGAGCCAAATCCGCCTTACCGTCCAAATCTGCCGCCAGCGTTTGCGACAGCAGCGGGTATTTTTCTCGAGCGGGCACAAAACCCACCAGCAGCATATCGGCCGCACTCCAACACAGCGCCGCCGCCGCGCCTGCGGCCAAAAAGGCCGTCTGAAAACCGGTTTTCGTTGCCGCTGCCGTTTTCAGACGGCCTTTTTCTGCTTTCATTCCGTATATTGCCGTTCATTGTAGTGCCCCATTGTAAATGACAGACAAACGCATTTAATCAAAACCCCGCTGCCGTGTCCAACCGGCTGCGGCTTTCAGACGAACTTTGAGACCGTCTGAAACATTGAACTGACGTCATTCCCGCGCAGGCGCACTACTGTCCGGAATAAATAACCCATACAAATCAACACGCCAAGCACTTGATTTCAAAACAACACCCCCTACATCCGCGCCAGTTCAAGCCTTTCCCGCCTTCGGCGCGCGTAGTGGGCATACAGCGTTTGCGGCCGCTCAAACAGGCTGCCCGCAATCCGTGCGCACAGCAGGTGCAGGCTCTCGCCCATCCGGCCGCTTTGCCGGTACAGCTTCAGCAGCAGATACGCAATCATCGCGCACAGGATTTGCAGTTTTACTGCGTTGGCGCTGCGGCCTAAAAAGCGTTTGAGCTGCAGGTGCTGTTTGAGCCATTTGAACAGCAGCTCAATCTGCCAACGCGCTTTGTAGGTGTCGGCAATTTCCTGTGCGGTGGCGCCTAGCTTTGTTCGCTCGCCAGGGTGTGCTGACATTTGACTTTTTGCAGCGGATTTTTGCGGCAGAAAACGGCAGATGCAAGGGCAAAATGCGAGCCTATGCCGTCCATAGGCGAGTATTTTTAACGCGGCAGATGCCGTTTTATGGCGCAAAAGCCGCCAAAATGTTAATTGCCAACACACCCTGACACCAGCGGCTCTTTGCCCGGACGGCTGACGGTGATGCGGCGCAGGATTTTTCTGTGGCAGCGGTTGGGGCGGCGGCTGTTTTGGCGGTGTGTGAAACGGATGTATTCGTCTGCCAGGACGGTTTCGCCGGTGTTTTCGTGTTCAGGGGGGGTGATGTGTCTGACCGCTTCAACGGCGGCATTGGTTTTGAGCCGGGTGACGAAATAGGCGCCCGCTTCATCCAGTTTGGCCCACCAGTTGTAGTCGCAATAGACTTTGTCAAAAACATAGGTGGCGCCTTTTTCAGGCTGCACGATGTGGCGCTCGTCCACATCGTTAACCCGGGCGTTGGTGATGCTGTGAGCAACGGGACATTGGTCGGCATGGTTCATCAGGATATGGAGTTTTAAACCGGTGATGCGGCCGTTATGACCCGTCCATTGGTCAAAGCCGCGTCCTTTGAGCGCAATCGGGGTGGAATCGAGCAGGTAGGGTAAATCGCCAGCCTGTTTGCGCAGGGTTCTCGCCGCACAGGGAGATTAGCTCAATAAGCATGTCGGCAAACGGGCGGGTGTCGAGTTTGGCCAGCGCTTCTGACAATGTGGAGCGGCGGATGCTGCGCATATTCAGGTGGTAATGGTGGCTGCTGTAGGCGTTAAAGGATTGCTCGAGTGTGCGCAGGCTGGCGCAGCGGCCAAAGCTGGGCGTAGAGCAGGCAGAGCAGCAGGTTTTTGGCAGCCGAAGCCTTTGCTGTGTTTGTCGGCTTTGTGTGTGCGGACATGGCGGGCGGAGCGTCCGTTCATAACGGGCTTGATGATTTGCTGGAAGCGGCTTATGCTGTACATGGTTGCAGTTCCGATGTTTTTGAGTTGACGCTCGGGTTTGCCCGTAAAAACGTTGGATTGCAACCTTTTTGTTTGGGTGGCGGGATTTTATTCCGGACAGTAGTGCGCCTGCGCGGGAATGACGGTAGTGGAAGTTTCTGTAGCCGTCCCTAGAACGAATACGGACAAAGCAGCCTGAAAACTTTGCGGTGCCGGCAATGGGATTCGTTCTTATTCGTGTAAGTTTCGGTTAATTCCGGTAAGCATGAATTTACAGAGTTGCCCTCGAAGATGCGCCCGTCTGCTGTTTATACTGCGGGCGCGGCCTGTATCCGCCTGCTTTCGGGCGTTTGGCCGCAGAGAAGAACAATGGAGAAATTCGATGACCCACACTGTTTTGATCGACGGCTCGGCTGGCACCACCGGCCTGCGCATTGCCGAACGGCTGCGCGATGCGGACGACATCCGCCTGATTTCCTGCCGGAGCCGCAGCGCAAGGATTTGGGCGCGCGGCTGGACGCGGCGGCGGCGAGCGATGTCAGCCTGCTTTGCCTGCCCGACGAGGCGGCGCGCGAGTTTGTGCAGCATGCGCCAGCGGCGACGCGCATTTGCGACACCTCTACCGCGCACCGCAACGCCCCAGGCTGGGTTTACGGATTTGCCGAGTTGCACGGGCAACGTGCGGCGATTGCCAGCGCGACGCGCGTTGCCAATCCCGCCGCCATGCCAGCGGTTTTTATCGCGCTGACCCGTCCACTGTGCGAGCTGGGGGCGCTACGCCGCGAGGCGCTGCTCACTTGCCAGTCGCTCACCGGTTATTCCGGCGGCGGCAAGGCGATGATTGCCGAATATGAGGCGGAATCACGCCCTGCCGCGCTCGCTGCGCCGCGCCTCTACGGCTTGTCCTTGCAACAGCAAGCATTTGCCGGAGATGCGCGCGCAAAGCTACTCTTGCGCAGGCGCCGCTGTTTACGCCGGTGGTCGCGCCGTTTTACAGCGGCATGCTGGTGAGCGTGCCGCTCTTTGCCGCGCAACTGGCAGACGGTTTTGCCGACGGCGCCCGGCTCGCAGCGCTGCTTGCCGATTACTATGCGGGCGAGCCGCTGGTGCGCGTGCAGCCCTTTGCGCCGTCTGCCAGCGTGGCGACGCTTGCCGCCAACGCGCTTGCCGGGCGCGACGATATGCAGCTGTTCGTTTTTGCCAACGATGAGGGGCAACTCGCTGCTCTGCGCCCTTTTCGACAATCTCGGCAAGGGCGCGTCCGGCGCGGCGGTGCAAAATTTGAACTTGATGCTGGGTCGCGCGGAAACCGCCGGCTGGCTTACTGATGATTGCGGAGGTTTACATGCAGCCTGAATTTACATTTATCGACGGTGGCGTTTGCGCACCGCAGGGATTTTCTGCCAGCGGCGTGCACTGCGGCATCCGCAAAAACCGCAGCAAGGCGGATTTGGCGTTAATCGTCAGCCGCACGCGCTGTGCCACCGCTGCCGTCTATACCACCAACAAAGTCCAAGGCGCGCCGCTTGCCGTTACCCGCGCCCATATTGCCGACGGCTACAGCCAGGCGGTGCTGTGCAACAGCGGCAACGCCAACACCTGCAACCCCGACGGCGAAACGCTGGCGCGCGCCTGCTGCGATTTGCTCGGCGACGCGCTACACATCCCGGCAAATGATGTGGTGATTGCCTCGACCGGCGTCATCGGCCAACCGCTGCCGCTGGAGCCGTTTGCGCGTGGCATCCCCTGCCGTTGCCGCCCTCGCAGCCACCCCGGCGGCGGCGCTGGCGGCGGCAGAAGCGGTAATGACCACCGACACCTACGCCAAAACGCAGGCGCTCGAATTTACCCTCGACGGCAAACCCCTGCCGCCCGGCATCATACTCAAAGGCAGCGGCATGATTCACTCCCGAATATGGCGACCATGCTCACCTTCATCACCAGCGACGTCGCCATCGCCCCCGCCCTGCTGCAACGCGCCTTGAGCGAAGAAGTCAAAGACAGCCTCAACCAAATCAGCATCGACGGCGACACATCCACCAACGACATGGCGGTCATCCTCGCCAACGGCGCCGCAGGTAACGCCGAAATCCGCGACGACGGCGCCGCCTGACCAAACCTTCCGCGCCGCGCTGCACCGGCTTTGCGCTTGGGCGGCGCGCGAAATCGCCCGCGACGGCGAAGGCGCAGCTCAAACTGCTGCACTGCCGCGTGCGCAGTGCGCCGTTCGCCGGAAGTGGCGCGCAACGTGGCAAAAAGCATCATCGCCAGCGACCTATTCAAAGCGGCAATGTTCGGCGCAGATGCCAACTGGGGCGGGAGGCTGTGCGCCGTCGGCTACACCGCCGGCGACATTTTTCCGTCGCTGAGCGTCGCCCTCACCCCTGCAAAGCGCGGCGGGCGCAGTCAAAGTCTGCGAACACAGCGCCTATCACCCCTTCAGCGAAGACGAGGGCTGCCAAAGTGCTGGCAGAAAAGAGATAGAAACCTGCTCGATATGCACGACGGCGAAGCCCAAGCGCAGGCGTGGGGCTGCGATCTCACCTACGACTACGTCAAAATCAACGGCGACTACCGGAGCTAAAACATGCGCCAAGAATATATGGACTGGTTCGACGAAGCCGTCCCTTATCTGCAGAAATACCAGCAAAACTGCGTGGTGGTGAAATACGGCGGCAACGCCATGACCAACGACACCATCAAAGCCCTCGGTGCTGCGCGACGTGCTGTTTCTCAACCAGGTCGGCGTGAAAATCGTGCTCGTCCACGGCGGCGGCCCGACATCAACGCCGGTCTGGCCAAAAATCGGCAAAAAGGCGAATTTATCGGCGGCCTGCGCGTTACCGATGCCGAGACCATGGAAGTGGTGCAGCAGGTGCTGGCGGGCAAAGTCAACAAAAACCTAGTGGCGCATCTGGGCGGGCGCGGCATCGGCCTGTGCGGCATCGACGGCGGCCTGCTGCATTGCGAAGCGCTTGATCCGGCACTCGGCGCGGTCGGCAAAATCAACCGCGTCCGCCCCGACATCATCCATCTGCTACTGGATGCCGGCATGATCCCGGTAATCGCCAGCATCGGCACCGACGACGCCGGCAACAGCTACAACATCAACGCCGACACCGCTGCCGCTGCCATCGCCACCGCCATCGGCGCCTGCAAACTGGTGAACATGACCGACATCGCCGGCCTTTTGCGCGACATCGACGACGAGAACACCCTCATCCGCGACATCCGCATCGACGAAGCCGAAGCGCTCATCAGCCAAAGGCATCATCAGCGGCGGCATGCTGCCGAAAATCGCCTGCTGCATCGACGCCGTGCGCCAGGGCGTGCCGGAAGTCGCCATCATCGACGGCCGCCGCCCGCATTCGGTGCTGCAAGAACTCTTCAGCGACCGCGGCAACGGCACGCTGTTCCACCAATAGGCAGCCACCCCAAAGGCAGCCTGAAAACACGTAGGGTGCGCCCCCGCGCACCGCAACGCCCAAACCAACAACCGGCGCAGCGTACCCTACGGCAGAAAAAGCAGCCTGAAAATCCCAAAAGCAGCCTGAAAACAAAAAACCGCCACAGCGGCGTTTTCAGGCTGCCCCCACCACCCCAGGCCGATAAGGCAGCCTGCCTCCCCAACCCGCTTTTTCAGGCTGCCTGTTTACTGAAAGGAGATCGCATGTCCGCCCCGCTTTCCGACCACATCCGCCAACTCGACCAACAATACAGCGCTGCCACCTACGCCCGTTTTGCCCCAGTGCTGGTACGCGGCGAAGGCTGCACCGTCTGGGATGCCGACGGCCGCACTCACACCGACTTCACCAGCGGCATCGGCGTCAATAGCCTCGGCTTTGCCGATCCGGCATGGGTTGCCGCCATCGCCGCGCAGGCGGGCAAACTGGCGCACACTTCCAACCTGTTCTACAGCGTCCCCGCCGCCGAGCTGGCGCAAAGTCTCTGCGAAAAAGCGGTCTCTTTCCCGCGTCTTTTCTGCAACAGCGGCGCCGAAGCCAACGAATGCGCCATCAAAGCCGCGCGCAAATACAGCCGCGACGCCGCCACGGCGCCGGCCGCCACACCATCCTCACCCCTGCAAAACTCCTTCCACGGCTGCACCTCGCCGCCCTTTCCGCCACCGCAGCCAGGACGTTTTCCACCAGCATTTTTTCCCCTTCGTTGAAGGTTTCGCCTACGTTCCCGCCAACGACACCGCCGCCCTTGAAGCGCGCCTGGCGCAAAACGACATCGCCGCGCTGATGCTCGAGCCGGTGCAGGGGCGAAGGCGGCGTGGCGCTCTGGATACCGGCGGCTATCTTCAGGCTGCCCGCGAGGCGTGCCGCCGCTACGACGTGCTGCGCTGATTGCCGACGAAGTGCAAACCGGCATCGAGCCGCAGCGGCCGGGCCTGTTTGCCTTCGAGCACGCCGGGCATCGTGCCCGACATCGTTACCCCTTGCCAGCGGCTGGGCGGCGGCCTGCCGGTGGGCGCGGTGCTGTTTGGCGAACGCTGCGCCGACACGCTGGGACGGGCGACCACGGCCCGACCTTCGGCGGCAACCCGGTCTCGCTGCGCCGGCGCGCTGGCTGCGTTTTGGCGCGTTTGGACGACGCTTTTCTCGCCGACGTTACCCGCAAAGGCGAAGCGCTGCGCCAGGCGCTCGCTGCTCGCGCCGAAAGTCAAAAGCGTCAGCCGGCTCCGGCCTGATGCTCGGCGTCGAATTTGACGAGCGGCATCAGCGCCGCCGACATCGTGCGGCAGGCGCAGGGAAAAAGGCGTGCTGTTTCACCGCCAAACACAAGTTTTTCCTGCGCCTGCTGCCGCCGCTGATTATCAGCGACGACGACATCGCGCGCGGCATTGCGGTGCTGCGCGAGACTCTCAGCGCCTGATGCCGTCCTGCTGCACAAACAGCCGCCGCCGCGGGCTGTTTTTATCGCGGCGGTTTTCCCATCGCCTAGCTGTTCGGCTCTGACAGTCCGCGCAGCCTGAAAGCCAAAAGCAGCCTGAAAGCCAAAGCAGCCTGAAAGCCAAAAGCAGCCTGAAAGCCGCAAAGCAGCCTGAAAGCCAAAAGCAGCCTCAAGCCAAAAAGCAGCCTGAACAAAAGCAGCCTGAAAACCAAGCAGGCAACGCAATCCCTGCACCGGCTAAAATCGGTTTTCAGGCTGCCCGAGCGTCAAACCCCAAAACCAAACCTTGCGGCAGCCTGAAAACGCCGTTTTTCCATTGTCCGCCCCTGCCCTGCTTGCCGGATAACGCCGCTCCGATTTTGGTTTTCAGGCTGCCTGAAAAACGCCCCCACGCCATGCGAAACTGAACGAGCGCCAGCTGAAGCGGTGCGCTATCTGGGCGGGCGCTGTTTGCAGCTGGCCGGCGCAGGCAGCGGAAAAACCCGCGTCATCACCGATCGCCTATATGATTACCGGCGCGGGCTATGCGCCGCAGCATATCGCCGCCATCACCTTCACCAACAAAGCCGCCAAGGAAATGCACGGAGCGCATCGGCGCCATGCTCGGCAAAGGCCAGACCCGCGGCCTGACGGTTTCCACTTTCCACTCGCTGGGCATGCGCATGCTGCGCGAAGAAGCGGCGCACGCCGGCTGCCAAAACCAATTTTTCGATACTTGATGCTTCCGACAGCGGCCGCATTGTCTGGCGAGCTGCTCGGCAGCAGCGGCCGCGAGCAGGTGTTCAAAGCCCAGCACCAGATTTCGCTGTGGAAAAACGAGCTGGCCACGCCCGAGCAGGCTTTTCAGGCTGCCGGTGACGAATGGCGCGCACATCGCCCGCGTTTACGCTTCCCATCAGGAAACGCTCGGCCACTATCAGGCCGTCGATTTCGACGACTGTTTAATCCGTCTGCCGGTGCTGCTGCTGGAGCAAAACAGCGATCTGCGGCTCAAAATGGCAGCGGCGGCTGCGCTATCTGCTGGTGGACGAATGTCAGGACACCAACGCCTGCCAGTACCGTCTGCTGCGCCAGCTTACTGGTCTGGAAGGCATGTTTACCGCCGTGGGCGACGACGACCAGTCCATCTACGCCTGGCGCGGCGCCGATATGGAAAACCTGCGCCTGCTGCAGCAGGATTATCCGCAGATTAAAGTGATCAAACTCGAACAAAACTACCGCTCTGCCGGCCGCATCCCGCGTGGCCAAGCCAAGTGATCGCCAACAATCCCAAGCTGTTTGCGCTAAAACCCTGTGGTCGCAGCTTGGGGAAGGCGATCCGGTAAAAGTAATCGCCTTTAGCAGCGAAGAAAACGAAGCCGAATACGTGGCCGGCGAAATCGCCCGCATGAAACTGGCCGGCGGCGACAAAGCCCGCTACGCCGATTTTGCCGTGCTCTACCGCGGCAACCACCAGTCGCGCGCCTTTGAAACCGCGCTGCGCCGCCCACATTCCCTACCGCGTCTCCGGCGGCCAGAGCTTTTTCGACAAAGCCGAAATCAAAGAGCATCCTCGCCTATATGCGCCTGCTGGCACAGCAGCGACGATCCCGCCTTTCCTGCGCGCCGCCACCACGCCCGCGCCGCGGCATCGGCGACACCACCTCGGCCGGCTCAACCACTACGCCGTGGCTCCACGGCTGCAGCCTGTTTCAGGCCGCCTCCCAGCCCGAAGCGCTGGCTGAACTCAATGCCAAAAAGCCGCGACGCGCTGCAGTCTTTCGCCGCCCTGATAGACGGTTTCGCCGCCGCGCCGCCAACGAAGACGCCGCGCAGCCTGATCCGCGAGCTGCTCGATGTCATCGGCTACGAAAACCACCTTTACCAAAGCGAAGAGAGCAGCCGCGCTGCCGAAAGCCGCTGGCGCAACGTCGAAGATCTGGCCGACTGGCTCGAGCGCAAAGGCAGCGAAGGCAAAAACCTGATCGAGCTGTCGCAAACCATCGCCCTGATCACCCTGCTCGAAGGCCGCGATGACGCCGAAACCGATGCCGTTACCCTGTCCACCCTGCATGCCTCCAAAGGGCTGGAATATCCGCAGGTGTTTCTCGTCGGCTGCGAAGAAGGGCTGTTTCACGCCGAAAGCCTGGAAGAAGGCAATCTCGAAGAAGAACGCCGCCTGATGTACGTCGGCATCACCCGCGCCAAAATGGCGGCTCACCTCACCCACTGCACCAAACGCAAGCGCCAAGGCAGCTGGCAGTTTCCCGAACCGAGCCGCTTTATCGACGAAATGCCGCAGGACGATCTGGACATCCTCGGCCGCAAAGGCGGCAAACCCATCGTCAGCAAAGCCGAAGGCATCAGCCGCCTGCAAAGCATGAAAGCCATGCTCGACAGTAAAATCGGCGGCAGTTAGAAAAAGCAAAGGCAGCCTGAAAGTCGGCTCGGCGCTAGCTGCCTTCACGCCGCCGCACAGCAAGGCAGCCTGAAACGCAAAACCCCAAGCAAAAACCAAACGTTTACAATACGCCTTTTTCACTTTCAGGCTGCCTGAACGCCAAAGGCAGCCTGAAAACAGTTTTTAACTACCCAACCATTGCCACAAAAGAGTTCCCATGTCCGAAATCCTAGACCAGTCGCGCCGCCGCCGCACCTTTGCCATCATCTCCCACCCCGACGCGGGCAAAAACCACGCTCACGGAAAAGCTGCTGCTGTTTTCGGGCGCCATCCAGCGCGGGTACGGTAAAAGGCAAGAAAACCGGAAAATTCGCCACGTCCGACTGGATCCGGAAATCGAGAAGCAGCGCGGCATTTCGGTGGCGTCCAGCGTGATGCAGTTTGATTACGAAAGACCACACCGTCAACCTGCTGGACACCGGTCACCAAGACTTCTCGGAAGACACCTACCGCGTACGCTCACCGCCGTGGACAGCGCGCGATGGTGATCGACGCCAGCTAAAGGCGTGGAAGCGCAAACCATCAAATTGCCTCAACGTTCGCCGCCGCCTGCGCAACACGCCCATCGTAACCTTTATGAACAACACGACCGCGAAGTGCGCGATTCGCTGGAATTGCTCGACGAAGTGGAAAACATCCTGAAAATCCGTTGCGCGCCCGTAACTTGGCCGATCGGCATGGGCAAAACTTCGCGGGCGTGTACCACATTCTGAATGACGAAGTGTATCTGTTTGACGCGGGCGGCGAGCGGCTGCCGCATCGAGTTTGACGTGATTAAAGGCATCGACAATCCTGAGTTGGCGCAGCGTTTTCCGCTGGAAATCCAGCAGCTGCGCGACGAAAATCGAGCTGGTTCAGGCTGCGTCCAACGAGTTTGATTGGCAGAGTTTTTGGCGGGCGAACTCACGCCCGTGTCTTCGGCTCGGCGATTAACAATTTCGGCATTCAGGAAATTTTCAAATTCGCTGATCGACTGGGCGCCCGCGCCGCAAGCGCGTGATGCCACCGTGCGCAGCGCGTATCGCCCGACGAAGAAAAATTCTCGGGATTTGTGTTCAAAAATCCAGCCAATATGGACCCGAAACACCGCGACCGCATCGCCTTTTTGCGTCTGCGTCGGGCAAGTTTTGAGCGCGGCATGAAGATGAAGCATCTGCGCATCAACCGCGACATTGCCGCCAGCAGCGTGGTCACGTTCATGTCGTGCATGACCGCGAGCTGGTGGAAGAAGCGTTTGCGGGCGACATCATCGGCATCCCCAACCACGGCAATATCCAAACTCGGCGACAGTTTTTCCGAAGGCGAGCAGCTGGCGTTTACCGGCATTCCGTTTTTGCGCCTGAACTGTTCCGCAGCGTGCGTATTAAAAACCCGCTGAAAATCAAACAACTGCAAAAAGGCTTGCAGCAGCTGGGCGAAGAAGGCGCGGTGCAGGTGTTCGCCGATGAGCGGCGCGGATTTGATTCTCGGCGCGGTGGGCGTGTTGCAGTTTGAAGTGGTTACTTCGCGGCTGGCGAACGAATATGGCGTGGAAGCGGTGTTTGACAACGCGGCGATTTGGTCGGCACGCTGGGTGTCGTGCGACGACAAGAAAAAACTGGCGGAGTTTGAAAAAGCCAACGTAGGCAATCTGGCGATTGACGCCGGCGGCAATCTCGCTCTACCTCGCTGCAACCGCGTGAATTTGAACCTGACGCAGGAGCGCTGGCCGGATATTGTGTTCCACGAAACGCGCGAGCATTCGGTGAAGCTGAACGGCTGATAAAGAAAGTGCGAGGCTGCTTTTGAAGGTTTAAAACCCGAAAAAGCAGCCTGCACTCTTTATTATGGCAAATTAAAATTCCAATGTTACCGCGTTGGCTTTGCCTTGACGCGCTGTGGTCAAGGTACATGGAATAGATGTTTGCAGGGTATGTGCCGTACGCATGCGCTCTTTACCCCTTCTACATACTGACATCTGAAAAGCCGTTATCCAAAAACATATTCCGGCTATAAGTGAAAGCGGAGTCATAACATATTTTTCTTTCCTACTTTTTGAAATCATGTTCATAATAGTATTCAAAGTTAGGTAAGCGGCAAAAGAAGAAACAAAATATATTTAGTAACCTTAAAAAGAAAACCACAAGGAAATAAAACCTCCGGCTTGCAAAATAATTATCATTGCAAAAATTTGGATAGCCACCGAAATGACTGCCACAACTCTAAATTTCTTAGGTAAAAATTTTATGTTGTCCACCCATTGTAAACTCGCCCAAAGACAAACCGCAAGCAACAAGCACAGTCATAGTTGCTATTATTCCAAATAATACTGCACCTAATATTGAAAACATAAATCAATATCCTACCTTCGCAAAATACAAACGATTTCAATGAGCCGCAGCCTGCATCTCTATCAACCACGTGCGTGGCTACACCACACACCCTACATAAACCTACATTATGCGTATCTAATTCTATACGCGCAGTCATCCGTGTAGCCTGTGGTTCGTCATCTTGCATTATTTTTAATTTGAATCCGCTATATTTTGCCCTTTATTCCGCAAACGTTTTTGCCACGAAACACGCGCACCGCATTGCCGCGTTCCAAACGGTAGAGCTGCGCGCGTGCGTCTGCGGCGTGTTGGTCCAGCCGTTCTGCGTGCTGTGCGGCGAGTTTCACCGCCAAAAGTTCCAGTACTGTAGGTTGGGGTCGAGACCCAACAAAGCCTTGAAATCATCGGAAACGTTGGGTTTGGCAACCCAACCTACAAGACTGCCTCCAAACAAATAAAAGGAAACACCATGCACCCCATCGCCCAAATCCGACAAATCCGCATCGGGCAGCCTAAACACTTTGCCCGCGACCAACAAAGCGCGATTAACAAGCAGCCTATCAGCGGCAAAATCGCCGTTATGCCTACCGGTTTGGCGGGCGACGGGTGGGCGATCCGCGTTTTCACGGCGGCGCGGACAAGGCGGTGCGCGTTTACGCGCTGCACCATTACGACACTTGGCGGCACAGAGCTGCCCGAAGCGCGGAATATGCACACAGGCGGCTTTTGGCGAGAATTTTTGCCTTGATGGCGCGGATGAGCACTCGGTGTGCATCGGCGACGAATGGCAGATCGGCACGGCGCGTTTTGCCGTGAGCCAGGGGCGGCAGCCGTGTTGGAAGCTGAACGAGGCGGTTCGGCGTGGCAGATACAGCGCTGCGCGTGCAGCAGAGTTTGCGCTGCGGCTGGTATCTGCGCGTGTTGGCGGCAGGCGAAGTGGCGGCGGGCGACGAAGTGTTTTTGTTGGCGCGTCCGTTTCCCGAGATGGACGGTGGCGCGGGTGTTGGCGCTGATTGACAGCCGCCGCTGCGGTGCGGAAACGATGCGGGCGGTGCTGCAACTGCCTTTGCCCGAGAGTTGGGCGCGCGCTTATTTTCGCGGCGGCTGGAAACGGGGAATGCGAAGATTGGCAGCTGCGTTTGTTCGGCGCCGACGGTGATGGCAAAGCGCAGCCTGAAAACTTTTCAGGCTGCCTTTTATTGCCGGTGTAAGCTGGGGAACTGGCCAATTCGCGCGCGCCGCCGGCTGAGCAGCCTCGTGCACCTGCTGGGCGGCGGCGGCGCGGTCGGCGGGCGGGGTAATCGGGTCGAGAAAATGCAGCTCGACCTTGCTTGCCGGCTGACTGATCACCATGCGGATGGACTGCCCAGGCTGATGTCGCCGTAGTAGGCGGTGTGGGGGTTGGGGCTGCTGCCGTCGGCATTGGGGTAGCGGCACAGCGCGGGCACAATCGGCACGCCGGCCAGGTGGGCGGTTTGGAAAAACGCTGGGTTTGAAGGGCAGGATGGCGCGGCCTTCGCTGCTGGTGCCTTCGGGGAAAATGGTTACGGTGTCGCCGTTTTTCAGGGCTTCGGTTACGGTGTCGATTTTGGTGGTATTGCCTTTGGTGCCTTTGTTGCGGGTTACGTAAACGGTTTGCGCCTGGGTGGCGAGATAGCCGACCACCGGCCATTTGGCCACGTCGTCTTTGGCAACGAAGCGGCCGGGGAAGGCGCCGTTCACCGCCATAATGTCGAGCCAGGAGATGTGGTTGCTGATAATCAGCTGGCCGTGGCCGGTGGCGGGCAGGCTGCCGAACACTTCGAGCTTCATGCCGCAGGAAGCGAGCACGCGCAGCGACCACAGCTGGATGGCGCGCAGCTTGCGCCGTTTGCTGTAAAAGGGAAACAGGAAAAACATCTCGGCCATGCCGTAAAGCAGGCAGACGGCGATGCAGCACAGGCGGAAGGCGAAGCGGATTTTGGCCATAAGGAAAACGGAAAATACGGGGGAAAAAGATAAGGCGGGCAGGCTTTCAGGCTGCCTGAAAACCTGGACAAAGCAGCCTGAAAAAGGTTTTCAGGCTGCTTTTTAGGATTTAGGGTCGGGGGCGAACTTCTGCAGGTAGCGGTCGCTCAGCTGGGTGATGTCCATCGTAATCAGCACGTCGGCGCAGTTGAAGGCTTCATCCACGCAGGGCTCGCCGCAAAACCAGGCGCCGGCTTTGAGATAGCCCTTAATCAGCGGCGGGACTTCGGGTTTTTCCGACGGGGTAATTTTCGTCCCATTTGAGCGGGTTGAGCGGGCGCACGCACCATTGCTCGAGCGCCAGGTAGCGGCCTCTGAGCTGGTGGTAGAGCGCCGCCGCATCGCTGCCGCCGTCGCGCATTTCAATGCTGCCGCAGCCGATCATAAAGCGCAGGTTTTCGTCTTTCATAACTTCACCAGCCCCGTCCACAGCAGCATAATCAGCGCGCCGTTGCGGTAGTCGGGGTGGGTGCAGGCGCGGCCGAGTTCGACGGTTTGCGGCAGGATGTCTGTTAAGGGCGAGAGATCGAATTCGTGCTCGCTGTACCAGCCGCCGACTTTTTCGCCGCTTCTTCGGTAATCAGGCGGTAGCAGCCGATTACTTCGCCGGTGGCTTCGTCAAAAGGCCAGCAGGTGGTGGCAGTGTTCGTCGTAGTCGATGTCGCGGCCGTTGTCGCCGTCGATTTCGGCGCCAAGCTCTTGGGCAGAACACGCGGTAGCGCGAGGCGCTGGGCGGCGGCGACTTCTTTCGGCGGTCTCGGCCAGGCGCACGCTCAGGCCGATTTTGGGGCCGGTTTGGTTGAAACGGCTTTTGGGGCATGATGTTTCTCAGAACGGCAAAAGGCGGGGATTATAACGGCGGCGGCAGGGCTTGTAAACCCAGCCCGAGGCAGCCTGAAAACGGCGGCGGCGCTTTTTCAGGCTGCCTAATCTCAAGCAACCAGATTGCTGCCGTCGGCCGGCCGCAGGCGGGCGAACACGGCGGCAGACAACAAGTCAGCACGCCTACGGCGGCCAAAGGTGCAGCGAAGGCGGCATGGACATCGCCGCCCAGCGGCGCCAGCGTGCTGAAATACTGCAGCAGCGACGCGCCGATGGCGGTGCCGAAACCAATGGCCAGCTGCTGGTTTACCGTCATCAGGCTGGCGCCGCTGCCGGCCTGCACCGGCGCAAGGTCGGCCAGCGTCAGCGTATTCATGGCGGTAAACTGGATCGAGTTGCTCAAGCCCAGCGCCAGCAGCAAAAGGCGGCAGCAGCAGCCACAGCGGCGTGCGCGTCCGGCAGCGCCAGCAGCATAATCAGCACGCCCAGCATGAGGTGTGGCGACCAGCACGCGGCGGTAGCCGAAGCGCAGCATCAGCGGCCGGATCGCCGGTTTGGCGGCACCGAAGCCAGCGCAATCGGCGCCAGCGCCCAGCCGGCGGCGGTAGCGCTGTAGGCAAACGCCACCCGCAGCAGCAGCGGCAGCAGAAAGGGCAGCGCGCTCACGCCCAGGCGGCTGGCGAGAGTGCCCGACAGGCCGATGCGGTAGGTGCGTACCCGCAACACGCTGCGGGCTGTATAAAGGGCTGCGCGGCGCGGGCGGCATGGCGCCAATGAGCTGGCCGCCGCCAGCAGCGACAATCAGCGCCAGCAGCGCGGCAAACGCGCCGTAACGCGGAAAGTGCATGATTTCCACCGCCACGCTCAGCCCGCCGCCGCGCCGCCAAACAAGCAAAAAGCCCGCCAAATCGAAAGCCGGTATTGTTCCTTCGCCGCGAAAGTCCGGCATCACCGTGCGCGCCAGCCAGCTGCCGCCAGCCCGAAGGGCACGTTAATCAGGAAAATCAATGCCAGCCGGCATACTCGGCCAGATACGCGCCGAGCAGCGGCCTGACCACCGGCCCCAGCAGCAGCGCCGGCATCACCACAAAATTCATCATCCCCAGCAGGCGGTTTTGTCGTAGGCCTGCATCAGAATCTGGCGCGGCGCCGGCGCCAGCATCGCCCCTGCCGGCGCCCTGAATCACCCGCGCCAGCACCAGCATCACGGCAGGCTCGGCGCCAGCGCGCACAGCAGCGAGCCGGCCACAAACACCAGCATCGCCGCGCTAAAACCTGCCGCGTGCCGAAACGCTCGCTCAGATAGGCGCTGGCCGGCATCAGCATCGCCAGCGTCGGCAGCGCATAGGACACCACCGCTGACTGCATATTCAGCGGCGACTGGTGCAGATCGGCGGCAATCAGCGGCAGCGCGGTATTGAGCACCGTCGAATCGAGCATCTGCGCATAAACACCGCCGCCGCCAGCAACAGCGGCAGCGAGGCGGGAAGGTTCGGCAGTTTTTCCGCATGGTTTTCCATACTCCGCAAGGCAGCCTGAAAGCGGCAAAATCCCTTTTTCAGGCTGCTTTTTGGTTTCGGTGGTCTGTCGTTTTCGGCTTCCGCCGTTTTAAGGCTGACAGGACAAGGCAGCCTGAAAAATCGGTTGGCGCTTTCAGGCTGCCCTGGCAAAACAACACCCGCAGGCATGGCGGCGTGCGGGCGGCGGGGCTTAAGCGTCGAGCTGGCGGTGGCGCAGCAGCACTCTGGTAATCGGCCTGCAGACTGCGGGCAAGTTCTTCGGCCAGATACACCGAGCGGTGTTTGCCACCGGTGCAGCCGATGGCGATGGTTACGTAGCTGCGGCTTTCCTGCTGCAGTTTGGGCGAGGCGGCGGCGGATAAAGGTTTCGATGATGGCAAGCATTTCGCCGGCTTCATCTTAGGCGGCCAGATAGCGGCGCACGCTTCGTCAGCCGGTCTGCTCGCCCCGCAGGCCGTCGATGTAATAGGGATTGGGCAGGCTGCGTACGTCGAACACGAAATCGGCATCGCTGGGCGCGCCGTATTTGAAGCCGAAAGACTGATGCTGACCAGCGGGCCTTCGCGGTCGATCTGCAGCCATTGGCGCAGGCGGCTGCGCAGCTGGGAAGTGTTGCTGTGGCTGGTGTCGATGCAGTGAGCCGCTTCGCGCAGCGGCATCAGCCAGGCGCGTTCGTGCTCGAGCGCTTCGGTCAGCCGGTGCCGCTGTGCGACAGCGGGTGGCTGCGGCGGGTTTCGGAAAAAGCGGCGCAGCAGCACGGCTTTTGGTCGGCTTCGAGAAACAGGATGTCGAGCCGATGGCCGGCTTGGCGCAGGGCGGCGATTGCTCGTGGGCAGCCTGAAGCCTGAAGCGGGAGCGGATGTCGATGCTGATGCCGAGTTTTTCGCTGCCGCGCGCTCTTCGTGCAGGCGCATCAAGTCGGGCAAGGTTCGAGCGGCAAATTATCGACGCAATGAAGCCGGAGTCTTCCAACAGCTTCAGCGCCACGCTTTTGCCGGAGCCGGAAAGGCCGCTAATCAAGACTATCTTCATGTTCGCTGTCGTCCTTCATCATGGCTTGGTGGCGCTCGAGAAATTCGCGGGTGCTGTCTTTGCCGCGCAGCTGAAGGATGTAGTTGCGCACGGCGGCTTCGACCAGCACCGCCAGGTTACGGCCGGCGGCCACCGGCAGCATCCGAACGGATGGCGACGTTCAGTATCGACTCGGTTTCGCTGCGGATGCTCAGGCGGTCGAGCTGCTTCATGTATTCGTCGTCGGCGGGAATCAGGTTAATGATGAGCTTGAGCTGCTTTTTCGGCCGGATGGATGTTTCGCCGAAGATATGGCGGACGTTGAGCACGCCCAGCCCGCGTACTTCGAGAAAGTCGCGCAACATCGGCGGGCAGCGCCCTTCGAGCACTTCCGGCGCGGTGCGGTGCAATTCGACTGCATCATCAGCCACCAGGCTGTGGCCGCGCGAAATCAATTCCAGCGCCAGCTCGCTTTTGCCCAGCCCCGACGAGGCCGGTCAGCAGCACGCCGACTTCAAACACGTCAAGAAACACGCGATGCTTGACGGTGGATACCTGCCAGCATTTTTCTGCAGATAAATCCAGCAGCGTCCATCAGATAGGGGCTTTCGAGCTTGGAGGTCAGCAGCGGGACGTTGCGGGTGTGGCGAGTAGTCGCGCAGGAGCTGGCGGGCACCGGCAGGTCGTTGGCCACGATCACCAGCGCCATCTCAAAATCGAAAAGCCCGTCCAATCGGTTTGCGCGGACTGTTCGAGCTTGTTGAGATAGGGCGACCTCGGCCACGCCGAGCACCTGCACCTGGTGTGGTGGATGAAATTGAGATGGCCGACCAGCGCCAGCACGGGGCGGTCGGCCGCTGACGGTGATGCGGTTGTCGCTGCCGGGTTGCCCGCCACGCAGGCCATCTGCAGCTTCTGCTGGTTGTCCTGATACAGGCGGCGCACGCTGACGCTGGGCATCTTTAGTCTCCGGCAAGCAGGATGTCGAGCACCTGCTGCGGGGTTTCGCTGTGCATCAGCGCTTCGCGCACGCTTTTTTCGTGGAAACGGGCGGCCAGCTGCGAGAGCAGTTCCAGATATTCGCCGGCGGCATCCTGCGGCACCAGCAGCACGAATACCAGCGACACCGGCTTGCCGTCGGGCGCGTCGAATTCGATCGGCTCGCCGGTGCGCACAAAGCGCCGACCGGCCGGGATGAAACGATTCGTCGCGGCCGTGGGGAATGGCCACGCCCTGCCCCAGGCCGGTGCTGCCAAGCTTTTCGCGGGCGAACAGGCAGTCGAACACCGCCGTGTGCGGCAGGCCGCTGTTTGTTTCCAACAGCTGGGAAACGGTTTCAAACAGCCGCTTTTACTGCCGACCTCCATATCGAGCACGATATTGGACAGGGGCAGAGATATTGGCGAGATAAGTCATGTATCAATGCTTGCTAGCAAATAAACGGGCGCAGTTTTAACGCTTGTTTACATTTATCTCAATTCTCCGCCGCCGGATTTCACGGCGCCAAAACGCAAGTGGCGGCGGCGGCAAAACTTTCGCAGGCTGCCTTGATGCTGCTGTCAGGCGGCCTGAAAAACCTACCTGATCGTCAGGGTTTACAGCTTGCCGGCCACTTTCTTGTGCGCATCAGGCACGGCATATGCGGCGGCAACGTGGGCGGCGGCGATGGCGGTGATTTCGGCACTGTCGTAGGCGGGGGCGACTTCGACCACGTCCATGCCGACGAATATTCAGATCGCCCAGGCTGCGGACGATGCCCAGCGCGGTGTGCGAGCTCAAACCGCCGGGAACGGGGGTGCCGGTGCCGGGGGCGAAAGCGGGATCGAGACGGTCGATATCGAAGGTCAGATACACCAGTTGTCGCCGACGATGTCGTAGATGCGGCGCGCGGTGGCTTCGATGCCGTTTTTCGTTGATCCACGGCGCAAACAGCATGTTCATGCCCATAAAAATCGCTGTTCCAGGTACGGATGCCGACTTGGGCGGATGTTTCTCGGATCGATCAGGCCGTTTTTCACTGCCTTGTAGAACATGGTGCCGTGGTTGAGCGAGATCTTCTTCGTCGTCCGGCCAGGTGTCGCAGTGGGCGTCAAAATGCAGCAGGCTCAGCGGCTTACCGTATTTTTCCGCATGCGCCTGCAACAGCGGGTAGGTAATGTAGTGGTCGCCGCCGAAAGTGAGCATTTTGGCGCGGCTGTTGGTGATGATATCCAGCGCATGCTGCTTGATGCTTTCGCGGATGGTCCACGGACGGTGGGCGTCGAACCAGCAGTCGCCATGATCGATTACCGCCAGATCGTCGAAAGGATCGAAGCCCATGGGAAGAGATTGAGTTCGAGCCAGCTGCACGCTGGCGGCGCGGATGGCTGCAGGGCCGAGACGGGCGCCGGAGCGGAAGGTGGTCGCCAAATCCAGCGGCACGCCGGAAACTACCACGTCCACGCCGTCGAGATTGCGGGTGTAGCTGCGGCGCATAAACGACAGCGCGCCGGAATAAGTGTTTTCGATGATGCTGCCCATCACGCCCTGACGGCGGAAGGCGCCGTCGCCGTAAATTTTTTCGTTGCTCATGTTTGTGCTTCCTGCGGCGGCTTGCCCGCCTGCTGTCTTTATAGGGTGAAAATGCCGGCGCATTTCATTTACAAACGCCCGCATAAAAAGCGCGCGATTCTAACACTTTCCGCCAGCGGCGCAGACAGCCGGCCGCACTTTTTACATTGGGAAAATGCGTCAGATAGTTGCTTGTATTTGCACGGACTACAGGCAGCCTGAAAAAGGGATGCTGGCCTTTCAGGCTGCCTGAAAACAGTGGAAAGACCGCTGCCGGACAAACAGGCCGGCAGCGGTCTTTCCCGCTTTATCTATTTTTCAGGCTGCTTTTCAGGCTGCCTTGTCCGCGCGCCAGGCATCAAAAGCGGCAGCCTGGGACGGCACACAGTTCGGCAATGCCCCTGCCGCCGAGCGCCAGCAGTTGCGCCAGCTCGCTGCTGGCGAACGTGGCGCCTTCGGCGGTACCTTGGATTTCGACGATGCCGCCGCTGTCGGTCATCACCAGATTAACGTCGCTGTCGCGGCCGGAATCTTCAGGATAATCCAAATCCAGCAGCGGCACTCCGCCGACCACGCCGGCGGATACCGCGGCAATGCGGCGCGACAATCGGGTTTCTGCCAACACGCCGCTATCGACCAGCTTCTGCACCGCCATCTGCAGCGCAACGAAGGCGCCGGTGATGCTGGCGGTGCGGGTACCACCGTCGGCCTGGATGACGTCGCAGTCGATCAGAATCTGGCGCTCGCCCAGTTTTTCCATATCCACGGCGGCACGCAGGCTGCGGCCGATCAGGCGCTGGATTTCCTGGGTGCGGCCGGACTGCTTGCCCGCTGCGGCTTCGCGGCGCATACGGCCGGCGGTGGAAGCGGGCAGCGTATTCGGCGGTTACCCAGCCTTTGCCCTGCCCGCGCAAAAGGGCGGCACGTTTTCTTCGACAGTGGCGGTGCAGATGACTTTTGGTGTTACCGCAGGCAATCAGTACCGAGCCGTCGGCATGGGGCAGAAAGTCGGCGCTGATGCTGACGGGGCGCAGTTGGCCGGCGGCGCGGCCGGTGCGGGTATAGGTCATGGCTTTATTCCGTAAAAAGGGCGGATTATATAGCGCGCCAAGGCAGCCTGAAACGGGAAAACCATCCCTTTTGCGCAGGTTTTCAGGCTGCCTGCTCTCGTATAAGATGCCGCGACTTTTTCAGCACCAGCAAAGGAAAAACATGACGGTATTCAGTATGACCGGCTATGCGCACGCGGCCGGAGAATAGGCGGGCAAACGCATCGAACTGGAATTGCGGTCGGTCAACCACCGCTTTCTCGACGTGCAGTTCAAAATCCCCGAAGACCTGCGCCATCTGGAAGGCAGCCTGCGCGAAACGGTGGCGGCCAAAACCAGCCGCGGCAAAGTGGAATGCCGCATCCAGATCGAGCAGCCTGCCGAACACCGGCGGCTCGCTGCACATCAACCAAAACTGGTGGACGAGCTGGCGGAACTGAATGCCAAATGGCGCAAAAAGCACGGCGGCCTGGCCAAATTAAGCGTGGCCGACATCCTGCATTTTCCCGGCGTTATCGCCAGCGCCGCCACCGATACCGATGCACTGGCCGACGGCGTGCAGGTGTTGTTAAAACAGGCTTTGCAGGACTTTGTCGGCGCCCGCAGCCGCAGGAGTGAAACTGCAGGCACATATTCTCGAGCGCCTGGATCTGATGGAAGCGATTATCGGTGCTTTGGAAGAGCTGTTCCCCAACCTGCTGCAGGCGCATCTGCAGCGTACCCGCCACCGCCTGGCCGAAGCTGTTGCCCATATCGACGAAGACCGGCTGCGCCAGGGGTTGCACTGTTTATGCAAAAAGCGGACGTGGACGAAGAGTTCAGCCGCCTGCGTACCCACGTCGCCGAAGTGCGCCGCATCGTTACCGAGCAGCACGGCAGCGTTGGCAAGCGGCTGGACTTTCTGATGCAGGAGTTGAACCGCGAAGCCAACACCCTGGGCAGCAAAGCCATCGCCAGCGAATGCACGCAGGTTTCGGTGGAATTGAAAGTGCTGATCGAGCAGATGCGTGAGCAGGTGCAAAAACATCGAATAAAGCAGCCTGAAACGGCAAAAAGCAGCCTGAAAAACTTTTTCAGGCTGCTGTCGGAATTTATTAGTGTTGTGCATTTGAAACGTAATCCGCGTTTGGCGCTTACATTTTTCAGGCATCGCCTAACAGTTTCTTGGCTTGTCTTGTATAATCTTCACAATTACGCCCATTTCATAAAGGCAGCTGGTCTCGCCAAGCAAGCGCCGGCTCCTCAATAAATTACACGGATTCAACCACATGAGCATAGGCCTCTTACGGGTTTTGGTGCAGCACAAGCTGGTGCCGCAAGACAAGCTGGAAAAATATCAGTCTGCCATCAGCGCCGACAAAAACATCCCTGCCGATGATTTTTCGATGACGGCGTAACTTCGCCCGAAAAATCTGGTCAGCCTATTATCCAGCGTATTCAATTATCCGATTCTTGATCTGAACTATTATCCGCGCAGCAATATCGTTAAAAGATATTATGGACGAACAGCGATATGCAGAAGCTGCGCTGCATCCCGATTTTCAAGCGCGGGCGCCGCGTATTCATGAGCGGTTTCAGATCCAACCCAGCTGCAAAACATCCAAAAAGCCCTGTTCAGCTCGGGTTTGAACGTGGATTTGGTACTGGTGCGCAACGACCAGCTGGAGCGCCTGCTGGAATGGTTCGGCCAAAGCAGTACCAGCATTCTGAAAGAAATAGACACCGACTCACCGGAAAGCCAGCAAAAACGCTTATTGTGGATGGCGACGAAGAAGAAGACGGTCCGGTTGCCCGCTTTATTCAGAAAATCTTGTCAGATGCGCTGAATGCCGGCGCATCGGATATCCACTTTGAATTCTACGAAACCATGGCACGGATCCGTTTCCGCGTGGACGGCCAGTTACGCGAAGTGGTACAGCCCCCTAGCCTTGCGCAGCCGGCTGGCATCCAGGATTAAGGTAATGGCTAAACTGGATATTTCGGAAAAGCGCGTACCGCAGGACGGACGTATCAAATCCGTTTTCGAAAAACGCCAAAAGCCATCGACTTCCGTGTCAACACCCTGCCCCTGCCTGTTTGGCGAAAAAGTGGTAATGCGTATTTTGAATTCGGATGCTGCCACCCTGAATATTGACCAGCTTGGATTTGAAGACTTCAAAAAGAACTGATCATGGAAGCCATCCACCGCCCCTACGGCATGGTGCTGGTAACCGGTCCGACCGGTTCGGGTAAAAACGGTATCACTGTATACCTGCTTGAATATTCTGAATACCGATGATGTCAATATCTCAACAGCAGAAGACCCTGCGGAGATGACTGCCCGGCATCAACCAGGTAAACGTAAACGACAAAACAAGGCCTGACTTTCGAAGCCGCACTGAAAGCTTTCCTGCGTCAAGACCCGGATATCATCATGGTGGGTGAGATCCGTGACTTTGGGGCTACCGCCGATATCGCAATTAAAGCAGCGCAAACCGGCCACATGGTGTTCTCCACCCTGCATACCAACAACGCTCCCGCAACCCTGTCGCGTATGCTGAATATGGGTGTGGCGCCGTTTAATATTGCCAGCTCGGTCAATCTGATTATGGCGCAACGTTTGGCTCGCCGCCCTGTGTCCGGCCTGTAAAAACACCGGTAGAACGACCACCCGAGCCCGCATTGCTCAACGCAGGCTTTACGAAAGAAGATTTGAAGGCGATTGGCAGATGTACCGCCCGGTCGGCTGCGACGTATGCAAAGGCAAAGGCTATAAAAGGCCGTGCCGGTCTTTATGAAGTGATGCCGATTACCGAAAAATGAAAGCGGTAATTATGAATAACGGTACCGAAGTCGATGCCAATATCGCTTATGAAGAAGGTTTGGTGGACTTGCGCCGCTCAGGCATCCTAAAAAAGTCATGCAAGGGATCACTTCTTTAGAAAGTTATGGCAACCACCAACGAATAAACAACAAGCAATCCCGTAAGAAGAAAAGGAAATTACTATGGCCGCAAGCAAATCCGCAGCAAAGACTTTCTGCAGCTAAAAAAAGCCGCCGTCGGCAATAAACCCGCCCAAAAAAAGCGGCACGCGCTGCCAATTTGAAGGAGAAATCTCTCTACCGACACGATCACGCGTGGCGAAGTGGTGGCAAAAATGAGGAAGAGGCACGCCAAAAACTAATGCGCCGCCAAATCAAGGTAATCAGCATTACCAAGATGAAGAAAGTGCGCGGATCACTCAAGCAGACATTACTGTATTTACCCGCCAACTTTCAACCATGGTAAGCCGGTCTACCATTAATGCAGGCATTTGATATTGTGGCAAAAGGTCATAGTAATGCATCAATGACTCGCTTATTGATTGAGTACGATCAGACGTGAGAGCAAGGTCAATCTCTCGCAAACTCCTTTGCAAAAACACCCTAAATATTTTGATAAGTTTTATTGCAACCTGATTGCTGCTGGTGAAACAGGTGGTGTATTAGAAGGTCTATTAGATAAATTAGCAACATACAAAGACTCAAGCTATCAAGAAAAAGTAAAAAGCGCTCTAATTTACCCAATTGCGATTGTAGTTGTAGCTATTGTGTTAATTTTTAATTATGATGATGTTTGTATTACCAGAATTTGGAAAAGTTTATAGTGGCATGGGAGCCGATTTACCTCACTCACTGAATTCATGATGGCTGCATCAGATTTCTTCGTAAAGACAGGTTGGATCTTAATTCCTGCAATGATTCTGGCAGTAATCGGATTAATTCAATGGCATAAAAATTCACCCAAATTCCAAAAACGTGTGGATGGATGGCTATTAAAAATGCCGATTTTTGGTGATATTGTACGCAAAGCAACACTTTCGCGCTGGGCTCGCACTACTGCCACATTATTTACTGCTGGCGTACCTTTGATTGAAGTATTGGATTCTGTCGCAGGAGGCTTCTGGCAATATTATCTATGAAGAAGCGACCAAAGAAATCCCGCTCAAAGTTAACCAAGGCATCTCTTTAACTTCCAGTATGCAAGCAGCAAACCTGTTTCCTAATATGATGGTTCAAATGACATCAATCGGTGAAGAATCTGGTTCTCTTGACGACATGCTAAATAAAACTGCCGAATTTTATGAAGACGAAGTTGATAATGCCGTGTCTATGCTGTCCTCTTTGATGGAACCAATTATTATGGTCGTACTTGGTAGCATAATCGGCACAATTCTCGTGGCCATGTACTTACCCATCTTCAACTTGGGTAACGTAGTAGGCTAATAACAAATAATGGAAACCGGCATCATCATTTTCCTCGCCGCCCTATTCGGTCTGTTGATCGGCGGTTTTTCTAATGTCGTTATCTACCGCTTGCCGATCATGCTTGATCCAGCATGGACGACGGCGGCGAGGCAGCAGCTTAATCTTGAAGTTGAAGAGCAAGCGAAATTCAATCTGCTCACTCCCCCCTCGCGCTGCGGTAATTGCGGCAGCGCGGTCAGACCTTGGCAGAATATTCCGGTTATCAGCTGGCTGGCGTTGCGTGGTCGCTGCGCCAGCTGCCGTCATCCGATCAGCATCCGCTATCCCCTAGTGGAAATGCTTACTGCTGTTATGTTCGGGCTGATGGCTTGGAAATTCGGCGAATCCTGGGTTACGGTCGGCGCCTGCCTGTTTAGCGCCTTTATTGTTGCTTTTGGTCTTTATTGATGCCGATACCCAGCTTTTTGCCCGACGATCTAACCCTGCCGCTGGTTTGGTTGGGATTGCTGTTTAACTGGCAAACCGGTTTTCGTCAGCCTGCCCAGCGCCTTATGGGTGCAGTTTGCGGCTATATGAGCTTATGGCTGCTGTTTCACCTATTCAAACTCCTTACCGGTAAAGACGGGATGGGCTATGGTGACTTCAAAATGCTGGCAGCTATCGGCGCGCCCGCTCGGCGTAGCCATTTTACCGATTGTCGTACTGAGCAGCCGCGCTGGTCGGCGATAGTGGCAGCCCTGGTCAAGCGACTGGCCAAAGGCCAACCGATGGCATTCGGCCCCTGTTTGGGTATTGCCGGCTGGCTGGTATTTCTGCTGCACGAGCAAACTGATGCCGCCATCAGATGGTGGCTGCACAGTTCGGGATTCCAATAATGACCACATGGATAGGGGCTGACCGGTGGTATCGGCAGCGGCAAATCACAAACGGCTGCGCTTTTTGGCGAACTCGGTGTCCCGCTGATTGACGCCGATACCGTTAACCGCACATTAACCGACACCCCAACAGCCCACCGCTGTGCGCCATCCGCCGCCGTTTCGGCGAACAGGCGCTGGATGCTTCAGGCTGCATGAACCGATCCTATATCCGTCAAACCGTTTTTAACGACCCTCAAGCCAAACGGGATTTGGAAGCCATTCTCCACCCATTTATCTTTACCGAAATCCGCAGCCTGAAAAACCAATTCACTGATTTTCCCTTACGGAATTATCGAAATCGCCATCTTGGCCGAGCAGCCGGTATTCCGCAATTTGGTCGAGGCGTGTCCTGCTGGTGAGTGCCGATGAAAACGTCCGTATCGGCCGCGTGATGCGGCGCAGCGGCTTGACAGAAGCCGAGGTTCGGGCGATTATCGCCGCCCAGGCCGCCGAGTCGGATCGCCGCAGCATCGCCGACGACGTCATCGACAACAACGGCAGCCCTGAAAGACTTGCAAGAAACCGTATTCAGGCAGCATCAAATCTATACCCGGCTGTATTCCCCGGCACACTGAATGCGCCTCCTGATATTTTTTGGTGCCGTAACGGCGGTTGCAATCTGCCCGTTACGGCATTTTTCATCGTCCAACTTTTGGTTGGAGAAAGCGATTCATGTTACGTTTCGACCACCCCTTATCCGAACGGGTGCGCAGCCTGATCCGCATCGAGCATCTGTTCAATCGCTTTAACCACGCCGTTTCCGGCGACGACAAATGGTCGCACCACATCGCCATCGGCACCCTGTTTGAAATTATGGACTGCTCTTCGCGCGCTGATTTGAAGCTCGACATCCTGCGAAAGGCTAGAACGCCAGCGCCAGGGCCATCAAACACCAGCCCGACGGCGGCGACAGCCTGCTCGCCGAAATCAACCGCGCCAGCCACGATCTGCAGGAAATCCAGCAGAAATTCGGTCAGCACATCCGCGAAAACGAATGGCTGATGTCGCTCAAACAGCGCATCTGGGTGGCCGGCGCCACGCCGGTCGGATGCCCAGCTATTACTACTGGCAAAAAGCAAGACGCCGAAATCCGCCGCCAAGACCTCTGCTCGCTGGAGCCAGGCAATGATGCCGACCTACCACGCCGTGCGGTTACTGCTCGAAATCCTGCGCAACAACCGCCGCGAAGCCAGATGCCTGGCCGAACACGGCAGCTACCAGCAAAACAGCCTGGCCAAAAACATCCATCTGATTATCATCGAAGTTCCGGCAAAAATACGGCGTGATGCCCGAAGTTTCCGCCAACAAATACTTCACCCACGTCCGCTTTCTCCACGCCAGCCAGGAAGCCATGCGCGGCAGCCAGGCCGAAAGCGATGTCGAATTCAAGCTGATTATGTGCAGCTTCGATTCCACCTGGGTATAAGCCCCTCCCCTTTTCAGGCAGCCTGAAAACCTTTTGCGCTTTCAGGCTGCCTTGCTTGACTGCAACACCCCACCGCCCGCAGACAGCCCGAAACGCAAGATTGGCCGCGTTCTCCGCTATAATGGGCAGCCTGAAAACCCTAGCCAAGCGAAAGGAAGACGCATGTCCGACCTTGCCTACATCGCCGCCGAACTGCAAGCGCGCGGCAAAACCGTTACCTGCGCCGAATCCTGCACCGGCGGGCTACTTGCCGCCGCCTTAACCGAGCTGCCCGGCAGCTCCGCCTTTTTCGACCGCGGCTTTATCACCTACTCCGACAAAGCCAAGCAGCAGGTACTGAACGTCAATGCCAACACCCCTGCGCCACTACGGCGCCGTCAGCGAAGAGACCGTGCGCGAAATGGCGCTCGGCGCGTGATTGCCACCAAAAACGATTTCGCACTCAGCATTTCCGGCATTGCCGGCTTCGACGGCGGCAGCGACGACAAACCCGTCGGCACCGTTTGGTTCGGTTTCGCCACCAAACAGCGTATCTGGGCCAAACAGCACCACTTTTCCGGCAGCCGCAGCCAAGTGCGCGAACAGGCGGTGCAATACGCGCTGGCCATACTCGCCCACTATCTGAGAACCACGCCCGCCTGATTTCAGGCAGCCTGAAAGCTGCAAACCGCCGTTTTTCCTTACCCACAAACCCGCCACAGCAAGGATTCCGCATGGCACAGTTTTTCGCCATCACCCCGAAAACCCCCAAGAGCGCCTGATCAAACAGGCCGTCGAAATCGTCCGCAAAGGCGGCGTCATCGTTTACCCACCGATTCCTGCTACGCGCTCGGCTGCCATCTCGGCGACAAAGAAGCGATGGAGCGCATCCTGCGTATCCGCCAAATCGATCTCAAACACCATCTCACCCTGATGTGCGCCGATTTAAGCGAGACTGGGCACCTACGCCAAAGTGGACAGCAGCCAGTTCCGCCAGCTCAAAGCCCGCCACCCCGGCAGCTATACCTTTATCCTGCAGGCCACCAAAGAGTACCCAACCGCACCCTGCACCCCAAACGCAAAACCATCGGCCTGCGCGCGTGCCGACAACGCCGTCGCTCTTGCCCTGCTGCGCGAGCTGGGCGAACCCATGCTCTCCTGCACTCTGATGCTGCCTGAAGACAGCGAACCGCTCACCGACCCATACGAAATCCGCGACCGGCTCGAACACAGCGTCGATCTGGTGATTGACGGCGGCTGGTGCGGCACCGACCCACTACCGTTATCGACACGACCGACGGCACCGAACTCGTCCGTCAAGGCAGGGGCGACACCACCCTTTTTGGTCTGTAAACCTTCAGGCAGCCTGAAAAGCGCAACGCCCTTGTCCAAACCAAACCGCCCCCGCTTTTCAGGCTGCCTGCCAACTGGCTTTCAAGCCGCGCCGACTATATAATGCGCGGCTTGATTTTTTAAGGTAAACCCATGGAAACCGAACGCATCAACCAGCTCAACAACCAGTTAGACGATCTCGAACAGCGCAGCGCCGACATCCGCGACTACATGGACTAGCAGGGCAAAAAAGACCGCCTGGAAGAAGTGGTCGGTCTCCGAAGACCCCGATCTGTGGAACGACCCCAAACGCGCGCAGGAAATCGGCAAAGAGCGCAAAATCCTCGAAGGCGTGGTGCTCACCCTCGACAACATCGCCTCGGGCATCGAAGATAACCGCATGCTGATTGAAATGGCCGTGGAAGAAAACGACGATGCCAGCTTCGCCGCCATCGAAAACGACGTGGCCGAACTCGAAAAACAAATGGCCGGCCTCGAATTCAAACGCATGTTCAACCAACCCGCCGACCCCAACAACTGCTCGTGGACATCACCGCAGGCTAGCGGGCAACACCGAAGCGAACTGGGCGGGCATGCTGCTCCGAGATGTACACCCGCTACGCCGAGCGCAAAGGCTTTAAAGTGGAAGTGATTGAGCAGGACGACGGCGAAATCGCCGGCATCAACAACGCCACCCTGCGCATTGAAGGCGAATACGCCTACGGTTTACTGCGCACCGAAACCGGCGTACATCGCCTTGTACGCTACTCACCGTTTGATTCCAACAACAAACGCCATACTTCGTTCGCATCCGTGTTCGTTTATCCCGAAGTGGACGACGGCTTTGGTGAAATCAACCGCCGATTTGCGCACCGACACCTACCGCGCACGTCGGGTGCAGGCGGCCACACATCAGCAAAACCGACTCCGCCGTGCGCATCGCACATTCCCACCGGTCATCGTTGCGGTCGCAATCCAGCCGCTCGCAGCACGAAAACCGCCGCATCGTGATGGAAATGCTGCGCTCAAACTGTTCGCGAACTCGAAATGCGCCGACGCAACGAAGAAAAACAAGCGCTGGAAGAAGGCAGAGGCCGACGTCGGCTGGGGCACGTAAATCCGCTCTTATGTGCTGGATTCTTCGCGCATCAAAGACTTGCGCACCAGCTATGAAGTGGGCAACACCAAAGCCGTGCTCGACGGCGGTTGGACGGCTTTATCGAAGCCAGCCTGAAACAGGGCGTGTGCCCGATAAGCACAAAGCAGCCTGAAAACGGCTGGGAGCGTTTTCAGGCTACCCTGCCCTAGCGTGCTGTATGAACGCCCCTGCTCCCAATCCCGCAAAGGCAGCCTGAAACACCTGCGCTGGCCTGGATTTTCCGGCCAACCGGTTACTGATCTTCCGCAGGATCTGTTTATTCCGCCCGATGCGCTGAAAGTGGTTCTGAGCGGCTTTGAAGAGGCCACTCGATCTGCTGCTCTATCTGATCCGCCGTCAGAATATCGACGCTGCTCGACTTTGTCCGATGCTGCGGATTACGAGCAGTATCTCGGCTACATCGCGCAGATGGAAACCACCAGTTTGACTTGGCGAGCCGAATACCTGCTGATGGCCGCGGTGCTGATGAAATCAAATCGCGCCTGCTGCGCCGCAAACGCCCGACGAAGCCGACGACGAAAAGCGACCCCCGCGCCGAGCTGGTGCGACGCCTGCTCGCCACGAACAAATGAAACTGGCGGCGCAGAGATCTCGACGCCCTACCCGCGCCGGCCGCGATTTCGCCTGGGTTTGGCTGCCGCTGGAAATCGCCGTCGAAGCCAAGACTGCCCGAAGTGGCCGTTGCCGACCTGCAGCAGGCGTGGCTGGCGATACTGTCCGCGCCCAAAACCACAAAAGTCATGCCGTGGTGCAGGAAGCCGTTTCCGTCCGCAGCCACGCATGGGCGGCATCCTGCGCCGCCTGCAAAGCGGAAACTGCCGCTTCAGCGAGCTTTTCGATCCCGCCGCCGGTCCCGCCCATCTGGTCGTCAACTTCATCGCCCTGCTCGAACTGGTTAAAAAGAAGGACTGGTGCGGCTGCTGCGGGAAGAACAGTTCGGCGACATCAGCGTCAGCTCACGACGGCAGCAGCCAGCCCGTCGAAGAAGCAGCCTGAAAACGCTGTTTTCCGCATCTTTTTATTTTTCAGGGCTGCCGTGATGCCGCGAACTACGCTCTCGATGCCCTTTGGCAGCATCTGCACCACCCGCGCATCCGCACGCTGGCCGCGCTGCTGACCGCCCGCCGCCGTGGCGCAGCGGCCGCGAAAATTCGATATCCCTGCTGCTGGGCAGCCACGGCTTCCGCCTGCTCGAGCAGTGGGACAGGGCAGCCTGAAAGCCAACCGCAGGCGCTGCAAAATGCCGACGAACAACAAGCACTCAGCCGTTATGCCGAAAAGCCTGCTGCCCGCATGGTTTCTCCCGCCCCGCACAGCCGCCTGATTGCCGCCAACCATCGGTTTCCCTGCAAACAGCCGGCAGCAAAGCGGCGCTTTTGACTTTATCGTCGAACTCGACGGCCGGCTCTGCCACATCGGGTGTGCTGCAAATACTACGGTGGCGGCGGGCGGCCTGAAAGCATGGTCGGCCTTAATCCCGCAGGACAAACTGACTGACAAAGCCGCAAAAATCCTGGCGCAGAGCAGGCTTTCCGCCACAGGCATCCGGCGGCGGCAGCCTGCAAAGCACTCGGCATTGCCGAACCCGCCATCGACCGCTACACCCTAATCCGCGGCAATCTGTTTACCCCCGACGGCACGCTGCCCGCGCATCCGCTTTACCAGCTGCAAAGCTGGTGCGGCCTACTCAACCGATATCAGCGCCCTGCCCCAGCCGCCGCAAACCCGCTTCTACCGCCTGCCACGCTGCGAATATCCCGCCCCGCCCGTATCGATAGCAGCCTGAACGGCTGGCACAGCACACCGATCGCAACGGCATTTTACGCCGCCATACGACAGCAAGCCGACGGCAACTGGCGCGAAAAACTTTTCGTTTTATGGTTACAAACCAATTGAGATAACCATTAAACGGCGCACTATTTTCAGGCAGCCTGAAAAAGCAAAATCACCGCCGTGAGCCGTATATAGCATCATTCCGGTTTTTGCGGAGCCAAACTATTCACTGAATTCAAAACAACAATTAGCGATAATCACTTGCATTTTCCAGAAGGTAACATCATGACCATGACCAAAGCAGAGCTGACCGACATCTTGGTAGAAAGTCAGCAGCGTGAGCAAAAATGACGCCAAAAGAAATCGTCGAACTGGAAGAAATCCGCACCACGCTTGAGCGCGGTGAAGAAATCAAAATTTCCGGCTTCGGCAGTTTTCAGCTGCGCGACAAACCAGCAGCGCCCGGCCGCAACCCCAAAACCGGCGAAGAGGTGCCGATTACCGCCCGCCGCGTGGTTACTTTCCATGCAGCAAAAACTGAAAGGTATGGTGGAGCATCATTATGAGAAGCAGCGCTAAACTTCCGCTTGTCCCCGCCAAACGCTACTTCAGCCTGCCCGAAGTATGCGAGCTTGCGCAAATCCGCCCCGAGCAGCTGGCCGAGTGGCAAAGCCGTAACGGCAGCCTGCGCCAGGGCGGCAACGCCTTCACCGCACCGACGTCATGCAAATCCGCCAACACCACGGCATCAGCGACTATTTCGCCCAAGACTATCTGGACGAAGAAGGCCGCCCGGTAATCGCCGCCCCGCAAATGCGCCAGGAAGTGCAAGACCTGCTTTATAAAATAGAAAAAGCGCTTGCCATTTAGCACGGCTTTCTTTACAATCACGCGTCTTTCCCAAGTCGGGTGTGGCGCAGTCTGGTAGCGCACTTGCATGGGGTGCAAGGGGTCGAAGGTTCGAATCCTTTCACTCACGACAAAATCCCAAAAAGCGAGTCAGTTTTTAACTGGCTGCTAGTAATCCACAAAAGCTGTTCAATCCAAAAGCGACCTGAAAAACCCCGCATCCGCTTTTCAGGCTGCTTTTGCAAAAACAGCTCAACCGCAAGCGGCGAGGCCGGAAACGAAGGATACGCATTAGAAAGTTTGCGGCAGCGCTGACACGCGAAAACGACTTTCGCCGTTAAAGCAGCCGACAAACTGGTGGGTGATGACGGAGTCGAACCACCGACATTCTGCTTGTAAGGCGACGCTCTACGCTGAGCTAATCACCCCAAAGGCGCGGATTAAAGCCAAAATTCTGTTAAACAGGCAAGGGCGGCGGCGGTATGACAAAAACTTGATGTTTTTGCCGGTACGGCACGGGCGAAAAATGCTGCTTTGTGCTATGCCCGGCGACGAATGTAAAAAGAGCGTTAAACCGATGCGGTTTTGTACGCCAACCCTGTGTTTCAGGCTGCCCGCGGTGGCGGTTCGCGCCGCCAAATCTTTATATCATGCCGCGTCTAAAAAGTTTTCCGACAGCCGATCTGCCGGGCACGATTATGAAAAACCGTCAAAATCCTGATTGCCGCCGCCATTCCTCGGCGCAGCGCCGGTTCGGGAATCTACCACTACACTCGCCCAAAAGAGCGTATACAGTTTACCGAGGCCGGTTGCGCGGCACACTCAGCCAGACTGTTTCTGCCAGCGGCGGTTTCTTCGTCGCATTTGGTCGATGTGGGTGCGCAGGTCTCCGGACAGAGTGAAAAAGATGCGTGAAAATCGGCGATGTCGTCAAAAAGGCGATTTGATTGCCGAAATCGACAATGTTACCCAAACCAACGACCTGAATACCCGCAAGGGGCGCGGTTGCGAGTCCTATCAGGCGCAGCTGGGTCGGCGCAAGTGGCATGAAAATCGCGCAGCACTGATACAATCGCTACCGTTCGCTGGCCGGCGAAGATGCGGTGTCGCGCGAGAGTTTGAGGGCAACCGAGACGCACTGGCAACTTCCGCGCCAAAATCAAAGAACTGCGGTCGTCTATCAGCCAAACCAAGATCGCCATCAATACGGCGGAAAAAAGACTTGGGAACTGCGCGCATTACTTCGCCTGCCGACGGCACCGTGGTGGCGATGTGTGGTGGAAGAAGGGCGAGACGGTGAATTCCAGCCGACGCGCCACGATCGTGCAGTTGCCGATTTGTCCACCATGACCAACAAAATGCAGATTGCCGGGGCGATGCCGCAAAGTCAAAGCGGGACGAGAAAATCAGCTTTACCATTTTGTCCGAACCCGACCCCCGCACCGGAACGCTGGACAGCGTCGATCCGGGTCTGACCACCATGTCCAGGGGCAGCTACGGCCGCACCACCGACACCACCGAAGCGCAGTGTGCTACTATGCGCGCCACCATTTCCGAACGAAGACGGCAAACTGGCCATCGGCATGACCACGCAAAACACCATTGAAATCGCCCGGGCGGAAAACGTACTGATGGCGCCGTCCACCGCCATCAAACAAAAAGACAGTAAAACCGTGCGCGTACTCAATGCCCAAAAGACCAGCCTGAAGATCGCGGTGCAAACCGGCATGCGCGACGCGATGCACACCGAAATCAAATCAGGGGCTGAAGGAAGGCGAAAAAGTCATCATCAGCTCCTGAGCGCTTCCGAGAGAACAGGAGCAAGTGGAAGCGAAGCCGTCCGAATGAATAGCGGTCCGCCGCGCTAAAGCGCCGGCCGAAACGGTTTGAGGCAGCCTGAAAACGGCAAAAATCCTTTTCAGGCTGCCTTCAAAATCTTACTTCGTGTTTGCAATTTTTCGAGGCAGCCTGAAGGCCTTTTCAGGCTGCTGTCAAAAGACCGCTTATGAGCCTGATCGAGATGTAAAAAGCATCAACCGCTATTTCGGAGAAGGCGACAGCCGCGTCCACGTACTCAAAAACATCAATCTGAGCATCGACAAAGGCGATTTCGTCGCCATCATCGGCCAGTCCGGCTCCGGCAAGTCCACGCTGATGAACATTCTGGGCTGCTTGGACATGCCGACCTCCGGCAGCTACAGCATCGGCGGCGTCGAAACCGCCAGCATGGATGCCGACAGGCTGGCCGCGCTGCGCCGCAAGCGCTTCGGCTTTATCTTCCAGCGGTACAACCTATTGAGCTCGCTCTCCCGCGCAGAAAACGTCGCCCTGCCCTCGGTATATGCCGGCATGGACGACAGACGCGGCGCAACGAACGCGCGCGCAAGCTGCTACAGGATTTGGGCTTGGAAGGCAAAAGAAACCAACAAACCCAGCCAGCTCTCCGGCGGCCAGCGGCAGCGCGTATCCATCGCCCGCGCGCTGATGAACGGCGGCGAAATCATCTTTGCCGACGAACCCACCGGCGCCCTCGATTCGGCCAGCGGCGAAGATGTGATGGAAATCATCCACCGCCTGCCGCGAAGGGCATACCGTGATTATGGTTACCCACGATCCGAAACTGGCAGCGCAGGCCAACCGCGTGATCGAAATCAAAGACGGCGAAATCATTGCCGATACCAGCAAAAACACCGAGATTCCGACCAGCCAGGTCGAGAGCTTGCAGGAAAAACGCGGCTTCGGCTTTTATAAAGACCAGCTGCGCGAAGCAGCGAAAAATGTCGGTGCAGGCGATTGTCGCCCACAAAATGCGCTCGCTGCTGACCATGCTCAGCATCATCATCGGCATTGCCGCCGTGGGTGTCGGTGAGTGGCGATGGGTAAGGGTACGCAGGGAAAAATCCTTAAAAGACATCAACGATATGGGTACCAATACCATTACCGTCTACCCCGGGCACGGTTTCGGCGACCGCCGCAGCGGCCGCATCAAAACGCTGACCGTGGGCGACAGCGACGCCATCCGCAGCCAAAGCTATGTCGAAAGCACCACGCCGATGTCCAGCTCCAGCGGCAACGTTACCTACCGCAACACCGATCTGACCGCTTCGCTATACGGCACCGGCGAGCAATATTTCGACGTGCGCGGCCTGAAACTCGGACGCGGCCGCCTGTTTACGACGACGACGACGTGCGCCGCAACGCGCAAGTGGTGGTGATTGACGCCACCACCGCGGAAGAAACTGTTCCCCGCCGGCACCGACCGCTAGGGCAGACCGTTCTCTTTCGCAAGCGCCCGCTGCGGGTAATCGGCGATGCTGAAAAAAAGAAAACAACTTCGGCGATTCCGGCGTGCTGATGATGTGGTCGCCCTACACCACGGTGATGAACAGATTACCGGCGAGGCGCCCATCAACAACATCACCAGTAAAATCAAAGACAATGTCAGCGCAGGTGGCGGAAAAAGCTGACCAAGGCTTTTGGAATCGCGCACGGCACCAAAAGAACTTCTTCACCAGCAACAGCGACAGCATCACCATCGAAAGCACCATGGGCGCCATGACCCTGCTGATTTCCAGCATCGCCGTGATTTCGCTGGTGATCGGCGGCATCGGCGTGATGAATATCGTGCTGGTATCGGTAACCGAACGCGCCAAAGAAATCGGCGTGCGCATGGCCATCGGCGCGCGGCGCAGCAATATCCTGCAGCAGTTTCTGGTCGAAGCCGTGCTGCTGTGCCTGCTCAACGGCCTCTTGGGCATCCTGCTTTCCTTCGGCATTGCCGCACTGTTCAACCGCGTGGTAACCGAATTTGCCATGTCCTTTTCCACCTTCTCCATCGTCGGCGCCGTCCTGTGCTCCACCAGCATCGGCGTACTCTTTGGCTATATGCCCGCCAAAAATGCCGCCAAACTCAATCCCATCGACGCGCTGGCGCACGACTTCAGCGCTCCCGTGCGCATAAAAAGCAGCCTGAAAACCAAAATAAAGGTTTTTCAGGCTGCTTTTCTACTGCTGCGTTCTTAAGCCACGCTGAGAAGTTCGACTTCAAATACCAGCGTCGCATTCGGTGGAATCACCCCGCCCGCACCGCGCGCGCCGTAGCCCATTTCCGGCGGAATGGTCAGCTTGCGTTTGCCGCCTTCCTTCATGCCGCCAAAGCCTTCGTCCCAACCCTGGATAACCTGGCCGGCTCCCAGCACCAGCGTAAAGGGCGTGCCGCGATCAGCTGGAATCGAACTTGCGCCCGTCGGTCAAATAGCCGGTGTAATGCACGGTGATGCGTTTGCCTTTTTCTGCGGTTTTGCCACTGCCTTCCTGCAAGTCTTCAATAATCAGACCCATTTTGCTGCTCCTGACACAATCAAACGAAAGGTGCATTATAGCGCAGAGCCTGCTTGGCAAAAGCAGCCGTTTACCATTCGGCCGGATTGAGCACAAACACCTTTATAAATTATGCATTTAAACGGTTTTTCTAGCCTGAATGTAAAAGATAAGGTTATAATTACCGGCTGATTTTTTCAGGCTGCCTGCCTGCCAACGCTTACAAAGGGAACCGCTTATGATGATTCTGTATTCCGGCAGTACCTGCCCGTTCAGCCACCGCTGCCGCTTCGTGCTGTACGAAAAAGGCATGGACTTTGAAATCAAAGACGTGGACGTATTCAACAAACCCGAAGACTTGGCGGTGATGAACCCCTACAACCAAGTGCCGGTTTTGGTGGAGCGCGATTTGGTGCTCTACGAATCCAATACTATCAACGAATACATCGACGAGCGCTTCCCCCACCCGCAACTGATGCCGGGCGATCCGATTATGCGCGGTCGCGGCCGGCTGGCGCTGCACCGTTTGGAAAAAGAGTTGTTTGTCCACGTACAAACGCTGGAAAAGGCCCAGCGCCACCGCCAAAGAGCAAAGCAAAGCCCGCGAAGCCATTGCCAACGGCCTGACCATGATCGCGCCGGCATTCAGCAAAAACAAATACGTTTTAGGCGATGAGTTTTCGATGATCGACGTTGCCCTCGCCCCGCTGCTGTGGCGCGGACCACTACGAAATCAAACTCAGCAAATCCGCCGCCCCGCTGCTGAAAGTCTGCCGAGACGCATCTTCCAGCGCGAAGCCTTTATCGAAGCGCTGACACCGGCAGAAAAAGCGATGCGCCGCTGATAGCAGCCCCAACGCCCAAAGCAGCCTGAAAAGCCGGATATCGGTTTTTCAGGCTGCTATCTTATCGCGCTTCATGGTTCGGCATAGTCCGGATGACTAAAGAAAAGGCAGCCTGAAAAGTTTTCAGGCTGCCTTGCGGCGCTGTATCCGCCAGGTTTAGTGCACGTCTTTCCAGTATTCCTTTTTCAGGAAGTAGGCCAGCGGCAGCATAATCGCCAGCAGGAAAATCAAAGACACCGTAGCCGATGCGTTTGCGCTCGAGCTGGGCGGGCTCGCCCATATAGGAAAGGAAGTTCCGCAGGTCGCGGGCATAGTTGTCGTATTCGGTGGTTACGACATTGCCGCTTTTGGTCATGCGGGTCATCGAGCCGGTGCTAACCCAGTAGAGATCGGGCACATGGCCGCCGTGACCGTCGTCTTTCATTACCGGCATGCCTTTGTTGTCGAGCTAACGGCCTGAATGCCCTGCTGCTCCCACAGCGCGTGCGGCATACCAACTTTGTCGAACACCACGTTATTCCAGCCGGTGGGGCGGGTCGGATCCTGATAGAAGCCGCGCAGGTAGGCATAAAAGGTGAGTCGGTGCCTTTGGAGCGGGCAATCAGGGTCAGGTCGGGCGGGGCGGCGCCAAACCGATTTTTGGCGTCTGCCGAGCTCATATGCGCCTGCATCACGTTACCGACTTTATCGGTGGTGAACATCAGGTTTTCTTGATTTCGTCTTCGCTCAAGCCGATGTCGCGCAGGCGGTTGTAACGCATGGCGGAAGCGGAGTGGCAGGACAGGCGGTAGTTGACGCAAAATCTGCGCGCCGCGCTGCAGGCTGACCTGGTCGCCGTGGTTAAGCTCGACATGTTCGTAGTGGCCGCCGCCTGGAAGCGGACGCGAAGCCGATGGGTGCCGCCAGCAACAGGGCAGCAAGGTGTTTTTCCAAGTTTTTTCATTTTTGCTGCTCCCGCCCTACACATTGACTGCAAACAGATGAAGCACCAATCAGGGTAATGGCCCGTGTAAACGAAGAACAGAATCTTCTGTTTGGCGGTACCCATGGTTACGCGGGTCGGTACTTCGAGATCGCGGTTCCATTTACCCAAGAAGGGGGTAGCGGCAAAAAATACGGTGTACAGCAGGATAAAGCCTTTCACCAGCCAGTCGCCGAATTTCCAAGTTCTGGGTTCGAAGCCGCCAATGGTGTACAGCAGTATGGCGCAAATAGCCAGAAGCGGGCATAAGTGGCGATCCGGGCCAAGAAAACCAGCAGGTTTTCTGGTCTTTCATCCAGCCTGAAACGGTATAGAGCGGCATACCGGGAAGAACAGGAAGTAAAAGCCGCTGAAAGCACGCGCGAAGCTGGTGCGCAGATCGTCGGCCAGCAAGGCGCCGAGAATGCCCAAACCGATAAAGGACACCAAGAACAGCACCAGCATTACTTTGAATGTGGTATTGCGGTAGCGCACCGATTTCACCGGCGAGCGATCCAGCCATGGCAGCAGGGCAATCATCACTACAGCGGCGCCCATGCCGATTACGCCCCATACCTGGGTACCCAGGAAAGAAGGAATCGCGCGCAAAATGGCGTAAAACGGAGTGAAATACCATACCGGTGCGATGTGCGGCGGGGTTTTCAGCGGATCGGCCGGTTCAAAGTTCGGCGCTTCCAGGAAGTAGCCGCCGCCTTCGGGAGCGAAAAACAGCACCGAGCAGAACACAATCAGGAATACCACCACGCCGAGAATGTCTTTCACGGTGTAGTAGGGATGGAAAGGAATGCCGTCGAGCGGAATGCCATTTTCGTCTTTCAGTTTTTTGATTTCCACGCCGTCGGGGTTGTTGGAACCGACTTCGTGCAGGGCGATCAGGTGGGCAACCACCAAGCCGAGTAGCACCAGCGGCACGGCAATTACGTGAAGGGCAAAGAAACGGTTGAGCGTGGCATCGGAAACGTTGAAGTCGCCGCGTATCCAAGTGGAAAGGTCGGGGCCGATTACCGGAATCGCGCCAAACAGGTTAATAATCACCTGCGCGCCCCAGTAGGACATCTGACCCCACGGCAAGAGATAGCCCATAAAGGCTTCGGCCATCAGCGCCAAGAAAATCAGCGCGCCGAAAATCCACACCAGCTCGCGCGGTTTTTTGAACGAGCCGTAAATCAGGCCGCGGAACATGTGCAGATAAACGACGATAAAGAAGAAGGATGCGCCGGTGGAGTGCATATAGCGGATAATCCAGCCGCCGGAAACGTCGCGCATGATGTATTCGACCGCAGCAAAAGCCACCGGCAGGTTTTGCGCATTGGTGGTGCCGTCGGGCTTGAAGTTCATGGTCAAAAGATGCCGCTGACAATCTGGATAACCAGCACTAACAAGGCCAGCAGGCGAAGAAATACCAGAAGTTGAAGTTTTTCGGCGCATAGTACTCGCCGACATGCTCCTTATACATCTTGGTCAGCGGGAAGCGCGCGTCTATCCAGCCGAGCAGCGCTTTTGCTTTGGAATGGTTTTGGTTTGCCATAGGTGTGCCCCTAGTTTTATTCGTCGCCAATCAGAATCAGATTGTCCCTCAGATATTTATACGGCGGAACGACCAGGTTCAACGGTGCCGGTACGCCTTTGTATACCCGTCCTGCCAAATCAATTTCGAGCCGTGGCGGGGCGAAAACCGCCCTTCAACTGCCGCCGCCCAAATCCGCCGCACCGACGTCGGGACGGTGGGTGGAGCGAGCAGCCAAATGGGTGCAGATGCCGATGGCAACCCAGATTTTCGGTTTGATGGCGCGGGCGGGGTTTTGGCGAGTCTTTCGGCTGCTGATCCTGCTCAGTTTTCGGATCGCTCAGCTGGTCGTCTAACGTAGCAGGGATCTTTGAGCTGCTGGTCGGTGCGGTTGAGCACGAAAATCGGCTTGCCCTGCCATTCTGCGGTAAGCAGCTGGCCGGATTCGATTTTGCTGACATCCACTTCAACCGCAGCACCGGCCGCTGGCCTTTTCGGACGGAAACCAGCTTTTGACAAAAGGGACTGCTACGCAGGCGGCGCCCACGGCACCGGCACCGGAAGTGTAAGAATGAAAGCGGCGGCGTCCTTGATTGATTTCTTTATTATCCATTTTATTCAGTCATCCGATTATTTAGGAGAGATGAACCATTAAACCCGCAAATTCTACCCGATTTTTATCCGCTTATTAAAGCACTATTTAAAATCAGGTAAAGTTTTTTTGGCGAAAGTTTGATTTTATGTAAGAAAGGATTACGAAATGATAACAATTAACATAAATTAGCGGCTTAGCCGCCAGAGCCTGGTGCTAAAAACGACCGCGGAAAACTCCGCGGCCAGAGTCTGAGCGGCAGATTAATGCAGCAGCTGTTCGGCTTGGAACAAGAGCGGCGGCAAATCGCCCGAGATTGGCGGTTTGCGGTCGGCAATCAGGTAGATCAAGGCGTTTTCCTTGCCGCGCGCCGGACCAAATCAGATGGTATTGACTGCTGAGGTTGATTTGAATGTCGTGGATGCTGTCGTTCAGGCCGGTCATCTGCAATACGCGCAGCTTGGCATTGAGGATATTGACGCAGCCGGCGGCTAGCACTTCCAAATCCAATACGGGGGCATTGCGGCGACCGCTCGCAATCAGTGCCGCTGCCGTAATCGACAATGGCGGTGGCAGGCACACCCTTGACCCGTGCCAATCCGTCGCGATTTCGTCTAATGTCATTATGTTCCCTTTTGTTAGTTTATTTTCACTGGGAAAACGCTAGGCTGCCCTGCAAAGCCGCTTCTGTTTACCCAACCGGCCCCAATAAGTCAGCGAGTATCACCCGCCGAACACGATGCGGTAAGTGCGCAAACGGCACATGGTTTTGGCCGGACAGAAGCAACGCTAACCGCCAGCAGGGCCGGCAACAGCGGCGCAAAAGCCGACGGCAATCAAGCCGATATCGGCCCGGCGTAAATAGCGCGCGATGCCGGAACACATCGTAAAGCAGTGGCCGCCACCATTACCGGCACGGCAAGAAAAACGAAAATTCGGTGGCGGCTTTTGCGGCTGATGCCCACCACATGCCGCCCATAATGGTGCTGCCTGAGCGCGAGGTGCCGGGCACCAGCGCCAATACCTGCGCCAAGCCGACCACCAGCGCATCGCGGATGCGCATATCGTCAACGCTCTGTACCCGCGCTTCGGTGCGGGCGCCGTTTTCCACCCACAAAAATCACCAAAGCGCCAAAGCACCAGCGCCACGGCCACGCTTAGCGGATTAAACAGCTTTTCTTTAATCTGCTTGCTAAACAGCAAGCCCATCACCGCAGCGGGGATAAAGGCCACCGCCAGATTGAGCACAAAGCGGTTGGCCGCCGCATCCCTTCCCAAACCCTTCAGCACCGAAACAAAGCGCTGGCGGTATTCCACCACCACCGCCAGTACCGCGCCAAGCTGGATGGCGATTTCAAATACCTTGCCCTTGCTGCTGAAAATCCAGCAGCGATTCAAACACTATCAGATGCCCCGTGCTGAAATCGGCAGAAACTCGGTCAGCCCTTCGATAATGCCCAGCAGCAGCGCATTCATCAGTACATCCACAATCCAACCGTTCCGGCTGCGCTTGCGCAGCAAGCGATCAATATGCCGAAACCGCTGCGACAGCGGCTGCGACAAACCGACGCAGACCTGAAAACGCACCGGCGTTTTCAGGCTGCTCGGATGGTGCAAACAGCAAAACTTAGCGCGCGGCTTCTGAACAGGCTCAGCCCTCTGCTTTTATAAGCGCCTTTGGCGGCCGGCTCGAGCATATTGCGCTCCTTGCGCGCTGGCGATCAACTCGTCCATGGTTTGCATGCTTGCTGGGTCAGACCGTGTGAAAAACAGCATTTTGTATTTGCCGCCGATGATTACGGTCGGCGTACCTTCGATATTGTATTTGGTGGGTCAGGTCGGCCATCTGCTTGGCTCTGGCGGCGTCTGCGCTGTCCCGGTAGGCGGCGAGGCAGGCGCTTGCCGAGGCTGCTGGCGGCGATCCATTCGACGGCGGTGGTCGGAGTTCCACAGCTCGATATGCTTGTCGAACACCGCAGAGAAAATCGCCGGATTGGCCTGCTGTTTTCAAGCCGGACTGGTTCACCGCCACCGCCAGCCGCGCCAAAACCGGCATGGCGTGGCGACCCACCACCTGCTCGGTGCGGAAATAAGTGTCGGAAGGCAGCGAGCACGCTGAATCGTTTGAGCAAAAATCGGATCAAGTTTTTGCGAGTGGATGCAGTCGTAGCTGAAAAATTCGACGACTTTCGATTTTGTCCTGGTGCAGCGCTTCAACCGGCTGTTTTACTACTTCGTAATCGGTGCCTTCGGTCGGGGCGTGGGCGGAGCCGAGTCAGTGCCAGCAGGCCGGCGAACAGAGGTGGTTTGAATTTCATGCGGATTCCTTCAAGTGTTTGCTGTGGATGGGATGATTAGCGGCTCTGCACCGCGATGCCGTTGCCCTGCAACAGTTTGCGCGATGCGTTCGGCTCTTTGCTGTCCAGCGCGCCGGTTTCTACGCGGTACACGCGGCGGCCTTTGACTTCGGCTTCGACTACGCCGGTGCACGCCAAAAACGCGGCGCGGGCGCGCTGGTCGTCGGCGACCTGGCGGCTGGAATAGGAACCGAGCCGCAATCTGCCGCGGGCGGCTTTTTCAGGCTGCCCTGCTTCGGTTTTAGCTGGCATCGCTTTTCCTTCGGCTTTGGCGGTTTTAGCCTGGCTTTCGCGTTTGGCGGCCTGCTCGCGCTCAAACTTGCGGCGTGCTTCGCGGATGGCGGTTTCGCGGGCTTTTTCGATGCTGCCGCTTTCCAAAATCTGATCGGCGCTGGGTTTGACCGTTGACGGATCAAAACGTTGTTCAGCTTTTATCGGCTTTTTCCCTTTATCGACTTTGGCTGCGCTCCTGCTCCGCCCTGTCGGCTTTGGCGGCGGCTTCGCGTTCGGCTTTTCTTTTTCCCGCTCGCGCCGGCGTTCGCGCTCCTGCTCGCGTTCTCTTTCCGCCTGCTCTTCGCTTAATTCGTCGCGCTCGGCTTTTTCAGGCTGCCGGCGTTTGTCGCGGATTTCTTCGTCTTCCGCTGCGGGGCGGGTTTTCTTCGGTCTGTCGTCCAGTATGGCTTCGTCGAAAACCTTTTCAGGCTGCCTGCTTTCAGGCTGCGCGGGCGTTTCGGGGCGGAAAGCGGATTCGCCGCGCGCCTGCTCGGGTTTGAGCGCCAGGCTTGAGCACCTCGGGGCGGGCGGCTTTGTCGCTGCGCTGATCGGCGGGCTGTTTGAAATCGTGCTGCTTGTTGTTGATGACAAACGGCACGCCGGCCACGGTAATCAGGCTGACGATGGCGCCGATCATAAAGCTGAGCAGGCCTTTGCCGCGCTGGGTGTCGGGACACACAGGGAACCTTTGTCGGATGGAATCGGTGCGCGCGGCTGCCGGTTGCGGCGGCTGTGCGGCGAAAGCGGCGCATTTTGTAAAATCTGGCCGCCGAAATGAATATTTGCCGGTTTCGCCTGCGCCGCCGCAGCCGGAAACACCGCCGCCGCAGGGTTTTCAGGCAGCCTGAAAACCCTGCGGCGCTTTTAATCGCCCTCTTCTGCCGCTTCATCCGAGACTTTTTGAGCCAGGCCAGTTTTTCGGCGATTTTGCTTTCGAGACCGCGCGGCACGGGGCGGTAGAAATCCAGTTCGTCAAACCTTCGGGCATATAGGTTTCGCCGGCGGCGTGGGCGTGCGGTTCGTTGTGGCGTAGCGGTGGTCGCGGCCGTAGCCGAGTTCTTTCATCAGCTCGTGGGGGCGTTGCACAGGTGGACGGGTATCTTCGGTGCTGCCGGTTTCGCGCGAAGGCGCGCGCATTTGGTTGTAGAGCGCTGTATCCGGCGTTGGATGGCGGCGGCAGCCGGATACAGCACCGCTTGGGCGAGCGCCAGTTCGCCTTCGGGCGAGGCCGAGCCGCTCGTAGGTTTGGGCAGCGTCGTTGGCGATGGTAAGCGCGCGGGTCAGCCAGACCTGATCCGCTTCCAGGCAAAGCGGACGATGCGGCGGGCGAGATATGCGGGTCGGCGCCGCCGTCGGGCATGCGGCAGAACCAGTACAGCGCAGCGTTGGGGTGCGATCGCGCATGTGGATTTGTGCAGGGCGGAGATTTGGTTGATAAAACTGGTCGCCGCCGCCTTTGTCGAAACGGCGCAGCTGACTGGGTTGCCGGGCTTCGGGCGGCTTAAATTCCGGCGCCGATGTCGTTGGAATCCGCTGGTTTTGGCGGCTGGAGCAGCTGTTCCAGGCGTGAGTTAAAAGCGGGCGGCGGGCGTCGCCGTCGGCAGCCTGAACCAGCGGGGTGCGATGGCTTCGGCAGCCAGTTTGACGCCTCGTCAGAGCAGCCTGAAAACCTTGTCGGCCAGTTGGCCAAATCGTCAACGGCAGACAAAGGTTTGAGCGCGATACACCTGGGCGCGGCTCAACAGCGCGGAATTGACTTCAAACGACGGATTTTCGGTGGTAGCGCTCGATAAAGGTGATCAGCCCGTTTTCCATGGGGCGAGAAAAGCGTCCTGCTGCGTTGTTGGAAACGGTGGACTTCGTCGACAAACAATATGAGGCGCGCCTGCCCTGCTGCAGCCCAGCTCGGCTTCATCACCGCCTCGCGGATTTCCTTAACGCCAGCGAGAACACCGCCGAGTCGGCAGAAACTGGGCGTCGAGGCCGCGGGCGATAATCCCGCGCCAGCGTGGTTTTCCGCCGATGCCCAGGCTGCCCACAGCAGCATCGAATGCAGCGCACGCCGTCCAGCGCCACACCACCGGCGGCTTGCCCTCGCCGATCGAGGTGCTGCGCTGGCCGAGTACGTCGTCGAGCGACTGCGGGCGCATCCGTTCGGCAGCGGGGCTTCGGGCGAGCGGTAAAAGGTCTTGCACGCATGCGGCCTGAGGGAGAAAACGGGATTATAGCGGCAGACAGGAGGCAGCCCTGAAAACGCTCTGCAGGCTGCGCGATGTGGCAAACGCTGCTGGTTGATAATGGCGGCCTTAACCGAAAACCGAGACGCGATGATGAGCCGTAGTGATTTTGCAGGTGCCGCCCTGTTTGCCCTGGGCGGCTGTGCCGAAAGACTCGCACGGCCTGCTCGGCGGCGGCGGCGCGCGCGGCAGCTTCGGCGGCAACCTGATTAAAGCCTATGTGACCAGTGCAGCGCAGAGTTGGAACAAAGCGCAAAGAATGGCGCCTGATTACGCTGGCGATGAGCGAGCGCCAGCAGCAGGATTGGGAAGACCGCATCCTGCGGCTGCGCCGCCGAAGACGCGCGCAGCAGATTTCTGCGCCGCCGATTTGGGGCAGCTGGTCAGCGAAGAAGGCCGCACCCGCGTGGCGGCGGAAGTAGCCACGCCAAAACCGTTACCGCCTGCTGACGGCTGTACCGCGACCGCTGATGCCCGTCAGGCAGCCTGAAAAGCTTTTTCGAAGGCCTTGCCTTTTCACTCACTGCCGTAGCCAATATTCAAAGGAATCATGCGACCCGACTCCGGCGACCTGATCGCTTTGTGCCAAGGCCGGCGAATTTGATCGTGATCGATTCACGGCTGCAGCTGCCAGTGCCGCCCATGGATGCGGGCATTGCCAAACGTAGATTGAAAGCCGAGGTTCCCACGCCGCCTACGCCGCCGACTGCGCCACGCCCAAAGAGCGCGGACAAACTCGCCGGATCAGCACCCGCGCAGATCGATTGCGACGGCCACGCGACTTACCAGGTGTCAGTGCCTCACGCAGGCGTACACTATGGCGCGGCGGCGGCGTGCTGGCAGCGAACTTCTGACGCCATCCGCCACGAGCCATGCGCCGGATCAAAACGCAGTTTCCGGCCGCCACATCGCCTACCCCAAAATCGGCGCCGGCCTGGCGCACGCGGCGATTGAGCGCGCTGTCGCCCGGATTATCGACGAAGAACTCGCCGGCGAAACGCGTCTCACGCTGGTGCTGCCCGCCAGCCGATGTTAAAATTTGTTCAGGCTGCCTGAGACTCGTCAAACGCACCGCAAGGCGAGCTGACAAAGTCGTCAACTCCTGGCCGGTCCCGCCGCTGAAATACATCAGCACCCGCAGCGGAACCGCGCCAAAACCTTCCAGCGAAGTCCCTGCCTGTGGAAAACTTGCGCCCGACGGCGGCACTGAGTGATGCGAAATACGCCGCCGTCAGCGAAACCGTGACTCGAGCGCTGGCGCGGCCTGAGCTATGCCGATTTGTGCCTGAGTAATCCGCCTGTTCGCCGCCGACATCCCCGAACGCGGATCACGCGAAATCATCAATAAAAGCTACACCGCCAGAAGCCGTCAGCGACGACGTATCACCCCGTACGCAGCCTGAAAGACGGCATCAAAATCCAAAGGCCTTTCAACGGCCCCACCCTCATATACCAAGAACCGTGGCGATGCGGTTTCTCCGCTTGGCAGCAGCGCCGAATGGACGTGCTCGAGCGCGAAAACCGCACTTGGCCTGGAACATCCTCGGCGCCGCCAGCGGCGACGCTACCGGCCTCGAGCCGCCGAGATACGCTATATGCGCGGCGGCCGACGCAGCATCCACGTTTTCATGCTCGCTTGAGAGCCGCATGAGCCCTTCCAGCGCGCCCAGATGTGCAGACTGCGACGAAAACATCGTCAATATCGCCATTGTGCGCGGCATGTTCGACGACTGCGGGACATCATCAAAGCCGTCCGGTCCGGCGCCCGCTGAAAACGTATGCAAATCGGCACCGTCCAGCAGCATCAACTTCGGCCGCATCGCGCCGCGAAATCCTTCTCGCCTATCGCCGGCTGCTTCCGCGCCACCGAAAACAACCGCGAGGCGTCGGCTTCTGCGGTAGCAGCGGCAACTTCGGCAACGTCTGCCAGCCACATCGCGCCAAGCAAATGGGGCTGCCCTGTCCGCCGCCTGATCGTCGTACCGACGAAAACGGCGTACTCGACCAGTTCTTCAAAACCGGCGCCTACCGCCCGCGCGCCTGAACACACCTACGTAACCTCCAGCCCGTCGATGTGGACGCCTCAAAGCCTCCAACTTCGAGGCGCTTCATCTTCAGCCTTACTCACCGGCCGCGACGCCGACCAAATCCAAGCCCTGTGGAATGCAAGTCGCCAGCAACGGGGTTTCGACCTGCACTTCAAGCTCGACGAAATCACGCAGGGAATGCAACTGGTCTCCCGCCGAAATCTACCCGCCGACCGCCTGGCGCCATCCGCGCCGTTTATCAAGGACCGGCGGGCAGGCCTGAATCGAGCCCGCACACCGCCGGCGGCGTCAAAGAAAGCCGCCCGCGAACTGCGCGAACCGGTGAAACCGTCGTCTGCCTCGAGCCGCTGCCGCCATGGTTTGAAGACACCATCCGCCGAAGCCTCGGCAGCAGCGTCGCCAGTCGCGCGCGCCAAAAGCTCGCGGCCTGGAAAAGCCCTGCCGCAGAAAGGTCATCACCGCCCCAACAACGCCAGAAACGGTGAAAAGCCGTGATGCGCGAGCTGGCTTAAACCGCCGTTAGCCTTTTAAGCACTTTCAGGCTGCCCACACTCCGCACGCCTGACTCAAAAGCACCAGCCCTGAAAGCCGGTTTTGGGTTTTCAGGCTGCCTGCTCCGCCACCACCAACCACTCGCTCAAGGAACACACCGCGGCCACCCGCTACCCTATGCCGGGATGGAACTTGAGATGACCGATTCCGATTGTCTATGCCGACTGCGAGGGCGCTATCCGCTTACGGAACTGCCGCGCCAGGAAGCGATGTTCGAAGTTCAGCACCGCCAGAAGCGCTCGGCCAGAGTTTGAGACATCGTATTCCCGAATACCACCTGCGCGCGCCGCGTTGGCGCCAGGTTTTATACCGCTGTCGAGATCGCGCTTTGCACCAGCACGCGGCGGCAAAGCCACGCGCGCGAGCGCTGCACCAAAGACGGCGGCTTTATCTGCGCCGGGGTCAGCTTCTGCATCATCGCGGCGATAACGGCAAAGTCTGCGGCTCGCTGGCTTCGTCCGCGCCCGCGCCGCGAAAGCGGGCGTAAACCGGCACCAGTCTGAACCGGTAAAATGCCAAGAGGCAGCCTGAAAGCCGGTTGTCAAACTCAGGCTGCCTTTGGGGAAATCCAATGCCAAACTGCCTAAACCTGCCGGCGCCGCCCGTCCGTTTTCAGGCTGCCGGCAATGAGAAAGAACCCCATGAGCAAACCTTTCTCCACGCCGCCCTGTTGGCCTGCTGCTGGCCGCCTGCCGGCTGGATGCAACGAGAAGCTAACCGCTGTCGCCACGATCATCCCAAGCCCAACCACCAAGCTGGCGCGTGGTTTTGCTGGAGCGACGAAAGCCGCACGTACTGCGCGGTGCGTCGCGCGAAATGTCTGTCCGGCCGGCAGCGAAAACGGCGTTTGCACTGCCGCCCGAACAGGCGACCGCCGCCCAAACCGCCGATACCGCGCGGCAGGCTGCGCTGGGCGTGCTGGTGGTCGATCCGCAATCAGGCGCTGCCCGTTACCCCGCAGCACATCGTGGTAGCGCGGCAGGCGCGTAGTGCCAGCTCGGCGGTGTTGTCACACACAGCGATGCGCTGGACGACAAGACTACTGGAACTCGAAACCGTGAAATGCGCGATCCGCTGAAAACCTATGAAATGGACGGCGATCATGCGCGCATTTATGTCGGCGATCAGGGGCTGCGACAACTGCTGGCCGATGCTGCCGCGCTGCTACCGCGGCCGCAGTCGTCCGCGCTGGCAGACAGCCGCCGCCTGCACGGCTATATCTACAGCCTGAGCCGCGCAGAGGGCGGCCATGCGCTGTCGGCAGGCGACAGTATGGATATCTGGATGAGGCGGACAGACGGTGCGCTGCAAACTCGTTTCGCCCCAAAGCGTGGCCGACGGCGAAACGCCGAAGTGCGGCTGGAAACCCGAAAGGCTGCTGGCGGCCAGCGCCGGCCAGCGCTTTTTGCTGACAACAAAACGGCGGGCTGATCGCCGCCGGCGTGGTGGAAGACGCCGAATAAAGCGCGCCGACGGCAAAGCGGCCTGAAAACCATCAAGCGTTTTCAGGCGCTTTGCACTCAACTACGCCGATAAACCAAACTGTCGGGCAGCCTGAAGGTTTTTCAGGCTGCCCGACGATTTTACGCGTACTCAGCGCTTCATCAGCTGCACCGGATGCAGGCGGTGGCTTTGGTCGCAGTTGACGCCTACCACGCCGGCAAGCGCGGCGAAATAACGCTCGGCTTCGTCCAGGCTTTTGTGCGGCGGGATTTTCAGGGCGACGGCGTTCAGGTTTTGGTAGTCGTACAGCACTTCGGCGCCGTAGGCTGAGGCGGCAGCCAAGAGCAGGGGTGCGGTCTTTGGCTTCGTTGAAAAACACAATCAGGTTGTGCGGCTGCGGCAGGGCTGTCAGCGGCTGATCGGGCGCCGGCGACACGGCGCGTATGGCTTCGGGCGCGGTACCGCTGCAGGCAGCCAGGGATGCGGCCGAGCGGCGGCGGCCAGCGGTGGGGCGTGTTCATGGTTTTGGTCCGTGGGGAAAAAGGTTTTCAGGCTGCCTACCGGTTTAAACCCTTAAAGGCAGCCTGAAAGCCGTGGATGGGTAGGCTTTGACTTCCTGGCCGTTGATGCTCACCGATTTGAGCGTCAGGTGGTACTTTTGCTGCCGTCGATGTAGTTGATCACCGCCGGCACGTTGCCCAGCGCGGGGCGAAGGCGTAGTTTACGGTGTCGTCGCCGCGTTGGACTGTAAACTGGTTGATCTGGGTTTTGCCGCCGGCGATGCTGATGGTTTTTGCTGCCGGCCGGGCGTCTGCCGCCGACGTTGTAGAGTTTTTGCCGTTGGTGATTTTCAGGCCGGCGGGCAGTTTGCCGTCGTTAAACGCCAGCTGCCAAGAAAGGGTAAACAAATCCATCACGCTGCCGGCCACGGCTTCGGTATGGACGATCGCCGGCGCACGGCCGTAGGTGGCTTTCACCGCCGGCAAACTGGGCGGAGGCATAGACTGCCGTTGCGCACGTCGCGGTAGTAGCTGGGTTTTGAGCTAGTTTGCCGACGATGGTGCCGCCGCTTTCAAAAACGGATTTTTGTAGAGGCGGCACGTTGATGTTGGCGCTGACGGTGTAGCTGTTGCCGCTGCGTTTGAAGGTCATGGTGGCGGGAATGCCGTAGCTGCCGCTGTATTTGAGGGTGGCGCTTTGCGGGATTTCGCCGGCCTGTGCCGACAATGCGGCGCAGGCCAGAAAGACAGCGGCGCCGGAGTTTGCTCCATGCGTTCACGATTCGTTTCCTTGTTGCGTATTCAGTGAAAAAGCCGTTTCAGGCTGCCTGAAACAGCCAGTCAAAACTCAGGCGCAGAATGTAACACGGTTGTTTGTTAAATTGCCGCCGCTTTTTGATAAGCCTGTGCGCTTTTGCCGCACTCAGTAGCCCTAGCCGCTGGCAGATGGTGGAAACCAGGCCCGGCCTGGTTCAGGGGAAAAATGCAGGCCGGGCGCGCTTCTGCAGCAGGCGTGAGCACATTTCGGTTACCACATCCAGCGCCAGCGCTTTGATCGACGCGGTGTCGTCGCCGTAGGGACTCGGTTTCAGCCGCAACCAGCGCGGAATCTCGGCGCCGCAGGTATCGGCAAAAGCGCGAGAGTTTGGAAAAACTGGCAATCGGCATAATCCCGGCACAATCAGAATCTCACGCCGCGGCCGCTGCGTCATCGACAAAAAACGGAAATAAGCGTCGGCATTGTAGAAAAACTGGGTAATCGCCGATCAGCGCCGGCTCAACCTGCTGACAAAATGGCGCATATCGTCTTCGGCGCTGCGCGACTGCGGATGGTATTCGGGATAGGCGGCCACTTCGATATGGAAGTCGCGGCCGTAGTGCTCGCGGATAAAGGCCACCAGCTCGGCAGCGTAAGCTCATGCCGCCGCCGGACAAACCGACACCGGAAGGAATGTCGCCGCGCAGAGCAACGATATGGCGCACGCCCATGCTTTGTATTCGTCCAACAGCGCAGCCACTTCGTCGCGGCTCATGCCGATGCAGGGCAGGGTGCGGCGCCGCCAGCGTGCCTCGGAAAGCTATGTCGCCGATGGCCTGCAGCGCTGCCGCTGCGGGTCGAACCGCCGGCGCCGGAAGTGCAGGAAAAGAACGCGGGCTTAAACTGCCCGGAGCTGGCGGCGGGTCAGCACCTGCTTTTCGCGCCCTTCGGGCGTGCGGGTGAGGAAGAATTCGAAGCCGAGTTTTTCTGTGGAAACATAATCGGAGCGGGCGCAGGCGCCGTCAAAGCAAAAGCAGCAGCATAAACCCGCCGCCGCCGCCGCTTGGCAAGGCGCAAAACGCCCGCGCAGCCTGAAAAATATTCGGCGCCAAGATGAAAGATTTTTAACGGCGGATTGCGCCGGCATTCGAGCACTCGGCGGCAAACGCAGTGCAAGCAAAAGCAGCCTGAAAGCCATGCAAACCGGCTTTCAGGCTGCTTTGCTCATTATCGTCATCCCGCGCTTAAATATCGCGGCGGCGGTAGTGGACAAAATCAAAAGGCGGTACCGTCGGCCGACTGTTGGCTGCTGCGGCTCTCTTCGTACCACAGGCTGCGCTCGAGCGCGACGGGAAAAAGGCATCACCCGCCGGTGCCAGGCGCACTTCGGTCAGGCGCAGGTCGGTGGCTTTGTCCAGCGCCTGCCGGTGAGATTTCAGCGCCGCCCATAACGATGATTTCCGCGCTCGCCGGCGCGGGCGGCCAGCGCGGCCTCGAGCGATGGCGGCACTTCGGCGCCGTCGGCTGATAGGCGTTCTGGCGCGAAACCACGATATTGCGCCGCCCGGGCAGCGAAGCCGGCGCGGCAGCTCTCCAGGTTTTGCGCCCCATCAGCACCGGTTTGCCAAGGGTGTATTGTTTGAAAAAGGCGAAGTCTTCGGGCAGGTGCCAGGGCATGGCGTTGCCGATGCCGATGCAGCCGTTTTCGCCGACGGCGGCAATCAGGGTAATGGTTTGCATAGCGGGTTTTCCGAGTATTGGGGGACGGCGGCGCTGTTCAGGCAACCCAGAAAACAGCCTGAAACAGGTTGGCCGGCTTTCAGGCTGCCTACAGGCGCTCGGCGGCCACGCGCCAAAACAGCGGGTCGGCCAGCAGGGTGTTGTGGCCGGCGTCGGTTTCAAAGGCGGCGTCGCCCTGTTTCAGCAGCGCGGCCAGACGGCGGCTGTGTTCCACCGGAATCAGGGTGTCTTGGCGGCCGTGAACCAGGGTGATTCGGGTGTGGGCAGCGGCGCGCAGAAATTCGGCGGACGGAATGCGGTATTTGATTAAAAACAGCGGCACGAAAGGCACTTTTTCCTGCTGCAAAACCGCCAAACCCTCGATAAGGCGCGGCCAGCAGCGGGCCGTCGGCCCGATACTGCTGCGCGGTGCGGGCGGCCAGCCCTGCTGCCAAGCAGAGCCGACCACCACCAAAACGCCCTTCGCCCCTGCGCGCGCACATATTCGGCCATGCGCTCGGCATCGGCATAGAGCTGGTCTTGGTTGTCAATCTCGCCGCCGCTTTTGCCGTAGCCGCGGTAGTCGAACACATAGCTCTCGTAACCCAGCGCGGCAAAACGCTCGATCACTTCGCCCCAGCTGTCGAGCGCGCCGGCGTTGCCGTGGAAAACAGCAGCCGGCCTTGGCGGGCGCGTCGGCGGCAAAATGCAGGCCGTGCAAAACGGTGCCGTCGGCAGCCGGCAGGCGGATTTCTTCAAACGGCCGCGCAAAGCGGAAAGCGTAGTTTTTGCGCCAAGACTGCGGGCGGAACAACAGCCGCTCCTGCGCGAAATACAGCGCCGCCAGCGGCAGCGAGGACAAAACACCACGGCCAGCGTAGCCAAAAATGGTGAGCAGTTTTTAATGCTGATCATCTTTCAGGCTGCTGAAACAAAGGTTTTTCTCAGGCTACCCGCAGCGTGGCGAGGCAGCCTGAAAAACAGGGGTTTACTTCACGCGGCGCACGGGGGTGAAATACTCGTCGGGCGCACTTAGGCTGTGCAGCCCTTCGTTGGGCGCTGAGCTGGACAAACGAAGTGGCGCCGTCGGCGCAGCTAAGGCAACAACGATACGCAGGTATTTTTCTGCGGCTGGATCAGCTTCAGCGATTTTTGCAACGATTGGGCGTATTGTTTGTTCTCCTGCGGCGTGCTGAGACCATCGTCCGCATTGATGCTGTCGCGGATGTCTTTTGGCCAGCTGTTTGCCGCTGATCCAACTCGCTTCGTGGACATAGCCCTGCTGTTTATTGCGGCAGCTGGCTTTTGACCTTGGCGAATTCTTCAAAGCCGTGTTTGCCGATAACGAATTTATCGACTCCCTTGCCCTGCCAAGTGCCGTAGCTGGCGCGGTGCGGATTGCCCTCGGCATAAACGGCGCCCGCCACGCTGCAGCGATGCAGCAAGCAGAATGGTTTTCATGCGGTTTGCGGTTTTCGCGTAGTTTCTCCTTAAAACGGATACGGGTTGGCAATATTCAGGCTGCTTAGTTTTGCGGCGCCGGCGCTCGCCCGGCAGACCCATGTCCGCCCATTTGACGATGTTCGCCACTTCGGCGGGGTTGAGTTCGTAAAACTGGGCCGCGTTTTTAGGCGGTTGGGCAGGCCGATCGGGCCGAAGCCGACGCACCAGACGGCTGACGCGGTGAGCGCGAAGTGCTCGAAAATGCGGCGCACTTCGCGGTTGCGGCGCTTCTTTGATCACCACGCTGTACCACTTGTTCGCTCCCTCGCCGCCCTGCTCGAAAAATGCGCTCGACTTTTCGCCAAACCGTCTTCCAGCATCACGCCTTCTTCGGTGAGTTGGCGCATTTGTTCGGCAGTCATTTCGCCGAGCACGCGCACAGCGTATTCGCGCTCGACTTCAAAACTCAGGTGGGCGAAACGCTGCACCAGCTCGCCCGAAGTGGTGAGAATCAAGAGACCGCTGGTGTTGATGTCCAGCCGGCCGATGGCCACCAGCGGCTGCTGGCGAGCCTGCGGCAGAGCGGTCCGAAAAATGCTCACGCGCCCTTGCGGGTCGTCGCGCGCGAGACGAGTTTCGCCTTCCTGCTTGTAATACAGAATGATGCGCGGCAGACGATCCGCCCATTTGAGCGATCACGCTGCCTTTTACCGTTACCTGATCGTCGGGCGTAACTTTGTCGCCCAAAGCCGGCGGTTTTGCCGTTTACCTGCACCAGGCCGGCGGCGATCCATTCTTCCATTTCGCGGCGCGAGCCGCGCGCGAAGCGGCCAGCACTTTTTGCAGGCGCTCGGGCTCGATGCTGTTCGAAATCGCTGCGCCGCTCTTTGAGTTCGCGCGCGCCGCTCCACGATTTTTCTGGTTGGGATTGCGCACGATGAGTTTTTCGCCTTGGCGGCGCGCGCTGTTTGGGCGCGCGGCTGTCGCGGCGACTTTCAGGCTGCCCCGCATCGCGGTCGGAAAAGCGGTTGCCGGCATCCGCGCCGGCACCTTTGCCGCGGCGCGTGTTGTCGGCCGCGGCAGACTGGCGGCAGGGTGTTTCAGGCTGCCGGCGCTCGGCACGGCTGCCCCATTCGTTTTCAGGCTGCCGGCCTGTCCTGCCGCTGGTGAGGCGGCCTTTTTCAGGCTGCCCTGAAACGGGGCGGCTGCTCCATTCGTCGGCACCGGCACGGCGGCTCAGGCTGCCCTGCGGCCGCCGCGCGGGTTTTGGCAGGGGCGGCGGCAGCGCCGTCGCTGCCTGGCGTTTGCTGGTTTTTCTTCGGCATATCGTTCTCCTGACGTTCCCCGCGCCGGGCGGCGGGCGGTTCTTCTGCGGTTTGGCAACGGCAGGGGTGGCGCGGCAGGGCAGTTTTCAGGCTGCCCTTCCCAATAATCAACGTAAAGCTGCAGCTCGGTATTGCCGCGCCATCTCGTTTACCGTGGGACGGTAAACGGTGCAGATTTCGGCGGCAGGCGCTCGCTGCAGCGCCAGAACATCGCCTCGAAGCTGCGGCTCCTTTTTTGCAGCCAGGCTTTCAGGTGGCGGCCTTCGCTGCCCATGCTCTGCTGGCGCAGCACTTCGAGTCGTCGCTGAAACTCGGCGGCGGAAGCTGCCCCCACACCTGCAGCGCACAGCGTGCGCGCATGCTCGAGCGTGATGTCGGCGGCTTTCAGGCTGCCGTCGGTGATAAAGGTTTGCGCCAGCGTTTTCGGCTTCGACCACGGCGGCGGCGGCTTCTTCAAAGGCCGCCTGAAAGCGCGCGAAGTCGGCCTCGGCAATGCTCAGGCCGGCGGCCATGGCGTGGCCGCCGAATTTGATGATCAGCCGGGATGGCGCTTGGACACGGCATCGAGAATGTCGCGCAGGTGCATGCCGGGAATCGAGCGGCGGGCGCGCAATTGCGCCGTTGTCGGCGGGGCAAACACGATGGCGGGGCGGTAGAAGCGCTCTGTCAGGCGGCTGGCAACAATACCGACCACGCCCTGATGGAAGTCTTCGCGGTACACCGCCAGCGTGGTTTGCTCAGGGCGCGGCAGGGTGTCGGGGCAGGCGCAGCGAGCGCGTTTTCCAGCATGCCCTGCTCGATTTCCTGGCGCACCTGGTTCAGGCTGTTGAGTTCGCCGGCGATTTCCTGCGCTTCTTCCAGGCTGCCGGCCAGCAGGCAGGCGATGCCGACCGACATATCGTCGAGCCGGCCGGCGGCATTGATGCGCGGCGCCAGCGCAAAGCCCATATCGAAAGGCTGGGCTTTGGCCGGATCGCGGCGGGCAACTTCAAACAGCGCGCGCACGCCGTGGCTCATCAGGCCGCTGCGGATGCGCTTGAGCCCCTGCGACACCATGATGCGGTTGTTATGGTCCAGCGGCACCACGTCGGCCACCGTGCCCAGCGCCACCAGATCTAAACAAAGTTCGCCCAGATTCGGCTCTTTCAGGCTGCCTTGCGGGGCGAACGGCCGCGCTCGCGCAATTCGGCGCGCAAAGGCCATCAGCACGTAAAACATCACGCCGACGCCGGCCAGATTCTTGCTGGGAAAGGTGCAGCCGGGCTGGTTGGGATTGACGATCAGGCAGTCAGGCAGCTCGTCGCCGGGCAGGGTGGTGGTCGGTAACGATCACGTCAATCCCAGCTCTTTGGCGCGCGCCACGCCGGCGACGCTGGCGATGCCGTTATCAACGGTCAAGAGCAGCTGCGCGCCGCGCCTGCCTGCCTGCTCGGCCAGCGCCGGCGTCAGGCCGTAGCCGTCGGTAAAGCGGTTGGGAACGATAAAATCGGTGCGCGCGCCCAGTGCCTGCAAGCGCTTTGATGCCGACCGTGCAGGCGGTGGCGCCGTCAGCGTCGTAGTCGGCGGCAATCGGGATGCGCTCGCCGTTTTTCCACCGCGTCGGCCAGGCGGCGGGCGGCGGCGGTGCAGCGTTGGTCAATTCGGCAGAAGGGAATCAGGCTGCTAGGCGGTCTTCGAGTTCGCATGCTCGCCGCTGATCGGGCGGGCGGCGAAACAGCCGCGCCAGCAGCGGATCGGCGCCGGCCGCTTCCAGGCGGCGCAGCAGTTCAGGATTGACGAGGACGGGTTTGGATGGCTTTGCTGACAGGCATATTCGGGCTGATGCGGCTTTCAGGCTGCCTGTAAAAGGCAGCCTGAAAGCGCAAAAATCGGAAAAACGGAATCGGTCGCCATTTTATCCTGTAAGTGCCCGCATCAGAAGGGCGGCGGCAAAAATAAAGCCGGCAGCCCGAACACGCCGCCGCCGCCGGCGCGCGGGCTCGGGCTATAATCGCGCCGTTTTGCCCCAGCACTTTTTACCGAAAGATCCGCCATGAGCCATCCGAAAATCCGCAAAAGCCGTTTTTCCCGTTGCCGGCATGGGCACGCGCTTTCTGCCCGCCACCAAAAGCCAGCCCGAAGAAATGCTGCCCATCGTCGATAAGCCGCTGATTCAGTATGCGGTGGAAGAAGCGGTGGCCGCCGGCTGCACCGAAATCGTTTTTCGTAACCGGCCGCAGCAAGCGCAGCACGTTGAAGACCATTTCGACCAAAGCCCTACGAATTGGAAACCGAGCTGCAGCTGCGCCGCTGAAAAAGCTGCTCGACCAGGTGCAGAACATTCTGCCGCGGCGGGCATCACCTGCATGTATATCCACCGCCAGGCCGAAGCGCTGGGGCTGGGACACGCGGTGCTGTGCGCGCAGGCGGCGGTGGGCAGCGAGCCCTTTGCCGTGGTGCTGGCGGGACGACTTAATCGACGCGCGCGCGCGGCTGCAGGCCAGATGATCGAAATTTGTGAGGCAAACCGGCAGCAGCGTGCTGGGGGTGGAGACCGTCGATCCGGCGCAAACCGCGTCCTGGCATTATCGAAACCACGCCCTGGCAGTCTTGGCAGCGCATCGCCAGCATGTGGAAAAACCAAAGCCCGAAGAAGCACCGTCGAATCTGGCGGTGGTCGGCCGCTCCATTCTCACGCCGCGGATTTTCGAACTGCTGCACACCGTCGGCCGCGGCGCCGGCGGCGAAATCCAGCTCACCGACGGCATCGCCAAACTCTTGGAATACGAACCGGTACTGGCGCACGCATTCGACGGCACGCGCTACGACTGCGGCAGCAAAATCGGCTATCTCGAAGCCACGCTGCGCTTTCGGTCTCAAGCACCCGAAACCGGCGCCGCCTTTAAGAACTGATCCGACGTTACGCGGCAGCCTGAAAAACGCCGCCCGCCGCGCCAAACCAAGCCCAAACAGGCAAGCGTGCGCGGTGCGCACCCTATCACCCCTGCCACCGCAAGATATTTTCAGGCAGCCTGAAACGCCGTAGGGTGCGCACCGCGCAGCAAAATACGTCCGAACCGTACAAACGGCGCACGGTATGCCCCGACGCCAACCGCTGCCGCCGTCACATTTTTCAGGCAGCCTGAACCCGCCCCGCCCTTTTCAGGCTGCCTTGCCCAGACCAGCGCATCCACACGCCCACGCCATGACCCAGACCCGAACCCAGCTGCCCCGCCCTCGCCCTATGCCGACAAACGCACGCTGACCATGCTGCTGTTGCGGGCTTTTTCCGCCGGGCTGCCGATTATGCTGATTTTCTCACGCTGTCGCTGTGGCTGTCGGAAGCAGGGGGTCGAATTAAAGACCGTAACCATGTTCAGCTGGGCGGGGCTGGGCTATTCCTTCAAATTCATCTGGGCGCCGCTGCTGGACACGCTGCGCTGCCGCTGCTGTCGAAACTGCTCGGCCGCCGCCGAGCCTGGCTGTTGGCCAGCCAGCTGCTGCTGGTGGCGGCGATGCTGCTGATGGCCGCGTCCGACCCGCCGGCGGCTGCATTTGGAGCGCGATGGCCGCCGGCGCGGTGCTGCTGGGCTTCTCTTCCGCCACCCAAGACATCGCCATCGACGCCTGCCGCATCGAAGATGGCGCCGGGCGATGCCCGCCGCCATGCGGTCGGCGATGTCCGCCACCTACACCGTCGGCTACCGCATCGGCGCGATGCTGCTCAGGCGCCGGCAGCCTGAAACTCGCCTTATCTCGGTTCGACCAAAGAACACTATCTCTACGGCGCTTGGCAGCAGTCTTACTGGCTGATGGCGGCGCTGTCGCTGGTGGGCATCGCCACCACGCTGTGGATGCGCGAGCCGGCGGTCAATCAAACCGCCGCCGCGGGCGCTGCTGAAACGCAGCTACCGCCGCGCCGCCGCGCAGCCTGCCGCCGCCTGCGCCGCGGCAGCCGCCGTTACTTCGCCCTGAGCACCGCTCTGAGCTTTGCCGGCCGCCACGAAGCCGCTATTGCCGGCGCGGCGGCAGCGGCGGCGATCGTGATGGCCGTTAGCGCCAAACGCGGCCGCGGCGGCAATACTGATGACAAACTGCGCCTGCTGCGGTGTTTTGCCATCTGCGTGTCGCTGTTTGTGATGGTGTTCCGCGCCGTCGGCGCTGCCGGCAAGATTTCTCGCCGCTCGCGCTCTTGGGCTTTGGGAATGCCTGCGCTTGGGCGCCCGCGCTGGCCGCCGCCGCCTTTGCCGGCCGCCTGCTGGTGGCGCTGGGCGCGAGTGCCGGCGCAGGCGGTGGCCGCCGACTGGATCGAACCCTTGACCGACTTTTTCCGCCGCTACGGCAAAAAGCGCGCTGCTGCTCTTGGCGCTGATCGGGCTGTACCGCATTTTCCGATATCGTCGCCGGCGCGATTTCCAATGTGTTTTTACAGCAATTTGGGCTATTCAAAGACGATATCGCCAACGCGGTCAAAACTTTCGGCGTGGTGATGTCGATTGCCGAAAACGGCCCTGCTCGGCGGCGTGATGGCGCAGCGTTTTGCAGTGATGAAAAATGATGATGTTCGGCGCGGTGCTCGCCTCGCTGACCAATCTGTTGTTTGTGCCGCGTGGCCAACTCCGGCCACGGCCTGCCGCTGCTGTATGCGGTGGTCGGCTTCGACAATCTGGCGGCGGGCTGGCTTCTACGGTATTCGTTGCGCCTTTCTCTCGGCGCTGACCAATATCCGCTTCACCGCCGTGCGGTACGCGCTGTTTTCTCTCGCTGATGACCCTGCTGCCCCAAAAACGCTGGGCGGCTATTCCGGAGCACCATCGTCGGAGAAGGTCGGCTACGGCTGCTTTTTCACCTTTACCGCCGCCATCAGCCTGCCGGTGCACTGCTGCTGATCTGGCTGGCGCAAAAACGGCTGGCGGTGGGGCGGTCGCAGCCGGAGTGATGCGCCCGATCTGCTTTCAGGCTGCCTGAAAACTGCGTTTTGCGGATTTTCAGGCAGCCTGAAAGTACACTAATAAAGCGAAACCCGAATCGGTATAAGTAACAAATTTACTGCTGAAAATTTATTTTTCAGAAAAATAATCCTGAATAAACTTTATCTTGTTAGCCTTACTCAGGCCGTGATGACACTCAAATACCGCTTTAATCCGGCAAATACGCCGTCAAAAGCAGATTGGTGGTGTTTGGGATGCCCAAATCGGGATGTTCCTCAAACACAAACCGTTACCCATGTTCCGTTTCAGGCTGAAATAGGCACAGAGATTCTTAGCACCTGACTTATGCCCGACACTTATAGAGAGTGTTGGAATGGGTGGAACTGTGCCGCAGCGCTTTGCGCGGATTAGACCAGCCATTACTGCCGCTTGCCGATCCGGCTTTGCGCTGGGAAGTGATGGTGCAGGCGCAGCAGGAATATAAGAGCGAGGTTTTAAATATTTATATTTTTATTGGGTAAGCACTTTTGTTGATAAAGCTGAAATTCTTGTTTACACTGCCGCCGTTTTTCGATTAAGCGCGAGCGTTCAGCGACCCAGCGCCACCGCCTGGTTATTCTCGGTTTCCGCTGCGGGTTATACCGCCGCCGTTTACGCCGCCCGCGCTGATCCGCAGCCGCGCTGATTACCGGTCGGCGCGCACGGCGCCAGGCTGATGGGCACCTGCGAAAGTGGAGCAACTGGCCCGGCCGATGCCGACGGCGTGCAGCCGGATCTGATACGGCGCGCTTTGCTCTCGCCCACGCTGAGCGCTTCTGGCACCGAGACCGGTTTACGACCACATCCACAGCGTTAATCTGCAGCAGCGCCCTTCTGTGCTGAGGCGGTGCCGGCAGAGTAAGCTGCGATGCGCCGATTGTCGCCACCGGCGCTTCGGCCATTAATATCTCGGCCTGCCTGCACGAAGAAGCGCTTCTGGCCGGCCGCGGCGACGCCTCGCGCCACCTGCCGACGGCTCTTTCACAGCGCCAAGACGTCGCCGTGGTCGACGGCGGCAACAGCGCGGTGGAAGAAGCGCTGTATCTGGCCAATATCGCCGCCCACGTTACTGATCCACCGCCGCGACGGCCTCCGCGCCGAGAAAATCAGCGGTCGATAAACCGATGAAACGGGCGGCCGAAGGCAAAATCAGCCTGCAAACTGGAACGCCCAGATCGACGATCATCCCGGCCGACGATGCCGAGCGTGTGCGGCGTGCGCCTCAAGGGGCGGACAACGGCGGCGAAGAAATTGCCGTCGCTGGCGTGTTTATCGCCATCGGCCACCAGCCGAACACCGATATTTTCAAAGGCCAGCTCGAAATGCGGACGAAGCGGGCTACCTGAAAACCGCGGCGGCGGCGGCGACAATGTCAGCGCCGCACCAATATCGAAGAGCAGTGTAGGCGGCGGCGACGTCAAAGACGCTACATCTTTCACCGCCAGGCGGATTACCAGCGCGCCGCTTCCGGCTGCGAGGCCGCGCTCGATGCGAACGCTGGCTCGGCGAGCCAAAAGCCGATGGTGTTTGCGCTCCCACAGGCAGCCTGAAAACCTTTCAGGCTGCCTGTTTTACGCAAGAAGGATGCACGGATAGCGCAAACAGTGGCCAGAATACGACGTATACAAAACCCAACACTTTGGTTTGACAGCGCAAAAGTTCCCGACATCGGCGAGCGCATCGAGAAAATCTCGCCCAGTATTTCCGCGACCTCGCACGGCGCGAGAGCCGGCTGGCGTGTACGATGTAATGACTGGCGCGCGCGAAAAACCGATGATCGCCTACGTGATGGCGCGGTGCAAAAGGCAGCAAAGCAGGCCGCTCAGGTGCTGCTCAACCGCAACACCCTGCGCACAAAAGCTCGCCCTGCACGGCTTTCTCGACCAATCCGTCTTCCTGATCCCTGCTTTTCCAGTTCCGTCCGCCGCCCGCGCCCATCTGGCTTTCGGGCGCTGCGTTTCAGGCAGCCTGAAACGCCTTTTCCCGCCGTCGCCCAGCGCGTCTGCTACCAAATCACCGCCTTGTTTATCTGGAGCAGCTGCTCGTCGCCGCCAAAATACACCCACGGCAGCGATAGGTTGCCCGTGATGATGGTGCAGATGCGGCTGGTCATTTCCCGCGCTGGTGGTGCCGCCGGTGACGCCGCTATTTGCGCATCCCGCGTCAGCTGGAAAGCGCTGGTTCTGCTCTCGTTCTCAACTACATCGGCGTGCTGATGTTTCCAGCTCTGTCGGCCTCAACACTTCGGCCGCCAGCGCCATCACCGATTGTCGGCCTTGAGGCCGCTGATTACCGCCTATTGGCCATTTCTTCCGCGATCCTGCCCGCTGGTACGACTGGCTGTGCGGCCTCCTCGCCTTTGCCGGCGTCGGCCTGATGATTGCCGGCGGCAGCGAAGGCGGCGGCGACATCACACTGTCGGTACGGCTGCCTGTTGGTAAGCTGCTGGGCGGCGCGCGGTGTTCTGCGCCGCACACTGCGCCCACCCGCAAACCGATCGACGACATCGGCGCACCCGCCTCACACCTCGGTATCGCTGGCGCTCGCCGCCCTGCTGTGCCTGCCCTCACCCTGCTGCTGGCGCGGACACGCCATCCGCTGGAGCAGCGGCGGCGGCACCTCGCCCCGCTGTAATATCTGGGCATCGGCGCCGGGCTGGTCGCTCGCCTGCTGTGGAACCGACGCATTTAGCGGCAGGTGCGTCCGCCAGCACCGCCAGCCTGCTGCCGCCGCTGGAGCCGGGTATCTCGAAAGCGGGATTTTGGCGGTGCTGCTCTCGCGAATCAGATTTCGCGCCCTCGTCGTGGAGCCTGACGCGTGCTGCTGGTGATGCCTTTCCACCGCCGCCGCCATCCCAAGCTGTCCGAAATGGCCAAACGCGGCGCGCCAAAGCAGCCTGAAAACCGCAAACCGGCTTTCAGGCTGTTTCGCCAAACCCCGATTTAACCCGATCTGAACCTGGCGCCCACCCCAAAGGAAACCCATGTCCACCGCATCGAGCGCGCCGGATTTGCGTCTGTCCGACAAAAACGGCGCAGTCCGAATTTTGCAACGCGCCCTGCACGAAGCGGGCGTAGAAATCTCTCTCCACCGGCGGCAGCCCGCCGCGCTAGCCGATGCGGCATCCTGCGGACGTTAGTCGGTTACGACTACCGGCTTCCCTGAAATGCCTCGACGGCCGCGTGAAAGAGCCCCACGAAACGAAAATCCACGGCGGCATCCTCGGCGCGCGCGATTTGCGAAACATCGTCGCCAAAATGCAGGAACACGGCATCGGCAAGCATTGACCTGGTGGCTGAAATCCCGTAGTATCCCTTCGCTTCGTCGCCAAGCCCGGCTGCACGCTGGAAGACGCGATTGAAAACATCGACATCGGCGGCTCCGGACCATGGTGCGCCGCTGGCGGCGAAACTGAAACACGTCGCCATCGTTGCGGCAACGCCGACTTTGCCGCCGTGGTTTGCCGAGAGTTGAAAGGTTCAGGCCGCCTCGTCGGACAAAACGCGTTTCCAGCCTCGCCCGCAAAGCGTTCAGCCACACCGCGTCAAATACGACGGCATGATTTCCAATTATCTGACTCTCATCGTCTGACGACAAACTCGCAGGCGAGACGAAATCGGCGAGTTTCCGCAGCAGTTCAGCAAAAGCTGTGGCTTAGGTGCAGGAAATGTCGCTGCGGGCGAAAGTCGCACCAGCGCGCCGCGTTCTACCGCGACGTTTATCCGTTTTCAGGCTGCCTTCCAGCTACAAACAATTGCAGGGGCAAAGAGGCTGTCGTACAACAACATCGCCGATGCCGATGCCGCTTGGGAAAGCCGTCGAAACTCGTTTTGACAAACCGGCCTGCGTGATTTAGCCGAAACACGCCAATCCTGCGGCGGCGCCGTGGCCGACAACACGCTTGCCGCCCACCGCCTGGCCTACGCCACCGGCTTACCACCAGTGCATTCGGCGGCACCATCGCCTTTAACCGCGAAGGCGGACGGGCGAAACGGTGAAACAGATTACCGACAACCAGTTTATAAGGAAGTGCTGATGGCGCGCAAAGTTCACCGCGCCGCAGCGCTGGAAATCGCCGCCGCCGAAAAACGTCGTACTGGGAAATCCGCGACAGCGGGCCAACCGCTGAATTGAAACGCGTCGGCGGCGCATTTCGGTGCAAACGCCCGACATCCACCGCATCCGCGATTAAAGTCGTCCAAACGCCAACCGACCGAACAGGAATGGAAAGACCTACTGTTTGTGTGGAACGTGGCGAAATTCGCGAAATCCAGCGCATCGTGTTCGGCAAAGGAGCGGCCAAACCTACAGCGTGGCATCGGCGCAGGCTGCCAGATGAGCCGCGTCGATTCCACCCGCATCGCCGCCCGCAGCGCGAGCCGCGGCTTGGATTTGGGCAAACGAGCGCGTGCGCGGCATCGGATGCCTTCTTCCTTCCGCGACGTGGCGTGGACGTGATCGCCGCGCAGGTAAGCATCGAGGCGATTATCCACCCTGCAGGCTCGATGCTGCGCATCGATCGAAGTGCGTGACGCCGCCGACGAACACGGCATGGCGATGTGGTAACCGGTGTGCGCCATTTTCGAGGCATTAACGCCCGCCCAGTACTCGGGCTGCCTTGTTAGACAACAAGGCGCCTGAAACGCAATCAGCGGTCTGAAAGCAGCCACGAAAACATGGCTGCTGAAATCGGTGCGAATGGAAAAACCAGCGGCGGCGTAAAAGTTTCAGGCTGCCATCTCTTCCCACCACGCCCGCAGCACCGGCGGCAGTCTCGGTAAAGCCACTCGCGGTCGAGAAATGGCCGCCGCTGGGGATATAGTTAACCAAAACAAAAGTACTATCATACTCTCCCTTAACCACTTACCCGTTCCCGTTTGTATGGCTTACTCCATCGATTTCCGCCGTCAAAAAGCATTAGACCACACTACGAACGGCACGGCAGCCTCAGCCATGATCCGCACGCACCTTCCGCATTACCAACGACCCTTCCACCACTGGATTGCGCTTAAAAAGAAACAGGTTCGCCGCAACACCGCACCACGCGGCAATTCGGAACGCATCGACAAAGAAGAGACTGCGCACGCTATCGTGGCGGGGCATGCCCGATGCCTATCAATTACGAAATAACGCACAGCGCTTAGGCTGCACACGCATCCAATGTCGGCTACCCGCTCAAAAACACTCAAGATCACGCGTGCAAAGGCGACAAACTGTCTTACAAAGAGACAAGACCTCACAGTAACCGCCTACCGAAAACAGCTGCTGAACAATATTCGCGGAAATGCCAAAGGTTTACTTTGGATAGAAACGAGGTTTATGATACTCTATTATCGCCTGACCAATGCTCTGCCTGCGCCAGGGGACCAGATTGTCAAAGCGCGGATTTCGGCAAACGCTGTGCGAAAGAATGTCATTGGTTTGCCGCCCGTGCGGATGGGAAATTGATTGCGCCGATGTGCTTCACAAAGGCATCGATGGACGGCAGCTTGTTTGAAGCGTGGTTTGGGCAGTTTCTGTGAAGGAACTTAAAGAGCCTTTCGGTCATTATTATGGATGACGCGTTTTCACAGGATGGCGGCACTGCGCGAAATGGCGCGGAGGGCAGGACATATCATTCTCGCCGCTGCCGCCATATTCGCCTGGGTTGAACCCGGATAGAAAAGGTGTGGGCGAACATCAAACGGCACCGCGAGAAAAGTGATGTCCGGCTGTTTGTCTTTGAGCAGACTTTGTTGGATATTTTGATGTTTGACTATAATGCGCAGGCGGCCGTCGGGCACTGCGGCCAGGCGGCGGGCGTTGCAGCGGCGCGATGCTGCCGTTGTCGGCGGTAAACAGCTCTCGATATGCGGGCTCATGCGGCGGATGGCGGCAAAGTCGATATGGCAGCGGGCAGCGTGGGCGCGACGTCAGCGCCGTTGATTTCAGGCAGCGTCGGAATCGGCGCGCGCTGAAAGCCGGACACCAGCACGCAAGCCGCCGATGCGTGCCGGATTCGCGGCGCTCAGGCGCGTGCAGCAGCGAGTCGTTGCAGGCTGAGCGGCAACGAAAAATCGCGCGCGCCCGGCCGGCCGACATACTGCGCCAGCGTCTGCTTTCGCCAGCGCGTACAAATCGGGCGCCTCGCTGTCGGGCAGCGGCACGGAAACGGCGCGGATGCCTCGTCTTAATTGGGCGTGCAGCCACGGAGACGACAGTGGTTTTCAATCGTGGCGCGTAGCCGTGGATAATGTAAACGGTTTCAGGCTGCCCCTGGCCCGTGCCCGCACAAGCGGCCAGTACGTCACTGCCGCCGCAGCGGCGCAGAATTGTCCGTCGGTTCATGGCGTTTGCGTGATGCCAGCAGAGGCTGGACACGCGCTGTCAGAGTCAAGAGCGGTGGCGCTTGCGGTTCGGCTTATCCGGTGCCAGCCGCGGCGCGTGAAAGATTGAGCGCGCACGCAAATCCGCCGGCACCTTGAACAGCAAAATATGGAAAACATGAAAATCCGGCGATCGCAAAAGCAGCGGCGTGAGCGATGCGGATGCTGCGCTTTTTACGAAACGGCGAGGCGGGAGTTGCGCCGCAGCGCACGGCGGCGGCTACCGCGGGAGTACGGTGGTGCGGCAGACGCGGCCTTTGCAGCGGCGGCCATGCTCAACCGCGCAGGCGTGCCGCTCAAAGACATCGCGCTGATGCGTCGACCGCCTGCGCGCACGAGCCGCGGGACTTCTGCCCTGAACTGCGCGGCCGCCTGCATGTGCCCGCGCGGGAGAAAGCTGGCGGCGCAGATTGCCGTTGCGGCAGTCCGAGGCGGCTGCTGGCCGAACTGCTCTCGGCTGAAACGGGCGGTAAACACAAAAAGCAGCCTGGCAGCGAAGTGAAGTTGCCGAAGCTAAACGCGTTCGCGCAGTCTTGCAAAAGCAAAGAGCCCAATCGAGTAACAGCCGCGGTGACGTCTACGATCTCCCCGCCCTGCAAAGCCGCCTTCAAGCGCAAAGCCAAGCTCAACACGTCTTCTTTCTTGGGGCACACCCTAGCAATACAGGCATCGCCGACAAAGCCGTGTTCAGCCAATGGTAGCCGCCGCGGTTTGAAGTGGATCGAGCGAACGCTTCACGCCACCGCCGAACACTACATGATGGCGGAAAAGCCCGCCTGCGCCTGGCGCAGACGGCATCTCGCCGCCAACCCTGCAAGCAGGCAGCCCCAAGCAAGCCAGAGCACTCGGGCGGCGATTGGTCGGCTTTTAAAGATGAAGTTTGGAACGCGCACCGCTTTCGACATCGTTTGCCGCGCCAATTTTGGCCCAAATTTTCCCAACACGCCGATCTAAAAGCCTTTTTGTCTGCAAACGGGCAATCGCATACTGGTAGAAGCCAGCCCTGTGGACAGCATCTGGGGCATCGGCTGGCGCAAGACGACCCGCACGCCGAAAATCCGTTGCAATGGCAGAAGAGCTGCTGGGCTTCAGACGCTGGATGAAAGTGCGACCAGATGCGGGCAGCTCTGCAAACACACCGGCATCAAAACCCCATATTGCCGACTTTCTTTTGAGGAGGCACAAAAATGACCGACGCACACAAAATCTACACCGCATGGACACAGATGTGGAACAGCTCATCTCGATATTGCCGACGAACTGTTGTCGCCCCACTTTCAAAGCGCACCTGACCGCCGACCCACACCCGCCGCCCGCGCCCGTTACCGACATCGCCAGCGCGAGGCCTGGATTGCCACCATCCGCGCCCGAAAGCCGATTTGCATTACGAAACTCGTGCTCGGCCCGCTGCGACGGCGACATGATTTCCGCCTATTGGCGCGTTACCGCCACGCTCGGCGGCAAAACTGCCGTCAAAGTCGGCACGGATTTCCTGAAAATCCAAGACAGCAAAAATCGCAAACTGCTGGACGATGAACAACAACGCGCGCATAAAACGCGGCTCGATGGGTTTCAGGCAGCCTTGAAACCATGTTCGAGGCCGCTTTCCAACCATCAGCAGTCCGCAGGGCGCGCACCAACCGCCAGCAGTGGATTAGTGTTGCATGCGGCGTGTGCGCATGGAAAGCGACATCTGCGCGTTATCGTCACTCGCAGGTGTCCGAGCTCGTTGCGGTTTGCTGCCTCGCATCTGTCGCTTTCAGCGCAAGAACCTTCCGCTGCTCAAAGCCAAATGCAAACAGATCTAAACCTTCGGCTTCTGCGCTGGTGAAAGGGCGCGACCAAATGCAGGCAGCCTGAAAAGGAAATCGGCAAAAAAACAGCCTAAAACCGTAAAACCGACTTTCAGGCTGCTTTGCCTGAGATGATGTTTGGTTTCAACGGGGGAAATAGCGGCACTCGGGCGCCGCTTTGGCGATAAAGGGGAAATCGGGCGTGATGCAGTTCAGCCGAAGATAGCGCCGCTGGGAACATCCACATCGGGAATCAGGCTGACGCTGCCTTTGAGCCCGTCCGCGGCAAATGCAGCACGATGCGGCCGCCGGCACTGATTTCGGCTTTGGCCACTGCCGGCGGCGGTGTCAGGCCGTCGATGGCCAGCTCGCCGATATCGGCAGGCAGGCGGCCGTGTTCGGCAAGAAACACCGCTATCTCGGTGCGCAGCACATGGGAAAAAGCCGATGCCATCGCGCAGCTGCTGCTGTTGGCGCAACTGCTCCACGCTTGCCTCGCGCGTCTGCCGGTGCCGGCGCTGATACGGCGGCAGACGCGGTACTGGCTGCTCTGCGGCGGGTCGGATGCTTCGCGCGCCAGCGCCGGCACAGCGCTCTGTTGCTCCACCTGCTGTTCGATTTCGGCGATGTGCGAGCGTTCTTGTTCGGGCAGCACAAACGGAAATAGCCCGCCCGTCCGATAACCAGAACGGCCAGCACGGCGATAATCCATGTTTTAACGGGGTTTGCTGTCGGGGCATGGCGGTACTCCGATAAGGTTTTGGGGGTGGCGAAACAGGAAAACTGCACGGCGCAGCTGCCAGGCTAAAGCCTTTTACGGCGGGGCTTTTCAGGCTGCCTGCCTAACGCGGCAGCCTGTGCAGACGGACGCTAAAGTCCTGCGTAAAAGGTGCGGGCAGCCGGCACGTCGATGGCGGTGCGGCTCCGCATAACGCTTGGGGTCGCAGGCCACGATCAAGGTTTGCCGCCCGGACGGGACGGCGGCATCGAACGTTCCGTCTGCGCCGCTGACGATGGCGTATTCCTTATCGTCGCCGTCGATGCGGATCAGGCAGCCTGAAAGCGGGGCGCCGTTTCGTCAGCACCCGCCCCAGCAGGTGCTGCCCTGCGGCGCGGTTTGGGGCGTTTGGCTGCTGCTGACGGCCGATGCCGCCGTTGCGCCCGAGTGCTCCGAGCCGGCCGTCCCGCCGGAGCAGGAAGCCGCCAGCGCGGCCGCGCCGGATACGGCGGCGGCCAGGATGGTCTGTTGCCAGCTTGTCAGTTGTGCGCTCCTTTCGGTCTCAAACGGTTTTCAGGCTGCCTGAAAGCCGTTTTTACTTTTCAGGCAGCCTGAAATAGTGTTACAGCGCCAGCACCGCGTCGCCATTTTCGGAGCAGGAAGCGAGCGTGCAGCCTGCTTCAAAAATATCGGCGGTGCGGATGCCCTGCTGCAAGACTTTTTGCACGGCGTTTTCGACTTGGCGGGCGCGGGTTTCGTCGTTCAGGCTGTAGCGCAGCAGCATGGCCAGCGACAAAATGGTCGCCAGCGGGTTGGCTTTGTCTTGCCCCGCGATGTCGGGCGCGGGCCGTGCGAAGGCTCGTACAGGCCTGCCGCTTTCGTTGAGGCTGAGCCGAGGGCAGCATGCCGATGGAGCCGGTGAGCATGGAGGCCTGGTCGCTCAAAAATGTCGCCGAAGATGTTGCCGGTGGCAATACGTCAAACTGCTTGGGCGCGCGCACCAGCTGCATGGCGGCGTTGTCCACATACATATGGGTGAGCGTTACGTCGGGATAATCTTTGGCAACGTCATTGAAAATTTCTTTCCACAATTCAGTGGTTTCCAATACATTGGCTTTATCGACTGAGCAGAGTGCCGCGCTTTTTGCGCCGCTTCAAAGGCGATTTTTGGCGATGCGGCGGATTTCGCTCTCGCTGTATTTCATGGTGTTGTAGCCTTCGCGCTCGCCGTTTTTCCAGCGATGCGGATGCCGCGCGGTTCGCCGAAATAAATGTCGCCGGTGAGCTCGCGCACGATGAGGATGTCAAACCGGCCACCACTTCGGGCTTGAGCGTGGAAGCGTCAGCCAGCTCTTTGTACAACACGGCAGGGCGCAGGTGGCAAACAGATCCAGGTCTTTGCGAATCGCCAGCAGGCCGCGCTCGGGGCGCAGGGCGATCGAGCGTCGTACTGCGGACGCCGGACGGCGCCGACGCAGCACGGCATCGGCGGCGCGGCACAGCGCTTTTTCGCGTAAACTCGGGATAGGGGTGGCGCGTATTCGTCGTGCGCAGGCCCGCGCCGCCGGGCGGGCGCGCTATCGGTAGGCGGCGTCAAGCCGCCGGCAATCAGCTTGTCAGTAGCGCGCACGGCTTGGGCGGTGATTTCGGGAGCCGATGCCGTCGCCGGGCAGGATGGCGATTTGGTGGGTCATTTGGTTCTCCTTCGGTTGGTTGAAAACAGACAACAGGCAGCCTGAAAGGGTTTTCAGGCTGCCTTAATGCTAATCGCAGGACTTCGTCCGAGCAGAGTGAGTTCGCCGTCTTTCCTGCGGTAAAAATATTGCGACACCCGATAGGGGCCGAGCGCTCGGCAATCTCTGCCGCCGCCGCGCATCAGCGCCAGCGCAGCGGCATCGTCGGCGGCACAGGCCAAAACGGCATCGCGGGTGGGCACGGCAAAAGCGCAGTCGTCGGCAAACGGCAAACCGGCGCTCTCCAGCAGTTCGCGCAGATAAAGCAGCAGCGTGGCTTCGTAGTTGCCGTCCAGCGAGCAGCACCAAGAGCTGCCGTCAAAGCTTTTTCAAAACCGACTTTATCGCCGGCGTAGGCAAGAAAATTCTGCTCGGCAAGCGCGTGCACGTCGTTAAGGTCGAGCGCTTGGTCTACAAAATCGTTGCGGGTGAAATAGCGCATGCTGTTATCCATATCCAGCACGTAAGTGAGCACCAGATCGCCGGCCAGCGGCATGAAACCAAAACATTTTCGATATCGCCATCCGGATAGGGCCTGCCGCATCTGCTCGCGGCTGACGCCACCGATTCGGTGTGCAGTGATCCGGGAAAAAGATGGGCGCTCACGTCTTCCAATGGTCATCGGCGCCACGCGCGCTTCCAGCCCAGGCTGGCAAAAGTTCCGGCAACGATGCCGTCAAATCGTCCGGATTTTGGCGGTGGAAGCGCATATTGCCCAGATAAGTGGCATGCGAGCCGCCGTTTCCGTCGCTAAGGCGCATAACCGTGTCGTCGATGCTGTCACCCCAATCGATATCGGCCGGCTGGCCCAGCTGTCCGACGGCGTAGTCGGCGTAATGGCTGACAAAATCCTGCCACGCCATCGGTTTTTTGCCGCCGAATATTTTGTTGAAAAAAGACATAATCGCCCTTTCCATCAAGGTAAAACGGTTGCTGAAGTTTTTTCAGGCTGCCTGAAAGCAGCCTGAAAAACGATTACAGCTCGGTGCAGAGAATATTGCGCTCGGCGCACAGGATGCTGTTGCCCTGCTCTTCTCGGCAGGCGGATTTGGCGGCGGCGCGGGCGGCGTCTTGGCTGCGGTTGCGCGCTTCGTAGCGCTGGCCCTGCACATACACGCCGCATTCAAACAAACCGCTGCCTTGTTTCCGCTCAGCGCGGCGGCGCAGAGTGCGCGGCGTTTGCGCGCTTGAGCGGCAGGGGCTTCGACTGCTTTTTCAGGCTGCCGGTAAACCGGCTGCGGGGCGCGGCGGCAGGGAGCAGGGGGCGGCGGCAGGGAGTGCGGGGCGGCAATGCCCTGCTGTTTTTCCAGCACGCTGATGCGCTGGTTTGCGTCTTGGTTCGGCTTCCAAGCGGCTGATGCGGTCGTTGCCGGCGGCGGATGCGGAAGCAGCGGCAGCGGCGGCAGGGCAGTCCAGAATCAGTTTTTCATCGTTTGTCTTTCGTGGTGGGCGCGGGGAAAACGGCGCGCGCCTGCTCGGCGCGGCGGCTACTGCGGATTATATGCACGAATGCCGCGGCGCTGGATGAGCGCGCAAACCGCCGCAAAACGCCTCTTCGCTATATAATCGCCGCTTTTTGCAAAAAGCGAGTCGCCATCGACCGATTTCATCCGCCTTGAAGCCCGCCGCATCGGTGCGGCCGCCGTTACCATGCCTGGCTCGAAAGCATCAGCAACCGCACTGCTGCTGGCGGCGCTGAGCGACAACGTGCGAAATCCGCTCGCTGCTGAAGTCCGACGATACCGACCGCATGCTCGATGCGCCGCGGGCTTCTTGGGCGTCAAACTGGACCCTGCGCTGCAGGCGTAGCCTGAAAGTTTACAGCGGCGGCGGGCGTGCCTTGCCGCGAGGCGGATTTGTTTCTCGGCAATGCGGGCACCGCCTTTCGCCCGCTAACCGCCGATTTTGGCGCTGCTGGGCGGCCGCTACCGCCTGCGGGGTGGAGCGGATGCACGGGCGGCGGCCGATCGGCGGTTTGGTCGATGCTGCGCTCGGCCGTGCGCAATCGACTATCGGGGCAGGAAGGCTGTCGCCGCTCTTGATTGGCGAGCGGCAGGATAAGGGCTTGCCGCGCAGCCCTGAAAGAGTCGCTTGGCGTCTCCAGCCAGTTTCTGAACTGCGCTTTTGATGGCGCTGCCGCTGACCGGCTTTCAGGGCGTTTGACGTCGAAGTCGAAGCGTGCTGATTTCTCGCCCCTATATCGACATCACGCTGAATCTGATGGCCAAATTCGGCGTGCAGGTGGCCAACGAAGATTACCGCCGTTTCAGGCTGCCTGCCGCCGCCCGCTATCGCGCGCCGCAGGTGGTGCAGGTGGAAGGAGACGCTTCGAGGCGCGTCCTGCTTCCTGGCCGCCGGCCTGCTCGGCGGCGAAGCGGTGCGGGTAAACGGCGTGGGCAAAAATTCGATTCAGGCGACGCGGCCTTTGCGCGAGGTTGGATCGTCCGGCGCCCCAAGTGCGGTGGGGCGAGGACTTTATCGAAGTGTCGCGTCCGGCAGGCCAGGCCGTGCGGGCTTTCGATATCGATGCCAACCATATTCCCGATGCGGCGATGACGCTGGCGGTGGTGGCGCTAGCCGCCGATGGCAGCAGCACGCTGCGCAATATCGCTTCGTGGCGGGTGAAGACCGTAGCGCATTGCCGCCATGGCGGCGGGTGCCTGCAAACTCGGCGCAACGGTGGAAGAAGGGGCGGACTTTATCTGCATCACGCCGCCGGCCAAGCTGAATGACCGACGCGCTGATCGCCACCTACGACGACCACCGCATGGCCATGTGAAACCTTCTCGCTGGTCAGCCTGCTCGGTGTGCCGGTGCGGATTCTCGATCCGGAAATGTACCGACGAAACCTTTCCGGCTGTTACGGCGTGTTCCAACAGCCTAGCAAAGCAGCCTGAAAAGCGACGGCCGCCGTTTGCTTCCGGCGAAGCCGTTTTGTTTACGCATTTCGTCTTGCCTGCGTTTGTCGACGCCCTGCTCTGTGAGCAGCGCTCCGCGGCGGGGAGCGGTTTTTCGACAGCTGCAGCGTTTTCAGGCCTGCTTTGCGTTTCGGGCTGCCCTGCGGCCTGCTGCTGGCGGCGCTGTTCGCGTTGTTCACTGCTGTTTTCCAAACTTTCGCGGATGCCGGGATGCGTCGGCGCGCACCTGCTGCTGCTCTTCGGGCGTGATTTCGCCCACCGCGGGCGGTTGTGCTCACTGAAGCGCTTGCCGCGCTCGCAGCCACCGCCAGCAGGTGTGGGACGGCGGCGGTGGTTGGACGGGGCGCGGACAATCAGGGGCGGGATCGAAAGCGCAAGCGGCGCCTGCCAGCAATTCTTGCTCGATACCCAGCGCCAGCGGTTTGGAAGCGACTTGAAAACATCGTATTGGCTGCCGTAGATATGGTCGGCAATCATTTTACCAGATCTGCTTGGTTTTGCTCGCGACTGCATGGCGCTCTTTCGCCGTTGCCCAATGCGGTTTCGTTGCTCATGAGTACTTCTTGAGTTTCGGGTTTTGCGGGTTTGGCCGGCATCAGGCCGGCAGGGCATTCTTTCAGGCTGCTTTCCAGCAGCTTCGTCGTCAATATTGGTAATAACGGCCTGCCCCAGGCGCTCAAGCGTGATAAAGCGCATGCACGGCCGTTTTGCACTTTTTGTCGGCGGCGGATGTGGGAGAGCCAGCGCTCGAAAGCGAGTACCGGCGGCCGGTCGGGCAGACGGGCCAGTCAGTCTGCCGCCGCCGTTCGGTATCTTCTGCTGCAGGCTGCCTCGTACTCCGGACAAAGCGGCGGGCGGCAACGGTGCGGCAACGACGCAGCTTCACCATGCAGCCACGCCCGTAGCCCATCTCGGCTTCGATGGCATGGCCGGTGTACAAATGGAACCAGCGCTCTCCACTACCCTGCTCGGTTTCGTCTTCGGCCACAATGTCGGCCTTCATCGCGGCAATGGGCGACGGCCTGCGCCGGCAGTTCTTTATCACGCTGCATAAGGGCGGGCATATGGGTTTCCAGCCATACCAAAAACTGCTCGTCGCCCAATAAGGCGTATTTGATCACTTCTGCCATGCCTGCGGAAAACTCGCGCGGCGGCAATGTGTCGAGCACATCCAAATCGGCGATGACCAGCTGCGGCTGGTAGCGCCGATCATGTTTTGCCTAAAGGGTGGTTGGTGGCCGTTTGCCGCCCGCGAAGAATCGGCCTGGCTCAGCAAAGTGGTCGGAATCTGGATAAAGGGCATGCCGCGCTGGTAGGTGGCGGCGGCGAAACCGGAAATATCACCCACCACGCCGCCGCCCAGCGCAATCAGCGTGGTCGAGCGTTCGGCATGGTGTGCCAGCAGTTCGATCATAAATCTGGTTGAGCGACTGGTGGTTTTTGATTGTTCGCCATCGGCAAAATAATTGAAAATTTCCAACTCCCCCTGCTCCAGCATATTTTTCTGACGTTTCTGAGAGATGCAGCTTAGCCACGCACCGTGGTGTGGTAACAATTGCTGCTTTCTTGCCAAGATGCGGACGGATAATGTCGGAATCTTGAATCATCCGCCTGGCAATGCGGATGGGATAAGAATGATGATGATGTAGCGACAACAACGGTTTTCATGGTGATATAAAAGAGACGCTGCACAAATGCTCACAGCGGGTGGCTTCATTGTTGCTGCAGTGCCTGCGCACATGGTTTGCGCTTGTCCGGCCTGATATACAAATCTGCCGTTTCGCGGTTGCAAACTATCACGCTGCGCACAAGGGCGTTTAAATCCAGTTTCCACCTGCAGCGAAAGAGACGTTTTCATCGCAGCGGACACGCTCGAATAATACTTCAGGCTGCGTATGCGAGATAGATTACCGTGCCATTCCTTTTTAAACGACTGCCGGTTTTCTTCTCTTAGCACTCTGCCACCTGCCAGTAGCCAAAACGATTTTGGATAAGGCACTACAAATCTCGGATAACTGCAGCTTCACGCGTGCGGTAAACCATCTTCTCCTCAAAGCTCCGAAGATGGTTGGCATCAGAAACGCCGGTACGGCGCTCAGCGGAAATTACGGCATCGCGCTGGTCGCAAAGGTGTAGTCCAGTTGCTCTGCCAGTGCCGACCGAAAGTGGTCTTTCCTGCTCCCATCAGGCCGGTGAGGATTGCCTGCTATGTTTTCCGCAGCGAGGCATTTTCAGCTATCAAATAAGGTTACAGTCAGTGGTAGCGCAATACGCTGGTTTTCGCCACCCATAATACGCGGGGTAATGTGAAGAACAGCAGCTCGTTACGGCACCATGCTTTGCGACCGCGTGTTGAACAGATTACCCAATGTTTCGGCGGGTCACCCAATACCGGAACTTTTCACTTGCGGTCGATTAGAAAAGTTTCCCTGATAAACACCACCTACTGCAAGGTGCCTTGCCATCTTCAATCATGGCGGGTTTTCACCTGCTTGGTAGAAAGAGCCGGTTCACCATCAGCTATTGGTGTGGTTAGCGGCCAAATGTGATCTTTGATTGAGTGTAATATCAAGATTACTTTGCTGTCGAGAGTGTCACATGGAGTAACTTTCGGGCTGTAATACGGCATCTTTAAAGTCTGTTTTATAGACACCACTACCATCTCTGGTCTGATAAAGATTTGGAAACCTTGTTCGATTTCAGCTTCTTTACGGTCTTGAGTCCAGAACACACTTGGATTAGAAATCGCTTTGGTGCGGTTCTCAGTTTCCAAAGCAGAAATTTCCAAATGCCCACTTTTCTGAGAGAGAATGCACGAACTGAGAGCAGTAGCGATTCACTGCGGCAGTTGCCAGCAAGTTCACGTTGGATTCGACAGGCAAAACGCTACCTTGACCGATGTTCTCACTCAAAAGAAAGAAGGCCGAAGATTACGACCACGCGAGCGTAACACCAAATTTAACGCAAATCACAGCGAGATACACCATCGGCAGCTTCAACGATACGGGCCTCAACCATAACCTGCTTGGCGGGAACATCGACTCCGCAATTAAACGTTTGAAACTTTTTCGTACCAGCACTGGTTGTCGGTAATAATCAAAGTATTGGTTGAAGGATCAAGTAAAAGCACTACCTCTCTCGCTCAAAATCCAGATTATTTGTATTGCTAGCAGATGAATTAGTATCTTGAATTTTCAAATTTTTCTTAAACTCATCAACATTTTTATATTTTAACTGCGACTCTGAGTGCAATTAAAGGTCGCAATTTCTCCAATTTTTGCTCTGCAGCCAAAGGCATCTTCTGTTTTTCTGATCAAAGTCTCGCCATTTTGGTAACACATTGATGATATTACCATGCTGCTGGCTTACCCAAATTGCGCGCATCGAGGGCAGATCAGAAAGCCTGATCAAAGGCATCATCCGCAAAGACAGCGTAATTTTACCCTGAACTGTATCGCTGGCTACGATATTCTTACCGGACTCTTTTGCCAAAATTTGCAATACAGTACGTACATCAACATTTTGGAAGTCAAAGGAGATACGACTTACCTTTATAGAGTTTAGCAGCCTTTCGTCCGAGTACTGCGCAGTAGTAATAGTACGCACAGGGTAATCTGCACCCACGTTACGGCGTTTGATTGGGTAATCTTATGCTCCCCAGATTCCCTAGTTGACGAGATGGTAATCTGAGGTATCATTACCCAAACGTTTGACTGTTTACATCACGAACCGGAGTAGAAAAGTCCGTTACATCAAAAGTCCTTTGATCCTTAGCAGCCAAAGGATAATTTTTCAAAGTAATAACCAAGCGGTCATTCTGTAGCTTTACTTTAGGCTGACCGGAATAGCCAGATGAATATTCCACAATACCAGAATTGTGCTTCCTGAGATCAATATTTACGGCGGAGGCTATTGCCAGTACTAAACCGGCAAAGCAGACTGCTGGGCAGGAGCGGCTACCCTGTTGACTGCAGTGGTGGTTACACAGGAGCCTCGTTGACGCAAACCCAAACTTCGTGCCTTTGACTTGGGCATTATATTGCCCGTCTTGGGAAAGGTAAGCAGAACCCGAGGCATTGCCGTTTTCCTTGAGCAGCAACCAATTGGCGCAGGAGTATCGTTAAACGATTGCGAAGGTTGAGCCAGCGCTGGATACCCATGTAGGAAATCCGGCACAGCCACAGGAAGAAGGATTGCTGGTAACCAAACCCGATGGGGCTCAACAGCGCACCACTATCTATTTAACGACGGCCGTTGCTGGTTCAGCGGCTCTGAGGCGTGATACCAGCGATATTACCTGCATTTGATGCGCGGAACATCACTCCTCACGCAGCGGCAGACAACGTTAATTGCATTCGTTTCGCAATTATTTCAGCTAACTTTATCAAATTTAAACTTCTTACTTGGTAGCTTAGTTTTACTACTTTGTGCATCACCCGTACTCAGCAGCAATTCAGCCGGACGGTTTACCCAGTGCGATGTATCTTCAACAACACTACGATATCCGGTTGTATCAGGCGTGATTCTAGAAACTCTGCCAAAATTTTTGTCAGGATGCTTACCTGGGGTTTACCGTAGACATGCCCATCAACTTCTATCAAAGCAGACAGCGAGTCACGGCGGTGCCGATAGACCCCACATACTTAAGGTTTTCAAGCTGTGTTTTCAGAAAAGCAGCTCTTTGGGTCGATTTAAATCTGGCGCGATCACTATTTTTGGTAAGCTGCCTTCATCCTCTGCACAGAGTACGCGTTCGGAGCCCAGAAGGTGCCGGAGGAGCTCTATAACACGCGCTACTGGCGCAACTGGCTCTGGAGGGACGGATTTCTAGATTTTGCCTCTTGTCACAATGGTCTGCTGCCATCGATGATTTAAATCATCGAGTGCTCACTGCCCGAACGAGCGAACAATATAAACAAAAGATGCCAATAACAATCTGACTTTCATTATGTTTCTATCTTACTTGATCAAAATTTATTGAACGGATGATGCAGCCACACCACTAGCAACATCAGAGGCGGTCTCGAAACATCCAATGCCTTATAAGTGTTTGCTAAAAGCACTTAAGAAGACAACTTTCCTTTGTTCTTCATCATTACTACTCAAAGTAATATTGAGACAAAGTAACGATCCTAGAAACATGTCCTACGTCTCGATGCAAAGTGAGCGATCTGGTCGTAGCTACCAGTTACCGCAGAAAATGGCAGTGCTGGATTGGTCCATCGGTATCAGGGAGCCTGCGGCGTAACCTTATCCATTACCGAAACCATTTCTTGAGACGCGGCCTACGATGCACGCTCCTGAGATCAGATTAGGTACTTCTGCATTTGTCGGCAACTGTTTCAGCAATACCGCAATTGCTTTTTCCAACTCTTCCAGTTCTATTTTCAGGTTATCCAGATTAGCGGCTCTCAGGCTTTTGGTTTCATACTCTTGCCGCAATTCAGTTTCTTTGGCAGCAGCAGTCTGATATTCTTCCCACTGATCTTTAAACACAACCAAATAACCCAGCACAAGCAAAACAGCTATTAAAACAAGAGCAAATAAAAATCTGGGTTGGTTTATTTTGCAAGTGCAATCTATTGATATCAAAACCTTTACTCATCATTGACCCCCTACGGTTGATGCTTCAGCTGCAGGCGCAGGACTCGAAGCGGGCAAAAGTCGACTGTTCATTATTATTTCTAATAATCTGATTCTCAACTAAAACAGACTTCAAAGTAAATTTCTGTCCGTCATCACTTTTCTCAATTCCAACCAATTCCGGCTGTTCAAAAACTCCGGTACTAGGCAGTGCGTTCATAAACATGGCAAACTTTATTATCGCTTATTGCCTTGCCGTCAGAATATATTCTTTGCTTAACTGACCGTTATTGCTGTCACCGCCTTTCAATTCCGTTAGATAAGCACCATCGGGAACCAATTGGTTTACGCTGTCAATAAGCGCACCCTCAAACCGCTTATTGTCTAATTCCTCAACCTTTTGCTTACGTTGGAAGGAAATTATTCTTGATTTCAGTTAGCCTATTAATTTCCTCGATTTCTTTATCTAAGGCTTGGATACCGGTTGTTAAGGTCTCGTTCCGATTGTTTTGATCGGAGATCATGGCAGTAAGCCCCAAGTAAACTAAGACACAAAGAGCCACACCTATGATGCCGGCCAAAACCATAAGGCTTTGAAATTGTTTCTTCTGTTTCTGCTCCTTCAGCTCTCTATACGGAAGCAGATTAATTTCAATCAGTTTCATTTATACCAACCCCCTCAACGCCAGACCAAATGCTTTTGTTAGTGAATTTTCATCGCTAGCAAATTGGGCACCATCTTTTAATTTTGCTTATTGCAAAATGAAATCGAGCAATCTGTCTGAGTCATTACGCCTGTTTGGGCATATACCGATTCAGTTAGACCTGACTGCGGACACATCCCTAGCACCACTAATGAAAATTTGCTTTATAACCTCAGACTGGCCAACATTCGCGTTGCAAAGAAGAACTGCATAGGTCCGTTGCACTTCTTGAGCAATTTGCATATTAAAAGTTATCCATTACGGAAACTTGATAATCTGCAGGACGGTTTCTACCGGACAGAGCCATATTTAACGCTCAGACTCACTTACCCGATAAGTCCGTTGAATCAGTTGCAAAAAGCTGTTCCAAACAAAGTTCATTTCATAGTTTTATAAATGAATTTGGCCATTCTCCATAATCAAGGCTTTGGTGTTAACATCACCTACGTCAAACAGTGCAATTCTTTCATGAGCAAACTCTCCGGAATCAATAGAGTCTGCATAAGAAAAAGCATTAGCGATTGCATGACAGATCCACATCGACGTTAATGGCTGTCAGACCAATTTCATCCAGCAAATCGGAATAACGGTTTCCGCCAGCGTTTTGGCAGCCTACCATCAATACGCACTCTGCTCACCACTTGAGCGTGCTCGCGAAAGAACCTGCCAGTCGTAATTCATCTCATCCAGCGCCAATACGGGAAACCTGCAAGCTTCAATCAGAGATTCACAGCAAAGAGATATCGCCGTCATTCAGTTAAAACGGATACCTTCATCAATAGTAACCGCGCCTGCGGGTAGAAACTAAGTTAACCCGCTACAGCTCGTTTCTCAACTTGTTGTAACATTGTTGCAAGTGAGCGACAAGCTGATCAAAATCAACTATCTCGTTACCGCTGACAACATTTTGCCGGCAACCGCACAATCGCATACTTATCCCGCCTTGGGCTTGTCCTGCTCCTCACCCAGAGCTGCCATCCTAACGGCTCCTTGATCGATGTCCAAGCCGATAACGGTACGACCAGACAAAGCTGGATGTATTTATTTACTGCTTGTATTTTTGATTTTTCGTACGCATGATTTTAAAATCCTTACCGCTTGCTAAAACATTTATAATAGCTGGCTGAAATTCCCGTCTAATCCGGAATAACAAAACACGCGAGTTATTACTTTATTTTAAAAGATAGATATCCCTTTCTTAACTTTTTACCGACAATCGCGAGTTAAAACTGATTACTACCCTACTCGGTCTGACCTTCGGTCTGTTTTTATTTGCCGTTGGTTTGTTAACTGTAGCCGTACTGGTAACTTACGAAAACTGCCTGCATTAGATGCAGTTAAACACTATCAGCCAAAGGGCCACTGACTCGATTCCAGCAGATGGGTGGTCATCGGCACCTTTGCGACGAGCGTCGCGCCTTTACAACAGTTGACCAGTTCCCAAAAATATTTTGACGAATGCCGTGATTGCAGCGGAAGACAAACGCTTCTACGAGACACTGGGGTGTGGACTTAACCGGTATTTGCGCGCGCTGCGTTGAATAACATCAGAGGCGGCAACCGCCAGGGGTGCCAGTACGATTACCCAACAGGTTGCCCGAAACTTCATCTCACCAACGAACGACGCTGACACGAAAATTCAACGAAGCGCTTCTGGCTTACAAAATCTGAGAAGAACTGTGACCAAAGACCAGATTCTCGAGCTTACTTCAACCAGACGGTCTCTCGGCCAGCGCGCCTATGGTTTTACCGCCGCTGCAGAGTCTATTTTCAACAAGCCGGTACAGGATTCGGACGCTGGGCAAGAAGCCACCACCATTTGGCCGGCCTGCCCAAAAGCGCCCTCGTCGCTTTGAGCCGATTGTGAATCCAGGCATTGCCAAACTGCGCCGAGATACATTCTCCGACAATATGGTCGAACTCAACATGATCACGCCGGCCCAGCGGGAAGCGGCTTTCGCGCAGAGCCGCGCATGAGCGCCACCGCATGGCAATCACCGACCAAAACTCGCTGTATGTAGCCGAAATGGCGCGGCAAAACCTTTACGACCGTTACGGCGAAGACGCCTATACCCAAGGTTTCAAGGTGTACACCACCGTTAGCATCGCCCACCAAAAGCCGCCACCGCCGCGCTGCGCTCAAGGCCTGTCAATTTCGACCGCGGCCGCGCTTACCGCGGTGCCGGAGCAGCAGTTTGACCTGGCCACGTTCCCGCGGAAGAGCTGGACGACGAAATCGAACAGTATCTGGAAAACACCATACCGTTGAAGGCGTGATCCCGGCGATTATTTCGCAGGCCGGCGGCAACGGCATTACCGTGACAGATGCAGGGCGGCAGAAAAAGCCAAACTCAGCACCGCGGAAATGGGCATTGCCCGCGGTGCCGTCAACAACAAAAACTCGGCGATCGCGCCTTAAAAAGTTCGGCTCGCTGATCCGTGTAGCCCAAAACCAAAACGGCCGCTTTACCGTTGTGCAGCAGCCCTAATGTCCAAGGCGCTCTGGTATCGCTCGACGCCAAACCAGCGCCATCCGCGCCATGGTCGGAGGCTACGACTTCACAGCCGCAGCTTCAACCGTCGCCACCCAAAGCATCCGCCAGCCCGGTTCCACCTTCAAACCCTTCGTTTATTCCGCCGCCCGCTTTCCAAAGGCATGACCGCGGCAACGCTGGTCAACGACGCGCCGATCAACATCCGCGGCTGGCAGCCGAAAAACTCCGACGGCAGCTACGCCGGCATGATTACCCTGCGCCAGGCGCTGACCCGTTCAAAAACACCGTATCGGTGCGCATTGCCCAAGCGATGGGGTGTGGACTACACCCGCAACTACGCCATGCGCTTTGGCTTCAAATCCAACCAGCTGCCGACCACCCTTTCCATCGCCCTCGGCTCCCGGCTCCGCCACCCCCTGCAGATGGCCGAAGGCTCGCGGTATTCGCCAACGGCGGCTATAAGGTTTCCGGCTACGTTATCGACAAAATCACGACAGCCAAGGCAATCTGCGCGCCGAAAATGCACCCGCTGGTGGCCGGACAAAAACGCCCCGCAGGTTATCGACCCGCGTAACGCCTAGCGTGATGCCCTCCCCATCCTGCGCGACGTCGTCCTGCACGGTACCGCCCGCCGCGCCACCGCGCTCCGGCCGCGGCGACATCGCCGGCGAAAACCGGTACCACCAACGACTTTAAAGACGCCTGGTTCGTCGGCTACACCCAAAAATCGTTACCGCCGTTTATATCGGCTGCGACAAACCCGTCAATATGGGTCGCGGCGCGGCGGCACTCTGGCGCTGCCGGGTATGGGTGGACTCATGCGTTTCGCCCTCAAAGGCAAGCCGGTGAGGCGCTTCAAAACACCTTCCGGCGTCGTCCAACGCGACGGCGAACTCTTCCTGCGCGAGCAGCAGAGCACCAGCAGCAGCGTAGCCCTGGACAACAGCACGCCCAATCCGGAAATGGTGCGAGCCGCCCAAGCCGAAACCGGCAGTAATCGAAAACGACAGCGAAGAAAGCCCGCCCGCCCTGCCCGAGTACCACCGGCGAGCGCGCCGCTGAGCTCCCGCAAAACCCCAAACGCGGCGGCGACGGCGGTGGCGACAGCATCGACGATTTGTTCTAAACATCTTTCGTCCGCACACAGGCAGCCTGAAAAACTTTTTCAGGCTCTTGATTAAACGCCGCGCCCCCGTTTTGCCGGCACGCAGCAAACGCGCCGCAGTTTCGCCCGCCCATATCCGCCGGACGGTTTTTCAGGCTGCCTTCAAGCAACAGGCGGCCTGAAAAACCGTCTGCCGTATCGACAGGCTATAATCCGCCCTTTTTCTCCCGCCCGCCATGAAACTTTCCGATTTCGACTGCACCTGCCCGAAGAGCTGATCGCCCACCTACCGCCGCCGCAGCGCGGCGGCAGCCGCCTCTGCTCGCCGCCCCTGCCCCGATACCCCGCTGCAGGATGGCGTTCGCCCGACATCACCGATTACATCACCGCCGGCGACCTTCTGATATTCAATAACACCAAAAGTCATCAAAGCCCGGCTGTTCGGCAGCAAAAGCGGCAGCCGCATCGAAGCGCTGATCGAAGAGGTGCTCGACGAGCACCGCGCTGGCGCACATCCGCGCGTCCAAACCGCCGACCCGGCACCGCCTGCTGTTTGACGGCGGCATCGAAGCCGTGATGCAGGAGCGCGCCCAAGAGCTGTTCCAAATCCGCTTTACCGGCAGCCTGAACGTTTACCAGCTGCTCGAAGAACACGGCCGCCTGCCGCTGCCGCCCTATATCCGCCGCGAAGCCGGCGCCGACGACGAAGCGCGCTACCAAACCGTCTATGCCAAACACCAGGGCGCCGTTGCCGCCCCCACCGCCGGCCTGCACTTTACCGATGAAATCCTGCGCAAGCTGCGCGACAAAGGCGTGCAATTTGCCGAAATCACCCTGCATGTGGGCGCCGGCACCTTCCAGCCGGTGCGGCGGGCGACGGCATCGCCGGCCACAAAATGCGCAGCGCTTTGAAAGTGCCGCAAAGCGTGGTCGATGCCGTCGCCCAAACCCGCGAACGCGGCGGCCGCGTATGGGCGGTCGGCACCACTTCGGTACGCGCGCTCGAATCCGCCGCCCGTTCAGGCAGCCTGAAAGCCGGCGAAGGCGACACCGACATCTTCATCACCCCCGGCTACCGCTTCCGCGTGGCCGACCGCCTGATCACCAACTTCCACCTGCCCAAATCCACGCTGCTGATGCTGGTTTCCGCCTTTGCCGGCAGCGAGCGCATCCGCGAAATCTACCGCCACGCCGTCGAACAGCGCTACCGCTTTTTCAGCTACGGCGACGCCATGCTGCTGGGCCTGGCGGATGAAACGCAAAAGGCAGCCTGAAAACCATGAACCCGCTCAAAACCGCCGTCGTCAGCCCACACCAATACCGGCAAAACCTCCGCTGCGCACCCCTGCTGCGCGACGATGCCTTCGGCGAAGTGCAAAACGCCGCCGCCACCACCCGCCACGTTGAAGAAGCGGCCATCGGTGCCGGCGGCGAAACCCTGCTGCTGCTCTACGACACCCCCGGCCTGGAAGACGCCGGCGGCCTGCTCGACTGGCTGGAAGAGCACCTCCTCGCGCGAAGAGGCATCGACCGCATCCGCCGCTTTCTCGATTCGGATGCCGCCGCCGAAGCCTCTCGCAGGAAGCAAAGTGCGCTGCGCCAGCTGCTGGCCAGCGACTGCGGTTTTACGTATATCGACGCCCGCGAGCCGGTGCTGCCCAAATACCGCGACGAACTCACCCGTGCTCTCATGGTGCGCCAAACCGCTGATGCCGGTGTTCAACTTCACCCGCAGCAGCGGCTACCGACGCCTGGCGGCAGAGTGCTCGCCCGCCGCAACCTGCACGTCAGCAGCAGTTTCGACACCGTTGCCTTCGATTTCCGAAGGCGAGGATGCGGCTGTGGCGGAACCTGGCGACCATGCTGCCCGGCCGCGACAGTCTGAGCCGCTGTCCCGCCAGCCGCCGCGACGACTGGCGGGCGCTCGACCGCCAAGCGCGCCAAAGCATCGCCTCGTTTTTATTGGACGCCGCCGCCTGCCGCCGCGTACTCGACGACCCGCTGCAGGCAGAAAGCGCGCAGGCGCAGATGCAGCAGCAGGTGCGCGACGGCGAAGCGGCGCTGCAGCGCGAGCTGCTCGACCTCTACCGCTTCTACCGCAGCCGCACCGACGGCAGCCACGCGCCGCTAAACGCCTTTCGCCGCGACCCTTTCGACAGCGAGGCTGCTCAAAAGAATACGGCATCCGCACCGGCACCGGGCCGCCGCCGGCGCCCTGATCGGCTTTGGGCGTCGATGCCCTCACTCTCGGCACCTCGCTGGGCATGGGCGCCGCCATCGGCGAGCTGATCGGCGGCGTGCTGCCCAACTGGCAAACCCTGTCCGACAAAATCAGCGGCACCGAAACCCTGTATATCGACGCCGCTGCGCTCACCTCGCTCGCCGCCGCAGCCTTGGTTGCTGGCGCAACTGCAATCGCGCGGCCATGCCGGCAGCGGCGACATCCCTGCTGGAAGGCGGCCGCGCACCGTGGCAGCCTGAAAAACTGCCCGCGCCGCTACAGCGTGCCCGCCGCCATCGAATGGTCATCCTGCAGTCCCGAGGCGACGGCGCACTGTCCTCCGCGCCGGCGCCTGAGCCGATCTGGCCGCCGTTTTGAAAAACGCCGCCACAGCCTGACGCATCGCGATCTTGGCGCGCAACGGCTGCGCCGGAAACATCGAAACGCTGCCGAGCCTTAGTCAAAGCGAGCCTGAAAGCCGCTCGGGCTGCCGCTCCATCTTTTCAGGCGGCCTGAAGGCTTTCAGGCTGCCGGCACCCCCGCAACCATGATCGATCTGCTGCCATTTCCACCGTATCCGACGGCACCCTCGAGCCGCAGGAAGTCGTGCGCCTGGCCGCCGCCAACGGCGCTGCCGCCTGCCAGCGCTCACCGACCGACGACCACCGGCGGCATCGCCGCCGCCCGCGCCGAAGCCGCGCAACACGGCATCCGCCCAATCAGCGGCGTCGAAATCTCCACCAGCTGGCGCGGCGGCACCACGTCCACATCGTCGGCCTCGATTTCGACGAAAACGACGCCGCTCTGCAAAAGGCTCTGCTGGCCAGACTGCGCGCGGCGGCCGCGAAGAGCGCCTGCGGCAAATCGCCGCCAAGCTCGAGAAAAGGCATTTTCAGCGCCTACGAAGGCGCGCTGGCGCTCAGCTCCAGCCCCGGAAACCGTGTCGCGCACCCATATCGCCGATTTCTGCGCCAGCAGGCGTCGTCAGCCGCACCCAGCAGGCCTTCGACAAATATCTCGGCGAAGGCAAAGCCGCCTACGTCCGCCACCAGTGGGCGGAGCTGGCCGAAAACCGTGCAGGCAATCAGCGGCGCCGGCGGCATGCGCGGTGATCGCCCACCCGATGCGCTACGGCTTTTTCCGCCACCGCCAAACGCCGGCGCTGATCGAAGAATTCAAAGGCCGAAGGCGGCGTCGGCATCGAAAAGTCACAGCGGCCGCTCGCCGATGAACGAGCGCATGAACTACGCCCCTGCTCGCCCGCCGCTACGGCCTGCCTCGCCAGCAGCGGCGGCGACTTCCACCGCCCGCAGGGCTCGGCGGCACCCTCGGTGTACTGCCCGAGCTGCCGCCGGACTGCTGAGCCGATCTGGCAACACCTCTGCGCCCGCCTTTCAGGCAGCCTGAAAACCATACGGCACAGTAAAGCCGTTTGCCGCAGCAAAAAGCAGCCTGAAAAGCCGTTTGGGGCGTTTTCAGGCTGCTTTTGACACGGTCTCTGCCTGCCCAAGCAGCCTGAAAGTTCAGGCGCTTTGCTGCGGCCGACACAGTGCGTACGCGCCCTGCCGTTGCCCGCAGGCGCCTGCTGCGTAGGAATGCGCCGCGCTGCCTTTGTTTCAGGGCTGCAAGCGTGTCAGCCGAGCGGCCGCGGTTTTTATTTTCGACCAAGAATCAGACATGAAAAAGTACTCGTATTGGTTTTGAGCGCCGGCCTTTCTGCTGCCGCCGCTTTTGCCAGCAGCCCCGGCTTTTACGTTGCAAAGTGATGTCAGCTATGCCGGCGTGCACGCCAAAGAAGACGACGAAAAACTCTCCGAAAAAGGCTTCAGCCCGCGCATTTTCCGGCGGTATATGACTTCGGCAGCGTGCGCGTTGCCGCCGACTTCACCCACTATAAAAACCTGAATGCCAGCGGCGGCGACGGCAACGAGCGCTACCACCTGCGTCTGAAAAACCGCAGTCTCGGCGTATCCGGCATCACGATTTCGACATCGACGCGCCGGTCAAACCCCTATGTCGGCGCCCGTTTGGCTCTGAACCGCATCTCTTCGGACTACAGCGAATCCGCTCCCGGCTATTCCTAGCGATCACAACAGCAAAACCCAAGCTGGGCGTGGGCGCGATGGTCGGCGCTCAGCTACAACGTCAGCGACAATATCGCGTGGATGCCGGCTACCGCCCACTACTGGGGCAAAATTCGACGGCGTCAAAGTCCACAGCAACGAATTGCACGGCGGCGTGCGCGCGGGAAGTTCTAAGCGCCCTTAGCCCAAAGCAGCCTGAAAATGTTTTCTGCTTTTCAGGCTGCTTTTACGCCAGCGTTTGGCTGCCGTTCAGGCTGCCGGGATCGTTCTGCGGCGTCCATGCCGGTAGCGCCGCAGCATCGCGCCGGTGGCCAGCGCCAGCAGCACGGCGGTTTTGGTAAAGCGCTGGCATAACAGTTTTTGCGCCATGCGCAGGGCAGCGAAACCGGCGGCGTAGCTGCCTCACGAGTATCACCGAAAACTGCGGGCTGCTGTCGAGCGCGGCGGTCTGGCGCTCGGACTTGTCCATCAGAAGCGCCAGCAGCACCGGCATCATCAGGGTGTAGGCCAGGCTCAGGGCGATGATTTGGGCGGGCGGCAGCCAGCGGGCAAACTGCAGCGCCTGCGCCGGCGGGTCATCGACACCAGCAGCGGCAGCCAGCGCATACAGCACGAGCAGCCGACGCGGGATGCGGCTGCGCAGCGCCCCGCCAGCGGGGTAACGATCGGGCAGGCGGCGGGATGCCGATGCTGAGAATATTGGCGCCCTGCACCGGCGTGAAACCGAAATCGGCGAGCATCGTGACAAAAGTCGCCGCGCAAAAAGCGTAAGGCAATGTGAGCAGAAACAGCAGTGCGCACCATTGCCAGCCGGTGTGCGGCTGGCGCCAGAATGTCCAAAAGCGTGCCGCCAGCGCCGTCAGCCCGCCGCCGCTGTGTCCGCCTCGCCGGTTCGCGGTAGCGCCACACCAGCGCCAGCACCGCCAGCGTCAGCGCCAGCATCAGCCTGCAGGCAGCCTGAAAACCGGCCAGCTGGGACACCCAGGTCACCGCCACGCGCCGCCGATTACTTTGCCCGCGCGCCGCCATGGTCTGCACCACGCCGCCGAAACCGCGCTCGCGCGGCGGCAGCACCACGCAGCTCAAACCGAGCATGGCGCAACCGTACACCGTGCCCGATGCGCTCAGCACCACGCACAGCACCAAAAGCAGCGGGAAGTTTTGGCGCACGTCATACGCCGCCATCAGCGCAAAGGCGGCCGAGAGCGCCAGCGCCGCGCCCAGCAGCCACGGGCGAAAACGTCGCTGCGCGCTGGCGGCGGCAGTCCATCAGCGCGGCAAAACAGCACTTTGGCCGCTTCGATGCCGCTGATCAGCTGCACCCAACTCGAGCTGCTTTCCGGGGTGTAGTCGCCGTGTTTGAGCACCGTCATCAGCGTAGATCAGATAAAAGGCGACCAGCGTGAATTTGTAGATGCTGCCCACGGCGCAGCAGCCAGTGCCGCTGTCGGGGACGCGGGCGGGAGCAGATTCCGGACATAGGGCTTTCATGGTAAAGGCAGCCTGAAACTTTCAGGCTGCCTGCTTTTCTGCCTTCAGGCTGCCTGAAAGGCTTGTTTCAGGCGGCTTCGGCGCGTTCGAGGCGGCAGCAGTTTCGTCGGCTTCGACGATATAGTTCACCCCAGCGACGGCGCGAGTTTGGACGACTCGCTCGCGCATCAGATCAACTGCGGGTCGGGCTCGATCGGCACGTGCGAGCGCGCTCCAGCTGCGGCTGGCGGGATTAATCCAGCTCAGATAGGTTTTGCGGTTCGGCAATGCGCTGCTCGTCACTTTTTCGCAGGCGCATCGGCGCGCAGACGGTGGCAAACAGGCTGTCCTGGTGCTTGTCCAACAGGAGCGTCGAACTCGGCGAGCCAGTCGGCAAAAATCACGCACGGGAGTGAGATCGGTAAAGTAAACCGTGCCTTCGGGCAGGGTTTTGACGAGGGTGCAAAAAGGGCATAGGGGTTTCCCGTGCGCGGTTGGCGGTCGGGGCAGTTTTCAGGCTGCCCCGGCTTTGGAAGCTGCTCCGCCGCATCGGGCTGCTGCGTCCCCTCTCCCGCCTGCGGGGAGGGCTAGGGTGGGGCGGTGGCTGCTGCGGAAACGTTTGCAGGGCTTCGGCGGCAAGCGCAGTTCTGCGAACTGCCACCCCTCCCAACCCTCCCCGCGCTTAGGGCGCAGGAGAGGGAGTGCGACATAGGCGGTTTCAGGCCGCTGGCTCAGGCTGCCCTGCCCGACTGGGTTTCAGGCAGCCTGAAAAACAGCGGCTACAAAACTTCACTTCCGTGCTGACGCCGATGCTGCGCGGGCGCTGGTAGAGCGCATCGAGGCGGTCGGCGGTGGAGATAAAGCGGGCGGCGGCTGTTGCAGACGTTGTCGGCATACAGCGAGACGCGACCGTGTTTGAAAGTTAGTAGGCGGCGTAGAGGTTGGTTTTGGCTGCTAGCGCCGATTTTGCCGCTTTCGGCGTTGTCGCGTGGAGTAGTGGCGGCCGGTGAAGCGCATCGTCGCCGCCGACTTCCCAGCCGCTGCGATGTTGGTAGCTGGCGCCGAGGTTGGCGGTGTATTTGGGCGCGCGGCCGAGATTGCGCCCTTCGATGCCGCTGCCGGGGTAGCGTTTGATTTTGCTGCTGCAGCAGGCCGAGCGCGGCGTGCAGTTTCAGGCCGTCCAGCGGCTGCCAGTCGGCGGAAAACTCGGCGCCGTGGGTGTGGACTTTGTCGGCGTTGCGGATCACGACTGAGTTCGGGCCGAGATAAAACGGCAGCTGCATGTCTTTATATTGGTTGAAAAAGACGTTGCTGCCGAGCGTCAGCCGTTTGTCGGCGCTGCGCCAGCGGGCAAACCATTCCAGGTTGGTAACGTATTCGGGTTTGTAGACATAGGTTTGAACCGGCCGGCCGAAGGTGATGCCGGCGCCGCCCGGGTTGTAGCCGCGCGCGCTTTGATGCCGGTGTTGAACTGATCGTTTGGCTGGTAGGCGATTTCGGCTTTGGGCAGAAAACACGGTCTGGCCTTTGTCCAAATCCAGATGCAGAGCACCGCCCGCCGCGGCGCTGGTGGCTTTTCGTGCTCGACGCGGTCGGCCAGCGTCAGCCGCCATTGCAGGGCAAGGCGGATGTCGGTTTCGGCAAACAGGGCGGCGAGCGCGGTTTTGTCGTTAAAGCTGTGTGCGCTGACCGACGGCTCTGATGTCCACCATTCGTCCTGCGTGCTGCGGAAGAAATACAGTCCGGCCAGACCTTTCAGGCTGCCTGAAGCAGTTTTCCAATGCAGGCTGGGCTCCCATTGGATTTCGCGGCCTTTTCAGTCCGGCGGGTACGCCCTGCGGATGGACGCAGCCATCGGCAGTGCAGGCGCTCGTTGGTCTAGCGGGTGTAGATGAGTTTGTTTTTCCAGAGCGCAGATTGTCGGCGGCCCGCTACGAAGTGTCCCAAATCACGGCGTTGGAGCCGGTTGCGAATACCGGTTTTTCCTTAAGGAAGCGGCGGCTGGCGGTGTTGCCGAGAATTTCGTCTGCGGCGCGCGCGAACGGATGTGGTTGTAGGTCAGGCGGCTGTGGAATCTCGGGATGCGCGGCCGGGGCGTAAAAGCAGTTTCAGCCGCACATTGGTGTTTTCCACGCGGCGCGGGTTGCCGGTGGGCTCATAGCGCACAAAGGGCTCGTAGCTCGCGCTGCTGGCGCTCGGCGCTCAGGCGGAAAGACAGATTGTCTTGCACAATCGGGCCCGGAAATGACGGCGGCGGCGTTGCAGGTTTTCTGGTTGCCCAATCCCAGCCGCAGCGCGCTTCCCAATACGGCGTCGGGTCTTTCGAGCGCATGCACCACCGTTCCGGCCAGCCACCGCGTGCCGGCCGCGCACGTACTCTGCGGCCCTGCGCAGCACTTCCACCTGCTGCATATCCCACAGCGACTGCGTGCCGAGCGTATTCGTCGTAGGTGGCGGAACGTCCGTCGATGGACAGGTTCAAACGCGGCCGCTGCGCCGGCGAAAAACGCCACCGCGCCGACCGCCGGCCCGAGGCCGTCCACACCGCGCACGTGGGCAGATCGTTCCGCCGCTGCCCCAGATCGACGGTATTACCGTCTGCTTGAGCACGTCGGTGGCGGAAGATTGTGGCCGCTGCGGTCGATATCGGGCGTGGTAAACACGCGGTGGCCGGTGGCGGTTTCAAAACTGCTGCAGGCGGGTGCGCCCGCCCGACCACGATTTCCGGCACCTGCCTGCGTGTATTCCTGCGCCGCCGGCGCACTCGCGGCATCGTCCGCCAGCGCGCGGCGCAGCGCCGCAGACAGCGCCCCGGCCATCAGTGACAAACGTTTCAAAGCAGTTTTCGACATAGCGCCCCTTCTGAAAAATTTACAAATTAACACAATACAAAACAAATTTTGTAAATTATAGACAGAGCCGGCGCCACGATGCAAGCGATTCGCATTTTTAAAACAGCAAAGGCAGCCTGAAAGCGCAGCTTCAGCGAAGTTAAAACCCGTTTCAGGCTGCCTTGCCACGTCCGCGCAAAAACTGCTACAAGCCCGCTATTTGCCCGCCCTGCCCCACCGATGACCAAACCGGAGCAAACCCAGAACTGCTGGCCGACACCGCCCGGCACCCTGTTTCACGCGCACGGCTTTGCCGCCGCAACCGTCGGACAAAAATCTGCCCGCGCCGCCGCCGTCAGCCGCCCCACTCTCTACAAATACTACGCCGACAAAAACGCGCTGATCCGCCGCGTGTTCACCCGCCAGAAAGAGCAGGGTGCGCCAGACGCTGCAGGAATTGGCCCAAAGCGGCGGCACGCTGGCGGCGATACTCGAAGGCTTTCACGATCTGCAACAGCAGTCGCTGTCCGAGCTGTATTCTGAAGCGGTGCTGCGGACATTCCCGCAGCCGTCGATTTTGGAGCTGATCGCTTTTCCGCGAGATGGAAGAGAAAATACCGCTTTATGCGCGGCTTTTTCCACACCCCTGCAACAGCGCGGCCTGATTGCCGCCCAACTGCCGGGCGAACTGATCGAACTCTATATCCGCGAAATGGACGCTGATCCGCCACCCCGCCCTGGCCGCGCACTACGCCGGTCAGTCGCGCTAGCTGCGCCGCGACGTGCTGCATCTGGTGCTTTACGGTTTGTCGCAGCACGGCGCAGCGGATAGGTTTTCAGGCTGTTTTTAGAGAATGGCAGCCTGAAAACGCTCTGTGTTATTTGACGCGCAGCCTGAAAACCGCTTTCACGGTTTTCAGGCTGCTTTTAAGTGTATAGCCGGATTAGGTGGCGGCAGGCGCTCGAAGATTGCGCAGCAGGACTTTATAAAAGGCGAAAGCTTCCAATGCGCCTTTGAGCGCGGTTTCGCGGTCGCCTTCGATGCCCAGATCGTTGAGCTACGGCGGCAAATTCGCGCCAGCAGTGTTTGCCGCGGTCGTCGGCATGCGGACCCAGGTGGCGGGGCGCGCCATGCTCGGCGTTGTAGCCCAGGTCTTCTGCGCGTCTTTAAACAGGAAGGCGGCGCGAGATTAGAGCCTTCGGCGCAGTAGAGCCAGCAAGCGTCTCCATGCCTTTGGGTTCGGGAATCGCGGTGTACGATGGCTTTTTCGCTGCCGCCGATGTCTCATGTCCAGCAGCACGTCGTCGTAACGCGCCAGCTCGGCCAGGCCGGGGATTTTTCGTTGAGCGCGGGGTCTTTGTAGATGTCGTCAACGATCTCGTGGAACACCGCCCTGCAGCTGCAAAAAGCGGATGTAGTTTTCGCGGGTATCGAAGGGTTTGACCGACATCACCAGGTTGTCCACGCTGTCGTGGGTGGTGCGGCAGTTTTCTTTTCAGGTAGAGGGCGAAAGGTTGTTCCAGTTGTCATTGAAAATCCTTTTTAATATCGGTTAGTTAATGTTTTCAGGCAGCCTGAAACGCAAAAGACGGCGCCATGATACCCGATTTTGCATTTTACGCTTCCTTTACGCATGATTTTTTCAGGCTGCCACCAGTTTGAACAGCATCTGGCTGGCAATCACAAACATCAGCATTCCGAGCGCGGCTTTCAGAACATCGGCTGGCAGACGGTGGGCGCGCACGCACCAGCGGGGCAAACAAAACGGTACACGCCGCCAGCGCCGGCCACGGCGGCAGGTGAGAAAGCCGACGCTGCCGGCGAGGCAGGTCAGCCAGCCCCAGCCGGAGAGCAGGTAGCCGATTGCGCCGGAGGCGCCATCGGCCAGGCCAGGCCGGTGGACGTGGCGGTGGCGCGCAAAACGGGAACATTGCAGTAAAGCATAAACGGCACCGACAGCGAGCCGCCACCGATGCCGACCCAGCTCGAAAGTCACGCCGATGGCGGTGCCGACGGCGCCGTGGCAGGCGCGGCCGCGCATTTTCGCGGTTGGGCTTGGGTTTGAGGCGCAGCATCATCTGCAGCGACATCACATAAAGAAACTAATAAAACACCAGCTTCAGATGCCAGGCGGGAATATAGCGGGCGGCAGAGCAGACCGAGTATGCCACCGGCCACCATCGCCGGTGACATCCGCCGCAAAAGCGCCAGTCAATCGCACCGCGGCGGTGCTGCGCCAGCGCGCCGGAAGGTGGTAAACACCATCACCGCAAAGGAAGTGCCGACCGCCAGATGCTGGCTGTGGGCGGTATCCGGCTGCTGTTTGGCCAGCAGCCACGCACGATCGGCACAATCAAAGTGCCGCCGCCCACGCCGAGCAGGCCGGCCAGAACCTGCCGCTGCGCCTACAGCGAACAGCGGCAGCAAAATATCCAAAGTCCACATATCTCTATTTCCGGCGGCGGCTTTCAGGCTGCCTGCCGCATGCAAAACCATCAGCACTGCCCTGCCCTGCGGCGGGAAGCGGAAAGTGCCGATTATACGCCGACAACAAAATAGAGATAGCCGCCCATGGCCAGGGGCGAACACCAGCGCAAACAGCAGGGCCGGTACGATGCTGCCGCGCGGTTCGGAATCGGATTGGGAGATCGAGAAGCAACGGCGGCATTTCGTCGTCTCTTCGTCGGAGAAAGGATGTTTGGTCATATCTTCAGTAAAAATCATTGTTATTGACTTTAATCATAGGGTTGGATGTGATGTATTAAGCAAAGCGCGTGCCTAATGCCAAACATAAATTTACGTTATGGCGATATGGTTAAATTTCGCTAAATTGTAAAGATTAATTTACACTATAAGCAACCGGCGCCAAGGCAGCCTGAAAACGTTTTTGCTAGTGCCTTAGCCGGCAGCCCCCGCGCTTGGGTCGCGTCTGGCAGCCGTTTGTGTAAAGTTTCAGGCGGCCTGAAAGCGGGTACGGACAAACAAAAACCGCAGCGGCATGGTGCCGGCTGCGGTTTTTCTCAAACTACTCTTTATTTGCGGTTGCCCAGCTTCTGCCAGGAAGGAGAAAAGACAGGGCGTTCATAGGGCGCGCGCTGGCGGTTGTTAGCCGCGCCGCCGTGGCCGCCTTCGACGTTTTCTGCATAATAGAGCGCGTCTTTGCCCGCCGCTTCCATTTTCGCCATCATCTTGCGCGCGTGGCCGGGATGGACGCGGTCGTCGCGGGTGGAAGTGGTGAACAGCACCGGCGGGTATTTTTGCCGCGTCAAACAGATGATAAGGCGAGAAGGTGCGGATATACGCCCATTCTTCCGGTTTGTCGGGATTGCCGTATTCGGCCATCCACGACGCGCCGGCCAAGAGTTTGTTGTAGCGCTGCATATCCAGAAGCGGCACCTGCACCACCACCGCGCCGAACAGCTCGGGATATTGGTGAGCATATTGCCGGTCAGCAGGCCGCCGTTGCTGCCGCCCTGCGCGCCAGATGCTCCGGGCGAAGTGATTTTGCGCGCCACCAGATCGCGGGCGACGGCGGCAAAAGTCTTCATAGGCTTTGTGGCGGTTTTCTCAGCGCGGCGCGGTGCCGAGGCGGGGCCGTATTCGCCACCGCCGCGGATATTGGCCAGCACACTAAACGCCGTGGCGGCCGGTTTCGTCGGTGCGCTGCAGCCAGGCGCGGCCGATGCTGCCCGAGTAGTGCGGCGTGAGCGACACTTCAGCCGCCGTAGCCGTAAAGCAGGTCGGGTTTTGCCGTCGGCCTTCAGGTTTTTGTGGGCGACGACGAAATACGGAATGCAGGTGCCAGTCTTTTCTGCGGACGAAATACTGCGGGCGGTGTAGTCTGCCGCCGGAGAAAGCAGGGGGCGCTTTTGAGTTTTTCAGGCTGCCTGCCGGCTTCGGCCAGATACAGGGTATCGGGCTCTCGGTAAAGCTGCCGACGTCTATCCACAAAGCGTCGGACTCTTCAGCATCGACGGCGGCAACGCTGATTTTTGCCGTTTTCAGGCGAGCCCCACGATGGTGCTGCGTTTCCAGCTTTTGCCTGCAGGCGTCAGCACTACCAGCCGGTTTTTCGCGTCCTGCAGCAGATTGAGTACCAGCCGGTTTTTCGTCCACCGCATCGTCGAGCCGAGTGTCTGCGATCGGCTCGAACAGCACGCTGATTTCGCGCTTGCCCTGCATCCAGTTTTTAAAAATCGGCAATCAGATAGGAGCCAGATTTGTAGGTTTTTCCTGAAAATTCCAGTCTTCGCGCGGGCTTAACACCAGCCATTGGCGCACCACGCTCTTTTTCACCGAATCGGGCACGCCTTCGATCAGGCTGCCGTCGCTGTCGCGCAGATAGAGTTCGTCGCGGTAAAGTCGATGGTGCGGGCAGTGAAATCGCGCTCATAGCCTTGTGGTGTGGCTGCGCACGCCGCCAACCACCATATCGGTTTTCTCGCCAGCAAACACTTTTTCCGCCGCTGCCAAGGCGTAGCCGCGCTTTCCACGCGCACTTCGCGCCGCGGGTAGCCCGAATCGGTCATGCTGCCGGCGCCGAAATCGGTCGGGAAACGTACACGCTGTCTTGGTCGATCCAGCCCAGCGAGCCTTTGGCTTCAGGGGCGGTAGAAGCCGTTTTCGACAAAGCGCTTGCTCTCCAAATCAAATTCGCGGGTAACGTCGGCATCCGAGCCGCCGCGCGACAGGCTGACCAGGCAGCGCCGGTAATCGGGTTTCAGGCAGTTTGCGCCGTGCCATACCCAGTTTTCCTTTTCCTGGCGGTTTAGTTCGTCCACATCCAGCAGCACTCCCATTTTAGGCTGCGGCTTGCGGTATTCGTCTAAAGTGGTGCGCCGCCACACGCCGCGCTGGTGCTGCTCGATCCGTCCAAAAGTTGTAGTAATAATTGCCGCGCTTGGCAACGTGCGGGATTTTGTCCTGCGAATCGAGCACCGCCAGAATATCGTTTTCAATCGCCTGAAACTGCGGCGACGCCAGCTGTTTTTCCGCTGCTTCGTTGTGGCTGCGCACCCATTGCAGCGCTTTTTCGCCGCCAACGTCTTCCAGCCACAGGTGCGGATCGTCCTGCGCGGCGGGCTCTTGCGGCGCGGCCTGTGCGGTGGCCAATACGGCCAGGCTTACGGCGGATAAGGTCTTTTCATCGTCTCTCCAAATCATTGCGGGGTCAGGGGCGGCGAGTATAACAAAAATTTTACCCGCCGCCGTTTCAGGCAACCTGAAAAGCCCATGCCGCCAAAAGCATAGCTGCCTGATGCCGCTTGCTGCTATAATCGTTAAACTGTGCAAGCCCTGAAACCCGAAAAAGCAGCCTGAAACCGCCATGCCGCAAGCCGAAACCCACCCTTTTCCGCCGCTTCGTGCCGCCGAGGCGCGTGATGCTGATAGGTACCTTCCAGCCCAAAGCCGACAAACACGCGATGAGCTTTTTCACTATCCCAATTTCCAAAAACGATATGTGGCGGATTTTTCGGCCTGGTGTTTTTTCAACGCGACGCCGCCCATTTCCAAAAGCAGCCTGAAAAAGCGCCTTCGATGCCGACAAAAATCAAAGCCTTTTTGCACGAGCGCGGCATCGCATCCTGCCCCACCGTGCATAAAGCCGTGCGCGAGCGCGACAACGCCGCCGACCAGTTTCTGCACACCGGTGGAGCTGGTCGACCTGGACCGCCGATGCTGGCGCAGATGCCCGACTGCCGCGCGCATCGGCGCCACCGGCGGCTGAGCGGCGGAAATACTGGTATCAATGTTGCCGCAGAAAGACCGTCGCGCCCAAAACCAGCGAAACCATCGCCTTTTCCCTACGCCGGCCGCGAACTGACGCTCACCCGCCTGCCCTCCACCTCCTGCGCCTACCCGCTGGCTTTGGAAAAGAAAGCCGCCGCCTACCGCGCGCGTCAGGCTGCCGGATTGGCGGATTAAAGTTTTCTCAGGCTGCCTTCATCCCCCATACCCAAGGATTCCAATATGCAAAACTACCAAGCACCAAACGATCAAGGCTACGGCGAACACGGCGGGCTTTATGTTTCGAAACCCTGATTCCCGCCCTGAAAGAACTGGCCGACGCCTACCGCGAAGCCAAAAACGATCCCGCGTTTTGGGCGGAATTCCATCAGGATTTGCGGCACTACGTCGGCCGCCCCAGCCCCGTTTACCACGCCGAACGCCTGTCCGAGCATCTCGGCGGCGCGCAAACTCTGGCTCAAATCGACGAAGACCTGAACCACACCGGCGCGCACTAAAATCAACAACACCATCGGACAAGCCCTGCTCGCCCGCCGCATGGGCAAAAAGCGCGTCATCGCCGAAACCGGCGCCGGACAACACGGCGTCGCCAGCGCCACCGTCGCCGCCCGCTTCGGCATGGAATGCCATGTTTACATGGGCGCCGACGATATCATCCGCCAAGCCCCCAACGTCTTTCGCATGAAACTCTTGGGCGCGAACGTCGTCAGCGTGAGCGGCAGCCGCACGCTCAAAGACGCGATGAACGAAGCCATGCGCGAATGGGTCGCCCGCGTGGACGACACCTTTTACATCATCGGCACCGCCGCCGGCCCCGCGCCCTATCCCGAAATGGTGCGCGATTTCCAATGCGTGATCGGCAACGCCCAAAGCGCAGATGCTGGACGCCATCGGACGCCAGCCTGATGTTGCCGTCGCCCTGCGTCGGCGGCGGCTCCAACGCCATCGGGCTGTTCCACCCTATATCGCCGAAACGCAAACCCCGCCTGGTCGGCGTGGAAGCCGGGCGGCTAGGCGTCGATACCACGAAACCAGCGCCGCGCCCGATCTACTTCAGCCGCGCCCCCATCGGCGTGCTGCACGGCTTTCGCAGCTATCTGATGCAAGACGACAACGGGCAAATCCTCGGCACCCATTCCGTTTCCGCAGGCTTAGACTACCCCGGCATCGGCCCCGAACACAGCCATCTGCACGACCTCAAGCGCGTGGAATACACCGCCGCCAGCGACGATGCTGCCGCCCTTGAAGCCTTTGATCTGCTCTGCCGATACGAAGGCATCATCCCCACACTGGAAGCTCGCACGCGCTGGCTTGGGCGGTGGAAAACGCGCCGAAAATGGGCAAAGAGCAGGTGATTCTGGTCAATCTCTCGGGACGCGGCGACAAGGACATCAACACTGCGCCAAAACTCGAAAGGGATTGAGCTTTAATCGCGCAAAAGGCAGTCTGAAACGTATAAATCGCGTTTCAGGCTGCCTCAACATTAAGGGAGCACCATACGATGACAACATGGCACCACCTACTCGCGACAACCACCTGCGCTCATAGCGCGTGCATATCGGTTGGGCAATTTCTCACACGCTGTTTGCGCTGCTTACGCTGCTGATGCACGCCGGCAATGCTCCCGCGCAATTTTGTGATCATGGTTTTCGCGTTTCCCATTTGCCTGCACGCGCTGCTGGCTTACGGTGCGGCGCAAAAATACGAATGGTCGCGCAAGGTTTCTGAGATTGTGTTTGCCTATTATGCTGCTGGGCTTTCCCATCGGCACATGGCTGGCGCTTACTTTTTCCTTCCCAAAACGCGATGGCAGATTCCCGATCAAACCAAGGCAGCCTGAAAGTTTGAAAGCAGACAAAAGGCGGCCTGAAAACCGAAAAACCGGTTTTCAGGCTGCCTCTGGTTTGATACGCAGCGGTTTAGTTGGTGCGTTTGCCGCCGATCGCCGATACTGTGAAGTGTTCTGGTTAAGATCCCGTATGTTCACACGGCCGGCAACTTCATCGGCTTTGAGCCGAAAAGATTCAGATGATATTCGCCGCGGTTGCTGCCGTTTATCTTGGCATCGCCCGAAAGGCCGTAATACCGCTGGAACGTTTGGTCAGATCAGCCTGAGCCAACTCGATGGTTTGCTCGTCAAACTCACCTTTCAAGCCGGTAATCGTGCCCGAGCCGGTATTGTTGCCAAAATTGATGTTGTAGTTCAAACGACCTTGGTTATCCTGACCGGCAAAAGCAATTCCCTGGTAATTGACAATGCCGCTTTTCGGCTTCTCGGCTTTGGTAAAGCGGCTTGTCACGGACTCAACCGTGAAATAAGGGTTAAAGTTTTTGATTTCCTCCCAGTAGTGCCATCAAAACGTTTTTGGATACGTTTGCCAACCACTGCGGAATAGCTCAGTTTGTAAATATCCAACTCGCCGCTTTCCACTTTCTGCTTATTGGCATTGAGCAATTCAAAACCTAGAAGTAATTTTGTTTTTGCTTTTTGTGGCTGATATCGAATTTGTCGTTTGCGTTATAAGACTTGGTTCCGCCTTTTTCCGCATCATGGATCCTGATGGTTTCATCCTTTCTAATAATGGCATTGCCATTATCGCCGCCCAAATTCAACGTGGCATAACCGCCCGGTTTCGGATCAAACGGGCTAAGCACAGCACCGCCCAAACCTCTGCCCGCGCTGCCGCAGGCACTCAGAACCAAAGCAGCAGCAATCATGCCGAGCGTGTGACTGGTTTTCATCGAAAAACTCCTTTCACATAAACGATGGATAACGCATTACAGTATAACGAGCGCATGATATTTTTCATGACTCAGGTCAAAAATTCATACAGCAAGCGCAAACTTATTACCCAAAAAGAATTTTTCATCTGCGTTTGGGTTATAAAGACTGCCAAACCGGCTGTCCTGACGGCGCATGAGGTAATTGATACGCTAGTCCCGTTTTCAGGCTGCCTGAAAACGGGGCTATCTGCCAACACGCTTTAACTATCACGAAGCGCTTGCGGTAAATTCCGCCATCTTGCGCTGCAGCTCACGCAAGGCCAGCGCGCGGTGGCTGATTTCGTTTTGCGCTCTGCCGCCAATTTCGCTGCCGTGCAGCCGTATTGCGGCAGGTAAAAATGCGGGTCGTAACCAAATCCGCCCTGCACCCGCCGGCTGCTGCTGCCACACGCCGTGCCACAAAACCCTCGGCAATCAGCGGCTGAGCGTCATCGGCATGGCGCACCAGCACCAGCAGGGCAGACGTAATAACAGCGCCTATCGTCCTGCCCCGCCATTTCGGCCGACACTTTGGCATTATTGGCCGCATCGGATTTCGCCTGCGCCTGCATAACGCGCCGAGCGCACCCCGGGCGCCCCGCCCAAAAGCCGGCAGACAGATGCCGCTGTCGTCCGCCAGCGCCGGCAGGCCGCTGATGCGCGCCGCATGTCGCGCTTTTGCCAGCGCGTTGCGACAGACGTGCCGTAAGGCTCGGGCAATCCGGCACCGCAAACTGCGACTGCGGCAGCACTGATGCCCTGTCCGGCAAACAAAGCGGAAAAACTCACGCAGCTTGCCCGCGTTATTGCTGGCCAAAACGATTTTGGAAAACATTGTCTCTCTCTTTCGATCGACTGCCAAGCAGCCTGAAAACCGTTTTCAGGCTGCTGGCTACCGATTTGCCCAAGACGGAAAAAGCAGCGCATTGTGCGCGGCCCAGCACCCCAAAGCGCTGCCGCCACAAAAAGCGCCCGGCGGTTGGCAAAGCCGCCTCTTCCGTATAATCCGCCGCTTTCACAGCGGACGTGCGAATTGGTAGACGCACCAGATTTAGGTTCTGGCGCCGAGAGGTGTGAGAGTTCGAGTCTCCGTCCGGCACCACGGAATAAAACAGCAGCCTTTTCAGGCTGCTTTTTGTGATTTGCTGCCCTTAGCTTACGCGGTCTTGATTTCCATCTGCCAAAAGAGGCAGCCCACAGAAAAGCCCTTTCTTTCGCTTTCAGGCTGCCTGCGCGACTTCTAATCGCGCCCCTTTTTGTTTTCCCGCTCTCGCCCAAGCAAAGCGCATGAATCCGAAAACGCAGCACTGCCACCGAATCGAGCATCAGAGTACTCAAGGGCTGGAGCTCGATGAAAGAGCGGCCGAGATACACCCGCACCGACAGCCCCACCCATATCTGCCAGGAAGTCATCGATAACGCCGCCGACGAGGCGCTGGGCGGTTTTGACAGCATCACCCGTCGAAACCATGCCGACGGCTCGCTGCCGGTGCGCGACAACGACCGCGGCATTCCAACCGGCCTGCATCCGGAAGGCGTGCCGGTGGTGGAATGGTGTTCACCCGCCTGCATGCGGGCGAAATCTGGCAAAACCGAGGCCCAGGCGCCTACGCTTTTCCGGCGGCCCGAGGCGTGGGTGTTTCAGTAACCAATGCGCTTTCGACGCGGCTGGAAGTTACCGTCAAAACGCGAGGGCAAAATCCACCGCATTACCTTTTGCCGGCGGCGAAGTGGGCGAGCCTTTGGCGGTGGTGGGCAACGCGCGGTGCGCGATACCGGCACCGAAGTGCGTGTGTGGCCGGACGCGCGTTATTTTCGAAAGCCCGAACTACAACCTGGCGAGCTGGAGCGGCTTTTGCGCGCCAAAGCGGTGCTGCTCAAAAGGCGTGCAGGTATCGCTGTCGCGCCCGGCTAAAAAACCGAACAGATGCAGCCTGAACACGAAACTCGAAGCTGGCACTATCCCGACGGCCTGCGCGGCTATCTGAACGATCTTGGCCGAAGCCGAGCTCGGCGGTGCCGAGTGTGCGGCGGAAAACTACATCGGTGCCGGCCGACGACGATTTCCGCGCCGGCGAGGCGCCGCTTTGCGCTCACCTGGCTGGAAGACGGCACTGCGGCGGCAGAAAGCAGTCAACCTGATCCCATGCCGCCGTGGCGCACCCACGAAGCCGAGGCTAGGCGGTGTTTCAGGCGGTGAACAACTTTATCAGCCACCACAACCTGTTTGCCGCGGCGTGAAAATCCAAAGCGACGATGTCTTCTCGCGCGTTGCCTTCGTGCTTTCCGCCCGCGTGCTGACCCGGCAGTTCCAAAGGCCAGACCAAAGACAAGCTCACCAACCGCGACGCGCTCAAATTGGTTGCCGCCGTCTGCGCCGATCCCGCTCGAATTGTGGCTCAACCAAAACGTCGAAGCCGGCGGATCGCCGAGCTGGCCATCCGCCAGCGGCACAGGCGCGGCTGCGTTCGGTGAAGAAAAATCGAAAAGAAAAAGGCAGCGGCGGCTGCGCCCGTGCCCGGCAAACTCACCGACTGCGAAAGCGAAGACATCCGCGAAAACGAGCTGTTTTTCTGGTCGAAGGCGATTCGGCCGGCGGCTCGGCCAAACTCGCCCGCGACAAAGCCTTCCAAGCCATCCTGCCTTGCGCGGCAAAAGTGCTCAACAGCTGAAGTGCACCGCGACCAGCTCTTTTGCCAACGCCGAAATCCCACGACATCGCCGTCGCCATCGGCGTCGATCCCCACGGCGAGGGCGACAGCCCTGACCTTTCCGGCCTGCGCTACGGCAAAAATCGCCATTTTGTCGGATCGCCGATGTGGACGGCTCGCACATCCGTGCTGCTGCTCACCCTGTTTTACCGCCACTTCCCCGCCGCTGATCCGCCACGGCCATGATCTACGTTGCCCAGCCGCCGCTGTTCCGCGTGGACGTAAACGCCCAAGGCAAAGGCCGCCCCGCGCGCAAATTCTACGCGCTCGACCAAGGCGAACTCGAAGGCATTTTGGAGCGGCTCGCCGCCGAAAAAGTCAAAAGAATCCGCCTATTCCATCAGCCGCTTTCAAAGGCCTGGGCGAAATGAACCTCGACCAGCTCAAAGACACCACCATGAACCCCGACACCCGCCGCCTGCTGCGCGTCGGCATCCCCTGAGCACGATAGTGAAACCACGCTCGCCGCCTTCACCCGCCTGATGGGCAAAGGCGAAGCCGCCGCCCGCCGCAGCTGGATGGAAGCCGAGGGGCGACCGGGTAGCGGATGTTTAGCTAGGGTCTGTTTAGAAGCAGCGGCCTGAAAGCCGGTTTCTAGGTTTTCAGGCTGCTTTTTGCTTCGGTATGGCGGCATTACGGCAGAATACTCACCGCGCTCATAAGGGCGGATGCTTTGCGATGCTGATACCGACCATCGGGCCGGCGCAGGAGGCTAGGGCGGAGCAGGCGGCGCGGGCGGGAAGCGGGGTTCATGTCGGTTTCTTTTATTTGGGTAAGGTACTTTTCAGGCCGCCTTTCAGGTGGACGGAGCAGCATCTTGCTGTAGGTCGGATACTCGTATCCGACATTGCTTTTTCCGAGCCGAGTGTTGCTGTTAGGATCGGCCGTCGGATTCAGAGATCCGACCTACGGAAGCTCGTTTTCAGGCTGCCTGTGCACGGCAAAACGTTTTATCTCCGTTGAAGCTTCGCTTTGTGATCTGCCTGTTGGTTTTTCAGGCTGCTCGAAGGCAGTCTGAAAACAGGTCGACGGACGATATTTACTTGGAGTCGCCGCCGAAGATGAGAGGTGGTGGCCGATGTAGATTTCGCGCTTTGCTGGTGCCCAGGCGGCGTAAGCGCCTCGTGGGATCGCCTTTCTATTGTAGTTGTTTTGAACCGGAAACATTTTGGTCTGCCAGCCGGTGTCGCGCGCCGTAGCGCATGGCGATTGACGTCGGCGCAGGCCAGGTAGAAGCAGTCCCAGCCGGCGCAACGGCTGCCTTGCACGCCCTGGTTGCTGAGGCGGAGCACTTTTGCGCGGCGGGGTGATGGTGCGGATCACTGCCGCGGCATCGCGCGCAGGTTTTTCGCGTCCAGATAGCCAGCGGATGTGCTGTTAGTAGTCTTTGGGGTAGCGACCAGTAGTCGGCGTTGCGCGCGGCCCGCATCGCTGACGCTCGATGGGTTTGGCGGCGCGGGCGGGCAGCAGCAGGCAGAGGCTGCTGATCAGCGGCATGCGCGGTGGGAAGTTTCATATTGGTTTCCTTGTCTGGGGTTGGTGGATGTTTTCAGGCTGCTTTAAGGCTGAAGTTCGTCTGAAACCCAATTTCAATAAAGTAAAAATGCCCGAACAAAAATTTCAGACGACCTTCTGCCCATACCGCATCAGTGTCATGCCGCCGACCGCCGCCGCGCAGCCCGCAACCAGAGAAATATGCAAAGGTTCGCCCCAAAACCCACGCCGAGCTGAGCATGCCGAAAATCGGCACGAGGCGTAATATACGCCGCCGCGCTGCCTGCGCCCAAAATCTTACGCCTTCAAAATACCACGCGTAAGCTAATACCGTCGCGCCGATGACCAGCCACGCGAATGCCGTCCAACCGCGTGCATCCATCGCCGCCATCGCCTCAAACGGCAATCCGTCCACACTGCGCACCACCGTCAACATCAACGCGCCGATAAGCGAGGGTTGCCGCCCGTTACCGTCAGCGTCTATCCCGCGCAAAACCGCAGCGTCCGATAGCATGAAACCGCCCAGCAGACCACGCAGCCGAAAAGATCAGCCTACTCCGCCTTGATGCCGCCCGTCAATACCGCCAACGGCTGCCCTTGCGTTACCGCCGGTATCGCGCCTTACAAACCGCCAGCATGTACCCATACGGGTACCACGACGTTCGCGTTTGACGCTCGCCGAAAAGCTGCCGCCAGCAGCAGCGCGTCGGCACGGATTTGCCGCCACAACCACTGCCGCCTTAATCCTGCCGGCATTTGCCTGCAAACCCAGCATGAAAAACACCGCGCAGCCGCACACCCCGGACGCAGCGGCTACCGTCAAGCCCAGCTCTGCCGTGCCGACACGAGCCGCCAAAGGTTGCACACAAATTGCTGCGCGCAAACAACGCGCCCAACAGCAAAACCGAAGCTAATACAAACCGAACCGCCCCGCCCGTCAGCGGCGGCAGCGATCGCCCCAGCATCCGCCCCTATCGGCCAAGACGCTCCCCACAACACCGCCATTCCCCAGCAGTTTCAAATGTATCGGAATAACGTTCCATCTCAATCCCTTTATCATAAAGGCCGTCTGAAAACCGAATTTCAAGTTTTTCAGACGGCTTGTGCGCAGCTGCTGCAAACAGATTACTTGGGCTGCCAAGAATCTTTTCAGCGTTACCGTGCGGTTGAACACGGTTGCTGCTGGGCGGTGGTCGTTTGTGGTCGGTAACGAAATAGCCCAGGCGTTCAAACTGCCAGCGGCTCTCGGGCGGCAAATCGTTGGCGGATGCTTCGACCCAGGCTTGGATTTCGCGCACGGATTCTGTTGAGAAAGTTAGTGAAGGGCAGGTATTCGCCGTCTGCGCCGCGCACGGCGTCGGGGCGCGGTTCGGTGAACAGTCGCTCGTACAGGCGCACGGTGGCGGGTACGGCGTGTTCCGGCGGAGCCAGTGATGACGCCTTTGACTTTGCGGCCTTCGGGGTTTTTGCCCAGCGTGTCGTAATCAAGGCTGCATTTGAGTTCGACCACTGGCCGTCTGAATCTTTTGACGACTTCGTCGCAGCGCATCACGTAGCTGTGGCGCAGGGCGCACTTCGCCGCCGGGGACGAGGCGTTTGAAGCCTTTTGGGCGGGTTTTCGGCGAAGTCGTCGGCTTCTGATGTAAAGCGTTTGCGAAATCGGCAGCTCTGCGGCCCGCCCATTTCTTCGTGGTTGGGGTGGTAGGGGCGTAGCGGCTTTGCGCTTGGGCGGGTCGAAGTTGGTCAGGGTGACTTTGAGCGGGCTGAGCACGGCAATCACGCGCGGGGCGGAGTTTTCCAGCTCTTCGCGGATGGCACCTCTCGAGTACGCTCATGTCGATCACGTTTTTCGGATTTGGAGATGCCGGCGCGTTTGGCAAACAGGCGCAGGCCTTCGGGGGTGTAGCCGCGGCGGCGCATACCGGAGATGGTGGGCATGCGCGGTCGTCCCAGCCTGAAACGTGGCCGTCTGCAACGAGCTGGTTGAGTTTGCGTTTGGACGTGATGAGTACAGGAGCTCCAAAGCGCGAAAATTCGTACTGGCGCGGGCGGGCAGGCATGCGGCGCGGATGTTGTCGAGCACCCAGTCCTACAGCGGGCGGTGGGCTTCAAATTCGAGCGTGCACAGGGAATGGGTGATGCCTTCTGATGGCGTCGGAGATGGCGGGTGTAGTCGTACATCGGGTAGATGCACCCATTTGTCGCCGGTGTTGTGGTGGTGGGCGCGACGGATGCGGTAGATGACGGGTCGCGCATATTGATGTTGCCTGATGCCATGGCGTCGATTTTCAGGCGCAGGGTTTTGCTGCCGTCGGGGAATTCGCCGTTTTTCATGCGTGTGAACAGGTCGAGGTTTTCTTCGATGCTGCGATCGCGGTGAGCGGCTGTTTTTGCCCGGCTCGGTGAGCGTGCCGCGATATTCGCGCATTTCTTCGGCGGTCAAATCATCGACATAGGCTTTGCCGTCTTTGATCAGACCGACGGCGTAATCGAACAGGCGGTCGAAATAGTCGATCGCGTAATGCGGCTCGCCCGCCCACTGAAACCCAGCCAGCTGACGTCTTCTTTAATCGAATCAACGCTATTCTTGATTTTCTTTTTCGGGTTGGTGTCGTCAGCGCAGGTTGCACGAGGCCGTCGTAAACAGTAGGCAGGCCGAAATTCAAGGCAGATGGATTTGGCGTAGCCGATGTGCAGATAGCCGTTGGCTCAGCGGAAACGGTTTTGGATGGCGGTGTGTTTACCGCTTTTCGAGATCGTCTTCGATGATGGTGCGGATGAAGTGGTTGTCGGCGAATTGGTCTTTGCTGAGCATGGCGGTATCCGTTCAGGCAGCCTGAAAAATCAAACGGCGGATTTTACCCGAAACCGCAGCCCTTGTGCGACGGCGCGTCCGGCAAAACTCTACTTGCGGCGCAAGACTTTTTACCCTGCCGCTAGTCGATAGCGGCGCCCGTGTGAAATCTTGCCAGAATCCTTGCGGCTAATGTAAACTTACGCCTCTTTTAAACGCCAGCTGCGGCACCGCCCGCGCCAGCACCCGCCAACCAACCGAGAAACGGAACCCAACCATGAGCAATATCCCCGCCGATTTGAAATATGTTGCGCAGCCACGAATAGCTGCGTTTGGAAGCCGACGGCAGCGTAACCGTAGGGCATCACCACACGCGCAAGAGCTGTTGGGCGACATCGTGTTTGTCGAACTCGCCCGAAGTGGGCGCCGAGCTGGCCGCCGAAGAGCAGGCCGGCGGGTTGAATCGGTGAAAGCCGCTTCCGACGTGTACGCGCCGATTGCCGGCACCGTATTGAAAGCCAACCAAGCGCTGGTAGATGCCCCTGAGCACCGCCAACAGCGACCTCTACGGCGACGCGCTGGTTCTTCAAAATCAAAACCGGCCAACGAGCGCTGATCTCGACGGCCTGATGAGCGCCGGAACAGTACGCCGCCGAAATGTCCTGATTTTCGCGCCACGGTTTTGAAACAGGCAGCCTGAAAGTTTTCAGGCTGCCTGTAACTCTTCAGGCTGCTTGGCGGCAGATGGGGTGCAAAAAGCGTCATTTCGGCTTACCCGAATCGACCGACGTGCGCGGGGCGCACCCTACGCAGCTAAAAGATGGCAGGTAGGGCGCCCTGCACCAAAAGGCAGCCTGAAACCCTAAGGCAGCCTGAAAACGGAAAACCCCGTTTTCAGGCTGCCTTGTTTGCGGTGCGGGCAAAAATCAGACCACAACTTCTTCTTTCTGTTTTTCTGCTTGAACGCGTTGTCGCGGGTCAGGCCGAACATCAGCAGCAGCGGGCTGGCAACCAGTACGGAGGAGTAGATGCCGAAGACGATGCCGATGGTTAGGGCGATGGCAAAACCGTGCAGGGCGGCGCCGCCGAATACCAGCATGGAAAGCACCATCGCTTCGGTGGAGCCGTGCGTGATGACGGTACGCCCGGCGGTGGCGGTAATGGCGTTGTCGATCACTCGATGACGGTTTTGCTGCGCATCGAGCTTGCGGAGGTTTTTCGCGATACGGTCGAACACCACCACCGATTCTGTTCTACCGAATAGCCGAGCACCGCGAGCACGCCCGCCAATACGGTGAGCGAGAACTCCCAGCGGAAAGAAAGGCGAAGCAGCCGAGGAATAATCACCACGTCGTGCAGATTGGCGATGATGGCGGAAACGGCAAAGCGCCATTCGAAACGCATCGACAGATACAGAGATGATGCCCACGATGACCATGCCCAGAGCACTCAGGCCGTTGCGCGCTAAGTCTTCGCCCGACGCGCCGGGCCGATAAATCGACCTGGCGCAGCGCAGCGTCAGGGCATTCGCTGTTTGAGCGCTTCCATCACTTGGTTGAAAGTTTGGCGGTTTCCGGCTTAGCCGTCGGCGCTTTGGGCGGCGGAAGTTTTGTTGGGCAGGCGGACCACGATGTGCTTTGTTCGTGCCCAGCGCCTGCACCCTGATTTCGCCCAACTGCAGTTTTTCCAGATCCCTGCCGCACCTGGTCGATAGTGGCGCCCTGCTGCGAAGTATTCGACTTCCATCAGCGTGCCGCCGGTAAATTCCACCGACAGGTTCAGGCCGCGCGTCAGCCAGGAAGAAATACCGCCAGTATGAAGGTGGCCAGCGAGATGAAAGGTAGTGAGCTTGCCATAGCTCATAAAGCGGGATGTCGCGTTTGAAGTGAACAGTTCCGCATGATGTTATTCCTTTCCAGTTGCTACGTTGTCGTCGCGGGATCGATTACGGCGATGTATAGTGCTACGCCGATGGAAATGTGTTTTCGAGTTTGCGGCGGAACCGTACCACAGATTAACCAGGGCGCGCGATACCACCACCGACGAGTAGATGGACGTCATAATGCCCAGGGCAGTGGACGATGGCGAGCCGCGCACCGGGGCCGGAGCCGAAAAATCAGCAGGGCGATACCGGCTATCAGCGAAGTCAGGTTCGAGTCGAGAATGGTGTCCCACGCATGGTCGTAACCTTCTTTGATCGCCACCCTGCAGGTTTTTGCCGGCATGCAGTTCTTCGCGGATTCGCTCGTTAATCAATACGTTGAGTCGATGGCACATACCCAGCGTCAATGCGATGGCGGCGATGCCGGGCAGCGTGAGCGTGGCTTGCAGCGCGGAGAGAATGGCAAACAGGAACAACAGGTTGGCACTGAGCGCCAGCGACGAGAAGATGCCGAACAGGCGGTAGTACACCATCATGAAACAGCGCCACCACGCGCAAAGCCCCACACGGTGGAGTTCATCGCCTTTGGTGATGTTTCTCCGCACCCAGCGACGGGCCGATGGTGCGTTCTTCGATAATGTCCATCGGCGCGGCCAGCGAGCCGGCGCGCAGCAGAAGGGCGACGTCGTTGGCTTTTCGGCGGTGCCGCCATGCCGGTATCGCACGCGCCCGCCGGGAATCGGCTCTTGGATGCGCGGCGCGGTAATCACTTCGGACTTGCCCTGGTCGATCAGCACCATCGCCATGATTTTGCCGTGGTTGGCGAGCGGTCAGGTCGGCGAAAACACGGTGGCTGCCGACGCTGTCCAGACTCAGATTGACGGTGGGGCGCTTGGTTTCTTTGTCGATGGGTCGACTGGGCGGCGTTGATGTTGTCGCCCGGTCAGTTCGACTTGTTTGCTGACCAGATAGGGATTGCCGTCTTTATCGCTTAAAAGCTCGTAGCCTGCGGGGACGTTGCCGCCGATCAGCCTGCTGGATCAGATCCAGAGTCGTCGCTCACCATCCGCACTTCCAGCGTGGCGGTGCGGCCGATAATGTCTTTGGCCTTGGCGGTGTCGGTCATACCCGGCAGCTGCACTACGATGCGGTCGGCACTCGCCTGCTGGATCACCGAGCTCGGCGGTGCCCACTCGTTTGACGCGCTTGTGCAGGGTGGTGATGTTTTTGCTCAACCGCTCTTTTGCGGATTTGCTGAGCTGCTGCTCGGGCAGCGTCAGCTTCAGGGTATTGCCCTGCTGACATCTCCCAAAGACGGCTGGCCGGTCATATTGTCGGTAAAACAGCTTTTTGCAGCTCGGGATAGGCTTTTGTCCAGATCGGCCTGCGTCTTGGAAGGGCACCAGCAGGCTGTTGCCCGATTTTGCGGATGGTGCCGGAGCGGGATTCTTTTCTGCTCGCGCAGGGTGCGGCGCACGTCGCCGGCGTTGCGGTCGAGCGTTGTTTTCCAGCGCGGCTTTCATGTCCACCCTGCATGGTGAAATGCACGCCGCCGCGCGAAGTCGAGACCCAGGAACATCGGGTTGGCGCTGATTTTCGCCAGCCAGTCGGGGCTGTTGGCGATTTGGTTTTGGGCGACGATATAGCCCTCGCCCAAAACATTGTCGATGGCATCGCGCGCATTGATTTTTTGTCGGCGTCGCTCACCCGCACTTTCAGGCTGCCGCCGGCGATAAACATGCCGTCGGTTTTGATATTGGCATCCTGAAGCGCCTGGGCGACGCGGCGCTCGGTTTCCTGATTGATAACCACCGACTGGCGGTTGGTCGAAATCTGGATGGCGGGGTGACGCCGTAAAGGTTGGGCAGGGCGTAAATGGCTGCCACCGCCAGCGTTAGGGCGATCAGCAGGTATTTCAGCGGGTAACGGTTCGTAGGGGGAGCCTTGTGTTAGAGCAGATACAAACTGCCGACGGCATGGGGCGGTGTCGGCAGTGATCCGGCTTTCAGGCAGCCTTATTCGGATTTGGCATCAGCAGCGGCAGGCTGCTCGACTTTCTGGGCGATGGCGTTGCGGTCGATTTCCACCTGCACGCCTTTGCCGATTTCAACGGTAAACACGGTTTCGCCGGGCTTGATGATGCGGGCGCAGAAGCCGGAAACCAAAAAGCACGCGGTCGCCTTTTTGCAACTCGCTGATCATTGTCGACGCTGTTTCTCGCGCTTTTGCTGCGGACGGAACAGCATAAAGTAAAACAGGGCGAGAATCGCAATCAGCGGAATATAGCTCATCAAACCGCCGGGGGCGGGCGCCGATCCGCTGCGGCAAATACGCTTCCAATCATAGCTGGGCTTTCCTAATCAAAAGGGGGTGTATCTGAAAAACGAAAGGCGCGATTCTAGCAGACAATCAGGCAGCCTGAAACCGTTTCAGGCTGCCTCAAAGCATGGCAATCGGCGGGCGGGCGCAGCGTTTTCAGCTGCCTCGGCGCCGCATCGCGCGGTGCGGCGTTTATTTTTCAGCGAATCGCGGATTTCGCGCAGCAGCAGCACTTCTTCGCTGGGTCCGGCCGGCGCTTCCGGCTCGGCGGCGGCAGGCGCGCCTTTGAGTTTGTTGATCAGTTTCACCACCACGAAAATCGCCGAAGCGACAATCATAAAGCTCACCAGCGCGTTGATAAACACACCCACGTTCAGCGTTACCGCACCGGCAGCTTTTCGGCGGCGGCCAGCGTTTCGTAGCCGGCTTCGGGCGGTTGGCGCCGGATTTGAGCGTTAAAAACAGATTGAAAAGTCCACCCCCGCCCAGAATCAGACCGATGGGCGGCATAATCACGTCGTCCACCAGCGATTTGACGATACCGGAAAAGGCGGTGCCGACCACCATACCGACGGCCAGATCGATCACATTGCCGCGCATAATGAAGTCTTTGAATTCTTGTTTGATTGACATTTTGCTGTCCTTTCTGTGTGTTTGCGAAGTGTAAATTTGACGGCAAGCGCCCATAAAAATTCAGGCTGCCCTGAACGTGCGGCATCATAACCGAAAAACCGCCGCATCCGCCACGCAGGCGGCAGGCAGCCTGAAAACGCCTGCCTGCAATTCCGCCGATAGCACCCAGCGCCTTTTCAGGCTGCCTGCACCGCATGTTAAAATGCGTAATCCCAACACCAGGCCGCCGTTTTCAGGCTGCCGCACCGGAACACACACATGTTTTAAAACCGCCAAACACCACCTTCGACATGGCGCACATGCTCGACGGCCACGACGGCAATGTAAAAACCCGCACGGCTACACCTATATCCTGCAGGTGAAGTTTCAGGCAGCCTGCACGAAACCGGCCCCAAGCGCGGCATGGTCATCGACTTTGGCGACCTGAAAGACTGCGTGCAGCGCCACGTACTCGATCTGATGGACCACGCCTTTATTTACTGACAGCGGCAGCGAGCGTGAAAGCCGCGTCGCCGAGCTGCTGCAGAGTCTCGATTCCAAAACCTACGCCCGCTGCCCTGCCGCAGCACCGCCGAAGCGATGGCCGAGCACATTTTCGGCCTGCTCAAACACCGCGCCGGCCTGCCGGTCAGCCTGATCCGCCTGTGGGAAACTCCGTCGTCCTACTGCGAGTACCGCGAATGAAGCCGTCCCTACCGCATCGTCGAAATCTTCCGCTCGCTGCAGGGCGAAGGCTGGAACACCGGCATGGACGCCGTTTTCATCCGCTTTGGCAAATGCAATCTCGCCCTGCCACTGGTGCGACACCGACTACCACCGCTACGGCATGCGCGGTCTCGACGACATCCTTTCCGAAGTGCTCGCCCACAACACCCGCAACATCATCATTACCGGCGGCGAGCCGACCATCCAGCCCAAGCTCGAAGTGCTGCTGGACGAACTCAAACGCGCCGGCCGCTATCTGGCCATCGAAACCAACGCGCTGAAAAAAATTCCGCCGCAAATCGACTATATCGCCGCCAGCCCCAAGCGTCTCTACCGCGAAGCCTACGCCAAGCGCTGCATCAGTCGCGCCGACGAAGTGCGCATCGTTGCCGACGACGATTCCATTCCCGAGTTCTGCGCCGAAATCGAAGGCCGCATCCGCGCCGAGCGCTACTACCTTTCCCCCGCGAGCAAAACGGCCAAATGAACCTGTTGCCAACCCTGCGCCTGCTCGGCGAACTCAACGAGCGCCCCGGCAAACCGCACTGGCAGCTCAGCATCCAAACCCCACAAACTGGCCGGCATCGAATAAAGCTCTCGCCCTTTCAGGCTGCCTGAAAACCAAAAAGCAGCCTGAAAGCCATCCGCCGTAGAGTACGCACCGCGCACCAAAACACCAGAGCGGGTAACTAATGGTGCACGGTGTGCACCCCGACAGCCGAAACCCCCAAAAGCAGCCTGAAACCACCTGCTGCGTAGGGTGCGCACCGCGCACCAAAAACACCAAAACCCTGAAAACAAGGCAGCCTGAAACCCCGCACACGCCATGAATCCAGACGAATCTTCCTGCTTCCACTGCGGCTCTGCCCGTTCCCGCCGGCAGCCGCTATCCCGTACGTTACGAAGGGGAACGAACAGCCGACCCGCTGCGCCGGCTGCCAGGCCGTTGCCCAGGGCATTATCGACGCCGGACTGGGCAGTTATTACAAGCACCGCACCGCCGAAGCCGAACGCGCGGTGCGCCGCCGCCGGAAGTGCTGGCACAGCTCAAACTGGTACTGACCCTGCCCGAAGTGCAGGCCGAGTTTGTCGAAATCCAGCCCGACAACCGCCGCGAAGCGGTGCTGATGCTCGGCGGCGTTACCTGCGCCGCCTGCGTGTGGCTGATCGAGCAAAAACTGATGCGTCTGGCCGGCGTCGAACGCGCCGAACTCAATTACAGCACCCAGCGCGCGCGGGTATGCTGGGACGAAAGCCGCGTCCGCCTGTCCGACATCCTGCTTGCCGTGCGCGAAACCGGCTACAGCGCCGCGCCCTACGACGCCCAAAAACACGAAGCGCAAACCCAGCGCGAGCGCAAAAAAATGCTGATCCGGCTGGCGGTGGCCGCACCTCGAGCATGCAGACTGCATGATGTTCGCGCTGCCGACCTATCTTTACGCCGACATCGAGCCGCAATACTGCTGCTGCTGCACTGGGGCGCGTATGGTGCTGCCGGCGATGTTCTACTCCGCCACCCCGTTTTACCGCGGCGCGTGGCGCGACTTTGAAAACGGCCGCACCGGCATGGATACGCCGGTGGCTATTGCCATCGTGATGACCTTTATCGCCGGCATCTACGCGCTGCTCTCCAACGCCGGACAGGGCATGTATTTCGAGAGCATCGCCATGTTTGTGTTCTTCCTGCTGCTCGGGCGCTTTATGGAGCAGTCGGCACGGCGCAAAGCCGGCGATGCCGCCGAGCGGCTGGTTAAACTGGTGCCGGCGTTCTGCCATCTGCTGCCGGCCTATCCCGACCCCAAAAGCGAAGAAGCCGCCGTAGCCAGCCTGAAAGCCGGCGATGTGCTGCTGGTGCGCGGCGGCGAAACCATCCCCGCCGACGGCGTGGTGCTCGAAGGCGAAAGCGAAATCAACGAAGCGATGCTCACCGGCGAAAAACCCTGCCGGTGCCCAAGTTTTCAGGCTGCCTGTTACCGCCGGCACGCTCAATCACCGCCGGCCCGCTGACCATCCGCGTCGAGCAGACCGGCAGCGCCACCCGTCTTTGCCCATATCGTGCGCCTGCTCGATCGCGCGCTGTCGCAGAAACCGCGCTTTGGCCGAGCAGGCCGAACGCTGTGCCGCCACCTTTACCCGCAGCCTGATCATCACCGCCGTACCCACCTTTATTGGCTGGTGGTGGTTTGCCGATGCCGGCACCGCGCTGTGGATTACCGTGTCGCTCTTGGTGGTTACCTGCCCCTGCGCGCTGTCGCTGGCCACCCCGCGCGCGCTGGCCGCCGCCACCGGCAATCTGCCGCCCGCGGCATTCTGGTGGCGCGCGGGCATGCGCTGGAAACGCTCGCCGCCGTCGATACCGTGGTTTTCGACAAAACCGGCACCCTGACCCACGGCCGCCTGCAGGTTGTCCGCACCCTGGCACTGGCCGGCAATCCCTATGCCGATGCCGCCGCGCAGACGCTGGAAGAGCATTCCTGAACACCCCCGCCGCCCTGCGCCATCGCCGCCCTACCGGTGGCAGGCAGCCTGAAAACGCCGTTGCCGCCCGCAACCGCGTCAGCCGCGTCGGTCACGGCGTTTGCGCCCTACTCACCATCGCCGGACGCGAACAAAACTGGGCGCTCGGCCGGCCGGAATTTGTTGCCGAAACCGCTGGCAGCATCCCGCCGGAATTGGCCGAACTGGAGCAGCAAGGCAGCGTAATCGCGCTGGGCAATCACCGACGGTTTTCAGGCTGCCTATCTGCTGGCCGACGAAAACAAAGCCGGCTTCGATACCGTGATTGCTCAACTGCAAAGCCGCGGCCTGGCTGTCCACATTCTAAGCGGCGACCGCCGCGCCGCCGTGCTGCCGCGCTGGCGCAGACGCTCGGCATCCGCCACATCCGCGCCGAAGCCACGCCCGAAGACAAGCTCGCCTTTATGTGCAGACCCCTGCAGCGGCAGGGGGCGCGTGCTGATGCTCGGCGACGGCATCAACGATGCGCCGGTGCTGGCCGCCGCCGATATTTCGGTGGCGGTGGCCGGCAGCGCCGACGTCGCCCGCGACGGCGCCGACATCCTGCTGCTCAACGACGACCCCACCGCCCCGCCCCATCTGTTTGCCCTGCCGCTCGCACCCGCGCCGTTATCCGCCAAAACCTGATTTGGGCCAGCGTTTACAACCCGATCGCCGAGCGCTGGCGCTGGCTGGTTTCTCGTTACCCCGTGGCTGGCCGCGCTGGGCATGAGTTTCAGCTCGCTGCTGGTGGTGTGGAACGCCCTGCGCCTGCGCCGCTGACGGTTGCTGTTTTTCAGGCTGCCTGCAAATACCAGGCAGCCTGAAAAACCGGCCGACAAACTTAACAAAAACACGCCGCCACTACGGCCGCCACACGGAAAAAGCAGCCCTGAAAGCGCGAAAAGCACTGCCACCCTGCTTTCAGGCTGCTTTGCCGGAATGTAAATTTTGCGTATTTACATGAATTTCTGTCTGATTTCTTTGTCGGCCGCGCCAATAATGGTATGATTGCCGCCGTTTTTCATCTCAAAACGGATTAAACATTAGTTTTCAATCTGTTATCGCACACAAGGACGCCGCTATGAATTTTACCCGTTTCAGCAAAAAACTTTGTTGCAGCACCCTTATCGGCCTGAGCTCTGTGCTCCAGCGCCTTCGCCTTGGACGACGAAGACCTGATCGGCCAGCTTCTCGAACAAAAACAAATCGCTCCCCGCCGTTGCCGCCAACGATGCCGACCCCCTGAAACAAATCATCGAAAACAGCACCATCGAAGAGCAGGCCAACTACTACGGCCCGCAGCTCAACGCCCGCTCCGCCCTGATTATGGACGCGCGCAACAACAAAAATCCTTTACCAGAAAAACATCGACAACGTCCGCTCCATCGCTTCGATTTCAAAATGATGTCGGCCATGGTGCTGCTGGATGCCCGTTTGAACATGAACGAGCAGATCACCATCACCGAAGCCGAAATCGACCGCCTCAAAGGCACCGGCAGCCGCCTGTCCATCGGCACCACCCTGACCCGCGAAAAACTGCTGCATCTGGGTTTGATGAGCAGTGAAAAACCGCGCCATCCACGCCTTGGCCCGCACCTATCCGGGCGGCTATGAGCGCTTTTGTTGCCGCGATGAACGCCAAAGCGAAAAGCCTGGGCATGAGCAATACCCGTTTCTTCGAACCCACCGGCCTGGATCCGCGCAACGTTTCCACCGCCCGCGATTTGAGCCGCATGGTCAAAAGCCGCCACCAACTACCCGAAAATCCGCCAGCTGAGCACCGCCAACAGCGGCTCCGCGCCTACACCAGTGCCGGCAAAGCGCAAAACTATAAAAACTCCAACGCTTTAGTGCGCGAAGGCCAGTGGGACATCACCGTACAGAAAACCGGCTGGCATCCGCGAAGCCGGCAAATCAATGGTGCTGCAGGCCAAACTCGGCCGCGATCCGGTGATTATCGTGGTACTCGGCGCCAACAGCTCCGCCAACCGCGTCAGCGACGTGCGCACGCTGGGCAATATCGTCAAACAAACCCAGCTGTAACCCATCTCGATACAAAAACGACGGCAGAAGCCGTCGTTTTTATTACTTGCGGCACCGCCAACACACCGCAGGCAGCCTGAAACGCCGTTTCTTACACTATATCAATTTCTCTGCAAACATTATCTGCTATCATTTGGCTTCCCATTTTGACGAAATGAAGGAGAACGCCATGAGCGAAGCACAAAAAAGCAAAAAAGAATCCGTCACCGATTTTCTCAACAATATTCTCAACGGCACGGCCATCGCCATTGTCGTCGCCCTGATTCCCAACGCCATTCTGGCCACCCTGCTCAAACCCCTGCTCGGCCATCCCACCTTCGGCGGCTTTGCCAACGAATTTCTCCACGTTCTCCAAGTTTTCCAATTCTTCACGCCGATTATGGCCGGCATTCTCATCGGCCAGAAATTCCAGCTCGCGCCGATGCAGCAGCTGGCGGTCGGTGGCGCAGCCTATATCGGCTCGGGCGCGTGGAAGTATGTGGAAGTAGTGAAAGACAATGTCGAACAGAGCATTTTCCAGCTTGCCGGTATCGGCGATCTGATCAACACCATGTTCACCGCCGCGCTGGCGGTGCTGGCGGTGCGGCTGGTGGGCAAACGCTTCGGTGCGCTCAACATATCTGCCTGCCGATTTTCATCGGCGCCGGCGTCGGCTTTCTCGGCTGGAAAAATCCCTGCCTTTCACCGCCCACATCACCACCGTGATCGGCCACGGCATCAACACCTTTACCGAGCTGCAGCCCTATCTGATGAGCGTGCTGATTGCCGCGTCCTTTGCCGTGATTATCGTCAGCCCCGTTTCCACCGTTGCCATCGGCATCGCCATCGGTTTGGACGGACTGGCGGCGGGCGCGGCCTCAATGGGCATTGCCGCCACCACCGCCGTGCTGGTGTGGGGCACCGGCCGCAAAAACGAATCGGGCATCCCCATCGCCATTGCGCTGGGTGCGATGAAAAATGATGATGCCCAACTTCCTAAACGGCCGCTGATTGCCGTACCGATGGTGCTTACCGCCGCTATCAGCGCCCTGTCCGTGCCCTTTTTCAACCTGGTCGGCACCCCCGCATCCTCCGGTTTCGGCCTGGTCGGCCTGGTCGGCCCCATCGCCTCACCGGCAGGCGGCTGCGGCATACTGCGGATGCTGCTGGCTTGGCCCGTCATCCCTTTGCCGTCGGTTTCGCGGCCTACAAAATCTGCCGCGACCTGTTCAAACTCTATACCGACGACGCTCTTCGTCTTCAAAGAATATCCCCGTCCTCGGCCGCGCCGCCGCGAAGCCACCTTTTCAGACGGCCCCGCGCAGCGACTTTCCCCACCGCAAGCCACAAGGAGCTGTCTGACGAAACCAACAAACCCGCCGTTATCGGTGTCGGCGTGTCGGATCGGAAGTACTGGAAAACGCCGCCCTTCCGGCCTGTTCGGCGAAATTGTCGCCACGATACCCGCAGCGAACGCGCCGCCGCCGAAGCCCTCGACCAAATCGCACGCCTCCGGCATGCTCGGCCGCGCCAACGTCAACATCTACGGCGGCAGCTACGACGACATCGCCGACGCCGACGTCTATCGTTATCGCCGCCACCCACATCTGGCCGCACGGCGAAGTGCCCGCCGACCGCCAGGCACCTCTTGGGCAACAACGCCGCCATTATCCGCCAGATTATGGCGACATCAGCCGCGCAACCCGCGACGCCGTTCTCGTCTTCATCACCAACCCGCTCGATACCGTCGTTTACATCGCCGCCACCGAGTTCGGCTATCCTAAAAGAAAAATCATCGGCACCGGCTGCACCTCGATTCCTCCCGCCTGCGCTTTCTGCTCGGCCGCCGCTACGGTCTCGACCCGCAAAGCCGTCAACGCCTTTATGATGGGCGAACACGGCTACACCGCCTTCCCGCTGCTGGGCAGCGCGCAAATCGCCACCGTGCCCTACGCCGAGCTGCCCGAGTATTTCGGACAAGACAACTGGAGCGCGGATGAAGTCAAAGAAAAAGTCGTTCAGGCTGCCTACGAAGTCTTCCAATCCCAAAGACGGCGAAACTCGACGCCGCCGTCTCCCAAGCCGCCACCGAAATCCTGCGCAGCATCGTGCTCGACGAAAAAGCCGTCTTCCGCCGCCACCTACATCGACGGCGAACTCGGCCAGCACGACACCGTATTCAGCATCCCCGTCGTCATCGGCGCAAACGGCGTCGAGAAAAACTGCCGCCCAAACTCAACGCCTGGGAGCAGGCCAAACTCGCCGAATCCGTCGCCGCCATCCGCACCAATCATCGATCTGGCGAAAAAGCTGAAACAGGGTTGACGGGATTGGGTCGAAACCCGTAGCAGACCTCGATCGAAAGCAGCCTGAAAACCGTTTGTCGGTTTTCAGGCTGCTTTTTATCGCTGACAGGCGCTGTCTGCCGCTTTCAGGCTGATTTTTCGGCATGGCAACGGCGCTTATTCCCTGCCGCACCAGAATTCTGCCGTGCGCCGCCAGCGTCGGGCGGGGAGACGATGCCGCCGTCTTCCAGCGCCTGCATCAGGTTGGCGGCGCGGTTGTAGCCGATACGCAGGTGGCGCTGCAGCGAGGAGATTGAGGTTTTTGCGGCTGTTGGCAGATAAAGGCAACGGCCTGGTCGAAACAGCTCGTCGCTGCCGGCGCTTCGGGGGTTGACGTAAAGCTGTTGGTTTCGCTGGCGGCTTCGCCGCGAGAATGCCTTCGATGTAGTTGGCGCCTCGGCCTGCTCTTTGATAAAGCGAGACCACGTCGTGCACTTCGGTGGTCGCTGACAAAGGCGCCCTTGCAGGCGGGTGGGCTCGGCGCTGCCCGGCTGCAGGAACAGCAGATCGCCGTATTTGAGCAGATCTTCCGCGCCCATCTGGTCGAGGATGGTGCGGCTGTCGATGCGGCTTTGCACGGTGAAGGCCATGCGGGTGGGGACGTTGGCCTTAATCAGGCCGGTAATCACGTCCACGCTGGGGCGCTGGGTGGCGACAATCAGGTGCATACCGGCGGCGCGGGCTTTTTGCGCCAGGCGGGCGATTTGGCGTTTCCACCGCTTTTTTCTCGGTCATCATCAAATCGGCCAGCTCGTCAATCACCACCACGATATGCGGCAGCTCTTTGCAGCGGCTCGGGCTCGTCGGGATTGAGGCTGAAGGGTTGGGCAGCGGTTTTGTCGGCAGCACGGGCGGCTGGCGACTTTTTCGTTGAAGCCGGCCAGGTTGCGCACGCCCAGCATGCGCGAGCAGGCGGTAGCGTTTTTCCATTTCGGCCACGCACCAGTCAGCGCTGCCCGGCTGCGCGCATATCGGTAACCACCGGGCAGAGCAGGTGCGGGATGCCTTCATACACCGAAAGCTCCAGCATTTTTCGGGTCGATCACGATAAAGCGCACTTCATCCGGCGCGCCTTTGATAGAGCATCGACATAATCATGGCGTTCACGCCCACCGATTTGCCCGAGCCGGTCATGCCGCCCACCAAAGCGGTGCGGCATTTTGCGCCAGATCGCCCACCACCGGCTGCGCCGGCGATGTCTTTTGCCCAGCGCCACGGTGAGCTTTTGACGGCGCGTCGGCAAACACCGCGAGGACAAGATTTCGCGCAGCAGCACTTCCCTGCCGCTCTCGTTCGGCAGCTTCGATGCCCCATGGTGCTGCGGCCAGGGATGGTTTCGACCACGCGCACCGACCGCACCCGAAAGTGAACGTGCTAAAGTCTTTGACAGATTGACAATCTGGCTGCCTTCACGCCCTGCGCCGGCTCGATTTCAAAACGGGTAATCACCGGCCCGGCGGTGGCGCTGACCACGGCTGCACCTGAATGCCGAACTCGGCCAGTTTGGTTTCGATGCTCAGCGCGGTGCGTCTCGAGCTTGGCCGGATCAATCGAAGCCGGACCGGCTTCTGGCGCTTTTCAGGCTGCCATACCGGGCAGGCGGATCGCCCACCTCCTGCGGCTGCGGCTTAGCGGCGCCACTGGCACCCGGTGGCTGCGCCACCTGCACCGACATTTTGCGGTTGCTTTTTGCCGCCGGCCACCGGCGTAACTGGCTCGGCAACGATTTCTTCCGCCCCGCTACGCTGCGGCTTGGCGCGCGGTTTCAGGCCGCACGCCGCAGCGGCCTCATTGCGCACAAAACAGTCTTGCGGAATATGCGCAGGCGCGCCGATGTTTTCGAAACGTCCATCGGCGACACCTGCAGCAGCAACGATAAACTGACAAACACCAGCATCACCGACAAAACCGACGCTGCCGGTCAGCCCCAGCACATGGCGAAGCCCTGAAGCCACCAGCGAGCTGACCAGCCTGCCGGGCACCGATCGGCAGGCTGTCGTCCAGCGTTTTGCCTGCGCTCGCAAAGTCTGCACCGGCGCAAACAGGCAAGAGCGAGCCCCAAACCGCCACCCAGCCCCTGATAAGCGCGCCTGGCTCGCTGGAAGCGGCGGGTGCGGTAGAGTCAGGCAAACCGTGGCGCCTTCCAGCAGCTCACCACGCGCGCGTGGAAAAGCCGCGCGAAATCAGATGGAGGCTGCGCTGCCGGTCAGGATAGGCGCCGAGCAGGCCGGCGGGATTGCGATGTCGCGCCTTGTCTGGGCAGCGCTGCGCGACCACGCCGGATCCAGTATATTGAAGCCGGCCAGCAGCAGCATCAGGTAAATACGCAGCCACTCGCCATCACAAACAGCGTGCATTCCAGCCCACAGCCGCCTGATCTCGCGGATTGTCGATTGCAGGCAGCGGGGTGCGGATAAGGGCGGACTTGGCGGTTTTAACGCTGGCCGCCGTTTTGGCTTTCGCGGGCGGCTAGACTCTTTCGGCTCATAAGCGGCGCAACCGGAAAACGATGCGGGTATTTTGCTCAGGCAGCCGAAACCCCGTGAACGGGAAAACAGAAAAAGCGCTTTTTCAGGCTGCCTGCCGGTAGCGCGCAACAGCAGGTTGCGGAAGGCTTTCGTCTTTGATAAAGGTCATCCTGCCTTTCGGCAGGGAAATGCACCGAGCAGGCGCGACACCAGCGCAGGCAGCCGGCACGGCAGGCGGCCGGGCAGCGCGGCGGTTTCTGCGGCGTCTCGTCGCGCGCGCTTTGGTAGCCGGCGACAAAAGCATCGCGCAGGGCTTTCGTCGATGCTGTCGTCGGCGGCGCGCCAGTCGTTCAGGAGCGATGGCTAGATCGTAAACAAAGGTGCCGTTGCAGGCGTAGTAAAGTCGATAAAACCGGCAACTTCACTGCCGGCGAAAGGCACGTTGTCTTTAAACAAATCAGCGTGGATGATGCTCGCGGCAGGCTGCCGTAGTCAACAGCAGCCTGAAACGGATTTCATCGCGCAGAAGTTCGGCATCGGCGGCATCGAGCAGCGGATACAGGCGCTCGGCTCGCGCGTCCACCAGGCGGCGGCTAAGCGCGGGTTGGGCATCTGCTGCAGGAAGTCGGCACCGGCCAGGTGGCGGAGCGAGCATGGCGCCGGTGGCACGGCACCGCTCGGCGGTGGGCAGGAAGCGTCGCCGCCGGCCAAACGGCTGACAACACACGCCGGCTTTGCTCGCCAGCGTGCCGTCCATGCGGTTGTCGCGCCGCGCCACCGGCTGCGGGCAGGCCACGCCGCGGCTGCTCAGATGGCGGGTGAGTTCCATAAAAACGGCAGCTCCTGCTGCGTCAGCACTTCGAACACCGTCAGTGCACATAGCTGCCGCTGTCGGTATCGAGAAAATAATTGCTGTTGGTAATCCCCTGCGCGATGCCGTGCAGCGCTTTGAATGCGCCCAGAGAATAGTCGGCAAGGAAAACGCGCATTTCGTCGTCGGAAACGCTGGTATAGACGGACATGGCAGGCAGCCTGAAAATCGCAAAAGCGCGGATAATAGCAAATTTCCGCTTTTCAGGCAGCCTGCAGTGCGCGGCGGCTTTTCAGGCTGCTTTTTGCTGGCTGCCGGCGCGTCTGTTTTCTTTCGGCATTGCCGCGCAGAAAGCTCGCAGCGCCGGTTTGCGCGCGCACGCCGGCCTGCCGGCAAAAGCAGTCTGCAGGTAGCCTGAAAACCGCTTTCTGCGCCGTGATGGCGGCGGCGTTTTATGCTACATTCGCCGCCTTTTGCCGCTGGCACGTTTTTTCCGTTTTCCCGCCATGTCCGAGCCACGCTTCCCCACCCGTTCCCTACTCCACGCCGATACCCGCCGCAGCCTGCGCGACGCGCTGCCGGTGTGCATCGGCTTCGCTTCTTTCGGCACCATCCTCGGCGCGCAGGCGGCGCAAAAGGGCATGAGTCCGCTCGAGAGCGTGCTGATGGTGGCAGGAACTATGCCGGCGGCCTCGGAATTTGCCGCCGTCAATCTCGTGGGCCAGCCCGCTGCCGGTGCTGCTGATTTGGACGATGACGCTGATGATCAACAGCCGCCACATTCTGATGAGCGCGGCGATGATTCCCCACCTGCGCGGCCTGCCGCTGAAAAAACTGCTGCCGACGCTGTTTGATGTGCGACGAAAGCTGGCGCTGGGGTTGGCTGACGCCAAAAACCGCAGCACGCCGGACAAACTGGCGCGCTGAACCTGCGCTACTACGGCGTACTGGCCGCCGCGCTGTATGCCAGCTGGCTGCTGTCGGTGTGGGTGGGCACGCTGGCCGGGCCGCTGTTGGGCGACATCAGCCGCTACGGTTTCGGCATGGCCTTTCCCGCGGTGTTTATGGTGCTGCTGCGCGGCATGTGGCGCGGCCGCCGCGCCGCCCTGCCCTGGCTGATCAGCCTGATTGCCGCCGGCAGCGTCTATCTGCTGCCGCCCGCTTCCGGCTGGTATGTACTGGCCGGCACCGCCGCCGGCCTGCTGACCGCCTTTTTCGCCGGCAGCGGCAAGCAGCCCTGAAAATGCCCCGTCCGGCGCAACCAGGGAGCGCAGCATGATTAA